>Ga0160430_100024_pt1 | contig 212163 bp, 192 predicted proteins | sample HID1971I_E0MG_FD_108274 | JGI IMG/M metagenome (GOLD analysis project Ga0160430, IMG submission 108274) | Enriched millipede-associated microbial communities from UW Madison campus, WI, USA - HID1971I_E0 MG | ecosystem: Host-associated > Arthropoda: Insects > Digestive system > Unclassified ...
TCTCCCTGGTGACAATAGCTGTGTGGTCCCACCCGATCCCATTCCGAACTCGGAAGTGAAACGCACATGCGCCGATGGTAGTGTGGCTTAAGCCATGCAAGAGTAGGTCATCGCCAGGGGCTTAACCCCAGAAGGCCGGTCCAACAGGACCGGCCTTCTTCTTTTGCCTGTCTGGAAATCCATTAACCGCAGCGGCCAGGACACAAGGTCGCGCTGACTGGTGCGGCCTTTATCTCTGCAAACCAAAAGGGCCGGCGGATACCGGCGGCCCTTTGTAAGTGACGGATCGAACATGCGCTGATGAGCGCTGCGAGGCGTGAACACTGCGGCGCCCAACACAGCGCCGGCGTCTATCGCGCCAGCTCCCGTGACCAGGTTCCAGGTGGATTCGCCAGCCGGATTGCCGGGCAATCCACTCAAGGGCGCCAAGCAACCAAGCCCCAACTCCGCCCAGTCGCGCCGCAGTCCAGCGACTAGACAACGCGCCGGAACGTCACCACCAGCACATCCCGGTGGGACGCTTCCGCCGGATCTTCAGGCTCCACCGGTGTGACACCGTGGAAGACACGCGAATCATCGACCAGTGCCGCATCCAGCGAATGCGTCAGCGTGAAGCTGCCAAGCAGCTCGCCGCCGGCCGCGTGGATCGTCGTTGTTCCGCTGGCGATGTTGAGTCGATCGACCAACAACACCAGGACGTAATCCACGCCATCACGATGGACGCCTTCCGGGGTCGGTTGTCCTGGCTCACCGGGACGGGCTTCGATCCGGAACTGATGCAGTTCGATGTGCCATGACGGAACCTCCGGCGATAGCGCGCCGAAGAACGCGCGACAGAAATGCAGGATCACATGAAGGCTGGAGCTGTTCGCGACGTCAGGCAGCACCGGTGCGAACCAGCGCTCGATACCGCCCTGCAGGTTGTTGTAGTCGCGGCTCTGGTAATGCGGCTGGTGCGGCTGGCGCGTGATCGCATCGCCTCTAGCGGAGAACACCGCATGGCGTCGCCGACGATGCAGTCCCACGTTGGCCAGGTACGTATCGGGCTCCAACGCGTTCCAGCTGTCGGCGAACGCTTCCCAGTCGGCCAGTTGGCCGAAGGTTTCCAGCAGGCCCCGCATCGCTTCGCCTTCGACGAAGCGGAAGCCGTCCCGTCGCAGGTCTTCCCACAATGAAGGCGAACTGAAGGACGTAGCGTTCAACGTGCGGCTTTCCGAATGGACCCGATCAAGGCGATACGTGCAGCGCAGCCTGTACGAACAGCCAGATCACGCAGGCCAGGCCAAGCGCCCAGATCAGCGAGCGCAGGTAGTGGCGACCGGCGATGTACACAAGGCCATGCAACACACGCAGCGTGACGAACGCGAGCGACAACGCCGCGATCTGCGAGTGCGCCACACCCGCCAGCTGTGCGAGCACAACCGAAGCCGCGAAAGGCGCGAAGGCCTCATAACTGTTGAGCTGCGCGGCGTTCGCGCGTTGCGCGCGCGGGCTCTGCTGCTTCTCCTGCCAGCGTCGAGGGTCGCGATTGTCGTAACGCTCGCCACTCGCCTTGGAAATGGTGACCCAGAGGTACGGCAGCAACGCGGCGATCAGGACACAGACGTACGCGGTGGTGAGCGTCATGGCAGGTTCCGTGCGGCCAGAAGAGGCCGTCAGCGTAGCCGAAAACGACAACGGCGCCCGCTCGGGCGCCGTTGCCGGTCGAGCCCTACGAAGCGGCGGGGTTACTTCGCCGACTTCATAAGCTTGTCGTGCGCGCCGCGGAAGGCGTTGCCTTCGTACCAGTTCGGCCACTGCTCGTCGCCGGCCAGCGTGCGGCCGACGCCATACAGCGCCTCCAGGTCCTGCACCACGCCGTCCATCTTCCACGACGCATCGAACTGGTCGCCCGGCTTGTGATAGCGGTTGTCGCGGTAGTCGGATTCGGCCTTGCGGCCCGCATCCACGCCGCCCTCAATCAGGTCGCTGCCGCCCTTGGCGTACAGCGCCGGCACGCCTGCCTTGGCGAAGTTGAAGTGATCGGAGCGGAAGTAGAAACCGTCTTCCGGCGTCGCCTCGGCGTGCAGCACGCGCTGCTGGCCTTCGGCCTGCGCCTTGAGCAGATCCTCGAGCTCGGAACTGCCGAAGCCCACGACCGTCATGTCCTTCGACTTGCCGATCACCGGCATCGCATCGAGGTTGATCACTGCCACCGTCTTGTTCAGCGGAATCGTCGGGTGCGCGACGTAGTACTTGGAACCCAGCAGGCCCGATTCCTCCAGCGTCACGGCGAGGAACAGAAGCGAACGATCCGGCGGCGGCGTCTGCTTGCTGAAGGCTTCGGCGATCTCGAGGATGCCCGCCACGCCGCTCGCGTTGTCGATCGCGCCGTTGTAGATCGTGTCGGCATGCGGCTCGCCGGCGCTGGCGCCGCCGTGCTCGTCCGCCTCATGGCCGTGGTTGCCCAGGTGGTCCCAGTGCGCCATGTAGACGATTGCTTCCTCCGGACGCTTCGCGCCCGGCAGCAGTGCCACGACGTTGCGCGAGGACTTCTCGCTGGTCGTGCTCTTCAGGTCAACCGAAAGCTTGCCGTCTAGCGGGATGGCCTTGAAGCCGGGCTTGTTCGCGGCCTTGTAGAGGTCGTCGAGGTTCTGCCCGAGGTCGGCCAGCAGCGAACGCGCGGTGTCGCCGGTAATCCAGCCCTGCACCGGCAGGCGCGGTTCCGGATCGTCCTTCGCCGGCAGGTCGAACTGCGCGCCCGACCACGAATTCTTCACCACGTCCCAACCGTAGGACGCGCCTTCGGTGTCGTGGATGATGATCGCCGCCGCGGCGCCCTGGCGCGCGGCCTCTTCGAACTTGTAGGTCCAGCGGCCGTAATACGTCATCCGCTTGCCTTCGAAGAGCTTCGGATCCTGGCTGTGGAAGCCCGGATCGTTGACGAACATCACCACCGTCTTGCCCTTCACGTCGACGCCGGCGTAGTCGTTCCAGTTCTGCTCGGGCGCGTTCACGCCGTAGCCGACGAACACCAGCTGGCTGCCATCGACCTTCACTTCCTCGCGGCCGGTGCGCGTGCCCACCACCATGTCGGTGCCGAACTTCAGCGTGTGCGGCTTGCCCTTGGCGTCGATGGTCAGCGTGGTCGATTCGTCCGCCGTCGTTTCCACCATCGGCACGGTCTGGAAATAGCTCTCGCCATTGCCGGGCTTCAGTCCCATGCGCTTGAACTGCGCTTCCAGGTACTGGACCGTCTTCTCTTCACCGGCGCTGCCGGGCGCGCGGCCTTCGAACTCGTCCGACGCCAGCACCTTCACGTGCTGCGCGAAATCGGCCGCGTTGATTGCGTCGTTGAAGGAGTGGTTGTCGGCCGCCGGCGTCGCTGCGGGCGCGGGCGCTGGCGTGGCTGTGCTGGGCGCGTCGGCGGGCTTGGAGCAGGCGGTCAGCGCGATGGCGCTGACGATGCCGGCCACTGCCGTGCTGAGAAGTGAAACTCGGGACATGGGACCTCCGGAATGGACCTGGCCCCGCGGCGCAGCCAGGAGGCCCGCCGCGGAAGCGAACCCCATTCTAGGCATGCCGGCCGCGCCGTCACCGTGCGCGGTCCGGCAGTTCGTCGGCCGGGTCGTGCCGTCCGGGGCGCCATCCAGCCTCGAAGCGTGGAGCGCCAGTCCTTTCGCCTCGCGGGCCCGTCATATCGCCTCGCGTGCCAGTCGCCCAGGGTGGGGCGACTGGCTCCACGGCTCGCGCGCCAGCGTTGAAGACTCGCGTGCGAGGCAGGAACACTCGCGCGCCGGGCAAAACCACTGGCGCACCAAGCCCGACCACTCTAGCGTCAGGCGGAAACACTGGCGTTCCAGACAAAAAACTGGCGCGCCAGGCTCCAGGCCTGGCGCGCCAGTCTTCAGGGCTCAACGAGGCTCCGGGCGGGGCCGACGAGGATCGAACCGCCTTCGCCCCCGGGCCCCGGCGCCTTACTGGCCCGGCGGAGTCGCGCCGTCGTAGCGCACCGCGGTTGCCCCGCTGATCGCGCCGGTCTTCGCCGTGCTGTGCACGTACAGCTCCACCTTGCGCTCGAACTTCAGCGGGCCTTCGACCACCGCGTTCGGCCCGATGATGACCTTCGGGTCGCGCTTGTTGAACGAGAACCACGAGCTGCTCGGCTTGGTGTAGTGGATGCCGCCCTTCACGTGCGAATCCACGCCGACGGTGACGTCGCCGTTCACCGTGGTGATGCCGCCGGACAGGTCGGTGTCGACCAGGCCGATGGCGCCGTTCACGGTTTCGATGTCGCCGCGCACGTCGCCGCCGCGGTCGACGAAGATGCCGCCGTTGACGGTCTCCAGCTTGCTGGCGAGCTTGCCGTTGCCGGCCACGCGGATGGAGCCGTTGACCGTCTCCAGGCCACCGGCCTCGACGTTCTCGGCGACGCTGATGCTGCCGTTGACGGTTTCGGCCTTGCCGGTGCGGGCACCGGCGCCGATCTTGATGGAGCCGTTGACGGTCTCCAGGTCGCCGACCGTCTGGCCGGCTTCAACCGTGATGCTGCCGTTTACTTTGTCGATGTCCTGGGCGGCAAACGCCGGCGCGGACAGCGCCAGGGCGAGCGGCAGGAGGCACAGGGAGCGGATTGCCATCGTTTCGGTTTCCGTGTTGGGACGGGCTTCAATGCATCGGATGCGCTGAAGGCGGAATCGGTTTACACCGCTTCGCTACAATCGCAGCCATCGCCGGCGCCGACCCGTGCCCGAAGTCACCGTTCAGCCCCTCACACTGGAATCCGACGTGCCCGCAACCACCTCGCGCCCCAAACCTGTGGTCCTGCTGATCCTGGACGGCTGGGGGCATCGTGACGACCCGACCGACAACGCGCTGGCCCAGGCCACGCTGCCGAACTGGGACGCGCTGGTCGCCTCCGCGCCGCACACGCTCATCCACACCGAAGGCCGCCACGTGGGCCTGCCGGACGGGCAGATGGGCAATTCCGAAGTCGGCCACATGAACCTCGGTGCCGGCCGCATCGTCTACCAGGACCTCACGCGCATCGACGCCGCCATCGAGGACGGCACGTTCTTCGGCAACGACGAACTGCGCGCCGCCTGCTCGGCCGCGCAGGCCAACAACGGCACATTGCACGTCATGGGCCTGCTGTCGCCCGGCGGCGTGCACAGCCACGAGAACCACATCTTCGCGATGCTCGAACTGGCCAGCCAGGCGGGCGTTTCGAAAGTCGCCGTGCATGCCTTCCTCGACGGCCGCGACATGCCGCCCAAGTCGGCCGAGCCGAGCCTGGCGAAGTTGCGCGACGTCTGCCGCAAGCTCGGCAACGCACACGTCGCCAGCGTCAGCGGGCGCTACTACGCGATGGACCGCGACCAGCGCTGGGACCGCCTGCAACGCGCATGGGACGCGATCGTCGAAGCGAAGAGCGCGCACGTCACCACCGGTCCGGTCGAAGCGCTGCTGCAGGCGTACGAGCGCGGCGAAACCGACGAGTTCGTCGCCCCGACCGTCATCGAGGGCCACGCGCCGATGGCCGATGGCGATGCCGTGGTGTTCATGAACTTCCGCGCCGACCGCGCGCGACAGATCACCGCCGCATTCGTCTCGCCGACGTTCGCCGGTTTCGAAACGCGGCGCCCGAAGTTGTCGCGCTTCGTCTGCCTCACCGAGTACGACGCGAAGTTGCCGGCGCCGGTGGCGTTCGGTCCGGACGACCTGCGCCACACGCTCGGCGAAGTGCTCGCCGACAACGGCCTGAAGCAGCTGCGCATCGCCGAAACCGAGAAGTACGCGCACGTGACGTTCTTCTTCAGCGGCGGCCGCGAAGAACCGTACGCCGGCGAAACGCGCATCCTCGTGCCGAGTCCGAAGGTCGCCACCTACGACCTGCAGCCGGAAATGAGCTGCCCGGAGCTCACCGAAAAGCTCACCGCCGCGATCCGCTCCGGCGAGATCGACGTCGCCATCTGCAACATCGCCAATCCCGACATGGTGGGCCACACCGGCAACATCGAAGCCGCGATCAAGGCGGCCGAGGCCGTCGACGTCGCCATCGGCAAGATCGCCCGTGCCGTGCGCGATACCGGCGGTGCGCTGCTCATCACCGCCGACCACGGCAACCTGGAAATGATGCGCGACCCGTCCACCGGCCAGCCCCACACCGCACACACCGTTGGCCCGGTGCCGTTCGTGTACCTCGGCCCGCGCGCGGCGACGCTGCGCAGCGGCGGTGCGTTGCGCGACGTCGCGCCGACCATCCTCGACCTGCTCGGTTTGCCGAAGCCGGCGGAGATGAGCGGAACGAGCCTGCTCGCAGGCTGACCGGATGCGGCGCGCCATCGGTGCGGTGAGATTCGCGGTCCTGCTGGCCGCCAGCCTGATGCTGGTGGCGCCCGCCTTCGCGCAGAACAGTCGCGAGGCCGAACGCAAGCTGGAGAAGATCCAGCGCGAGCTGAAGTCGGTGTCCGCCGAGCGGCGCAAGATCGAAGGCCAGCGCGGCAGCGCCTCGCGCCAGTTGCGCGATGCCGACGAGAAGGTCGGTCAGTCCAATCGCCGCCTGCGTGACATCGAAGCGCGCATGGCGAAGGAGCAGGCCTCGCTCGCCGCGCTGCAGGAGCAACGCACGCAGTTGCAGGGACGCATGGGCGCGCAGCGGCAGGAGCTCGCGCAACTGCTGCGCGCCGCCTACCTGCAGGGACAGGACGCGCCGCTGAAGCTGTTGCTCGCGCAGGATCGCGTCGCCGACGGCAACCGCATGCTCGCGTACTACGGCTACCTGCAACGCGATCGCATGCGTCGCATCGCCGAACTCGACACGCAACTGCGCGAACTCAACGACGTGGAGCAGGCGATCGTGCAGCGTCGCAGCGAGCTCGATCGCACGCACGAGCAGCAACGCTCGCAGCTGGGCCAGCTGCAGAGCGCACGCAAGCAGCGTGCAACCCTGGTGGCGCAGCTCAACGAGCGTTACGAGGACAAGAGCACGCGCGAACGCGAACTCGGTCGTGACGCCGCGGGCCTGGAACAACTGCTGAAGAAACTACGCGCCGCGGCCGCGAAGGCCGAGGCGCAACGTCGCGCCGCCGCCGAACGCGCCGCACGCGAAGCCGCGCGCGCCGCCACCCCCGGCAAGGGCACACCGCCGACCCGCAAGTCGCCCGTCGTCGCGAGCGCTCCGGCGCCGCAGGTCGGTGGACTGGGCTGGCCGGTGTCGGGCGCGTTGCTGGCCGGCTTCGGCGCGACCATGCCCGACGGCCGCGACAGCGACGGACTGTTGATCGCCGCCGCCGCCGGCACGCCGGTCAAGGCCGTCGCCGATGGGACCGTCGTCTATGCCGAATGGATGACCGGCTACGGCCTGCTGCTGATCGTCGATCACGGCAACGGCTACATGAGCCTGTACGCGCACAACGACGCATTGCTGAAGGATGTCGGCGACGCGGTCAGGCGTGGCGACCCGGTCGCCACGGTCGGCACGTCCGGCGGGCACGGCCGCGCGGCGCTCTATTTCGAACTGCGCCGCAATGGTGCCCCCGTCAATCCCGGGACGTGGCTGCGGCGTTGACGCTGAACGGTCGATGCCGGTACCCGGACGATTAACGAAAGCCTTCCATTGCGCTCCCCCGCCGTGCCCATAATCACCGCACGGCGGGCCTCTGACGCCCGTATCGACTCACCGCACCACCCCGGAGTTGCCCGAATGTCCCTGCGTCGCCTCGTTCCGTTCGCCCTGGCTGCCTTCGTCGCCTTGCCGGCCGCCGCGCAGGAGGCCGACGCACCGCCGGCCGATGCGCCGATCGAGGCGCCCGACGCGGAAACGGCCGAGGCCAAGGTGCCGCTGGAGGAGATCCGCCGCTACGTTTCGGTCTACAACGCGGTGAAGCAGGCGTACGTGGAGCCGGTCGACGACCAGAAGCTGATGCATTCGGCGATCCGCGGCCTGCTGTTCGACCTGGACCCGCACAGCGTCTATCTCGACAAGGAAGACGCGGAGAACTTCGACGAGCAATCGCGTGGCGCCTACGACGGCGTCGGCGTCGAGCTGATGCGCCAGCCCGACGGCTCGCTGCGCGTGATCTCGCCCATCGACGACACGCCGGCCGCACGTGCGGGCGTCAAGGCAGGCGACATCATCACCGCCATCGACGGCAAGCCGTTCAAGCCCGACGAAGGCGACCAGTCCGGTCCGCTGCGCGGCGCGCCCGGCAGCAAGGTCACGCTGACCATCGCGCGCGAAGGCAAGGACAAGACGTTCGACGTGACGCTGACGCGCGAGACCATCCGCGTGGCGAGCGTGAAGAGCCGCATGCTTGAACCGGGCTACGGCTACGTGCGCATCAGCGCGTTCCAGGCAGACACGGCGGCGGATTTCGAAAGCCAGGTCGAGAAGCTCAAGGAAAAGGCCGGCGGCAAGCTGCGCGGGCTCGTCATCGACCTGCGCAGCAACCCCGGTGGCCTGCTCACCTCGGCGGTGCAGATCGCCGACGACCTGCTCGATTCGGGAAAGATCGTGTCCACGCGTGGTCGCATCGCGATCAGCGATGCCGAGTTCGGCGCGACGCCGGGCGACCGCCTCGATGGCGCACCGGTGGTGGCGCTGGTCGATGCCGGTTCGGCGAGCGCGGCGGAGGTGCTTGCCGGGGCGCTGCGCGACAACAACCGCGCGCGCATCGTCGGCAGCCGCACGTTCGGCAAGGGTTCGGTGCAGACCGTACTGCCGCTGGACAATGGCGACTCGGTGAAGCTCACCACCGCGCGCTATTACACGCCCAGCGGCAAGTCGATCCAGGCGCTGGGCATCTCGCCCGACGTCGTGCTGCAGCCGGGCAAGGACGCGGACAAGAGCATCCGCAGCTTCAGCGAAGCCAGCCTGCCGGGCCATCTGCGCGGCGACGGCGAGAAGGACGGTGGCGAAGGCGAGCCCGGCCAGAACGCCGGCGACGTGCTCGACGGCGACGCACCCATCGCGGCGGCGCTGGTGGAGCTGAAGAAGCCGGTGGCGAGCGCGGCGACGCCTGCGACGAAGAAGAACTGACGCGACGGCGTCGCGTCAGCGCGACGCTTCGCCGATCAACCCGCACGCAAGCCGGATCGGTGCACGCGAGGCGATGGCCAGCGTGTCCTGGAACATCGCGCAGTCGAGCAGGTTGTCCGGCGACGAACGCCGGCCCGAATAGACGTTGATGTTGACCTGCGGCGCGTCGGGCGCGTCGGTGAAAGCCAGAAGGTTCGGGTCGAGCGCGACGGCAGCAAAACGCGCCGTCGGGGTGCCATCGAGCTGCGCGCCTTGCAGTTCGACCTGCGCGCGATGCAGCGTCAGCCACGGGTTCTCGCTGCCCGGCACGTGTTGCGCCTGTGCCTGCGCGCTGGGATAGCCGAAGTAGTCCGCGTTGGCGATCAGCGATTCACGCTGCGATACAAGCCGCTCGCGCGCGGCGGGCGAAAGCGTGACCTCGACCTGGAAGGCGCTGGTGGGGCTTTCGACTGTTTGCGGTACGGATGCAACAGATGCGGCGGGTGCCGGAGCCGCGGTGGACGATGCGTCGGTCGTACTTTCGCGGCATGCGGTAAGCGCGATCAGAAGGGCGATAACAGGAAGCGAGCAGGCAAGGCGTTTCATCGCCCGATCATCGCGGCTTCCCGGGCATCGGAAACGGCGTGACGACCTTCTCTCCAGTCGTCGCATCGCGGATCGCCGACTGTCCTTTGCGCTCGACTTCCTCGATGCGCACGATGCTGTGCATTGGCAGGTGCAGGGCGCGCGTGCTGCCGAACTCATCGCGCAGGCGCTCTTCGGTGGGGTCGATCACCAGGCCGTCGTGCACGTCGAACACCAGTTCGCTCACTTCGGTGAAGCCCCACAGCGCGCCGGAGGCGACATTGCGCGCATACAGCTCGTACACCTTGCCGGCGTTGAGGAAGGTGACCTTGTAGAGGGGCTTTGACATGGCGGGGGGCAATCGTCGTGCGGGTTCGCACGCTGACGATGGGGTCGCCGCAGCCGTCAATCAAGCGCGGTGCGTCAAAGCCCGCGGCGCCGCCGCATGCGCCGTGCGATGCCCGCGCGGGCGATCAGCGCGAAGACGCCGCCAAATGCAAAGCCCGCCAGGTGCGCCGACCAAGCCACCGCGCCGAACGCCGGGCCGATGAAGGTGAAGACCAGCTGCAGCAGCGCCCACACGCCGATCAGCAGCGGCGCGGGCACCTTCACGAACTGGAGGAACAGCCCCAGCGGCACCACCACGCCCAGCTTGGCACCGGGAAACAGCGCCAGGTACGCACCGATCAGCGCCGACACCGCACCGCTCGCACCGATGATGAGCCGGTCCGGCGTGCCGATGGCGATCACCGCCGCGACGTTGGCCGCCGCGCCGCCGCACAGGAACAGCACCAGCAGCCGCCAGGGGCCCATCGTCCGCTCGGCCGGCAGGCCGAAGATCAGCAGGAACACCAGGTTGCCCAGCAGGTGGGCCCAGTCGGCATGGAGGAACAGCGCCGTGAACAGGCGCAGCACGCTGCCGTTGCGTATCGACTGCAGCCAGGCCTCTGGCGAGGCCAGCCCGCCCGACAGCGCCCCCCATTCCATCAGCAGGCGGCGCTGCTCGGCGCCCGGCATCAGCTCCACGATGATGAAACTCAACCACAGCAGGCTGAAGAGCACCGGCGTGGCCCAGCGCAGCGGCATCCGTTCCCGGCCGGGGATGGTTACGAACACCGGGTGCGGTCTCCCCTGTTCAGTATCGGAAGGTGGTCCGGACGCGACAAAACCCCTGTTTTACAAGTGCGGACGGCCATGCCGGCTATTGTTAGCCTCTGGTTAAAAGCCGGGGTATAGTGCATACGGCGTCGTACGTCGGGAGGGGTTTCCGGCGACCACTGGCGACCGACCGGACCGGCCGGGTGCCCAGGCAATGACGCGGCCTCGGAAGACGAAAAAATACTCCATTGGAGACTACACGCATGCAACACGCTTCTCGTTTCATCCAGCTGTCGGCGCTCGCCTTCGGCATCGCCGGCGCGCTGACCGTCGGCCAGGCACAGGCTTCGGGTTTCCAGCTGAAGGAAAACAGCGTCAAGGCCATGGGCGCCGCTTTCGCCGGTGCAGGCGTCAACGAGACCGATTCCTCGGTCGTCGCCAATAATCCGGCCACGATGGCGCGCTTCTCGGGCACCACGATGCAGGTCGACGTCACCGCGATCGACCTCAGCTACGAATTCAACGGCACCGGCACTGATGCGCTCGGTCGTCCGATGACGGGCGGCAACGGTGGTGACGCCGGCGACATCGCCGCCGTGCCGGCGCTGTCGGTGATCCACAAGCTCGACAACGGCCTGGCGTTCGGCGCCATGGTCAGCGCGCCGTTCGGCCTGAAGACCGAATACGACGACAACTGGGTGGGCCGCTACTACGCGCACACCTCCGACGTCGAGATCATCGACCTGACCCTGGCTGCCGCGCTGGACATCGTGCCGGACCGCTTCTCGGTCGGCGCCGGCATCATCTACTCGCGCGCCGACGTGACGCTGTCGAAGTCGGTCGACTTCGGCTCGCTGCTGTTCTCCAACCCCGCCACCCGCCCGCTGCCGTTCGCGCGTCCGCAGGCTGCTGACGGCTTCGCCGAGATCCAGGGCGACGACACCGGCTTCGGCTGGACCGTGGGTGCCAACCTCAAGCCGACCGACAAGCTGGCCATCGGCGTGAGCTACCGCTCCGAGATCGACTACGAACTGGAAGGCACCGCCGACTGGACCGTGCCGGGCAACGTCGCTGCGGTGTTCTCCGCCAGCCCGACCACGCGTCCGCTGTTCCAGGACGGCGCCGCGCTCGCGAAGCTGACCACGCCGTCGGTGCTGAACGTCGACCTGCGTTACGACTTCACCGACAGCTTCTCGATGATGGCGTCCTACGCCGAGACCGGTTGGGAATCGCTGCGCGAAGTGCGCATCGAGTTCGCGAACCCGGATCCGGATTCGGTCGAGCCGTTCAACTGGAAGGACACGACGTTCGCGTCGCTGGGTGCCGAGTACAAGCTCAACCCGTCGTGGACGCTGCGCGGCGGTGTCGCGTACGACGAAACGCCCACGCACATCGAAACCCGCACGCCGCGCCTGCCTGACGCGAACCGCATGTGGTACTCGCTGGGCGCCAGCTGGGCCGCCACGCAGGCGCTTGAAGTGAACTTCGGCTACACCCGCATCGAGCCGAACTCGCCGAAGATCGATCTGCATTCCGAAACCTCGCTCCAGAGCCTGGTCGGTCCGTTCGACGGCGCAGCGAACCTGTACGGCGTCTCGGCGCAGTACAAGTTCTGATCGCTTCGCAGTTGCCGTAATCGAAAGCCCCGCTCACGCGGGGCTTTCTTTTTGGCGGCACGGTGCGTTGCGCACCGCGATCAGAGTGCCGGCACCAGTGCGATGTCGCGTTCGCCGCGCAATGCCTGCACTCGCGACAGTGCCTCGTTCGCCATCGCCTCATCCTGCAGCGCGCGATAGACCGCCAGCATTTCCCACGCCACGCGATAGTCGGACGTCGCGAACGCGTCCAGGTCGGCGAGCACCGGTGCGGCCGCTTCGGGCTGGCCCTGCGTGCGCAACAGGCGTGCCTTGAACAAGCCGGCCTGCACGCGTTCCTCCGGACTTCCCGCGCCCTCCACGCGCGCCGCCGCCTTGCCGGCCAGCGAGAGTGCGCTGTCGAGCTGCGAGCGCGATTGCGCAAGCAGGCCGTCGGCGATGTCCCAGTCTAGGCTGCGCTGCGCGGCATCGATGCGGTCGCGATAGCCCACCCAGCGGGCGGCCGCCGCATCGTCGTGCGAGGCGAGCAACGCCTGCGTCGCGGCCAGTGCCAGGCTGCCGGGCACGCGCGCTGTCGTGGCGACGGGCGCCAGCGCGGCCGCCGCCGCCGCATCCATCGCACCGCGTGCAAGTTGCAGGCGCAACTGCAGTTCGCGTAGCGCGATGTCGTCGGTCGGCACCTCCAGCGCGTGCAGCCGATCGATATCGCGCGCGGCGTCCTGCAGGCGGCCGCGCGACAGCGCCACCCTGGCCGAGGTCAGCGCGATGCGCGCCAGCAACTGGCGGTCGTCGACCGCGTCCCTCGACGCGCGCCCGATGCTCGCCGCCGCCGCCTCGGGCTGCACCATGTCGAGCTGCGCACCGGCCTTGGCCAGCAGCGTCGCGGCCAGGTAGTCGGCCACGCCGAAGCGCTCGAACACCGCGATGGCGCGGTCGAACTCCTGCAGCGCCTGCGGATAGTGATGGCGCTGCAGTTCGATGATCCCGAGGTTGGTGCCCACCGACGCAGCCTCGATCAGGTTGCCCGAACGTTGCATCGCCACGCGCGCCAGCCCCATGTCGCGGACGGCTTCGTCCACGCGGCCCTGCTGCACCAGTGCGACACCGAGGCCGTTGTAAGCGTTGCCGGGCAGGGTGGGGTCGCCGGTGTCGCCCATTGTCTGCACGACCTCCAGCGCCTGCGCGTAACGCGACTGCGCACGTGCGGGCTCGCCGCGGCGGATGTCGATCGCGCCTTGTCCCATCAGCGCTTTCGCACGGACTTCCGGCGACAGTCGCGCGTCGGCCAGCGTGCGTTCGAACAACGCCGCCGCCTGGTCGAAATGTCCGGTGCGGAACTCGATCTGCCCTTCGCGCACGCGCATCGCCGGATCGGTGCGTTCGTCCGGCGTGGTCGACTCGATCAGCCGACGCGCCGCGTCGAGCTGGCCGGCCAGCAGTTCGGCGTCGATCTGCTGCAGCCGCTGGTCCAGGCGGGTGGGGCCGACGTCCGTGTGGACACGATCCGGGCGCACGCGGCGCAGCCAGGAATCGACCGCGCCGGACGCCGCCGTGAGCACGCTCGCGCCGTGCGCCTCGACGACGTGTTCGCGACCGTTCTCGAACACGCCCAGCCGCACGCGCCAGCCGCGGCCGTCGCGCTGCGCCTGCGGCGCGAGCACCCAGCGCACGCCGCCCAGGCGCTGGAGCTGCTGCGCGCGCACGGCGTCGAGGGGACGCGTGGCATCGGCCTGCGTTCCAAGGCGCAGCGCCTGCTCGCTGGGCACGGCGCGCAAGCCGCCGTGGCGCAGCCGGTTGGCGAGGTAATCCATCGCGCCAAGGCGAACCCAGGCGTCGTCTTCCTGCATGGCGGCGACGCGCACGGGCAGGACCAGTACCGTCATGCCGGCGTTCCCCGCGGCCACGGGTGCGGGCGGCGGCGTGGGAAAGAATCTCCATGTCGCGAGCATGACGACCGCGAAGAACCCGGCGAGGCCGAGGGCGACTCCCCAGCGCGGCGCGCCACGTGGCACCGGAGGCGGTGCGGTCGCCGGCGCGGTGGCAGGCGGGGACGGCGGCAACGCGGGATCGAGAACCTCGATCGGGCGCCCTTCGACTTCCTCCAGCGGTTCGACCCAGTGATAGCCGAAACGCGGCACCGTACGCACGAAGCGCTGCGCGCAGGAGCCCGGATCGCCCAACGCCTTGCGCGCGCGCAGCATCGTCTGCGCGACGACCGTGTCGCTGATGTCCACGCGACCCCAGACCGCGGCGATGAGTTCATCGCGCCCCACCGCGCGGTCGCGGTGGGCGACCAGGTACGCCAGGCAGTCGAAGGACTTAGGCGGCAACGCCACGCGTTGCCCGTCGCGCCGCAGCTCACGCGCGGCTGGATCGAGCTCGAACCCGCCGAACCGGTATTTCGTGAAACGCATGTGCCGGGCCACCCTGCCTTGCCTCGATCCATCGGAGCGTAGCGGGGCAAGGGCCTGGAAGGGAGCGCGAATTGCGCTAATCGACGACGACCTCGATCTCGCGGCGTTGCGCCGCCGTGGCGTCGGGCTCCCATGTCCGCCGGTACACGAATCGCAGCATGCTGCGGCCGGGTCGCGTGGCGCGGAAGGTCCACGCCTGGACTGGCGCGGCGCCTGCCTGCGCCCGGTCGAACGGCACCAGGCCGGGATCGCGCTCCATGCGCAGCGACGGCGGCAGAGGACCCACGAAGGTCCACGCGAAGCCGGTCGCGGGGCTGGCCGTCAAGCGGACGGTGAGCGTTTCTCCCACGCGCAGGTGCGGGGCGGCTTCCGGCGACGGCAGCGCGTGGCAGGCGCCGGACACGCCGACGAGCAGCGCCACGAAGAACGAAAGGAACGATCGGGTCGACATGGCCGAAGCCGGGGCGCGGAACGCCCCGGCCTTCGCGTGCGGATCAGAGGATCCGCGCACGCACCAGCACACCGGCGGCATCGGCGCTTGCCACCACCTTGACGTAGTAGCGACCCTTCGCCGGTGAGGTCACGTTGATGACCTGGTTCGTGCCCGGCCGCACGGACGAGGCGATGTTCGCCGCAGGCATCGGTTCGGCTTCGTAGTTCGCGTAGGCCGCGAGCGTGCCGCGACCGCTGTAGCTGGTGAACTCCAGCCGGCCCGCGCCTTCGGGGACGTCGATGGCGTAGATCACGCTCTGGCCCGCGCCCAGCGGCGGCATCGCTTCGGCGACGTTGCTCGTCAACGCGATGGCCTGGATCGGCTGGCCGAAGGTCCTCGCGCGTTCCACCGCGGCGGCAGCGTCGACGATGCCCGCACCGATCGCGCGATCGGGCTTGCTCGGGAACGGCCGCGCCGACGACACCAGCAGCCCTTCGACCTGCGCGGGCGTCAGCGGCGTCGCGGCCACGCTCTGCATCAGCGCGACGATGCCCGACACGTGCGGCGTCGCCATCGACGTGCCGGTCATTCCGACATAGCGGTCGCCTTCGGGCACCGTCGCGCCGGTGTTGTGCGTCGACCAGATGTAGCCATTGGGCGAGCCCTCGACGCCCGCGCCGCCCGGCGCGGAGATGTCCACGCCCGTGCCGTAGTTGGAATAGCTCGCGCGCTGGCCGCTGTAGCCGGTCGCGCCGACCGAGACCACGCGCGCGCAACTGGCGGGGGCGTGTCCGGCGATGTCGGAATTGTCGTTGCCCGCCGCGACGACGACCGTCGCGCCCAGCGCCACCGCCTTGTCGATCGCCGCCTGCGTGTCCGCCTCGCAGGCGTGGTTGCCACCCAGGCTCATGTTGATGACTTCCGCCGGGTTCGGGTTGTCCGCCACACCGTCGATGTGGCCGCCGGCCGCCCAGACGATCGCGTCGTTGATGTCGGAGGTGTAGCCGCCGCAGCGGCCGAGCACGCGCACCGGCACGACCCGGGCGTCGTAGGCGACGCCCGCGCCGCCGACACCGTTGTTGGTCACTTCGGCGATCGTTCCCGACACGTGCGTGCCGTGCCAGCTGCTGTTGCTCGCCGCCGACCCGGCGGCGCACTGCCCGGCGACGGTGAAGTCGCCCAGGTCCCAGCCGCCCGGCACGCGGTCGTCGGTGGCGCGGCCGGAGAGCTCGTGGTCGGTGATGAAGTCATAGCCGGGCAGCAGGTTCGGTTCGAGGTCGGCATGGTGCGTGGCGCCGGTATCGAGCACCGCGACCACGACGCCCGCACCGGTAGCACCGGCATTCCACGCGCTGGTGACGCGAGCGCCGCCGGCACCCGTGCCGTAGTGCCACATCTGGTGCGTGGCCAGCACCGGATCGTTCGGCATCGCGGTCGGGCGCATCAGCCGGTCGACGCTGACCGATTCGACGTTCGGATCGCTGGCGATCGCGCGCATCAGCGCTTCGGCCTGCGTGCGGTCCAGGCGCTGCGAAGCGCGTACGACGCGGCGGCCGGTCGCGGTGGTGCGCAGCGAGTCGACGCGCAACGCCGCCGTGCCGCGCAGGCCCGCGATGCGTGCGCCCATCTGCGGACGCGCGCGTTCGGCGGCGGCGGTCATCGCGCGCTGGCTCGCGGCCGGTTGCGTGCGTTCGGCGCTGCCGTCGCGGTACTTCACGATGAAACGGGGCGAGACGGTGGCATCGTCGAGCGACGACAGGTCGACGGTGCCGGCGACGGCGGGCGCGCAGGCGCCGGCGATCAGGACGCTCAGCAGGGTGCGGCGGAAGTTCATGCGTGCATTCCTTAAGGATGTGCGGAAGGACGGCGCCCGGATGGGCGCCGTTTCGATGCGGAGCGGGTTACAGGTCGATGCCGAAGCCGACGCCGGCGGAACTGTCGTCGCTGCTGAAGGCGCCGCCGATGGAGAACGAAGCGCGATCGCCGATCGCCTTCGAGTAGCCGACCGACAGCGCGCTCTCGCCGTTCTGCCAACCGGCGCCTACGCCGATGCGGCCGCGCGGACTGCGCGAATTGGCCGCGTTGATCGCCATGTTCATCATCGCGCTGCTCATCGCGCCCTGGCGGTCGATGCGCTCGTCCTGCTTGCCCAGGCGATAGCCGATGTCGGCGAACTGATCGTCCATCACCTGGAACTTCGCATCGGTGTACGCATTGGCGCGCGTCAGCGTCTGCGTGGCGGTGTTGTCGGTATAGGCGTTCGCGGTGGCGACGGCCTGCGCGTCGCCGGCCTGCATCTGCTGCACGTTGGCGGCATCGGTCGCGGCGGTGCCGGCGGCTACATGGGTCACGCGGCGTTCGTTGCCGGCGCTACCGACCGACACGGTGTTGGCTTCGCTCGCCACCGAACCCTGGCCGAGCGCCACGGCGTTGGCCGCCGTCACGGATGCGCCCTGTCCGATCGCCGTGCCGGAGGCTGCGGTGACGCTGCTGTCGGCGCCAACGGCAACGGCATTCGTGGCGGTGGCGCTGATCGTCGCGTTGCTGCCCACGGCGGTGCTGCCATCGGCTTCCACCGTGGCGCCCGTGCCGATGGCGGTGTCGCTCGCGTTCACCGCGTAGCTGCTTTCGCCCACCGGCAGGCCATTGCCCGTGCCCATCGGGACGTCGCTGTGCGCTGCGCCCAGGTGGTTCTCGATCGAGGTCACGCGATCGCCGATGCCCGCGAACGCGGCGCCGATGGCGTCGAACGCCGCGCCGACGGTGGAGTAATTGCCACCGAGCAGGTTGAACTGCGGCAGCGTCATCGAGCCGTCGGCGCCGAACGTCGTGCCCGCGCCGAAGGCGTCGATCACCGAGCGCAGCTGCCCGACGTTGACGGCGTCGTTGGTCGCCAGGCCCGCGCGCAGGTTGGAGATCGTGGTGCCCGTGGTTCCGCCGAGCGTGACCTTGTCGCGCGTGGTGGCGTCGTCGTACTTCACCGCTGCGTCGTCGAGTTCGCCGATCGTCTCGCCCACGTTCGCCAATGCGTTGGTCAGCTGCGCGACGTTGACCGCGTCGGTGTCTTCTGTGCCGGCGGCGACGTTGGTGATCTGGCGTTCGTTGCCAGTGGATCCGACCGAAACAGTATTCGCGCGATTGGCCAGGCTGCCGGTGCCGATCGCGACGCTATCGGCGGCAAGCGCCATCGCGCCGCTGCCGAAAGCGGTCGAACGCGCGGAGTCGGCGACGGCGAAGCTGCCGACGGCCGTGCTTTCGACGCCGCCGGCGTAGGCGTTGTAGCCGAGCGCACTGCTTGCGGTGTCGATCGCGAACGCATTCGCACCGACGGCCACGGCGTTGTCCGCACCGGCGTAGGCATAGGCGCCCACCGCGGTGGCGTATTCGCCGAACGACTGCGCGCCGTTGCCGATCGCCGCCGCGCTGGTGCCGATGGCCTGGCTGTTCGCGCCCAGCGCCGACGCGCCGAGGCCGTCGGCAGTCGCTGCGTTGCCCATCGCCACTGCGTCGTCGGCCGATGCCTGCGCGGCGGTGCCCAGGGCGACTGCGTTGGAGATGTCCGCGCCACCGCTCGCGCCGACGCGTGCACTCACGCCCATCGCGAGATTGCCGGTGCCGAAACCGCCCCACGTTTGCGCGTCGGAGCCGATGGCGATGTCGTCGTGCCAGGTCGCGATGGCCTCGCTGCCCAGCGCGACGCTACGCACGCCCCAAGCCACGCTCTCGCTGCCGATGGCGACGGCGTTGGAATCATGGGCCCGGCTCTGCTGGCCCATGGCGATGCTGGCATGGCCTTCGGCAAAGGCCACGAAACCCACTGCGATCGAGCCGTTGATGACCTTCTGGTCGTTCGAGCTGTACGAGGATCCGCCGCCCAGCGCACTGTCGAAATCGCTGGTTCGGGCCGCCGGGCCCAGGGCGGTGTCGTAGTTGCCCCAGGTGCGCGCGTTGGCGCCGAACGCCTGCGACGCCAGGCCCGGCGTATTGGTGCCGAACGAAAAACCGGAGGGAGGCGTGTTGACAGGCGTGGCGCCGAAGGCCGCGTTGACGTCGAACCAGCCGCCGACCGCGGTGGAGCCCGTGCCGATGGCGTAGGTGCCGGTGCCGATGGCGGTGGTCCCATAGCCGTATGCGAACGCGCGATAGCCCATCGCCGTGCCCCAGCCGCGCACCGTGGCCGCCTGCGTGCCGACGACCGTGTTGTTCTGGTCCTTCAGTTCAATCGTTCCGGTAGCGTCCATGCCGTCGCCCTGCGTGGAGGCGCCGCTGCCGATCACCACGCTGTTGGTGCCCTTGGAAACCGCGCCGCTGCCGATGACGGTGGAGTTGGTGGCGGGCGCGACGACACTGGTGATGACGTACGGCCCGCCAAAACCGTTCAGCGATACACGGGTGCGCGCTTCGGCCACGGCGCCAGCGCCAATGACCGTGATGCCGTCGCCGTTGGCGCGCGAGCCGCTGCCGATGACGACGGTGTTCTTCACCGGCTGGACCATCGTCATCTGGGTTTCCTTGCTGCCCGCCGGTGAGGCGGCCACCGAGTACAGGTTGGTGACCTTTTCAGCGCTGGCAGCGGGCCCGATCACGACGCTGTCGCCGCCATTGACGCGGGCCTGGTTGCCCATGGCGATGCTGTTGCTGCCCGAGGCCGGCAGCGAGGTGGACGGATTGGTCGTCACCACGGTGCCGCTGCCGGTGCGCGCGGCACCCTCGCGCGTGGTCACCGTGCTGGTGCCGACCGCCTGGGTTTGCGCCTGATTGCCGATCGCGATGCTGTTGTCGAGATTGGCCACGGCGCGGGTGCCGAGCACGGTGGAGGCACTGCCCAGCGCCTGGGCGGCGGCGCCGAGGGCGGTCGCGCCGTCGCCCTTGGCCCAGGTGACCTCGTTGGGATCGACGACACCGTCGTTGTTGAGGTCGATCCACGAGCCGACCGCCGTGGCGTTCTTGCCTGAGGCAGTGGTTTCGTCGCCGACGGCGACCGCGCCGGCGCCCGGCGCCTTGGCATCGGGTCCGCAGGCCAGCGCCTCGACGCCGGTGGCCGTGCTGTCGATCGGAAGCGCGGCACCGGTGTCATCGGTCAGTTGGCAGTTCACGCCGGCGAAGGACGGGCCAGCCAGTGCGGACAGGAGCGCGAGGGTCAGGAGGCGGCGTTGTGGTCGAGCGGACAGCTGCATCGGGGACATGGGCGGTTCTCGCTGGGTTGGGCGGAAGGCGGACGTCGTCGTCCGGCTGAACCCCAACCGTCACTTGCCCCGTTCCCGCCGACATGAAACCGCGATGACAGTGGCCGCCCTGGAATGACAGACCGATAACAGACCCAACACAAGCCGATGAAAACCGTAGGAAAACTCCCGACATGCGTAGGGGAGCGCCTCTACCGGAGGCCAGGCGAACGTGCAAAAAGCGACGGCCCCGGTGGATGCCGGGGCCGTCGTTGCACTGCCTTGTTGGCGGGCTTGCCCGCGAGAATCAGTCGCCCAGCGTCAGCAGCGAGGCGTTGCCGCCGGCCGCAGTCGTGTTGACGGTGATCGTCTTCTCGGTGGCGAAGCGCGGCAGGTAGTGCGGGCCGCCGGCCTTCGGGCCGGTGCCGGACAGGTTCTGGCCGCCGAAGGGCTGCACGCCGACGACCGCGCCGATCTGGTTACGGTTGACGTAGCAGTTACCGACCTTCACCCGCGAGGCGATCTTCTCGATCGTCTCGTCGATGCGCGAATGGATGCCCAGCGTCAGGCCGTAGCCGGTGGCGTTGATCTGGTCGATCACCGCGTCCAACTGGTCGGCCTTCCAGCGCACGACGTGCAGCACCGGTCCGAAGATTTCCTTGTGCAGCTGGTCCAGCGACTTCAGCGTGTAAGCGCGCGGGGCGAAGAAGCTGCCGTTGGCGGCATCGGCATCGAGCGCGACCTCGGCGATCTTCGTGGCTTCCGCGTCCATGCGCGCGGCATGGTCGACCAGCATCTTCAGCGCGTCCTCGTCGATGACCGGGCCGACGTCGGTCGACAGCAGGCCCGGGTCGCCGACCTTCAGCTCGGCCATCGCGCCGGCCAGCATCGTGGTGACCTTGTCGGCGATGTCGTCCTGCACGAACAGCACGCGCGCGGCCGAGCAGCGCTGGCCGGCGGAGGTGAACGCGGAGGCGATGGCGTCCTTCACCACCTGCTCAGGCAGCGAGGACGAATCGGCGATCAGCGCGTTCTGGCCACCGGTCTCGGCGATCAGCACGCCGATGGCGGCGTCGCGCGCTGCCAGCGCACGGTTGATCGCGCGCGCGGTGTCGGTCGAACCGGTGAACGCGACGCCGGCGATGCGCGGGTCCTTCGTCAGCGCGGCGCCGACGGTGGCGCCGTCGCCCGGCAGGAACTGCAACACCGCTTCCGGCACGCCGGCTTCGTGCAGCAGCTTCACCGCGTAATAGCCGATCAGGTTGGTCTGTTCGGCCGGCTTGGCGAGCACGGCGTTGCCGGCGGCCAGCGCCGCGGCGATCTGGCCGGCGAAGATCGCCAGCGGGAAGTTCCACGGGCTGATGCAGACGAACACGCCGCGGCCTGACAGCTGCAGCGTGTTCGACTCGCCCGTCGGGCCCGGCAGTGGCTCGATGGCGAACTGCTTGCGCGCCTGGCCGGCGTAGTAACGCAGGAAGTCGACGGCTTCGCGCACTTCGGCGACGCCGTCGGGGATCGACTTGCCGGCTTCGCGCGTGCACAGCGCGAGGTACTGCGGCATGCGCTGCTCGAGCAGGTCGGCGGCGTGTTCCAGGATGGCGGCGCGGCTGGCGGCCGGCGTGGTGTTCCAGCCGTCGGCGGCCTTCACCGCGTTCTGCACGGCCTGCTCCACGGTCGCGCTGTCGGCGGCCTTCCACTGGCCGACGACCTGGCGGCGGTCGGCGGGGTTGGTCACGGCGATGTCGGGGCCGGCGGTCTTCGCGCCCGGCACGAGCGGCGCGGCGCGCCAGTCTTCGCGCGCGGCGGCGTTGATCTGTTCGGCGAGCGTGCGCAGCTGGTCGTCGTTGGCGAGGTTGATGCCCATGGAGTTGGTCCTGTCGATGCCGAAGCTGCGGTACAGATCGAGCGGCTGCGGGATGCGCGGATGCGCGATGGATTCGAAAGCGGAAACGGTGGCGACCGGATCATGGACGAGGTCATCGATGGCGATGTCCTCGTCGGTGATGCGGTTGACGAAGCTGGAGTTGGCGCCGTTCTCGAGCAGGCGGCGCACCAGGTACGGCAGCAGGTCCTCGTGCGAACCCACCGGCGCGTACACGCGGCACGGAACGTCCAGGCGATCGGCCGGAATGACTTCGGCGTACAGGTCATCGCCCATGCCGTGCAGCTTCTGGAATTCGAAGTGCTTCGCGCGGCCCATCGACTTCGCGCGCTGGTGGATCGTGGCGATCGTCTGCGCGTTGTGCGTGGCGAACATCGGGTAGATCGCATCCGACGCTTCGAGCATGCGGCGCGCGTTGGCGAGATAGCTGACGTCGGTGTTCGGCTTGCGCGTGAACACCGGATAGCCAAGCTGGCCGTCCACCTGCGCGCGCTTCACTTCGCTGTCCCAGTACGCGCCCTTCACCAGGCGCACCGGGATGCGGCGGCCGGTGCGGCGGGCGAGGTCGGCGATGAAGTCGATCGCTTCCGGTGCACGCTTCTGGTACGCCTGGATCGCCAGGCCGTAGCCTTCCCAGCCATCCAGCGATGCGTCCGAATACGCGGCGGCGATGACATCGAGCGAGAGTTCCAGGCGATCGGCTTCCTCGGCGTCCACCGTGAAGCCGATGCCGTAGGACTTGGCCATCTGCGCCAGTTCGAGCACGCGCGGCACCAGTTCCGACATCACGCGCGCACGCTTGGCGTGCTCGTAACGCGGATGCAGCGCGGAGAGCTTCACCGAGATCGACGGCGCGGCGAACACGTCGCCGCCGACGAAGTTGCCGCTCTTGCCGATCGCATGGATCGCGTCGCGATAGGCCTGCAGGTAGCGCAGGGCGTCCTTCGTCGTCAGCGCGCCTTCGCCGAGCATGTCGAACGAATAACGGTAGGCGGCGTTGCCGTTCTTCTGGGAACGCGACAGCGCCTCGCCGATGGTGCGGCCCATGACGAACTGGTGGCCCATGATCTTCATCGCCTGGCGCACGGCCAGGCGGATCACCGGCTCGCCGACGCGGCCGAGCAGGCGCTTGAAGGCGCCGTGCACGTCGCGCTTGGTGTCGTCGGCCAGGTCGACGAGGTGGCCGGTCAGCATCAGGCCCCAGGTCGATGCGTTGACCAGCACCGAGTCGGACTGGCCCATGTGCTTCTTCCAGTCCGCATCGCCGAGCTTGTCGCGGATCAGCTTGTCGGCCGTTTCCTGGTCCGGAATGCGCAGCAGCGCCTCGGCCACGCACATCAGCAGCACGCCTTCCTCGCTGCCCAGGTCGTACTGGCGCATGAAGGCTTCGATCGCGCCCTGGTCCTTGGCGCGGCCGCGGACGCGGCGGACGAGGTCGGCCGCCGTGGCCTGCGCCTGGAGGCGGTCGGCTTCGGGCAGGCGGGCGCGGTCGAGCAGGGCGCGCACATGGCTGGTCTCGTCGCGAACCCAGCCTGCGGTGATCGCGGCGCGGGGCGCGGCGGGCGGCGGCGGGAGTTCGGAAGTGATCAGCGCGGGCGGCGCCGGCGGGCCGTCGGTTGCGACGGCGGGGGCGGAATGGGTCGTCATGGGGCCAGGGACAGCCTTGGGAAGCCGAATAGTCTAGAGGGTTCCAGTCGCCGGAGGCGTTGCGCGCTTGGCCTGATAGCGTCCCGGCGCACGTGGCTTGTCCGCCGTATCGTGCGGTCGGGGTTGCGGAATTTGCCCACTATTCCGCAAGCTTTGACGGTTGCGGTTGTTGGGTATGTTCACGGTCGGTAAACTAAGCGGTTCCGCGGGGCGGTTTTTGGGTTCCCTCTTGGGTCCCTCCTGGGCTGTGATGCCCGCTGCCCCCGGTCGCGGATGAGCCCGCAAGCCAGGCCGAACGGCTCAGCCAGTCCAATACATTTATCTAGCGTCTTTCTGGGGCTCGAACAGATGAAAGCCGGTCGTTTCAAGCAGTGGGGCGCGGGCATTGCCGCGATGGCGCTGCCGGTCCTTGCCAGTGCGCAGGCGGCCGATCCCAAGCGGTGGCAGCTCAACATGGGCCAGGGCGTGACCGCCCAGTCGGCCAACGCCTACAGCGCGCACATGTTCGCCCTGTGGGTGTGCGTGATCATCGGCATCCTGGTGTTCGGCGCCATGGCATACGCCATGTTCAAGTTCCGCCACTCCAAGGGTGCGGTGCCGGACAAGGACTTCACCCACAGCACGAAGCTGGAAGTCGTCTGGACCGTCGTCCCGGTGGTCCTGCTGGTCCTGATGGCCTTCCCGGCCACCAGCAAGCTGATCAAGATGTACGACACCCGCAACGCCGAGATGACCGTCAAGATCACCGGCTACCAGTGGATGTGGAAGTACGACTACCTCGGCGAGAACGTCGGCTTCACCAGCCGCCTGGACCGCAAGAGCGACCAGATCCGCCAGTCCGGCAAGGACGCGCGCACCGCCGACCACCCGCACTACCTGCTCGACGTCGACAACGTCCTGGTGCTGCCGACCGACACCAAGATCCGCTTCGTCATCACCGCCGACGACGTGATCCACGCATGGTGGGTGCCGGCGCTGGGCTGGAAGCAGGACGCGATCCCGGGCATCGTCAACGAGGCCTGGACCGAGATCCAGAAGCCGGGCATCTACCGCGGCCAGTGCGCGGAGCTGTGCGGCAAGGACCACGGCTTCATGCCGATCGTGGTCAAGGCCGTGCCGAAGGCCGAATACCAGCAGTGGCTCGCGGCGCAGAAGGCGAAGGACGCCCCGGCGCCCGCGCCGGCTCCGGCCGCCACGCCCGCCGCTCCGGCCCAGCCGGAAGCGACCACCCCGAACACCGACGCCACGGCCGCGACTGCTGAAAAGCAGGCGCCGGTCGCCGGCTGATCGTCCCGAATCCTGAGGTAGCCATGGCCGTCACGCACGCTGACACCCATCACCACGATGACCACGCCCACAAGCAGGGCTTCATCGAGCGTTGGTTCTTCTCGACCAACCACAAGGACATCGGGACGCTGTACCTGATCTTCAGCTTCATCATGTTCCTCATCGGCGCCGGCATGTCGGTGATCATCCGGGCGGAACTGATGCAGCCGGGTCTGCAGTTCGTCGAGCCGCAGTTCTTCAACCAGATGACCACCGTGCACGCGCTGGTGATGATCTTCGGCGGCGTCATGCCGGCCTTCGTGGGCCTGGCCAACTGGATGATCCCGCTGCAGATCGGCGCGCCGGACATGGCGCTGCCGCGCATGAACAACTGGTCCTTCTGGATCCTGCCGTTCGCCTTCACGCTGCTTCTGCTCACGCTGTTCCTGCCGGGCGGCGCCCCGGCCGGCGGCTGGACGCTCTACCCGCCGCTGTCGCTGCAGGGCGGCAGCAACGTGGCCTTCGCGATCTTCGCCATCCACATGATGGGCATCAGCTCGATCATGGGCGCGATCAACGTGATCGCCACCGTGCTGAACATGCGCGCCCCGGGCATCGACCTGCTGAAGATGCCGATCTTCTGCTGGACGTGGCTGATCACCGCGTTCCTGCTGATCGCCGTGATGCCGGTGCTCGCCGGCGCCGTGACGATGCTGCTGACCGACAAGTTCTTCGCCACCTCGTTCTTCAACGCGGCAGGCGGCGGCGACCCGGTGATGTTCCAGCACATCTTCTGGTTCTTCGGCCATCCCGAGGTCTACATCATGATCCTGCCGGCGTTCGGCGTCGTGTCGGAAATCATCCCGACCTTCAGCCGCAAGCCGCTGTTCGGCTACCAGGCCATGGTGTACGCGACCGCGTCGATCGCCTTCCTCTCGTTCATCGTGTGGGCGCACCACATGTTCACCGTCGGCATGCCGCTGGGTGGCGAGATCTACTTCATGTTCGCCACGATGCTCATCGCCGTGCCGACGGGCGTGAAGGTGTTCAACTGGGTGACCACGATGTGGCGCGGCTCGATCTCGTTCGAAGCGCCGATGCTGTGGGCGCTGGCGTTCGTGATCCTGTTCACCATCGGCGGTTTCTCGGGCCTGATGCTCGCCATCGTCCCGGCCGACTTCCAGTACCACGACACCTACTTCGTGGTGGCGCACTTCCACTACGTGCTGGTGACCGGCGCGCTGTTCTCCATCATCGCCGCCGTGTACTACTGGTGGCCGAAGTGGACCGGCCGCATGTACAACGAGGGCATGGCGAAGTTCCACTTCTGGTGGACGATGATCTTCGTCAACCTGCTGTTCTTCCCGCAGCACTTCCTGGGCCTGGCCGGCATGCCGCGCCGCATCCCGGACTACAACGTCGTGTTCGCGGACTGGAACCTGGTCAGCTCGATCGGCGCGTTCGGCATGTTCCTCACGCCCTTCATGATGGCCTTCATCCTGTGGCGCTCGAAGGCCGTCGGCGTCAAGGCCGAAGCCCGCGCCTGGCCGACCGCACGTGGCCTGGAGTGGACCGTGCCCAGCCCGGCGCCGCACCACACGTTCTCGACGCCGCCGGTCATCCGTGACGGCGACCTCGCCCACGGTGACATCACGCACTGATGCGCGACTGATCGGGTCGCCGGCCATGCTGGCGACCCGACGAGCAGGACGACGATGAACCAGCCCGCCCACAACCCCGAAGAGATGGCAGCCCGCCGCAAGGCCGCGCGTCGTACGGCGCTGTGGGCGGCGGCCATCGCGGTTGCGGTCTATGTCGTTTTCATCGCGATGAACACGGTGGGCAAGTGAACGGCGCGCCGGAACGACACGACGCCACGTCGCCATCGGCCGCGCGCAAGAGCGCCGGCCTGACGAAGATGGTCGTCGTCGCGATTGGTGCGTTCGCGTTGACCTTCGCGCTGGTGCCGCTGTACCGCATCGCCTGCGAGAAGGTGTTCGGCATCCGCCTGGAGCGCACGGCATCCGAAGGCGTGCAGGACGCGAAGGCCGCCGCTGGCAAGCGCGTGATCACCGTGCAGTTCGACGGCGGCGTCAACTCGAAGCTGCCGTGGGAGTTCTCGCCGAACAAGGTCACGATGCAGGTCGTGCCGGGCGAGCTGTATGAAACGACCTACCACGCGCGCAACACGTCGCAGCGCACCGTCGTCGGCAGCGCCGTTCCGTCGGTCGCGCCGGCGCGCGCGTCGGGCTTCTTCAGCAAGACCGAATGCTTCTGCTTCACCGCCCAGACGCTCAAGGCCGGTGAAGTGCGCGACATGCCGGTGCGCTTCATCGTCGATCCGAACCTGCCGACCGACGTGAAGACCATCACTCTGTCGTATACCTTCTTCAAGAACGACACGCTTACCGCGCAGGCGCAGGGAACGGCTCAGGCCGCCCCGGTCCCGCTGTCGGCACCGTGACCCTTTCCTTGCAATCGCACTACTGACTGGAACGCCGCCATGGCCCAATCGCACACGCCAGACGCCAACACCTACTTCGTGCCGCACAGCAGCCGTTGGCCGTTCCTCGGTTCGATCGCGCTGTTCACTACCATGGTCGGCATCGCCAGCTGGTTCAACGAAGTCAGCTGGGGCAAGCCGGTGTTCTTCTTCGGCATCGCGCTGATGGTCGGCGTGCTGTTCGGCTGGTTCAGCGACGTCGTGCGCGAGTCGGTGCGCGGCAGCTACAACAAGCAGGTCGACACCTCGTTCCGAATGGGGATGATCTGGTTCATCTTCTCGGAAGTGATGTTCTTCGGCGCCTTCTTCGGCGCGCTGTTCTACGCCCGCCAGTTCGCGATGCCGTGGCTCGGCGGCGAAGGCGACGGCGTGATGACCAACTCGCTGCTGTGGCCGGGCTTCTCGGACGCATGGCCGAGCAACGGTCCGGGCGGCATCGGCGGCGTCTACCAGACGATCCCGGCGTGGGGCCTGCCGCTGCTCAACACGATGATCCTGCTCACCTCGGGCATGACGGTCACCATCGCGCACCACGCGCTGAAGGCCGGCCACCGCAAGCAGCTGCTGGTCTTCCTGGGCCTGACGGTGCTGCTGGGCGCGCTGTTCCTGTACTTCCAGGCGGAGGAGTACATGCACGCCTACACCGAGCTGAACCTGACGCTGGGTTCGGGCATCTACGGCTCGACGTTCTTCATGCTCACCGGCTTCCACGGTGCGCACGTCACGCTCGGCACGATCATGCTGGCGGTGATCTGGTTCCGCTGCCTCAAGGGCCACTTCACCAAGGACAACCATTTCGCGTTCGAAGCGGTCGCCTGGTACTGGCACTTCGTCGACGTGGTGTGGCTGGGCCTGTTCCTGTTCGTCTACGTGCTGTAACGGGCGGGGTTGGAGATCCGGGATTCGGGATTCGAAAGCCCGGGTCTCCAAACAGAAAGGCGACGGCATTGCCGTCGCCCTTTTTGCTTTTGCGAATCACAAATTCCGAACCACGAATCCTGGCTCTTATGGCCCGCCGTGGAACTTGATCCAGCCCATGTAGTTGGCCAGGACGACCAGCAGGATCAGCGCGATGGACAGCGCGATGCGGCGGGTCAGCGCATTCACGGTGCGCTTGCTCTCGCCTTTGTCCACGAGCATGTAATACAGGCCCGCGCCCAGGTTCCACAGGATGACGATTAGGAAGGCGATGATCAGCAGTGTCTTGAGCGAATCGTTCATGGCGGCCTCCGATCGGCCCCCGGCTGGGGCGTGCCGAGCATTATGGCGCCGCGTGGCGAGGAAGTCGTGAGCCGGCGCCGCACCCTCGTTGTCGGCTGGATCGCCGCGCTGTTGGCGATCGCGCTGTTCGCCAACCTCGGCCTGTGGCAGTCGCGCCGCGCGGTGGAGAAGCAGGCGATGCTCGATGCCGCCGCTGCCGTGATGGCCGATCGCAAACCCCAGCCGCTGTCGCTGGCAAGCGACGCATCCCGCGCACGCGAGTACGACTGGGCCGTGGGCACCGGCACTTTCGACGCGCGCGCGGCATTGCTGCTCGACAACCAGCAGCGCAACGGCCGCGCCGGCGTGCGCGTGTATCGCATCTTCGTGCCGATGCAGGGCAGTCCGATGCTGGTCGATCTGGGGTGGATGCCGCTGCCGGGCGATCGCAAACTGCCACAGGTGCCGGGCATCGACGGTGCGATCGAACTGCGTGGCCTGCTCGTACCGCCACCGTCGGCCGGCCTCGCGCTCGGTCCGGCCATGGCGAAGCAGGACGACGCGTTGCTGATGACGCGCATCGACCTGGCTGCGATCGCGAGCCAGACCGGGCTTTCGGTGCCGCTCGCACCGCGCGTGCTGCGTTTGGATCCGGCGCAGCCCATCGGTTACGAGCGCGATCTGGAGCTGCTGCCCAACACGCTTCCGCCGGACCAGCATCGCGGCTATGCGCTGCAGTGGTTCGCGCTCGCCGCCGCGGTGCTTGCCACCGCGTTGCTCCTCACTTTCCGCAAGCGCCGTCGGCCATAAGGAGTTCGCATGAACGACGACACGACGAACCAGAACGTCCCCAATCGAAGCCGCAACCGCATGCTGTTGGTGCTGCTGTTCGCCATGTTCTTCGGCAGCATGCTCATCGCAGGCGTGCTGCGCTTTTCTGGCTGGCGTCCGGCCGGCACGAAGAACGTCGGTGAACTGCTCGATCCGCCGGGCGACGTGCGCACGCTTTCGCCGCGCCTGCTCGCCGGCGGCGAATACGTCTGGAAGGGCGGCGAGCGCACGTGGCGCGTCGTGGTCGCGCCGCCGGCCGACTGCGGTGCCGAGTGCACGACGCTCGCGCGCGAGATCGAGACCGTCTGGCAGCTGTTCGGAAAGGACGCCGACGACGTGCACGTGCTGTGGCTGTGCCCGACCGATGCCTGCGCCTGGCCGGCGGGCGTGCCCCAGCCGGCCACGCTGAAGCTGCTGGCACCCAATGCGCCGCTGCGCGCCGGCTTGCCGCGCGTGGACGAGGTGGCGGTGAAAGGCAACGCCAGCGCCCGTGGCGTGCCCGCCTACGTGATCGATCCCTACGGATTCGTCATTCTGCGCTACGCTCCCGGCTTCGATCCGTCCGGCCTGCGCACGGACGTTGCCCGACTGGTCAAGTTGAAATGACCGGCGAGCAACGAAGGAACAACGACAGGTTCTGATGAGCAGCATGACCATGCCCACCGAAGCCCGGGCCGGCTCGCGCCCGGCGGTTTACCGACATTTCCATCGACTGGCCTGGCTGGCCGTCGCGCTCGCCTTCGGCGTCATCGTGTTCGGCGCGTTCGTGCGCCTGTCCAACGCCGGCCTGAGCTGCCCCGACTGGCCGACCTGCTACGGCCGCGCCGCATGGCCGACCGCCGCGCAGCAGGTCGTCGACCACGCCGCTACCGCGATCCGTCCGATCGAAGTGCACAAGGCCTGGCGCGAACAGTTCCACCGCATGATCGCCGGCACGCTCGGCGTGCTCGTGCTCAGCCTCGCGCTGCTGGCCGCGCGTCGTCGCAAGCATGGCGTGGTGCAGGTCCTCGCGGCCGCCTTGCTGGTGGGCATCGCCATTCCGTTGTACATGCATGGCGAACACGTCGCCGCGTCAGTGCTCGCAATCGCGGGCGAAGCGATCCTGCTGTTCGCCGCCTTGCGCTGGAGCAACGTCGACCTGTCGCGCGTGGCGGCCATCACGCTCGCGGTGATCATCTTCCAGGCGTTGCTGGGCATGTGGACGGTGACGTGGCTGCTCAAGCCCATCGTCGTGATGGGCCATCTGCTCGGCGGCCTGCTGACGTTCTCGCTGATCCTGTGGATGGCGTGGCGCGCGACGCATAGTCCGATGCGGCTGGCCGAAGCGACGCTGATCCGGCGCATGGTGATGGTGGGCATCGCGGTGCTGGCCGTGCAGATCGCCATGGGTGGCTGGACCAGCGCGAACTACGCCGCGCTCGCCTGCGGCAACGACTTCCCGACCTGTGTCGGCCAGTGGTGGCCGCGACACGACTTCCGCGAAGCCTTCGTGCTGTGGCGCGGCATCGGCGTGGACTACGAGGGCGGCATCCTCGACGGCGAGGCGCGCATCGCGATCCAGCTGGCGCATCGCATGATGGCAATGCTTGTGTTCGTCTACCTGCTGTGGCTCGCGCTGCGCCTGATCCGCACGCCGGGCATGCGCGGCTGGGCGACGCTGCTGGGCCTGCTGGTGTTCGCGCAGGTCGGCCTCGGCATCGCGAACGTGAAGCTCGGCCTGCCGCTTTCGATCGCCGTGATGCACAACGCGGGCGCGGTGCTGTTGCTGTTCGTGCTGGTGTCGCTGCTGGCGCGCCTGCGCCCGCCGGAGCCGTGATGTCCACCGCCATGCCGAAAGCCACCGCCAAGCAGTACTGGGACCTCACCAAGCCGCGCGTCGTCGCGTTGATCGTATTCACCGCGCTGGTGGGCATGTTCCTCGCGGTACCGGGGCTGCCGCCGCTGCGCGAATCCGTGCTGGGCTTCCTCGGCATCTGGCTTGCCGCATCGAGCGCTGCGGCGATCAACCAGCTGCTGGATTCGCGCATCGACGCGAAGATGGCGCGCACGTCGTGGCGCCCGATCGTCGCCGGCCAGATCACGCCGACCCAGGCGCTGGTGTTCGCGCTGATCCTCGCCGCGCTGTCGATGACGATTCTGGTGGTGTGGGTGAACACCATCACCGCCATCCTCACCTTCGCCTCGCTCATCGGGTACGCGGTGATCTACACCGTGTACCTCAAGCGCGCGACGCCGCAGAACATCGTCATCGGCGGCATCGCCGGCGCGGCGCCGCCGCTGCTGGGCTGGGCGTCGATCACCGGCATGACCGGCGAATGGGACTGGCCGCACGCGCTGCTGCTGGTGCTGATCATCTTCGTGTGGACGCCGCCGCATTTCTGGGCGCTGGCCATTTTCCGTCGCGCCGACTACGCACGCGCGATGGTGCCGATGCTGCCGGTCACGCACGGCGTGGAATACACGCGCTGGCAGATCCTGTTTTACACGGTGCTGCTGGTGGCGGTGACGATCCTGCCGTGGGCGGCGGGCATGAGCGGGCTGTTCTACCTCGGCGGCGCGCTGGTGCTGGGCGCGGTGTTCCTGGGCTATGCCTGGCGCCTGATGGATCCGCCCGACGAGCTCTACGCCATGAAGGTCTTCAACTACTCCATCGTGTACCTGATGGCGCTGTTCGCCTTTCTGTTGCTGGACCACTGGCTGATGCCGCTGCTGGCGCCGGTGCCGGTGATGGAGTTCCAGCCACAACCCTGATCCGGACATAGAACGAGACCGCCGAATGACGCGCAACCGCTTCCGCTTCGCCCTGATTTCGTTGTTCGCCGGCCTCGTTGCCGCCTCGTCCGGGGCGTTCGCGCAGCCCCCGTTGCTGATCGAACCCGAATCGCAGGCGGGCGAGGTGGTGGTCACCGCCGATCGCCTGCTCGACGTGCGCACCGGCCGCATGATCGAGCATCCGCAGGTACGCGTGCGCGATGGTCGCATCGTCGAAATCGCGCGCGCGGGCGCCGCGTTGCCGCCGAACGCGCGCGTCATCGACCTGCCCGGCAAGACGCTGATGCCGGGCCTGATCGACATGCACGTGCACCTCGACGCCGACCCGACCTACGGCGGCTACAACGTGCTGCAGTTCAACGACCGCTTCTGGTCGATGGTCTCGGTCGCGCATGCACAGCGCACACTGCTCGCCGGCTTCACCACCGTGCGCAACGTCGGCGCCGAAGCCTGGAACGACGTCGGCCTGCGCGAGGCGATCGACGAAGGCAAGCTCACCGGTCCGCGCATCGTCACCGCGACCTACGCCTTCGGCGCGACCGGCGGGCATTGCGATTCCACGTTCTTCCCTCCGTCGATGAACCAGAAGAGCCCGTACAACGCCGATTCGCCCGAACAGGCGCGCCAGCGTGTGCGCGAGCTGCGCAAGTACGGCGCGCAGGTGATCAAGATCTGCGCGACCGGCGGCGTGTTCTCGCGCAACACCGAGCCGGGCCAGCAGCAGATGAGCTATGAGGACATGAAGGCCGTCGTCGACGAAGCGCACCAGTGGGGCCTGAAGGTCGCCGCGCACGCGCATGGCACGGCCGGCATCAAGGATGCGATCCGCGCAGGCGTGGACACCATCGAACACGCGAGCCTGATCGACGATGAAGGCATCCGCCTTGCGAAGCAGCACGGCGCCTGGTTGTCGATGGACATCTACAACACCGACTACACGCAAGCCGAAGGCAAGAAGAACGGCGTGCTCGAAGACAACCTGCGCAAGGACCGCGAAGTCGCCGACATCCAGCGCGAGAACTTCAAGCGCGCTCACGCGGCCGGCGCGAAGATGGTCTTCGGCACCGATGCCGGCATCTACCCGCACGGCGACAACGCGAAGCAGTTCGCGGTGATGGTTCGTTACGGCATGACGCCGCTGCAGGCGATCCAGGCCGCGACGATCAGCGCGTCGCAGGCGCTGGGTCGCGAGGACGTCGGTGTGGTCGAGGCGAACCGTTGGGCGGACATCATCGCCGTCGACGGTGACCCGACGCAGGACGTCTCGCTGCTGGAACGCGTGCCGTTCGTGATGAAGGGCGGCGTGGTGGTGAAGGGCGACGGCGCGCGCTAGCGTCTGTAGCCCGGGTGCGCTTCGCTTACCCGGGCTACGGGGCTCACTGCGCCGCGACGCGCGGCGCCATTTCCGCATCGATCAGTGGCGTCGCCGAGGGCAGCCGCGCCGGATCCAGCAATGCCGCCATCGTCGGATCGGCCGGGTACGCCGTTCCGTCGAACTCCAGCGCCACCGTGCCGGCTTCATCGCCGCCGCCGACGTTCACCAGCAGGTCGTGCCAGCCGCGATTCGTCCGCGCGCCGACCGCGATCGGCGCGCGCACCGACACCGACTGGCTGACCAGCTTGTAGCCGTCCTTCCCGCCGTGGAAAACCAGCAGCGTGCAGCCGTCGGCCTGGCACCAGTTCTGGTCGTCGAGCAGCATCAACAGGTCCTTCGTGCCGTCGCCGTCGAGGTCGGCCATGCCGTCCGTGCGTGCGGGAACCTCGCGGATGCTGCGCGAAGCAAGGAAGAGTTCCAGCGCCTTGTCGGCCAGCGCTTTCTCGTTCACCGGCGCGGGCAGTGGCGCGCTCGCCTGCGCTTCGCTGCGCGCGTTCGTGCTGCAACCGGCACACGACAGCGCGACCAGGGCGAAAGCCGTGGCCAACGTGAATGGGGTACGCATGTTCAGCTCTCCACCAAAGCTGAGGCGAGCTTGCGCCTGCGCGCGTGGTGGCGGAGTGAGTGCGCGATTGCGGTGCGAAGGCGTCGTCACCCCGTCGCGTCGCCCCGGAAAGGAACCGTTATCCGGGCTCGGTCAACGCCGGAAATCGCGGGGCGGAAGCGCTCCGGGCCTGGTCCCGGCCTTCGCCGGGATGACCGCATGGAACGCTTCCGCCAGATCACGAATCACGAATCAAAAGAAGCCCAACTCACTTCCCCAGCAACGCCTGCTCCCAGAACAGCATGGTCGCCGCGTTGAAGTAATCCACGTTCGTCTTCTTCTTGAACCCGTGGCCTTCGTCGTCGTACAGCAGGTACCAGACCGGTTGGCCGTTGCCGCGCACCGCCTTCACGATCTGCTCGGCCTCGGTGTACGGAACGCGCGGATCATTCTTGCCTTGTGCGACGAACAACTTCGATGCGATGCGGTCGGCGTGGTTGAGCGGCGAGATCTCGTCGAACACCTTCGCCATCGCCGGCTCGCGTTCGTCGCCATACTCCGCGCGGCGCAGGTCGCGTCGATAGCTTTCGGTGTTCTTCAGGAACGTGCCGAAATGCGAGATGCCGACGATGTCGACGCCGGCCTTGATGCGGTCGCTGTAATGCATGAGCGAAGCCAGCACCATGTAGCCGCCGTAACTGCCGCCATAGACACCCACGCGCGAGGCGTCCAGGTCAGGCTGCGTCGCGATCCAGTCCAGCAGCGCGCCGATGTCCCTGACCGAATCCTCGCGCCTGGCTGCGTTGTCGAGGCTGAGGTACGTCTTGCCATAGCCTTCCGAGCCGCGCACGTTCGGCAGCAGCATCGCGACGCCGAGTTCGTTCGCCAGGAACTGCGCGGTTGGATTGAACAACGGCAACGACTGGCCTTCGGGCCCGCCGTGGATGTTGATGACGACCGGAATCTTCTTCCCGGCCGCAACGTTCGCCGGACGATAGTAGAAGGCGGGAATCTCGCGCGGTTTTCCTTCGACGGTGTCGAAGGTCGGGTAATGCACCAGCGTTGGGGCGACGAACTTCGACGCATCCAGTCCGCCGACTTCGCTGCGCGTCCAGCGCGTGATCTTAGAACCACTCAGATCGATGACATGGACATCGCTCGGCGACGTTGCGGAGTTGAGCGTCACCGCCAGCCGTTTGCCATCCGGCGAGAAACCAAGGTTCACCACGACGCCGACGGGAAGCTGCGGCAGCTTCACCTCACGATGCGAGGGCAGCGACAGCACGTGCAGTTTGTAGATGCCGTCTTCGTTGGTGGTGTAGGCAAGGTGCTTGCCGTCGTCGGCGATGGCGAGGTCGGCGACATCCCACGGCGTGTCGCCGGTCAGCACGTCGAGCTTGCCTGACTTCGGATCGTGATGGCGCAGCGTGAGGAATTCCTGCGGCTTGCCTTCCACCGGCTCGTCGGAGATGTAGTACACCCCGCGCCCGTCGGGCGAATACCTGAAATCCTTCAGCGACGCCTTGCCACCATCAACCGGAAACATGGTGAGCTTGCCCGACGCCAGATCGACCACGCCCGGATACGACTCGGCCGCCGACACGTACTTGATCACCAGCAGTTCGCGACCGTCGGGGGAGAAGTCCATCGCGTTCCACTGCCCGCCTTGCGTGACCAGCACGCGCGGTTTGCGCGTGGCGAAATCCATCACCCACACGTCCGTATCGCGGCCATTGCGCACGGTGCTGCTCCATGCGAACTGTCTGCCGTCGTGCGAGAACAGCGGCCCCTGGTTGCGTGCCTTGCCGTCGGTGAGCAGCGTGGTTTCGCGCGATTGCAGGTCGAACCAGTGCAGCTGCCAGAACTCGTTGCCGCCAACGTCCTTGCCGAACACGAAACCGTCGAGGTTCGAACGTGGCGGTGCCGCTTCGATGGCGGCAAGCGGTTCAGGATAGAACGTGAGCTGCTCGCGCATGCCCATGGGCGCGCACACGCGGTGCGCCTGCGCGGTTTCGGCGAAGCGCGTGCTGATGAGGATGCAATCGCCGCTCCAGCCGGCGAACGTCGCGCCGCGCGTGTTCTGGTAGCGGTTGAGGCGCTCGATCAGCTCGGGCGGAATCGCGGGGATGTTCTCGCTGGTGCGATTGCCGACCTGTTCGCGCGCGACGGACGGTGCGTTCGGGTCGGCCTTCTGCGCCATCACCGGTGCGGCGAGGGCGAGCAGCAGGGCGGGCAGGAGCATGGAACCGCGTGGCGACATGGACGTTCCCCGGATGGAAAACCCGAGCTTAGCCCGCGCCGCCTTTGCCGCGCCGGGGCCGCTGTCGCGAAGCCCGGACGAACTCAGGCCGCGGGCCGAACCCGCCGCCACAACGCCCGGATGCCGAAGCGCACCATCACCGAGAGAACGGCGAACACGAGGGCGACGATCAACGGCAGCACGCCCCCGAAGGTGAAGGCCATCCCGGCGACGAATCCGGCGATGCATTCGGCGCGATACACCGGCGCCAGGATCGCCACCGCGAACAGGCCGACGAACAGCGCCTGCGTGATGCCTTCCGCGCCGAGCTTGAAGCCGGTGGCCATCGCCGTACCGTACAGGAAGGACACGACCAGCCCGGTCCACATCGCGCGCGTGACGCCGCGCTGGCTGCGCGCACGCCAGCCGAACGCAAGGCCGATGGCCGGCAGCGTCAGCAGGCCGAACGCATTCGAAATGGCCGGCATGTCGGCGCGGTTGAGCAGGTGATGGCTCTGCACGCCGCCGCCGAGGTATTCCAACGTCAGTTGCACGCAGGCGTAGGCCAGGCCGATCAGTGCGGGCGCGAGGAGCAGGCGGGACGGCGACGACATTCGGAAAGGCCCCAGGCAGGGTGATGCCGCTACTGTCGCCCGGCGTGGGTACGAATGCATAGGCGGAAAGTGCGAGTGACTACCCGCGCGGCCCCCGCTCATCGGCGGGCCGTCGTCAGTGTCGCTGGAGCAGTCGCAACGACAGCAGCTCGCGCAACTCCTGCTTTTCTGCCTCTACCAGCGTCGCCCTGCGCTCTTGGAGCGATTCGATACGTGCATGGAGCGCCTGCGCGTCAAGGCGCGCGATTGCATCGAGAAAGGACTGCTGGCGACGGTCGGCGTCATCGAGCACGCGCGCATCCAGCGGCGTCGATGCGGTCGTCTCCACCGCGCCGGCGGTGGCGAGCTTCGTCAGGGCCGGCGCTTCGCTGCGGTCGGAGAAGTGTTCCAGGATCATGCCGGTGGAGATGTCCGGCCGCTGGTGCACCAGTTCGATGATCTCCACCAGCAGGCCGATGCCGGGCTGGTCGAGCGAAGCGAAATGCAGCGATGCCGGCAGGGCGAGCGCCACCTGCGGCTGCTGCATGAGCATCGTGATCGCGCTGCGCACCAGCGACGGCTTCGAACCGTGCTGCGCCGCATGCGCACGCGGACGCTGTGCGTGCGCCGGCGTTTCCGGCGCGCTCGTGCGTGCGCCAACGCCGGTGAGTTCGGTGAGCCGCTGCTTCATCAGGTCGCCGAAGGCACCATCGGGAATCTGCGCGAGCAGCGGCTTCGCGCGTTCGGCGAGGCGACCCTTGCCTTCCAGCGTCTGCAGGTTGACGTCGCTGGAAAGCGAATCGAAGAAGAACTGCGACAGTGGCGTGGCCTGCTGCAGCTGCGCTTCAAAACCGTCACGCCCCTGGTTGCGCACCAGCGAATCCGGATCCTCGCCGTCGGGCAGGAACAGGAAGAACGCCTGCCGTCCGTCCTTCATGCGCGGCAGGACCGATTCGACCGCCTTCCATGCGGCGCCGCGGCCCGCGCGATCGCCGTCGAAACAGAAGTACACATCGGGTGCGTTGCGGAACAGAAGCTCGGCATGGTCGGGCGTCGTCGCGGTGCCCAGCGTTGCCACGGCGGTATCGAAGCCGTTCTGGAACAGCGCGATCACGTCCATGTAGCCTTCCACGACGATCAGCCGCTCGATCTTGTTGTGCGCCTGGCGCACCTGCCACAGGCCGTAGAGTTCGCGGCCCTTGTGGAACAACTCGGTTTCCGGCGAGTTGAGGTACTTCGGTCCGTTCTCCTTGTCGAGCACGCGACCGCCGAACGCGATCGTGCGACCGCGGCGATCATGGATGGGGAACATCACGCGATCGCGGAACTTGTCGTAGACGTGGCCGCGATCGTTCTTCGAGAACAAGCCGCCGCGTTCGAGCAGGTTCATGCGGCGCGGATCGGTGCCCAGCGCGTCGCGCAATGCGTTGAAGCCGTCGGGCGCGTAGCCCAGCGAGAAGCGCGCGCGTGTGTCGGCGTCGACGCCGCGGCCGTCGAAATAGCCCTGCGCGCGGTCGTTGGTTCCCAATTGCTTCTGGAAGAACTTCGACGCCGCTTCCATCGCGCCGTAGAGGTCCTGGCTGTCGGGATTGGCGTTGCGCTGGTGCGTGTCGCGCGGCACTTCCATGCCCAGGCGCTTGGCGAGTTCTTCCACCGCGTCGAGGAACTCGAGGCGGTCGTAGTTCATCAGGAAGCTGATCGCCGTGCCGTGCGCGCCGCAGCCGAAGCAGTGGTAGAAGCCCTTCACCGGCGAGACGGTGAAGCTGGGCGAGCGCTCGTCGTGGAACGGACAACGCGCCGAATACTCCTTGCCCTGACGCTTGAGCTGCACGCGCGAACCGATCACCTCGACGAGGTCGGTGCGTGCGAGCAGGTCATCGATGAAAGCGTCGGGGATGCGGGCCATTGGACGGTAAGGATGCCACGCGGTTGCAGAGGCGACGAAGCCGGGCGAGCCCGGCTTGCGTGAGTCGTCAGTCGCTGATGCAGCGTTGCTGCGTGGCCGGTGGCCTTACGGGCTCAGGCGCTTCTTCACCAGCGCCGACACCTGGCCCATGTCGGCCTGGCCGGCGAGCTTGGCCTTCAACGGGCCCATGAGCTTGCCCATGTCGGCCGGGCCCGTGGCGCCGGTTTCGGCGATGGCGGCGTCGATGGCGGCCAGGATCTCGGCCTCGCCCATCTTGGCGGGGATGTAACGCTCGATCACGACGATCTCGTCGCGCTCGACCTGCGCCAGGTCCTCGCGCTGGGCGGCTTCGAACTGGGTGACCGAGTCGCGACGCTGCTTGACCATCTTGTCGAGCACGGCGATGACCGCGGCGTCGTCCAGCTCGATGCGCTCGTCCACTTCCTTCTGCTTGATGGCGGCGTTGATCAGGCGGATCACGGACAGGCTGTGCTTGTCGCCGCCCTTCATGGCGGCCTTCATGTCATCGGTGAGTCGCTGCTTGAGGCTCATCGGACTGCTCCTTGGGCGAGGGATCGCGCGGCGGGCGCGCGGATCTGAGGGGAATGGGCCCCGGTTCTGGCGTCCGGCGGCCCGGGCCCGACCGGGCCAAGGCGTTCGAACGCAAAATCCGGAAACACAAAAAGCCGGCAGCGCTGGGCGCGGCCGGCTTGTGTGATGCGTCCGGGAGCGGGTCGCGCTGGGCGCGGGCCCGCCAGGGCGATCAGTACAGGCGCTGACGCTTGGTCACGTCGCGCGAGGCGCGGCGCGCCTGGCGCTTCACCGCGGCTGCGGCCTTGCGCTTGCGTTCCTGGGTCGGCTTCTCGTAGAACTCGCGCTTGCGGGTCTCGGCCAGGACGCCGGCCTTCTCGCAGGTGCGCTTGAAGCGACGCAGAGCAAACTCAAAAGGCTCGTTTTCGCGGACTTTGACGCTGGGCATACGTAATCTCGTTTCGGTAACCGGCCCGGGCAGGCCGGGGAAGAGCCGCGCATTATAGCGGCGGCCTTCTTGAAGGTGCAACATAGGCCCACACTTTGGACGCAGGTCCTTGAATCCACACGCTTCCGGCCCTTCGGAAGCCGCCCTGCGCCCCCTCGCGGAAGTCCTTTCTTGAAAGTCCTCGGCATCGAAACCAGCTGCGACGAGACCGGTGTGGCCGTCTACGACACCGAATCGGGCCTGCGCGCGCATACCCTCTACAGCCAGATCGCCCTGCATGCGCAGTACGGCGGCGTGGTGCCCGAACTGGCCAGTCGAGACCACGTCCGCAAGCTGCTGCCGCTGGTTCGCGAAACCTTGCGCGAGGCCGGGATGACCACCTCGGACCTGGACGGCGTGGCATACACGGCCGGCCCGGGGCTGGTCGGCGCGCTGCTGGTGGGCGCTGGCGTGGCCCGCTCAATGGCTTGGGCGCTGGATGTCCCGGCCATCGGCGTGCACCACATGGAAGGCCATCTGCTGGCGCCGTTGCTGGAGGACGATCCCGACCGTGGCCGACCCGAGCCGCCGTTCGTCGCGCTGCTGGTTTCCGGCGGCCACACGCAGCTGGTGCACGTGGAGGCGATCGGCCGCTACAAGCTGCTCGGCGAAACGCTGGACGACGCCGCAGGCGAAGCCTTCGACAAGACCGCCAAGCTGATGGGCCTTCCATACCCAGGCGGTCCGCAGCTCGCGGCGCTGGCCGAACAGGGTCGCCCGGGCGTGTTCAGATTCGCCCGGCCGATGACCGATCGCCCCGGCCTGGATTTCAGCTTCAGCGGCCTGAAGACCCAGGTCCTGCTGGCATGGCGCGACAGCGACCAGGGCGACGAGGTTCGCGCCGACATCGCGCGCGGCTTCGAGGATGCGGTGGTTGACACGCTCTCAATCAAGTGCGAGCGCGCGCTGGATGCGGCGGGCTGCGACACGCTCGTCGTCGCCGGCGGCGTGGGCGCCAACAAGCGCCTGCGCGCGAAACTTGATGAGATGACCCGCAAGCGCGGTGGCCGCGTGAGCTTCCCGCGCCCGCAGTTCTGCACCGACAACGGCGCGATGATTGCCTACGCCGGTGCGCTGCGACTGGCCGCAGGGCAGCACGGCGACCTCGCGGTCCGCGTGACGCCGCGCTGGGACATGGCGACGCTGGAGGAAGTGGGCAGGTGACACGCCGGCGTCCGCGCATGGTGCTGCTGGCGGTCGCACTGCTGGCGCTGGGCGCGGCTGCCTTTGCGTGGCTTGCGACGCCACCTGGCCGTGCCTTCGACGCGGAAACGTGGCGCGCGCGCGAGGCGGCATGGGACGATAGCGCCGCGCGGATGGCCGATCGCCTGATTGCGCAGTCGACGCTGCAGGGCATGACGCGCAACGATGTCGTCCGCCTGCTGGGAACGCCGCCCCGGACGCCCTACTTCGGCGATTGGGACCTCGTGTACTGGCTCGGGCCGGAACGCGGTTACTTCTCCGTCGACTCCGAATGGCTGGTGGTGCGTCTGGACGCTCGCCAGCGTGTCACCGATTACCGCATCGTCAGGGACTAGCGTGGACCACGTCTTCATCGAAGGCCTCGAAATCGAGGCGCTCATCGGCATCTACGACTGGGAGCGCCGCATCCGGCAGCCGCTCGTGTTCGACATCGAGATGGCCTTCGACAACCGCATCCCGGCCGCGACGGACGCCATCGCCGACACGCTGAACTACAAGGCCATCAGCAACCGCGTCGTCGAGTACGTGTCGCAGTCCAGTTTCGAACTGGTGGAAACGCTGGCCGAGCGCGTGGCGCAGATCATCCTCATCGAGTTCGGCGTGCAGCGGGTGCGCCTGAAACTGAGCAAGCCCGGCGCGGTGCGCGGTGCGCGCGCGGTGGGCGTGATGATCGAACGTTCCGCTTCCTGAAACAGGCGCACGTTCGCATGAGCCGCGCCTATCTGAGCCTGGGCAGCAACGTCGACGCCGTGACGCACCTGCGTGCGGCGGTGCGCGCGCTGCAGATGCGTTTCGGCGATGTCGTGCTGTCCCCGGTCTACCGCACGCGTGCCGTTGGCTTCGACGGTCCCGACTTCTACAACGCCGCGGCGATCATCGATTCCGACCTCGATCCGCATGCGCTCAACGCATGGCTGCATGCGCTGGAAGACGCGCAGGGCCGGGACAGAAGTGGCCCGCGCTACGGCAATCGCACGCTCGACATCGACATCGTGCTGTTCGACGGCCTCACGCTGGAAGGCGCGGGCAACCTGCGCATTCCGCGTCCGGAACTCAAGCACGCGTTCGTGCTGCGACCGCTGGCGGAAATCGCGCCGCAGGTCGAAGTGCCCGGCACCGGTCGTACGCTCGCGCAACTGTGGCAAGCCCATGGCGAGCACGGCGCGACGCTGGAAACCGTCGCGATCTGACTGCGCGGAGCGCGCCGGCCGTCCGAATTCGCGCGCCTTCCCCTTGCCATCACGGGCACGTCGGCCCGAGGATGCGCGCTGGTCCATGGGGGACTTGGGGAAAATCGCGATGATCGAGAAGTTCTCACGCAGTTGGGAGCTGGTGAAGGCGAGCGCGGCCGTACTGCGCTCGGACAAGGAGCTGATGGTGTTTCCGGTCGTCTCGGCCGTCGCCACGCTGGCGGTGCTGGCGACGTTCCTGGTGCCGATGATCGGCTGGCGCGTCTTCAGCCACGGCGCCGCATCCAGCGTGATCTGGGTATTCCTGTTCTATTTCTGCCAGTACACGGTGATCGTGTTCTGCAACAGCGCGCTGGTAGCCGCGGCGATGATCCGCCTGGACGGCGGCGATCCGACGCTGGCCGACGGCTTCAACGCCGCCAAGGCGCGCTTGCCGTCGATCCTGGGGTATGCGGCCATCGCGGCGACGGTGGGCGTGCTGCTCAAGCGCATGAAGGACGACGACAACCTGCTGATGCGACTGGTCGGCGGCGGCCTGGGCGCGGCGTGGACGCTGGCGACGTTCCTGGTGGTGCCGGTGCTGGTGCACCAGGAAGTCGGTCCGTTCGAGGCCCTCAGGCGCAGCGCGAACCTGCTGCGCCGCACCTGGGGCGAGAACGCGATCGGCAACGTCGGCATCGGTATGGCGTTCGGTCTGATCTCGTTCGGGATCATCGTCGTCGGTGCGCTGCTGGCGTTCGTGGCGGCGCAGTTGTCGATCGCGCTGGCGGTGGCGATCGTGGTGGTGTTCGTGATCGGCCTGCTGCTGCTGGGCGTGTACCAGGCGGCGTTGAGCGGGATCTATTCGGCGGCGCTGTACCGCTATGCGATGGAAGGCGAGGCACCGCCGGCGTTCCAGGCGCTGCAGCTGGAATCGGCGTTCGCGGCGAAGTGATGGATTGCGTGGCGGCGCCGGTGCGATAGCCGGCGCCGCCATTTGCGTTCCAGTTCCGTCATCGCGGCGAAAGGCGGAGCCCGGACCCGTACCGCACGGTCACTCCACCGGGCTGCAAGCGCACGACGAGCGACGCCGGCTATCCGGCCAGCATCCGCCCGCCATCCAGATGCAGCACCTGACCGGTGCTGTAGTGCGCATCGCGCAGCAGCCAATGCACGGCCTGCGCGACTTCCTCCGGCGTTCCGGTCCGCCCCAGCGGGGTGCGCGCGAGCATCGCCTGTTGCGCGGTCGTGTCGCTGCGATCTTCCGGCCACAGGATCGCGCCCGGCGATACCGCATTGACGCGCACCTCCGGCCCCAGCTCCAGCGCGAGCGAGCGGGTCATCATCAGCAGCGCGGCCTTCGCCATGCAGTAGAGCGTGTGTTCGCGCAGCGGGCGTTCGGCGTACAGATCGGCCAGGTTGACGATCGCCCCACGCGTTGCGCGCAGGTGCGGCGCCGCCGCCTGCGCGAGAAAGAACGGCGCGCGCGCATTGCTGGCGAACAGCGCGTCCCATTGCGCCGGCGTCGCAGTGCCGATCGGCGTGGGCGTGAAGGTGGAAGCGTTGTTCACCAGCGCATCAAGGCGGCCGAAGCGGCCGATGCATCGCGCGACCAGCTCCGGCAGCCGGTCGAATTCCGCCAGGTCCGCCTGCAGCAGCAGCGTGCTTCCGGCGCGGGCGCGCTCCAGTTCGTCCGCCAGTGCCTGCGCCTGCTCCGCCGAGTCGCGGTAATGCAGCGCGATGTCGTATCCCGACGCGTGCAGGGTGCGCACGATCGCAGCGCCGATGCGTCGGGCCGCGCCGGTGACCAGCGCGACCGGCGGCGTGGCGGGGGACGTGGACATGACGGGTCTCTCCGGGGCGTGGCGTATCCTGAGCGGCCAGTGTTCCCACCGCGATGTCGTATGTCCACCGACTCCCCCTCGCATCGTCCCGACGCGCAACAGCGTCAGCGCGAAAGCAGTTCCCTGCCCGTGCCCGACGCCGATGCGCTCGATCACAGCGCCCGGCTTGATGCGCTGATCCGCGCGCAGATCGCCGACAACGGCGGCGCGATTCCCTTTTCGCGCTTCATGGAGCTGGCGCTGTACGCGCCCGGCTTCGGCTATTACAGCGCCGGCGCCGCTAAGTTCGGCGAGAGTGGCGATTTCGTCACCGCGCCCGAACTCGGCCCGATCTTCGCCGCTTGCGTCGCCGAGAGCGTCGCGCCGGTGTTCCAGCAACTCGGGCCGCAGGCGCGTTTCCTCGAACTCGGCGGCGGCACCGGCGCGTTCGCCGAGGTCGCGCTGAAGCGGTTGATGGAACTGGACGCACTGCCGGATCGCTACGCCATCCTCGAACCCAGCGCGGAGCTGCGCCATCGCCAGCGCGAACGGCTGCGCGAACGCCTCGTGCCGCCGCTGTTCGAACTGGTGGAATGGCTCGATGGTCCTTTCGACGACGAATGGGACGGCGTGCTGTTCGCCAACGAGGTGATCGACGCGCTGCCGACGCCGCGCTTCGCCATGGAGGCCGGCGAGGTGTACGAGGAGCACGTCGCGGTCGAGGCCGGCGCGCTGGTGCGCGTGCTGCGCCCGGCCGATGCGTTCTTGGGCAATGCGGTGCGCCATCTGGAACGCCAGCTTGGACGCGAGTTCGCGCACGGATACCGCTCCGAAGCGCTGCCGCAGCTGCCGTACTGGGTGCAGGCGGTGGCCGGGGGCATGCGCAGCGGCGCGATGCTGTTCGTCGATTACGGCTACTCGCGCGGCGAGTTCTACCTGCCCGAGCGCAACGACGGCACGCTGCGTGCGTATTACCGGCATCGCATGCACGCGCAGCCGCTGCTGTGGCCGGGCCTGCAGGACCTGACGGCCTCGGTGGATTTCACTGCACTGGCCGAAGCGGGCGTCGCGGCGGGCTTCGACTTCGCCGGTTACTGCTCGCAGGCCAGCTTCCTGCTCGGAAACGGGCTGGCCGGCGTGCTGGAGCGCATCGAGCGCATCGCCGACGAAGGCGAACGGCTCAAGCGCACGCAGGAAGTGAAGAAGCTCACGCTGCCCAGCGAAATGGGCGAGCGCTTCCAGGTCATGGGCTTCGAGAAAGGGGTCGAGTTCGGCGCGGCCTTCCTCGTTGGCGATCTGAGCTTCCGCCTGTGAGCGCGATGACGACCCCCAAGCGGCGTGTGCTGCGTGAATTCCGCTGGCCGGCGCTCTGGGTGGCGATCTGGATCGCCATGATCGCCGCCGTCGTTTTCGGCTCGCTGGTCTCGGCGCACGACCTGCCGGAGGTGCCGGACGGGTTCGACAAGGTCGAGCACTTCGTCGGCTACCTGCTGCTCAGTGCCTGGGCGGTGATGCTCTTCGCCAACCGGCGGGGGCAGGCGATCGCGGCGGCGGGGCTGATCGCGCTGGGCGTCGGGCTCGAAATGGCCCAGGGCGCGTGGACGGTGTCGCGCATGGCCGACTCGGCCGACGCGCTGGCCAACTCGCTGGGCGTGCTGGCGGGGCTGATGCTTGGGCCGACGCCGCTGGGCGGCTTGCTGGTCTGGCTCGAAGGGCGCTTGCGGCGATGAGGCAAATTAGCCGACGTTGCAAGGCGATGCTGGCAGTTAGCGCGCCAATGTAGGCAGCCCGGGCAGCGTGTGGTGCGACGCCAGGTACCGCAGGCTGGTGTCGAGCCCGTTTGGCCTGGATAAAAGATCGCCATAAGAGCAGATCAAGCAAAGCGACGGTAGGTATTGCGCAAAGGTTAAAGGCTGGTTAAAGCTCCGGGCTGGGCTCGACAGGGGGAGTCCGCCCACCCTGAGTAAGGAAACCGCCAATGCTCGTTGCCAACCGACATCGCCTGACCGCGGCCGTCGCCGCCGCGCTGTTCTCCGCCGTACCCGCCGCCTTCGCGCAGGAAGCCGCGCAGCCCCCGGCACCCGCCGCCGCACCCGCCGCCCGCCAGGAAGCCGTCGACCTCGACAAGCTCGTGGTCACCGGCACCCGCGTGCAGGGCCGCTCGCCCACCGAATCGATGTCCCCGGTCGACGTCTTCCGCCCGGCGGACCTGGAGAAGCAGGCCTCGGCCGACTTCACCGACCAGCTGGCCAACATCGCGCCGTCGTTCAACACGCAACGCTTCCCGATCGCCGACGGCACCGCGTTCGTGCGTCCGGCCAACCTGCGCAACCTGCCGCCGGACCAGACGCTGGTGCTGATCAACGGCAAGCGTCGCCATCGCTCGGCGCTGGTGAACCTGCAGGTCGAACCGTTCGGCACCGTGAACCAGGGGTCGCAGGCGGTGGACTACAGCCTCATCCCCTCCGCCGCGATCCAGCGCGTGGAAGTGCTGCGCGACGGCTCGTCCGCGCAGTACGGCTCCGACGCCATCGCCGGCGTGATCAACGTCCTGCTCAACGATTACTCCGACGGCGTGCGCATCGACACGCAGTACGGCTCGACCTACGAGGGCGACGGCGACAAGTGGCGCACCTCGTTCAACGCAGGCGCCCAGCTCGGCGAAGGCGGCTTCTTCAACATGACCGCCGAGTACTTCGATTCCGACCACACCTCGCGCGGCATTCCGCGCGCGGACGCGGCGGACGTGGGGGCGTTCGTCGGCAACGACCTGGTGCCGTTCGAGGGCCTGGGCCAGCGCTGGGGCGATCCGGACGGCGAAGGCTTCCGCTCGTTCTTCAACGCCGAATACGCGATCAACGAGAACGTCAGCCTGTACGGCTTCGGCAGCTATGCCGACACCGAGTACGACTCCAGCTTCTTCTACCGCACGCCTGTCGGCGTGCCAGGCGTGACGCCGCGCGGCACGCTCTTCGTCGATGGCGACGGCGATGGCCTGGCCGACCCCGTCGAGCAGTCGATCATCGACGACATCCGCGCGCGCGGTCTGAACCCCGCCGACTACGTGACCGCCGATGCGACGAGCCCGTCGGGCTTCATCGCGCTGAACCCGATCTACCCGCTGTTCCCGGGCGGTTACACGCCGAGCTTCGGCGCGGAAATCACCGACTACGAAGGCGTGTTCGGTGCCCGCGGCGAAACCGCCGCCAGCCTGCGCTGGGACTTCAGCCTGCGCCAGGGCGAGAACCACATGATTTACAAGATGACCAACTCGATCAATCCGAGCCTGGGTCGTCTGAGTCCGACCAGTTTCGAGCCGGGCGACCTGACCCAGCTCGAGCGCGGTGCCAACGCCGACTTCGTGTGGCCGTGGCAGAACGACGTGTTCGCAACGCCGGTCAACGTCGCCTTCGGCGCCGAATGGCGCGAGGAAACCTACAAGATCCGCGCGGGCGACACGGCCTCGTGGGCGAACGGCCCGACCGGCGCGCTGTTCGGCGTGGGGTCGGACGGCTTCCAGGGCGACTCGCCGGAAGCGGCGGGCGACTTCAGCCAGTACAGCCGCGCGGCGTATGTGGACCTTGAAACCGACGTCGTCGAACACTGGACCGTCGGCGTGGCGGGCCGTTACGAGGACACGTCGAATTTCGACAGCACCTTCGACTGGAAGGTGTCCACGCGCTTCGCATTCACCGACACGTTCGCCGTGCGCGCCACCGTCAACACCGGCTTCCGCACGCCGACGCCGGGCCAGCTCAACACGCTGGACGTGACCACCACGGCCGATTCGTCCGGCAACCTCGTGCCGCTGGGCACGTTCCCGGTGGCGAGCGAAGCCGCGATCGCGCTGGGCGCGACGCCAGTGACGGCAGAGGAGTCGCTCTCGTACTCGGCCGGCTTCGTGTGGTCACCCAGCGATGTGTTCAGCCTGACGCTGGACTACTACAACATCGACGTCGACGACCGCATCGCGCTGCAGACCATCAACGTCGCCGACGGCTCGCCCGAGCAGCAGGCGCTGATCAACGCCGGCGTGCCGGGCGCCGAACTGCTTCGCCAGGTGTCGTACTTCGTCAACGGCTTCGACAGCAAGGTGCAGGGCGTCGACCTGGTGGCGGTGTATCGCGCGGACTTCGGCAACATGGGGTCGGGCGTGTTCGACTTCCGCCACAGCTACAACAAGCAGGACGTGAACAGCGTCGCGGTGATTCCGGGCACGACCACGCCGGTCATCGACGTCGAGCGCGTGGCGGACCTGGAGAACCAGCTGCCGAACAACCGCAGCGTGATCACGTTCGACTGGCGCTCGCCGTGGAACGTGAACTTCACCGCGCGTGCGAACTACTACGACAGCTGGGAAGACTTCACCTTCGGCGAGAAGGGCGAGTTCGGGTCGGAGTGGCTGTTCGATCTGTCGGCGACGGTCAGCTTCATGGAAGACAAGCTGCACGTGACCGTCGGTGGCAACAACGTCTTCGACAACTACCCGGATCGCGAAACCAACAGCACGCTGACCTTCCTGGGTGCGAAGTACCCGCTGTCCTCGCCGTTCGGCTTCAACGGTGGAGAGTGGTACGTGCGCGCGACGTACGAGTTCTGATGAAGCTCCGCCCGCGCGGTGCGACCGTGTTCACGGTTGCATCGCGCGCAGCGGCGCGGGGCCCGGACGATGGAATGAATCCTGTGATCGCGGCCCGGTTCCTAACGGAAGCTTCACGTATCTTGGCACCGCGATGCCGGTCACGACGGCGACGCGCAAGCCGAGCGATTCCGGCGCCAGGGGGCGAGGGGTCGCACGCGAGAGATACACAGGGGTAGAGACGCCGGACGGCTGGGGAGTCGTCCGGCGTTCTGTTTTCCGCGCGGCGCCACGCAGCGAAACGTGTCCTACGGTTTCTTTCCCGTCGCTTCCGCAATCGCGCGGATCCTCGCCTTCTTCATCGCCTCGCCAACGTCCGGCCCGCTCAGCCCGCGCGCCACGTCGTCCGCGCGTACCGTCATTGCAGCGGCCAGCGCCGAGGTGAGCGCTTCGCCCTGCGGGTACGGCACGTCCTGCAATCCCGCGCGACCGCGCTTGTCGGCCTCGCACACGATCGCCATCTGCGCGATGCGCGCCGGCTTGCGGAAACCGTCGCAACGCGCGAGCAGTTCATACACCGTGCTTGCGCGCAGTTCGTCGAAGCGATGCACGTTGAGGTGTTCGCGGCACGTCGCTTCGGCGAGCTGGCGGTAGTCGGTCGGCACCTTCAGCCGGTCGCACAACCCGTGCAGCGGGGCGAGGCCCGCGTGCTCGTGGCCCAGGTGCCTGGGCAGCACGTGCTGCGGCGTCAGCGCCTTGCCGAGGTCGTGCGTCATCGCGGCGAAGCCGATCAGGTCATCGCCCGGCGCCAGGCGCGCAGCCATGTCGCAGACCAGTTCGACGTGCACGCCGGTGTCGATTTCAGGATGGAACTCCGCGCGCTGCGGCACGCCGTACAACGCGTCCACTTCCGGCAGCACGACGGCCAGCGCGCCGGCGTCGTGCAACGTGCGCAGGAACGCCGACGGTGTCGCGCATGCCAGCGCCCGACGCGTTTCCTGCCAGATGCGTTCGGCCGTGAGTTCGGCCAACTCGCCCGACGCCGCCATCCCGCGCATCAGCGCCATCGTTTCCGGGGCGACGGTAAAACCGAGCGAGGCGAATCGCGCCATGAAGCGCGCCGCGCGCAGCACGCGCAGCGGATCCTCGCCGAACGCCGGGCCGACATGGCGCAGCACGCGTGCTTCCACGTCGCGCGCGCCGCCGTAGGGGTCGACCAGCACGCCGTGCTCGTCCTGCGCGATCGCATTGATGGTGAAATCGCGGCGCTGCAGGTCCTCTTCCAGCGTCACGGAGGGATCCGCGTCAACCACGAAACCGCGATAGCCGCGTCCGCTCTTGCGTTCGGTTCGCGCCAGCGCGTGTTCCTCGCCGGTGTCCGGATCGAGGAACACGGGAAAATCGCGACCTACCGCGCGGAAACCGGCCGCTTCCATCGATGCCTGGGTTTCGCCGACGACCACCCAGTCGTTGTCGCCATGCGGCAGGCCGAGCAGGCGGTCGCGGACCGCGCCGCCTACGAGGTAGCGGCCCTTCAAAGCAGGCTTCATCGCGCTCAACGCGGCGCGTGCTGCGCGAGCAGCGCGAGGATCTCGCGCACGCCGCTGTCGCGGCCGAGCGTGCGCGCGATCGGTGCCGACTGGCCCGACAACCAGATGCGCAGTTCCGAATCCATGTCGAAGTGCCCGGCCGTCTCGACCGAGAACATCACGATGCTGCGATAGGGAATGCTCAGGTACTGCACCTTGCTGCCGGTCACGCCCTGCTTGTCGACCAGGATCATGCGGCGATCGGTGAAGACGATGAGGTCGCGGATCAGGCCGAACGCGCGTTGCAGGGTTTCGCCGGGGGCCAGCAGCGGCGCGAATTCGTCGGCGAGCTTGTCGACGGGCTTCTCGCCCGCGTGGCCCAGCAGGGTGTCGATGAGGCCCATGGCCGTCTCCTTTCGAGTAAGGCCATGGATGTTAAACGCCCACGCACAAGACCTGCGTGGAGACAGGCCGAGTGCGTGCGGATGGCCGATTGGCGGGTGTCCGTGTCCGGGTGGTCGAGCGACGCGCCGTTGCCCAGCGCGGCGCCGGGCGGCCCCGGCGAGGTGCGCGACGGTCAGCAGTCGCGCAACAACTCCGCGACGCGAGGCTCCACGGGCGTTGGCGTCAATCCAAGGCGCCTCAAACCGTCTTCCAGGCTCACAGAATCGAGCTGGAGCGAGCGCCAGTTGTCGCGGCTGATCGGCTTGCCGGGCAGCCACTCGCCCACTTCCGCCTGGAGCTTGCCGAGCGCGGCGGGAAGGCCGATGGCCATGCGATGCCGTGACCGACCGCGCGCGGCGAGCTTTACGATCTGCTTCAGCGTCATGACGTCAGGGCCGATCAGGTCGTAGGACTGACCGATGCTGCGCGGATCGTCGAGCGCCTTCGCGTATGCCTCGACCACGTCGCCGACCCACACCGGCTGGAAACGCGCGTCCGCGCGTCCGATGGGCAGCACTGGCGTGAACTTCAGCAGGCCGTCGAAGCGGCAGAACAGGCCATCGCCGGGCCCGGCGATGACGGACGGGCGCAGCAGCGTCCAATCCAGGCCGGATGACCGGACATGTTGTTCGGCACGACCGCGCGCCTGCAGGTAATGGCTTTCGCCACGACCGGCATTGAGCGCGCTCATCTGCAGCAACCGGCGCACGCCCATGCGCTTCATCGCTTCGATCAACGCATCCAGGTGGCCGACGAACACGCGTTCGAAACCGTCGCCGCGATCGCCCTTCTCGTTGAGGATGCCGACCAGGTTCACCACCGCATCTGCGTCGTCGAGCACCGCGGCGAGGAAATCGGCATTGGCGACGTCGCCTTCGATCAGGCTCGCTCCCTGCGGCTTGAAACGGCGCTTGCCGGCGTCGGCGCCGCGGCTGAGCACGGTCACCCGATCGCCGCCCTGCAACAGGCGCGCGACCAGATGCCGGCCTACGAAGCCGGTGCCGCCCAGAACCACCACGTGACGTTGTGTCATGCGGAAAGTCTAGGCGACCGCGGACTTCAACGCTGTGATCGGGAACGGGATTGTGTCGCCGGCGGCGCGGCCGGAGCGGGGGCCGGCGCGGCGGCGGGCGTGGCGCAGACGAAGCGCGTGCGCGCACCGGTGGTGCGGCCGCGCAGGCGATCGCTCACCCGCAGCGCATCGCCGTTGAGGCGCCAGTCGTACAGCACGCTGAAGGCCAGCACGCGGGCGACGTAATCGCGCGTTTCCTTGTAGCTGATGGTCTCGATCCAGAAATCCGGATCCATGCCGGGCCGCTGCGACTGCCAGCGCCCCAGCGGCGCCGGGCCCGCGTTGTAGCCAGCGATGACCTGGTACGGCTGGCCGCCGTACTTGTCCATCAGCTGGCGCAGGTACGCAGTGCCCAGGATGATGTTGGTGTCCGGGTCATACAGGCTCTCCGCGCCGCCCCACGGCACGCCGATGCGGTTGGCGACGCCCGAACCTGTGCCGGGCAGGACCTGCATCAGCCCCATCGCGTTGGCGGACGAGCGCGCCCTCGGATAGAAGATGCTTTCGGCGCGGATTTCCGCCGCGACCCACGCCGGGTCGAGGTTGTTCCTGGCTGCCTCGCGCCGGATCGTGGCCTCGTGATGCAGCGGGAAGCGCAGCCCGTACAGGTGCGACTCCTCCGGGTTCTTGCCGAGCGAGAACACGGCGCGATCGAACCACCCGTTGCCCTGCGCGACTTCCACCGCGACGCGACGCTGTTCGTCGTTGAAACGCGACAACGCATCGTCCCACTCGCGCACGGCCCAGCCGATGCGGTCGAGCTGGAACAGTCCCATCGCACGCACCATCGAGGGATCGCGCGCGACGGCCTGCTGCGCCGCGGTGGTGGTTTCAGGCAGCCACGGGCACAGCGCGTAGGGCAGCTCGAGGCGGTCGGCGGCAAGGAATCCGTGGAACTCGGGCTTGAGCGCGGCCTGGCGGAACAGGCGCTCGGCCTCGGACTTGCGCCCGGTCATCTCGTTCAAGCGCGCTTCGAAGTAGGTCCAGCGCGAATCGCTGCGCTGCTTCGCGCCCATCTTCTCGATCGCCGCCAGTGCCGCGGGCCAGTCGGATCGCGACATCGCTTCGCGCACGCGCCATTCGTGCAGGCGCTCATCGAAGGCGGAGGCGGGCACGGCGTTGAGGCGACGCGCCGATTCGGGTTCGTACGAGGCCACCGTCCACAGCGCGATCTGGTACAGCACGCGGCCACGTTGTGCCTCGCTCAGGCCGAGCGCATCGGCGTAGCGCGGAAGGATCGCTTCGGCGCCGGCCGGCGAAGACTTGCCGTACTTCGCCAGGCCCTGCGATGCGATCTCGCGGCTGCGTTCGGTCTTCGGCCAGGTGAGCGCGCGTTCGTGCGGTGTGTCGAGGAAGGCGGCGTAATCGTTGGCGAGCGCCGCCTGGTCCGCGGGCAAACCGCGCGCGGCGGCCCGCATCACGCCGGGTTGCCATTCGGCCGCGGCCAGCTCAATGCGTTCCCAGCGCAGCTCCGGCGGAAGCCCGCCCTGCGCGGCGAGCGCCGCCATCGGCGCATCGCATGCGTCGGGCAGCGACTTGCCCGTACGCCAGAGTGCCTGTGCGTCGCGCGTCCATTGCGCATCGCTGCGGCCCAGCGCCTGGCGTGCATCGAGTTCGTTGCAGCGCAGGGCGGTACCCTTGATCGTCGGACTCCACGCGGCCAGTACGGAGGACCAGTCCTGGCGGCGCGCGGCGGCGGAAATCCACGTCTCCCGGAACGCATCCGCGACGGGCTTGCCCTTGTTGCGCGAGAGGAAGCCCTGCGCCAGATCGGGCGAAAGGTTGTCGATATCGCGACGCAGCGAGGCGTACTCGATCCAGCCGTACAGCGGGTGCTGGGACAGATCGGCGAACTGCGCCGCGTCGAAGGGGCCGGATTCAGCGATCTGCAGCGCGCTGCGCACGCGTTCGAGCTTCGGGTCGGCCAGGGGGCGCGGCAGCGGCGGGATGGAAACGGCAGGCGTGGCGGCAGGCGTCTGCGCGCAGGCAGACGCTGCAAGGGCAACGCTGCACGCAGCGAGTACGATGATGAATGGGCGGGGGACCATTGCCGGGACTATAGCCCAGCATCGTGAAGCGGCCGTCTCCATGATGCGTGCCGCGGTCAGGCACTGTTTCGGTTGTCGTGTGTCGTGCGATGCGTCGTGGTTGTCATCGCAGCCGCCTTCATCGCCCTTGGTTTCGTCCTGGAGCTTCCATGTTGCTTGCACTGTTCGTGTTCCTGGGTCTTGGTGCCATCGCCGGCATCCTCGCGGGCCTGCTTGGCGTGGGCGGTGGCCTGGTGCTGGTGGCGGCATTGGCGTGGTTGTTGCCCGGCATGGGCATTCCGAAAGAGGCGGCGATGCACGCGGCGCTGGCCAGTTCGCTGGCGAGCATCGTGCTGACCGCCGCCGCATCGGCGCGCGCGCACGCCAAGCGCGGCAGCGTGTTGTGGCCCACCGTGGCGTGGATGGTTCCGGGCCTGCTCATCGGCGGCTGGTTCGGCAGTGGCCTGGCCGTGCGCATCGACGACGACGTGCTGCGCTGGATCGTTGCCGGCTACTGCTTCCTGGCCGCGGCGCAGCTGATCTTCGGCGGCACGCGCGCTGTCGGCGACACGCAGGTTCCCGCACCGCGTGGCGTGCCGATGACGGCAGCCGGCGTCGGTATCGGCGCGATGTCCGCGGTGGTTGGCATCGGCGGCGGCAGCATGACGGTGCCGCTGCTGGTGTGGCGCGGCGTGGTGCCGGTGCGCGCCGTTGGGACATCGTCCGCGTGTGGCGTGGCGATCGGGCTGGCGAGCGCCGTTGGTTATGCGCTGCATGCGCCCGCCGGCGCACTGCCGCAGCACGCTATCGGTTACGTCTATCTGCCGGCGGCGTTCGGCGTGGCGGCGGCGTCCGTATTCGCCGCACCCTATGGAACCCGTCTGGCGCACTACCTGCGTGGCGACACGCTCAAGCGTGTGTTCGCGGGTTTCCTCGTGCTGGTGGGCACCAGCCTGCTGTTGGGCGCCTGAGGGCTGCATCACCCGATCGCGTCGTCGACGCGGGCAGGCGCCTGCTCCGCCTGGCGAAGTGCCGAGGCGATGCTGTCGAGCGTGGCGACAACAGCCTCGCGGCGCAGGGCGACGTCCCGTCGTTCGTCATCCACGGGCGACGTGTGCGCGCCGACCAGGACCAGCGCACCTTCGATGCGATGAAGGAGCTCGCGTTGCCGCTCGGAATCGCCGTCCGCGATGGCCGCGTCGAGTTCGACCAGTTCGACGCGGCTGATCTCCAGCAGGTTTTCCAGCACACGCCGGTAGGCGGCCTCGTCGTCGTACATCCGGCGAAGGCGGTTCAGCGCCGCCGGTTCGTCAGCGGCGGCGGGCGGCGGCGCAGCGGACAGGGCATGCAGCAGCGAAGACAGCTTGGCGGCGAGCGCATCGATCTGCATCGGCTTGCCGAGGAAATCGTCCATGCCTGCGTCGTTGCAGCGCTGGATCTGTTCGGGGAGCACGCTTGCCGACAGGCCGATGATGGGCAGGTGCGTGTCGCCGGTTTCGCAGGCACGCACGGCGCGCGTCAGTGCGTAACCGTCCATCACAGGCATGTGGCAGTCGGTGAGCAGCAGGTCGTAGTGCGCGCGCCGCAGCTCCGCCAGCGCTTCCTCGCCATTGGCGGCCATCGCGAACGCATAACCGAGGCTTTCGAGCTGCCGGCCGATCACCGCGCGATTGATGGGATGGTCCTCGGCGACGAGGATGCGTGCCTCATGCGGCACCCTCGCGCAGGCTGGATCCGTCGCGCCGGCTTCGGCCACGACCAGGCCCAGCGCCTCGTGGCAGGCGCGAGCAAGGGCCCGCGCGGTTTGTGGGTCGCCTGACAGCCACACACCGTGAGTGCGCTGCGCTTTCGGTGGGTCGTCGGCTGAAACAAGCACGACCGGGCGGTCGGCGAGTGCCGGCGGAACGGCCACGCCCGCGTCGACGAACAGCACCTCCATGTCGCTCGCTTCGAACTCGGCCAGGTCCGACGGCTCGGCTTCGATCAGGCTGAAGCCGAATGAACTCAGCCCGTTGCAGATCTCCTGCGACCGCAACTCGTCGGCGACGCACACCACCGCGGTGCGCCCTTCGAACTCCGGCCGACCCTGCAACGGCTGCACGACCGCCAGCGACAGCTCGAGCACCGCATGCGTGCCGTTGCCGGGTTCGCTTTCCAGGTGCAGGCTGCCGCCCATCATCTCGGCGAGCCGAAGGCTGATCGACAGGCCAAGGCCCGTGCCGCCGAATCGCCGCGTGGTCGATTCCTCGGCCTGAGTGAACGGCTGGAACAGGCGCGCAAGGTTCTCCGGCGCGATGCCGATGCCGGTGTCGGCCACTTCGATGCGCAACTGCTGGCCGTGCGCCGTGTCGGTGAGCAGCCGCACCTGCAGGGCGACGTGACCCTGCGGCGTGAACTTCAGCGCGTTGCTGAGCAGGTTGGCGACGATCTGGCGGATGCGCATCGCATCGCCGCGGAAGCGCGTCGCCAGCCGCCAGTCGACGATGGCGTACAGGCGCACGCCGCTCTCCTTCGCGTGCACGCCGAACAGGCCGGCGACGCTGTCCACGAGTTCGCGCAGGTCGAAGTCGGCGTCGCTGATGGCCAGGCGTCCGGACTCGATGCGCGAGTAGTCGAGGATGTCGTCCAGGATCTGCAGCAACGCACGCGCCGAATCGCGCGCCATCGTCGCCATGCCCGCCTGGTCGTGATCAAGTCGTGTCTGCGAGAGCAGCTCCATCAGTCCCAGTACGCCGGTCATCGGCGTGCGGATCTCGTGGCTCATCGCCGCCAGGAAGATGCCCTTGGCGGCGACGGCGGATTCGGCCTGCGCCTTGGCTTCGCTCAGCGCCTGCGCCTGCTCGTGCAGCTCGGTCGTGTCGACCCAGTAACCGCTCCATTCCACGGCGCCATCGTCGAGGCGGCGGGGCGGACCGCCTTCGGTGCGCAGCCAGCGCCAGCGATCCCCGAAGCGGATGCGCACGTCGAAGGCCGGGATCGGTTTGAGCGTCCGGGCTGTCTCTTCGACCGCGCGCTCCACGCGAGGCTGGTCATCTGGATGCAGCCGCGAGAACACAAGTGCTTCGTGGTGCAGCAGCTCCTCCGGCGGCAGGCCAAGCATGCCCTCCACATCGCCGGCGACATAGGTGAAGCCGCGGCTGCCATCGGCAGAAACGCGGAACTGGAAGACAGTGCCCGGCATCGACTGGCTGATGTCATGCAGCCGCTGCTCCGAAGCGCGCGCGCGGGCTTCGGCCTCGCGGATCTCGGTGACGTCGACGATCGTGCCGATCAGGCGCAGCGCATCGCCTTCGGCCGCGACGAGGGGATGCCGCCACACGATCACATGGCGAACGCCATCGCGTACGTGCTGCGCGGGTACCGCGAACTCGCGCTTGGTGCCCTGACGCGACTCGAGCACCTCCCTGTCCTGGTCGGTGAGGATGTCGTCGGCGATGCCGCTGGTGTGCGTGGTTTCCCTGGCCGTACGCCCGACAATCTGCTCGCGCGTGACGCCGAACATCGCTTCGTACGCGCGGTTGACGGTGATGTAGCGGCCCTCGCGGTCCTTGACGAACACCGCGTAGGGAACGCTCTCCAGCAATGCCTGCTGGAACTGCAGCTGCGCCGCAAGCGCGGCCTCCGCACGCGCCTGCAGGCGTGAAGCGCGACGCAGGCGCGCATACGCAAGGCCGATGGCGCCGATCACCAGCAGCACGGCAATCGTGGCCAGCAGCACCCATCGCCACGGCACGCCGTACACGTAGTCGGTGGTCAGCCAACGTGCACGGATCGCCTGGCGATCTGCTTCCGGCGTGCCGTCGAGCACGCGATCGATCAGCGGAATCAGCGCCTCGTACTGCCGCTGCACGCCGAACGCCAGCTCGGTATCGAAACCGGCCGGTCCGACCACGCGCAACTCGCCCGCGTAACGATTGCGGATCAGGGCGTCGATCGCCGGCAGCGTGCCGATGTAGGCGTCGGCCCCCCCATTGGCGACGAGTTCAAGCCCGGCTTCGTTGCCTCCCACGGGCCGCAGCTTCGTCTGCGGAAGCAGTGCACGCAGCGACGAAAGCACGCCGGGTTCGTCGCGGACGGCAACGGCGAGGCCGCCAAGGTCGGACGGGCTGGCGATCGCCGGCCCATGCAGCCGCGCGACGATGACCTGGGGGAAGTTTTCGTAGGAGCGGCTGAAGGCCATCTGGCGGCCGTCGATGTCGCCGGTGCTGCCCGCAACGATGAGGTCGACTTCGTGGGCCAGCGCCATGCGCTGCAAGCTGTTCCAGTCGGACGCGGGCACCAGCTGCACGCGCAGGCCGAGCTTGCGCTGCATCGACTCCATGTAGTTCGCCGCGATGCCGTCGAAGCCGCCTTCGCGCGAGAGGAAGCTGTAGGGGAAGCGATCGGTCTCGTACCCGACGCGCAGCACCGGAAGCCCGGCGATCCATTCGCGTTCGCTGCGGGTCAGGCCCACGGCATGCGATGCCGCCAGCGAAGGGACGTCGCCGGCGCCCCAGCGCAGGCGCATCTGCTCGACCTCGCGTTCGGTGATCGTCGCTTCGGCCTTGCGCAGGATGCTCGCCAGTTCGTTGCGATCGCGGCGCACCGCTGGCGCGAGCTCGAACGTGGGCAGACCGAGCGGGCCCAGGATCGCGACGTCGTCGACCTGCCGTTGTCGCACCAGTGCGTTGGTTCGCGGCAACGTGATGCCGAGGTAGGCATCTGCCTGTCCGCGCGCGAGCATGTCCAGGGCTTCGCGCCCATCGTCGGCGTAGACCAGTGTCGCGCGCGGGTGGCGTTCGGCGAACGCCTTCGTCGACACCTGGAAACGTCGCTCGACGGCGACGCGCGCCGAGTCCAGGTCGCGGGCATCGCGCACCTGGAGGTCGCCCTTGCGCGCGACGAGGACGATCTGCTGCGACGTGACGAACGGCCGCAGCATATGGAAGCGGTCCATCCGCTGCGCGATCACCGGCTGCGCCAGCAGGAGGTCGTACGGACTGGCCGTGCCGGACGACCCGATCGCGACCGCTTCCCAGTCGGTGTAGGGATGGAACTCCAGCTGGAGCCCGGCGTGCGCGGCGAGCGTGCGAACGTAGTCGACGCCGAGGCCTTCGGGGCGCCCTCCACGCCAGGCTTCGAACGGCACGAAGTCGCCCGCGAAGACGCCTACCTGCACGACCGGGTGCGCGCGCCGCCACGCTTCTTCGGATGCTGTCAGCGAAATACGCGGTTGCCGCGAAGCTTCAGGATGTTTCGGAGCACGAATCGATTGCGCGTCCACGACGCCGCACAGGAGCAGCATGAGGAGGAGCAGGCACCGCGAGGCGATCCGGCGGTGAATCGAGGGGTGGCCCAAGCTCATGGATGTCTCGTCGTGAAAGAGCGTGCTTTCACCGCAGACTAGGCCCCACCTGAAAGTGCAGCCATCAGACGGGTCTGAATCTCTCCTTCTACTCGCGCCGACGATGTCAAGGCGCCGTGAAGAGGCGTGTGGCAATGAAACGAACTCCGGTGGCGTCGCGCCATCGCTGAAGTCCCGAGTCGCGGCGCGCGAAACGCACCAGCGACGTACGCGTTGATGGCTGCGAAAAGTTCTGAGTTCGCGAGGCGCACGCGCGGAGAGCGCTATTTCAAGCCTGATCGGCTGCTGTCCAACTCACTGTTGCGGCGATCTATCTGATTGATTTCAGAACTGTCCGATGTCAACGCCAGACGGCGGCGAGCACGATACGCCCTGTCGCTACGGCCCCTGCCTTGCGGCACATCCATAACCAGCAACACAACAGGAACTCCGCAATGAAGAAGACCCTGCTTTCCACCGCCCTGGTCGCCGTCGCCGCTGCCGTCGCCGCTCCGTCCGCGTTCGCCGCCGACGGCAAGATCAACTTCACCGGCGACATCACCGACATCACCTGCACCGTGACCGCAGGTCCGGGCACCACGGGCAGCAACGGCAACTTCGCCGTCGCCATGGGCTCGGTCAACAAGTCCGCCCTGGCCACCGTCGGCGCCCGCGCCGCCGACACGCCCTTCAGCCTGATCGTGGGCGGCTCGGGCCAGACCGACTGCACGAACGGCAAGGTCGTGAAGCTGCGCTTCGAGCCGGCGCAGAGCCCGGTCGACATGACCACCGGTCGTCTGACCAACGCCGCCGGCACCGCCGCCGTCGTCCAGGTCGGCCTGCTGAACAAGAACAAGGCGGACATCAACCTGGAAAACCCGAACGACGCCGCCAACCTCGGCGAGACGATCACGGGCAACACCGCCACGATGAAGTACTGGGCCCAGATGTACGCCCCGGCCACGGGTGTGACGTCGGGTACGGTCGATACCTTCGTGATGTATTCGCTGAGCTACAACTAATCAGCGTGCTCGAACGCAGGCCGGCACATCCGGCCTGCGTCTCGAATGCACCAGAGCAGTTCCACTAACGGGCAGTACTCCATGAACTTTCTCTCCAAGACTTTGTGCGCTGCGGTGCTCTCGGTGGTCGGCGTTGTGTCTACCGCACACGCTGCAATCCAGGTCATTGGCACGCGCGTGGTATACCCGGCCGCCGAACGGGAAGTCACGGTGCGCGTCATCAACAGCGGCAGCGACCCCCGGCTGATCCAGGCATGGGTCGACAGCGGCGACGAGGGCGAGACCGCGGAGACGAGCAAAGCTCCGTTCATGATCAATCCGCCCCTGTCGCGCATCGACGCAGGCAAGGGCCAGACCTTCCGCCTGATGTTCACCGGTGCCCAACTTCCCCAGGACCGCGAATCGGTCTTCTGGCTCAACGTCGTGGAAATTCCGACGAAGCCGAAATCGAACGATGGCACTGAGAACTTCCTGCAATTCGCCGTTCGCACGCGCATCAAGATCTTCTATCGGCCCAGCACCCTGGCGGGCAGCCCCGCTGCCTCCGTGGCACAGCTGGCGTGGAAGTTCACCCACAAGGATGGCAAGCCGGCAGTCACCTGTACGAACGCCAGCGCTTACAACGTGTCCATGGGCGACATCCACCTCAAGGGATCCGCGCAGCGCAGCAGCGTGGCAGGCGGCGGCATGTGTCCGGCGAAGGGAAGCGAGACGTTCGTGGTCGACGGTCCCGATAGCGGTGCCGTGGTCTACACCGTGATCGATGACTACGGTGCCATGGCCGACCACGAGTCGCCGTACACGCGCTAGCCGCGCGTCAACTACCGCAGCAGGCGCTCGCTGACACGCCACTGGCGGTTCCAAAGAATTCCTCTGATTGCGGCGCGCAGTGCGCGCCGCCCGGGACTCCTTGCGCTCGATGTGATCGCAGATGTCTCGATCGCAGTCTCTTGAAGGTCGAAGTCCATGTCACGCAACAAGACGCAACTCACCAACACGACGGCAATCCGCGCACAAGCGCTTCGCCCCATCGCGCTCAAGATCGCGATGGCCCTCGGCGTGGCCCCGGCGTTCGCCATCGCCGCGCCCGGTCCGGATCCGAGCCCGTCGCCTGAGCCCTCCCCCAGCCCGGCGCCGCAGGTCGAGTTCAACGTGGTCGCGCTGGGTGCCGCTGGCGCCCAGTACGATCTGTCGCGCTTCGAGCGCGCCAACACGATGCTCCCGGGCGAGCAGCGCGTGGACCTGCGTGTGAACGAAGTGCCGCGTTCGCGCGAGAACATCACGTTCCGTGCAAACGACAAGGGCAATGTCGAGCCTTGCTTCACGCGCGACCTGCTGGCGCTGATGGGCGTGGACATCGGCAAGCTCGAAGCAGCCGGTGCCAACCTCGATTCGGATTGCCTCAACCTCAGCGCCCTGATTCCCGATGCAACCTGGACGGCCGATCCGGGCGAACTGCGCCTGGACGTATCCATTCCCCAGATTGCGCTGCATCGCGACGCGGCCGGTTACGTGGACCCGAAGTTCTGGGATGACGGCATCAATGCCTTCACTCTGGGCTACAACGTCAACGCTTCGCAGACGCACGCGCTGGGTGGCGCTACCTATACGGGCGGCTATGTGGGGCTCAACGCCGGTCTCAATCTGGGCGGTTGGCGAATCCGCAACCAGTCCGGCTACCGCTGGAACGACAGCGGGGACAGCGAGTTCCAGAACATCCGCACCTATGCGGAGCATGACATCGACCGCTGGACGTCCACGCTGACGGTGGGCGACAGCTTCACCTCCGGTGCGATCTTCGACACGATGAGCTTCCGTGGCATCAGCCTGGCCACGGACGATCGCAAGCGTCCGGATTCGGTCAACGGTTACGCGCCCGTCGTGCGCGGCACGGCGGATACGAACGCGACGGTCGAGATCCGTCAGTCGGGCTATGTCGTGTACCAGACCACCGTGGCACCGGGTGCCTTCGAGATCACCGACCTGGGTGCGACCGGCTTCGGCGGCGACCTCGAGGTGACCGTCACTGAAGCTGACGGTCGCAAGCGCAGCTTCACGGTGCCGTTCGCGGCCATGCCGCAGTTGCTGCGTCCCGGCGTGAGTCGGTTTGCCATCACCGCCGGCGAGCTGCGGCAGCCCGACCTTGTCGACAGCCCGCGCTTCGCAGAAGGCACCTACCAGCGCGGCATCAACAACTGGCTCACCGCTTACGGTGGTGTCCAGCTGGCGGGCGACAACCTGTATCGGAGTGCTGCGGTGGGTGGCGCCATCAACACCCCCATCGGCGCAGTCGCGGTGGACGTCACGGGTTCGCGCACGCGTTTCGATGCGAACGGTGGCGATCTCAGCGGCTACAGCGGGCGTGTCACCTACAGCAAGAACCTCCCGTCGACTGCCACGACCTTCGCGCTTGCCGCGTACCGCTATTCCAGCAGCGGCTTCCTGGCGCTCAACGATGCGGTGATGGCCAACGACGACCTGCTCTCGGGACGTCGCGAGCGCATCTACGAAGGCGAAGGCTCCACGCGCAGTCGCCTGCAGCTCACCGTCAACCAGCGCATGGGCAGGGCGGGCGATTTCTATGTCGTCGGGTCGCGCAACGACTACTGGAACGCCCTGCCGGTAGACAACACCTACCAGGTCGGCTGGAACAAGCGCTTCCGCAATGTCTCGCTGGGCGTGAATGCCAGTCGTAGCCGCGTTTCGAATGGTCAGACGGACGACCGCTACTTCGTCAATTTCATGATGCCGCTCGGCGCGCCGTCCGCGCGTAGTGTGCCGCCCGCGCTGAGTCTCAACGCGACGCACGGCGATGAAGGCAACCGGATGCGTGCGGGCGTCACCGGTGTTGCCGGCGAGAACCGCCAGTTCAACTACGGCGTGAGTGGCGACTTCGGCGACGCCAACGACGACAGCATCGGTGCCAACGTCAACTGGCGGCTGCCTTACGCCACGGTCGGTGGTTCCTACACCTACGGCACGGACACTCGCGCCGCGTCGTTGTCGGCACAGGGCGCGCTGGTCGCGCACCGTGGCGGTATCACGCTGTCATCCCAGTTGGGAGACACCATCGGCCTCGTCAAGGCGAAGGGTGCTGCCGGCGCGCACCTGTCCGATGGCGTCAACCGGATCGACCATCGTGGTTACGGCATCACCAACAACATGCGGCCCTACCGACTCAACGACGTGGTGATTGACCCAAAGGGCATTTCCGCAAACGTCGAGTTTCCGGAAACCAGCATCAAGGTCGTGCCGCGCGCCGGTGCCGTGGTGCCCGTCACTTTCGAAACCAAGACGGGAGCCGCGTATCTGGTGCACGCACTGCGTGACGATGGCACTCCGCTACCGTTCGGCGCGGAAGTGACGGACGACGCGGGAGAAGTCGTCGGCTATGTGGGTCAGTCGAGTCAGGCGTTCGTGCGGTTGCACGACGGCAAGGTCAGGTCGTTGAGCGTGCAGTTGGATGCCAGTGGCCTGAAGTGCTCGCTGGAGTGGGCGCCCGATGGCAGCGCAGCGGCAGGAGAGATTCATCACGGCGAGGGCAAGTGCCATGCGCTTTGACAACCATCTGGCTTGCTGTGTTCGGAAGCGCAAGGCCAGCGTAGTTCGTTTCGACGTCGGGGTGCAGTTCCGTCGCCCCGAAGTCAGCATTCAAGGTGGGAAAGCCCAATGAACATGACGTTCCTTTCGTTGTTCGGCTGGCGCAAGGCGACGGTCCGGTCAACCAACGGGCCCGGATCCGTAGAGTCGTTCGGCGCCGCCACGCGCAGGACGCGCCATGGCGTTGGCATTGTTACTTCGGCGCTCTTCGCAGGGCTGCTTCTGTGTACTTCGCCTGCTATGGCGGCCCTCACCAGCTGTTCCAATCCGGTGCCAGGCAGTTACTCCTTCGCGTTGCCTTCCGGAACGTACGCCCTTCCGCGCAATACGCCAGCCAACACCATGGTCGTACCGTGGACGGATTGGTCCGTGGGCGGCACGGCCATCTGGGCCTGCAGTGGCACAGCTGGCCTGGCGGAATACAACGGTGCTGCCCTGTGGATGCAGGGGCTCACGGACACGGGCCGGACCTACAGGGAGGGCAGCGTGACCTATCCGGTCTTCGCCACGAATCTTCCGGGCATCGGCATGGTCGTGGGCGGAAGCTCCTATACCCCCAGCGGATGGATGAACGACCTCTCCGGCAGGCCCTACGGGTATCCGGTCGCTTCGTATGCCACTCGAGCGGGTGGCTGGTCCAATTCGGGCGATTGGGGGCCGGAGACGTTTGGCTTTCGTCTGAGGGTCGCCTTTGTCACAACGGACCAGCCTACGGCGGGAACGGTGGCTTATGCCGGCCAGGTCGGAACCGCTGGCATGTCGACCAGCTTCACCGGAGCCCCCAGCTTCCTCTACGGGCCGGCACAAACGGCACCGATCGCCTTCACTGGTGGACCGACGTTCACTCTGCTGTCGTGCGAGACACCGGATGTGCTGGTGGACTTGGGCCGCCACCATACAAATGAGTTCACCGGCATCAACGCCACCACGCCCTCGGTCGACTTCGACATCAAGCTCAACAGCTGCCCGGCTGGTATGAACTTCGTCAAATATCGCATCGACCCCGCAACCACCGTGCAGATTTCTGCGCAGTCGGTGGTGGCGTTGGATACAACCTCCACAGCCACGGGCGTCGGTGTGCAGTTGCTCGACAGTGCCGGTGCGGTTCATCCGCTGGGCGCGGGAACGGACCGGAACGTCGACGCGTACAACGCGACCACCGGTGGCAGCTACACCATCCCGCTGAAGGCCCGCTACTACCAGACCGGCCCCACCGTGACGCCGGGGCAGGCCAATACGACGATGACGTTCACGATGACGTATCTGTAAGCCACGCAGCAATGCGGTTCACGACGAACGGCAGGGTTTTCCCTGCCGTTCTCGCTTGGACCTGCGCTTGCCCGGGAATGTAAAACACCCGCTGATGGCTGACGATCGTGACGGCGACATCGCGTACTGCGAGTACGCAGCCGCGGGACCGCGTGAGGCTGCCGCGTTCGTACTCAGGAAGACGTGGACTTCACCGCCGGCGGCGACCACTTCCCGTCGAGGATCGCCTGCTCCGGCCAGTACGTGCGCACGTAGAGCGAGAAGTCCGCGTCCTTCGGCGACGGCAGCCAGTTCGCGCGTTGCACCGGATCGCTCGGCGCATCGGGCTGCACGTAGATCGTCAGCGTGCCGTCGGCGTTGGGCTTGAGGTCCTTGTTCTTCGTGCCGACGGAAAACCGGTTGATCCCGTTGGGCGAAAAGAAGTGCTGCGCGTCGTACAGCGTCAGCGACCAGAAGCCCTTCACCGGCGGGCCACCCTTGTCGAAGGTGAGTGTGTAGCGCTTGCTGCCGTTGAGGCGTGCGCCGCTTTCGTCCAGGTCCTGGTAGAAGTACGTCGCTTCGTTGGGCTTGTTGACGAAAATGTTCGACTTGGCGACCGCCGTACGCGTGAAGTAATCCGTGCCGAACTGCGCGCCGTTGCGCACCGTCGTCCAGTTGTGCGGCAGCGGCACGCCGAAGTTGCGGAATTGCAGCAGCGGCGTGATCAGTTCTGCTTCCGCCTTTTTCGCCTCATCGATGGCGGCCGCCTTCAGCGCGGGGTCTTTCTGCAACGCCGCAACCAGCGCGAGCGCCTGCGCGTAACGCGACTCTTCGCCCGGCAACGGCTTGGCATCCTTCAGCACCACGGGCAGTTCATCGAAGAACTTGTTGGGGTCGACCTTCGGCGCTTCGCCGCTACCCGCCGGCCGGGGTGGTTCGGGGAAGTCGGGCGTCTTCGACCATTCGCGCTGCTTCATCGTCCCGTCGAACTTCGACAGCGGGTACATGTCGATCTGCGCCACCAGCGGCTGCACCGCGGCGCGATCTTCTGCCGTGTCGACCAGCGCCACGCGCGGAATGGCGTAGCCGGTGTTCGTGCCGGCGCGGAATACTTCGTTGATGCCTTGCGGCACCTCGCCTTTCCAGTCCGGTCCGGCGAGCAGGTAGAAGCCCGGCTTCGTGCCGTACATCTTGCCAAGGTTGACGAAGCTGTCGCTGCGCGAGTCCACCACCTGATACACCCAGAAGCGATCGCCGAAGTCCGGCACCTGGATCACCACCGGTTCGACGTCGAGCGCGAGCGGCCCGCCGCCGTAGACGACGTCCTGGTTCGGGCAAGCGACTTCGCGCTCGGTCGGCGCTACGTAATCGGTCAGCATGCTCAGCTGGTTCGGCGGCGCGGCGGGCAATACGCCGCCCAGGCGTCCCGGTCCGGGCAGATCCTTGAAGCCGAGCCGACGGTTGTAGACGTTCACCATCGGCCACGCCCAGAAATAGACGTCGCGCGCGACCGTGCGCACATAGCCTTCGGTGAGGCGCGTGCCGGCGACGGGGCCAGGCACGGCGGGTGCAGGGGCGGTTTCGTTCACGGGAGCACCAGCGGAAGCAGCGGGAGTGGGCGCCGGCGTGGCGGTTTGCGGAGGCGATGCCTCGCGCTGGCAGGCCGACAGCGAAGCGTCGCGAGCAGGGCGACGACGAACGTACGCATGGCGAACTCCTTTGCCGTGGCGAAATCAGCTGCGCTTGATGACCGGCGGCGGGAAATAACTGCCGTCCTTCACGCCGCCCTTGGGTCCGTAGAAGCGGAAGGTCAGGCGGTATTCCTGCCCGCGCGGCGTCGGTAGCCAGTTGCCGTCCGGCGCGTCGGCTGGCTTCTCCGCCGCGAAGTACAGCGTCAGCGAGCCGTCCTTGCCGTATTCCAGCTTCGATTCCTTGTTGAGCAGGAAGCGGTTCTTCGGATTCGGCAACACGCGGAAGTTCGTTGCATCCACCGCGATCACGGACCAGAAATAGTTCGCGAAACTCGCCGGCAACGCGTCCTTCGGGAAGGTGATCGTGTAGACGTGATCGCCTGATAGCGCGGTGCCATCGGCATCGACCGAACCCTTGAAGTAGACGACCTCGTCCATGGTGTTGGCCCAGATGCCGCCCTGGTTGATCAGCGTGCGCGTGAGCCAGTCGTTGCCGTACACGCCCACGGTGCCCGGGCGCACCCAGTTGTTGCGCTTGGTGCCGTGCCCGAGGATCGCGGAGGCCTTGTAGAAGTCAGGCATCGCCTTGTCGCGTATCACCTGGTCGACGCGAACGCGCTCGGCCGGATCCTTCACGCCTTCGGCGATCGCGCGCACCTTGGCCTGCAGCGGTTCCATGCCGGGATTCAGGTCGGTTTCGCTGTCGAGCACGGCGGGCGCGAGTTCGAACGCTTCGGCGCCCGGCGGCTTGGCGATGTCGAAGTCGGGCACGGCCGGTTCGGCCGGCGGCGTCGGATTGCCCGTGGCCTTGAACGCGAAGCGATGCTGCAGCGCTTCGGCTTCCTTCGCGTCCTTGCCCAGTTCCACGCGCATCAGCACGCGCGCGTACCTCACCGGAAGATCGATGCGCGTGGCGTTGGCCGGCAACTGCACGTTCGCGCCCTTCAGGCACACCGCGTAGTCCCCCGCGCCTTTCGGTTGCGTGCGTTCGTTGATGTTTGCCAGCGTTTCGCCCCAGCCGTTGAGGAACTGCACGGTGTAGTAGCGGCCGGTGATCTTCGGCACCGTCACTATCGTGCAGCTGTTCTCGTCGACGGCGACCCACGCTTCGGAATACGCGACATCGAGGTTCGGATTCGGCCAGTCCACACCGCCGGGCTTGCGATGTACCAGCTCGTTCCACTTGAAGCCTTCCTTCAGATCCAGCTGTTGCTGGCGAAGCACCAGGAATCGCGAAAGCAGGTAGAGGTAGGCGTCGCTGATGTCCTGGTCGGAGTAGCTGTGGGCAGCGACGGAGGAGGGCGCGGACGGCGCGGTGGTCTCCGGCGCAGGCGTGCGGTTGCACGAGGCCAGGGGAACGAGCGCGAGGGCGACTGCCAACCAGCGGACATGGGGCATGGCGGGGAACTCCTTGGCGGTAGGCGGTAGATGCGAGCGCCGACGTGAAACCCCGGTGAAAGCCGGCGACCGGACGGGGCAATGAAGGCCCTGAAGCGACCTGTCAGGGGTGCCGCCGGCGCAGCGCATGGGGACGCAGCGGCGCTCCAAGTCGTTGATCCTGCGAGGGAATCCGGTTGCGATCCCCGAGAAGATTTCTCGTTTGGCCCTGAAGCGGGCTCATCCGGCGTGCTGGCTCCTAAGCTCGGTCGAGGGGAAGGTCAGTCGCCTCGCAAACTGTGCCGAAAGTGAGGCTGACTCTTTGCCGCTTGTGGCGGATTCACGAATTGTTTACAACCTACGCAGCCGTCCGGGCAGGGGAGACGGCGACAAACGCTGTTCATTCGTTTTTTCGAGGGAGAGAGATCCGATGAAAGCCATGCGTCGTCAATCGCTGACGAGAGCCATCCAGTTGTCGCTGTTGCTCAGCCTGCCCGGCCTGGCCGCCGCGCAGGAAACCACGCCGCCGGCCCCGCAGGGTTCGGCGACCACGCTCGACACCGTCACCGTGACGGGTTCGCGCATCCGCCAGACCAACGCGGTCACGGCACAGCCCGTGTTCGTGCTCGACAAGGCCAAGATCGACCAGACCGGCCTGCAGACCGTGGGCGACCTGCTCCAGCAGCTGACCTCCAGCGGCAAGGCGCTCAACGCCAAGTTCAATTCGTCGGGCAACTTCGGCTATCCGCCGGACGGCGGCGGCATCGGTGCCGGTTCGGCGCAGGTCGATCTGCGCAACCTCGGTTCGCAGCGCACGCTGGTGCTGGTCGATGGTGTCCGGTGGGTCAATGAATCCTCCGCTTCGGGCGTGAGCGGCAGCGCCGACCTCAACACCATCCCGCTGGCCATCGTCGAGCGCGTGGAAGTGCTGGAAGACGGCGCCTCCGCGATCTACGGCTCCGACGCCATCGCCGGCGTGGTCAACATCATCACCCGCCGCAATTTCGACGGCGCCGAAGTGCACGCCTACTACGGCGAGTACGAAGACGGCGGCGATACGACCGAAGCCAGCCTGACGCTGGGCGGCAGCGGCGATCGCTGGTCGGCGGTGTTCACCGCCAGCTACTTCGAGCAGCAGGAAATCAGCTCCGGTTCGTGGGAGCAGTCGCGTTATCCGACGCCGGGCACCGGCGTGCGCGGCGGCAGCTCGGGCATCCCGCAGGGTCGCTTCTTCTTCTGCGATCCGACGCGTCCGACCACGGGCGTGGGCGGTTGCGATGGCGATACCGAGAACTGGTACGACATCACGCTCAACAACGGCACCACCACGCCGGTGTTCGATCCGAACAACCCCAACGGTGGCACGTACAACTCGTTCGACGGCAGCGACCGCTTCAACTTCGCGCCGTACAACCTGTTGCTGACGCCGCAGAAGCGCAAGTCGATCTTCGCCAGCGTCTACTACGACGTCACCGAAAACACCCGCCTGCACGTCAAGGGCCTGTACAACAACCGCACCTCGACCAACCAGGCGGCACCGGAACCGATCTTCGTCGGCCCGGGCGCGGGTACCGGCGGCATCGCCGACACCATCAGCATCGACGCCGCCAACCCGTACAACCCGTTCGGCTACACGCTCGATGCGAACTCGAACTTCCTCGTGGCGACACGTCGTCCGGTCGAGGTCGGCCCGCGCATCTTCAACCAGGACGTCGACACGCTGTACTTCAACGTCGGCCTGGACGGCACGTTCCAGATGGGCAACCGCAGCTTCGGCTGGGACTTCAACTACGCGCACGCCGACAACAAGGCCACGCAGGAATTCCTCAACGGCTACAACGTCGCCAAGCTGAAGCTTGCGCTGGGTGATCCGGCGGTCTGCGCACAGGTGGCCGGCTGCGTTCCGCTGGACATCTTCGGTGGCCAGGGCCGTCCGATGACGCAGGCGATGATCGACTACATCCGCACGCGCCAGATCGACTCGTCCGAGCAGGTCCTCGACCTGTACTCGGCCAACATCACCGGTGACATGTTCGAAATCGGCGACCGCACCGCGGGCTTCGCCGCCGGCGCCGAACACCGTCGCTACCGCGGCGAGTTCAACCCCGATCCGCTGCGCCAGAGCGGCGAGTCGCAGGACTCCTTCGCCGCTCCGGTGTCCTCGTCGTACGACGTGGATGAGCTCTACGCCGAGTTCCAGTTCCCGGTGCTCTCGACCCTGGACCTGCTCGCGGCCATCCGTTACTCGGACTACTCGACCTTCGGCAGCACCACGACCGGCAAGGCGGGTTTCCGCTGGCAGCCGATCGAGGACATCGTGGTCCGTGGTACCTACTCGCAGGGCTTCCGCGCACCGAACCTGGGTGAGCTGTACGGCCTGACGCAGTTCGGTGCCACGCTGGTCGACCCTTGCGGTTCGACGGGCAGCCCGGGTCCGGCCGATCCGTCCTTCGCGGCGGGCTGCGCGGCGCAGGGCGCGCCGCCGAACTTCGAACAGGCCAACACGCAGATCACCACCTTCACCGGTGGTAATCCGGACCTGCAGCCGGAAGAGTCCGACAGCTACACCTTCGGCGTGGTGTATGCGCCGAGCTGGGCGACCGGCATGGACTGGTCGCAGCGCCTGGACTTCGAGGTCAGCTACTACCACCACAAGATCGACGACGCGATCCAGGCCCGTGACATCCAGGCCCTGCTCGAGACCTGCCTGCGCGAAGGCGGCGTCGGCTCGGTCAACTGCACGCCGTTCACCCGCGGCGCCGGTGGCAACCTCAATCCGCCGGAGAACTTCCTCGACAACCTGGGCCGCATCGAAACCGACGGCGTCGACTTCAAGGTCAACTGGTCCAGCACCGACTTCAGCTGGGGCCGCCTGAGCGCGTCGTTGCAGTCCACCTTCGTCAACGACTACGAGGCCGTCGACGTCGACGGCAACAAGTCGCAGCGTGAAGTGGGCATCGAGGTGAACGACAGCGCGATCCCGGAATGGCAGACCAACCTGCAGACGGGCTGGACGCTGGGCGACTTCAACGTGGGCTGGACGGTGCGCTACATCTCGTCGGTCGACGAGCTGTGCTCGAACGTGCCGGTGTCGGAGGCCCCGGGCTGCATGGGCGGCGTGGAAACCAACAAGCTCGGCTCCACGACCTACCACGACCTCCAGTTCAACTGGAGCAACGCGTGGATCGACAAGCTCAAGCTGACGGTCGGCGTGAACAACGTCTTCGGCAAGGAACCGCCGGTGTGCCTGACCTGCTCGCTCAACGGCTACGACGCGGGTACGTACGACCTGCCGGGTGCGTTCTGGTACGTCAGCGCGGATTACCGCTTCTGATCGCCTGAGCGAACGGCGTTACCGAAAAACAGAACGGCCGATGGTTCGCCATCGGCCGTTCTTGTTGGTGCGGTGTCTGCAGGGATGCGTGAGGGCGCGGCTTCAGCGCAGCGCGCTGTCGGGTACGTGCAGGTCGAGCGACAACGCGAGGTGGTCCGATGCGGCCGCGGGCCGCGCGCGCGCGTTCGTGGTCTTGAGCCCGTCGCTGACCAGGATGTGGTCGATCGCGCGCTGCGGACGCCAGCTCGGGAACGTGCGCACTTCGCCGTCCGGCGGTTGCAGGCGCGTGTTGCGGAAAAGCGCCCGCATTTCGGGCACGTCGATGGAGCAGTTGAAATCGCCCATCAGCACGGCGTTTGGATGGTCGTGCAGCAGTTCGGCGATGAAACCCAGCTGCGCGGCGCGCGAGTTCGCGCCGAGCGAGAGATGCGCAACCGCTATCAACAGACCCTTGTCGCCCTCGCCGTAGCGCGCGAGCAGCACGCCTCGCCCGGCGATGCGGCCGGGCAGGGCGTGGTCGATGACTTCCTTCGGTTCCAGCCGGCTCAGCAGGCCATTCGCGCTGGAGGCAACGCCGCCGACGCGCCGGTTTGGCTGGTGGCTCCAGTAATCGAAGCCGGCGCGCTGGGCGAGGTAATGCGTCTGGTTGGTGAAACCCGACCGCAGGCTGCCCGGATCGCTTTCGTTGAGGCCGACGATGTCGTGCTCGCCTGCCAGCTGCGCGATCGCGTCCAGGCTGTTGCGCTTGTTGCCCGCCGGCAACACATGGGACCAGCTGCGCGCGACGTAGTCGTGATAGCCGCGCGTGCTGGACCCCGCCTGGATGTTCGCGCTGAGCAGGCGGAGCTGGCGGGTGTCCATTCGGTCGTGCGTTCGGTTACTGGCCGCTGGCGCCGCCGCCGGCCTTGGCGGCACGCTCCTGCGCGATGAGGTGATCGGCGATGCGCAGCGTGTCCTCGAAGCCCTTGCCGGTGACCTTGTACTTGCCGTTGACCACCAGCGTCGGCGTCGAATCGACGTTGCTGCGCGTGATGAACTGGCTGGCGCGCTTCATCTTCGCGTCGATGGCGAAGCTCGACATCGTGCTGGCGAACCGCTTCGGATCGACGCCGTAGTTGCCGTAGAACGCGCCGATCTGCTCGTTGGTCGGCAGCGGCTGCACCGGCAGCGTGCGGTCAACGTGGATGGCGTTGAAGACCGCCTGGTGCGTCTTGTCGAGCACGCCCATCGTCTGCGCCGTGTAGAACGCCTTGGCGTACGGCTCCCAGTAGCCGCCGAAAGGCGCGGCGAGCGCCACGAACTTCACGTCGGCCGGCTGCTTGGCCTTCCACGACTCGACCAGCGGTTCGAAATGCGCGCAGTGCGGGCAGGTGTAGCCGAACACTTCGACGACTTCGATCTTGCCGCCCGTGGGCTCGTACGGCTGGCCGCCGGCGATTTCGACGAAATCCGTGCCCGCGACCGGCGCCGGGCCCTGCGGCGGGGTGGCGGCAGCGGCGGGAGCCGGAGCGGGGGCGGTGTCGGTCGACGCGGCCGGAGCGACCGGAGCCGGGGCGGCCTCAGCCGGGGCGGCGGGAGCGGCCGGGGCTGCCGGAGCGGCGGTCTCGGCCGGGGCCGGGGCCTGCTTCGAGCAGGCGGACAGGACCAGCAGTCCGGTCAGGAGCACGGCGAGATGGGGCAGACGCGAATTCATGCAGACAATCTCCGCAAAGGTCGGGAAAGCATGGGCCGGGCGGCGTCGGGCCGCGCGGCGGGGCACAGGCAAGAATACCGGCCACGCAGGGCCGTTGGCACTCGACTCAGCGCGTTTTGGCGTCGCGTTCACGCGCGACGAGCTGGTCGGCGATGCGCAGCACGTCGTCGAAACTGTGGCCGAGCACGCGGTACTTGCCGTTGATCACCAGCGTCGGCGTGCCTTCCACGCCGCTGCGGCGGATGAACTGGCTCGCAGCCTCCACGCGCCGGGCGACCTCCGGGCCATCGTAGGTGGCCATGAACTTCGCCGGATCCACGCCGTAACGCGCGTAGAACGGCGAGATCTCGCCCGGGGAGGCGTTGCGCAGCGGCAGCGTGCCGTCGGTGTGCAGCGCCAGGAACATCGCGTCGTGGCTCTTCTCGGCCACGCCCAGCACCTGCGCGGCGTAGTAGGCCTGCGCGTAGGGCTCCCAGGAACCGCCGAACGGCGCCGCCATCGGGATGAAGTTCACCGCTTTGGCGTTCTTCTTTGCCCAGGCCGAGACCATGGGCTGGAAGTGCGCGCAATGCTGGCAGGTGTAGCCGAACACCTCGACCACCTCGACCTTCCCCTTCACCGGCGCGAAGGGCGTGCCGTCCTGGATCACCTCGAAGTCCGTCCCTTCCACCAGGGCCGGTTGCGGCGTGGCCGCCAGGGCGGCGACGGGCAGCAGGGCAAGCAGGACGAGGGAGCGGAGCAGTGGGCGGCGGGTCATCGGCGTTCTCTGAAGGGTGGGCCGGAAACTAGAGCGCCGGCCGTGGGAGCACGGCCGGCGCAACAGGCAACTCAGTGATTCCGCTTCCGACCACGGTCACCAGCGGAAGTTCACCGGTTCAGGTGCCGGTGACCGGCTCTGCCGGCTTTTCCGCCGGAGCGGCCGGAGCCGCGGCGGGTGCCGCGGCCGGAGCCGCGGCCGGAGCCGCGGGAGCGGCCGCCGGAACTGCCGCAGCCGGGGCGCTGGCGACGGCGACGTCGTCACGGCTCGGGTGCAGGCCCTGCAGGTAGCTCGACAGCGAACCGATTTCCTCGTCGGTCAGCTGCTTGGCCACGGCGGCCATGATGTTGAACAGGTGGGCATCGCGCTGCACGGTCGTGCCGGCGCGGTACTCCTCGAGGCGACGCTGCACGTACGGAGCCTGCTGGCCGGCGACGTGCGGGTAGGCCGGGCCGGGGTTGCCGGCGCCGTCCGGGCCGTGGCACGCCATGCACGCGGGAATGCCACGTGCCTTGTCGCCGTTGCGGAACAGCTGCTGGCCGATCTCGAAGTACTTCTTGCCGGCATTGGGGCCGGTGGCGATGGCCGTGTCGTCGGCGACGCCCGCACCCGCTTTCTGCGTGGCGAAGTACGCGCCGATGTCGCGCGCGTCCTGTGCGGTCAGCGCGTCGGCGAAAGGCTTCATGACGGCCGCCATGCCGGTATTGCGCTCGCCGGTCTTGAACAGCGCGATCTGGTGCGCGATGAAGCGCTCGCTCTGGCCGGCCAGGCGCGGGTACTGCGGATCGGTCGGGTTGCCGTCCAGGCCGTGGCACGCGGCGCAGGTGCCCGCCTTGGTCGCGCCGGCCTTCGCATCGCCCCACACCGTCTTTTCCGGCGCGGTGTTGAGCGGCGCCTGTTGGACCGGCGCGTTGTTCGGGACCGGGGTGACGGTGGTCTGGGCATAGGCAACGGCGGCGGCCGCGAATGCGACGACGCCGACAATGCCGAGGATGCGGGCTTGGCTCATGTAGCTGGGCTCCGGAACACAGATGAGGCGTACCGTCGGACGGACGCCGGAACCGCGGAATTATCGTCGGCCGTTCAGGGGCGGTCAACGCGCGCGGCGTGCCGAAACCGGCCGCAGTCCGCGATTTGGCGCGATCGTGAGGGCCATTGGCGCGTCCGGTGCGCATCCACACCGGGTTTCATGCGCGCCCGTGCGATCCTTATGCGATGGCCAATCCCTTCGTTCGCGCCCGCTACCTGCTGTCGGCGCACAACCACAAGCAGCTTCCGCCCGACGGCGCCTTCGAGGTCGCCTTCGCCGGCCGCTCCAACGCGGGCAAGTCCAGCGCGCTCAATGCGCTGTGCCAGCAGAACGCGCTCGCCCGCGTCTCCAAGACGCCCGGGCGCACGCAGCAGCTGGTGTTCTTCGACATGACCCCGCCGGAAGTGACGCCGCAGCGTTTCCTGGTCGACCTCCCCGGCTACGGCTACGCCAAGGTGCCGCAGGACCTGCAGGCGCACTGGCAGGCCTTCATCGACCAGTATTTCCGCACGCGCGAGGCGCTCAAGGGGCTGGTGGTGGTGATGGACATCCGCCATCCGCTGAAGGACTACGATCGGCAGATGCTCGGCTATGCGGTCGAACGCGGCCTGCCGGCGCATGCGCTGCTGACCAAGGCCGACAAGATGGGGCGCGGACAGCAGACGCAGGCCCTGATGGCCGTGAAGCGCGACCTGTTCGCCGCCTTTGGCGACACGGTGAGCGTGCAGACGTTCTCGGGCGAGTCCAAGCAGGGTGTGGACGAGGCGAGGGCCGTCGTCGCCGGTTGGCTGGGGCTGTAAGCAGCTCCTGTAGCCCGGGTGCGCTGCGCTTACCGGGGCTGCAAATGCGAACCTCGCCGGTTGCGTTGGCGGCCTGTGTCGCGATGCAACGCGCGCTTTTCCGGTCGGCAAAAAACAAAACCCCCGCCGATTCGCACCGGCGGGGGTTCTGTTAAGCGCCGCGGGAGGGCGGTTTAGAACTTGTAGTTCGCGCCGACCAGGTAGGTGCGGCCCCACTCGATGTACTCCAGCGGACGATCCTTCGTGCCCGCATACGTCTGGTACGGCGAGTTGGTGAGGTTGCTGGCTTCGAACAGCAGCGTCAGGCCGGCGAGCGAGCTGGCTTCGCCGAAGCTGTAGCTGATCTGCGCGTCCAGCTGGTCCTCGCCCACCACGTAACGCAGCGTGCGGTTGCCGTCGAAGTTGCCGATCTCGCCGATGAAGTCCGAACGCTTGCGCTGGCTCACGCGCGCTTCGAAACCGGCGTTCTCGTAGTACGCGGTGAAGTTGTACACCTCGTCCGACAGGCCCGGCAGGCTGATCGGATCGCTACCCACGCTGCTGGCGCTTTCCGGATCCAGGATCTTGATGTCGCTGTCGTTGAAGCTCGCGCTGGCCTGGATGCCGAAGCCTTCCAGCGGCGCCCACAGCATGTCCAGCGGCAGCGACGCGCTCAGCTCGATGCCCTGCAGCGTGCCGCCCTTGCCGTTGTACGGCGCGGTGAAGTTGCCGGTGGTCTGCGCCGGCGGCGAACCGGCCGGCGGCACGTAGTCGGCGACGAAGGCCGAGAAGTCGAAGTTGTCGTTGGTCTGCGTGTAGATGTAGCTGCGCAGGTCCTTGTAGAAGTACGCCGCGGCCACGTAGGCCTTGGTGCCGAAGTACTTCTCGTACGAGATGTCGAACGCATTGGCACGCCACGGATCCAGCTCGGGATTGCCGCCGCTCGCGCCCGGCTTGCCCGTTGCGGTATCGACGCCGAACTCCAGCGACGCACGCAGCTGGTCCACGCGCGGACGCGCGACCTGACGCGCCAGCGCCAGGCGCAGCGTCTGGTCGTGCGCGAACAGGAACGCCAGGTTCATGCTCGGCAGGTAGTCGGTGTACGTCTTGCCGTTCTCGTACGGCTGCACTTCGTTGCCGGCCGGCTGCGTCGAATCGAAGAAGTTCGCGCGCGAGGACTGGTCCGCGTGCTGGATCTGCACGCCGATGTTGCCGCGAACGCCGACCGAACCCCATTCGGTGTCGATGTTGCCCTTGATGTAGCCGGTGGTGAGCTTCTCGTCGACCGTCCACGCCTTCGGGATCAGGTAGGACAGGTTGTCCACCGGCTCGAAGGTCATGTAACGCGAGACCGCGCCCGGTACGTTCCACGCCGGGATGTAGCCCATGCCCGCGAAGCCCAGGTTCACCAGCCCGTACTGCAGATCGCGCGCGATCGCGATGTCGCCCTGCGAGCCCAGGTTGATGTTGCCTTCCGGCTGCGTCTTCTGCTTTTCGCGGTCGGCGTAGTTGATGCCGACGTCGATGTCCGACAGGAAGCCACTGGCGAACTGCGGCGCAGGCAGCGCGGCGGCCAGCGTGTAGGTCTTCAGCTCGTCCTCGACGCGCGGCACCTTGCCGTAGCCGGAGCCGTAGATCGTGTTGGTGAGGAACAGCGTTTCCGGATTGGAGTAATCACGGCCCGGCACCAGCCACGAGAAGCCGTCGCTGTTGTACGCAAGGCCAAGGTTGTCCAGCTGCGGACGCGGGATCTGCTGCGTGTTGTTCTCCAGCAGCAGTTCCTCGCGCTCGGCGCGCGACCAGCCGATGTCGGCCTTCACGCGGGCCAGGCCGACGTTGAAGTCGTTCGCCCAGCCGAACGCGTCGATCTTGTCCTCGCGCTTGCGGTACATGCCGCGAACGAGCGGATAGACGTTGAGGATCGTGCCGCCGGTGAACGTGCCATCGCCGTTGACCTGCGGGTTCACCATCACCGGCACCGGATCGAAGCCGCCGTTGTAGCCGCCCAGGTTCACTTCGAACTGGTTCGCGGTGTCTTCCTGGTCGGCCTTGGTGTGGAACAGGTCGAGCGTGCTGGTCCAGTCGTTGGACGGGCGGTACTGGATCGTCGCCATCACGGCGTCGCGCTCGATCTCGCCCGTGCGGCGCAGTGCCTTGATGCCGTCGGAGAAGTACACGCCTTCCGGCACGCCGTTGCGGAAATGGTCGCCCGCGGCGTTGGTGGTCTGGCTCCACGGCTCATACAGGCCGACCTGGTTTTCCTGGATCGGAAGCTCGGTGTGCGAGTAGCCGATCGAGAAGCCCAGCGTGCGGTCCATGAACTGGCCGATGTAGCTGGCGTTGATGCGGTTGCCGTCGCCGTCGGCGTTGGCGGCATCGCCCAGCGAGTTGCGCTGGTAGCGGCCGCTCACGGCGATGATCGGCTTGTCGTAGTCGAGCGGGCGCACGGTGCGCATGTCGATCGTGCCCGACAGGCCCTGGCCGACGAGGCCGGCATCGGGCGTCTTGTACACGGTCACGCCGCTCATCAGCTCGGCGGGATACTGGTCGAACTCGACACTGCGGTTGTCGCCCGTGGACACCATCTCGCGGCCGTTGAGCAGCGTGGTGGCGAAGTCCGGCGACAGGCCGCGCACGCTGATCACCTGCGCACGGCCGCCCACGCGCTGCGCGGACAGGCCGGGCAGGCGTGCGATGGATTCGGCGATGCTCACGTCGGGCAGCTTGCCGATGTCTTCGGCAGAGATGGCTTCGACGATCGAGGTCGATTCCTTCTTGGTGTCGATGGACGTCTCGATACCGGCGCGGATGCCGGTGACGACGACCGAATCGAGCGTCTTGGTTTCATCCGTACGCGTCGGCTCGCCTTGCGGCGATTGCGTGGCCACCTGTGCCTGCGCGCCGGCGGCGAGCAGCATCGTTGCCGATGCGAGCGCCACGCTCAGCAGATTGCGCTTGAGTTGCATCTCCCCTCCCACTCAAATCGGTTCTAGTCGTTGTGTGTCGGCCCGCGTACGTCGCGACGGATGTCGCGCTCGCCGGGAGCCCGCGCCGGAGTCGGCAAAGAAAAACCGCTCAGTACGTAGCGGCGATGGTAGTTCGGCCCATCCCCGCACAAATTCCTTTGCATACGTATTCATCGCCCGCGTCAGCGGGGAAATCCGCATGCAAGCGTTTTCCCGGCGCACGGTCATCCACCCCGCGCACGCGCGGGAGCGGTGGTCGGCGCTGGTCCGTCAGCGCGCCAGCAGGAACTGCAGCGGCACCTCCAAGCGATCGCGCCAGGCGCGCTCGTTGTGCTCCGCGCCGGGGAATTCCCGGCTCATGAAGTCGCGGTCCCCGCGCCATCCAGCGCCACGCAGGATGGCGTCCATGCGTTGCTGGTACGGCGCGTACTCGGCGTCGAGGGTCGCCGTGCCGTGGTCGAAATAGAACCGGTGCGTGCGCCGCGCGGGCAGATGCGCGGCCAGGTAGTCGATGAAGGCGCCGTCGTTGGCGGGCCAATGCGTCGACAGTCCGCCCGCCCCGCCGAAGACCTCCGGGTACTCGGCCATCGCATAGGCGGAGATCAGCCCGCCCAGGCTCGATCCCATCACCAGCGTGTCCTCGCGCGAAGGCTTCGTGCGATACGTCGCGTCGATCGCGGGCTTGAGCTCCTCGACGATGAAGCGCAGGTAGCCGTCGGACAGCAGTTGCGCGCGCTGTTCAGGCGTGATCGCGTCGGCCGGTATGGCTTTCGCGGGCCAGTACTCGTTCGAGCGAAGCGGCGTGTTGGAGATCGCCACGACAATGGCCTCGCGCACGCGATGGGCGTCGATCAGCCTCGTCATCGTGCCGTCCACGTCCCAGTCGATGCCGGTGAACGACATCGACGGGTCGAACAGGTTCTGGCCGTCGTGCATGTACAGCACGGGATAGCGGCGCCTGGGATGCGTCGCATACGACGGTGGCAGCCACACATCGACATTGCGCGCCGGAACGTACGCGGAAGGCACGTCCTGGTAGCTGTCGATGCGGCCTGTCGCCTGCAGCGCGGGCGCATTCACGGAATACGCCCAGCGCAGGAATACGGGCAGCATCCGCGCCCACGCCGCCTGTTCATGCTTGCCGCCGGGAAGCAGATACAGCGATGCATCGGCGCGCGTGGCCCTGCTCGCGTAGTCGGCGTTGGTGCTGTAGCCAAGCTGGCGCAGGCCCTTCATGCCGACGGTGCCGGCGTTCCAGCCTTCGAGCATGTCGCGGGTGTCGTCCACGGCATCGTCGATGCCGTCGCCGTCGCGATCGGCCTCTTCCTCCGCGGTGCCGACGGCGAAGAACCATCGTGCGCCGTTGCGCGGCTCGCTTGAATCGACCATGCGCTGCGCCATGCGCGTGCGCTGGATGCTGGCACTGTCGGTGGTGTCCGATGCGGGCCAGAACGAGGGCGAGAACGCGCCCACGCGGCCGAACACCTCCGGATACTGCCAGCCCAGGTTGAACGCGTTCAGCCCACCGAGCGACCAGCCCAGGATCGCGCGCGCATCGGGCGTGGCACGCGTGCGGTAACGCGCATCGATGGCCGGCACCAGCGTGTGCGCGAGCCATTCCGAGTACGCATGCGCGTTCTTGCCGATGTCGCCGTAGCGCGTCTTCGCGACGAGGTTCGTACCGGCCTTGCGGTCGGACAGCCCATACGCGCCCATGCGATCGGACGGCATGTCGATGGCGACGACGATCGGTGCGCGGATATCGCCGGAGGCGATCAGTTGCTGCAGGGTCTGGCGAAGGTGCACCGCCTCGCGATCCTGCCCGTCGTTGATGTAGAGCACGGGATAGCGTCGTGTTCCGCCGGCGTAATCCGGCGGAAGGTAGACCGTGGTCTTCATGCCTTGAGGCGCGAACGACGTCGCGTTCAGCGCGAATGGCTCGATGACGACGTCGCCCTTCACAGGGGCGGGCGCGAGCGGCTCCACCGCCATCGCCGGCGATGCGATCAGCAGCATGAACGCAACGCAGGCGAGTCGAAGGCGCACGGTTGCGTCAGTCCAGTCGTGCGTAGAACACGCCGCGCGGCGGCAGGTGGAGCACGCCATCGTGCAGTTCGCCGGCGCGCAGGCCATGGTCGGTCAGCGGCGTCGGCGTGCCGAGTGACGCCGGCACCGTCCACGTCCGCGCATTCGCCGAGAGATTGAACACCACCAGCAGCGACTCACCCGCGCCGCGTCGCGTGAACGCCAGCACCGGTTCGTCCGCATCGAGGAACGCGATGTCGCCGGTCACCAGCGCCGGGTTCGACCTGCGCCAGCGCATCAGATGGCGCACACCGTTGAGCACCGAGTCCGCACGCGGATCCTGTGCAGCGACACTCATCTGTCCATGCTCTGCCGGCACCGGAAGCCACGGGCTCGCAACACTGAAGCCGCCGTTCGCCTCACCGTTCCAGGGCATCGGCGTGCGGCATCCGTCGCGGCCCTTGAACGTCGGCCAGAACGTGATGCCATAGGGATCCTGCAGCGATTCGAACGGCACGTCCGCTTCGGTCAGGCCAAGTTCCTCGCCCTGGTACAGGCACACCGAGCCGCGCAGCGAGCACACCAGTGCGACCAGCTGTCGCGCGAGATCTGCATCGTACGCACCGCCGGGGTTCCAGCGCGTCACCGCGCGCTGCACGTCATGGTTGGAAATCGCCCAGCACGGCCAGCCGTCGTGCATCTTCGCTTCGAGGTCCTCGACCGTGGCGCGGATGTACGCCGCGCTGGAATCGTCGGTCAACAGCTCGAAGCTGTAGCCCATGTGCAGGCGACGCTCGTTGACGTATTCCGCCATCGTCGCCAGCGAGTCTTCCGAGGAAATCTCGCCCAGCGAGGTCGCACCGGGGTAACGATCAAGCAACGCACGCAGCTCTTCGAGGAACGGGATGTTCTCCGGCTGCGTGTTGTTGTGCCAGTGGTACTGGAATGCGTACGGATTGTCCGGGCTGAACCCGCGACCGGTGCGCAGTTCCAGGGGTTTTGCCGGGTTGTCGCGTAGCTGCGTGTCGTGGAAGCAGAAGTTGATCGCATCCAGGCGCAGGCCGTCGACGCCGCGGTCGAGCCAGAACTTCACGTTGTCCAGCGTCGCCTGCTGCACCGCGGGATTGTGGAAGTTCAGGTCCGGCTGCGAGGCCAGGAAGTTGTGCAGGAAGTACTGCTGCCGGCGCGGCTCCCATTGCCACGCGACGCCGCCGAACAGCGACATCCAGTTGTTGGGGGGCGTGCCGTCGGGCTTCGCGTCGGCCCACACGTACCAGTCGGCCTTCGGGTTGTCGCGGCTTTCGCGACTTTCCTTGAACCAGGCGTGCTCGATCGAGGTGTGGCTGAGCACCTGGTCGATCATCACGCGGATGCCGAGCGAATGCGCCTTGGCGAGCAGGCGGTCGAAGTCGTCCAGCGTGCCGAACAGCGGGTCGACGTCGCGGTAATCGGCGATGTCGTAGCCGAAGTCGGCCATCGGCGATTTGAAGAACGGCGAGATCCAGATGGCGTCCACGCCGAGGCTGGCGACATAGTCCAGCCGCGCTTCGATGCCGGGCAGGTCGCCCACGCCGTCACCGTTGGTGTCCAGGAAGCTGCGCGGGTAGATCTGGTAGATCACCGCGCCGCGCCACCAGTTCGTTCCTTTCGCGTTGCTCACTGCCGCCATCTGCCTTGTGTCCCCGACGCCGCCTTGCGTGTATCTGCCGTGTCGTTCATGCCGAACCGGACGCGCGCCCCGGGGCGCGCGGTGGCGTGCACTATTCCACGGTGTGTCCCTGCCGCGCATTGCCCGGAGCCGCCGCTGGCCATGAATACGTATGCAGCGCCAGCCCCCACCACGGCCGCGCACTACCATGGGCCACCGAGTTGGGGATGCTGCATGAAACAAGCCCGCCCGGCGCCGCCGATGCGCCGCCGCCCACGCATTGCGCTCGCCATCGCGCTGCTGCTCGCCGCCGGCGCCGTCCCGGCCGGGAGCGCGTTCGCAGGCGATGCGGCGTGGCGCGATTCGATCGCGTGGCAGGGCCGTACAGCGCAGATGCAGGCCAATGGCGAGGCATGGCGCCTCCAGCCGGAGACGGGCGCGGCCATCGACATTCCCGCGCAGCCGATGCGCAGCCAGACCGCCAGTCCGATGTTCGATGGCCTGTTCGCCCTTGCGCAGGCCGAATTGACGAAGGCGCAGGTCGAATCGATTTCCGACAACGCCTACGACAACGGCCGGCCGATCCCGTGTTCGTGCTTCGAAACGGGCGAGAAGTGGCGTTATGTATGGACGCGCGATCTTTCCTTCGCCGCCGATCTGGCGTTGGCGAAGCTTCGCCCGGAGCGCACGCGCAACGCGCTGCGCTTCAAGTTGTCCGACCTCCGCGCGGGCGCGCCGCAGGGCACGTACGTCGTGCAGGACACCGGTTCGGGCGGCAGCTGGCCGATCAGCAGCGACCGCGTGGTGTGGTTCCTTGCCGCGCGCGGGCTGGTCGATGCCCCGGCCGCCGACGCCGATGCGAAGCGCTTCAGCGAAGAAGTCTGGAACGCGCTCACCGACACGCTCGCGCAGGATCGCGAGTACGTGTTCGACCAGGACATGGGCCTGTACCGGGGCGAGACGTCGTTCCTCGACTGGCGCGAGCAGTCGTATCCGCGCTGGACATCCGACGATGTCGCCTTCCTCGCGCAGTCCTTCGCACTGTCGACCAACGTGCTGCATTACCAGACGCTGCGGCTCGCCGAGCGCATGGCGCGCGAGCGTGGCGATGCGCGAGCGAACGGCTACGCGCGGCAGGCGCAGGCGCTGGCCATGCAGATCGAGCGCCGCTTCTGGCGCGAGGATCGCGGCCTCTACATGAGCTACATCGGCACCACCGCGCATCCGGTGCCGTTCGAAGCCTACGACCTGCTGGGCCTGTCGCTGCTGATCGACAGCGGCATCGCCCCCGAATCCCGCGCACGCCGTGCCCTGTCGAACTATCCCAGGCTCGAATCCGGCAGCCCGGTGATCTGGCCGCAGCAGCCGGGCATCGCGATCTACCACAATCGCGCGATCTGGCCTTTCGTCTCGGCGTATTCGCTACGGGCGGCGCGCAAGCTGGATGATGCGGACCGCATCGCAGGCGAAGTCCTCTCGCTGATGCGCGGTGCCGCGTTGGCCGGCTCGAACATGGAGAACTACGAGCTGGCCACGCAGGCGGTGCATGTGGATGATGGCGCGCTGAGCGGCCCGGTCGTCAACTCGCCGCGCCAGCTGTGGTCGGTGGCGGGTTATCTGCAGATGGTGATGGAGGGCGTGTTCGGGCTCCAGGCCGATGGCACGCTCGCGCCGAAGATCCCGACATTGCTGTTGCCGACGCTGTTCGGTGAAAGTGACCGCATCACGCTGTCGATGCCCGGACGCGAGGTCGTCATCGTCAAGCCGCCGGGCGCCGAGGGTGACTTGCTGGTGCACGGCCCCGTCGAGCACGACGGTGAACGCGAGACGGTTTACCTGGTGCCGTTGCGTGGCGTGCCGGTGACCGAGCCGTCGAAGCTCGACGCCGCGGCGTTCGCGCCGGCCTCGCCCGACGCACCGGTGGTCAGGCGCGATGGAGCGCAATGGCGCATCGACGTCCCCGCCGACCAGAACCTGTATGTCGACGCGGTCCTGAAGACGCGCGCATCGCCGAAGGCTTCGATCGCGCATCTCGACCTTCGCGACGCACGCCAGTGCCTCAGCCTCACGCGCGTCCACGACGGTGTCGAGTCGCTGCATTCGCCCACGCGATGCGTCGGAGATGACACTCGGATCGACGGCGCATGGCCGCGCACCTGGCGCGCGCCCGCCGCTGGCCGCTACGCACTCAGTGTCGAGTTCACCAACACGCATGGGCCGATCAACACCGGCATCACGGCCGGGGTGAAGACGCTTGTCACGCAGTGCGATGGCAAGCAGGAGCAACACGGCACGCTCGTGATGCCGCACGGTGCTTCGACGCAGCGATCAAGCAGCGTCGTGATCGATGTGCCCGGCGCCGCAACGTGCCGCTTCACGCTGCGTGACGGCATGAACATGTCCTACCTGACGCACAACGCCCGCTACACCGGTGGCGCCGGCGGTACCGACGGCCCGCTCAACGATGCCACCATCGGCGCGTTGCACGCCGTACCGCTGCATGCCGCCCAACACGAGAGGCCCGCACGATGAGCACGAAACCGCAGCTGTCGTTCTGGCAGATCTGGAACATGTGCTTCGGCTTTCTGGGCATCCAGTTCGGATTCGCCCTGCAGAACGCCAACGTCAGCCGCATCTTCCAGACACTGGGCGCGAGCATGGATGACATTCCCGTGCTCTGGATAGCAGCGCCTTTGACCGGGCTGATCGTGCAACCCATCGTCGGTTACATGTCCGACCGCACGTGGACGCGCCTGGGCCGCCGCCGCCCGTACTTCCTCATCGGCGCAGTGCTGGCGACGCTGGCGCTGTTCTTCATGCCGAACTCGCCGACCTTGTGGATCGCCGCCGGCCTGCTGTGGGTGCTGGATGCCTCGATCAACATCTCGATGGAGCCGTTCCGCGCGTTCGTTGGCGACCAGCTGCCCACGTCCCAGCGCGCCAGCGGTTACGCGATGCAGAGCTTCTTCATCGGCGTGGGCTCGGTGATCGCGAGCCTGTTGCCGTGGATGCTCGCGAAGGCCGGCGTCGGCAACACCGCGGGCCCGGGCGAAGTGCCGGACACGGTGCGCTACGCGTTCTACTTCGGTGGCGCGGTGCTGTTGTTCGCGGTGGGCTGGACGGTGCTGCGCACGCGCGAATATCCGCCGGATGTGCTGCGCTCGCACGACACGGTGGCCCGCGCACCGGCCAGCGAACTCGACGGTGCACGCGCGCGGCGCAACGGCTTTGCCTGGCTGGTCGCGGGCGTCGTCGGCGCGCTTGCGGTATGGCGTTTCGCGCTCGACAAGCAGCTGTACATCCTCGGTGGACTGCTCGCGGGATACGGCGTGGCATTGATCGCCGCCAGCTTCATGCGCCGGGATCGCGCGCTGACGCAGATCGTCGGCGACCTGCACGACATGCCCGGTGAGATGCGCAAGCTCGCCGTCGTGCAGTTCTTCTCCTGGTTCGCGTTGTTCGCGATGTGGATCTACACCACCGGCGCGGTCACGCAGGTGCATTTTGGCAGCACCGATACTTCGTCGGCCGCGTACAACGAAGGTGCGAACTGGGTCGGCGTGCTGTTCGCCGCCTACAACGGTTTCGCCGCGCTGGCGGCGATCGCGATCCCGTGGATGGTGCGGCGCCTCGGTCTGCGTGTGAGCCACCTGATCAACGTGACGCTGGGCGGCGTGGGCCTGTTGTCGTTCCTGGTGATCCGTGATCCGCAATGGCTGCTGCTGTCGATGGTCGGCGTCGGCTTCGCGTGGGCGTCCATCCTCTCGTTGCCCTACGCGCTTCTGTCGGACAGCGTGCCGGCCGCGAAGATGGGCGTGTTCATGGGCATCTTCAATTTCTTCATCGTCATCCCGCAGCTGGTGGCCGCGAGCCTGCTGGGCTTTCTGCTCAAGCACTTCTTCGGCGGCGCGCCGATCCATGCGCTCACCATCGGCGGCATCAGCCTGATCGTCGCCGGACTGTGCGTGCTGCGCGTGCAGGAACCACGCGCGGCCGTGGCCGTCGCCGCCCATTGAGGAGTTTCGAATGCGTCTGAACGTGTCCTACCGCTTCCATGCGCTGGCGCTCGCGCTGGCGACATCGATTCCCGTCGCGCACGCGGCCGATGCGCCGGACTACTACGGCACGCTGGAGCCGTTCGCGAAGGAGGCGGTGTACTTCGTCGTCACCGACCGCTTCGTCAATGGCGACCCATCCAACGACCATCGGGATCAGGGCGGCCCGAATCCCGCGACGCGCACGTTCGACCGCCCCACGCCCGGCAGCGATGCGGGCGACAACATCGGTTACCTCGGCGGCGACTTCAAGGGCATCGTCGATCACCTCGACTACATCCGCGGCATGGGCTTCAGCGCGCTGTGGATCACGCCGATCGTCGACAACCCGGACGAAGCGTTTACCGGCGGCAAGCCCGCGCAGAAGGGCGGCTTTCTTACCGATGGCGGAAAGACCGGCTACCACGGCTACTGGGGCGTGAACTTCTACCGGCTCGACGAACACCTGCCGAGCAAAGGCCTGGATTTCAAGGGCCTGGCCGATGCGGTGCACGGGCAGGACATGAAGCTGGTGCTCGACATCGTAGGCAACCACGGCTCGCCCGCGTACTCGATGCCGAAGGCGCAGCCGCAGTTCGGGCAGGTGTTCGATCGCGACGGCAAGCTCGTTGCCGACCACCAGAACCTGCCGCCGGAAAAGCTCGACCCGAAGCACAACCCGCTGCACCGCTTCTACAACACGTCGGGTGGATTGGCGGAGCTTTCGGATTTCAACGAGAACAATCCGGAGGTGATGGACTACCTTGCTGGCGCGTACTCGCAGTGGATCGGGCAGGGCGCGGACGCGTTCCGCATCGACACGATCGGCTGGTTGCCGCATCCGTTCTGGCACGAGTTCGTCGCGCGCATGCGTCGGGAGAAGCCCGGCATGTTCATGTTCGGCGAAGCGTTCGACTACGACGCGAAGAAGATCGCCGAGCACACCTGGACGCAGAACGCGAACGTCAGCGTGCTGGATTTCCCGCTGAAGCAGGGGCTGGAGAAGGCCTTCGGCCACGAGCGCGCCGGCTTCGAAGTGCTGGCCGACCGCCTGTATCTCGACGGCGGCCCGTACGCGAATCCCTACGAGCTGGCGACGTTCTACGACAACCACGACATGGTGCGGCTCGATGCGACCGATGAAGGTTTCATCGACGCGCACAACTGGCTGTTCACCGCGCGCGGTATTCCGGTCGTGTACTACGGTTCGGAAATCGGCTTCATGCGCGGTAAACCCGAGCATGACGGCAATCGCAATTACTTCGGTGCGCAGCGCATCGCCGATGCGCCCTCAAGTCCGATCCACCGCAACCTGTCGCGCATCGCGCACGTGCGCGCGGCGTCCCCGGCGTTGCAGCGCGGGCTGCAGCTGGATGTCGAACTGAAGGGCGAGCGCGCCGCGTTCTACCGCGTGTACCAGCACGCGGGCGTGTCGCAGGTCGCACTCGTGCTGCTCAACAAGGGCGATGCGGCGACGGCCTTCGACGTGAAGCAGTACATGCAGCCCGGCACGTGGCGTGCGGCCATCGGCGGCGGCGAAACGAAGGTGCGCACCGGCGGTTCGCTGAAGGCGACGGTGCCGGCGCATGGCGTGGAAGTGTTCCTGCTCGACGTCCCGGTGACGCAGCCGGAGCTGCGCGCGCAACTTGATCGCTTGATGGCGGTGAAGCGGCCGCAGTGACGGCGAGGCTCAGGCGCCGCTGGATTTTCTCACCACCAGCGACGCCGACAGGGTGATGCTTCGCGTCTGCTCGCCGGCGATCTGCCGCAGCAGTGTTTCGACCAGCAGCTCGCCCGCGCGCTTGGTGTCCTGGAAGATGGTGGTCAGCGGCGGGCTGGTGAAGCGGGCCATCGGGAGGTCGTCGAAGCCGACCACGGCGATGTCTTCGGGTACGCGCAGGCCGGCATCGGCCAGTGCGCGCATGGCGCCGACGGCGATCAGGTCGCTGGCGGCGAACACGGCATCGAACGCACCGCCGCGCGCCAGCAGTTCGCGCGCCGCGGCGTAGCCGTCTTCCTCGGAGCTTTCGGCATCGACCTGGAGGATCGCCTCCATCGCACCGCCGACTTCGCGCAACGCGGCGTCGCAGCCGCGGAAGCGGTCGAAGAATTCGGGGCAATGGCTCGACGCGCCGCCGAGGAAGGCGATGCGGCGACGGCCCAGGCCAACCAGGTGTTCGCCCGCGATGCGCCCGCCATTGAAGTTGTCGCAGCCGATCGACTGTCCCGGCTGATCGTGCAGCACCGCGCCCCAGCGTACGAAACGTGTGCCCTGCGCGACGAGTTTCTCCAGCTTGCCCTGGTAGGCGAGGTAGTCGCCGTAGCCCAGCAGGATCAGGCCGTCGGCCTTCATGCTGTCCTCGTAGTCGGCGTGCCAGTCGTCGGAGAGCTGCTGGAACGAGATCAGCAGGTCCTGCCCCTCGCGCGCGCAGGCGCGGGTGATGGAGCCGACCATCGACAGGAAGAACGGGTTGATGTGCGACTCGTCGGGCGTGGGGTCTTCGAACAGCAGCAGCGCCAGCGTGCCCGAGCGCTGCGTGCGCAGGCTGGAGGCGTGGCGGTCGACCTTGTAGTTGAGCTCGCGCACGGCGTCTTCGACGCGCTTGCGGGTTTCGGCGTTCACCAGCGGGCTGCCGCGCAGCACGCGCGACACCGTCGCCTGCGACACGCCCGCGCGATGGGCGATGTCCAGCGAGGTGATCTTGGTCTTCTTGCTGCGGCCGAGGTAATGCACTTGCGACATGCAGGCAGTATGTAAGCCCTTGTACGCAAAGGCTTGCCGCAGTGCGGCATGCGATTGGCCAGGCGGCGTGCGCGCGGAATCGGGATTACGACCCGGGGCGTGGCGATCAGACCGATACGTCGAACAGCGACCCCACCGCCGCCGCCGCCGCCATGGCCAGGGCGCCCCAGAACGCCACGCGCACCGCGCCGCGCAACTTCGATGCGCCGCCGGCATGGGCGGCCAACGCGCCGGACAGGAACAGCGCGCACAGGGTCGTGGTGATCGTCGCAACCTGCATGACGGCCGGTGGCGAGAGCAGCACCGACGCCATCGGCAGCAGGCCGCCGCAGACGAAGGCCGCCGCCGACGCCAACGCCGCCTGCACGGGCTTCGCGCGCAATTCGTCGGTGATCCCCAGTTCGTCGCGTGCGTGCGCCGCCAGCGCATCGTGCGCGGTGAGCTGTTCGGCCACCTGCCGCGCGAGTGCGGGCTCCAGGCCGCGGCGCATATAGATATGCGTGAGTTCGTTGAGCTCGTATTGCGGTTCGGCGGCCAGCTCGCGCCGTTCCACCGCCAGGTCGGCGTCCTCGGTATCGGCCTGCGACTGGACCGAGACGTATTCGCCCGCGGCCATCGACATCGCGCCGGCCACGATGGCCGCCACGCCACTGGCCAGCACCATGTTCGGCGCTGCACCGCTGGCGGCCACGCCGACCACCAGCCCCGACACCGAGACGATGCCGTCGTTGGCGCCGAGCACCGCCGCGCGCAGCCAGCCGACGCGGCTGGAGCGGTGCGACTCGCTGTGGCGGGTGGGTATCTCCGGCATCCGGTGCGGGGATGGCGAGGTCGCGCGCGAGGGCAGTTCGCTGGTCATGGCCGCAGCGTAGCCAAGCCGGTGCACGGATGCGACGGCGAGACAGCCGTGCGATTCCGGATTACTGCGTTGCACTGCCGTGGATGGGGTCATTCACGCCGCCTCGCTACACTGGCGTGATCGCCGCCACAGTCCTGGGACGTCGTCCCGCTGCAGCCAGGCTCCATTCAACGAGGTGTGTGTGTCCGGTCCCAGCCAGGTCAAGGATGTTCCAATCGAGGGTCGGGCCCAGCTCGTCGAATTCCTCAGCTCCGGCATCCGGGCGCGCGAGGACTGGCGCATCGGTACCGAGCACGAGAAGTTCGGTTTCCAAACCGACGACCTGCGTCCGCCGACCTTCGATGGCGAGCGCGGCATCGAGGCATTGCTCAAGGGCCTGACCCGCTTCGGCTGGACGCCGGTGACCGAGCACGACCGTGTCATCGCGCTCACGCGCGAACAGGCGTCGGTATCGCTGGAACCGGCGGGGCAGCTGGAGCTGTCCGGCGCGCCGCTGGAGAACCTGCACCAGACCTGTTCGGAAACCAACAGCCACCTGCGCGAAGTGCGCACGGTCGCCGAGCCGATGGGGCTGGGCTTCCTCGGCATGGGCTTCCAGCCCAAGTGGCGCCGCGACGAGATGCCCTGGATGCCCAAGGGCCGCTACAAGATCATGCGCGAGTACATGCCCAAGGTCGGCTCGCTCGGCCTGGACATGATGACGCGCACCTGCACGGTGCAGGTCAATCTCGACGTCGGCTCCGAAGCCGACATGGTGAAGAAGTTCCGCGTCTCGCTGGCGTTGCAGCCCATCGCCACCGCGCTGTTCGCCGATTCGCCGTTCACCGAAGGCAAGCCGAACGGGTACCTGAGCTACCGCTCGCACATCTGGACCGACACCGACGCCGGCCGTACGGGCCTGCTCGATTTCGTCTTCGAAGACGGCTTCGGTTACGAGCGTTACGTCGATTACCTGCTGGATGTGCCGATGTACTTCGTCTACCGCGACGGGAAGTACATCGATGCATCGGGGCAGTCTTTCCGCGCGTACCTGGACGGAAAGCTGCCGGCGTACCCCGGGCACCGCCCGGTGCTGCGCGACTGGGCCGACCACAGCACCACCGCATTCCCCGAAGTGCGCCTGAAGAAGTACCTGGAGATGCGCGGCGCCGATTCGGGCCCGTGGAACCGCATCTGCGCGCTGCCGGCGTTCTGGGTCGGCCTGCTGTACGACGACACCGCGCTCGATGCGGCGTGGGACCTGGTGAAGGACTTCACCCTCGCCGAACGCCACGCGCTGCGCGACGGCGTGACCCGGCACGCGCTGAAGCTGCCGTTCCGCAACGGGACGGTGCTCGACCTGGCGCGTCGCGCGCTCGAGATCTCGGCGGAGGGACTGCGTCGTCGCGGCCACCGCAACGCGAATGGCGCGGACGAGTCGGTGTTCCTGGAACCGATGATGGAATTCGCCGAAGCCGGCATCACGCCGGCCGAACGCAAACTCGAGCTGTACCACGGCCCGTGGCAGGGCGATATCGACCACGTGTTCCGCGAGTTCGCCTACTGACGGCCGCGCTGGCGCGCGCCGGCCTTCAGCGCGTGCCGATGCGTCCCAGCCGCTGCAACCATTCCCGGTTCATGCGCCGCGCGTAAGCGGGCAGGCGCTTTGACTTGCGCAGCGCTTCATCGCGCAGGCGGACGGCCGAATCGACATCGCCCCAGCCGTCCAGCGCTTCGGCGTAATGGGCCTGCGCTTCGAAGCCGCTGAAGTAGCCGACCAGCGCATCGAACTCCTCGCGCGCCTTCGCGCGATCGCCTTCGGCCGCCAGCGCACGGGCATACAGCAGGTGGCCGGTCGGCGAACGGAAATCGGGCTTGCGGCGGATCAGCGCGTCCAGGCGCTCGCGCGCCGCCTGCGGCTGCCCGGCTTCCAGTTCGGCGCGGGCCACGCGCACGTGCAGTTCCGGGTCGTCGGCATAGACGCCGCGAAGCGTGGCTTCGTATTGCGTCAGGGCCTCGTCGGCACGGCCGGCTTCGATCAGCGCGTCGGCCAGGCGCACGCGGTTGTCCACGGTGGCTGCCGTCTCGAAGGCATCGTGCGCCGCACGAAGTTCGCGCGTCGGATCCAGCCGGCGCTGCACGCCGCGTACCACTTGCCGGCCCGCATGGCTGTGGCGGAATTCAGGCAGCCAGATCGCGACGCCGTACACGACGCTGCCCAGCAGCGGGAACGCGAACAGGACGAACAGCCAGTAGCGATCCTGCCCGCTGCGAACTGCGTGGATCGCGAAACACAGCGCGATGACGACGTGCAAACCAAGAACGGGCATATCCGTTGCTCCCCCCGAAGTGGGGAGAGTTTCGCCAAATGCTGCGTCAGGCGCCAGCGTGTTGCCGTCACCCATCGCGCGCTCCCCGGGGAGGGGCGGGCGCGCCACCGCGCCATCCTCAGAACCGCGACGCCACCAGCTTCACGTCCGCCCATTGCCACGCCGCGGCCTGGCGGCGTTCGGTTTCGGTGGCGGCGTCCTTGAGCTTGAGCTTGCGCTGCGCCTGGGCCAGGCCGTACAGCGACCAGCCGTTGTCGGGGAAGCGCTGGAGGTCTTCCTCGTAGACCGCGACGGCTTCCTTCGCGCGGCCCGCGTCGAGCAAGGCCGCGCCCAGGAACGGCCGCACCGGCAGCGGCCAGTCCGGCGGTTCGTTGTAGTTGAGCAGGTCTTCGGCGGCGACCGCCTTCTTCAGCGACGCGATGCCGGCGCTGGACTGCTTCGTCGCCAGCGCGATCTCGCCGGCGAGCATGTGCTGGGCGACGTCGAGCACACGGTCGGCCCGGTTGATGTCGAACAGCACCACCTTCTCCATTGCAGGATCCGACGCGATGGCCTGCAACGCCTTCAGCTCCTTCTTCGCCTGCGACGGCTTGTCGGTGCGCACCAGTGCCATGCCGCGTGCGAAGTGCCAGATTGCCTTCGGGAAGGCGACCTGCGACGGCGGCGCGTCGTCGGCGAGGATCTGCTGCCACTCGCCGAAACGCACGCGGGCGAACAACGGCGCCACGAGGAACTGCTGCATGAAGGGCATCGCCTCCAGCTGCTGGGCATCGACGCGTTGTGCGGTCTGGTCGGCCGCTTCGATGGCGAGGGTCCGCGAACCGTGCAGCGCCGCGGTCATCGCCGCGAAATGCCAGTTGTGCGGCACGTAGCCGAGTGGATAGGCCCCGTTGCTGCCACGGCAAACAGCGAGGAAGGCCTTGTCGGCGGTGCTTGCCGCCAGGTTGCTCAGCGTCGCATCGTGATAACGGCCCACGCGGATGTAGACGTGCGCGGGCATGTGCACCAGATGGCCCGAACCCGGTGCGAGTGCGGCGAGACGATCGGCGTAGGGCTCGGCGCGCTCGGGCTGGTGCGAGGCTTCCACCGCATGGATGTAGTAGTGCGCCGCGCCGATATGGCGCGGGTTGCGTTTGAGCACGCCTTCCAGCGTGGCCAGCAGCGTGTCGGTGTACTCGGTCGGCTGGCCCTGCGCGTTCCAGTACGCCCATGGCGTCAGGTCCATCAGCGATTCGGCGTAGAGCGTGGCGATGTCGTCGTCGTCCGGGAACTGCCGGTGCGCGTCGGCCATCGCCTTCGCGTAGTCCTTGTCGAGCGGGATGCGATCGGCCGGCGCGGGTGTCTGATAGCGCTTCACCAGCGCGGCGATCAACGCCTGGTCGGCGGGCGTGGCGTTCTTCGACAACTGCTGCGCACGCAGCGCGAGCGTCGTCGCATCGGCAGCGAGGTCCGGCGACATAGGCAGGTTGATGTTCGGCCCGAGCACCAGGGCCTGGCCCCAGGCGCACATCGCGCACTTGGGATCCAGGCGTTCGGCCTCGGCGAAGGCGCGGCCGGCGGCTTCGTGGTTGAACCCGTAGGCCAGGCGCAGGCCCTGGTCGAAATAGCGCTGCGCTTGCGGGACTTTCGATGCGATGTCGCGATGCAGCTCGCCGAAGTTGTCGAACAGCGGCGGCGCATTGCTCTGTTGCGCCGCGTCCTCCCTGGGCGGCGCGGGGCAGGCCGTCAGGGCCAGGCAGGCCAGGGCGAGGCTGAGCAGGCGGAACCGCGTCGTCATGGCGCACTCCAGCACGAGGGGCATCAGGAAAGACAACGTGCGAACCCGGTCGGGGCGGTCAGAACCGTTGCACTCGCAACCGTCGCGCCGTCCCATGTTGCAGTGCGGTAGGCTCGGCGGATGACCCGACAACCCGTGCCCGCCGAGTCCGCCAACGATCCCCTCCGCGTCGTCGAGTTCGCACCGCACGACGCCCTGCTGCGCGAGGACGTGAAAACCGTCGGCGCGCTGGTCGGCGACATCCTGGCCGAACAGCGCGGGCCTGCGTTCCTGGCCGAAGTCGAGAACCTGCGGCGCGCGGCGATCCGTCGTCGCGAATCCAACGCGCCGGTATCGGAGCTCGCGCAGGCGCTGGGCGGCGTGGAGCTCGAACGCGCCGGCGATCTGGTCCGCGCCTTCGCCACCTATTTCCAGGCGGTGAACGTCGCCGAGCGCGTGCATCGCATCCGCCGTCGCCGCGATTACGAACGCCAGGGCGCGAGCCGCCAGCCGGGCGGGTTGCGCGATGTGCTGGCAACGCTCGCCGCGCAGGGCGTGAGCCTGGAGGAAGTGGTGGCGCTGCTGCAGCGGCTGCGCATCGAACCGGTGTTCACCGCGCATCCCACCGAGGCGGTGCGCCGCGCGCTGCTGGAGAAGGAGCGCCAGATCGTCACCTGCCTCATCGACGACATCGACCGCACGCGCACGCCGTACGAACATCGTGCGGATCTTGAGCGCATGCGCCTGGCGCTCACCGCGAGCTGGCAGACGGCCGAAACGCCGCCGGTGAAGCCCAGCGTCGCCGATGAATTCGAGCACGTCGGCTTCTATCTGTCGGACGTGTTGTACCGCGTGCTGCCCGTGTTCTACGAACTGTTCGAGGACGCGCTACGCGAGACGTATGGCGAACAGGTTCCGATGCCCACCGTGGTCGGCTTCGGCACGTGGGTGGGCGGCGACATGGACGGCAATCCGAACGTCGGCGCCGACACCATCGCCGCGACGCTCGCCGGCCAGCGTTCGCTGGTGTTGCGCGCGTACCGGCAGGAAGTGGCCGCACTGGGCGAGATGCTGAGCCAGTCGCTGGAGCGGGTCGGCGTGGCCGACGCGGTGTCGGCGCGCATCGAGGAATACCGCTACCTGCTGCCCAAGGCCGCCGCCGCGCTGAAGCCGCGCCACGCCGACATGCCGTACCGCAACCTTCTGGCGCTGATCGCGGCGCGCCTGCGTGCCACGGCCGAAGACCACGTCAACGGATATACGGACGCGGCGGCGTTCCTGGCCGACATCCGCATGATCGAAGACAGCCTGCGCGCGCACCAGGGCGAACACGCAGGCGGCCACGCGGTGCGGCGGTTGCGCCGTCGCGTGGAGTGCTTCGGCTTCCACCTGGCCAGTCTCGACCTTCGGCAGGATTCGTCCACGCACGATGCGGCGCTGGCCGAAGTGCTGGGCGACGCGCAATGGGAAACGCATTCGCGCGAGGAACGCGCGCAGCGCCTGCATGGGCTGCTCGACGGCAGCGAACCGGCGCATGGCATCGGAAACGGCACCGCGCGCCCGACGCTGGATGTGTTCCGCGCCGTCGCCCGCCTGCGTCCGCGTTACGGCGCGCAGGCGTTCGGGCCGTACATCGTCAGCATGAGCCGCAGCGCAGCCGACGCGCTGGCGGTGCTCGCGCTGGCGCGCGTCGCCAACTGCGTGGACGGCGATGGCCGCGTGCCGCTGGATGTCGCGCCGCTGTTCGAAACGGTGGACGACCTCGATGCGGCCAGCGACACGCTGCGCGCGCTGTTCGCCGATCCGGTCTATCGCTCGCACCTGGCCGCACGCGGCAATCGGCAGGTCGTGATGCTGGGTTACTCCGACAGCGCGAAGGATGGCGGCATGCTCGCCTCGCGCTGGGCCTTGCAGCGCACGCAGATCGCGCTGACCGAGCTGGCCCGCGAAAGCGGCGTGCGCATCGCCTTCTTCCACGGCCGCGGCGGTTCGATCAGTCGCGGCGGCGGCAAGACCGAGCGCGCGGTCATCGCGGCCCCGCGCGGTTCGGTCGATGGTTACCTGCGCCTGACCGAGCAGGGCGAGGTGATCCATCGCAAGTACGGCATCCGTGCCATCGCGCTGCGTAACCTGGAACAGGCCACCGGCGCCGTGCTTCGTGCGACGCTGCGGCCGCGTGCGCCGGAAGCGCGCGAGGCGCAATGGCGCGCCATCGCCGGCGAACTTGCCCGCGACGCACGCGCCCACTATCGCGCGCTGGTGCACGAGAACCCCGAATTTCCGGCGTACTTCCGCGCCGCCACGCCCATCGACGTGATCGAGCGGTTGCGCATCGGTTCGCGACCGAGCAAGCGTGCCGGCACCGGCGATGTCGGTTCACTGCGTGCGATTCCATGGGTGTTCGCGTGGTCGCAGAATCGGGCGGGCCTGACCGCGTGGTACGGGGTCGGCACCGCACTGCAGCGCGCGCTCCAGGCGCATGGCCGCGACACGCTGGCCGAGATGGCGCGCGACTGGCCGTTCTTCGGCACGCTCATCGATGATCTGGAAATGATGCTGGCGAAGTCGGACCCGGGCATCTTCGAGCGTTACTCGTTGCTGGCGGGCCCGTTGCACGAGCGTTTCCATCCGGGCATCGCGGAGGAGTTCGAGCGCACGCGCGCGGCGGTGCTGGCGATCAAGGGCAGCGACGAGCTGCTGGCCGGCGACTACCGCCTGCGGCAGTCGATCCGCCTGCGCAATCCGTACGTCGATCCGATCAGCCTGTTGCAGGTGGACCTGCTGGCGCGCTGGCGCGCGCAGGACCGTCCGGACGGTGCGCTGTACCAGGCGCTGGTGGCGACGGTGAACGGGATTTCGGCGGGGATACAGAACACCGGGTGAGCGCCCGCGCTTGCGAGCCATTGGCTCGCGCGGGCGCGAACGACCGGCCAGGGATGGCCGGGCCCGCCGATCCGGAGCCGACAAACGCGACGCCATGGACGGCAGCGGTGTCGTCAATCGCGGAGGTGCTCCGCGCGGGCTCGCGAAAGTCCGCCATCCCGGCCATCGCCGCTATGACGTTGGTTGGGGGCAAGGCTGGTCCGGGCCGACAAGAAAATCGAACCCACGACCCTGCCCCCAACCCCCACCCTGAACCGTTCAGCAAGAACGATTACGCTTCACGCGTTACGTCCCCGCGCGGGCGTATTCTCAAATCGCCGTCACTGTGGGAGTCGGCCATGAAACGCATCGCACCTGTCCTCATCACCATCGCCCTGCTGGCGGGGTGTGCCACGACGCCGGCCGTCTTCACCGACTACGACCCGGGCGTGAACTTCGGCCAGTACCAGACCTATCGCTGGACCCAGCGGCCGGAAGGTTTCTCGCCGTTGCAGTCGCAGCGCCTGGTCGCCGCTGTCGACGCCAAGCTGCGCGAACGCGGCTGGACGCAGTCGACCAACGCACAGGTCACCCTGAGCGGCACCATCGTCACCGAGCGCCGCATGCGCATCGACACCTGGAACAACGCCCCGATGTGGGGCGGCTGGGGCTGGGGCGGTTGCTGCTGGGGCCCGGGCTGGGGCGCGTGGGGCGGCTGGAACACCTCCACCACCGTTCGCGACTACACCTACGGCACGATCGTGCTCGACATGTTCGACGCACAGACACAGCGGCCGCTGTGGCGCGGCATCGCGATGGGCACCGTGCCCGACTCGCCGATCGCGCAGACCAACGCCGTGCAGACCAGCGTGGACCGCATTTTCGCGCAGTTCCCGCCGACCTCGGCCACCGCGCAGATGCCCTGACGGATCGCGCAACAGCAGCACGCGAAACGGGAGCCACGGGCTCCCGTTTCTGTCTGGCCCGCCCGCTGGCGTATACTCCACCCCAGTACCCGTCCGGGCCGCCCTCGTGCCGCATTCCCCCGAAGAGAAGAAGCGCGTCCAGGCCCGAATCCGCCGCATCAAGGGCCAGGCCGACGCGCTCGAACGAGCGCTGGAGGCCGGCGCCGACTGCGGCGCGGTGCTGCAGCAGATCGCCGCGATCCGTGGCGCAGTGAACGGGCTCATGTCGGAAGTGCTGGAAGCGCACATCCGCGAGGAATTCGGACAGGCCGCGACGTCGGCGCAGCAGCGCGAGGCGCGCGTGGCCGAACTTGCGGGCCTGGTGCGCTCCTATCTGAAGTAACCGCATCGCATCGCATCAATCCCACGTCATCCCAGGAGTCGCCATGAAATCCCGCGCCGCCGTCGCCTTCGCCGCAGGCCAGCCCTTGCAGATCGTCGAGATCGACGTCGCACCGCCCAAGGCCGGCGAAGTGCTGGTGAAGATCACGCACACCGGCGTGTGCCACACCGACGCGTTCACCCTCAGCGGGGACGATCCGGAAGGTTTGTTCCCGTGCGTGCTCGGCCACGAGGGTGCGGGCGTGGTGGTCGAAGTGGGCGAGGGCGTCACCAGCGTGAAGCCGGGCGACCACGTGATTCCGCTCTACACCGCCGAATGCGGGCAGTGCCTGTTCTGCAAGTCCGGCAAGACCAACCTGTGCGTGGCCGTGCGCGCGACGCAGGGCAAGGGCGTGATGCCCGACGGCACCACGCGTTTTTCGTACAACGGACAGCCGCTGTACCACTACATGGGCTGCTCGACCTTCAGCGAGTACACGGTAGTCGCCGAAGTCTCGCTGGCGAAGATCAACGCGGAAGCCAACCACGAGCACGTCTGCCTGCTCGGGTGCGGCGTGACCACCGGCATCGGCGCGGTCCACAACACCGCCAAGGTGCAGGAAGGCGATTCGGTTGCCGTCTTCGGACTGGGCGGGATTGGCCTTGCGGTGATCCAGGGCGCACGCCAGGCGAAGGCCGGTCGCGTCATCGCCATCGATACCAACCCGTCCAAGTTCGAACTCGCGCGCAGCATGGGCGCGACCGACTGCGTCAACCCGAAGGATCACGACAAGCCCGTCCAGCAGGTGATCGTCGAGATGACCGGCTGGGGCGTGGACCACTCGTTCGAATGCATCGGCAACGTCAACGTGATGCGCGCGGCGCTGGAATGCGCGCACCGCGGCTGGGGGCAGTCGGTGATCATCGGTGTCGCCGGCGCGGGGCAGGAAATCAGCACGCGTCCGTTCCAGCTGGTCACGGGCCGCAAGTGGATGGGCACCGCCTTCGGTGGCGTGAAGGGCCGCTCGCAGCTGCCGGGCATGGTCGAGGACGCGATGCGCGGCGACATCGAACTGGCGCCGTTTGTCACGCACACGATGCCGCTGGACGACATCAACGAGGCCTTCGACCTGATGCATGAAGGAAAGTCCATCCGCAGCGTGATCCACTACTGAGCGCCGCCATGCAACGCATCGAACACCGCGCCTGCTTCGGCGGCTGGCAGCACGTCTATCGGCATCATTCGAAATCGCTGGATTGCGAGACGACCTTTGGCGTCTACCTGCCGCCCCAGGCCGAGCAGCGTTCCTGCCCCGTGCTGTACTGGCTGAGCGGCCTGACGTGCACCGAGCAGAACTTCATCACCAAGGCCGGCGCGCAGCGATACGCGGCCGAGCATGGCGTGATCCTCGTCGCGCCCGACACCAGCCCGCGCGGTCCCGGTGTCGCGGACGCGGAAGGCTACGACATCGGCATTGGCGCCGGCTTCTACGTCGATGCCACGAAGGCGCCGTGGTCGAAGCATTACCGCATGTTCGAGTACGTCTCGCGCGAGTTGCCGGACCTGATCGAAGCGCAGTTCCCGGCGACGAAGGCGCGCTCCATCAGCGGCCATTCGATGGGCGGGCACGGCGCACTCGTCGTCGCGCTGAAGAATCCGGGCCGCTATCGCAGCGTCTCGGCGTTCTCGCCGATCGTCGCGCCGACGCAGGTGCCGTGGGGGCAGAAGGCGTTCGCGACGTACCTGGGCGAGGACCGTGATGCCTGGAATGCGTGGGACGCGACGGCGTTGATCGCCACTGCCAGCGAGCGCCTTGCGCTGCTCGTCGACCAGGGCGAGGCGGATGAATTCCTCGCCACGCAGCTTCAACCGCAGCGTCTTCGCGAGGCGTGCGACGCGGCCAGGCATCCGCTGGAGCTGCGCATGCAGCCGGGTTACGACCACAGTTACTACTTCATCGCCAGTTTCATCGGCGAGCACATCGCGCACCATGCCGCGGCATTGAAGGCGTAAACGTTCGTCAGGCAAGCGCGAAATCGGTATAGGCGAAGCGTGCGTCACGCAGCACGGTTTCGCCTTCGATCACGTCGAGCGGCGTGCGGAGCATCGGGCCGTCGTACACCAGGGTGTGGAATTCGCCGTTCTCGCCACACGGGTCGCAGCCGTCGGGCAGCTCCGCGATGAAGTCCGCATCGAACGCGCGGCCGGCGAAGCGCGCATCCAGTTGCTGCGTGTCGACGCAGCACACCCGGGCGCGCAGGCCGCCGTCCTGCATCTGCCGCGCCAGCTGTGCGGTATCGCGCCCGAACAGCGGCGTCTCGATGCGCCAGCCCAGCGTGTCGCACATCGTTTCGCGCCAGGCGCGCACGTCGGCCAAGAGCAGGTCGCCGAACGCGATGGTGTCCAGGCCAGGCCATCGGTTCCGCGCCTGCGTCAGCCCGTCCGCGAAGGCCGCTTCGTAGGTCGCGTTGTCGCATTGCGGTGGAATGCGCACTTCGATCAACGCAAGTCCGATCGCCCGGACCTGCGCATGAAGCACGTCGCGCCGGATGCCCTGCATCGAAACGCGCTCATGACCGTCGGTGACGGTGGTCAGCAGCGCGACGACGTCATCGCCGCGCTCGTGCATGGCATGCAGCGTCCACGCGGCATCCTTGCCGCCGCTCCACGACAGCAGGCGTTGCCTCATGCCGCGGTGACGTCCCTCAGTTCCCACGCGCTGCCCGCCAGCCAGCGCAGGCGCTGGCGCAGCAACTCGCCGGAAATGCGCGTGGTGGCGACCAGGTCGATATGGAGATCGTCCTGCGCACCCTGCACGGTCGCGTCCGGATCGGTCGCCCCCAGCGCAGGATCGACCGCATCGGGATCATCCTGCTTCGCCTTCCAGCGCTCGAACAGCGACGGCTCGCGCAACGCGGCCTGCAGTTGTTCGGCGAACCCATCGGGGCTGACGGCGGTGAAGGACAACGCCGGATCACTGCCGCGCGCGCGTTGCGCATCGGGAAGGCGGATGTAATAGCGCGTGGCCATCGTGGGTCTCCTTATCGGGAGACCCAGTTTAGTAAGGTGAGGATCCGCGCGCCGTGATGGACGCAGATCGCGCGGACACGGGCATCACGCGGTGAACTTCTGCCCTTCGGCCGCGAAGCCAACCACGACCGCGCCCTTGCCGACGTTGACCATGCCCGTCAGGCTCATCACGCTTTCGAACAGCTCGACGTTGTTCGATGCGCATGCATCGCGCAGGCGTTCGTAACCGGGCAACGCGCGCAGGCCTTCCAGTTCGCCGCCGTAGCTCAGGCACATCGTCGGCGTCAGCAGCTCGCCTCGTTCCACGCGTTGGGCGACGTGTTCGAACAGCTTCTGCACGGCAGGTTCGAAACCCTTGATCTTCGCCACCGGGCCGGTCTCGCCGCGATTGGCGTGCAGGATCGGCTTGATGTCCAGCGCGCTGCCCAGCGCCGCGCTGAGGAAGCCGACGCTGCGGTCGCCCTTGGCGCGTGCACGGTTACGCAGGTAGTACAGGTCCGGCGGCACCATGTAGCCCTGCGTGTGCAGCGCGAGGTTTTCCAGGCGTGCGCGGATCTTCGGCGCGCCTTCGCCCGCAGCGCGCAGGCGGATCGCCTCCACGGCGGTCACGCCCTGTGCGGCGAACAGGTTCTGCGTGTCGATCACGCGCAGCGCGAACGGCGTCGCGTTGCCGGCCGCGGCGCGGACGGGACGGTAATCGTTGAGGATCGCGAAACTCGCCTGCTGCGCGTTGTCGAAGATCGGGCTGCGCGTCTTCGTGATCGTCATGCAGAAGACGTAGTCGTAATCGATGACCAGCCGCTTCAGGAACAGGTCCTGGATCTGCTGCACTGTGTACGGCATGGTCTGCGCCTCGTGGCCGCGTTCGGCGACGTGGGCGTGCAGGAACTCAAGCGTGGCCTGTTCGTCGCGATGGTCGGCGAGTACCGCTTCGCCGATTCGCACGGTGATCGGCAGCACGTTGACCTCGTGCTGTTCGAGGTATTGCAAAGGCAGGTCGCAGGCGGAATCGACGACGAGTCCGATGCGCATGGTTCCCCTCCCGGAAAGAGCGCTGGTTTCGAAGTGTGACGGCCAGCATAACCCGTTCGAGACGGAAGTCCGTGCGGCGCCGCCGCATGACGCTGCGCGTCAGCGTCGGCGCTGCAAGCCCACCGGGAGTCCGGTAACGCGGCGCATTTCCTCGTCCTGCAGCAGCGCGGGGTCGCGCATCGCCGCCTGGGCGAAATCGAAGGCGTCGTTGCCCCAGAACAGTTCGCCCCCGACGGACAGCGTCGGCACGCCATAGACGCCGGCGGCGATGGCCGACGCGGTGTTCGCGCGCAGGGCGGCCTTGGTGTCGTCGGCGTCGAGCGCGTCGGCGGGGACGTCCAGCGCGGCCATCAGCGGCACCAGCGCCTCGACGCTGTCGCCGGCGCGCCCGTGGGCCCAGATCCAGTCGAAGATCGAATCCACTGCTTCGGGCGTGTCGCCCGCGGCGATGCTCAGCCGCAGCGATGCCAGTGGGTTGAACGGATGCGCCGGCGGGAAACGCAGCGTCACGCCCGTCTGCCGTGCCAGCCACAGCACATGCCGGTAGGTGAATTCACGCTTGCCCGGGATCTCCGCCGGGCCCTTCTGCCCGCAGGCATCGAGCACTGCGGCGAACACGATCGGCACCAGTCGCACCGGCCTGCCGGCGTTCTCGCATTCGCGCAGCAGTGGCTTCAGGCGCTGCCACTGCAGGTACGAGAACGGCGAGATGAAATCGAAGTACCAGATCAGCGGAGCATCCATGCGAGCGTCCTCAATGCCATGCGCCGAGGATCAGTCCGTACAGGCAGAACTGGGCGATGTGGTAGCCGGCGTCGATCATCCACAGCTTCAGGCTGCGCTGGGCGAAGGCGTAGTTGATGCCGAAGCTCATCGCCACGAAGAACAGGCCGACCACGAAGCCCGCGCCGAAGCCGTCGGCGGCGCTGGCGGTGGGCGGCAGGAAGTTGGCGAACATCACCGCCGCCAGCAGGCTGCAGACGAAGGCGGTGGCGAAGATGCGCTTGGGATGCGGCGGCGTGGAATCCGGGTCGATGCCGGCCTCGCGGCACCAGGCGCGCTTGAACAGCGGGCCGTACCAGATCCCGCCCAGGACGAAGGAGGAAACGGCGGCGGCGATGGCCGCGACCCAGTTGAAGTCGACGTGCGGGAGGGGCGGCATGGTGGCGTCCTGTGCGTGGCGGGCGAGTGCGTGGCCCGAGGTGGTCAGGATACGGCGCCGCTGCGATCCCGGCGAAGGCCGCCGGCTTTTCGCTCCTTACTGCCGGCGAAGTGCCGGAGGGCGAAAGCGTCTACTCCCTTCTCCCCTCGGGAGAAGGTGCCCGGAGGGCGGATGAGGGGCAACGGAGCATCACGTCGGAACCTGCAGTGCCTCGTTGCACTGTGTGTTCGCCGGTTTCCCTCCGTCGCCCCTCACCCCAACCCCTCTCCCGATGGGAGAGGGGCTCAAGTACCGTCGCCCTGCCTATGTGGAGGGCTTACAAGATCAACGACCCGAAGCCGGATACGCCCGCGGCATCCCGCCGTCGGCGGCCGGCGCGGCGGTGTTGAGGTAGCGGTCGCGCAGTTCGGTCTGGCGGCTGCGCATCGGGATCGCGCGGCCGTCCATCCACACCTGCAACGCGACGGCGTTCACTTCCAGCGGGTCGCCGCTCCACATCACCAGGTCCGCGCGCTTGCCCGGGGCGATGCTGCCCAGTCGATCCGATACGCCGAAGGTTTCCGCCGGCACGCGCGTCAGGCCGGCCAGGCCGTCGTCCCACGGCAGGCCGTTGGCCACTGCGTTGCCGGCGAGCTGGCGGATCTTGCGCGCGTTGTGCGAGGCGTCGCCCGCCTGGGTGAAGCCAACCTGCACGCCCGCCGCGCGCAGGCGTGCGGCGTTTTCCATCGTCGCGCCGATCTGGTCGAAGTCCGCCGGCAGGTTGCCCAGCGGGTCGACGAACACCGGCACCTTCGCCGAGGCCAGCATCGGCGCGACGCGCCAGGCTTCGGCGCCACCGGAAATCGCGATGCGCACGTTGTGGCGCGCCGACCAGCGCAGCAGCTGGCGAATGTCGGCCGCGCGGTTCACCTGCACCACGACGCGACCGCCGCCGCCCAGGTACTTCGCCAGCGTGGCGCGACCGGCCGGCGTCAGCAGGGCGGCGTTGGCATCGGGCGGGATGCGCCCGCGCGCTTCGTCGATCAACTGGTCCAGGATCATCCACTGCGCCGCGCGCGAATTGCCCGTCAGCCCGGACGCGTCGCCGCCGATGCGCAGGAACAACTCGCGCGGTCCGATGGGATCGGCGCTCCCGTCCAGGCGCACGATGCCGCCCTGGCCGGCGACGATCGAACCGCCCGTCGCGGTCCCGGCACCCAGCAGCGTCCAGCCGATGCCTTCGATGCGGGTCACCGGGATCAGGATCGAATCCGGGTTGAAGGCGAGCGTGACGTCGAACTCCGGACGCACCGTCATCTGCTTGGCTTCGGCGCCCAGCGCGAGCGTGTTGTCGACGGTTTCCTTCTCGCCGGACACTTCCTCAAGGCCGATCTCGGTGATGCCGCCGAACAGCGTCGGCGTCACCGGCCGGCCCTGCGCGTCGATGACCTGCGCTCCGGCCGGCACGGCCAGCCCGGTGCCGACGGCGCGGATCGTGCCGCCCGACACCAGCACATCGGCGTTCTTCAACGTGCCCTGCGCGGTGGCGGTGTGCACGGTCGCGTTGCGGATCAGCAGCTCCTGCGCGCCAGCGCTCATGGAGGCCAGCAGCAGCCCGATCAGCAGGAAACTGCGCGTCGGCGAGTACCAGTGCGACCAACCCGCGTCACGCTCGCAGCAGGCCAGCTCGAAGATATCGGTCGGGCGGTTGTGCCGCGAACGACGGAATTCGATGAAGCGCCTCATTCCACACCTCCCGTGGTCGTGCCGGCAGCGGCGTCCTGGCCGAGCATGAAATCCGACAGCGGCTGGCGCGAACGATCGTTGCGGTCGAACACGCGCGCGCCGTCGATGTACACCTGTTCGGCGTGCGCGTAGACGCTGAAGGGGTTGCCGTTCCACACGACGACGTCGCCCATCTTCCCCGGCTCCAGCGTGCCGGTCCTGTCCACGATGCCCAGCGCCTTGGCGGCGTTCTGGGTCATCCATCGGATCGCACGCTCGGGCGGGATATCCATGCCGGCGAGCCTGGCGTGCGCCATCACCTTCGCCGCTTCCTGGTTGAGGCGCTGGATGCCTTCGCCGGAGTCCGAATGCACGATCGCGCAGCTGTTGGGCGGGCGATCGACCAGCGCGAGGTTCTCCTGGATGCCGTCGAAGGCTTCCATCTTGAAGCCCCACCAGTCGGCCCACAGCGCGCCGCAGACGTTCTCTGCGGCGAGGCGGTCGGCCAGCTTGTAGGCTTCCACGCCGTGGTGGAACGCGGCGACCTTGAAGCCGAACTCCTTCGCCAGGTCGAGCATCACCGCCATCTCGTCGGCGCGGTAGCAGTGGATGTGCACCAGGATGTCGCCGTTGATCGCGCCGGCCAGCGTGTCCAGCTTGAGGTCGCGCTTGCCGCCGGTGTCCTTCTCGCTGTCGGCATTGCCGGAGGACTGCCACCAGCGACGCTTCTTCGCCGACTCGTCCTTCTTCTTGCCGCCGTTCTTGCCGAGGTATTCGGAGGCGTCGATGAACGCCGCGCGGTAGCCGGCAACGTTGCCCATGCGCGTGGCCGGGCCGCTCTTCTGGCCGTAGACGCGCTTGGGGTTCTCGCCGCAGGCCATCTTCAGTCCCCACGGTGCGCCGGGGAATTTCATGCCCTGGTAGGTCGTGGCCGCGACGTTCTTCAGCGTCACGCCACGCCCGCCGATCAGGTTCGCGCTGCCGGGCAGCACCTGCAGCGAGGTGATGCCGCCGGCCAGTGCGGCGGCGAAGCCCGGATCCTGCGGCCACACCGAATGCTCGGCCCACACGTTCGGCGTCACCGGGGCGGTCATCTCGTTGCCGTCGCTATGCGCGCTGACGCCCGGGCTCGGGTACACGCCCAGGTGCGAGTGGACGTCGATCAGCCCCGGCGTCACCCACTTGCCGGTGCCGTCCACGCGGGTGGCGCCGGCCGGCGCCTGCAGCCCGGTGCCGACGGCGAGGACCTTGCCGTCCTGCAGCAGGACGTCCGCGCCATCCAGTCGCTGGCCGGTGCCGGTGAGCACGGTCGCACCGGAGATCAGCACCGGTGCGGCGGCGATGCGCTGGTAGGTGCTGGGATACGGGTCCTGCGTGAAACGGGACTGCGAGGTGGATGCGGCGGGCGAGTCGGGCGGCGCGGCCTGCGCGGCGCCGATCGCCAGTGCCGCGACGAGCGCGGCGGCGAGAGGTCGGATCATGGATGTCCCCGGGTGAGTGCGGCTCACAACCTTCGCACCGTAGCCGTGCCGGCGACGGGCTGCCAACCCTGACGATGGTCATGGGCGGCGTGACACAATGCCCGATTAAGCGCCATACGTTGGCGTCTTGCGGTACACACAACTACAAGAGGAGCAAACCTCCATGAAAGACAAGGAACAGATCGTCGACAACTGGCTGCCGCGCTACACCGGCGTTGCGCTGGACCAGTTCGGCGAACACATCCTGCTGACCAATTTCGGCGGGTACGTGAACATCTTCTCGCGCATGACCGGCGCGCCCGTGGTCGGCATGGACCGCCCGATGCCCAGCTGCACGCACGACGGCATCACCATGATCAACTTCGGCATGGGCAGCCCGAACGCGGCGACCATCATGGACCTGCTCAGCGCCATCTCGCCCAAGGCCGTGCTGTTCCTGGGCAAGTGCGGCGGCCTGAAGCGGAAGAACCAGCTGGGCGATCTCATCCTGCCGATCGCGGCGATCCGCGGCGAAGGCACCAGCGACGACTACCTGCCGCCGCAGGTGCCAGCCCTGCCGGCGTTCGCGCTGCAGCGCGCGGTGTCCACGATGATCCGCGATCTCGCGCTCGACTACTGGACCGGCACCGTCTACACGACCAATCGCCGCGTGTGGGAGCACGACGAGGCCTTCAAGGAACGCCTGCGTGCGATGCGCTGCATGGCCATCGACATGGAAACCGCGACGATCTTCGCTGCCGGCTTCGCCAACCGCATTCCGTGCGGCGCGCTGCTGCTGGTGTCGGACCAGCCGATGATCCCCGAGGGCGTGAAGACCGAAGCGTCGGATGCGCGCGTCAGCGCGGACTATGTCGACAACCACATCAACGTCGGCATCGAGGCATTGAAGCTGATCCGGCGCAATGGCAAGTCGGTGCGCCACCTGCGCTTCGACGAATGACGCGCCACTGAAAAAACGAAGGCCGGCAGGAGCCGGCCTTCGCTGACGCGTCGCGCGTGCGATGTCAGTCGCACACCATCTGCCATTCGTACGTCTGTGTTTCTTCGTTGAATACCTGCTGCGCGGCGCAGGCCGGCGGCGCTTGCGCCGATTCGGATGATTGCAGCGATGTGGCGAGCGAGTCGGGCGCCGAGGTGCCCGATCCGACGCCGCACAGCTTGTACATGGGTGGCGTGGGTGCGCCCACTGGCTGGCAGTACACGCGTGCCGGATTGCAGATGAGGAAGCAGTTGTACGACTGCGCGGTAGCGAACCCGGGAACGAGCAGGCCCGCCAGCGACAGGGCGGCGAGGAGCAGCTGTTTCATTGGATTTCCCTCAGGAAAGGGGAGCGGAGCGGGGGAATTTGCGGCTTGGCGGATCGGGGGCAGGGACGCGGTGGTGCGAGGGTAGCGAAGCCTGGGTGGGTCCGGCACGAAGATCGCCGGTTCAGTGTTGTGCACGTGGCGTCAACGCCTTGTGCAGGCGCCCGGCGGCGGAACCGCAGACCCATTCAGCGGCGTGGGGGCTGCCCGGGACGGCAAATGCGCCCTGAATCACGCAATCGCGCCGGCGCCGGCCAGGGGTCGCAGTGCATGCGACCTCCTGCGGGCACACTGTCCACCGAACAAGGAAAGCATTGGGGAGGTTCACCATGGAGAAGCTGCTGTACCTGGCGCTGGGCGCCGTACTGACCTGGGTGTTCTATTTCCTCCGGCGCCGCGTGGAAAGACGCAGCGCGGTGGAGGCCATCGAACGCAACCAGAAACTGCTCGACCTCAAGCAGGGGCTCGACGAATCCAACACCAACCTCGACGACCTGCGCCGTCTGGAGCATCGCCTGATCGGCAAGGCCGAAACCGCGGCGCGCATCGCCGACAACTACTTCACCAAGGCCGAAGAGGTCGCACGGCAGAGCGACGATACGGCCGTCACGCAGCACGACATGAACCAGCAGGCGCTCGAGGAGTTCCGCCGCGCCGACGCGCGACTGACGACCGTGGTGACGTACGTGCGCCGGCAACTGGACGGGGAAACGCTGGCGATCTTCGACGACGCGCACCGCAGCTGGTTGCAGTTCCGCGATCGCTACGCGCGTTTCGTGTCGCAGTCTTACGCCGGTGGCGCGATCCGTCCGCTGATCCACGCCGTCACGCTGGAGAGCATCACGCAGTTGTGGAGCGACGAGCTGGAGACGCAGCTGGGGGATGAGTCGTTGTAGCGTTCGTGGTGTGTGAAGCGCGCACGCGCGGCCCGTTACGCTATGGCTTCCTCCACGCGCGTGTCCGCCATGTCGACCACCCCTAGCGATGTCCTCTCCTTCTGGCACCAGGCCGGCTACGACCGCTGGTTCGCCCGCGACAACGCCTTCGACGCGCGCTGCGGCGACTTCCTCGACGCGCATTTCGCCGCCGCCCGACGCGACCTCGAACACTGGATGGAGTCCGCCGACGGCGCACTCGCGCTGTGCATCCTGCTCGACCAGATCCCGCGCAACGCCTTCCGCGGCAGCGGCCACGCATTCGCTACCGATCCGCTCGCGCGCCATTACGCGGCCCGTGCGATCGACCGCGGCGACGACCTCGTGGTCGACCCGCAACTGCGCGTCTTCTTCTACATGCCCTTCGAGCACTCCGAAGCGATGGCCGACCAGGAACGCTCGGTCGCGCTGGCCTCCACGCTGGAAGGCGAAGGCGGAAGCAGCTATCTGGAATACGCGCGCAAGCATCGCGACGTGATCGCGCGATTTGGCCGCTTCCCGCATCGCAATGCGACGCTCGGCCGCGAGTCCTCGCCGCAGGAGCAGGCGTACCTCGACGCGGGCGGCGGTTTCTGAGTCGTCAGCGGAAAAGAAAAACGCCGTAGCCGAGGACGCACGGGTCCGGGGAGCGGCTACGACGTTCGGGAAATCCGTTTGTTCTCGCACCGACGTTCGTCGGGCGATGGAGTGAGCCTAAGTGGCCCTCGCGCGCAGGTCCGCGCGCCCGCGACGAACCGTGGCGCACATGCGGCGAAGCGAGTGTGTTTCGTGACGGCGGTCGCCCCGCAGGCCAGCGCGTGCGTGGGTAAACAGGTGTCAACGCCGCGAACGAACTGCGCCCGTCCGCGTGAACCAGCCTCCGTCATCCCCGCGAGGGCAGGGATCCATGCCTGCGTGCGTCACCGCCGATCAAGGACGCAATTGCGCCGGAGCAATCGATTGCCGCCTTCGCGGCAATCGCATGCACTCCAGAGCGTGAATCCCGAATCAGTACTTCGGAATCGCCGAATCGAAATCGGCCCAGGCGTCGATGCCGCCCACGACGTTGTAGACCTCGCGGAAACCCAGGCCGCGGAAGTGCTCCGCCGCCTGCTGGCTGCGACCGCCGTGATGGCACAGGAACGCCAGTGGCGTGTCTTTCGGCAGCGACTGCAGGGCGTCGGTGCCATTGTCGAGCGTGTCGAAGGCGACCGGCGCGGCGGCGAAGGCGCGCTCTGCGGCCGGGCGCACGTCCACCAGGCGCAGCGCACCGGTGCGCACGCGTCCATCGGCCTCGTGCGGGGAAAGCGTCCGCACCGGCGGCGCGGCGAGCGGATGGCTGACGGCCAGGCCGCGGCCGCGTTCGTCGTCCACCCAGTCGATGGCGATGCCGTCCGCGCGGCGCACCTGCAGTGCGTCGGTCTGCAAGCGCACGCCGTCGATGTCGATGGCGACGGCACTGGCATCGATCGGCGCCAGCTGGAGGCGCACGTTGTGGCGCGCGTCGATGTCGATCTGCACGGCGTAACCACCGCCGGCGTTGTCGATCGCGCTGCGCAGCATCTCCAGCGCTTCGGGGGTGATGGTGAATTCCGGCGGACGACGGTCCGGCGGCGGCAGGCCCAGCGCGGTGTGCAGCTCGCCGCTGCCGGCCATCTGCTCGACGATGTCGCTGCCGCCGACCAGTTCGCCGTCGATGTACAGCTGCGGGATGGTCGGCCAGTTGCCGTAGGCCTTGATGCCTTCGCGGATGTCCGCGTCGGCCAGCACGTTCACATGCGCGTAGCCCTGCGGCAGCAGCGCGTTGAGCACGCCCACGGCCTTGGCCGAGAACCCGCACTGCGGTGCATCGGGCGCGCCCTTCATGAACAGGACGACGCGGTTGGACTGCAGCAGGGTTTCGATGCGCGAACGCAGCGCGGGATCGAGCGACATGGGCGGACTACCGGGTGGGAATGGGGTGCAAGTGGGGGCGGGGGCCGGGTTTGGCAAGGGTGCGGATGCGGCACGCCGCCGCATCGGGCCATGCAGGACGGGGCGGCAAGCAGATCCATCGTGCGCTTTGCGTACCATCGCCCCATGCAGACCGCCCGACTCCACCAGCCGCCCCGCCACCCGCACGCCTGGGCCTGGCTGTTTGGAACCTCGCAACTGGCGGCGATCGCCATCTGGTGGCTCTGGGGCTGGAAGGCCGGCGTCCCCGCGCTCGCAATCACTCACGCCACGCTCGTCTGGGCCACCTTGCGCCCGCAATCGCGTCTGCTGAGCCCGGTACTGAGCCGGCTGCCGACGAACGAGCGCCTCGCCTGGCTCACCATCGACGACGGCCCGTCCGACGACACGCGCGCGATGCTCGACCTGCTCGACGAACACGGCGCGAAGGCCACGTTCTTCCTCGTCGGCGCGCGCGCGCAGGCGCGGCCGGAGCTGGTCGCGGACATCGTCCGCCGCGGCCACGGCGTCGGCCAGCACAGCCATACGCATCCGCAGGCGTGGTTCTGGGCGCTGCCGCCGTCGGCGATGCGCGCGCAGATCGACCAGGCGCAATCGGCACTCACCTTCCTCGCCGGCACGCGGCCGCGCTGGTTCCGCGCGGTGGTGGGCATGTCGAACCCGTTCGTGGCCGCATCGCTGAAGCGACACGACCTCGCGCGCGTGGCCTGGTCGGCGCGCGGCTATGACGCGGTAATGCGGGATCCGGCCGGTGTGGTGGCGCGGATCGAACGCGACCTGGCACCGGGCGCGATCGTGCTGTTGCACGAAGGCGCCGCGCACGGGCGCAACGTGGAAACGCTGGCCACGCTGCTGGTGCGGATGAGGGCGCTGGGATTCGGGACGGTATTGCCGGAGGAACTGGAGGCTGACGCCGTCGTCAGTCCCGCGACGCCACTATCCGGAAATTGTTGAACGGCGTATTCCCGCGCAGCGACACGAACTCCGAACGCAGCCCGGCAGCATCGAAGCGCGCGCGCAGCATCTCCGCGTCGGGATAGTGGATGGGCGCCGCATTCATCCAGCCCACCACCTTGGCGAACACATCGACCGCGCGCGTGACCTGCGCGCGATGGCTGCCGTCGGCAAGCCCCGTGCGGATCACCAGCTTCGCGCCGGGCTCGAGCATGCCGATGCACGTGTCGATCGCGCGCATCTGCGCGTCTTCGGGCACGAACTGCATCACGTCCAGCAAGGCCACGCTGCCGCGGTGCGAAGGCAGCTGCGCGCCCAGGTCCGCGGTGCCGAACTCCACGCCGTCCAGCCCGCAACGCTGCGCCGCGCGGCGTCCGCGTTCGACCTTGCTGGCGTCGTTGTCGACGCCGCGGTACGGCATCGCCTGCCCGTCGGCCCGCAGCGCGTGCGCCAGCAGGCCCAGCCCGCAGCCGATGTCCAGCAATGGCGCGCGCGTGCCGCGCAGCACGTCGCACACGCCCGGATACAGCGGGTCGGTGCCGAGCTTGGTGCGTGCGTAGTAATAGTCGTAGCGGATGTACCAGCGCGGCAGGAACGCGCGCGCGATGTCGTTCGCGCGCTGCGGCGGAAGCGGGCGGACCACGAGGCCGTCGGCGTTCACGTCCACTCCTTTCAGCGTTGCAGCAGCGTGCGCGCGGTTGGCAGCGCCAGCGCGGTCCACAGCGTGTACATCGACGCGGACGGGTGCAGGCCGTCGTCGGCGAGCATCTGCGCCTGCCCGCCGCGTTCGCGCGACACCGGCGTGATGTCGACGAACGCGACCCCATGTGCCTCGCACACGACCTGCGCGGCGGCGTTGTAGGCGTCCAGTTCCAGGGCGATCTGCGCGGGCGACGCCTGGGTCGTCTTCACGAACGGCGTGACGCCCCAGTCCGGGATCGACAACACCAGCACGCGATCGGCGCGGCCGCGCGCGTAGCGGATCGCGCGCTGCAGCAGGGTCTCGAACTCGCCGCGGAAATCGATGGCGCTGCGGCCGCGGTACTGGTTGTTCACTCCGATGAGGAGCGTGACGAAATCCCATTCGCCCAGCGGTTCGGCGCCATCGATGCCCCAGGCGAGCTCGTCGGTGGTCCAGCCCGTGGTCGCGATGATGCGCGGGTCCGCCAGCGCGATGCCTTCCTCGCGCAGCTTCGCGGCCAGTTGCACCGGCCAGCGGCCGTTCTCGGCCACGCCTTCGCCGATGGTGTAGCTGTCGCCCAGTGCGAGGAACGACAGCGCGGTGGCGGGCGCGTTCGCCATCAGGCCACCGCGGCCTGCGCGTTGGCATCGGTCTGCGCGTAACGGTCCAGCAGGCATTCGATGCGGCGGAACACTTCGCGCAGATCGTCCGGCTGCGGCAGCAGCGTCACGCGGAAATGGTTGCGGTAGGGCACGTTGAAACTCGAACCCGGCACGACGAGGACGTCCTGGGTTTCCAGCAGCTCCAGCGCGAAACGGTGGTCGTCGAAGCCTTCGGCCGCCGCGCCCGTCACCGCCGGGAACGCGTACAGCGCGCCGGCCGGGGCGACGAGCTTGAGGTGGCGGCTTTCGTCGATGCTCTCGATCACCGCGCGGCGCGCTTCGAACAGCCTTCCGCCCGGCGCGCACAGAGGCGCGATGGTGTCTTCCCCGTGCAGCGCTGCTTCGATGGCGAACTGCCCCGGCACGTTCGCGCAAAGACGCAGCGCGCCCAGCAGGTCCATCGCGTGGTGCAGGTTGCCGCTGGCGACCGGATCGCCCGACAGCACCGCCCAGCCCACGCGCCAGCCGCAGGCGCGATGCACCTTGCTCAGCCCGCCGAAGGACAGGCACGGCAGGTCGCCGGCGAGCGGCGCGATCGGCTCGAACTTCGCCTCGCCGTACAGGATGGAGTCGTAGATCTCGTCGCACATCAGCAAAAGCTTGTGGCGCTGCGCGATGGCGACGATCTGCTCCAGCAGCTCGCGCGGGTACGCCGCGCCGGTGGGATTGTTCGGGTTGATCAGCACGATCGCGCGCGTGCGGCTGGAGACCAGGGACGCGATCTCGTCCGGATCCGGCAGGAAGCCGTTCTCCGGCAGGCAGCGGTAATAGACCGGGCGGCCGTCGTTGAGGATGGTCGCGGCCGACCAAAGCGGGTAATCGGGCGAGGGCAGCAGCACTTCGTCGCCGGGGTTCAGCAGCGCGCGCAGCGACAGGTCGATCAGCTCGCTCACGCCGTTGCCGACGAACACGCGCTCCGGGCTCGCATTGGGCGTGCCGCGCTGCTTGTGGAAGGCGGCGATGGCCTCGCGTGCCTGCGGCAGGCCCTGCTGGTGCGTGTAAGGATCGGTGTCGCTGATGCGGTCGGCGATCGCGCGCTGCAGGTGTTCCGGCGCGCGGAAACCGAACGCGCCCGGGTTGCCGATGTTGAGCTTGATCAGCTTGCGCCCCTGGCTCTCCAGCTCGCGGGCTCGCCGTGCCAGTTCACCGCGGATCTCGTAACGGACTTCGGACAGGCGTTCGCGGGTCTTCACGGGGGGCAGGGACATTGCTGGACTGGACGGGGACTGGAGAAGGCCAGACTAGCCGAATCCGCGGCGTGTGACAGCGCAATTGCCCGCCAATTGCCCGTCGTTTCGCCGTTGTGGCGTCGATCTTCTTCGAAACCTCGAACGCGGTCCCTGTCCTGCGGCGTCCATGCGCGCACCCATCGCGCGCCGCGCACTAGAATCCCGCCCCATGGATCCGATTTCACGCCGCCCTTGATGACCGCATTCCACGCCCTCCAGGCGATCGGCTGGCCGCTGTCGGCGGACGCGCCGGCCCCGGAGAGCGCGTCCGACGCGCAAACCCCATGGCGCGAGCTGATGGCCGCGCATCCGCAGGCCCGTCCGGCCCGCGTGATCGAACAGCACCGAAGCGGCTACATCGTCGCCGACGGCCCGGACACCGGTTTCCCCGTGGAATCCCTGCCGGAGTGGCAGCGTCCGCCGGGCTATCGCAAGGGCACGGTCACCATCGACCAGCGCCCCGGCGTGGGCGACTGGCTGCTGGTCGAAGGCAAGAAGGCCGTCGCCCTGTTGCCGAGGCGGAGCACGATCAAGCGCGGCGCGGCGGGCGAGCACTACCAGCAGCAGCTGATCGCGGCGAACGTGGACACCGTCTTCGTCGTCTGCGGCCTGGACGCCGACTTCAACCCGCGCCGCATCGAGCGCTACCTCCTGCTGGTCCGCGGTGGGGGCGTGGAGCCGGTCGTCGTGCTGACCAAGGCCGACCAGGCCGCCGATGCCGACGCGGATGCCGTGGACGATGCGATGGCCGCGCTGGTCGAACTCGCGGCGCAGGGCGTGGCCGTGCGCGCGGTGAACGCGAAAGACCCGGGCAGCGTCGCCGCGCTCAACGAATGGCTTGGCCCGGGCCGCACCGCGGTGCTCATCGGCAGCTCCGGCGCGGGCAAGTCCACGCTGACCAACACGCTGCTGGGCATCGAGAAGATGAAGACCAATGCGGTGCGCGAACACGATTCGCGCGGCCGCCATACCACGACGCACCGCGCGCTGATCCCGTTGCCCTCGGGCGCATGCCTCATCGACACGCCCGGCATGCGCGAGCTCAAGCCCACCGGCGAGGAAGACGTCGCGGAGAATTTCAGCGACATCGAGGCGCTGGCCGAGCAGTGCCGCTTCCGCGACTGCAAGCATGCGAAAGAACCGGGCTGTGCGGTGCGCGCGGCCATCGAGGCCGGAAAGCTCGACCCCCAGCGCTTCGCCAATTACCTCAAGCTCAGCGACGAAGTGGCGGGCGCGGCGAACAAGCTAGCCAACCGCCGCGCGCAGAAGGCGGACGAGAAAGTGGTCGGCAAGGCGCTGAACAAGCGGCTGGACGAGAAGTATGGGCGGCACTGAGGCCGCCGCGACGTTGCTTCCTGCATCCTCCCACCGTGAAGAAAGGGAGGGATGACGACTCCGATGGACGGCTATTCCCCCGACATCGCCCACCACGCCGCCCTCGACGCGCGCATGGTCGAGGCCGTGAAGGATATCCGCCTGCTCGCCCTGGTGAGCTGGCCGGCGGGACAGGAGGTGCATTTCCTCGCCGACTACCAGCGCGGCGTCGTCCAGCTTCCACAGCCCGAATACCCGAAGCTCGACTTCAGCCAGGCGCGTTTCGAACTCGATGCAATCGCAGCCAGCGCCGATCCCGCGCATCCGCTGGGCATCTACCTGATCGAGTCGGCGCGCAGCTGGTCGATGGCCGCCGCGCTGTGCGAGAACGTCGGCACGGCCGCGGTCAGCGACCTGTCGATCCAGTTGTTCGGCCGTCCCGACGAATGCCTGCCCGGGGACGGCCCGACCACGCGCGATGCCGCGCGGCACTTCATTTCCATCGCCGACGAACTCGACCACGAGCTGATGGCGCCGGCCGAGCACGTCACGATTTCCGCCACCGCGCTGCAATTACAGCTGCAACGCGAACTGGACGACTACTTCGATGGCCGCGTGATCGATGTCGTGCTGGACCCGGACCTGATCGCCAAGGCCGCCGCCGGCGCCACGCGCATCCGTCTGCGGTTCGGCGCGGCCTTCAGCGATTACGACCGCCACCAGCTGCTGCAGCACGAGGCCTTCGTGCATTCGCTGACCGCGCTCAACGGTCGCCAGCAGCCGGTGCTGCCGAGCCTGGCGTTGTCTTCCCCGCGCGTCACCGCCACGCAGGAAGGGCTGGCGACGTTCGCCGAGCAGATCACCGGCAGCATCGACATCGGCCGCATGAAGCGCATCAGCCTGCGCATCGAAGCGGTGGCGATGGCGCTGGGTGGTGCGGATTTCATCGAGGTCTTCCGCTACTTCATGGACTCCGGACAGACGCCCGAAGACAGCTTCGCTTCGGCGCAACGCGTGTTTCGCGGCGTGCCGACCACTGGCGGCTGTGCGTTCACCAAGGATGTCGTCTACCTGCGCGGCCTGCTGGGCGTGCATACCTTCTTCCGCTGGGCCCTGCGCGAACGCAAGCTGCAACTGTGCCGCTGGTTGTTCGCCGGCAAGATGACCCTGGCCGACGTGCAGCGCTTCGAGCCCCTGTTCGCCAGCGGCGAGCTGATGCCCGCGCGCTGGCTGCCGCAATGGGTCGCCCGCGCGAACGGCCTGGCCGGGATGCTGGCGTTCTCACTGTTCGCCAACCGCATCCGCCTCGACAAGATCGTCGCCGACGGCCACGTGCCGGACCTGTAGCGCCCGTCGCGCGGCTGGACCGGCTACTCGCGGCGCCTGGCAGGCCAGCGTCGGAGGCCGGGCGCCATCGCCCGGTTACGCCCGCGGCCGCAGAACCGCCAGCCCAGCCGTACCGCCCGGACCTCCAGGTCCAGGTCCGGTCCATCGTGCGCATCGTGTTCTTCCGCCGCGAAAGTCCCGCAATCTGCGTAAGCGCGCACACCTGCGCCATACCGTGCCGTCCGCCCCTGCCGCGGGAAGCGGCTAGAATCACCGGCCCGTCCGTGGTTTTCGCCCTGATGTCCGAACAATCGCCGTCCGACGAGCTCAAGCAAGCCGCGCTCGATTACCACCGCCTCAGCCCGCCCGGCAAGATCAAGGTCTCCGCGACCAAGCCGATGGTGACCCAGCGCGACCTCGCCCTGGCGTATTCGCCCGGCGTGGCCTTCGCCTGCGAGGCCATCGTCGCCGACCCCAACACGGCCAGCGAACTCACCGCGCGCGGCAACCTGGTGGCGGTCATCAGCAACGGCACGGCCGTGCTGGGCCTGGGCGACATCGGCCCGCTCGCCGGCAAGCCGGTGATGGAAGGCAAGGGCGTGCTGTTCCAGAAGTTCGCCGGCATCGACGTGTTCGACATCGAGGTCGACGAGCGCGACCCGGACAAGCTGGTCGACATCATCGCCTCGCTGGAGCCGACCTTCGGCGGCATCAACCTGGAAGACATCAAGGCGCCGGAGTGCTTCATCGTCGAGCGCAAGCTGCGCGAGCGGATGAAGATCCCGGTCTTCCACGACGACCAGCACGGCACGGCGATCATCGTCGCCAGCGCGGTCCTCAACGCGCTGGAAGTGGTGGGCAAGGACATCGGCCAGATCAAGCTGGCCACCACCGGCGCGGGCGCGGCGGGCATCGCGTGCCTGGACATGCTGGTGGCGCTGGGCGTGAAGAAGGAAAACATCACCGCGTTCGACCGCGACGGCGTGATCTACGCCGGCCGCGAGCACCTCGACCCCGACAAGGCGCGCTACGCCGCCGACACGACGGCGCGCACGCTGGCCGAGATCGTCAACGGTGCCGACGTGTTCCTGGGCCTGTCGGCCGGCGGCATCCTCAAGCCGGAAATGGTCGCCACGATGGCCGACAAGCCGGTGATCCTGGCGCTGGCCAACCCGTATCCGGAAATCCTCCCCGAAGACGCCAAGGCCGTGCGTCCGGACTGCATCATCGCCACCGGCCGTTCGGACTACCCGAACCAGGTCAACAACGCGCTGTGCTTCCCGTACATTTTCCGCGGCGCGCTGGATGTGGGCGCCACCGGCATCAACGAGGCGATGAAGCTCGCCTGCGTGCGCGCCATCGCGCAGCTGGCGCGCGAGGAATCGGCGGACCTGGGCGCGGCCTACGGCGGTGAAGCGCCGGAATTCGGCCCCGAATACCTGATTCCGCGTCCGTTCGATCCGCGCCTGCTGGTGAAGCTCGCGCCGGCCGTCGCGCGCGCCGCGATGGAATCGGGCGTCGCCAAGCGTCCCATCGAGGACATGCGCGCCTACGAGGAAAAGCTCGGCACCTTCATCTACCGCACGGGCCTGGTGATGAAGCCCGTGTACGACCGCGCACGCAGCGACCTCAAGCGCGTGGTCTACGCCGAAGGCGAAGAGGAAACCGTGCTGCGCGCGGTGCAGACCGTCATCGACGAGAAGCTGGCGTGGCCCATCCTGATCGGCCGCCCGGACGTCATCGACACGCGCATCAAGCGCCTGGGCCTGCGCATGCGCGCGGGCGTCGATTTCGAACTGACCAACATCAACGACGACCCGCGCTTCAACGACTACTGGCAGCAGTACCACGCGCTGACCGAGCGTCGCGGCGTGTCGCCGGCGGCGGCGAAGAACCTGCTGCGTTCGCGTCCGACGCTGATCTCGGCATTGATGGTCGAACGTGGCGAAGCCGACGCGATGATCTGCGGGCTGGTCGGCCGCTTCCACAAGAAGCTGGGCTACTTGCGCAGCGTGTTCGACTTCGACCCGGGCGTGACGGGCACCTCCGCGATGACCGGCGTCATCAACGACCAGGGCGTGTGGTTCTTCCTCGACACGCACGTGCAGTGCGACCCGACCGCCGAGCAGATCGCCGAGGCGACGCTGCAGGCGTCGTTCCGCCTGAAGCTGTTCGGCATCGAGCCGAAGGTCGCGCTGCTGTCGCACAGTAACTACGGCAGCCACGACAACCCGTCGGCGGCGAAGATGCGCAAGGTCTTCCAGCTGATCAAGCAGCGTTACCCGAAGCTGGAAGTGGACGGCGAGATGCAGGCCGACACCGCGTGGGACGAAGAGCTGCGCCATCGCATCTTCCCGAACACGCTGCTGAAGGGCCGCGCGAACCTGTTCGTGATGCCGAACCTCGACGCCGCCAACATCACCTACAACATGGTGCGCGTGATGACCGACGGCGTGGCCATCGGCCCGATCCTGATGGGCCTGGACAAGCCGGCGCACATCCTCACGCCGGCTTCGACGCCGCGCCGCGTGGTGAACATGACGGCGATCGCGGCGGTGGATGCGCAGATCCGCGCATCGCTTTCGGCGCAGGGGATCTGAGGGCTTTCGCCCTCAGCCCGACGCCTCTCCCGTAAACAGGAGAGGGCTGGAAGCATCAATCGCACTTGAGCTCTCTCCCGCATGCGGGAGAGAGGTTGGGGTGTGGGCAGGCAGGCGCCAACCCACCCAACCTCACGCCCCCAGCAACCCACCCCCCATCTTTCCCGGCAGCGAGTTCTCGTCGCCGTCGTCCTGGTCGTCCTCCGCGTCCGGGTCGCGCTCCGCATCCGCGTCGGCATCCAGTTCGCCCACTTCCGGGTTCATCCCGCCGGGCGGCACGCCTTCCACGCGTGTCAGGCCTTCCTCTTCCGAAGACGCTTCGTCCAGTTCGATTGGACGACGGCCGAGTTCGTCGCGTTCCGGCTGGCGGCCCACGCCGCTGCGCGTGTCGCCCTTGTGCTTGTCGGTGAGTTGCTTCATGACGCGTTCCTCATTGGAGACGCACTCAGGCTAGGGCCGCAGGCGTGAGCCGGCGGTGGTGGGCGTGTGCACGGTTCGTACTTCACGCGCGCTCTACGGCTTGCCGCGTTTGACGGGCTTCTTCTTCTGCTTGGCCTGCTGCGCGCGGACACGCTCCACTTCCGCCGGCAGCGCGCGCTGGAGCATGCCCAGCACTTCGGCCGTCGCGTCCGCATCGATGGGTTTTCCCGCCGGTGTCGTCGCGGTCACGCGCGTACGGATGACGTTGCCCGTCTCAGCGGCCGTCATCGCCTTGGTGAGCACGAAGAACTCCACGCCGCGATAGCGCAGCGAATACAGATCGAGCATCTGCGCACGTCCCAGGTACTCGACGCCGCGAGCGTTGACCACGATCTGCCCGACGGCGTTCCACACATCCAGCTTGTGGGCGGGCAGGGTGAATTCGCCTCGCGTGGCGGTGGGCGGCGACGCGGCCTCGCGCGTGGGCAACGGTTGCGCGGCTTCCGGTGGGCGCGCGCTGCGGCATCCGCCCAATATCAGCGCCAGCACACCGAGCGCGGGCAGCACCGTGCGCATAGGCCGCTCAGAGCAGCGCTCCCGCGATGACGCATTCGCAGCCCTTCGACAGCGTGCTGGCTCCCGCGACTTCCACCCTCACCGAAGTCCCGAAGCCGGTCAGGTCGACGCCGTGGCGGTGATGCACGTGGTGGTATGCATCCAGCAACACCTCACGCGTTCCGTCGCTGATGCGCACGAATCCCGACCATGGATGGCGCACGAGGATGAGCGCGCGCGGCGGTGCGGGAAAGTCAATGGTGGCTGCAGCACCCGCGCCGGACAGAATGGACTCCCCGGGATTGCGCACGATGCCCGGGGGAAAGCGGAATGTGTCGTCGTCGTGCGTCAGGTAGGTCCGGCCCGCCTTCGAGAAGAGCTCGGCAAGCCGGCGCGCGGCCGCTTCGTCGGCCGGCGTCGACTTCGCATGCGACGCAAGAATCGTCAGGTCGCCTGTTTCCAGATAGACCCGGCCGATCGTATGGGCACGCACGTCGAAGCCCAGATGCTCCAGCAGCGCGATCCACTCCTCGGGCCCCAGGAACAGCAAATGCTCGCCACTGTCGTCGAAGCCCAGCGGCACCGACATGAACAGATGGCCGCCTTCGCGCAGTACACGCCTTATTTCCAGCAGCGTCGCCACGATGTCGACCGAATGCTCGAGGCAATGGCTGGAGAAGATCAGTTCGAAGTCCTTGTCGAACGGCAGCGACGATGCCTCACCGCTGCGGAACTGGTCGGCGGACAGGCCGGCCGGCGCCATCAGGTCGGCGATCTCGCGCACCGTGGTGGGGTCCAGATCGAACGCGTGGTAGTCCAGGCGATGCTGGCCGATCAGCAGCTCGAAGACCTCCGGCGGCATCCAGCCCGCGCCAATATCCAGCACGCAGGACCCATCGCCGGTATGCGCTAACGCCTCGCGCCAGCGGTGCAAGTAGCGGCGCGTGCGGTCTTCCATCAGGTCGATGCCCTGCACCAGCGCCTCTGCCTTGGCGGCGTTGAACAGCGCACGCTGATGGTCCATCAGCGGCTGCACCTGGAGCAGGTCGGAGGGATTGGCGAAGGTCTTGGATGCCATGGCGTTCGGCTCGCGTGACGGGGGGGCGCCGCACGCCCCGGACCTGCTTCGTCCTGAGCCTAGCAGAGCCTTGGCTGTCGCCGTTTCACGTCAGCCGCCCGCCTTCCAGCCCAGCCCGAGCGTGAAGCCGCGGCCCGCCGCCGGTTCGAAATAGCGTGCGTTGCCTTCGTTCACGATCACCGAGCCCACGTAGTCGCGGTCGAACACGTTGTCCACGCGCGCGAACCCGTACCAGCCGCTGCCCGCCGCGCGCCACTGCAGGCGCAGTGCGAAGGTGGCGTAGCCACTGGATGCATCGGTGTTGCGGTCGTCGGTCGGCACGCCTTCGCTCGCGCGCATCTCTAGCGCGGCATTCGTGCGGCCATCGTGTGTATTCCACGCCAGTTCCGCGTAACCGTCGGCGCGCGGGATGCCGGGAATGCGGTTGCCCGCATCGACGAACTGCACGCGTTCCACGCCGCTGGCCAGCACGGTGTACGAGAAGCCTTCCGTGAACCGCGCGCGCAACCAGTTGGCGGTAACCGCATACGACCACTGCGGATGGAAGCGGCCTTCGAAGCCGGCTTCGATGCCCTCGCGCCGCGTGCGGCCGGCGTTGGCGAAACTCGCGCGGCCGCCGCGATTGTCGGCCGGGACGATCTCGTCCTGGCCGTCGATGCGGTACGCCGACACGCTCGCCTTCCCCGCCGAGAACCGCCAGCGCGCACCGACTTCCGCCGTGTCGAACGTTGCAGGTTGCAGGTCGGTGTTGAACCCCGCGCTGCCGTCGGGGCGATACGCCAGTTCCGTCACCGTCGGCGTTTCGAACCCGTGGCCGATGCTGGCGAACATCTCGCCATGGCCGAATGCGCGCGACACGCCCAGCGCCGCCGCGGTTTCGCCGTAATCCAGCGAACCGCTGTCGTCGCCGTTGCCCGGCGCGATGTAGTGATCGTCCGACTCGAACCGCAGCTTCGCGTGGCGCACCGCACCGAGCACCGTCCAGTCCTGCGCGGGCCGCAGTTCGCCGAGCACGAAGGCTTCCGTGCTGCGAATCTGGTTGTCCTCGTCGCGACGCAGCCGCCCTCGCACGCCGAGCTCATCGCCGACGAAGTTCTCGTAGCCGCGCCGTTGTTCCTGCAGCCGGCCCGCTTCCGCGCCGAGCGTCAACGCGCCGCGCGTGAAATCCCAGCGGTGCCCCGCATCGACGCCCCACGAACGACGCCCCAGGTCGATCACGCCGCCGGCACTGCTGGGCGCGCGCTGCGCCACCGGCGGTATCGCGAGGAACTGCACGACATCGCGCGTCACGCCGTACCCGCCGACCCAGTACTGCCGACCTTGCGCGTACTCGTCTTCCCAACGCGCGCCAAGCTGCGTGTTGTCGATCTTCTTGCGCGTGTCGAACTGCTCCGCGACGGGGTCGGTTCCGTGCGGATCGCGTTCCAACTGCTCGCGCGTGAGGCCCAGCGGGTCGTCGGTGTACGGCTGACTCAGCGCGCCGGCCACCATGCGCAGCCGCGCGTGGTCGTTCGGCGTGTACTGCGCCACGCCATCAAGTTGCGAACGTTGCGCTTCGCTGTGCGGGCGATCGCCGTCGGTGGTGAAGAAACTGCCTAGCGCGCGCCATTGCCACGCCTCATCAACACTCGCGCCTTCGAACCCGGCCGCCACACGCGCGCTGGAATTCGAACCGAGCCAACCTTCGATTTCAGCCGACGGCCCATCGAACGCGGTTTCACCCACGATGGCACCGCCCGCCGCGTTGCCGTACTGCAGCGCGAGCGGGCCGCGCAGCACCTGGATGCGGTCGAGCGCGCTCAGCGGAAAGCTCGCCGCCTGGCCCTGGCCGTCCAGCGCCGAGGACGGAATGCCATCGACGATGAGCTTGATCCCGCGGATGCCGAACGTCGAACGCGCGCCGAAGCCGCGGCTCTGCACCTGCAGGTCCTGCGCGTAGTTCTGGCGGTCGAGCACGGTGATGCCGGGCGCGCGCACCAGCGATTCGGCCAGCGACACCTGCCGCTGCCCCGCGCGCAGCGTGTCGCCGTCGATGACGCTGATGGAGCCGGGGAAATCCGACAGCGAATGCCGCGCGCCGAGCACTTCCACGGTGTCCAGCGTGGTGGCCTGCCGCGACTGGGCGAAGGCGGGCGCGGTCAGCAAGGCGCAGGCGAGGGCGGCGGCCAGCGGCGCGACGGCCGGTCCGCGCCGCGTGCGCCGTGAGATTTCACACACATCCGTGCCGCTACCGTGTCGCCCGGAATCGTCCTGCAGGGGTGGGGTCATGAAGGTCGCAATCCGCGCAATGCTCGTCCTCGCCATTGTGGCCGTGCCCATCGTCATCTGGGCGCAAACAGCGCCGACGACGCAGGCCGCGCCCGTGGTGCCGCCCGAACCGGCAACGCCACCGGCGCCTGCCGTCGCGCCCGCCCCGCCGGTGAATGACCCGCTGCCGATGGACCTGGACGGCGACGGCGTGGTCACCGCCGCCGAACACGCCGCCGGCGCGCGAGCACTGTTCGACCATATGGACACGAACCACGACGGGCGCGTGACCCGGGAAGAAATGGCCACGTTCCAGCGGCAGGTGCTGGGCGCGGCGATCGCGCCGCCGCGGTGACCACCGCAAGCGTGATGCTTTTGTAGCCCGGGTAAGCGAAGCGCACCCGGGTTAACCGCCGTGGTCGCGCCCCGGGTGCGCTCCGCTTACCCGGGCTACAACACCGGGAGCGCCGCCGTCGAACCGGCCCTCCATTGCCCGAATCCGGCACCGCCCCCACATCCGCCCCCGTACGCAACCCCGCGCCGCCATTCGCCTTTAGTCGCAACGCAGCGGGCCGCCAACGGGGTCCGGCGGGGTGGATCGGGCTGTTAGAATCGATGCTCTAACCCGTCCCCACACGAGGCGCGGCCAATAGGGGCCGCTGATACGCATGACGTCTCTCCACGCTGTCATCAACGACCTGATCCAGAACGACCCGGACCCGACCGAAACCCGCGAGTGGATCGAGTCCGTCCAGGCCGTCATCGAGCGCGACGGCGCCGAACGCGCCCACCAGCTGCTCGAAGGCATGGTCGAGGTCACGCGCCGCGCCGGCGCGCACCTGCCGTTCCAGCCGACCACCGAATACATCAACTCCATTCCCGCGCACCTGGAGGCCAAGAGCCCCGGCGACCACGCGATGGAATGGCGCATCCGCTCCATCATCCGCTGGAACGCGCTGGCCATGGTCGTGCGCGCGAACCGCAAGCCGGGCGAACTGGGCGGCCACATCGCATCGTTCGCCTCCGCCGCAACGCTGTACGACGTGGGCTTCAACCACTTCTGGCGCGGCCCCGACGGCGACCACCCGGGCGACGTCATCGGCGTGCAGGGCCACAGCTCGCCGGGCATCTACGCCCGTTCGTTCCTGGAAGGCCGCATCAGCGAATCCCAGCTGGACAACTTCCGCATGGAAGTCGACGGCCGCGGCATCTCGTCGTATCCGCACCCGTGGCTGATGCCCGACTACTGGCAGGTCCCGACCGTGTCGATGGGTCTGGGCCCGCTGGCGGCCATCTACCAGGCGCGTAACTGGAAGTACCTGGAAGGCCGCGGCCTGCTGCCCAAGACCGACCGCAAGGTGTGGGCGTTCCTCGGCGACGGCGAGACGGACGAACCCGAATCGCTCGGCGCCATCTCCGTGGCCGGCCGCGAAGGCCTGGACAACCTGGTCTTCGTCATCAACTGCAACCTGCAGCGCCTGGACGGCCCGGTGCGCGGCAACGGCAAGATCATCCAGGAACTGGAAGGCCAGTTCCGCGGTGCCGGCTGGAACGTCATCAAGACCATCTGGGGCAGCTACTGGGATCCGCTCCTGGCGCGCGACACCAGCGGCAAGCTGCGCCAGCTGATGATGGAAACCGTCGACGGCGAATACCAGAACTGCAAGGCCTTCGGCGGCAAGTACACGCGCGAGAACTTCTTCGGCAAGTACGCCGAAACCGCGCAGCTGGTGGCGAACCTGTCCGACGACGACATCTGGCGCCTCAACCGCGGCGGCCACGACCCGCACAAGGTCTACGCCGCGTACCACGAAGCGGTGAACACCAAGGGCATGCCCACGGTGATCCTCGCCAAGACGGTGAAGGGTTACGGCATGGGCGCGGCGGGCGAATCGCTCAACCCCACGCACCAGACCAAGAAGCTCGACGACGAAGCCGTGCGCACCTTCCGCGACCGCTTCAACATCCCGGTGACCGACGCGCAGCTGGCCGACGGCAAGGTGCCGTTCTTCACGCCGGGCGAGAAGTCGCCGGAAATCGAATACATGCACGAGCGCCGCAAGGCACTCGGCGGTTACCTCCCGCAGCGTCGCCGCAAGGCCACCGAATCGCTGGAAGTGCCGAAGCTGGAAGCGTTCGACCGCCTGCTCAAGACCACCGGCGACCGCGAGATCAGCACCACGATGTCGTTCGTGCAGTCGCTCAACATCATCCTGCGCGACAAGCAGGTGGGCCCGCGCTGCGTGCCCATCGTCGCCGATGAAGCGCGCACCTTCGGCATGGAAGGCCTGTTCCGCCAGATCGGCATCTACGCCCAGCACGGCCAGAAGTACAAGCCGGTCGATCGCGACCAGCTGATGTACTACCGCGAAGACGCGGCCGGCCAGGTGCTGGAAGAAGGCATCACCGAAGCCGGTGCGTTCTCCAGCTGGATGGCCGCGGCCACCAGCTACAGCACCAACAACCTGCAGATGCTGCCGTTCTACATCTACTACTCGATGTTCGGCTTCCAGCGCATCGGCGACAGCGCGTGGCAGGCGGCGGACATGCGTGCGCGCGGCTTCCTGCTGGGCGCCACCGCCGGCCGCACCACCATCAACGGTGAAGGCCTGCAGCACGAAGACGGCCACAGCCACCTGCTGGCCAGCGCCATCCCGAACTGCCGCAGCTACGACCCGACGTTTGGTTTCGAAGTGGCGGTGATCCTGCAGCACGGCATGCAGCGCATGCTCAACGAGCAGCAGGACGAGTACTACTACATCACCCTGATGAACGAGAACTACGCCCACCCCGACATGCCCGAAGGCGCGCCGGACGGCATCATCAAGGGCATGTACCTGCTGAAGGACGCCGGCAAGGCGAAGAAGGGCGAACTGCGCGTGCAGCTGATGGGCTCGGGCACGATCCTGCGCGAAGCCATCGCGGCGGCGGAACTGCTGGACAAGGACTTCGGCGTCACCGCCGACATCTGGTCCTGTCCCAGCTTCACCGAACTGGCGCGCGACGGCGAAGACGCCATCCGCACCAACCGCCTCAACCCGGAAGGCGAGCAGCGCAAGCCGTACGTCACCACGCTGCTGGAAGGCCGCAGCGGCCCGGCGATTGCCGCCACCGACTACGTGCGCGCCTTCGCCAACCAGATCCGCGAGTTCGTCCCGACGCGTTACACCGTGCTGGGCACCGACGGCTTCGGCCGCAGCGACACCCGCGAGAACCTGCGTCGCCACTTCGAAGTGGACCGCTACTACATCGCCCACGCGGCGATCGCGGCCCTGGCGGCGGAAGGCAAGATGACCGGCAAGGATGTGGCCCGCGCCATCAAGCAGTACAAGCTTGATGGGGAGAAGCCGAATCCGCTCGGCGTCTGATCCGAAAAAACAAAACGCCCCGGTTCGCCGGGGCGTTTTTTTATGTCAGTGTGAAGATCAAAGCCGCCTTGTTGCGCGGCGTCCGCAGCACGGGGAAACACGGATGAACCCAGCGAAGTCGCTCATTGCCGCAACGTTCGTACTAACGCCGGCGGCGTGTTCACAGCCTGTTGCAGCGCCGCCGACCGCCGAGACAGACCTTCCTGTCTGCACGATGGCGCAATCGCTCGCGCACGTGCCGGGGCGTAAGGACATCGAAGCAAATCGCCTGGAACCGTTGCCCGTTGTCCGCCTGCCTTTCGGCACGCAAAAGGATATGTGGGGCTTCGATGTGCGCCTGCGCGTCGATCAACATGGCGTGCCGACCTGCTACGTCCCGAAGGATGAGTTCGATCGGCCGATGCAAGTGGACCCTTCCACAAGGACGCTTCTGGCGGCGCTGCGTTATCGTCCGTTCCTCCGCGATGGAGCCCCCGTCGTGGCGATCGTCAGTGAATCCGTGCGCGAGGAGGAAATCACCGGCGCACACATTCCCACGCCTCAGGTGCCACTGGAACAGGTCCGCATCCGCCTGGATCGCAGCGGTTGCTACGGCTGGTGTCCGGTCTATTCGGTGGAAGTGCGCGGCGATGGCACGGTGACTTACAACGGCCAGCGCTACGTCAACGTCGAAGGCACACACACGTATCGCATTCCGCCCGGTGATGTCGCCCGTCTGGTCGAAAGCCTGCGCGCCCGCGACCTCTGGTCGTTGCGTCCGTCCTACCGCGCGCCGATCACCGACAACCCCACTTACACGCTGACGCTCGACCTGGGCGGTCAGGTGAAGGAGATCGAGGACTATGTCGGCCGGATGGTGGGCATGCCTGTCCTCGTGACCGAATTCGAGGACGAAGTTGACCGCGTTGCCCGCAGTGACACGTGGGTGCGCCTCTCGCAGGAAGCCGTCACCCGGCTGGAAGCGGAAGACTTCGACTTCACCTCCGCGGAAGGTGGGCGGTTGCTGGCGCGTGCCGTCGCAGGGAAATCGCGCGATGACGCCGCGATTGCCAGGTTGATCGAGCTTGGCGCGCCGCTGCGTGCCGAACCGGGATCCGACAAGTCTCGTTTCGAGCCGGTACCTGAGCCGATTCTCGAAGCCGCGTTGTCGGAGCAGCGCACCGCGCTGATCGAACCGCTTCTGGCCAAGCGGGTGCTTCTGACGAACGGGCAGATCGACCAGGCCAAGCTCGACGCCGCTTTCCGCGCCGCGATAGCAGGAGGACGTATGGAAGGCGTCCAGCGGATGTGGGAGGCAGGTGGCGACCTGCACCCGTCACTTACCTTCGAGCAGGCCGCGGAAGATGGAAAGACCCGCAAGACGATCCCGGTGACGTTGCTGCTTAGCCACCCTTCCTACGAGGAAACACCGTGGGATGGCCTCGAGATCGCCAAATGGCTGGTTGCCAAGGGATGCGACCTGAAGGCACGAGACGCGAACGGCGGCACCTTGCTGCACATCGCGGCCGATGCCGAAGATGCAACGCTCGTGCGTTACCTGCTCGACCAGGGACTGGATCCGTCCACGCCCGGCCGCTATGACCTCCCCGCACTGGGTAGTGTGTCCAGCGAGGACATCGCCCTCATGCTGCTGGAAGCCGGTTCCACCACACGCAAGCTGGACAACTTCCCGTCCTACGCACGTGAGAGGGGATGGCCTCGGGTGGTGGAGTGGCTCGAAGCTCACGGGCGGCGGAAGGCTCGGTGACTTCGTTACCTGGTAGCTCGATGGGCCGGACTTCGCTTGTGAAACCCATGACGGGCTCCCGCATCGAAAGGCATAGAACCTAGCCAACGTCTGAAGGTCCGTCCGTCAAGTTCAGCGGTGTCGCTGGACATACCCTTCGGACTGAAGCTGAGAGAAAATCGCGTTGACGGGCCCGTTGGGCCGGATGCGGAACTGGAGGCGACCTTGAAACGCTTTCGGATCGGAAGTCTTTATCGGTATGCGCGCCCCAATGCCCCAGACATCGAAGTTCTGGATGGCATACCAAACTTCTACTACATGGTCTCGATGGAGGGCATGCCGACGCTGCAACTGGAGCGCGGCATCAACGTTCCGGCCCCAACGCGCGCAGTAGACGGCGAAAGAGTCAGTGCAATTCTTCTGTCCAGTAACGAGAACAAGCTTGGGTCTGTAGAGAACCCTTGGCACGACACAATCTCTCCCGACGAGGGGTTTGCTCGATACTTCGGCGATAACAGGACGCCCGAAGTCGATCCTGGCTCCGCACTAGGGAATAGGCACCTGCTCAAGCAATTCGAACTACACACTTCTCCATTAAAGGAGAAGCGTGAGCGGGCGTCGCCGATTCTCCTCTTCACTTCGTCCAGGAAGGGCTACAAGGAGTTTTCAGGTCTAGCGGTGCTAACGGGGGCGAAGAGAGTCACGCAGTACTCAGAGGCCAACGGCGGCTATTTCACAAACTATCTTTTCGATCTAGCAATTCTCGCGCTCTCCAACGAAGACGAATGCGTCGCGATGAGCTGGATTGAAGCGAGAAGGAACAGTCTGCTTGCCGTGTCGGCAGCAAACTCGCTTGCTCCTGCGTCATGGCTTCAATGGATCAAGTACGGAAGCGCGGAGATTGAAGGGCTTCGTCGGCGTGTGGCCAGGTATCACATCCTGTCCCGGAAGCAGCAGCTTGCGCCTGAAGGATCTGACAAGCGGAAGGTGCTCGAAGAGGTTTACGCGTTCTACGACAAGCGGAAGCACCGGTTCGAAGCGCTCGCCAGCATGGCCTGTGAATCGATGGTTAAGTCCTCTGGCGCAAGCTATCACCGTGGATGGCTGACGCGCGGAAGCGGGGACGGCGGCCTAGACTTCGTTGGTCGCATGGACGTCGGTGAGGGCCTGGCTCGCACAAAGCTGGTGGTATTGGGTCAAGCAAAATGCGAGAAGATCGACGTCGCAACGAATGGTGTTCATGTCGCTCGGACGGTCGCCAGGCTTCGCAGAGGTTGGCTCGGTGCATACGTAACAACATCTTTCTTCTCTGAGCCGGTTCAGCGTGAGATCTACGAGGATCAGTATCCCGTGATGCTTCTCAATGGCTCGATGCTGGCAGATGAGGTCGGGAGTATGCAGAGAGCATCAGGCATGACACTGCAACAGTTCCTTCTTCATATCGACGCCGCTTATGAGCAGGAGGTCAGCGATCGAAAGCCAGAAGAGATTCTTTGGGAATAGCCCGTGGGATGAGCTTTGCCCACCATTTCTGTCATCTCCGCTCTCCGTAAGCCCCTCCGCTTGCTGTCGCCTAAGCCCAATCTGCGGAGACGACGCGTTCGGGTAATCCGATCCCCTTTAGTCGTGAAGGGTGGGTGGCACCTGCTACTTCTTCGCGTTGAACACTCGCGAATCCGCACGCAATCTCGCCGCCCAAGGAGCTTCGAAACTCCGATAGGCAGCGGGACCCACCTCCGACATCCGGTGGGTTTTTTATGTCCGAAGTCTGGACATCCGACGCGAGTGCTCCTGCGTCGGGAGGGCGGCTAATAGAAGACCTCGCAAGAGGGAATACGCCCGGCCGGCTGCCTGCGGTTTTCGAACCTCCCGACACCTTGCGCCGCATCCCGCGGCGCAAGCCGGCTGGTTTGCTGGAGACCCCCAGATGCAAAAGGAAGTTTGCCGTTCGCCCGCCGCGTTCGCCGGCGTGCTGTTGCCCGATTTCGCGCACCACAAGCTGAAGCAGGCGCGCGATCAATTGGTGTTGCTGTCGCAGCTCGCCGGTTCGCGGGGCGAGGAGCAGGAGGTCGAGTTCCGCATCGCGCCCGATGCGCTCGCAGAGCTGTTCGACCGCCAGGCGGCGTACCTGGACGAGGTGCTCGACTGCGTGCTCGACCCGCCGTCGTAGGGGTGGTGCGGTCCGCGTGAACCGGGCTGGGGCAGTCGATCCCGGGTGCGCTCCGCTTACCCGGGCTACAACAGCCAGCCTCCGAGCCTCGCGCTCGAGTCCCAGATACTGGAACGTCAGTATCTGAGCCTCGCGCTCCAGTCCCAGATACTCGAACGCCAGTATCTGAGCCTCGCGCGCCAGTTCCAGACTCTCGCGCGCCAGTCCTGGAGCCTGGCGCGCCAGGCTAAAACACTCACGCGCCAGTCTTTGATACTCGACCGCCAGTCATCACCACTGGCGCTCCAGGCAAGAAAACTGGCGCGCCAGGTGTGGAACCTGACGCGCCAGTGGTGGAACCTCGCGAGGGTTACGGCGTCGCGCGGTGCATCAGGTCGCGGGCGCTTCCTCCTCCGGCACTTCCCCGCGTGCGCCACGCATGAACCGCGCCGACAGCGCCCGCCGCGCGGTCTTCAACGCCTCGCTGCGGCCGGAGACCTTGAGCAGGCCGTAGCCCTCCAGCGACACCGACATCAGGTCGCTGCCCAGCGCCAGCATCGAGTCGTCCGCGCGCTCGGCCAGCTGCTGCAACTGCAGGACGCGCGGGCGGAGCGCATCCAGCGCGGCCAGGTCCGCCTGCGCCTCGGCCAGCCCCAGGTTGGGCGGCACGATCTGCGGGTTGGCGGCCAGCACGGCCAGCGTCTGCCGGCAGAAGGCCTCGGACTTGTCGCCCATCTTGAACAGCTCGCGCCGCTGCTGCGTCTCCAGCGCGACCATCGGCGCCAACACCCGCCGCAGCGTCTCCAGCGCGGCGTCCACTTCCTGCAGGTCGGTCGGCGACAGGTTCATCGAAATCAGGTTCTGCATTGCATCTCCTTGCATGGCTGCGCGCCGGGTCATTCCGGACGCGTCCGCTTCGCGCACGTGCGAAGCGCATTGAGTTAGCCAAGGAAGGTTGCCGGCCGTAACGCGAAAAAGTCGGGAGCATCGCCCCAACGCAAACCCAGGCCGAAACGCGGCAATCAGCACGCCCAGGGCTTCCCACCTCGGCTACCCTTGCCCCGCCAAGCCGCCGCTGCGTACCGGCGGATGCGCTTCCCCCACGCACGGAGAGCAGGATGAAGTCGATTGCACGCTTCGCGTTTCTCGCCGCCGCCACGATGTTCGCACCCGCGCATGCCGCGCCCGATGCGCCGCAGCAAACCCCCGACAGCTACGCCAGCGCCGGCCAGCGCATCACGCTTGCGCCCGGTCGCGCGTTGAACCTGCGCTGCGTCGGCGACGGGCCGCGCACCGTGCTGCTGGAGGCCGGCGGCAATGCCGATTCCACCACGTGGTTCCGCGTGCAGGCGCTGCTGTCGCCGCACGCGCGCGTGTGCGCCTACGACCGCGCCGGTTACGGTTTCAGCGATGAAGGCCCCATGCCGCGCGATCTGGACGCCGACGTCGCCGACCTCGCCGCGCTCATCAACACCGCGAAGTTGAAGACGCCACTGGTGCTGGTGGGCCACTCGCTGGGAAGCAACATCGTGCGCCGCTACGCGCAGCTGCATCCGAAGAACGTGAGCGCGCTGGTGCTGGTCGATCCGCCGGAGCAGGGCGCCAACGCGCTGCTGCCGGCGGAATGGAACCAGCAGGACGAAGCCGGCCGCGTCCAGCGCAACGCGTTCCTCGACGCCTGCCTGAAGGCCGCCGAGGCCGGCACGCTGGACAAGGCCGAAGGCCCACTCGCGTCGTGCCTGCGCGCGCCGCCGCCGTGGCAGAGCGCCCCCGTCGCCGCGGCATCGCGTGCGTACAAACTCAAGCCGGTCTACTGGCGCACGCTGCGCTCCGAACTCGACGCCAATACGGCGATCTTCGCCGCGCCCGTTCCGGCGGACGAGCGCCATGGCGACACGCCCGTCACCGTCATCACGGCGGGCAATGACTTCCCGGGCGTGCCCGATGACGTGCGCAAGGCCCTGCAGGACGCGCGCGCACAGACGCAGGCGCGTCTGTTGGCCTCCTCGCGCAAGGGCCGCCGTATTGATGTGCCCGATGCGTCGCACGAGGTGCAGATCGATGCACCGGAGGTGGTGGTGAGGGCTGTGGCGCCGTAGACGTGCACTGGATGGTTGAGGTAGCCGGTACTGCGGCGCTGCTCGATCCCGACGGCCGCCAGACAAGCGACCTTCACCCTTCCCGGCATTGGCCTGCTTAACGCGCGGCACTCGCCCCGGCAAACTCCGCTCGCTCGCACATCTGCGTCCCCGGAATCGGCTGGTTCGAATCGCGCTCCCCTTGTGCGAGCGGATCGAAATCGCTTCCCGAAACAGGTGTCAGTGAGCGCTGTAGCTCGGCAAAGCGGCGTTCGCCTTCGCTCACATCCCACTCGGACATCATCATTCGCAGCCCTTTCGCTTCGGTTTCGAGCTGTAGCGCGGTAATCCGCTTTGACTGCGCCGACTGCTGGAGCAGCTGAGCGATCATGTAGTACGCAAGGGATTGCGCGGGGTCAGGTGTCACGGCCTGTCGCAAAAGAGGGGTGTAGTCAGGCCCCGTCGTTTGCGGTGCGTACGCCCTCGCGAGCATGAGGTTTGCCTGGAGGTTGCCGCGCTGAGCGACCTCCTTCGTGATCTGGACACCTTCTTGCTTGTAGGCTTTCAGCTCGTCCAACGTGTCGAGCAGTCTTCCTCGCGGGAAGGCGAGGCCACTCCCGTACTGGAGCATCGATGGAAGATGCCCTCGTAGCGCGGCCTTCCGCCACAGAGCAACGGTCTCAGACGGCGTGGACCTGGGCATGCCGGCGCAATACTCGCCTCGCACCTTTGCAAGCTCGGTCAACGTGTCAAGCACATCGTTCTTGTTCAGCACTTCGCTATCGCGTTCGAGTCCATTGACGCGTTCCGCAAACGCCGACATTCGCTGCGCGTACGCCTCTGCGTCCGCACAGAATTCGATCTCGCGCGCCAGTTGGCAGGCGGCCTGGGAATCACCGGTGGCGACGCGCTCGTGCAGGATTGCAGTTACTTCGCGCGCTGTGCTTGCTTTTGGGAATGGCGCGCCAGGAGATGTTTGCCGCTGCCCGTCGCCGATTGCTCCACTTGCCGAAGTGGGATGCGCCACTGCGGCGCTTCCTTCATCCCTCGCCGTCGGGGCGTCGACGCGGCTGCAGCCGGCCATGCACCACAGCAAGACAACAATCCATGCCGCCTTTCTCATTCACCCCTCCTGGTGAAGCGGCGCCGACTCATCGGCGCCGCCGCAATTCGCACTGGGACGTAGCAGAACTCACAAACGTCTGGCCTACATCAACATCAGGATGGAGGGGACGCATGTCCTTAGGCCTCCGGCTGCACCGGTTTTCCTGAAGCAGACCGGATCGCACCGTCGCACCCTCTACTCGTTTATCGGCCGGCAGACATCGCAGAAATAGTCATCCGAGTCGACATACTCCGTGCCCACGCGGGCCAGCGTCTGGCGAATGAAGGCTTTGCGTTCCTGCATCAACGGTGTGCGCGTAGCACCGTAACGGATGGCGAGGTCGTACTGGAGATCCGCGTTCTCGATGGGGCCGCCGGCAAGGTTCAACGTCGCCCAGTCCTGCATCAGGTTGGCGACGACGGCGTCCTTCGGCGGGACGAACTGCAGGCGTTCACGCAACTGGTAGTTCAGTGCCTCGTTGACCTGCCACGGTGCCAGCACGCGGTCGCCATTGCCACGCGGCATCGCGGGCAGCGGTGGGACTTTGACGGGTGCGAACGCAAGGCCCGTGATGGAGTGGGTCGCCAGATAGTTGGGGTCGCGCACCATGGCCTGCTTGGCTTCCAGGATGCGCGCATGCAGCCACTCGGTGCCGTCGTGCGCATCGCGGTTGCGCTGGATGCCGATGCGGATCCACGCGAGTGCGGGAGCGTCATGGCCCGACAGCTCCAGCGCCGTCCCCAGGTTCGCCGCGGTCCCGTACCGGCCGGGGTAACGCTGCTCAATCATCAGGAAGTGCCGCACAGCAAGCGCGTACTGTCGCTGGTAGACCAGCAGCACGCCCAGGTCGGTCAACGTGTCGTAGTTCGGCCTCGCGCGGGCGGCATGGATGATCTCGCTGGCACTACGCGCGTAATACTTGGGCCCCCAGTCCAGCGTCTGCTCCAGTTCCTCGCCGATGTACCAGCCGGGATTGAACTTGCGCCCGGTGTGGTCGGTGCCGCTGGCGTTGATGCACGCCTGTGCGGCCGGCACGAGCGCCAGCAACCCGAACATCGCAATCAGCAGTCGACGCATCGCAAGTCCCCCCCCGGCCGTCCCCACGGCAGATGGCGAAGTGTGCTGTGCAGCGTCGGGATCTGTCGAGGCGGTCGCGCCAACATCCGTGCCATCAATCGGCCACTCGTCGCCCGCACGCCACCGCGCGACCACCGGCCGGCCGTTCCACGCACGCATCCCGTTCGATCCCAATGCGCCTGCCCGGCGCTGCATGGACAGGCGCGTCCTCCTTCCCCCACAGGACATCGCCATGAACTCCCCTCACACGCTTTCCGCGCGTTCGTCTTCCGCGCGCGCCTGCATGCCGCTGGCCGTCGCGCTCGCGCTATGTTTCGCGCTGCCGGTGCAGGCCAACTCCGTCACCGACTGGAACGCGCTCGCCAGCGGGCCCACGGTCGGGCCGCGCTTCGGCGGGCCGCAGCAGCAGGCGCGTGTGATGGCCATCGTCTCGCTGTCGGTGCACGACGCGCTCAACTCGATCCAGTCGCGTTACAACACGTATCGGCCGGTGGCGAGCGCGCCCGGCAACGCATCGCCCGACGCCGCCGTCGCCGCGGCCAATCGCACGGCATTGCTGGCGGTGCTCGGCGCATTGCCGCCGCCGCCCACGCCGGCCGAAGCGACCGCACGCGCGAATGCCATCGCCGCCATCAACGCGATGTACGACGCGGCCATCGGCCCGGGCGCGCCGGATGCATCGGAAGCGGCGGGTATCGCGGCGGGTGAATCGGCGGCGGACACACTGCTCGCATTGCGATACGCCGACAACGGTTCGGGCGGCCTGGCGCCCACCGACGGTTCGGGAACGCCGAACCTGCCCGCGTACTCGTTGCCGCCCTCCGTCGGCGTGCACCAGCCCACGCCGGCGCCGGAGTTCCCCGCCGTCACCATGCCGCAGTTCATGGGCTGGGCGTTCGTCACGCCGTTCGCGGTGAACAGCGCGGCGCAGTTCCACGCACCGCCGGCCAAGATCTTCAAGTTAAACAGCGCCAAGTACACGTCCGAGTACAACCTGGTGAAATCGATCGGCGACTCGCGCGTGCGCGGTGCGCAGCCGAACTCGCCGCCCAGCGACATCGCGCGCTTCTGGGCCGGCGGCGGCCTGGACTGGAACGGAAACGTGCGCATCGTCGCGATCAACCGCGCGCTCGACCTGTGGCAGGGCGCGCGCCTGTTCGCGCTGGTGAACATGTCGATGGCCGATGCCGCCATCACCAACATGGCCGACAAGTACTCGTACAACTTCTGGCGGCCAGTGACCGCGATCCGCTGGCCGGACGACGGCAACTCGCTGACGAAGAGCGACCCGACGTGGCGGCCGTTCCTGCAGACGCCGCCATATCCGGATTTCCCGTGCGCCTCGACCTCGCTCACCGGCGCCGCCGCGCAGACGATGCGGCGCTACTTCAAGAGCGACGCGGTGACCTTCACGCGCACGGTCAATGCGCCGATCGCGCCGCTGCCGCCGCCGCTGGTGGACCTGCCGGTGAAGGCGATCACGCGCAACTATCCCTCGCTGTCCACGGCCGAGCAGGAGCAGGCGATGGCGCGCGTGTACTCGGGCATCCATTTCGTCGAAGGCTGCCTGGCCGGTCTGAAGGCCGGCAACGGGGTGGCTGACTGGGTGTTCGGGCATCAGTTGCAGGCGAAATAGCCCAGTGGGCGAATGGCGTCGATTACGCTAAGGGACCTCCTTCGCGTAGTCGGCGCCTTGCCATGGACGAGCAGCAGCTCCGCTTCGCGATCTCCCGCGCATTCGTCGACGTGCCGCGCCCCGCGAAGCCGGAAATCGCCCCCCACGAGTGCCCGGAGTGCGACGGGCTGCGCACGGCATTGGCGCCTTACGACTGGCAGGACTTGCCGCCCGGTGTGCTGGATGCATGGCGCTTCGACATGCCCCTGCTTTCTGCGGACGCGAAGCAGCACTACCTCCCAGCCTGGTTGTTGCGTTCGTTCGCCAACCACGAGCTCGCGGGCGACTATCTCTCCAGCGTGCTCTTCGCACTCGGCAGCAACCATCGGTGGGACGCGACCGTGCCGTATACCGCCGAACAGCGGCAAGTGCTCGCGGACTTCCTGGACTTCCACTACGAACGCCGCGAGGACGAAATTGACGCGGAGGACATCGGGAAGGCGCGCGAGGGGTTGCGGCGCCATCTGGGATGAGGTTTCCGGGGGCTGTCCCGGCGGCGGGATTCTGATTCCCCGGAATCCCGCCTTTGGCGGTGGCCTGCAAGTACCCAGCTGATTGGGGGACGAAGGACGCATCACGCGTCCTCGCATTCTCTCCTCCATCAGGAATTCGAAATGAGCAAGCTCGCAGGTAAGGTCGCCGTGGTCACCGGTGCGTCCAAAGGCATCGGTGCAGGCATCGCGACGGCGCTGGCCGCCGAAGGCGCGTCGGTCGTCGTCAATTACGCCTCCAGCAAGGCCGGTGCCGATGTCGTGGTCGACCGCATCACGCAGGCCGGCGGCAAGGCCATCGCGGTGAAGGCCGATGTGTCCAACGCCGACGACGCACAGGCGCTGATCGACGCCGCCGTGAAGGAGTTCGGCCGCCTCGACGTGCTGGTCAACAACTCCGGCGTGTACGAGTTCGCGCCGCTGGACGCGATCACGCCGGAACACTTCCACCGTCACTTCGACATCAACGTGCTCGGCCTGCTGCTGACCACGAAGGCGGCCGCGAAACACCTGGGCGAAGGCGGCAGCGTCATCAACATCGGCTCGATCGTCTCGCACATCACCATGCCGGAAACCGCGGTCTACACCGCCACCAAGGGCGCGGTGGACGCCATCACCGGCGTGCTCTCGCGCGAGCTGGGCCCGCGCGGCATCCGCGTCAACTCCATCAACCCCGGCATGGTCGAGACCGAAGGCTCGCGCGAGGCCGGCGTCATCGGTTCCGATTTCCAGCACGGCATCGTCGCGCAGACGCCGCTGGGCCGCATCGGCCAGCCGGACGACATCGCGGGCGTCGCGGTGTTCCTCGCATCGGACGATGCGCGTTGGATGTCGGGCGAGCAGTTGAAGGTGGCCGGCGGACTTCGCTGATCCCTTGTGGCGGACGGTTCGCGTCGTTCACGTCAGCGACCGCGAACCTTCCGTCGTGCCTTCCCTCCATCGCAACGTCGCGCCCTTGCACGCGGCGTTGCCTTCCATCGCGGCCAGGCCGGTGAAATCGGCGCCGCCGTAGAACTGCTGTTTCGGCGTCAGCAGCACCGACGGCGGCTTCAGGTCGATCGGCACCTGCGTGCCCGAACGCACCAGCGGGAAGTGGCGCTGGAAGAACAGCGCGGTCAACTCGGCGGCGACGCGTTCGACCGGCACGCACGCACCGCGCGGTTCGCCGCACTGGTTGCCGCCGGGCAGGTAGTCGAAATGCTCGCCGGGATGCTCGAACGCGTACTTCGTGTTCGGGATGTTCTTCCACAGGTCGTGGCTGTCCATGTCCTCGAAGAGGAGCGTGTCGGCCCACATGAACATCGACGGTGCATTGATGCCGGCCAACAGGCCGGGCACGTCGTTGTCGACACCGTGCAGCTCGTCCCACGCGCCGCTCAGTGCGACGAACGCGCCGACGTTGCCGCGATTGCGCGCCACCTGCGCACTGAGCAACGCACCGAACGAATGGCCGATCAATGCGACGGCTTCGGGCCGCTTGTCCACCCAGCGTGACTGCTCCCACGTCGTGCGCGTCCACTCGATCACCGAATTGGCGAAGGCGATCAGCGGCGAGTCCGGCCCCGCCAGCGCCTGTGCGTACTTCGGCACGACCACGACGTAGCCGCTGCGCGCGAGCATCTCCGGGATGCGACGCCAGCGCAGGTAATACGTCGCATCGGTGATGCACGGCGGTTGCCCGTGCAGGAACAGCACGGTCGGCCAGCGGTCCAGGCAGGTCTTCAGGATCTTCCGCGCGCCGCCGTCGAACGGTGTCTGGTACGAGGGATAGAACACGCGCAGTGTCGACGGCGCGCCGTCGGCGGTGGTGTAGTCCTTGAAGCCGAAGAACACCGGATGCATCACGTCCGGCGTCCAGTCGATGCCGCCGTTCTCGGCAGGGTCTTCGGGACATGCCTGCCCGAGCACGTCGATCAGCGACTCGCAGCCCGACAGCGACAGCGCAGCGGGAAGCGCGCCGAGCGCGAGTGCGCGGCGAAGGAAATGGCGGCGGTCCGGCATGGGCGTCTCCTCGCGTCGCCTGCGGTCGCGGCGCGTGCACGTGGTACTCCTCAGGAACTAGAACGCCCTGGTGCCGTGCCTTCGGCCAACGATCAGAACTCGAACCCCAACGCGAAAGCAGCGAACGCGGCCGATTGCGCATCCACGTCGATGCGAGCGCCGGTGTCGTCCTCGAAGTCGTGGTGGCGGTCGAACTCACTGCCGATGCGGGCCGCGACATTCCAGCGCGGTGCGAAACGCCAGTTCGCAACGATGGCGGCGCGCCAGGCTTCGACGACGTAATCGAAGTCCGCGCCGTCGCGTTCATCGCTCACCACGTGCCAGCGCGCACCGGCCGGATGGACCTCGATGCCGAGATCGAACGCGTCGTTCGCACGCCATTGCGCGCTTGCGCGCGGCCAACCGAGTTCCAGTGCGACATTCGTGCCGGCATACGTCATCGCGGCGACGGGATACACCTTCGGATCGCCGAAGCTGTCGTCGTACGCGGCGCCAAGCCGCCAGCCCCAACCGCTGTCGACCTCGCGTTGCACCGTCGCGCTCGCATACAGCGCGAAGTCGTCGCCCGTGCCGCGCGAGACCAGGTCCTGGAAGACATTCGACGACGTGGCGACCGTGGGCGTCGCCGTCAGCGTCACCGAGGTCGCGCCGTGCGATGACCATCGCACCGGCACGGCAAGGCGGTGCAGGTCGCGGTCGCGGGTGGGAAGGCCTTCGTAGGAGTAGTGCGTGTAGACGTAATCCGCGCCGACGGCGAACCCCGCGCCGAATGTCGGCGTCCATGCACGCACGCCGGTTTCGAAGCCATCCATGCGCGCCGTGCCGAAGCGCGCGTCGTCCAGCGCGAGGTAGTGCGCTTCGACACTGCCATCGCGCGACTGTGCGGATGCGTGCGGCGCGAGCGCGAGTGCGGCCAACAGTGGTAGGAAGCGATGACGCGGCATGCGGAAGACTCCCGCGAACGTCCGGTGCCCGCGGAGGATACCGCCGCGCTGAGGTGCGGGATGTCTACGCGCGGCGACGCGGCGGAACGAGGAACCACGCGGCGATCACCAGCGCGGCGAACGCGCTGTACGCGGCGACGAAACTCCACCACGGCGCGTCGAAGAAGATCAGCCGCGAGAGCCAGTGTTCGATGAACGACGCGTCGTAGGTGGACTGGCCCGCGCGTCGGCGCAGCGCCTGCTCCCACACGGTGAGCGGGCACAGCGCGCCCAGCCAGGCCTGGAACGCGATGAAGGCCATCAGCAGCACATGCGCCAGCCGCCAGCGGAAGCCGCGCACCCAGCGCCAGCGCGTGCGGCCGATGAAGATCGCGAGCGCACCGAGGATCACGAACGCGACGATGCCCACGTGCACCACGAGGATGGCGTCGGCGAGTGCAGCGGTCATCGACGCACTGTAGGGCAGGTTCATGCCGCTCACGCCGCCTCATGCACAATGCGGCGCATGCGCTATCCCCTGGTCATCTTCGATTTCGACGGCACGCTGGCCGATTCCTTCCCGTTCTTCGTGAAGGCGCAGCATGCGCTGGCGCAGCGGCACGGCTTCACCGCCATCGACGAGGGCCGCGTGGACGAACTTCGCCGGCTCGGCACGCACGACCTGCTGCGCGAGCTGGGGTTCCCGAAGTGGAAGGTGCCGATCGTCGCGGCCGATTTCATCCGCATGATGCGCGGCGCACCGCCGGTGCCGCTGTTTCCCGGCGTCGCGCAGATGCTGCGCCACCTGCGCGAAAGCGGTGCGCGGCTGGCGATCCTGACGTCGAACTCGGTGGAGAACGTGCGCCGCGTGCTGGATGCGGAGCTGATGGAGGCCATCGAGCTGATCGACGGCGGCGCGCACGTGCTGGGTAAGCACCGGCGCATCGCGCGCATGCTCAAGCAGGCGAAGGCCGACGCATCGCAGGCCATCTACATCGGCGACCAGGTCAGCGATGGCGAAGCCGCCCGGCGCGTGGGCGTGGCGTTCGGCGCGGTGGGCTGGGGCTATTCGCACGCCGACACGCTGCGCGCGATGGGCGCGGAGGAGTTCTTCGAAACCGTGCCGGAGCTGGAACGGCTGGCGCTGTGACCGGCGCGGCGATCCCGGGTGCGGCCTGCGGCCTTACCCGGGCTACAAAGGCCCGGCGTCGCGACACGGTTCCGTGGATTGGCTTCGCAAGCCCCGCTACGACGCCTCCCGCCCCAAATATTCAGTCCCGAGGTCGCGCCATCTGCTGCGATGCAACATAATGCCGATATGTCCCCCGTATCCCACGCCGCGCCGGTCCTGAGCCCGCGCCAGGTCGCCCTGATCCTGTTCGCCCTCGCGATGGGCGGCTTCGCCATCGGCACCAGCGAGTTCGTCGTGATGGGGCTGATCAGCGACATCGCGCGCAGCTTGGGTGTCACCGAGCCGCAGGTCGGCCACGTCATCAGCGCCTATGCGCTGGGCGTGGTGGTGGGCGCGCCGACGCTGGCGATCCTCGGCAACCGGCTGTCGCGTCGCAGCCTGCTGCTGTGCCTGATGGGCTTCTATGCGCTGGGCAACCTCGCCAGCGCGTTTGCGCCGGGCTATTTCACGCTGATGGGCGCGCGCTTCATCGCCGGCCTTCCGCACGGTGCGTACTTCGGCATCGCCGCACTGGTCGCCGCGCGCATCACGCCGCCGGAGCAGCGCGGCACGGCGGTCGGGCGCGTGATGCTGGGCCTGGCGATCTCGCTGCTGGTCGGCAATCCGCTGGCGACGTGGATGGGCCAGACGTTCGGCTGGCGATGGGCGTTCGGGCTGGTCACGCTGCTCGCGATGGCGACGGTGTTCATGACGATGCGCGTGCTCCCGCGCGGCATGAACGCGCCGCGCCCGGATGCGCTGCGCGAACTGCGCGACTTCAACCGCAAGCCGGTGTGGCTGGCGCTGGGCATCGGCGCGATCGGTTTCGCCGGCATGTTCTGCGTCTTCAGCTACCTCACGCCGACGCTGGTGCACGTCACCGGCGTGCGCGAGACGTTCGTGCCGTTCGGCCTGGTCGCGTTCGGCATCGGCGGCATCCTGGGCACGCTGGGCGGCGGCTGGCTGTTCGACCGCTTCCAGTTCCGCGCCGTGCCGATGCTGCTGGTGTGGTCGATCGTGGTGCTGCTGGTGTTTCCGTTCGCCGCGAAATCGCCGTGGACGGTGCTGCCGTCGGTGCTGGCGGTCGGCACGATGGGCGCGCTGGCGACGGTGCTGCAGGCGCACCTGATGGACGTCGCGCGCGAAGCGCAGACGCTGGCCGCCGCCTCGAACCACTCGGCATTCAACTTCGCCAACGCGCTGGGCCCATGGCTGGGCGGCATGGCGATCACCGCCGGCTACGGCTGGACGTCGACCGGCGTGGTCGGCGCGGCGACGGCGGTGTGCGGCCTGCTGATCTACGCGTGGGCGCGGGCCGACCTGCGGCGTGGCGAGGCGGTCGCGGTCGAAGAAGCGGCGTAACGCGTTGGCGTTTGCAGCCCGCGCAGGCGAAGCGCTCGCGGGTTAAGCGTCTTCGGACACGTCACCCGGGTGCGGCCTTCGGCCTTACCCGGGCTACAACAGCGAAGACCCGGTGCGCCCTCAGCGCTCGCCGCGCGCCAGCGCTTCCTCCACTTCGGTAAACGCCGAATGCGCGCCGGCCGGAGCGCCCTCCACGCCGGTGGCGAAATACACCACGCCCTTGCCGGACGCGCGATCGATCCACACGCCCGACAGCAATCCGTACGCCGCACCCGCGTGCCCGATGCGCTGCACGCCATCGCCGAAGGGATCGTCGCGGCAACCGTCCACCTTCGTCGCCAGCGTCTGCACGGCGAGGCCATATCGGCAATAGAACCCGTGCTGCGACTGGCTGCTGTCGTCTTCCTCGACGGTCAGGCCGTTGCTCCGTGCGAACGTCCACTGTGGCTGCGACATCGCCCGTACCGATTGGGCCGACAGCACACGCACGCCGTCCACCTCGCCGTCGTTCAACAGCAACCGGCCGATCGACGCCAGGCCCTTGGCTGAAATGCGCAGCCCGCCCTGCGGCGAGAACAGCGCGCCATTACGGCCCGGCTTCCATTGCGACAGGTCGCAATCGCCCTTCGTGGAGCGGTTCACCGCACACTCGGGCCTGCGCCCGGCGTTGTCGTCGCGGACGGGCTTTCCGTCGGCGTCGTACAGCACGATCGCGCGCGCCACCGTCGCATCGCTGCACGAATCCCAGTTGAAGCACGCGTCGATCTTCAGCGGCGCCAGCACCAGGCGCTGCATCAACCGGTCGAACCGCTCGCCCGTGACCTTCTCCATCGCCGAGGCCACTATCGGGAAGTTGACGTTCGCGTAGCGGAAAAACGTGCCCGGCGCATGTGCGTCGTCCCACGCGCGCGGGTCGTCGGTGAGGTCGCGCAGCGCACCGTCCAGCGGCACGGCGTAATAGCCGGCCGCGTCCGTCAGGCCGGCGCGGTGCGACAGCAGAAGCCGCAAGGTGATCGGCGTATCGGGAAATGCCGGATGGCGCAGCGTCCAGCCGAGCAATGGCGACAGGTCCGCATCGAGATCGAGCTTTCCTTCCTCCACCAGTCGCATCGCACCGATGGCGGTGACCAGCTTGGAGATCGACGCGATGCGCACCGGATCGTCGGCGGTGACCGCGCGTTTCGCGTCGACATCGGCCAATCCGTGCAGCCGGGTGTCGACCACACCGTTGCGGTCGAATGCAATCCGCACGCTCGCCACCGGTGTCACCGCGGCCGCGGGCAATGCGAGCCCGCCGAGGAGAAATGCCACTGCCATCGATCGGATCGCGCGCATCAGGTCTGCTCTGCATGAGGCGGCCTCAAGCGTAGCCGTCATCGCGCCGCGTTGCAGCGATGAAACGCCACGAATGCGCGCGCGATCCTTCACGGATGTCCTCCTCGCGCCGGCGCACACTCGCACCGAAACATGCGGGGGTGGCGATGAACGACGAAACGCGCTCCACGCCGGGCGACGGGACGCCTCCGGTCAACGACGGAATCATCAAGGACATGCTCTGGGCGTTCGCCGTGCGATCGCCCGAACATGCGGCGCTGCTGGTGGGCAGCGACGGCTGCATCACCTGGACGAACGAGGGCGCCGAAGTGATCCTGGGCGCCGAGCGCGGCGGGCTGGCCGGCCGCGAACTGTCGTCGATCTTCACCCCGCGCGACGTCGCGGCCGGCATCCCCGAGCATGAACGCGTGGAGGCGCGGCATCGCGGCACGGCCTCCGACGATCGCTGGCTCATGCGACTGGACGGTTCGCGCTTCTGGGCATCCGGCGTAATGGTGTACCTGGGGCCGTTCGTGCAGGAGATGGAGTGCTGCGCGTACCTCAAGCTGTTTCGCGACCTCACCGAAGTGAAGATGCAGCTGGAAGGCAGCCGCAAGCGCTACCGTGCCGCGAACGAGGCCAGCGAGAACAAGACTGCGGCCATCGCACTGCTGGCGCACGAGCTGCGCAACCCGCTGTCGGGCATCAGCCTGGCCGCGGGGATGCTGAAGCGGAAGATCGCCGGGCAGGTGCCCAATACGGACGAGCCGCTGGACGTGATCGAGCGCAATGTGCAGCTTGCCGCGCGCCTGATCGAGGACCTGATGCAGCACAGCAAGGTCGGCTCCGACGGGTTCCAGCTCGACAAGGACGACTGCGACCTGCGCGAACTGCTGGAGACCTCGGTGTCCATCGCGCAGCGCCAGATGCACCAGGATGCGCGACTGGTACGCGTGCTGCTGCCCAGGCACGCGATCACGGTGAACGTGGATCGCATGCGCATGCAGCAGGTGTTCGTGAACCTGATCGCCAACGCGCTGCGCTACACGCCGGTGCCGGGGAGGATCTGGGTCAGCGGCACGCTGGAGGGGCACGAGGCCATCGTGCGCGTGTCGGATGAAGGCATCGGCATCGCACCGGACCGGCTGGCGCGGCTGTTCGAGATGTTCACCCTGCCGCGCATGGACAGCAGCAAGCTGGGACTGGGGCTGGGCCTGGCGCTGGTGAAGAAGATCATCGAGCTGCACGGCGGCAGCATGCAGGCGCGCAGCGAAGGGCCGGGGAAGGGCAGCCAGTTCGTGGTGCGGTTTCCGGTGCGCTGACGCGGGCGTTACAGCGCGCCGGTCCGTACGTGGAACCCGAGTGCGCCGGCCACCATCCGCAGCGCTTCGTCGTCGCGCTGGCGCGAGATGAAGCCGGCCTGCGTGTGCTCGCCTGTCTCGTACGTCCACAGCGTGTAATGGTGTTCGCGCAGGCGGTCGAAGGCGACGTTGATGAGCGCGGGGACTTCGGCATTGGCGAGGAAGTCCTCCTCGTCCGCGTCGTCGCCCCAGTCGATGCGCAGGTTGAAGCGCGCGGCGAGCTCATCCAGCACTTCGACCAGGCCGGCGGCATCGGACTCTTCCACGTGGAAACCGGCGCGCCAGTCGATGGCATCGCGCAGCGCTTCGATGGGGTCGGCACCGTCGGCCAGCGCTTCGCGGCAACGGCCGAACTGCTCCATCGCGGCGTCTTCGTCGTCGGGGTTGATCAACAGCAACAGCTGCCAGGCGACCGCTTCCAGTGCAGCGTCCTCGTCGAGGTCGGCATCGTCGTGGAAGGAGCGGGCGAAGTTGTCGTCGGGGTCGTATTCGGAATGCATGGCGCGCGGCCCGCGGAGGGGGCGCACAGGATACGGCGTCGCCCGGACAGGCTGCGTGCAGGCAAAAAAGAGGGCTGCGCAATGGCGGCAGCCCTGAAAGGAGCGAGCGCCCCGGGGGAGTGTGGGCGTCCGGGCCGACTCGCACGGCCGAAGCCAGCGTCGCCGCGAGTCAGCCCGCGCTCCATAAGAGCAATCCGAAAGCGGCCTTCCGTCGGGAGGCCGGCTGCGGGTGTGGCGACCGCCGCGCGGCGGGACCACGCTGCACGGGTTGCCCTCGTGGAGTGCGCCATGGCGTCGATCCAGCGCGATGTCGAGGTGGAGGTTGCGTTGCCCCGGGTCTGGGATGCGCTGCGCGATGTCGGGCGCATCCATGAGCGGCTGGTCCCCGGCTTCGTGACCGATTGCCGCATGGAAGGCCGCGTGCGCGTGGTCACCTTCGGCAACGGCTCGGTGGTGCGCGAGCCGATCCTGGACGTGGACGAAGCGCGGCATCGCGTGGCGTGGGCCGCGGTCGGCGGCACGTTCGAGCATTACAACGCCTCGGTGCAGGCGTTCGACCTGGGCGATGGGATCACGCACTTGCGGTGGATCGCCGACCTGTTGCCCGACGAGGCCGCGGGCACGGTGGCGGGGATGATCGAGGAAGGGTTGCGCGTGATGAAGCGGACGCTGGAGGGACGCGTGTCGCCTGCGTAGCCCGGGTAAGCAAAGCGCACCCGGGGAGGAGAGCCGGTCGCGCTCCCGGGTGCGCTTCGCTTACCCGGGCTACAAGAGCATCACGAAGCGCTTTGTCGCTTGCGTCGCACCCCTCTCCCGCGTGCGGGAGAGGGGCTCAAACCCGGCGGGGGAGGGCTTGAAGGACTGCGAGCGTGGGGCGACTTACGGCAACGCCGTGCCCTGGTCCGCGATCGCCAGCCAGCGGTGGCCGTCATGGCTGTACGTCACGCCGGTGTAGGCGTGCTGGCGGAAGCCGACGCGGGGGATCTCGTACACGGTCTCATACAGGATGAACGCGGCGTTGCAGCCGTCCACCACGCGATAGACCTCCGTCCAGGTCCACTGCGCTTCGCGGTTGGCGAAGTGGCTGGCCAGCGCGGTCATGATCGCGTCGACGCCGGTGAACTTGGCGCCGCTGGCGAAGATGGTGATCGCGCGCTCGTCGTGCACGGCCCGGAAGGTCTCGGCGTCGTAGTCGCGGAAGGATTCCATGTCCATGCGCTGGGCCAGTTCGAACTGGCGGGCGCAGCCACGGGCGCGGCCGTGGTCGCCATGGTCGCCGGCGAAGGCCGGTGCGAAGGCGGACAGGAACAGCAGGCAGGCGGCAGCGGGAACACAACGGCGCAGGTACGGGGGGATCGTCATCGTCGTTTCCTCGACGTGGGGGGCAGGACGACCGTAGGCCCCCAAGCGGCCCTGTTCGAGAGCCAATATCCGCGTGGTTCGTGGGGCCAATCACGCGCCTTGCGGCCGGATTTCCGGGCCCGAGCGGCGGAACGATGCCTCCAAGTCGAACCGGGGCGTGCGGCACTGCGTCGTGCGCCGCCTGCCGCCGTCGCGCCACAAAACGCCCGCATAATCGAATGCCCCACACGTCATCGGAGCACTCCATGACCCTTCTCGTGACCGGCAGCGCCGGCCATCTGGGCGAAGGATTGATGCGGCAGTTGCGCGCCACGGGCCGCGACGCCATCGGCATCGACATCAAGCCTTCCGGGTTCACCGACCACGTCGGCTCGATCACCGACCGCGACTTCGTCCGCCGCCACATGAAGGGCGTGCGCGGCGTGATCCACGCCGCAACCCTGCACAAGCCGCACGTCGCGACGCACCCGCAGCAGGACTTCATCGACACCAATGTCAGCGGCACGCTGGCACTGCTGGAGGAAGCCCTGGCGGCAAACGTCGAGTCGTTCGTCTTCACCAGCACCACCAGCACCTTCGGCGCCGCGCTCACGCCTGCGATGGGCGAGCCGGCGGCGTGGATCGACGAGGACGTCGCGCCCATCCCGAAGAACATCTACGGCGTGACCAAGCTGTCGGCCGAGCAGCTGTGCGAGCTGTTCTACCGCAAGCGCCGCCTGCCGGTGCTGGTGCTGCGCACCTCGCGCTTCTTTCCGGAGCCGGACGACAGCATCGACGTGCGCAACGGCTTCTCCACCGCGAACGCGCAGGCGAACGAACTGCTGTACCGGCGCGTGGACATCGCCGACGCCGTGGATGCGCACCTGCTCGCGGTGGAGCGCGCGAAGGCGATCGGTTTCGGGCGCTACATCATTTCGGCGACGACGCCCTTCACGCGCGAGGACCTGCCGGAGCTGCGGCGCGATCCGGCGGCGGTGCTGGTGCGGCATTTCCCGGATGCGCCGGCGTTGTATGCCTCACGCGGGTGGCGGATGTTTCCGCAGATCGACCGCGTGTACGTGAACGCGCTGGCGCGCGAGCAGCTGGGCTGGCAGCCGAAGTACGACTTCGCGCGCGTGCTCGATGCACTGCGGCGCGGCGAGGAGTTCCGCAGCCCGCTCGCCGAAGCGGTGGGCAGCAAGGGCTATCACGATGCAGTGTTCGAGGACGGGCCGTATCCGGTCGCCTCGTGAGCCATGGTTCGTGACGCGATAAACCTCACCGGACACATCCCCCACCGTCATCCCGGCGTTTGCCGGGATGACGTGTAGCGCAGGGCGGTTGCGTGAGCGTTACTTCCCCTTCGGCCGCACCTGCACCGCCGCCGCTTCGGTGAAGGCCACGCGCAGCATGTCGCCGACCTTCAGCTTCGAAAGGCGTGCCTGGTACTCGGGCTTGCGCACATCCAGCGTCACGACGTTGCCACGCGGGCCTTCGACGGTGATGGTGTTGTTCTTCGTGTCGATCGCACGGATCGGCGCGAGCACGGTCACCACTTCCGCCGCACCGACCTTGGGCTTCTCGCCGAGCTTGCCGACCTGTTCCTTCTGCTTGATGTAGGCGCCGGGTTCGGCGCTGCCCGCAGGCTGGATGTCGACGGTGACCGCGCGCAGGTAATCCAGCGATACGACATCGCCCTTGCGGATCTGGCTGAAGTTGCGCACGGTTTCGTCGGCGTGCACTTCCACTTCGTTGCCGTCGGGGCCCTGCACGGTGATGAGCCGGTTGGGCGTATTGATGTTGGTGACCTTGCCTTCCACCGTCACGGCAACGGCGGCGGTTTCGCTGCGTTTCGGGTCCGGCGGCGAGGCAAATGCGACCCCCGCGCCCATGGCGAGCGTCAGGGCGACAAGGAGCGGGGCGGGGCGGAAACCATGACGTACGAAGCGGAGCGGGGATGTCTTCACTGCGTCCTCCGTGCGAAGTGGGTGCACATCGCACAGGGCGCGATGGCAACGCGCCGCCCGGTGCGGGCGGCGCGCTTGGAGTGTGTGCACGGAAAAGTGAAGGCCGCGTGTGGTGCCTGCGCCGGGCGGCGCTAATGGAGCGTCGGACCCTTGCGTTCGCGGTGGGAGAGCTGCGCCAGGGTGTCCTGGCCGATATCGCGTTCGGGCTTCGCGGCCGCCTTGGGCGGGTCGCCCTGTTCCAGGTCGTCCTGCCCGTTCTTCGTACCCGATTCGCGCGGTGCCTGCTGCTTGGGTTTCTCCGGTCGCATCGCGTCGTCCTCAGTGGTGGCGCTTGTCGCTGCCGGAGCGGTGGTCGTCGCGGCCTTCCTCGCGCGAGGACGGTTCCTTGTGCACCGCGTGCTTGCGCTGCGTGGGGCCGTCTTCGCCTGCGCGAAGGGCGTGGTCGCGATCAGTGTCGCGATTGCCGCCCGACGGCGGAGTGGTGTGGCCGCTCTTGACCCGATCCTGCGCATGCTTGTTGGTGCCCATGGTCTCTTTCGCTCGTGGTGGGAGCGGTCACCGTAGGGGCTTGCGCGTTAGCGGGGTCGCACCGCGATGTAAGCCTCGCGTTACTTGTCCGCATTCAGCGCGAATGCAAAAGGCCCCGGAATCCGGGGCCTTTCGGAGCGACGCGGCGATGGATGCGGCGACGATCAGTGGTGCAGCAGCACGTCGGCGATGATGCCGGTGGCCACGGCGATCAGCACGTAGCGGCCATCGTCGCTGCGCACCCAGCGGTGGCCGCGCGGCGGCTCGCGCAGTTCGTAGCGCGGGTAGTCGTCGACGTAGACGCGACGTTCCACGTACACCACGCCACGGCGGTAGTCGTGCTTGTAATGGCCGTTCTTGCGGCCACGGTCGTGGTGGTCGTCGTCGTGATCGTGGCGATCATGGTGATCGTGGCGATCGCGGTCGTGATGCTTGTCATGTGCGGACGCGGCGACCGGCGAGAGCAGCAGGAAGCCGATCGCGAGGGTCGAAAGCAGGCGCTTCATGGAATCCCCTGTGTGCATGCGAGTTGCGGTGGGTGGTGCGTGTCTGGGTCGATCCTGACTGGGGCGCGTGCGCTGGCAAGTCGGGTCCGCACAGAACCGCGACGCAGTTCGCGTTTTTACGCCCGGATTCTTCACCTCGCCTTTAGGTAAGCGCTTACAACGCGCATCCGGGGCGAAAAAAACCGGGGCGGCGCGCGAGCCCAGTCGCGTGCCGCCCCGGCGATCTCCCTGACGAGGAGTGCGTGCAGTCTGCCCGCCGCCCGTCGCACGGGGCGAGACGACGCGCCGCGCGGCCTCCTACACTCGGGGCGAATGGGAAGCCAAACACGGGGAAGGGGAATGAAGCGTCGTGCCGTTGCGGCCCTGGCGGGCCTGTCACTTGCGTTGATCGCCACCGTCACCTCCGCGCAGGCGCCCGCCGGCGCGCCAGCGGCCGTGTCGCCCATCGTGCTGCGGGCCGCGCACCTGTTCGATGGCCGCAGCGGGCGGCTGGTCTCGCCCGGGATCGTGGTCGTGCAGGGCGGGCGCATCGCCGCCGTGGGCGATGCCGCCGTCCCGGCCGGTGCGAAGGTCATCGACCTGGGCGATGCCACGCTGCTGCCGGGCTTCATCGACGCCCACACGCATATCGCCTCCAACCACGACGACAACTGGGCGCAGGGGTTCTACGAGAACATGCTGCGCCTGCCGGTCGAGCAGTCCTTCCATGCGGCGCATAACGCGAAAGTGACGTTGGAAGCGGGTTTCACGACGGTGCGCGAGGTCGGCGCGCCGGATTTCGTCGATGTCGCCCTGCGCAACGCCATCAACGACGGCCTGACCGAGGGCCCGCGCATGCTGGTGGCGGGCCACGCGCTGGGTTCCACCGGCGGGCATTGCGACAACGCGCCGTTCCCGCCGGGGCGCATGACGCCGCTGGGTCCGCGCGACGGCGTGTGCAACGGCGCCGAGGAGTGCCGCCTGGCTACGCGCGAACAGATGAAGTTCGGCGCGGACCTCATCAAGATCTGCGCCTCCGGCGGCGTGCTGTCGGAGGCCGATCCGGTCGACGTCCCGCAGCTCACGCCCGAGGAACTGCGGGCGATCATCACCGAAGCGCACACCTGGGGCCGCAAGGTCGCCGCGCACAGCCATGGCGACCTCGCCGCGAAGCTGGCGGTGGAAGCGGGCGTGGATTCGATCGAACACGGCAGCTTCCTCACCACCCAGACGCTGCAGCTGATGAAGAGCAAGGGCACCTACCTGGTGCCCACGCGCATGACGCAGGTGTGGGTGGTCGACAAGGCCGACACGTATCCGCCGCAGATCGGCGCCAAGGCGCGTGCCGCCGGCGCGGCGCACCAGAAGATGTTCAAGGAAGCGCTGCGCGTGGGCGTACCGATCGCCTTGGGCACGGACGCGGCCGTGTATCCGCACGGCCTGAACGCGCAGGAATTCGGCGACATGGTCGACCTGGGCATGACGCCGTCGGCGGCGCTGCTGACCAGCAGCCAGGGCTCGGCGAAGCTGCTGGGCATCGACAACGAGACCGGCACGCTGGAAGCGGGCAAGTTCGCCGACATCGTCGCCGTGCCGGGCAACGTGCTGGAAAACATCCGCGCCACGCAGAAGCCGCTGCTGGTGATGAAGCAGGGCGCGGTGGTGCGCGGGCCGTAAAACCGCCGCGCTGCATCGATCAGGTTTCGAGAAGCGGCGGCGCAAGGCCGCCGCTAGGATCGCTCCGGCTGGCCTGCATGGTGCGGGCCGCCAACGCCAAGGAGCGCTCGAATGAACTGGAACAAGTGGATCCGCCAGGCCCATCGCTGGCTGTCGATCACCTTCACGGCGTTCGTCATCGCCAACTTCGCCGTGATGGGGCGCGGGGACATCGCGCTGTGGGTGGGCTTCGCGACGCTGGTGCCGCTGGCGCTGCTGCTGGTCAGCGGGCTGTACATGTTCGCGCTTCCGTATGTGTCGCGTCGGCGGGCCGTGCCTGAGCGGGCGTAGCGCCCGGCTGCCACGGCACGGTTGCGTCTGGTCCATTGCCTGACTAAAGTCAGGCAATGGACGAGCGCCAGATCGAACAGGTCCGCAGCTTCAACCGGTCGGTGACGCGCCGGATCGGTGCGCTGTCGGACGACTTCCTCGGACGCGGGCGGCCGCTGGCCGAGTCGCGGCTGCTGTTCGAGATCGGCCGCGACGGCGCCGATGTTCGCGATCTGCGCGCGCGACTCTCGCTGGACTCGGGCTACCTGAGCCGCCTGCTGCGCGGTCTGGAAGCGCAGGGGCTGGCGAAATCGCAGCCGGCGCCCGACGACGCGCGCGCGCGCCGCGCGGTGCTGACGCCGAAGGGGCGCCGGGAATTCGATGCGCTCGACCGGCTCTCGGTCGATTACGCCAGCTCGCTCCTTTCACCGCTGGGCGACGCGCAACGCGAGCGACTGACCCGGGCGATGGCCGAAGTCGAACGCCTGATGCGCGCCGCCGCGGTCGTCATCGAGCCGGCCGATCCGGCCAGCACCGACGCGCGCGCCTGCATCGACGCCTACCTTCGCGAACTCGATGGGCGTTTCGAATCCGGTTTCGACGCCACCTTGGGCCCCAGCGCCGATCCGCAGGAACTCGTGCCGCCGTCAGGCGTGCTGCTGCTCGCGCGGCTGGACGAGAACGCACTCGGCTGCGGCGCGCTGAAGGTGCTGGGCGAGGGCATCGGCGAGATCAAGCGCATGTGGGTCGCGCCGGACGCGCGCGGCCTCGGCATTGCGCAACGCATGCTGGACGCGCTGGAAGCGCAGGCGCGCGCGATGTCGCTGCACACGCTGCGCCTGGACACCAATCGCACGCTGCTCGAAGCCCGCGCGCTGTACGTTCGCAACGGTTACGTCGAGATCCCGCGCTACAACGAGAATCCGTACGCGGATTACTGGTTCGAGAAGAAGCTCGTGTGAGACGGCATCCGCTCGTCCCGATAGGATGGGGCGACGATACGGGGGCGTTCGATGGCTGCATCGGGAGACACGTGGACGATACGTCGCGCGAAATGGCGCCGCTATCGCGTGGGCCGCACGCTGCTGTTCTGCGGAGTCGGCCTGTATCTGCCGGCGATGGTGGCGGCGCATTTCGTCTTGCAGGGCTTTGGATGGAGCGATGAAGCGATGATGTGGATCGCGGCCACCTGGATGGTGGCCTGCACCGCGAACGTGCTTTGGCTCATCCGGTTCATCTGCCCGAACTGCGGCCGCAGGTTCTTCGCCCCGGGCAACGGTTGGGTCGCCCGCCCCAATGCATGGGCCAGCAAGTGCTGCCACTGCGGCGCGCGGCCGCCGGCCTGACGCGCCGTCGCCGCGAAGTCAGGCGCCCACGCGCTCGCGCACCGCGTTGAAGTCGCGCACCGGACGCACTTCGATCGAACCGAAGCGCGACCACGGGAACGAACGCGCGATCTCCATCGCGCGCTCGATGTTCGGCGCCTCGATCAGGTTGAAGCCGGCGAACACTTCCTTGGCTTCCGCGAACGGACCGTCGAACACGTGCGTGCTGCCGTTGCGGGTGCGCATCGAACGCGCGGTGCTGGGCACTTCCAGCTGCTGCGAATCCAGCAGCTCGCCGCGCTCGCGAAGCGCATCGGCCTTGCCGATGCAGTCCTTCATCAGGCGGTCGTACTCGCCTTCCGGCAGTGCGTCCAGCAGCGCCTGGTCGGTGTAGATCATCAGCAGGAATTTCATGGGGCTCCGGCGATGCGTCCTTGGAGCGCGCATTGTGGCGCATGCGCACGTCGGCGCGTGTACCGAAAGGCACACCTTGGCGATCCGGACGCACGTTTCGCCGATTCGCCCGCTCATGGGACGGTTCTTCCCCGCGATGCGGGCTTATCACCGTCGCCTGCGCTGCCTAACCTGCCAACACTCCCCCGCAACGGAATGCCCGCCATGCTCACTCCACGCCAGGCCCAGTTCGCCTTTGTCCCGCTGGTCGTCACGCTGATGTCGGGCGTGATGAGCTTCGCCATGACCGCGCTGCATCGCGGCTTCGGCCCCGGCCTGGTCGATGCCTGGCTGCACGGCTGGCCGGTCGCGTTCGCCGTTGCGCTGCCGGCGGCGTGGGTGATCCTGCCCGGCGTGCGCGCGCTGCTGGCGCGCGTGACGAAGGCGTGCACCCGGGCGACCGGGTCATCGCAACGACTGGGTCGCATGGGGTGACGGACGTGTCGCGCGCGCCGCTCCGGTACGATGCCGCGGGTTCACCGCTTGAGAAGGAACACCGCATGGCGTCCACCGCCGGCACGCACACACACGATCCCGTCATCGACTCCGTCATCGACGTAAAGGGCCTCACCAAGACCTACGCCACCGGTTTCCAGGCGCTCAAGGGCATCGACCTGTCGATCCGGCGCGGCGAGATCTTCGCGCTGCTCGGCCCCAACGGCGCGGGCAAGACGACGCTCATCAGCATCGTCTGCGGCATCGTCAACGCAAGCTCCGGCAGCGTGACCGCCGACGGCCACGACATCGTGCGCGACTATCGCGCCGCACGCGCGAAGATCGGGCTGGTGCCGCAGGAGCTGTCCACCGACGCGTTCGAAAGCGTGTGGGCGACGGTGAAGTTCAGCCGCGGCCTGTTCGGCAAGGCGCGCGACGATGCGTACCTGGAAAAGGTGCTGCGCGACCTGTCGCTGTGGGACAAGAAGGACAGCAAGATCATGGCGCTGTCGGGCGGCATGAAGCGCCGGGTGCTGATCGCCAAGGCGCTCGCGCACGAACCGTCGATCCTGTTCCTCGACGAACCCACCGCCGGCGTCGACGTCGAACTGCGCCACGACATGTGGGAAATGGTGCGCCGCCTTCGCGAGAGCGGCACCACGATCATCCTGACCACGCACTACATCGAGGAGGCCGAAGACATGGCCGACCGCATCGGCGTGATCAACAAGGGCGAACTGGTGCTGGTGGAGGACAAGGCCACCTTGATGCGCAAGCTCGGCAAGAAGCAGCTGACGCTGACGCTGCAGGCGCCGCTGGAGCGCATTCCGGAGGATCTGGCCGAGTATCCGCTGGAGCTCGCCGAGGGCGGCCATTCGCTGGTCTACACCTTCGACGTGCAGGCGCAGGAAACCGGCATCGCCGCGCTGCTGCGGCGGCTGACGCACCACGGCATCGACTTCAAGGACCTGCATTCGTCCGAGAGCTCGCTGGAGGACATCTTCGTCAGCCTGGTCCGCCAGAACCGGGAGGCGCGCGCATGAACCTGCATGCGATCCGCGCCATCTACCGCTTCGAGATGGCCCGCACGTTCCGCACGCTGATGGAGTCCATCGTCTCGCCGGTGCTGTCGACCTCGCTGTACTTCATTGTCTTCGGCGCGGCCATCGGCGGGCGCATGGGCGATGTCGACGGCGTGAGCTACGGCGCCTTCATCATTCCCGGCCTGATCATGCTGTCGCTGCTGAGCGAGAGCATCTCGAACGCGTCCTTCGGCATCTACATGCCCAAGTGGGCCGGCACGATCTACGAACTGCTGTCCGCACCGGTCTCGGCGCTGGAAATCGTGATCGGCTACGTCGGCGCGGCGGCGACCAAATCGCTGATGCTGGGCACGCTGATCCTGCTCACCGCGCGCTTCTTCGTGCCCTACGAAATCCAGCATCCGTTCTGGATGCTGTGCTTCCTGGTGTTGACGGCGCTGACCTTCAGCCTGTTCGGTTTCATCATTGGCCTGTGGGCCGACAGCTTCCAGCGTCTGCAGCTGGTGCCGCTGATGATCATCACGCCGCTGACATTCCTGGGCGGCGCGTTCTATTCCATCAGCATGCTGCCGCCGCTGTGGCAGAAGGTCGCGCTGTTCAATCCGGTGGTGTACCTCATCAGCGGCTTCCGCTGGGCGTTCTTCGGCATCTCCGACGTCAACGTCGGCATCAGCGCGGCGGCGATCCTGGGCTTCCTGCTGCTGTGCCTGTTCGTGGTGTGGTGGATCTTCCGCACGGGCTGGAAGTTGAAGCAGTAGGATCATGCGTGAACAAGAAGGGGCGCCCAGGCGCCCCTTCTTGTTTTCGCCGGATCACGCGGCTTCGGAGCGCGCGTTCCTAGCTTTCCGTGCCTTCGCGCAGTTCCTGCGTGAGCCAGCGGTCGATCAGGCGCTTCTCGAAACGCAGCGGGTCGCTGTTGAGCGAGGAGCTGTCGCTCATCAGGAAGCCCGGATCGCTCAGCTTGCGCTCGCCCTGCGCGATCACGTTGCCGTCGGCATCGGTGAGTCGCACGTTGAGGGTCATGCGCGGCGGGTAGACGTCGCGGATGATGCGCGTGTTCTGCAGGTTCGGCCCATGCCACGGTTCGAACATGCCGGCGCGGCGGATGTCGACGATGTCCACGTCCAGGCGCTGCCCCGCGGGCAGGCGCTTGGCGGCGCGATCGCGCAGGTAGGTGGCGAGCTCCTCCACCCAGTTGCCTTGCGAGGCTTCCCAGCGGTTGCCGCTGTAGCGGATTTCGCTGAAGCGCGATGGGTCCTGCCACCGCACGTTGATCGAATCGCTTTCGGGAAGCGCGCGTGGCGCTTGGGGATCGGTCACGTAACGCGCGGCTGCGGTCGCGGTGGACGCGAAGGCGAGGGCGAGGGAAAGAACGACGAGGCGCAGGTTCATGGCGGCCTCCAGGGAGGTGGGGTGCAGCTGGATTCTCCCACCGCCTACGAACGCCGGCGATGCGGACCGTGGCGACGTACAGCGGGCGTTCGCCTGGTGCAGCGGCGGCTGAACCGCTCCGGCGGAACCATGAACCTTCAACGGTCAAGGGCTCGGGCTGAGACTTTTTCGGACGCGTCTCATATCGACGCCGGGACCCGATCGCCAGACTTCTCCCTGCGCCATGACGGCGCCTTCGCCCGGCACGCAAGCCACGCCGGAATCCCCCAGCCAGGAGTCACCCCCGCGTCCGCTTGCCGGACGTCGATGCTTCACGGAGCCGTCCATGTCCCCCGCCGTACGCAATGCCCGAATCCGTCCCATCCGCTGCGGTTGGCGCAGCAGCCTGCAGGTGATCTGCGCCGCCGCGCTGGCCACGGGCGCCATGAGCGCCGGATCGGGATGGGCCCGGTCGCCCGTGCACGTTCCCGCCCGCGCCGCCGTTGTGGAGGCGGGTATGGGCGGGCCTTACATTCCGGCCGCCCAGGCGCCTCACTACGACCTCGTGGCGGACCTGGCCCGGATGGACGCCGCACGGCTGGGGAAAACAGACGGCGCGATCGACCTGTCGGCCACGGCCTGGAATCCGGTCAAGCGCAGCTGGCGCAACCGCCTGCTCGGCACGCTGCCGGTGGCGGCGGTGCGGATCACCTCGGGGTTCGGCCGCCGCCACGACCCGCTCGGGCACGGCGATGCATTCCATAGCGGCATCGACTTCGCCGGTGCCCTCGGCACGCCGGTGCATGCCGCCGGAGATGGCGTCGTGGTGCAGGCGCGCTACAGCAAGGACTACGGCAACGTGGTCATGATCGACCACGGCCAGGGGCTGGTGACGCTTTACGCGCACAACAGCCGGCTGGAGGTGCGGCCCGGCGATGTGGTCCTGGCGGGGCAGGAGATATCGAAGATCGGTTCGACCGGGCGCTCGACCGGCCCGCACCTGCATTTCGAAGTGCGCCAGTACGGGCAGCGGATCGATCCGGGCCGGTATCTCGCGGGGCTCTGAGAAGGCACGGCTGGCCTGTCCTGCGGTCGCCCTCCCGGCGAGGGCCGGGATCCGGGCTGTCAGCGTATCCGGCGCCGGGTTTCGACGGCCCGGGCGTGGGCGGTCACTCGGCCGCGTTCTCTTCCGCGCCGCGATACCACGCCTCGACCGTACCCTTGTGCTTCATCGTCATCGGGTTGCCCCGACGATCCAGCGCCTTGCCCACCGGCAGCCGCACCCAGCCTTCGCTGATGCAGTACTCATCGACGTTGGTGCGTTCGACCCCGTTGAAACGGATGCCGATGCCGCGTTCGAGCACCGACTCGTCATAGAACGGGCTGCGCGGGTCGTTGGAGAGGCGGTCGGGCGGGGTATCGGTCATGACGTTCAAATCCGTGCGTGGAGCCGGGCGCGTGCGCCGGGCGCACAGGATACGTGCGGCGGGCCGGACGCGCAGCTTCAGCCAAGCAGGGGCGGGCAAAGCCGCCTCAGGGGTGTTCGCCGCGCCCCTGCGCCTTGGCGCGGGCGATGACCGCCCGGACCTGGGCGCGGTCGCGATGCCGCGAAATGGCCGTCGCCCCCAGCTCGATGGCCCGTTCGCGCAGTTCCGAAGGCACGTCGTAGTGCGCCCCGGAGGTCTTGTTCTGGAAGGCCCGCCGCGGAATCTCCAGCTTTTCCGCCATCGCGTGGAGCTCGTCCAGCGTGTCGGCCATCAGGTGGGCCCAGCGGCGGCCGCGCCAGAGGTGGACCGCATCATCGACATAGACCGTCATTGCCGGGCTGGGGCATCCTTGATGAACCTGAACGGGGATCGTATCTGAACCACACAGGTCGGGCAGGATTTGCAAATCCGACCAAACACGTCCAACATGCCTCGCGCTGCGTTAGCCAAGGGTCACGGTGAATGTGACCCGATGTGGATTCTCTTCTCCATCGTTGCACCTCGCTTTCTCCTTGCGACCAGCTCCAATGCCGCGTTTTGCGGTCTTCACCATCCGTATAGGAGATAGTCATGTCGAACCGTGAAACCGGTACCGTCAAGTGGTTCAACGATGCCAAGGGCTTCGGCTTCATCAGCCGTGAGAACGGCGAGGACGTGTTCGTCCACTTCCGTTCGATCCAGGGCTCGGGCTTCAAGAGCCTGCAGGAAGGCCAGAAGGTCTCGTTCACCGTCGTCCAGGGCCAGAAGGGCCTGCAGGCCGACGCTGTGCAGGCCCTGTAAGCCTTTCGCACCAAGCGTTACCCGAGAAAGCCCGGCTCACGCCGGGCTTTTTCTTTTGGGGTTGATCAGCGCCCGCGATCCGCTCCCCGGATTGGCGGCGCTCCCCGCGCCTGCGGCCGAGCATAGTGAGCCCGGCTTGGCCGGGCAAACCGGAGGCGGATCAGCCGCGCCGCACCCGCACCATCGCGTCCATCAGGTGCTCCACCGCATTGCCCGCGTGGAGGCAACGGCCCAGGTGCACCGGCGAGGTCTGGATGATCGAGCTGCGCTTGGCGGTGAGCCAGTGGAAACGTGCGCGCTGCGGAAGTTGCCCGATGGGCCCGCTGCCCGGGCCGCCGGCGCAGATCGCTTCCATCGCGGCCAGGTGGCGACGCACCGTTTCCAGGTCGATGGCCGGATCCAGCGCGAGCAGCCGCGCTTCGTCCACTTCGATGCGCGCTTCCAGGAATTTCGCCGTCGGGCACGACAGCAGGATGCCGACGTTGACGAACTCCTCGCGTTCCACGCGCGGGACCACGCGGATCACCGCGTAGTCGTACGTGTCGCGGCGCGGCGTGTCAGGCGCGTGCATGGATCGCCTCCTCGACGAACCGCTGGCGTTGCGCCAGCCGCTGCATGAAGTGTTCGACGTAGGCCGCGCGATGCTCGGCCGGGTCGGCCGGCGTGTCCGCACCGACGAGCCACGCGTCGGGCACCATCGCAAGGATTCTTTCGAAATCGCCGCGCGTGAGCTTGCCCGACAAGCGCGAGTCCGCACCGGCGATGTCGTCGGCCTGCGGCAGCAGCACATGTTCGCGGATCATCGGGAACGCACTGCCGGCATGCGTCGGCGTGCCGTCCCAGCCGTGATGGAAATACAGCGCCGCGCCGTGGTCGATCAGCCAGGTGTTGCGATGCCACACCAGCAGGTTCGGATTGCGGAAGCTGCGGTCCACGTTGCTGGTGAAGGCGTCGAACCAGACGATCTCGGAGGCGAGTGCGCCGGGCACGCGTTCGGCGACGGGATCGAAATTGATCGCGCCGGGCAGGTAATCGAGCGCGAGGTTCAGCCCGTCGCTGGCCTTGATCAGTTCCTGGATTTCCGGATCCGGTTCGGTGCGCGCAAGTTCGGCATCGAGTTCGACGAACACCAGTTCCGGGATCGGCAGGCCCAGCGCTCGCGCGATTTCGCCGGCAACGAGTTCGGCCACCAGCGCCTTCACGCCCTGGCCGGCACCGCGGAACTTCAGGACATAGAGGCCGTCATCGTCGGCTTCGATGATCGCAGGCAGCGAACCGCCTTCGCGCAATGGCGTGACGTAGCGGGAAGCGTTGACGGTGCGAAGGGTCATGGGTCGCGGTGGGTGCAGAGCCGCGACAGGTTACCCGAACCGCGAAAGGCGGAGTCGCGGAAGTAGCGGCTACCAGGTGTCTTCGAGCATGCGCGGGCGGCTCGCAAGCCAGCCGCCATACAGCAGTGCAAGCAGGCACAGCGTCAGGAATGCGAATGGCCACTCCCACCCGTGCGTGGCTTCGTGCAGCCAGCCGAACAGCAGCGGCCCCAGGCAGCTGAGGCTGTATCCCACGCCCTGCACGAAACCCGACAGCCGCGAAGAACCGGCGGGCGTGCGCGTGCGCAGGTTGATCAGCGTGAGTGAGAGCGGGAACGTGCTCGGGCCCAGGCCCAGCAGCGCGACCCACAGCAGCGGTGCGGCCATCGGCGCGAGCAGGAGGCCGGCGAACGCGGCGACATAGCTCACGCCGCAGAACGCGACGATCGGGAATGGATTGCGGATGCGCACCGCCAGCGCCGGCAGGAACAGCGCGCTCAGCAGCCCCATCGTCGAGAACAGCGCCACCATCGTGCCGCCCAGCGCGTGCGTGCCACCGGCTTCGGTCAGCAGTTTGGGTAGCCACGTGAACATCGAATACGTGGTGAGTGAGGTCATGCCGAACATCAGCGTCAGGCCCCACGCGACGGGCGAGCGCCAGACGCGGCCGGTCACTGCATTGGTGTCGTCGAGCTCCGGCGCCGGATCGCCGCAGGCGACCGCGCGATCGTGCGCCTGCGTCAGTGCCTTGGCCTGGGGCGAATGGCCGAAGCGCTCCATCCACAGCACGCCGATCCACGGCAACGCCGCGGCGGCGGCGATCAGCGACCACGCGCCCAGCGAAACACGCCAGCCGGCAGCGCTGGCGATCGGCACGGCGAGCAGCGCCGGCAGGATCGTGCCCAGCTGCAACACCGTGATGTAGAGCGTGCTGACGGTGCCCACACGATCTGCGAAGTAGCGCTTCACCAGCGGCGGCAGCACGACGTTGCCCATGCCCATGCCGGACAACGCGATGGCCGATGTCACCAGCAGCATTCCCGTGTCGCCGACGAACGCGCGCGCGAGAAGGCCGATCGACGCGAGCACCATCGCCAGCAGCGCGGTGCGCTCCAGGCCGAGTCGATGCGCTATGGCTGGCGTCACCACGCCGAACATCGCGAACGCCGCCGTGGGCACCATGCCGAGCACGCCGGTCATGGTCCCGCCGAAATGGAAGGTTTCGCCGAGTGTGTCCAGCAGCGGCGTCAGCGACGTCACCGCCGTGCGCAGGTTGAAGGCGGCCATCGCGATACCCGCCAGCACGAGGGCGCGGTCACGCCACAGCGGACGGGCGAGCGGGGCGGCGAGGGAATCAGCATTCATTGCGGGAAATCCTGTGCATCCCGCGCATTGATGCGGGGCGGGCTGGCATTCGAGCGTGTCGCGCCAGGCGCTAAGGCGTGCGGACCTGCGGGCCCGAAGGTGGCAAGTGTGCGGGATTGACGCGGATGCGGCCACCGGCCACATGGCAACGCTGGGTTCCATCCAGGCGTCGCACGCGCACGCTCGCATCAGGCATTCACGGGCAAATCACCATGCTGACCCCCGCCGAACGCGCATCGGTGAAGGTGCGGAGGATTCACTCCCGGTTCGCGCCGCCGCAAGAAGACTGCGGTGCGAACAGAAGAGGAGGAACCCATGAAGAAGACCATCGTGCTGACCGCGCTGCTTTCGCTTTCCACCGTCGCCTTCGCGCAGGATGCCGCGCCGAAGCAGCCGCTGACCGAAGCACAGGTGCGTGCGCGCCTGACCGAGCAGGGCTACACGAAGATCAACGACGTGAAGTTCGAGGATGGCGTGTGGAAGGCCGACGCGCACAGCGCCGAAGGCACCAGCGTCGATGTGCGCCTGGATGCGAAGACGGGCCGGGCCTACCCGGACAAGCAGGTCGCGAACCTTGGCGAGGCCGACGTGCGCGCCCGCCTGTCCGCGGCCGGCTACGCCAACGTGCACGACGTCGATTACGAGGACGGTATCTGGAACGCCGAAGCGGACGACCCGTCGGGCAAGGGCCTCAAGCTGAAGCTGGATCCGGCCACGGGCAAGGTCATCGGAAAGGAAAAGGACTGAGCTCGTCGCGTACAGCCGTGCGCGAAGCAGCCGATTCGGCAAGATCGCCCCTTCATCCCGAGCCCCTCCCTTTCCCGGAGGGGCTCGTTCCATGCCCAAAGTTGACTGGCACCGCGCCCGTGCGCTCCGTACCATCGGCCGGCACTCCGACCTCAGGTCTCATCCATGAAGCTACCGGCCGTATCGCTGCTCGCGCTGTCCCTCACCCTCGCCCTGAACACCGCGGTCGCCGGAAAGCCGGCCGCCACGGACATTGACCCCGCACGCCTCTCGCAGGACGTGAAGGTTCTGTCCTCCGATGAATTCGAGGGTCGCGGCCCCGCCACGGCCGGCGAAACCAAGACCATCGACTACGTCGTCGCGCAGATGAAGGCCGCCGGCCTGCAGCCGGGCGGCGATCTGAAGGACGGCAAGCGCGAATGGACCCAGGCCGTGCCGCTGGCGCGCGCCGAGATCAAGGGCACGCCGACCGTCTCCGTCGCCGTGAAGGGCAAGGCGCAGGCGCTGACGCAGGGCGAGCAGATCGCCATCCGCGCCGCCCAGGACGGCTCGACCGCCGTCGACATCAGCAAGGCGCCGCTCGTGTTCGCCGGTTATGGCGTCAGCGCGCCGGAGCGCGGCTGGGACGACTTCAAGGGCGTCGACCTCAAGGGGAAGATCGCCGTGGTCCTGATCAACGATCCGGACTTCGACGGCGGCGAAGGCGACTTCGGCGGCAAGGCGATGACCTACTACGGCCGCTGGACCTACAAGTACGAAGAGGCCGCGCGCCAGGGCGCGCTGGGCCTGCTGATCGTGCACGAGACCGACCCGGCCTCGTACGGCTGGGCCACGGTGAAGAACTCCAACACCAACACGATGTTCGACGTCGTGCGCGACAACCCGGCCTCGGTGCACCCGAAGCTGGAAGGCTGGATCCAGCGCGATTTCGCCACGCAGCTGTTCAAGCAGGCGGGCCTGGATTTCGACGCCCTGAAGGCGCAGGCGAAGACCAAGGCGTTCAAGCCGGTGACACTTCCGGGCGCGACGCTGAGCGCGAAGTACGACGTGGATCGCCAGATCATCACCTCGCACAACATCGTCGGCCGCATCGACGGAACGAAGCGCCCGGATGAAACCGTCATCTATTCGGCGCACTGGGACCACCTGGGCGTCGGCCAGCCGGATGCGAAGGGCGACAAGATCTACAACGGCGCCGTCGACAACGCGACCGGCACCGCGGCGCTGATCGAAATCGGCCGCGCCTTTGCCAAGGCACCCAAGCTGGACCGTTCGGTCGTGTTCCTCGCCGTGACGGCGGAGGAAAAGGGGCTGCTGGGTTCGGAGTACTACGCCTCCAAGCCGCTGTACCCCCTGGGCAAGACGGTCGCCGTGCTCAACATGGACGCCCTGGACCCGCACGGCCCGGCGCGCAACTTCACCACCTCCGGCAGCGCGAAGCAGGAACTGCTCGACGAGCTGATCGACACCGCGAAGAAGGTCGGCAACCTGGATTACGTGACCGATCCGAAGCCGGAAGCCGGCCACTTCTTCCGCTCCGATCACTTCCCCTTCGCCAAGCGCGGCGTCCCGGCGATCTCGTTCGGCTCGGGCAACGACCTCGTCGACGGCGGCCTGGAAGCGGGCAAGAAGATGGAAGACGCCTACGTCGCCGACCGTTACCACCAGCCGGCCGATGAGTGGGAAGCGGACTGGACCTTCCTCGGCATGGCGCGCGACCTGGGCCTGCTTTACACGGTCGGCCGCAACCTCGCGGATTCGGACCGCTGGCCGAACTGGGATGCCGCGAGCGAGTTCCGCGGTGCGCGCGACAAGACGGCGGGCGATCGGAAGTAACGCAACGCAGTGCCGACAACAGAACGGGAGAGGCCCAGGCCTCTCCCGTTTTTGTTTGGGCGCGGTTTACGAGGCACGCTCGACGGCGTGTTCCCGCAACGCCTCGATCAGTGCCGCGCTGTCGACCACCTCCGCGAACTCCGCACGCAGCGTCGCAAGATGCGCGCGCTGGATCTGGTCGGCCGGAATCACCGAACCGTCCGCATCCTTCAAGTCGAAGCAGGCGCAGGCATCGCCCACGACGATGGTGCGATAGCCGAGGTTTGCCGACACGCGCGCAGTGGTCGACACGCACATGTCGGTGCTGATGCCGAACAGCACGACGGTGTCGATACCCAGCCGGCGCAGGCGCAGGTCCAGGTCGGTGCCGATGAAGGCCGCGTTGACCGACTTGGTCACCAGCGGCTCGCCTTCCAGCGGTACGAAGCCGGGGCGATGCGCGTTGCCCGGGTGCCCCGGCGCCAGCACCGAACCTTCCATCACCGAATCGTGCCTCACGTGGATCAGCGGCAGTCCGGCGTTGCGCCACGCGTCCATCAGCCGCAGCGCGTTGGCTTCCATCGAAGGGTTGTTGCGCGGCGGCCACGGCGGCAGATCGAAGCCGCATTGCACGTCGATGGGGATGAGCACGCTGCGCGCGTGCAGTTCGATGGGGGATCGCGGGGCGTTCATGGCGGGATCTGCGCGGGTCGATGGACGCCACGATGCGCGTTCGCCAGCGCCGGTCTCAACCCGGCACAATGCCGGCGACCCCGGCACATCCGTCCTGATGAAAAGCCTCGACGCCACCGATCGGAAGCTCATCGCATTGCTGCAGGACAACGCGCGGCTGTCGACGGTCGCGCTGGCGAAGGCGGTCGGGCTCGGTCGAAGCACGGTGCAGGAACGCCTGCAGCGGCTGGAGAACGCGGGCGTGATCGCCCAGTACACCGTGCGCCTGGGCAGCGGAGGCGACCCGCTGCAGGCCTGGTTGATGCTGCGCTACGCCGACGGCTTCAGCTGCGACGACGTGATGCCGCTGCTGGTCGCGATGCCGCAGGTGCGCCTGTGCCACAGCGTGGCCGGCGAGATCGACCTGCTGGTGCTGGTGCAGGCCGATTCGCCGGGCGAACTGGCCGACCTGCGCGAACGCGTGGCCGGCTTCAAGGGCGTGGACGACGTCACCACCGTGCCGGTCCTGCGTACGACGCTGGACCGGCGTTAGCCGGAGTTACTCCGGCTTTCATCACGCTCACGCGTCGACGCAGCCATCCCTGGCGCAACGTTGAAGGTTCGGATCGCCCGGGCCGGCCATAGCCGGAGTTACTCCGGCTATCACGCTCACGCGTCGACGCAGCCATCCCTGGCGCGACGTTGAAGGTCCCGGATCGCCCGGCCCGGCCATCCATGGCCGTGCGTTCGTCGGGCCGCGCGGCAGTGCCGCGCGAGCGGCCCTCCTCACCCCAGCTTGCGCGAAGCCACGTAGGCGGCGAGGTTGCCGATGCCCGTCACGCCGAGCAGCACGGCGACCACGCCGGGGGTGATCTCGGTCCAGCCGAAGGCTTCGATCAGCGCGAAGCCCACCGCGACCGCCAGCAGCAGGATGCCCCAGCGCAGCGAGGCGTGCCGGCGCTGCAGCGCTTCGGCCTGGACCATCGAGCGGATCAGGTCCTCCGAACCGTTGCTGGCGATCAGCTTGGCGCGGGTGCGGGCGTCGACTACCACCTTGATGGCGTAGACGACGCAGATGAACAGGGTGATGGGGATCAGGATTTCGAAGTTCATGGCTGTCTTCTCGGGCCGTGTTGGTGGATACGGGACGAGAGATACGGCGGCCGCGCGGTCGGTTGCAGCCCCTGGTCATCGAATTTCGTGAAGACGCCGTTGCAACCATTGGGCCCCTGAACGTATCCACAAAGGTCATGACCGGTGAAACCGCGTGACCGAGGACGACCGCAAGCTGGTGGACGCCGTGCTGGGCAACGTGCCCGGCGCGTTCGAACGCCTCGTGCGCGAGTACCAGGGTCTGTGCTGGCACATCATCCAGCGCATGGTCCGCCAGCCGGAGGACACCCGCGAGCTGTGCCAGGAGGCCTTCCTGCGCGTCCACCAGTGCCTGCACCAGTACCGGGGCGAGAGCGCACTGAAATCCTGGATCGGCCAGGTGGCCTATTCGGTCGCCAAGCGGCACCTGGAAAAACGCCGCATCGCCATCGTCGAGCCCATTGGCGACGAGGACGATGGCATCAGCCTGCTGGACCAGATCAGCGACGGCTTCGACCTGGAAACCGCGTGCGCCGATGCGGAGATCGCCGCGGGCCTGCATGAGGAAATCGAGGCCCTGCCGCCGTTGCAACGCACGCTGCTGACGCTGTATCACCTGGATGAAGTGCCCATCGTCGAGATCGCCCGCATTACCGGTCTCGCCGAAGGTACGATCAAGAGCCATCTGTTCCGGACCCGGGCGCGACTGCGCGAACGCCTGCAGGCCCGGATGGGAGTGACCGCATGAACATGCCTGACGACCGTAACCCCGCCAGCCGCACCGACCCGCCCGTCGGACGCAACGGTTGGCGCAGCCTCGACGCCTTGCGCCTGGAAGCCGAATGGCAGGCGCAGGAGCATGCGGTGGAGCAGGAACGCCGTGGACTTCCGCTGGACCAGGCCGATTCGCGACTGGCCGAATATCGGCTGATCGCGCGTGCGTTGCGCACGCCGGCGATGGAACCGGTGCCGTACGACCTCGCGGCACAGATCGTGCGCCACGTCGAAGGCATGCCCGCGGCGGGCGAGCTGCTGGAACGCTGGCTGCTTCGCGTGCTCGGCCTGGTGTTCGCGCTGGCGACGATCTCGGCGATCGCAACGTATGGTGCGCAGTGGATGCCGGCGTTCTCGCAACTGTGGCCGACGCTGTCGCCGCGGTCGGCCGATTGGGCCGGCCTGCTGGTCGGGTGCCTCGCCGTGTCACTGGCGTGGCAGGGCGTGGGCCGCTTGATGCGGGCGGATGTGGAAATGCCGGCGGGGCTGGCTTGAACTGACGCCGTGGCGTCGAGCGCGCGTGGAAAAGCCCCTCTCCCACCGGGAGAGGGGTTGGGGTGAGGGGCGGGACGTGCGAGCACGCTCGCACTCGCTATGCCGCTGGTGACGCGCGAAGCACGGGCTTCGAAAGCAACACAGCTGCCATCCCTGGCGCAACGCACCGGCTCCGGAACGCCCGGCCCGGCCATCCATGGCCGGTCGTTCGGCAGCCCACGCGGCAGTGCCGCGTAAGCACGGACATCAAATGGCGCTGCAGCTGCCATCCATGGCGTCACGCATCGGCTCCGGATCGCCCAGCCCGGCCATCCATGGCCGGGCGTTCGCGGCCGCGCGCGCCAGTGGCGCGCAAGCGCGGCCGCTCACCCCTTGATACACACCACCTGGCGCAACGTATGCACGATCTCCACCAGGTCGCGCTGCGCCGCCATCACCGCGTCGATGTCCTTGTACGCGGCCGGTGACTCGTCGATGACGCCCGCATCCTTGCGGCACTCCACGTGCGCCGTCGCCTCGCGGTGCTCCTTCAGCGTGATGCGGGCACGTGCCGCGGTGCGGCTCATCACGCGGCCCGCGCCGTGGCTGCAGCTGTGGAAGCTGTCCGCGTTGCCCTTGCCGCGCACGATGAAGCTGCGTGCGCCCATGCTGCCCGGAATGATGCCGAGCTCGCCCTCGCGCGCGCTGACCGCGCCCTTTCGCGTGACCAGCAACGACTCACCGAAGTGGTCCTCACGCTGCACGTAGTTGTGGTGGCAGTTCACCGCCGTCTTGTCCATCTGGAACTTCGGCAGGCGATGACGCATCTCGTGCAGCACGCGCGCCATCATCGCCTCGCGGTTCGCACGCGCATAGTCCTGCGCCCACGAAACCGCTTCGACATACTCCTCGAACAGCGGCTCGCCTTCGATGAAGAACGCGAGGTCGCGATCGGGCACATGGAAGCCGAGCACGCGCTTCTCCAGCTCGCGACGCGCCAGCTCGATGAAATACGTGCCGATGAGGTTGCCCGTGCCGCGCGAGCCGGAGTGCAGCATCACCCACACCCGGTCTTCCTCGTCGAGGCAGATCTCGATGAAGTGGTTGCCGCCGCCGAGCGTGCCGATCTGCCGGTCGAGCTTGTCCGGACGGATCTTCGGATGCTTCTGGCGGATCTTCGCCAGGCGCGCGACGAGGCTGGACTTCTCCAGCGCCGTCTCGACGCTGTCGGGAATCCGGCGGTGCTCGCCACCCGGGCCGTTGCCGACCGGGATGCTGCGCTCGATCGAGTTGCGCAGCAGCGACAGGTCGTCCGGCAGGTCGTCGGCGCGCAACGTCGTGCGCACCGCGGCCATGCCGCAGCCGATGTCGACGCCGACCGCGGCAGGGATGATGGCGCCCTTCGTTGGCACGACCGATCCCACCGTCGCGCCGATGCCCAGGTGCACGTCGGGCATCACCGCGACCCACGGCCCGACGAAGGGCAGAGTCGTGATGTTGCGCAGCTGCTGCCGCGCCTGGTCTTCGACCGGCACGCCGCGCGTCCAGCCCTTGATCGGCGTGGCCGCACCTTCGGCATGCAGCAGGTCGAATGAGATGTGTTGCGTGTTCATGGTTCCTGTCCTTGTGGAAATTCGCGCAGGCGGATCCTTCCACCTGCACGAAAGCTTACGACTTCAAACTCACAAGCTGCTTCATGAGGCCGTCCAGGCCGCCGAACACGGTGAGCTTGTCGATCTTCTCGGTCACTTTCTCCAGAGCTTCCAGCTCCTTCAGGCGCATGAGCACCGGGCTGCCCTCGATCAACTTCGCGGTGTTGAGCAGGGAACGCGTGGCGTTCGCCTCCTCGCGACGACGGATGACGTTGGCCTGGGCCGCCTTCTCCGCCTGCACGACGCTGTTGAGGATCTCCTTCATCTCGCCCGGCAGGATCAGGTCCTTCACACCCACGCCGAGCAGTTCGACACCGACCTCGCCGACGCGACCGCGCACGTAGCCGAAGATGTCGGCGTCGAGCGAGGCCTTGTCGCCGAGCAACTCGTCGAGCGTCTTGGCGGAGACCGCCTTGCGCAGACCGAACTGCAGTTCGCGATACACGTAGTCGCCGTACTTGGCGACCTTCGTGATCGCGGCCACCGGATCGACGATGCGCACGCTTGCGGCGAGGTTCACGCGCAGGCTGACCTTGTCGCGGGTCAACAGCTCCTGGCCCGAGACCTCGATCGACTGCACGCGAAGATCGACCGCCTGCACGACCACGTTCCTGCGGAAGTTCCAGAACGCGTAGGAACCCGGCTCCACGACACGCACGAGCTTGCCGTCGATGAACACCAGGCCGGCGAACTCCGCCGGCACCGGCAGCACGACGGCGACCTTCTCCAGCATTGCGAGCTGGCGCAGGCGCGTTGCCACCTCACGCGACACGTCCGGCTCGTCCTGCAGCGCGAGCGTGCGCACCTCGACCACGACCGGGCCCTTCCAGTACAGCCGGCGCGAACCCGGTGCGAGCACGTCCTCGATACGTCCGTTCTTCACGACCAGGCCGACTTCGTCCGCGCCGATGTCGGCCAGCACGAACGTCTCGCCCAGTCGCGGGCCCAGCGCATCGATCAGCGCGTTCTCGTCGCTGCCCGCGTACTCGGCGCGCAATGCGATGTTGTGCACCTTCACCTCGACCCGACCCAGCGGGTCATTGATGCGATGCACGCCCGGCGCGATGACGCCTTCGAATTGACGGTTGCGATACACCAGGCCGCGCTCGCCGTCACCGATCACGACCCTCTTGGTCCAGAACATCATGGTGTTGTCCTTATGGCTCTGGTGGTCCGACCCGCTTGGTGCGCGAGGGATCGGTTGTCGCGTTGATTCGTCATCCTGGCGAAGGCCGGGATCCAGGCCCGCAGCGCCGATGCCCGACGCGGCGAACGTGAAGAAGAAGGTGGAAACACCCCCGACGCCGAACCCGCGGAGCACATCGCGCTCGATGCATTCGATGCGATGGCGCTCGGAATCCGATGCAAGCCGACATCGCCTGCGAACGAACTCGCACAACCAGCGCACGCATGCCCGAGGGCGGCGGCCCGGCGGATCCGCCGCTGCGGCATTCCGTTCGCACCGCGCACACGGCGCGATGCAGGACGAAACACCGCAAGGGGCGTTTCCGATGGAGGGACTTTCGTCCCGATGTCATGGCGTGACAGGCCATGTTCCGGAGCGGGACTTGAACCCGCGACTCTCAGGCTTGCGACCTGATGCTCTACCCGACTGAGCTATCCAGTGGAGGACGAACCGGAGTCGAACCGGCGACCAACGGCACGAGCCGTTGCTCTCCCAACTGAGCTATCGTCCGCTCACGACGCACGTCCATGCATCCACGGCATACGCAACGGCAGCGCCGTGCGCACCGGACAGGCATGGCTTCCACCACGAACCTGTGCCGCTGTGAATGTGTGGCAGGGTGCGCCGTGCATTGGCGTCGCGATTCATCGACAACGACGGTCGTGACGCCAATCTTGTGCGAATGCACCCGTCCGCTGCCGCGCCGAAGCATCCAGGCGCAGCGCTGAAGCGCTTCACGGCATTCCCTGACTCGAAACCAGCATGTTCCGGATGCTTCGGGATGCGCGATGCAATCGCGTTGTGATCGTTGAAGTGTGTTGCGAGACCGGCCTTTGCGAACGCCGGAAAGAAAACGCCCCCGGGTGGTGAACCCGAGGGCGTTCGCGTTGCCTCGGGGAGATCGGGGTGACCGATCTCCCGTGTGCGGAAGATCAGTCCAGTGGCTTGCCTTCGTCGCGCAGTCGCGGCGCGAGCGCGCACAGACCGCGGCCGTTGGGCTGCAGTGCGTGGCGCTTGGCGATATGTGCGATGAAGTTCATGGAATGCGACTGATCGAGTTGTGAGTGGTGATGCGAAGGTCGCGCAAGTTACGCACTCGTAAAAACGAATGCAAGACCGTTCGTCGGGAAACGAACGGTTCGATTGATGCCTTGATGCAGCTCAGCGCAACAACGGCGCGAGCTGTGTCCACACATGGTCGCGCAGTTTCGGCTGTGCGCTTGCGATCGGGTGCAGGTTGTCGTCCTGGAACGCGGCGCGATCCAGCGCGATGGGTTCCAGCAGGAACGGCAGCAGCGCGATGCCGTGCTGTTTTGCCAGCGCCGCAAAGTTGTCGCTGAAACCCTGCGTGTACTCGCGACCGAGGTTGGGTGGCATGCGCATGCCGATCAGCAGCACCTTCGCGCCGGCCTTCTTCGAGGCGCCGATCATGCGGTCGAGGTTCGCGCGCGACTGCGACAGCGGCAGGCCGCGCAGCCCGTCGTTCGCGCCCAGTTCGATCACCACCACCGCGGGCTTGTTGCGCTTGAGTTCGCCATCGATGCGGGACGCGCCGCCGGCCGTGGTTTCGCCGCTGATGCTCGCGTTCACCACGCGCCAACCCGGCTTCGTCTTCGCGATGCGGTCCGCGGTCAGCGCGACCCAACCCTGCGAAGCGGCAAGGCCGTAACCGGCCGAAAGCGAATCGCCCATCACCAGCACCGTCCGCGCCGGCTGCGCGGCGGGCGCGGCCTTCGCGGTCTGGGCGAAGGTGGGGAACGCAACCGCCAGCATCAGCGACGCGGCCGCGACCCAGCCAATGGCACATTGCATGCGATGCGAAAGGCCCGCATATCCGGTCGAGGCGTGGCCTGAACCGCGGGCACTGGTCTTCTTAAAGAACATTTAATCCGCGCTCCCAATAGTGATGCACGTGGCGGTACCGACGACGATGAACGATCACAGCATAAGGACGAACATGGCAGATTCCATCGCACCGCGCACACAGGCTCAAGCGGCGCTTCAGGTGGGCGCGCTGGGCAAGCGCGTGATGCTGCCTTCGGGCGAGCTGGTGATCCTGGACGATGTCTCGTTCGACATCGCGCCGGGCGATACGGTGGCGATAGTCGGAGCATCCGGCTCCGGCAAGAGCACGCTGCTGTCGCTGCTGGCGGGCCTGGATACGCCCAGCAGCGGGCGCGTGGTGCTGGATGGCGAGGCGTTGTCGACGCTGGATGAAGACGGCCGCGCACGCGTGCGCGGCGAGAAGGTCGGCTTCGTGTTCCAGAACTTCCAGCTGCTGCCCTCGCTCACCGCGCTTGAGAACGTGATGCTGCCGCTGGAGCTGCGCGGCGATCGCGAGGTGGATGCGCCGGCGCGCGCGATCCTCGAAAAGGTCGGCCTCGGCCAGCGCCTGAATCACTATCCGCGCCAGCTGTCCGGCGGCGAGCAACAGCGCGTCGCGCTCGCGCGCGCGTTCGTCACGCGGCCGTCGCTGCTGTTCGCCGACGAACCCACCGGAAATCTCGACACGCACACCGGACAGGCGATCATCGAACTGCTGTTCGAGTTGAATGCGCATGCGGGTACGACGCTGGTGCTGGTCACGCACGACGAGCATCTGGCCTCGCGTTGCGGCCGTCTGCTGCGTTTGGACAGCGGCCGGCTGGTGTCGTCATGAGCGGTTCGCGTGGTGGCGTCATCGGGCTGGCCTGGCGTCAGCTGCGGCGCGATCTCGTGGCCGGTGATGTGCGCATCCTGATCGCGGCGCTGGTGCTTGCGGTCCTCGCGGTCACCGCGGTCGGCTTCGTCACCGATCGCGCCGAACGTGCGCTCGCGATCGAAGCCAATCGCCTGCTGGGTGGCGACGCGGTCGTGCGCGCCGATTCGCCCATCGGCGGCGCGGTGCGCGACGCCGCAAACGCGCCTGCGCTGCAACGCACGCAAACCATCGAGCTGCAGACGATGGTCCGCGTCGGCGAGCGCCTGCAGCTCGGCGACCTGCGCGCACTGGGCGAAGGGTTTCCGTTGCGCGGCGCATTCCGCACCAGCGGCGCCGACGGTGTCGAGCGCGATGCCGGTGGCGTGCCCGCGCGGGGCTCGATCTGGATGAGCCGCGCCGGCGCCGACACGCTCGGCGCGAAGCTGGGCGATGAGATCGCGCTGGGCGACGCGCATTTCCGCCTCTCCGCACTGGTCGTGCAGGAGCCCGACGCGGCGCTCGACTACTTCAACGTCGCGCCGAAGGTGTTCCTGAACCTCGCCGATGTGCCTTCGACGGGGCTGGTGCAGGAAGGCAGTCGGATCCGCTATCGCCTCGTCGTCGCAGGCCCTTCCGCCGCGGTCGAGAAGTTCGTGGAAACAGCGCGGCCGGCGCTCGGCCGCGGGCAGCGCCTGGAAACCATTTCCGACGCGCGCCCGGAAATCCGTTCCGCGCTGGACCGTGCCGGCCGTTTCCTCGGCCTGGCCGCGCTCGTCTCCGTCGTGCTCGCTGCCGTCGCCGTGGCGATGGCCGCGCGGCGCCACAGCGCACGGCATCTGTCCGGCATCGCGGTGATGCGCTGCCTGGGTGCGAGCCAGCGCACGCTGGTGGGCATCCAGGTCGGCGAGTTGCTGATGCTGGGCGTCATCGCGAGCACCCTCGGCGTGCTCCTCGCTTTCGCGTTGCAATGGGCCATTGGCGGCTGGCTCGCACAGGCGCTGAAGTTGTCGATCCCGCCGGCGGGCCTGATGCCGGCGGTGCAGGGCTACGGCGTCGGGCTGGTGGTGCTGATGGCGTTTGGCGCGCCGCCGGTGCTGGCGCTGCGTCGCGTGCCGGCGTTGCGCGTGCTGCGTCGCGACCTGGATCCCACCGAGCCGAGTGCGTGGCTGGTGGCCATCGCCGGCTTCGTCGGGCTCGCGGCGTTGTTGTGGTGGAAGGCGGGTTCGGCGGCGCTGGGCCTGTCGATGCTCGCCGGCATCGCCGCGACGCTGCTGGTGCTCGCACTGCTGGCGTGGGCGCTGATCCTCGTCGTACGCCGCGTGCGCTCGCGCCTGCGTGGCAGCCTGCGATACGGCCTGGCGAACGTGAGCCGTCGCGCCGGCACGAGCATCGCGCAGGTGTCGGCGCTGGGTCTGGGGCTGATGGCGCTGCTGCTGCTGACGTTCGTGCGGACGGATTTGCTGGACCGCTGGCAACTCGCACTCGCAAGCGATGCGCCAAACCGCTTCATCGTCAACGTGCAGGACGACCAGGTCGACGCGGTGCGCGCCTTCATCGCCGAACAGGGCGTGGCCGCGCCGACGCTGTATCCGATGATCCGCGGGCGCCTCACTGCGTACAACGGCAAGCCGGTCACCGGGAAGGACTATGAAGCGCAGGGCGAGCGCGCGCAGCGCCTGGCCGAACGCGAGTTCAACCTGTCCGTCACGGACCACCTTCGCGACGACAACCGCATCACGGAAGGCAAGTTCTGGACGGGCAAACCCTCAAAGCCGGAAGTCTCGGTCGAAGAGGAATTCGCCGGACGGCTGGGCTGGAAGATCGGCGACCGCATCGCCTTCGACATCGCCGGCCAGCCGTTCCAGGCGACCATCACCAGCCTGCGCAGCGTGGACTGGGAAAGCTTCAAGCCGAACTTCTTCGTGATCGCATCGCCGGGTTCGATGGACGGCTTCCCCGCCAGCCACATCACCGCGGTCAGCGTGCCGCCGCAACGCACGCGCTTCACCGCCGATCTGGTCGAACGCTTCCCGAACCTGTCGGTCATCGACATCGGCGCGGTGCTCAAGCAGGTGCGAAGCACGGCGGACCAGGTATCGACGGTGGTGGAAGTGGTCTTCTATTTCTCGCTCGTCGCCGGCGTGCTGGTGCTGATGGCCGCGGTCAGTGCAAGCCAGGACGAACGCCTGCTCGAAGGCGGCGTGATGCGCGCCATTGGTGGCAGTCGTCGCCAGCTGCGCCTGGCGCAGGCGTCGGAGTTCACGGCAATCGGGTTGCTGTCGGGGCTTACCGCCGCAATTGCTGCCTCGCTGATGGCTGGCGTCGTCGCCACGCAGGTGTTCGACCTGCCGTGGGAAGCGGACTGGCGCATGGCCGCGGTGGGCGCGGTGGCCGGCGTGCTCGCGGCACTGCTGGCCGGCATGTTCGCCACCCGGCGCGTGCTGGACGCGCCGCCGTCGGTGACGTTGCGGGAATTGCAGGGGTGAGGCAGAGCGCGTACGCGGCACTGCCGCGTGGTCTGCCAAACGCACGACCCTGGCTGCCGGTGGGGCGATGGACGAAGCGTTGCTCCTATAGCCCAAGCAAGCCTCTTGTAGCCCGGGTAAGCGCAGCGAACCCGGGCTCGGCTGAAGGCCCGCGTACGTCCTTGCGGCTACATCACCGCCTGCGGCCGCGCGCTGAAGCGGCGCGCATAGTCGCGTTCGCCGATCACGCGGTCCACCTCGTCGTTGGCAAGGTCCGGCGCGCCGTAGACGGCGTAGGCGATCTCGCCGTCGCGCATGCCGATCTGATGCAAACGGTAGCGCGGGCGGCCTCCCCCGGTGTTCTCGGGGTAGTGCAGGGGCGGCTCGGCACCGTCCAGATCGAGTTCGCTGTTGTCGACCGTACCGCCGACGAAAAGGGCGCGCATCGCGATTCTCCTTACTGAGCTCGGACTCGATGGTCGCCTGCAAGGCGTTGATTCGGCATGAAACCGCGGCACATCACGCGCAGGCGCGGCGTCCGGCAAAGGTAGAATTGACGTCGATCACACCTGTGGACCCGCCCATGCGCGCCGAAGACGACGCCGCACTGGAAACCCTTTTCCTGCCCATCATCGACGGCCTGCTCGCGTGGCCCCCGGCCGAGACCGCTGGCGGCGCGTTGTTCCTGCGCGCCCGCGACGGCTGGCCGCTGCACCAGCGCGCATGGCCCGGGCTGGCGTGCGAACAGAGTTTCCGCCCGGAAGCGGACGCTCTGGAGCGTTCGGGCTTGTCCCTGCTGGATGAACACGACGATCGGCGCCATGCGCTGGTGCTCGTGCTGCCGCCGCGCCAGCGCGACGAGGCGCGCGCGTTGTTCGCCCGCGCCCTTGCGCGTTGCGCGCCCGGCGGCCGCGTTGTCGCCTGCGTGCCCAACAACGAGGGCGCCAAGTCCGCCGAGGCCGACCTGGCGCGCATCGCCGGGAAGGTGGCCAGCCTGTCGAAGAACAAATGCCGCGTGTTCTGGACGGCGCCACTGGATGGCCCGGCCGACGCCGCGCTCGCCGCGCAGTGGGCCCGGGCCGACGCACCGCGCCCCATTGCCGACGGTCGCTTCGTCAGCCGCCCCGGCGTGTTCGCGTGGGATCGCATCGACGCGGCCTCGCGCCTGCTGGCCGAACACCTCCCCGGCGACCTGTCGGGGCACGCGGCCGATCTCGGGGCGGGCTACGGTTACCTCTCGACGGAACTGCTGTCGCGCTGCCTGGGCATCGAGTCGCTGGACCTGTACGAAGCCGAGCGTCGCGCGCTGGACCTGGCGCGCGAGAACCTCGCGCCTTTCGCCGAACGCGCGACGCTGGGCTTCCACTGGCACGACGTCACGCGCGGCGTGGACGGCCGGTACGACGTGATCGTATGCAACCCGCCGTTCCATGCGCAGGGGCGCGGTGACCGGCCCGACATCGGCCGCCGCTTCATCGCCGTGGCGGCACAGGCGCTCAAGCCCGGCGGCCGCCTGTGGCTGGTGGCCAACCGCCACCTTCCCTACGAAGCCGAACTCGATGCGCACTTCGCGCAGGTGCGCACGGTGGCGCAGGCCGGTGGGTTCAAGATCGTCGATGCCGTGAAATCAGGACGCAACGCATGAAGCTGGTCAAACTCATCGCCAACCTCGGCTACGGCAGCCGGAAGGACGTCGCGGCGATGTTCCGCGAAGGCCGCATCACCGACCCGCAGGGCGAGGTGCTCTACGCCGACGACAAAGTGGGCCACGACGTCATCCGCATCGACGGTGAACCGCTCGATCCGCCGGCGGGCATGACGCTGATGCTGCACAAGCCGGTCGGGTACACCTGTTCGACGAAGGATCCGGGCCGCGTGATCTACGACCTGCTGCCGCTGCGTTTCCGCGCGCGCTCGCCGCTGCTGTCCAGCGTCGGCCGCCTGGACCGCGACACCAGCGGCATGCTGTTGATGACCGACGATGGCGCGCTGTTGCATCGCATCGTCTCGCCGAAGGCGAAGCTGGCGAAGGTGTACGAGGCCACGCTGGCCAGTGATCTGCGCGGCGACGAAGGCGAGGTGTTCGCCAGCGGCACGCTGCTGCTCGAATCGGAGAACACGGCGCTCGCGCCGGCCGAACTCGACGTGCACGATGCGCGCCACGCGGCATTGACGCTGACCGAAGGCCGCTATCACCAGGTGCGACGCATGTTCGCGGCGGTGGGCAATCACGTGGACGCGCTGCATCGCAGCCGCATCGGCGGCCTTGCACTGGACGAACTTCCTGCAGGCCAGTGGCGGCTGCTCGATGCCGGCGACCTGGAAACGCTGTTCGGAGGCAAGGCATGAGTCTTCCGTTCACGCCCGTCGCCGTGCTGTTCGACATGGACGGCCTGATGATCGAAAGCGAGCGCGCGCTGCTGCAATGCTGGCGCGAGGCCTCGCAGGAACTGGGGCTGGAGGTCGAGGATGCGTTGTGGCTGTCGTTCGTCGGTCTGTCGGACCGCGCCTGCCAGGCACTATTGCGCGAGCGGTTCGGCGATGAAGACACGCTGCGGGCGCTGCTTCACGGGCTGCAGGTGCGCTACGACGCGCACGTCGAAGCCGGTTTGCCGCTGAAGGAAGGCGTGCTCGAGCTGCTTGCACTGCTGGAGGAGCGCGGCATCCCGCGCGCGGTCGTCACCTCGACGCGTCGCGAACGCGCCCTGCAGAAGCTCACCAGCACCGGTCTTCTGCCTCACTTCCATGAGGTGGTGGCCGGCAACGAGGTGCAGCACACCAAGCCCGCGCCGGACATCTACCTGCTCGCTGCGCAGCGCCTGGGCGTGGCGCCTTCGCTTTGCGTCGTGCTGGAAGATTCCGTGCCGGGTGTTCGCGCCGCATTGGCGGCCGGCATGACGCCGATCCAGGTGCCGGACCTGGTGGTTCCCGACGATGCCGTGCGCGCGCTCGGCCATCGCATCGTCGATTCGCTGGTGCATGCGCGGGCGCTGATTGAGCCGGCGCTCCGGGTTGGCGCTCCATAGCAGCCGGATCGGCATGGTCGTGCGTGCCGGGAGTTGTCCGGCGTCGGTGTACGCTTCGCGCATGACCTTCTCGACGCGCCTCCTGCGCTGGACGACGAGGCCGGCCGGCCAACGCGTCCTGTTCGCGATCACGACCATTGCAGCCATCGTCATGGCGTGCAATCCGGATCTCCTGGTTCTGATGCCGATGGTCGATGCCATCGGCCTCGACGTGCTGGTCGTGCTCCTGGGCGCGCATCTGGTGACCGCCGTGCCCTGCTTGAGGCACTACGCCGTCGAGGGCGCGAAGGTTGTCGGCGGGTTCTTCAAGGCAGTCGGCGGGTGCCTGCTCGGAGGCTACGGTCGCGAACTGGTGTTGAACCTGACGCGCTTCGGCTATTGCCCGATGAAGGCCTGACGCACGGCGCCGCAGGCTTTCAGCGCATCAGCTCATCCCAGCCCTCGCGCCCCAGCTTCTCCAGCGTCGAGATGTTGCGCTCCACGATCACGTCCGGATCCGGGAACGCGGCCACCGCGCGGTCGATACTCGCCTCACGCAGCAGGTGCAGCGTGGGATAGGGCGAGCGGTTGGTGAAGTTGCCCATCTCGTCGGGGTAGGTGCCGGCGAACTGGTACTGCGGGTGGAAGCTGGCGACCTGCAACTCGCCTTCCAGGCCGAGCGCCGCGACCGCCGCATCGGCGCGGTCGAGGAAATCGTTGTAATCGAGGAAGTCGGCCAGCACGTGCGGATGCACGAGCAGCGTCGTGTCCGTGACGTCCGGGTCCGTCGCGGCGAGCAGCGACAATTCCGCGACGAGTTCGTCCAGCAGCGCGTCCACCGTGGTCGCTTCGCTCAGCACGAAGCGCACCTGCTGCTTCACGTACACGGCCTTGGCGAACGGGCACAGGTTGAGCCCGATCACCGCCCGCTCCAGCCAGCGGCGGGTCACGTCGATGGGGTCGTCCGTGCTCAACGTCGTGCCGTACGCGTCAATCGCGGAAGTTCTCGAACTGCAGCGGGCGTTCGAACTCGACGCCGCGCAGCAGCGCGATGGCGGTCTGCAAGTCGTCGCGTTTCTTGCCCGTCACGCGCAGCTTGTCGCCGTTGATCTGGCTGTCGACCTTGAGCTTGGCGCCCTTGATCGACGCCTGGATCTTCTTCGCCAGTTCGCGCTCGATCCCCTGCTTGACGGTGATCTTCTGGCGCGCGCCGGCGAGGTTGGTTTCCACGTCGCCGAATTCCAGGCAGCGCACGTCGATGCCGCGTGCGATCAGGCGCGCGCGCAGGATGTCGTTCATCTGCTTGAGCTGGAAATCGCTGGGCGCCGACTGCGTGATGGTCTGGTCTTCCAGCACGAACTTCGCGTCCACGCCCTTGAAGTCGAAGCGCGTGCCCAGCTCGCGGTTGGCCTGGTCGACGGCGTTGGTCAGTTCGTGGCTGTCGACTTCGGAGACGATGTCGAAGGAAGGCATGGGCCGCTCCGCGGGCTGTTTCGGGGGCGCAAAGGGTAGCGCAGCGGGCGCGAAGCTGCAGCGTTGGAACGCTGTGTCGGCGCGATGCCGACCATTGGCGCACGGCGCGGAAACATCGGCGCGACTAGACTTTCCCGATTCCGCCGCCTGCCAGGAGCACGCCATGTCCAGCACACCTGCCTATGCCGCGCTCAGCGCGACCTCGCCGCTCGCGCCGTTCACCATCGAGCGACGCGAGCCCGGCCCGCGCGAGGTGCTCATCGACATCCTCTACTGCGGCGTGTGCCATTCCGACATCCACCAGGCGCGCGACGGCTGGGGCGGTTCGGTGTTCCCGATGGTTCCGGGGCACGAGATCGTCGGCCGCGTGTCGAAGCTGGGCAGCGAAGTCGCCGCGTTCAAGATCGGCGACGCGGTCGGCGTGGGCTGTTTCGTCGATTCGTGCCGGCAGTGCGCCTCGTGCGAGGCCGGCGAGCAGCAGTACTGCGATTTCGGCATGACCGGCACGTACAACAGCTTCGAGCGCAATCCCGAAGACCGCCGCCGCGTAGACAAGAGCCGTCCGACCTATGGCGGCTATTCCACGCAGATCGTCGTGGATGCGGGCTATCTGCTGCGCATCCCCGAGTCCATTCCGCTCGATCGCGCAGCGCCCTTGCTGTGCGCGGGCATCACGACGTACTCGCCGCTGAAGCATTTCGGCGTGAAGCCGGGCGATCGCGTGGCCGTTGTTGGCCTCGGCGGCCTGGGCCATATGGGCGTGAAGCTCGCCGCGGCGATGGGCGCGCACGTGACGGTGCTGAGCACGTCCGAATCCAAGCGAGGCGATGCACTCGCGCTGGGCGCGCAGGATTTCGCCGCCACGCGCGACCCCGACGTCTTCAAGACACTCGCGGGCCGCTTCGACTACATCCTCGACACCGTCTCGGCCGAGCACGACTACAACCTCTACCTCAATCTGCTGAAGCTGGACGGCACGATGGTCCTGCTCGGCCTGCCGGAAGCGCCGGAGTCGGTGGCAGCGGGCGTGCTGATCCGAAAGCGTCGCCGGCTGGCCGGTTCGATGATCGGCGGCATCGCGGAGACGCAGGAAATGCTGGATTTCTGCGCCGCGCACGGCGTGGCCTCGGACATCGAGCTGATCCGCATCGACCAGATCAACGAGGCGTACGAGCGCATGCTGAAGTCGGATGTGCGGTACCGGTTCGTGATTGATATCGCGAGCCTGCGCGACGCTTGAGAGCCATAGGAGCCCCTCTCCCACCGGGAGAGGGGTTGGGGTGAGGGGCAACGGAGCGGTGGCGTTGAACCACCAGTGCAGTGAGGCACTGCGAGGTTCATCCGCTAAAACTCCGTTGCCCCTCATCCGCCCTTCGGGCACCTTCTCCCGAAGGGAGAAGGGGATTGGCCCGTTATAGTGGCGGCCTCTATTTCATCGCCTCCCGCCATGTCTGCGTCCCGTAATCCGCACCAGCGCCGCGCCATGCTGACCATGCTGGTCGCGGTGGCGATGTTCGCGATGATGGACGCGGGGCTGAAGCAACTGTCGGCGCACTATCCGCCGCTCCAGGTGGCATCGCTGCGCGGCGCGGCGTCTCTGCCGCTGGTGCTGGTGTGGGCGGTGGCGACGGGCGGACTGGCTCCGCTGTTTCGTGTGCGCTGGTCGCTGCACCTGCTGCGCGGCGTGCTGGGCGTGGCGATGATGGCCACCTTCGTGTTCGCCGTCGCGCGGTTGCCGCTGTCCACGACCTACTCGATCTTCTTCGTGGCGCCGCTGCTGATCACCGCGCTCTCGGTCCCGTTCCTGGGCGAGAAGGTCGGTCCGCGTCGCTGGACGGCGATCGTCGTGGGCCTGGTCGGCGTGATCGTGCTGCTGCGCCCGACGGGCGAGGGCATGGCCAGCGTGGCCGCATTGGCGGTGCTGGTCGCGGCGGTCATGTACGCCATCAGCGCGATCACCGTGCGCATCCTCGCGCGCACCGACAGCACGCAGTCGATGATGGTGTGGTTGATGGTGATGATCGCGCTGGGCGCCGGCGCGCTGGCGTGGCCGGAGTGGGTGGCGATCCGTCGCGAGGACTTCTGGCTGATCGCCGCCATCGGCGTGGCCGGCGCGCTGGGCCAGTACGCGATCACCGAAGCGTTCCGCATGGGCGAGGCTTCGGCCATCGCACCGCTGGAATACACCGCGCTGGTGTGGGGCGTGCTGTTCGACCTGACGTTCTGGGGCGTGCTGCCCGATGCGATCACCTGGCTGGGCGCGGCGATCATCGTCGTCAGCGGCCTGTACCTGATCCGCCGCGAGAAGGTGCATGCGGAGGCGGAGCATCCCTGAGGCCGCCGCGAGGCGTCACTGCGCGCGGTAGAGCTTCTGGCAACGCTCGCGGAAGAACGCTCGCCGTTGGGCGTTCGATACAGCGCAGGGAGCAGGCGTAGAAGTTCAGTTCCTTGCCGCCGGCGAACTGCAGGCTCATGCGCGGCGCGGTTTCCCGGCGCTCGTCGATGCGTAGCTGCCGAAGAGCACGAGATGCACGCGCATCGCGAAGGAGGGGAAGCGGATCAGGGGTGCTTGCCGCAGCTGCACAGCGCGGTGATGCGTTCACCGCGCATGCGCTGCAGGTCCAGCCGGCGGTTGCCGGCGACCTTGCGTACCACGCGCCCTTCGAACCCGGCCGCCTCCTCTTTCAGGATGACGATCGACGGGCCTCCGGGCGCGGAGCGATCAGCGTTCGGTACTGGCCGACAGGGCGGCGTTCAACGCGGCGTTGCCGTTCACCAGGTCGGCCCAGCGCAGTTCCTGGCCGTTACGGCGGCCTTTCTCGACCAGTTTCAGGCCATCGGCATCGATGGTCAGGGTGTAGGCGCGTTCCTCGATCTGGATTTCGCGACGCAGGGGCTTGTCGAGCTTCGTGGTCATGCGCAACTCCTCGCAGGGGTGTTTCGGGTTCCACCGCGACCCTACGTGGACGCGGTTAGCGTGGCGTGAATGCGTTCAGCGTGCGGTCGAGCCGGGCGTTAGCGCGGCGTGTCAACGGCCCGCATCCCATGCAAAACGGGCCCCGCATGGGGCCCGCTTCTTCATGCATGGAACGATGCGACGCACGCGTCCTTAGAAGCGCGCACCCAGGCCGACGCCCACGGTGACCGGGTTCAGCTCGGCCTTGCCGACGTTGGTACCGTCGACGGCGACATTCGGCTGGCCGGTGGTGTCGTGCATGTAGCGCACGTCCGCACGGGCGAACCACATCGGAGTGATGTTGACGTCCACGCCAGCGGTGGCCATCGCGCCCTTCGCGGTTTCAACGCCGATGTGCTGGCCGGCCAGCGGGCCGGTCGGCTCGGCCTTCTCGCCGTCGGTGTTGGCCTCGAAGTAACCCAGGCCCACGAACGGACGCACGATGCTCTGGGTATTGCCGAAGTGGTACTGGCCGCTCAGCGCGTAGGGCTGCGTGTCGACGCTGGCGATCTTGCCGTTGGGCGTGCGCACGCGGTTGCCGAACTTGTCGGCCGCACCCCACGCCTCGACGGCGATGTTGTCGGTGATGTAGTAGCTGGCGCTCAGCGTCGCGGCGCCGTCGCCGTCCACTTTGGCGCGTTCACCGGCGATCATCGGATTCTTGGTCGGTTCGGCCAGCGTGTAGCCGCCCACAACCGCGAAACGCTTGCCGCTGGTATCGGGGCCGGTGATTTCCTGCGCGAAGGCAGGGGCGATGGCCAGGGTGGCAACGACGGCTAGGGTCAACTGACGAAAATGCTTCATGGAGGTATCTCCTGTTATTGATTTGACGCCTTTGGGGGAGGCTGCCTTTCGAAGGCGCGGCCAACGTAACGATTCGCCGATGAACCGTTCTTGCCCTGCAAGCGCGCGGTGCGGAACTTTCGCGTCGCGTTGACGGATACGCGGCGCGCGCGCATCTGCCACGCACGCGATGAACCTTGCTTGACCCTGTGGCCACGACGTCGACACGCCCCCGACGCGCCGACTTTCCGACGGACGTGCAGGCGCGGTGGAGGACAGCGCGCGACGCGCAAGGCAAGATGTAAACCCACGGAAAGGACGGGGAAGCGCTCCATGAATCGACAGTTAGCGTCGTGCGCGTTGTGCATCGCGTTCGTGGCCCTGCCGGCCTTCGCGGCGGAGGTCCACATCGACGCGTCGTGCGATATCGATAGTGACTACGACCTGACCATCGACGAACGCAGCGTGATCCTCACCCGCGAGGCCGGCGTGCCGCACGCCATCGTCATGCGCCAGGGCACGCTGTTCGTCGACGACCGCTGGGTCGAGTTGAGCGCCGCCGATCGCCAACGCATCGCCGACTTCGAGCAGGGGACGCGGGCCGCGATGCCCGAGGCGCAGGCCATCGGTCGCGACGCCGCCGAGATCGCCTTCACGGTGCTGGGCGAGGTCGCGGCCGGGTTCGCCAGCGATCCGAATTTGGTGAAGCAGAAGCTCGATCGGGCGCGTGCGCAGATCGATGCGCGGCTGGCGCGATCGGTCACGCCCAACCGCTTCAATGGCCGTGATCTTGGCAGCGGCATCGGCGAGGCGGTGGCCGAGGTGATCCCGAGCCTGATCGGCGACATCGTGTCCGGCGCCATCGGTGCCGCCTTCAGTGGCGATGCGTCGGGGCTCAAGCGCCTGGACAACCTGGATGCCCAGATCGACGCCCGGGTCGAGCCGCGGGCCCGTGCGCTGGAAGCGCGCGCGCAGGGGCTGTGCCGCCGCCTGATGGACCTGGACCGGATCGACGACGCCCTGGAGTTCCGCATGCCCGGTGGGCAGCCGCTGGGCATGCTCGAAGCCCGCCCGTCAAAGGCGGACGACCCGGCCGCCGACCCCGCGCAGGAGGCGGCCCGGGCCGCCCCGCCGGACGAAAAGACACACTGAGTGCCGGATACCGTGTCGTACGGAAGTCTTGGTTGGCGCATGGGCCGGCAAACCGCACAATAGGGTTTTCGCGTCTGCGGGACCCCCACACATGGCTGAGCTCAAAGAAGCACGCGTTCCCGACATCGGGAATTACGACGGCGTGCCGGTGATCGAATTGCTGGTCGCGGTAGGCGATACGGTGAAGCTGGACCAGGGACTGGTCACGCTGGAATCGGACAAGGCCACGATGGAGGTTCCGGCGCCGTTCGCCGGCATCGTCCGCGAGATCAAGGTGAAGCTCGGCGACGAGCTGGCCGAAGGCAGTGTGGTCGCGCTGATCGAGCCGACCGATGCCGCGCCGGCCGCCGAAGCACCGAAGGCGCAGGCCGCTCCGGCGAAGGCCGCCGAACCGCCGCGCGCCGAACCGGCCGCGCCGTCGCAGCAGGTCAAGGCAGCCGAGACGGGCACGAAGGTCGAGCCGGTCGTCGTGGCGCAGCAGGCCGACCGCATCGCCCAGGCATCCATCGACGCCTCGCGCCCGGGCGTGGACCCCGAAGCGATGCCGCCGCGCAGCCCGCCGGTGACGTTCGATTCCAGCGAGCTGATGCCCGACAAGGTGCCCTACGCAAGTCCGGCGGTGCGCCTGTTCGCGCGCGAGCTGGGCGTGGACCTGTCGCAGGTCGGCGGTACCGAGCGCGCTGGCCGCATCAGCCGCGAGGACGTGCAGAAGTTCGTGAAGTCGGTGATGGAAGGCGGCTCAGCGCCGTCGGCGGGCGCCGCGCCGGTCGCCGGTGGCGGCGGCCTCAACCTGCTGCCGTGGCCGAAGGTCGACTTCGCCAAGTTCGGCGAGATCGAGAGCAAGCCGCTCTCGCGCATCCAGAAGCTGTCGGGTGCGAACCTCGCGCGCAACTGGGCGATGATCCCGCACGTCACGCAGCACGACGATGCCGACATCACCGACCTGGAAGAGCTGCGCGTGGCGCTCAACAAGGAGAACGAGAAGGCGGGCATCAAGCTCACCATGCTCGCGTTCCTGATGAAGGCGTCCGTCGCGGCGATGCAGAAGTACCCGACCTTCAACGCCTCGCTCGATGCCTCGGGCGAGAACCTGGTGCTGAAGAAGTACTTCCACATCGGCTTCGCGGCCGATACGCCCAACGGCCTGGTCGTTCCCGTCGTGCGCGACGTGGACAAGAAGGGCGTGATCCAGATCGCGCAGGAAACGGGAGAACTGGCCAAGAAGGCGCGCGACGGCAAGCTTGGTCCCGCCGACATGAGCGGCGGCTGCTTCTCGATCAGCTCCCTGGGCGGCATTGGCGGCACGAAGTTCACGCCCATCGTGAACGCGCCGGAAGTCGCGATCCTCGGCGTGTCCAAGTCGGCGATCCGTCCGGTGTGGGACGGCAAGCAGTTCGCGCCGCGCCTGATCCTGCCGCTGTCGCTGAGCTACGACCACCGCGTCATCGACGGCGCGGCGGCCGCACGTTTCACCGCCTACCTGGCGCAGCTGCTGGCCGACATGCGGCGCGTGCTGCTGTGACGCACCGCGCGCTGGGCCTGGCAATGGCGGCATTGGCCGCCCTGGCGGCGACGTCCGCTGCGCACGCGCAGGACGCGTGCGCGCTGGACCTTGGTCGCGGTTGGCCGCCGGCAACCGAGAACTACGGCTCCGCCGTGGAGCAGTTGTTCTTCGCCGGTGCCAAACCCGTGCTGAGCCTGACCCGCCTGCCCGCGCGCAGTGTCGAAAGCGGCGTGCAGCTGTATGCAGGCGAGGGCGAAGGCGACTGGCGCCTTCGCTTCACCGAAGCGGACGAGCGCGTCGAGGTGTGGAGCGGCGGCAAGCGCGAACTGCGCGTGGGCCAGCAGCCCGACATCGTCGAGGTGCCGATGCCGGCCGCGCTCGCGCGTCGCATCGTCGCCGACTGGCAGCGCGCGCTCAGCACGCAGGTGCCGGCTGATCGCGTGGCGCAGTTCCACGAGGGCGAGGTGCTGCTGTTCGTCGTGGGTGAAACCGCCACCGGCGAGCCGCTGCGTATCAGCGGCCTGCAGCCCGGCTGTGGCCCCGCCGCCGAACTCATGGAGCAGGTGGGCCTGATGATCGAGGCCACCGACGACAGCGACGAGAAGCGCTTCAAGCGCTGGCGCAAGCTCGAAGAATCGCTGGATGAACTGGAACAAACGCTCACCGGCGCCACCGGCTGAGCCGCAGGAGACCCCCACAATGGCGACCATTGAAGTCAAGGTGCCGGACATCGGCGATTACGACGGCGTGCCGGTGATCGAGCTGCTCGTCGCCGTCGGCGATACGGTGAAGAAGGACCAGGGCCTGGTCACGCTGGAATCGGACAAGGCGACGATGGAAGTCCCGTCCTCCGACGACGGCGTGGTGAAGGAGATCAAGGTGAAGATCGGCGACAAGGTCGCCGAGGGCGCCGTGATCGTCCTGCTCGAAAGCGCCGGCGAAGCTGCCGCGCCGAAGGCCGAGGCACCCAAGGCGGCCGCACCCGCTGCGCCCTCACCCGAAACCGCGAAGCCGCCGGTCGCACCGTCGCCGGCCGCACCGCCGAGCGAAGCACCGAAGCCCGCGTTGGGCACCGGCCGCAAGGCCGACATCGAATGCCGCATCGTCGTCCTGGGCTCCGGCCCCGGCGGCTATACGGCTGCGTTCCGCGCCGCCGACCTGGGTTTGGATACCGTCCTGGTCGAGCGCTACGCCAGCCTGGGCGGCGTCTGCCTCAACGTCGGCTGCATTCCGTCCAAGGCGCTGCTGCATGCGGCGGCGCTGATCGAGGAAGCGGCGCATTCGGCAGACATCGGCATCAGCTTCGGCAAGCCCAAGCTCGACCTCGACAAGCTGCGCGACTTCAAGCAGAACAAGGTCGTGGGCCAGTTCACCAAGGGTCTTGGCGGCATGGCCAAGCAACGCAAGGTGCGCACGGTGCAGGGTGTCGGGCGTTTCGTCTCGCCTAACGAGCTGGAAATCACCGGTGACGACGGCAAGACGCAGCTGCTGCGCTTCGAGCAGTGCATCATCGCCGCCGGCTCGCAGGCGGTGAAGCTGCCGAACTTCCCGTGGGACGACCCGCGCGTGATGGACTCCACCGACGCGCTGGAACTGGTCGACGTGCCGAAGAAGCTGCTCGTCGTCGGCGGCGGCATCATCGGCCTGGAAATGGCGACGGTGTACAAGGCGCTCGGCAGCGAAGTGACCGTTGTCGAATTCATGGACCAGCTGATGCCGGGCGCCGACAAGGACCTGGTCAAGCCGCTGGCCGATCGCCTGAAGAAGCAGGGCGTCATCGTCCATCTGAAGACGAAGGCCGCGCAGGTCGAAGCGGCCAAGAGCGGAATCACCGTGTCGTTTGAAGCGGCCGAAGCCGGCGCGACGCCCGCGCTGGAGAAGGGCACGTGGGATCGCGTGCTGGTTGCGGTCGGCCGCGCGCCGAACGGCAACAAGATCGATGCCGACAAGGCCGGCGTGCAGGTGACCGATCGCGGCTTCATCCCCGTTGATCGCCAGATGCGCACCAACGTGTCGCACATCTTCGCCATCGGCGATCTGGTCGGCCAGCCGATGCTGGCGCACAAGGCGACGCACGAAGGCAAGCTCGCGGCGGAAGTGGCGGCGGGCGAGAAGCGTGAGTGGGTTGCGCGCGTTGTGCCGTCGGTGGCCTATACGGATCCGGAGATCGCCTGGGTCGGTGTCACCGAAACCGAAGCCAAGGCCAAGGGCCTGCATGTCGGCGTGGGCAAGTTCCCGTGGGCGGCCTCCGCGCGCGCCGTGGGTATCGGTCGCGGTGAAGGTTTCACCAAGCTGATCTTCGACGAGAAGACGCATCGCATCATCGGCGGTGGCATCACCGGCGTGCATGCGGGCGACCTGATCAGCGAAGTCGCGCTCGCAATCGAGATGGGCGCGGAAGCCGGCGACATCGGTGCCACCATCCATCCGCACCCGACGCTCAGCGAGACGGTGGCGATGGCGGCCGAGGTCTACGAAGGCACGATCACCGACCTGTACATTCCGAAGAAGAAGTAACGCGGAACGTTGTGGCGTTGCATGAAACAGGCGCGGATTTCCGCGCCTGTTTCGTTTTGTGCGTCAGGGCCGATCAGAACGAGAACGACACGCCCGCGACCGGCCCCTTGAAGCGGTGGTCCAGGCCCAGCGAGCCATCGCGGCCGCCACGACGTGCGTCGAGCTTGAACCAGTCGTAGCCGACGAACGCACCGAACACCGGCGTGAAGCGGTATTCCACCGCCGCGTTCGCGCGCGAGATGCTGCCGTCGTAATCGCCGAAGTCGCCCCAGTCGGCGTCCAGGTACTGGCCCTGCACATTGATCAGCCACTTCTCGCTCGGCGTGAACGTGAAGCGCGCGCCGACCACAGGCGCGTAGCCGTCTTCCTGGTCGCTGTCTTCATAGCGGTACGGCCCGGCTTCGGCGAGCAGCTTGCCGTCGAGCTTCGCCCATTCGGCGCCGATCTGCAGGCCGAGTTCGAAGGTATCGGTGTTCACCACGGCGTAGTCGTACATCAGGCTCGCCAGCGTGAACTCCACTTCGGCGCGCGCGAAGCTGCCGGCGGGAATCGTGTACTGGTCGTACGACAGATCGCGGTCGAGCGTGGTGGTCTTTTCCTTGTCGTACTGGAAATAGTCGAACACCAGGCGCTGTCGTTCGCTGAAGCGGAACGTGCCATCGATGCGCGGCGACACTTCATTGCTGCCGAAATCGAAGTCCTGGCTATAACGGTAATCCTGCCCCATGAACTGCGTGTTGGCGGTGAGTTCGCTGGAAGCATCGGCATCCATCGCGCCGATGCGAAGGGTGAATCGATCGTTCTGTTGCGCTTGCGCGGTGCCGGCGAAAAATACGGAAGTCAGGGCCAACGTTGCGCCCAAATGCTTCAACTCCATCATCAGTCCACTCCATCGAAGCGATTGCGAGTGCGTAATGGAGCCGCATCAACGATGCAGCAAAAGTGAACGTCGCCGCGATGTGCGCGTTGATGCAGTGATCGTGCGATCGAAGAGGTGTGCGATCACGCGCGACTCACGCGCAAGGCTTCGTATCTGCGCGGATCGATGCGCATGCACGCATCGAAGCGCGCACGTCGGCGCGTGCACATCGAACGCGCGTATCGGGAGAAGGAGAAGCCCCGGCGCGAGCCGGGGCTTCGGAGGGCCCACCAAGACTGCCGTTGACGAGGAGAGAGCGTCGGCGGGCGATCACTACATGGGACAGAGCGATTGCGAAAAGGTTCCGCAGTCTGTGGACGCGATGACTAAACCGGAACTACGTCACAGTGCGACCGCGTTGGTGCCCGTCTGTGCCGACTGCCGCCGCGCTTCGATGCGTTTCCACACCTTCTCGTGGAAGTGGAACGCGACCGTATTGCAGGCGGGCTCGACCAGCGCCAGAGCGCCGCCGACCCAAACGCTGCCCGTCATCAGGTAGCCCACGGTGAAGGCAACGCTGAAGTGGATCGCGGCGAAGCTGAAGGTCTTGGCCATGGGGGAGGCGTCATATGAGAGTGGTTCTCATTATGTGGACACGTCGCGCGAGGTCCAATCGAACGTTCCGTGCTTGGCGATAGCCGCAGGCTATTGTTCGAGAATCTGTCGCGGAAGCCCCCGGAACGTGTCGATTGGCCCGAATCCGGGCGAAACAGGGGTTCCGTGACCCTCGCCGGTTGCCCGGACTTAAGGCGACCTTTATACTTTTGCGGCTCTACCGGGCGCTTTGCGCCTGCCCCAGACCGACGAGTCCCGCGTGCACGATCCTTTGTCCGCAGGCCGCCGGCTGGCGTCGCGCGCGACTGCCTGGCAGGGCGCCGCGGCAGCGCTGGCCGCGCTGGCGTTCATCCCCCTCGGGGCGCCCATGGCGCTGGCGGCGGCGGTGGGCGGCGGTGCGGTCTTCGCGGGCGGACTGGTGGCGGTCCTGATGGCCCTGGGCGGCGGCATACAGCCGGCCGGCATGGCGATGGGGCGGCTTCTGGCCGGGGTGATGTTGAAGTGGGTGGTGGTGTTTGGAGTTTTAACCCTCGGCCTGGCCGGGTTCAAGCTGCCGCCATTGCCGATGCTGGTGGGAGTGCTTGCGGCAACGCTCGCATTCGTACTGGCCAATCTTTTGAAACGATAAGGTGTCTTTCGTGAGCGAACAGACCGGTTCGGGCGGCCTGAACGAATACATCCAGCATCACCTCCACCAGAACACCATCGAAGTGTTCGGCGGTGCGTTCCATGTCGACACCTGGGCGGTGTCGCTGGTGCTTGGACTGCTTTTCATCGGCTGGTTCGCGTTCTTCGCGCGCAAGGCCACGGCGGGCGTTCCGACCAAGGGTCAGGCGTTCGTCGAACTCATCCTGGAGTTCATCGACGGCCAGGTGAAGGACAGCTTCCACGGCGATCGTCGTTCGATCACGCCGCTGGCGCTGACGATCTTCGTCTGGGTCGTGATGATGAATGCCATGGACCTGTTGCCGCTGGATGCGCCGTACACGGCCATCAAGCTGGCTGCCGGCGCAGAAGTCGCGCACCACACCTATTTCCGCTGGGTGCCCACGGCCGACCTCAATACCACGCTGGCAATGTCGGTGGTGGTGTTCTTCCTGATCCTGGGTCACTCGATCAAGGCCAAGGGCGGCTTCGGCTTCGGCAAGGAACTGCTGACCGCGCCGTTCCACGCGCACGGCACCGGCGCCAAGATCGCGCTGGCACCGGCGAACCTCGGCCTCAACGTCATCGAATACCTCGTCAAGCCGGTCAGCCTGGCCATGCGACTGTTCGGCAACATGTACGGCGGCGAGCTGGTGTTCATGCTGATCGCCGGTCTGCTGGGCGGCAGCATCCTGATGTTCGTGCCGGGCGTGATCTTCAACGTCGCCTGGGCGCTGTTCCACATCCTGATCGTGCTGCTGCAGGCCTTCATCTTCATGATCCTCACCGTCGTCTACATCGCCGGCGCGTACGAGAGTCACTGATCCGCTTCACCTTTCGCTTCACCTTCCCGTTAGTCCAAACCAAAACGTTTCAGTAGGAGAAAACCATGGAATTCATCGCCAGTGTGCAGGGCCTGACCGCGATCGCGATCGGCATGATGGTCGGCCTCGGCGCGATCGGTGCGTGCCTCGGTATCGCGCTGATGGGCTCGAAGTTCCTTGAGTCGGCTGCCCGTCAGCCGGAGCTGGTTCCGATGCTGCAGGGCCGTATGTTCCTGCTGGCCGGCCTGATCGACGCGGCGTTCATCATCGCGCTGGCCGTCGGCCTGCTGTTCGCCTTCGGCAACCCGCTGCTCGGCGCTCTGACGCAGGCTGCTGGCGCCTAATCAGGCTGCACGGTCTTGCTGAGCCGTCCGCCCTGCGGACGGCTCTCCCGGGCGTAACCGCTCGACAGAAAAACGTTCCATCGGAGCTGTCATGAATCTCAACATGACCTTCTTCGGCCAAATGATCACGTTCATCGTGCTCATCTGGTTCACGATGAAGTTCATTTGGCCGCCGCTGAACAAGGCGATCGAAGAACGTCAACAAAAGATTGCCGAGGGTCTGGCTGCCGCAGAGCAGAGCCAGAAGAACCTGGCACAGGCCCAGCAGAGCGTCGATGCCGAGCTGCGTGCCGCGCGTACCAAGGCCAACGAGATCATCGACCAGGCGCATCAGCGCGCCAATCAGATCATCGACCAGGCCAAGAACGACGCGATCACCGAAGCCAACCGGCAGAAGTCGGCGGCCGAGGCCGAGATCGCTGCGGCGTCCAACCGTGCCCGCGAGGAACTGCGCAAGCAGGTGTCCACGCTGGCCGTGACCGGCGCCGAGAAGCTGCTCAAGCGCGAAATCGATGCCAACGCCCACAAGGCGCTGCTCGACGAGCTGGCAGCCCAGCTTTGATCTGTGACCCAGGCTCGCTCGAGCGGAATGATCTGAAATGACCCAGGCCCTGACCCTCGCCCGTCCGTACGCCCGTGCCGCCTTCGCGCTTTCGCGCGAAGGTGGTCGCACCGCTGCGTGGTCGCAGGCACTCGCCTTCGCTTCGCGCGTGGCGGCCGATCCGCAGGCCCAGGCGCTGCTCGGCCACCCGCTGCTGAACCCGGCCGACGCGGTCGGCCTGCTCGCACCGGACGGCGCCGAAGAGGCGTTCACCCGCTTCCTCGGCCTGCTCGCCGACAACCGCCGCCTCGCGCTGCTGCCGGAAATCACTGGCCAGTTCGAAGAACTGCGCGCGGAAGCCGAGCGCGTGGTCAAGGCGAAGGTCACCGCGGCGAACGAACTGCCCGCCGCCGAACTCGACGCCATCAAGGCCGCGCTGAAGAAGCGCTTCGGCCGCGAGGTCGAGATCGAGACGGCCGTGGACGCCACGCTGATCGGCGGCGCCGTGATCGACGCGGGCGACGTGGTCATCGACGGCTCGCTGAAGGGCAAGCTCGAGCGCCTGCAGTCGACGCTGTCGCAATAACGAATTCATCTGCAATTCCGGGCAACCGGATCAAGGGACTCAACCCATGGCAACCACCACGCTCAACCCGTCCGAAATCAGTGAACTGATCAAGACCCGCATCGAGAAGGTCAAGCTGACCGCCGAAGCGCGCAACGAAGGCACCGTCACCTCGGTGTCGGACGGCATCGTGCGCATCTACGGCCTGGCCGACGTGATGCAGGGCGAAATGATCGAGCTGCCGAACAGCACCTACGCCCTGGCGCTGAACCTGGAGCGCGACTCGGTCGGCGCCGTGGTCCTGGGTGACTACGAGCACCTGCGCGAAGGCGACGTCGCCAAGACGACCGGCCGCATCCTCGAAGTGCCGGTCGGCCGCGAGCTGCTCGGCCGCGTCGTGAACGCGCTGGGCGAGCCGATCGACGGCAAGGGCCCGATCGGCGCTTCGCAGACCGCTCCGGTCGAGCGCGTTGCCCCGGGCGTGATCTGGCGCAAGTCGGTCGACCAGCCGGTGCAGACCGGTTACAAGACCGTCGACGCGATGATCCCGATCGGCCGCGGCCAGCGCGAGCTGGTCATCGGCGACCGCCAGACCGGCAAGACCGCCCTGGCCATCGACGCGGTGATCAACCAGAAGGGCACGGGCATCAAGTGCGTGTACGTGGCGATCGGCCAGAAGGCCTCGACCGTGGCGAACATCGTGCGCAAGCTCGAAGAGAACGGCGCGCTGGCGCACACCATCGTCGTGGCCGCCACGGCGTCCGAGTCGGCCGCCATGCAGTACATCTCGGCCTACGCCGGCTGCACCATGGGCGAGTACTTCATGGACCGCGGCGAAGACGCGCTGATCGTGTACGACGATCTGTCCAAGCAGGCCGTCGCCTACCGCCAGATCTCGCTGCTGCTCAAGCGTCCGCCGGGTCGCGAAGCCTACCCGGGCGACGTGTTCTACCTGCACAGCCGCCTGCTCGAGCGCGCCGCTCGCGTCTCCGAAGAGTACGTCGAGAAGTTCACCAACGGCGAAGTGAAAGGCAAGACCGGTTCGCTGACCGCGCTGCCGATCATCGAAACGCAGGCCGGCGACGTGTCCGCGTTCGTTCCGACCAACGTGATCTCGATCACCGACGGCCAGATCTTCCTGGAAACCGACCTGTTCAACGCCGGCATCCGTCCGGCCGTGAACGCCGGCATCTCGGTGTCGCGTGTCGGTGGTGCGGCCCAGACCAAGATCATCAAGAAGCTGTCGGGCGGCATCCGCATCGCGCTCGCCCAGTACCGTGAGCTGGCTGCGTTCGCGCAGTTCGCTTCCGACCTGGACGAAGCCACCCGCAAGCAGCTCGAGCGTGGCCAGCGCGTCACCGAGTTGATGAAGCAGAAGCAGTACGCCCCGATGCCGATCGCGCTGCAGGCGCTGTCGATCTACGCCGTCAACGAGGGTTTCCTCGACGACGTGCCGGTCAACAAGATCCTGGCGTTCGAAGACGGCCTGCACGCGCACTTCGTCAACACGCAGGGCGAGCTGATCAAGACGATCAACGGCACCGGCAACTGGAACGACGAGATCGAGGCGACCTTCAAGAAGGGCATCGCCGAGTTCAAGCAGACCGGTTCCTGGTAAGCGACGAACGGTCGATCACCCGCGCGGGCCCCGTCCCGCGCCGTTGAATCCAAGCAGACGAGAGCAGCATGGCAGGCGGACGCGAAATCAAATCCAAGATCAAGAGCGTGCAGAACACCCGCAAGGTGACGCGCGCGCTCGAGATGGTCTCGGCTTCCAAGATCCGCAAGGCGCAGGAACGCATGAAGGTCTCGCGTCCGTATGCGCGCGTGATGAAGCAGGTCATCGGTCACCTGGCGCAGGCCAACTCCGATTACCAGCATCCGTACCTGGTCGAGCGCAAGGATGTGAAGCGCGTCGGCTACATCATCGTGTCGTCCGACCGCGGCCTGGCCGGTGGCCTGAACAACAACCTGTTCCGCAAGCTGCTGGTGGAATTCCGCAAGTGGCAGGAGCAGGGCGTCGAGATCGACGTCGTCACCATCGGCCAGAAGGCCTCGGTGTTCTTCCGTCGCATCAAGGTCAACATGGTCGGTTCGGTCACCCACCTGGGCGACCAGCCGAAGCTGGAAGACCTGGTCGGCGTGGTGAAGGTGATGCTGGACGGCTACAGCGCGGGCAACCTTGACCGCGTGTTCGTCTGCTACAACGACTTCGTCAACACGATGACCCAGCGCGCGGCGTTCGACCAGCTGCTGCCGCTGCCGCCGTCGGAAACGCAGGTGGCCAAGCACGACTGGGATTACATCTACGAACCCGATGCGGAGACCGTGCTGTCGCACGTGCTCAACCGTTACGTCGAGTCGCTGGTGTACCAGGCCGTTCTCGAGAACGTTGCCTCCGAGCATGCCGCGCGCATGGTCGCGATGAAGGCCGCTTCCGACAACGCCACCAAGCTGATCGGCACGCTGAACCTGGTCTACAACAAGGCCCGCCAGGCTGCGATCACGCAGGAAATCTCGGAAATCGTCGGCGGCGCCGCCGCGGTCTGACGGCGCAGAACAAACAAACCGCGCGGGCGCGACATTCCGCGACCGCACAACAGATTCAAGTTAGAGGAAATCACCATGAGTCAGGGCAAGATCGTTCAGATCATCGGCGCCGTCGTCGACGTCGAGTTCCCGCGCGAGTCCGTGCCGAAGGTGTACGACGCGCTGAAGGTCGAAAACACCGCCATCACGCTCGAAGTCCAGCAGCAGCTCGGTGACGGCGTCGTCCGCACCATCGCCCTGGGCTCCACCGACGGCCTCAAGCGCAACCTGGTCGCCACCAACACCGGCCGCGCCATCGCGGTGCCGGTCGGCGCCGGTACGCTGGGCCGCATCATGGACGTGCTGGGCAACGCCATCGACGAAGCCGGCCCGGTCGCCGCTTCGGACCATTGGGAAATCCACCGCGCCGCTCCGTCGTACGAGGACCAGTCCTCGGCCAACGACCTGCTGGAAACCGGCATCAAGGTCATCGACCTGATGTGCCCGTTCGCGAAGGGCGGCAAGGTCGGCCTGTTCGGCGGCGCCGGCGTCGGCAAGACCGTCAACATGATGGAACTGATCAACAACATCGCCAAGGCGCACTCGGGTCTGTCCGTGTTCGCCGGCGTGGGCGAGCGTACCCGCGAGGGCAACGACTTCTACCACGAGATGAAGGACTCCAACGTCCTGGACAAGGTCGCGATGGTGTACGGCCAGATGAACGAGCCGCCGGGCAACCGCCTGCGCGTCGCGCTGACCGGCCTGACCATGGCCGAGTACTTCCGCGACGAGAAGGACGCCTCGGGCAAGGGCCGTGACGTGCTGCTGTTCGTCGACAACATCTACCGCTACACGCTGGCCGGTACCGAAGTGTCGGCACTGCTGGGCCGCATGCCGTCGGCCGTGGGTTACCAGCCCACCCTGGCCGAGGAAATGGGCGTCCTGCAGGAGCGCATCACCTCGACCAAGACCGGTTCGATCACCTCGATCCAGGCCGTGTACGTCCCCGCGGACGACCTGACCGACCCGTCGCCGGCGACCACCTTCGCCCACCTCGACGCCACCGTCGTGCTGTCGCGAAACATCGCCTCGCTGGGCATCTACCCGGCCGTGGACCCGCTGGACTCGACCTCGCGCCAGCTCGACCCGAACGTGATCGGCCACGAGCACTACGATGTCGCGCGCAAGGTCCAGGCGACGCTCCAGAAGTACAAGGAGCTCAAGGACATCATCGCGATCCTCGGCATGGACGAACTGTCGGAAGAGGACAAGCAGGCCGTGTCGCGTGCCCGCAAGATCGAGCGCTTCTTCTCGCAGCCGTTCCACGTGGCCGAAGTCTTCACCGGTTCGCCGGGCAAGTACGTGTCGCTGAAGGACACCATCCGCGGCTTCAAGGGCATCGTGGAAGGCGAGTACGACCACCTGCCGGAGCAGGCGTTCTACATGGTCGGCGGCATCGAGGAAGCGGTCGAGAAGGCCAAGAAGATCACGGGTTGATCTTCGCGGGGCCAGTGCGCATCGCGCCTGGCCTCATCCCGCGCTCTTCCGCGTGCGGAAGGCGCCACAAGTTTGAAAGGCGTTTCTAATGGCATCCACGATTCGTTGCGACATCGTCAGCGCCGAGCAGGAAATCTTCCACGGCGAGGCCGAGCTGGTGGTGGCCACCGGTGAAATCGGCGAGCTCGGCATCGCGCCGAAGCATGCGCCGCTGATCACCCGTCTGAAGCCGGGCAAGGTCGTGGTGACCCTGCCGGGTGGCGAGCATCTGGACTTCGCGATCTCCGGCGGCATCCTCGAGGTGCAGCCCACCGTCGTCACCGTGCTGGCCGACACCGCCGTGCGCGCGCAGGACATCGACGAAGCCGCTGTCCGCGCCGCGAAGGAAGAAGCCGAGCGGATCCTCTCCAAGAAGGATCCGAAGATGAGCATGGAAGAAGCCCAGACGCAGCTGGCGATGAGCATCGCCCAGCTCAGCGCGCTGGAGCGCCTGCGCAAGAACATGAAGCACTGAGAACGGCATTCGCGGATCGCAACTGGCGATCCGGACTCCGTGGACGAAGGCGACGGCGAGCCCGTCGCCTTTGTCGTTTCCGGGCCCGTGTGACGTCGCTCCCGGGAGGAGGCTCGCGGACACGAGCATGCCTGGTGCCGGTCGCTTACCGCCGATAGACCCAGTGCCGCGACAGAACGAACCCCAGCGCGGCCACCGCGACGTCGATCGCCGGCTTCGCAAGCCACGCCCAGCGCAGCCCCACCGTGTCGTCGATATGGCCCACGGCCCAGGTGCTGATGGCGGTGGTTGCCAGCCACATCAGCGCAAAGCGCGCGAACTGTCGCCGGCCAATCGCCGTGTCTTCGCTGGCGAAAGTGAACCGGCCGTTCGCCCAGAACCCGATCGCCGCTCCGCTGATGCGCCCGACGATGTTCGCCGGCTCCACCAGCACGCCCGAAGCGCTCAGGGCGACGAACACCGCCCAGTCCACCAGCAACTGCGCCGCGCCAACGGCGACGTAGCGGCTGCCGTGGCGGGCGAGGGTGGAGCGTTCGGGACTTCTTCGCATGAGGCAAGTCTAGACGACGCGCTCGAAGCCCCCATGCACGTCTCCCATACGCCGGGCGCCTCCTGCTTCTTCGTTGACAAGGCTGATTGCTAAGATCCTGCGGTCGCGTCCACGGGTGTCCCACCGCATGAATCCGCTCCACGTCGTCATCCTCGCCGCCGGCGAGGGCAAGCGCATGAAGTCCACGACGGCCAAGGTGCTGCAGAAGGTCGCAGGCAAGCCGATGCTGGGCCACGTGATCGACACTGCGCGCCAGCTCGGCGCTGCCGGCATCCACGTCGTCTACGGCCACGGTGGCGAACAGGTGCGCGCGGCATTCGCCGACCAGACCGACCTGCACTGGACCGAGCAGGAGCAGCGCCTGGGCACCGGCCACGCCGTGCAGCAGGCGATGCCGTCGGTGCCGATCGATGCGCGCGTGCTCGTGCTTTATGGCGACGTCCCGCTTATCACCGCCGACACGCTACAGCGCATGCTGGATGCGGAGGGCCGCATCTCGGTGCTGGTCGCCGACCTCGCCGATCCGACCGGTTACGGCCGCATCGTGCGCGATCCGCAGGGCCGCGTCGGCCGCATCGTCGAACACAAGGACGCCGACGACGAGCAGCGCGAGATCCGCACCGTCAACACCGGCATCCTCGTCGCCGATGGCGAAGCGCTGCGCCGCTGGCTGCAGCACCTGGGCAACGACAACGCGCAGGGCGAGTACTACCTCACCGACGTCTTCGCCTCGGCCGCCGCGGAATTCAACGCGGCCGAGATGGTGCACGTGCAGGACCCGATCGAGGTGGAGGGCGCGAACGACCCGTGGCAGCTCGCGCAGCTGGAGCGCGCGTTCCAGAGTCGCGCCGCACGCGCGCTGTGCGTGAAGGGCGCGCGACTGGCCGATCCGTCGCGCTTCGACCAGCGCGGAGACGTACAGGTGGGACGCGACGTCGAGATCGATGTCGATGTCGTGCTGGAAGGCAAGGTCGTGCTGGGCGATGGCGTGCGCATCGGTCCGTTCTGCCGCCTGAAGGACGTCACCCTCGGTGCGGGTACCGAGGTGCGCGCGCATTGCGACCTCGATGGCGTCATCGTCGAAGGCGCGGCGCAGATCGGCCCGTACTCGCGCCTGCGCCCCGGCACCGTGCTGGCCGATGGCGTACACGTCGGCAACTTCGTCGAGACCAAGAACGCGCGCATCGGCGTCACCAGCAAAGCCAACCACCTCACCTACCTGGGCGACGCCGTGATCGGCGCCGGCGTGAACGTCGGCGCAGGCACCATCACCTGCAACTACGATGGCGTGAACAAGTCGAGGACGACGATCGAGGACGGGGCGTTCATCGGGTCGAACTCATCGCTGGTCGCACCGGTGACGATCGGTCGCGACGCGACGATCGCGGCAGGTTCTGTCGTCACGCGCGATGCGCCGCAGGGCATGCTCACCGTCGCGCGTGCAAGGCAGTCGACCGTCGAAGGCTGGCAGCGGCCCAAGAAGAAGCCGAAGGCGTGAAATCGCCAACTTTCGCCGGCGTTTGAACCCCTCCCCCTCCGGGAGAGGGGGTTGGCGTGAGGGTCGGCGGAGCGACATCGCTCGCGCTCGCGTACGGCGCGTTACTCCACCGGCAACATCAAACTCACCGTAAGCCCACCGCCATCGCGGTTGGCCAGGCCGATCCGCCCGCCATGCGCCTCGCAGATCTCGCGCGCGAGCGCCAGGCCCAGGCCGCTACCGCTGCGCTTGGTCGAATAGAACGGTACCAGCGCGTTCGCCAGGACCGCGTCCGACATGCCCGGCCCGCGATCGCTGACTTCCACGCGCACGACGCGTCCGACCTGTCGCACCGTCAACGTCACGTCGTCTTCGCTCGAACCCGACTCGTGCGCGTTCTTCAGAACGTTGATCAACGCCTGTTCGACCTGCGCCGCGTCGAAGCGTGCCGACTCGCTTGGCACCGGGCCGCGCTGGAACGCGTAATGCTGCTGCAGCCGCGACAGGAACGGCGCCCAGTCCACCGATTCAAGTTCCGGCACCGGCAGCTTGGCGACGCTGGAGTAGCCACGCAGGAAGCCGTGCAGGTGACGCGCGCGTTCTTCGATGGTTTCGAAGATGCGTCCGAGCTTCTCGTAATCCTCGCGTCGCAGCAGTTCCGCGCCGGAGTGGGCGAGTGAGGTAATCGGTGCCAGCGAATTGTTGAGTTCGTGGCTGATCACGCGGATCACCTTCTTCCACGTCGCGACTTCCTGCCGGTTCAACTCGGCGGTGAGGCGCTTGAACATGTACAGCGTGTGCACGCGGCCATTGAGATGGAAGTCGCGGCGAGCCAGGTGATACGTCTCTTCCTGCCCGGCGTGTTCGAAGCTGAAAAGGCGGTCGCGACCTTCCCCGAGCGCCTCGCGAAGCGGGGCAGGCGTGTTCTCCATCAGCTGCGGGAACTTCAGGCCCTCGACCTTGCGCCCGTCGTGAAACAGCTGCCGCGCGGCGACGTTGCCGTACACGATCGCGCCGCGACTCTCGATCAGCAGCAGCGCCGTCGGTGTGTTCTGAACCACGGTGTCGAGCAGAAGTTCGCGCTGGAACAGCGATTGGCGTTCTTCGCGCAGCACGCGACCGAGTTCGTTGTGCGCCTCGACCAGGTCGTCGAGTTCGTCGTTCGAGCGACGCGTGACGCTGAAGCTGAAATCGCCGTCGCGGAAGCTCGCCACGGAACCCGACAATGCGCGGAACAGGCTCAGCTGCCGGGCGAGGTAGCGCTGCGCGATCCACGGCGCAAGAAGCGCACAAGCGACCAGCGTCAGGCTCGCGCCGAGCAGCGCATTGTCGAGCCAATGGATCAGCAATGCGCCCAGCGCGACGGCCGCCAGCATCGCCGCGAACAGCAGCAGCGCGAGCTTTCCGGCCATCGAGAAGTGGCGCTTGTGCGCGTCCATCGCATCACCGCGCAATGCCGAGCTTGTCGAGGCGCCGGTACAGCGCCTGGCGGCTCAGTCCAAGGTCCGCCGCTGCCTGGCTCATCACGCCGCCGGCGCGTTGCAGGGCCGCTTCGATCGCGTCGCGATCGGGTTCGCCCTCGTGCATGCGCGGTGCAGGCGGAGCCGCGGCAAGTCCGAGCTCCTCGGCATCGATCACCTCGGAGTTGCCCAGCAACAACGCACGCTGGATGGCGTTCTTCATCTCGCGGACATTGCCGGGCCACGAATGCCGCAGCAACGCACCGCGCGCGGCATCGCTCAGGCGGCGACGGCCCTCGAGGAAGGACTCGGCGAGCGGCAGGATGTCGCCGCGCCGTTCCGCCAGGGGCGGCACGCGCAGTTCGATCACATTGAGGCGGTAATACAGATCCTCGCGGAACGTCCCGGCACGGATCATCGCGGGGATGTCGGCGTTGGTCGCGGCGATCACGCGCACCTTCACCTGGCGCTCGCGGTTCGAACCCAGGCGCTGGAAACGGCCGGTCTCCAGCACACGAAGCAGCTTCATCTGGCCCGCCGGCGGCAGGTTGCCGATCTCGTCCAGCAGCAGCGTGCCGCCGTCGGCGGCTTCGAACTTGCCTTCGCGTGCCTTGTTCGCGCCGGTGTACGCGCCGGCCTCGGCGCCGAACAGCTCCGCTTCGATCAACTCCGACGGCAGCGCGCCGCAGTTGAGCGTCACGTACGCGCCATCGCGCACGGAGGAGTTGGCCTGGATGATCTCGGCGATGCGCTCCTTGCCCGCGCCGTTCGGGCCGGCGATGAGCACCGGCACATCGGCACGCGCGACATGGCACGCGAGGCTGACGATGCGTTCGCTTGCCGGATCGGCGAACACGACGCCACGCAGGTCGTACTGGCGTTCAAGCTCCTGCCGGCGACGACGCTCGCCATCGCGGTGCTGCGCGAGCGCGCGGTTCGCCTCGCCCAGTTCCAGCAGGTTGGTGACCGTGGTCATCAGCTTGTGGTCGTCCCACGGCTTGCCGAGGTAATCGGCGGCGCCGGCCTTCACCAGTGCGACGGCCGATTCGAGGCGCGTCCATGCAGTGAGCAGGATGATCGGCAGGTCCGGGAAGCGGTCGCGGATCGTGCGGAACAACGCGATGCCTTCCTCGCCGGACGTGGTGTCGGCGGTGAAGTTCATGTCCTGGATGACCAGATCGACGGTGTCGCTCTCGAGCATCCGCAGGCCCTCCTCCGGCGATTCCGCGCTGAGCACACGCAGGTCGGCCAGCGAAAACAGCACGTCCAGCGCGACGTGCACGGCATGGTTGTCGTCGATGACGAGGATGGTCCGCATTGGGGCCTAGGGTAGCAGCGGGGCGCTGCGGGGCGCGTGCCGCCCCGGGGAAGGAAGGATGCGGCGGCCGTCCCCGGAGAGAGGTAGGACGGCCGCCGCCAGTTGCGAGGTTGCCAGTGGCTGGCTACACCGTGCGCGTTGCCACCGCCGGCGACACGCGCGAGGCGCGCGTGGCGGGGCCGAACACGGCCAGCTGCCCCAGCAGCAGCACCGTCAACGCACCCAGCGGCGCGTAGTACCACGCCAGGCGCGGCAGCTCGTAGTGCTTCATCAGCCACAGGTTGAAGCCATACGTGAGCAGCAGGCCGAGCGCGATGCCGACGCCCACCACGATCACGTTCTCGATCATGAAGTAACGGCGGATGTCGAAGCGGCGCGCGCCCAGCGCACGACGCGTGCCGATCTGCTTCACGCGGCGCGTCACCCAGAAGCTGACCATGCCGACGATGCCAAGACCCGTCACTGCGAGAAGCGAGAAGATCACCGTGGTGAGCACGATGGTCATCGCGCGGTCCTGCCGGTAGCTCTCGCCACGCACTTCCTCGATCGAATGCAGGCCGCGCACGATACGGCCGGTGTTGATCTCACCCAGCTTGCGTTCGGCCTCCTTCATGATCTCATCGCGACGCCCGGGCTGCGTGCGCACGAGATATCGCGAAGAGTTGTCGAACTCGCCAACCTGGTACTGCGGCACCAGCATCGCGTGCTCGACCTTCTCCCAGCCCACCCAGGGCGCCTGCAGACGTTCGAGGATGCCGACGATCGTGCTGGACGATCCCTTGCCGCCCAGGCTGCTGTAGATCGGCTTTCCCACCGCGTTGCCATCGGGGTAGAGCTGGTCGGCCAGCGCCTGCGTCACGATGACCGAGTTGGGCGTGCCCTTGTCGTCGCGGCTGCGATAGCTCACGTCGTCCGCGGTGAAGTTGCGCCCCGAGACCAGGTGCGCGCCGAGCGAGTTCACGCCGTGGTCGTCGACGATGTAGATCGAGGTCGGCGTGTTCTTGCGCTGCTCTTCCGGCGCGCTTTCGGGCAGCGTCGTGATGCCTTCGCTCCAGCCGCCGTTGGACAGAGGCACGGAGTTGATCGTGGTCGCATCGACCACGCCGGGAATGGAGCGCAAGGCCTCCAGGTCCTGGCGCAGACTGCCGCGCAGGTCGAAGTCCGGTGCGAACCCGAGGCTGGTGATGGTGAACAGCGACGTCTCGTCCATGCCGCTGGGACGGTTCACCTTCTCGATGCGCTGCAGGATGATGAAGACGCTGTTGCACACGATGGCCAGCGTGATCGCCACCTGCAGCGCGATCAGCAGCAGGCCGGTCTTGTTGCGCATGAGCGCGTTGAGGATCGGGCGGAATTCCATGATGGTGTCCTCGCTTACTGCGTCTTCAACTGCGTGGCCGGCTGCACCTGGCAGGCGCGCCACGTCGGATAGAGGCCGGCGATGAGGCTGGCGGCCAGCGCGATCAGCAGCGAAAGCCCGACCATGGTCCAGTCGAGTTCGGCGAGCCGTTCGATCGACGTGCCGGCGTAGAGCTTGCGCAGCGCCAACAGCCCCAGCCCCGTGAGCACCAGCCCGAGCAGGCCGCCGGCGATGCCGACCAGGCCCGATTCGGTCAGGTACTGCGCGAACACCGCGGGCTTGCTCGCACCCACGGCGCGACGCAGTCCGATTTCCGGCGCCTTGCCCATGAACTTCGCCAGCAGCAGGCCGACCGTGTTGATCAGGCACACGGCGAAGAACGCGAAGGCCAGCCACACCTGCGTGCGCACGTCGCGACCGACCACGCGCTGCGCCTGGAGGAACTCCGACACGGTGTACACGCGATTGTTCACTGGGCGCGGGAAGCGGCCGGCCTTCTTCTGCTCGGCCACATAATCATTGAGGAAACCCAGATAGCGCTGTGCGTCCGCGTCATCCTTCACCTGCACCCACATGTCGATCCAGATGCAGTCCGACGCCAGCAGGCCCGCATAACCGGGCTCGGAGTCGTTGTAACAGCTGTTGTTCGAGTTGCTGTTGAGCTTCTTCTCGATACCGAACGAGAAGGGTACGAACACCGACTGCGGGTCGCTGAAGGCATCGTTGGCGACGTGGTACACGCGTGGCGTCGGGCGCCACTTCTCCAGCACGCCGACAACGGTGAAGTCTTCGCCGCCCAGGCGCAGCTTGCGGCCGACGCTGTTCTCGCCGCCGAAGAGCTTGTCGTTGGTTTCGCTGTCGATGACGGCCACGCGCGCGGCGTTGCGGTCCTCGGCCGGCGTCCAGCCGGTGCCGTAGCGGAAGGGCGGTTCGAAGATCGGGAAGAATCCCGCCGTGGTGAACAGCGCCTCGACCATGTACGGTTTGATCTCGCGCTTCTCCGGTTCCAGCGGAAGCACGTTGGGGAAGAACGCCGCTTCGTGCTCGGCCTTGTGCGCGTTCACCAGGTTGTTGGCGTCCTGGTAGGTCATCAGGTCCGGCGGCTCGGTCGGGTTGTCCTCGTCCCACGGCTCGTTGACGTCCCAGTTGTCCAGCTGCACGCGGCGCACCTGTTCGTCCTTGTAGGACATCGGGTTGCTTCCCATCATGTGCAGCACGGTCATCGAGGTCATCGACATGCCGATGCCCAGCGCGATGGCCGCGACCATCAGCGCGGTGAGGATGCGGTTGCGCTTGAGCGAGATCATCGCCAGCCGCAGGTAGTAGGTGAACATGGGGGCGCTCCTCAGCCGGCCGTCACGGTGGCGGCGTGCGCGGCGGCGTGCACTTCACCGCCCAGGCGCGGCGCGTCGTCCAGGTCGGTCACCTGGCCGTCGATGATGTGCACGTTGCGCTGCGCGCGCGCGGCCAGCTCCGGGTCGTGCGTCACCATCACGATGGTGGTGCCCTGCGCGTGGATTTCCTCCAGAAGTTCCATCACGCCGCGTGCCATCAGCGAGTCCAGGTTACCGGTGGGTTCGTCCGCCAGCAGCAGGCGGGGCGACCCGGCCAGCGCACGCGCGATCGCCACGCGCTGCTGCTGGCCGCCGGAAAGTTCGGACGGGTAATGCTTCATGCGCGAAGACAGACCGACGCGGCCCAGCGCGTGTTCGATGCGCTGCTTGCGTTCGGCCGAGCCCATGCGTCGATAGCGCAGCGGCACGTCGACGTTGTCGAACAGGTTCAGGTCGGGGATCAGGTTGAAGCCCTGGAAGATGAAGCCGATCTTCTCGTTGCGCAGGCGCGAGCGCGCGTTGTCGTCCAGGCCCTTCACCGATACGCCGTCGAGCAGGTAATCGCCGTCGTTGAAGTCCTCCAGCAGGCCGGCGATGTTGAGGAACGTCGTCTTGCCCGAGCCCGACGGCCCGGTGACGGCGACGAACTCGCCTTCGCGCACGTGGATGTCGAAGCTGCGCAGCGCGTGCGTCTCGATCATGTGCGTGCGGTAGACCTTGCTCAGGTGGGTCATCTTCAACATGGCGGGCTCCTGGTGCGTTCTGTTCTTGCGTGCGTTGAGTGCGGAATGGGTGGGATGCGGGGCGGTCGAAAATGGATGCGTGGTCAATCGTTGACCATCACTTCCTCCGCGCCGTTGAACGTGGTGGTGTCGGAAATCACGATGCGGTCGCCAGGCTTGAGGCCGGTCAGCACTTCCACGTCCGACAGGCTGCTGGCACCGGTGGTGATCGCGGTCTTGATCGCGGTGTCGCCATCGAGCTTGTAGGCGACGCGGCCACCGCCGGTGTCGAGGAACGGGCCGCGCTGCACCATCAGCACGTTCGGCTTCTCTTCGATCATCACGCGCGTGCTGACGCGCTGGTTCTGGCGCAGGCCGGTGGGACGCTTGTTGTCGGGCTGGTTGTCGGCGAAGCGAAGGCGCGCCATCACCTGGCCGTTCACCACCTCGGGCGAAACCGACTGCAGCACACCGTTGTACTTCTGCCCGCCGTAGCTGATCTCCGCGCCCATGCCCAGGCGCAGGTCGTCGGCGTAGCTTTCCGGCACGGGCAGTTCGACCTCCAGCTCGCGCAGGTCCACCACCACCAGAAGCGCCTGGTTGAGCGGCACCACCGTGCGGTCGGTGATGTTCACCGTGCCGACCATGCCGTCCACGGGCGAGCGGATGTTGAGTTCGTCCACCTGGCGCTGCAGGTCGTCGACGAGCGCCTGCTGGCGCTGCGCGAGCAGGTGCTTGTTGCGCGTGTCCAGGCCCGCGCCGCGATCCTGCAGGCCGTAGTCGTGCTGCGCGTGCGACAGGCCGATGTCGGCCTTCTTCAGCACGTCCTGCGCACGGGCGACTTCGATGCTGGACACCGCGCCGCCGTCGAAGCCCTTCTGGCTGCGTTCCAGGTCGCGCATCGCGGCGGTGCGGTCGATCTCGGCCTGGTCCAGCGCCTTCTGCGCGGTGGACCGGGCCAGCTGCGCGTCGAGTGCGGCGCGACTGGCCTCGGCCTGCAGGCTCGCCAGCGTCGACTGTTCCTGCAACAGCTTGCTGCGCAGCTCGGGGCTGTCGATCACCGCCAGCGCCTGGCCCTGCTTGATCGTGTCGCCGGCGCGCACCTTCAGCGTGACGGTGCCGGCGGCCGGCGCGTACAGCGTCGGGCTGACCGCGGCGACCATGCGGCCCTGCACCGAGACGTCGCGCACCAGCGTGCCGCGATGGACCTCGGCCGTACGCAGGCGCTCGCCGCTGACCGACTGTCCGGCGCCCAGCCAGCGGCCCAGCGTGGGCACGCTCAGTGCCACCAGCAACAGGGCCGCCACGCCGCCGCCGATGAGCAGCTGCTTGCGGCGCGGGTTCGCGGGGGGCGCGGCGATGACGCGGTCTTGTGCGGAGGTATCGCGGATCATGCGGTGGTCGGTGATGGGGAATCTCACCTGAATACGCACGCAGCGTGCCAACTTCCCATCCCTTTTCTTTCAATCACTTGCGCAGGCCACAGGGTGTCCGCGGTGTCCGCGCGGACAGTTCCGTGTCCGCCGTACAGCGGCCTTCGCGTACCTCCCGCTAAACTGTCCCTCTTCCCGATCTGGAGTACCGCTGCATGTGCGGAATTGTGGGTGCGATCGCCGATCGCGACGTGGTGCCGGTGCTGATCGAGGGCCTCAAGCGCCTGGAATACCGCGGCTACGACTCTGCCGGCATAGCCGTCCTGGATGGTGCTGAAGTCCGCCGCGTGCGCCGCACCGGCCGCGTCGCGGAGATGGAATCGGCTGCCCAGTCCGAAGGCTTCACCGCCCGGCTCGGCATCGGCCACACCCGCTGGGCCACGCACGGCGGGGTGACCGAAGCCAATGCGCACCCGCACATCTCCTTCGGCGAGCTGGCGGTGGTGCACAACGGCATCATCGAAAACCACGATGAGCAGCGCGAAGCGCTGCGCGCGAAGGGCTACGTGTTCGAGTCGCAGACCGACACCGAGGTCATCGCGCACCTCATCCATTTCCACCAGTCCCGCGGCGCGGACCTGCTCACCGCCGTGCAGAACGCCGTGCGCGAACTCGTGGGTGCCTACGCCATCGCCGTGGTCAGCAAGCGCGAACCCGGCCGCCTCATCGCCGCGCGCATGGGTTGCCCGCTGCTGGTGGGCCTGGGCGAAGGCGAGAACTTCATCGCCAGCGACGTCTCCGCCATCCTGCAGGCCACGCGCCGGGTGATCTTCCTGGAAGAAGGCGACACCGCCGACGTCACGCGTGAAGGCGTCCGCGTGTTCGACGCCAGCGGCGCGGCGATCGAGCGCGAAGTGCATGTGTCCGACGTCTCGCTCGCTTCGCTTGAGCTGGGCCCGTACCGCCACTTCATGCAGAAGGAGATCCACGAGCAGCCGCGCGCCATCGCCGACACCATCGAGGCGGTGATGGATACCAACGCGTTCAGCCCGCTGCTGTTCGGCGGCAATGCCGAAGAAGTCCTGGCCGGCGTGGAAGGCGTGCAGATTCTCGCTTGCGGCACCAGCTATTACGCCGGCCTCACCGCGCGTTACTGGATCGAAGCCATTTCCGGCCTGCCGTGCTCGGTCGAGATCGCCAGCGAATACCGCTACCGCAAGGCGGTGGCCAACCCGAAGCACCTCATCGTCACCATCTCGCAGTCGGGCGAAACGCTCGACACGATGGAAGCGCTGAAGTACGCCAAGTCGCTGGGCCACGACCGCACGCTGTCCATCTGCAACGTGCCCGAAAGCGCCATCCCGCGCGCCAGCAGGCTGGTGTACTACACGCGTGCCGGCGCCGAGATCGGCGTGGCGTCCACCAAGGCGTTCACCACGCAGCTCGTCGCACTGTTCACGCTGGCGGCCACGCTGGCGAAGTTGAACAACCGTCTGAGCGTCGAACAGGAAAGCGAGTACCTTGACGCGCTGCGCTTCCTGCCCGGCAGCGTGCAGCACGCGCTGAACCTGGAACCGCAGGTCACCGGTTGGGCCGAGCGCTTCGCGCCGAAGCAGCACGCGCTGTTCCTCGGCCGCGGCGTGCATTACCCCATCGCACTGGAAGGCGCGCTCAAGCTCAAGGAAATCTCGTACATCCACGCCGAGGCGTACCCGGCGGGCGAACTCAAGCACGGCCCGCTCGCGCTGGTCGACGCGGCCATGCCGGTGGTGGTCATCGCGCCCAACGACACGCTGCTGGAGAAGGTGAAGTCCAACATGCAGGAAGTGCGTGCGCGTGGCGGCGAGCTGTTCGTCTTCACCGACGAGGACAGCCAGTTCGGCCCGTCCGAAGGCGTGCACGTCATCCGCGCCCCGCGCCACGTCGGCGTGTTGTCGCCGGTGGTGCATGCCATCCCCGTGCAGCTGCTGGCGTACCACGCCGCACTCGCACGCGGCACCGACGTGGACAAGCCGCGCAACCTGGCCAAGTCGGTGACGGTGGAGTAACACCGTCGGCGATTGCGGTTCATGCGACGGCCCTCCTTGCGAGGGCCGTTTCTTTTCATGGCGGTGCTAAGGTCCGCTTGCGGCCCATTGAGGATTGGACAAGCGTGGGCTGGAAGTGGTGCTGATGTCCGCTTCCCATCCGAAGCGGTCGTCGACAAGACGGTTCCGCAGAGGCATGAGGCGCGAAATGGATGACAGATTGTTGAAGCGCGCCGGCATGGCGAAGACGCTGCTGGCGGATGCGGCGGCGCAGATCAACGATGCGGCTGACCTTGACGACTATCGCAAGCATGTAGCCCGCGATGAGCTTGAACTGGCCCTGGATTGTCTCGAAAACCTCGGCGACAGGAGTTCCGTTTCCGCTGACTTCTGGTGGAACCTGAAGAAGGCTGCGGAAGTTCTGGGGCTGGACGCCCGTTACGACGCGCTCCGCTTGAAACGACGAGAGGCGCAGCGGGCGTCTTCGGGTTGACGTCCGTTCCTGGCCGGTAGCAGAGATCGCGGCGGATCAAAAACGCATTGGCGCGCAGAATCAGTTTTCTGGCGCGTCTTCTTCCGCGCTGGTCGAAGGCGCGTTTGGGTCGTCTTCCGGGTTGGTCATGCGGACGAACGCGCCGATTCCGATGAGCGGCAACCACAGCGCGGCGAAGAGCTTGGCCAGCGCGAGGAACGCCTCGCCTGCGGGGTTGTTCAATCGCACGGTCAGGAACATGCCCGGAATCGCCAGAAGCATCGCGCAGAAGAGGCAGAGCACCCCCGACAGGATGAGATGACCACCGAATCGCCGTGCTCCCTGCGTTTCCATTCGTCCCCTTCTCCTTGTCGACCGCAGCTGGATCGCGCCCCGAAACGCGATCGCCGTTTCGGCCCGCGCCCGCCGTTGCAACGATAGGTCGAGTCACCGACGCGCGACAAGCGGCCTCGCCCGGGTGCGCGAAGCGCACCCGGGCTAGCAGCGTCCAAGTGCGCTCCCATGAGCGGCCAGCGGCATGGGCGCTACCGGTAATCGCGTGACCCCCGCCGCCCGATCTTCACCCTTGGAATCGGCGTAAGGTGTGGTCCGTCCTTCCCCCACGAGGATCAGGCAATGGACCAGACGATGAAGGCCGCGGTCGTGCGTGCGTTCGGCCAGCCGCTGGCGATCGAGGAAGTTTCCGTGCCGCGGCCCGGCCCCGGCGAAGTGCTGGTGAAGATAGAGGCTTGCGGCGTCTGCCACACCGACCTGCACGCGGCCGAAGGCGACTGGCCGGTGAAGCCGTCGCCGCCCTTCATTCCCGGCCATGAGGGCGTGGGCCACGCGGTGGCGGTCGGCGCCAACGTCAGCCACGTCAAGGAAGGTGACCGCATCGGCGTTCCGTGGCTCTACTCGGCCTGCGGCTATTGCGAGCACTGCCTGGGAGGCTGGGAAACGCTGTGCGAGCAGCAGCGCAACACCGGCTATTCGATCAACGGCGGCTTCGCGGAGTACGTCCTCGCCGACGCTGGTTACGTCGGGCATTTGCCCAAGGGCATCGGGTTCGTCGAGATCGCGCCGGTCCTGTGTGCCGGCGTCACCGTCTACAAAGGTCTGAAGATGACCGACACGCGCCCGGGCGACTGGGTGGTGATTTCCGGCATCGGCGGGCTGGGCCACATGGCCGTGCAGTACGCGAAGGCGATGGGCCTGAACGTGGCCGCGGTGGACGTGGACGACGACAAGCTCGACCTGGCACGGCGCCTGGGCGCCACGGTCACGGTCAATGCGCGCACCACAGATCCGTCGGCGTTCCTGAAGAAGGAAATCGGCGGCGCGCATGGCGCGCTGGTCACCGCGGTGTCGCCCAAGGCGTTCGAGCAGGCGCTGGGCATGTTGCGACGTCGCGGCACGATGTCGCTGGTCGGCCTGCCGCCGGGGAGCTTCCCGCTGGACATCTTCGGCATGGTGCTCAACGGCATCACGGTGCGCGGCTCGATCGTGGGCACGCGCCTGGACCTGCAGGAGTCGCTGGAGTTCGCAGCGCAAGGCAAGGTGGCCGCGACCGTCGCCGCCGACCGGCTTGAAAACATCAACGGCATCTTCGACCGCATGCGCAAGGGCGAGATCGAGGGTCGCGTGGTTCTCGACATGGCGGCGTAGCCCGGGTAATCGAAGGACACCCGGTGCGACTTCGGGCTGCGACCTCTGTCTCGCGCCTTTCGTTCCGGGACGTGATCCAGCGCGGCGCCCGCCGGAACATGTTCCCGTCAGGCGGCTGCCTGCTTCGACCAGAATCGGGTGAATCGAGATGACGACCGGAATCCCTCAGTTCCTGCTCGACCTGGAGGATCGTTTCAACGCGGCGATGGTCTCCAATGATGTCGAGCGGATTACCGCTTGCATCACGGACGATTGGTTGCTGATCACGCCGGAGGTTGGCCCTGTACCGCGCGCGCGGATACTCGAGGTCGTGGGTTCCGGTCGCTTGACGCATGCCACCATGACCAAAGTGGCGACGCATGCCGCCGTGGTGGGCGACATGGCGTGGGTGACGGGCCGCGGCCAGAACACCGGCACCTTCGATGGCGCGCCCATCCAGGCCGACGAA
>Ga0160430_100027_pt1 | contig 204805 bp, 228 predicted proteins | sample HID1971I_E0MG_FD_108274 | JGI IMG/M metagenome (GOLD analysis project Ga0160430, IMG submission 108274) | Enriched millipede-associated microbial communities from UW Madison campus, WI, USA - HID1971I_E0 MG | ecosystem: Host-associated > Arthropoda: Insects > Digestive system > Unclassified ...
ACCGAGTACCGCGGTCTGACGGTTGCCCAGCTCAAGGAGCTGCGCAACAGCATCCGTCAGGACGCTGAGTACGCCGTGGTGAAGAACACGCTGACCAAGATCGCCGCCAACAAGGCTGGCATCACCGCGCTGGACGACGACCTCAAGGGTCCGTCTGCCGTCGCGTTCGTGCACGGTGACTTCGTCGCCACTGCCAAGGCTCTTCGTGACTTCGCCAAGGCCAACCCGCTTCTCGTGATCAAGTCCGGCATCTTCGAGGGCAACGCGCTCTCGGCCGACGAGGTCAACAAGTACGCCGCGCTTGAGAGCCGTGAGGTTCTGCTGGCGAAGGCTGCGGGCATGATGAAGGCGACGATGGGCAAGGCTGCCGCGACCATCGACGCGCTTCGCGAAAAGCTGGAGACCGCAGAGGCCGCGTAAGCGACCTGCGATCTCGTCTACAAACCCCATCTATCTAGGAGATACATCATGGCTAAGCTCACCACTGAGGAGCTGCTCGAGCAGTTCGCCGGCCTGACCCTCGTCGAGCTCAACGACTTCGTCAAGGCGTTCGAGGAGAAGTTCGAGGTCACCGCTGCTGCACCCGTCGCCGTTGCCGGCGCAGGTGGAGGCGCTGCTGAAGAGGTTGAGGAGAAGGACTCCTTCGACGTCATCCTCGAGGCTGCTGGCGACAAGAAGATCCAGGTCATCAAGACGGTCCGCGAGCTCACCTCGCTCGGCCTCGGCGAGGCCAAGGCTGTCGTCGACGGTGCTCCCAAGGCCGTGCTCGAGGGCGCGAACAAGGAAGCCGCCGAGAAGGCCAAGGCTGCTCTCGAAGAGGCAGGCGCCACGGTTACCCTCAAGTAATCGGATTCCGGTCGGCGCGCAGCGCGCACCGACCTGAGCGTCTCGACGCTTCATCGAAGGCCCCGGGTTCGCCCGGGGCCTTCGTGCGTTCCGGAGCTGGCCGTTCGCCGGCTCAGCGCGGCGCGGCGGTCGAACTGCGCACCACGAGCGCGGATGCCGCCGAGACGTGCCCGAGCGGAGCATCAGCGTCCGCCATCTGCTCCGTCAGCAGACGAACAGCCTCATGGCCCTGCTCGCGCGGGGACTGCCCGATCGTGGTCAGGGCGAACATCTCCGCGTGCTCGTGGTCATCGATGCCGACGACGCTGAGCTCCGAGGGAACCGCGATGCCGAGCCGTCGTGCTGCGATCACCGCCCCGATCGCTGCCTCGTCGCACACTCCGACGATCGCGGTCGGACGATTGCGGCGGTCGCCCAGCATCCCGGCGGCCGCGGTGTAGCCGCCGGGCATGGTCGGCGCGGCGCCCACCACGCGGATGTGCGCCGCCAGTCCGGCCGATTCGAGTGCGACACGGTATCCGTCGAGGCGTCGCGCGTCACCGAAGCTCAGGTCCGCGGCATCCGTCTGTCCGCCGATGAAGGCGATATCCGCATGGCCGAGCTCGATGAGGTGCTCCGTGGCGATCCGAGCCGCAGCGGTGTCGTCGATCGACACCGAGCTCGAGCCCTCGCTGTAGGGTCCGACGCTCACGAGCGGCCGACCGGTTCGCTGCAGCTGCTCGAGTTCGAGCGCGCTCGGCTGGATGCCGACGGCGATGATGCCGTCGAAGCGACGGCGGGGGAGCACGCTCTCGAACAGGCGCTCCCTGGTCGATGACCGCTCCGGCACGCCGTAGAGCGACAGGTCGTAGTCGAGGGCGAACAGCGACTCCTGGATGCCGGCGAGCAGCTCGGAGAAGAACCATCGGTCCACTGGGGGCATCACGACGCCGACGGTCTGCGTGCGTCCGGTGGCCAGGCTCGTCGCCGAGGAGTGTGCGATGTAGTCGAGGGCGTCAGCCGCATCCTCCACACGACGCCTCGTCGCCTCGGCCACGTAGCCTCGTCCCGTCAGCGCGCGGCTGGCGGTGGCCTTCGACACGCCGGCGCGCTCGGCGACATCCGCGATCGTGCTCATCGGTCCTCCTCGACCTGGCCTGCGCATGCACGTCTGCGTCGCCACCGCAGTGGCACGCGGAGTCAGCGTAGCTCCTCGACGTCGAAAAAGGAACCGGTTCCACAGTCGAATCCTGAGAGCGCTCCCATCTGAAGAGGTCTATGCGCGTGAAAGGTTGCGAGCTTGTGATGTTTGCTTATTGTGCGGGGGCGCGAGGGCCAAGTAGGTTTGCCTGGAATCGGTTCCCGATCCGCGCCGGGGGTGGCGTTGGAGGAGGTAGGGGCCGTGAACTCGAAGAGGAGAATCACATGGGTCTTTCGCAGCGTTCCAGGCGGTATGCGCCGATCGCTCTGCTGGGCGTCGCGGGCATCGCGCTCGCAGGTTGCGGTGCGCCGGGCGGCGCTTCCGGCGGCGGCTCCGGTGGAGGTGACGACGCCACGGTCACCATCTACGGCACGATCGTCGATGACGAGGCGAAGCTCCTCCAGGAGTCCTGGGCCGACTTCGAGAAGGAGAACGGCATCGACATCAAGTACGAGGGCAGCCAGGACTTCGAGACGCAGCTCGGCACGCGCGCACAGGGTGGCAACCCGCCCGACATCGCGATCTTCCCGCAGCCGGGTCTGTTCGCCGACTACGCATCGCGTGACCTGCTGAAGCCCGCTCCCGACGCCGTGAAGAAGAATGCGGAGGAGGGGTGGACCCAGGGATGGGTCGACTTCGGCACGTACGACGGCACCTTCTACGGCGCACCGCTCATGGCGAGCGTCAAGGGCTGGGTCTGGTACTCGCCGACCAAGTTCAAGGAGTGGGGCGTCGAAGAGCCGACGAGCTGGGAAGAGCTGCTGACCCTCACGAAGACGATCCAGGAGAAGAGCGGCAAGGCACCGTGGTGCGCCGGCTTCGAATCGGGCGTGGCGACGGGCTGGCCCGGCACCGACTGGGTCGAGGACCTCGTGCTCCGCAACGCCGGCGCCGATGTCTACGATCAGTGGGTCAAGAACGAGATCCCGTTCACCGACCCGCAGATCAAGGAGGCATTCGACGCCACCGGTGAGATCCTGCTGAACCCCGCCTACGTCAACGCCGGCTTCGGTGACGTGCGCTCCATCAACTCGACCGCGTTCGGTGACGTGGCGCCGGCCCTGGCCAAGGGCGACTGCGCGCTGACGCACCAGGCGTCGTTCCTCTCGGGCTTCTTCCCCGAGGGCACGAACATCGCCGAGGACGGCGACGTCTGGGCGTTCCTGCTGCCGAGCAAGAGCCCGGATGAGACCTTCATCACGGGTGGCGGCGAGATCGTCGGCGCATTCAGCGAGTCGGAGGCGACGCAGAAGGTGCTGGAGTACCTCTCCAGCCCTGAGTGGGCTGACAGCCGCCTGGCACTCGGTGGCGTGACCTCCGCGAACAAGGGTGTGAACGTCGACGCCGTCGAGAACCCGATCCTGCAGGAGTCGATCAAGCTCCTTCAGGACGACTCGGTGACGTTCCGCTTCGACGGTTCCGACCAGATGCCGGGTGCGGTCGGCTCTGGCACCTTCTGGAAGGGCATGGTCGCCTGGATCAACGGGTCCTCGACGGACGAGGTCCTCACGCAGATCCAGACGGGTTGGCCCTCCAGCTGATCCGATGAGGAGGGTCGCCCTGCGGGGCGGCCCTCCTTCTCACACCCGGCCCGCGCACGGTTGCGGACCGCCGATCAGCTCCGTCTCATGAAGGGGATTCCATGAACGCGACTGTGTTCTTCCAATGGATCGGGGCGCTGCCGCCGATCCTGCAGGCCGTCGCCGTGGTCATCGCGTTCGCGGTGGTCGTGGTGATCATCCTGCTTCTCGTCGACATCGCCCCCCGACGGGGCGCGCTCTACACCTGGGTGCGGCTGGCGATGTGCCTGCTCATTCCGCTCGCCGTGATGTGGTTCTTCAACTCCTACTACTGGGCCATGGGAGTGGCCGTTCTCGTGGGGGCGTTGTTCTTCTTCCTCGACTATCGCTCCCGTGATGGTGCGGGGTACCTGATCCAGCTCGTCGCCTTCATGGCTCCGGCGATGCTTCTGCTCCTGGCCGGCCTCATCCTGCCGTCGATCCAGACGGTCTATGCATCGTTCTGGAATTCGACGGGCAGCGACTTCGTCGGCCTGTCCAACTACCTCTGGATCTTCACGCAGTCGGACGGCGTCACATCCGTGATCAACACGATCGTGTGGGTCCTGCTCGTACCGACGCTCTCCACGATCATCGGTCTCGCCTACGCGGTGTTCATCGACAGGACCCGCGGCGAGAAGATATACAAGCTCCTGGTCTTCATGCCGATGGCGATCTCGTTCGTCGGCGCGAGCATCATCTGGCGGTTCGTGTACGCATACCGCGGTCCCGAGTTCGAGCAGATCGGTCTGCTGAACCAGATCCTGGTCTGGTTCGGCGGGGAGCCGCAGCAGTTCCTGCTGAACGGACCGTGGAACAACCTGGCCCTCATCGTCGTGCTGATCTGGGTCCAGACCGGTTTCGCGATGGTCGTGCTCTCGGCTTCCATCAAGGGAGTGCCGCAGGAGCTGCTCGAGGCCGCGGAGCTCGACGGAGCGAATGCATGGGAACGCTTCCGTTCGGTGACGATCCCGTCGATCCGTCCGGCGCTCATCGTCGTCCTGACCACGATCTCGATCGCCTCGCTGAAGGTCTTCGACATCGTGCGGACGATGACGGGTGGAAACTACGGGACATCGGTGCTCGCGAACGAGATGTACACGCAGTTCTCCAAGTTCGAGGCGGGACGCAGCGCTGCGCTCTCCGTCATCCTGTTCATCCTGGTGCTGCCGATCGTCATCTACAACGCGCGCCAGATCAAGAAGCAGCGGGAGATCCGATGACCGACACCGTGAAGTCAGAGACAGCGGCCAGCACGAAGGCGATCACGACCGGCGGCAGGTTCGAAGCCTCGGCCGGGCGTGCCCGCAAGCGTCTCAGCCGGCCGTGGGCGACCGTGGCGTCGATCGTCATCGCCGTGATGTGGACCATCCCGACGGTCGGTCTGTTCATCTCGTCGTTCCGAGAGCGGGACGCGATCGAAACGACCGGATGGTGGACGTTCTTCACCAACCCGCAGCTGACCCTGGACAACTACGCGGCCGTGCTGCAGTCCGGTACGACCCAGCTGACGATCCTGGAGTCCTTCTTCAACTCGATCGTGATCACGATCCCGGCCACGATCATCCCCCTGATGATCGCGGCGATGGCGGCGTACGCGTTCTCGTGGATCGAGTTCAAGGGGCGCAATGCGCTCTTCATCTTCGTGTTCGCGCTGCAGATCGTGCCGATCCAGATGGCGCTGGTGCCGCTGCTGTCATCGTTCTCGCGAGGAATCAACCTGTTCGGACTCCCGGTGACCCTGGGGCTCGACGTCGCTGGCGGCTATGCGCAGGTCTGGTTCGCCCACACGATGTTCGCGCTGCCGCTGGCGATCTACCTGCTGCACAACTTCATGTCGGAGATCCCCGGCGAGATCATCGAGGCCGCTCGCGTCGACGGTGCGTCGCGCGGTCAGATCTTCTTCCGAGTCGTGCTGCCGCTGACGATGCCGGCGATCGCCTCGGTCGCGATCTTCCAGTTCCTCTGGGTCTGGAACGACCTGATCGTCGCCCTGGTGTTCGCCGACGGCGCGGCCTCGCCGATCACGAAGGTGCTCGCCGAGATCACCGGTCGAGGCGAAGGCTGGTACCTGCTCACCGCAGGCGCCTTCGTGTCGATCATCGTGCCGCTGATCGTGTTCTTCTCGCTGCAGCGGTACTTCGTGCGAGGGCTGCTGGCCGGGTCGACGAAGGGCTGAGCTCTCGGCAGGCTCAGGGGACCATCGAGGCTCCTGCGCGAGCGGAGCCAGACGAAGGACGGATGCCGCGGTGGGCGCAACACGTGCCCGCCGCGGCATCCGTCCACGTACCCTGAAACCATGAAGTACGCAGACTCGATCGTCGACCTGATCGGCGACACGCCACTCGTGAAGCTCCAGCACGTCACCGAGGGCGTCGAGTGCACGGTGCTCGTGAAGCTGGAGTACCTGAACCCGGGCGGCTCCTCGAAGGACCGCATCGCCTCGCGCATCATCGATGCGGCCGAGGCTTCCGGTGCACTGCAGCCCGGCGGCACGATCGTCGAGCCGACCAGCGGCAACACCGGGGTCGGACTCGCCCTCGTCGCGCAGCAGCGCGGATACCGGTGCGTCTTCGTCGTGCCGGACAAGGTCGGCGACGACAAGATCGACGTGCTGCGCGCCTACGGCGCCGAGGTGGTCATCACCCCGACCTCGGTCGCCCCGGACAGCCCGGAGTCGTACTACAGCGTGAGCGATCGGCTCGTCACGGAGATCCCCGGCGCATTCAAGCCGAACCAGTACGACAACCCGAACGGACCGCGCAGCCATTACGAGACGACGGGTCCGGAGATCTGGCGTGACACCGACGGGACGATCACGCACTTCGTCGCCGGCGTCGGCACCGGCGGCACGATCACCGGCACCGGTCGTTTCCTGCGCGAGGTCTCAGACGGCCGGGTGCGCATCGTCGGGATCGACCCTGAGGGCAGCGTCTACAGCGGTGGCACCGGGCGCCCGTATCTCGTGGAGGGCGTCGGCGAGGACATCTGGCCCGGCTCCTACGATCCGACGGTGCCGCACGAGATCGTGGCGGTCGGCGACGCGGAGTCCTTCGCGATGACACGACGCCTCGCTCGCGAGGAGGGCATCCTGGTCGGCGGATCCAGCGGTATGGCGGTGGTCGGTGCGCTGCGCATCGCGCGTGACCTGCCGGCGGATGCCGTGATGGTCGTGCTGCTGCCCGACGGCGGTCGCGGTTACCTCAGCAAGATCTTCAACGACGGCTGGATGCGGTCGTACGGCTTCAGCGACGTCGAGGACGGGGAGACCGTCGCGGACGTGCTCGAGGCTCGGGCCCTTCGACAGACTCAGGGACCCAGGGCGGGGGAGCAGCGCGCCACCGGCATCCCGGATCTGGTGCACGCGCACCCGACGGACACGGTGCTCGAGGCGATCGGGATGATGACCGAGTACGAGGTCTCGCAGCTCGTCGTGCTGAGCGCGGAGCCGCCGGTCATGATGGGCGAGGTGGTCGGCACCGTCGACGAGAAGCACCTGCTCGATCTGCTCTTCCGCGGTGAGGCCAAGCCGACGGATGCCGTGGGCGAGCACACGGGGGAGCGGCTGCCGTTGATCGGCATCCACGCCTCGATCGCACAGGCTCGCGCCGCGCTGGCCGACGCGGACGCGCTGCTGGTGACCGAGGGTGGCAAGCCGCACACCGTCCTCACCCGTCAGGACCTCCTCGCCTACCTCTCGCGCTGACGCGCCTGCGGGCGGCGACGCACCTCGGCGGACGCGCGGCGTAACAGGCGCGGCCGCCCCCGAGACCGCGGACGTAGGCTGGGGATCATGTCCGAGCATGCTTTCGCCACCCGAGCCATCCACGCAGGCCAAGCGCCCGACCCGATCACCGGGGCGATCATCCCGCCGATCTACCAGGCGTCGACGCACGTGCAGGACGGCATCGGCGGTTTCCGCGAGGGCTACGAGTACAACCGTGCAGGCAACCCGACCCGGTCCTCGCTGCAGACCCAGATCGCGGCCCTCGAGGGTGGCGCGGACGCGCTCTCCTTCGCCTCCGGTCTCGCCGCTGAGGATGCGCTGCTGCGCGGCATCCTGAAGCCGGGCGATCACGTCCTCCTCGGAAACGATGCATACGGCGGCACCTACCGTCTGCTCACCAAGGTGCTCGCACCCTGGGGCGTCGAGACGACCACGGTCGAGCTCGGCGACCTCGATGCGATCCGCGACGCGATCCGTCCGTCGACGAAGATCGTCTGGCTCGAGACCCCGAGCAACCCGTTGCTCAAGGTCGTCGACATCGCAGTGATCGCCGAGATCGCCCACGCGGCCGGCGCGATCGTCGTCGTCGACAACACCTTCGCCTCGCCTGCCCTGCAGCTGCCGCTCTCGCTTGGAGCCGACCTCGTCGTGCACTCGACGACCAAGTACCTCGGCGGACACTCCGATGTGCTCGGTGGCGCCGTGGTCTTCCGCGACGACCGCTTCTACGACCAGGTGAAGTTCCAGCAGTTCGCCGTCGGCGCGGTCTCGGCACCGCTCGACGCCTGGCTCACCACGCGCGGCATCAAGACGCTCGCGATCCGGATGCGCCAGCACTCGGAGAACGCGCAGGCGATCGCCGAGTGGGCGGCCGCTCGCCCCGAGTTCGAGAACGTGTTCTACCCGGGCCTCGCCTCGCACGCAGGTCACGAGATCGCTGCGAAGCAGATGAGCGGATTCGGCGGAATGCTGTCGTTCGCGCTCGCAGGCGGCGCGGATGCAGCCCGTGCCTTCGCTGAATCGACCGAGCTGTTCCAACTGGCTGAGTCGCTCGGCGGCGTCGAGTCGCTGATCGGCTACCCGCCGGACATGACGCACGCCTCGGTGCGGGGCACGCCGCTCGCGGTGCCGGAGAACATCGTGCGGCTCTCTGTCGGCATCGAGGATGTCTCCGACCTGCTCGCCGACCTCGAGCAGGGGCTCGCGCGCATCGCACGCTGAGGGTCTTCGCGGGAGCGGCGCGCGGGGCGCGATATCATGGGTTCTTTCCCCGCTCGAATCGATTCGAGCACGCCCCCTTGAACTCCGGAAGGACCTCCGTGTCCGACGCTCCTCGCAGCGACGCCCCCCGCACCGATTCCATCTCCACGGTCGCATCGACCGAACGCACCGCCACCGGCAGCATCCGCGTCCGCTCTGCGACCGGCGCGATCCGCACACTCGGGTCGAACCCGGCCACCGCGCCGATCATGCTGCATCCGGGCGACGCGATCCCGAACCGCCGCCGCGTGCTCTACATCGTGCTGCTCGGCGCCCTCACGGCGCTCGGGCCGTTCACGATCGACCTCTACCTGCCGGCGTTCCCGGTGCTGGAGGCGGACTTCGAGACGACGGCCGCCGCGATCCAGCTGACGCTCACCGGCACCATGATCGGCTTCGCGATCGGCCAGCTCGTCGTGGGCCCGCTGAGCGACACGGTCGGCCGCCGCATCCCGCTCATCGTGGTCACTGCGCTCCATGTGGTCGCGAGCGTCGCTGCGGCCTTCGCGCCGACGCTCGAGCTGCTCAGCGTCGCCAGGGTGATGATGGGCGTCGGTGCCGCGGCCGGTGGCGTCGTCGCGATGGCGATCGTCCGTGATCTCTTCGGCGGTCGACGTCTGGTCGTGATGCTGTCCCGGTTGGCGTTGGTCTCCGGCGTCGCCCCTGTGATCGCTCCGCTGATCGGTTCCTGGCTGCTCACGCTCATGCCCTGGCGAGGCATCTTCGTCGTGCTCGCGGCGTACGGCGTGCTGATGCTGCTCTCGACCGTGCTCGTCATCCCGGAGACCCTGCCCGTCGCGCGACGCGGTGGACGCGGCGGCGCGACCGTGCTGCAGCGGTACCGCTCGGTCTTCTCCGACCGGGTGTTCATTGGCGTGCTGATCATCGGCGGCATGACCTTCTCCGGCCTCTTCTCCTACCTCTCGGCATCGCCGTTCCTGTTCCAGCAGACGCACGGGCTCGACGCCCAGCAGTACGGACTGCTGTTCGCCGTGAATTCGCTCGGCGTGGTGCTCGGCGTGCAGACCGCTTCCCGGTTGGCCGCGCGCTTCGGCCCGCAGTGGGTCATGGCGTACTCGACCGCAGTGCTGCTGCTCGCCGGGATCGCGATCATCGGCGCGGATCAGCTCGGGCTGGGCCTGTGGGGCACCGTCATCCCGCTGTTCGTCTTCATGACGGCATGCGGATTCACGTTCCCGAACGTGCAGGTGCTCGCGCTCGACCGGCACGGGAAGGCGGCCGGCACCGCGGCATCCGTCCTCGGCGCGGTCAACTTCGGCGTCGCCGGGCTCATCTCGCCGGTCGTCGGATGGATCTCGAAAGACGCGGGCATCACCGCCACGACCATGGCCTCCGTCATGGTCGGCTGCTCCACGATCGGCCTGCTCTCCCTCTGGGTGATCGTGCGCCCCCGCACCGTCGGCATGCTCACTCCCTGAGTGCACAGGGTTCATCGGCCATGATGGAACGATGAACAGACGGAAGCTGCTGTGGTGGGGCGTCGCGTGCCTCGTGCTCGCGACGGGGATCGGCGCGGCCGTCGTCTTCGGCTTCGACACGACGCCGGGATTCGATGCCTGGTGGAACGACGTCGTCTCCGGCATCCGCACCGACGGCATGATCGCGTTCGCCCAGGTGCTGAACGCGGTCGGCGGCGGCTGGATCGCGATCTATGCGATCCCGCTGCTCGTGATCCTTGCCTTCCTGCTCGCTCGGCGCTGGCGGTCCGCCCTGTTCTCGGCGCTCTGCTTCGCCGCGAGCGCGGGGGTCGTGCAGATCCTCAAGCACGTGTTCGGGCGTGCGCGGCCGGAGGACATGCTGGTGCTCAGTGACTTCGGATCCTTCCCCTCGGGGCACGCTGCGAACGCGGCGACGATCGCCGTGGTCGCGTGGGTGCTGTTCCCGAGGGTGTGGATCGCGGTCGCCGGATTCGTCTGGATCATCGCGATGGCGCTCTCGCGCACCTTCCTCTCGGTGCACTGGGCCAGCGACACCGTCGGCGGCGCGCTCGTCGGGGCCGGCGTGGTGCTCGTGCTCGCCGCGTGGCTGCTGCCGTGGGTGCAGCGACGACGCGAAGAGGCCGTCGAGGCGCCGATAGGCTGAGATCTCCGATTCATCGAGGAGTCCCCGTGTCGCAGATCCGTCCCTATCGACCGTCCGACCGTGCCGCCCTGTCCGAGGTGTGCGTGAAGACAGCGGATGCCGGACGGGATGCCACCGGGATCCTCTCGGACGACACGCTCTGGGGCGATCTGTTCGCGGTGCCGTATGCGCAGCGGCATCCGGATCTCGCGTGGGTCGTCGAGACCGACGACGAGCGGGTCATCGGCTACATCGTCGCGACGGACGACACTGACGCCTTCTATGCCTGGTTCCGCGGCGAGTGGTGGCCCGCGTTCCGCGAGCGCTTCCCTCGCCCCGAGACGCCGACCACCCGTGAAGACCACATGGTGACCTACGGATACACCAGGGCGCCGGGGGTCGAGCCCCTGGCCGCCGAGTATCCGGCCCACCTGCACATCGACCTCCTGCCGGAGACGCAGGGGCAGGGCTTCGGGCGGACGCTCATCGCGACCCTGTTCGACGAGTTGGCGCGTCGTGGCGTCTCAGGTCTGCATCTCGGCATGGACCCGAACAACACCGGCGCAGCCGCGTTCTACGAGCGTCTCGGCATGACCCCGTTGCCGACCGCGCCTGGCGGGCAGAGCTTCGGCATCCGCTTCGGAGACTGACGCTCGCTCTCCGAAGCCCCGGTGCCCCAGAAATACGAGAAGAGCCCCCGCTGTCGCGGGGGCTCTTCTCGTGTCTGGCGGTGACGGCGGGATTCGAACCCGAATCCCGCCGTTGCCGTTCCGGGCCGATGACGCGAGATCAGCGTGATTACAGGCATTTTGAGGCCTGCTCGATCAGTGAGACCTGCTTAAGATTTGGGGAATCGTTGCCACCTCGTTGCCACGGGGGGCATACTCGACGCATGATCGAGGTTGGCGACAGAGTACGCACGGTTGACGGACAGTTCGAGGGCAGAGTGCTCGGGAAGCACGGTCGCCTCGGAGCCGGGGGAGCAGGCGAGTACTGGTCGCTCCCGGACGACATGAACCTCACGATCTACGCGCTCATCAATGATGCGGGCGAGGTTCGGTACTTCTCGGCAGCTGCGATCGAAGGCGCCGGCGAGTAAAGCCGCTCGCCGATGGTCGGCCCGTTTCTGACGACGAAGGAAGCCGCGAAGTACTGCGGCATGCCCACGCAGTCGCTCTATAGCCGCCTCTCGAAGGGCACCGGCCCGAAGGTTTACAAGCACGGGAGTCGGAACAAGTTCACCCTTGACGATCTCGACGATTGGATGACCAAGGAATGATGGATCTCTTTCGCTGGGACGGCTGGCCCACTGCATCCGAGTGGCAAGCATTTTGGTCATTCATCACCGCGGGCGTAGCCGCTGCAGCTGCGATCATCGCGCTTGGCCACTACCGCACGTCGGTGCGCAGCGGAGTCGAATCTGTGAACAATCGGATTGAGCAGGCGCGGCCGTTCGTAGTCGTGGATCTTCGGTTTCTCGGGGGGCTCTACGCGTGCGTTGATGTGACGAACTCCGGCTTGACCGCGGCGCGCAACATCAAGTTCAAGTGGAGCGAACATCCCGTAGCAATTGACGACAAGAGCCAGATGGCCCTCGACCGGGCCATGGTGGATGGGGATATCCCCTTCCTGGCTCCCGGGCGCACGATCAGCTACATGTTGAATCAGTATGACGATGACGAGCCCTCCCAGGACGTGCCAAGGCGATACGCGATCAAGGCGACCTACAACGGACCCGCAGATGACGTGTGGGACAGCGAGAGCGTGCTCGACGTGGATCAGTGGGCAGCCACATTGGTGCAGCGCAGTCAGCACGCGGACATAACAGATGAACTCAAGAAGCTCGTCGCAGCGGCGCAAAGCCAGAAGCAGGCCGATGAGGCACTCGCGAGGGCCGCCGACTCGGTGAATGTGCATCTCGAGTCTGGCTTTCGAGTGCAGATGGCGCGGAAGCAGAGACGCGAACAGATGGAGGCCCGTTGGGCGGCGGAGGAAGGGCGCTCTACCTTGGGTTAGCACCGGGCGGCTTAGATGCGGGTACAGAGAAGGCGGCTCGGCTGTCCTAGTGAACTGCCTGCCGCCTTCTACGGATCATGTTACCGCGGATGCCGTCGTGCGGCGATGAAAGCCTCGAGGTCACTCGCAGCGATGCGCTGGTTCTTGCGTGTATCGCCGAGTTCAACGACCGGGATCTCGCCGCGCTTGATGCGCTCATAGACCCAATCGATTCCGACGCCAAGGACCTCGGCGACGTCCGCGACCTTGAGGAGACGGCTAGTCACTCGGTCGGCGGGAGCGGCTTGCCAGCTCCAAGCTGGTGCAGCTCTGCGGCGGTGAGCGATCCGAGATCTGTGCCGTCGGAAAGCCGTGTGTCGACGCGCTTCACCGCGCGCCGAAGCCAGTCGCCTTCCTCGTTGGCGAAGGCGATCGGAGTGCCGACGAATTCTGCATGGTTCTCGTACGGCGAGAGCGACATGAGGGCGTCGGGATCGGGCACCGCGACCTCTGGGTGGAGCGTCACGATGACGGTGCCGGCGTCGAATCTGACTTCAGCGCCGACAGCGAGGAGAACGCCCGCCTTCGCGCGCTCGTCCAAGAATTCGGTGAAGGCCGAGACGACCTGATCGTCGGTGGGAGCTTCCGAGTTAGTCATGCCGCGAGTATGACACGGACGGCGGGCGCTCGAACCGGGAAGGGCCCCGACGCAGGTGGTCGCCGGGGCCCTGGGAATGGATGCGCTGCGGAAGGCCACCACCTTCCAGCGCGATCCGGTCTAGCGGCGGATCGAGTCGAACGCGGCCTGGACGGCGGCGCTATCGGCGGCTCTCTTCTCGGGGGTGCGGGTGTCAGGCCGGGCGGGCGGTGTCGGGAAGCCGTCGATGTTACCGTTGCGCACGGTGATCGCCTCCCGGTGCCCGCCGGGAACGTTGCTCTCGATCGTCCGCTGGACCCGCTCAGCCATGCTCTGGAGGTGGCTGACGACCGGCTGCAGGTCGCGCTGGTAGGCGAGGGCTTCGGCGAACGTCGGTTCGACAGCGGCGATCGAGTCGATAACGCTCTGTGTCTGGTTGGCGAGGTTCCCGGAAGCACCGCCTCGGCCGACGAGGTAGGCGGGGAGCTCCTCCGCGATGATGCGTCGCTCGTCGCCCTGCGCGGCCTGGACCGCCTGCAGGCCCATGATCTCCGCACCGACAGGGCTCTCCTGCCCCAGGGACACCTTGAGGCGCTCCCAGGCCCGCACAGCGCGGTTCTCGGCGAGCAGCTGCTCGGGTGCGGAGCCCGCGGTCGGGGTGTAGATCGCGTCGATGTGGCGTTTCACGGCTGCGGCCGCCTTCGAGGAGAGATCCTCGAGTGCCGTGATGATGCCGGCAACCTTCCCGGGGAGGTTTGCGGCGCGTGCGTCGTTGGCGACGGCGTCCGCGTGACCGGCCTCCGTGAGGAGGCCTTGGTTCACACGGTCGCGATGCCGGGACACGGATGCGTCGTGAGCGTCGAGCACTGCGACAAGGTCGCCGTGGAGCTGCTGGCTGGTGGTCATATTCTGGGTCTCATTTCTCTTGGGTGTCATGGATGAAGTCGGGCGCACATCAAATCGACGCACCCCTCAACTTCGCTTCGTCGATGCGATCAGAGATCGGGTCAGTGTGAACGGGATTCACTTCGGTGATGCTCACGTTCGGCCGGCCGAGAGACTCGCGCAGGGAACGAACCTCGGCGATCAACAGCCCGAGATCCGCGGCGCCCAGTCCGACCGGCGATGAGGTGCTGGGTGCGAGGCGAAGCATGGTCTCCGCGCCGCCCCGCAACGGGAACACCGGCCCCCCTTCGGCGAAACGAGGAATGTTGATCTGGTGATCCCGGATCGCGCGGCGGATCCGCATGACGCCGGCGTGACCTCCGGCCGCCTGGACCTCGGCAGTGGGTAGCACGTGCTCACCGTTCGAGAGCAGAGCGGGGATCGAGTCGGACGTTGCGGTGCCTGGCCCGAAGATCGGCCCGCCACCAGCGCGCTTGAAGCCCGGGATATCCGGGTTCATGTTGACGCCGCCGCCGTAGTACGAGCTGACCCGGACACGAATGTCGCGCGGGATGTTGGCGAGTGCGTTGAGCACCGTCGAGAAGGATCCGTCATCCTTGAAGACACGAACGGTTCCGTCGGGTAACGTTTCCGTCTTCACGCCGAGAGTAGTCAGCGCGTCCATCACTCCCGGCAGGGAGGCGGAAGAGATATCGAACTGGCCGTCAGGCGTCGCAAGGATCTGGAGCGCAAGGTCCATCGCCTTAGTCTTTTCCTCCGTCGCGTTCGATGAGAACGTGGTCGCGACGAATTCCGGCTGATCCAGAGTGGCCGAGACGAGCGCAGCGATTGCTTCCTCACCCAAGCCTGCGGCTCGAGCGGACTCCGCAAGCGCCGTTGCGTACCGCTCGTGAATCGCGCGAGCCTCGTCTAGAGAAACGCCATACTCGCCGTTCTTCACAGCGGCGTCCGAGGCCGTTCTCATGGCGTTCAGGTAGTCGTCGCCCAGGCCTTGCACCTGAGTTCGCAACCGAGATCCGGCGTCGGTTGTCGTATCGATCTCGCCGTCTGCCTTCACGAGCGTGCTCGCGAGACGGTTTCCGTTCTCGTCGGTCGCGGCGAACGCTTCGCTCAGCGATCGCACCTGGTCGTTGAGCTCCTGGGTGAGATCTGCCTGCGACCTCGTGCCGCCGCGGAGTTCATCGAGCACCTGCTTGTACGCCTGCAGGCGTGATGTCGCATCCGCGCCGACATCACTCGTGATCCGCAGCGCCTCGTTCATTCGAATCGTCGACCGCTGGGCCTCAGACATATTCGCCGCGGCCTCCCGGGTACGCTCGTTGGCCGCCGCCTGGATCTCCGAAGCGAGCTGCACCGCCGTGCCCTGCTCCTCGACAGCATCGGCCAGGAGGTTCGCTGCGTTGGCCTGGTCCGTGTACTGCTCCTTGATGCCACCCGGCATCCGGACCTTCTCAGTCTCGGAACCGTACTCCCGCAGCGATGCCAGCAACTCGTCGTACGCGGAGCCACCGTCGCGGATCGCGTCGGCGATTGTGTCTGACGTCTGGCCGAACTTCAGCAGTGCTCGCTCAGCGCCGCCGACGCCATCGACCCAGTCTTTTGCCTTGGTCAGCGTGCCCGACGAGAAGATGTTCGTCTCGACTTCCGAGAACTCGCTGATGCTCTGGCGGATCTTGTCGACGGTATCTGCCGTGACCTCGCCCGTCGCGGTAAGCGTCTCCCGGTAGCCGCGGATACGCTTCTCGACCTCCTGCGCCTTCTGGCCCTGCGCGCTCAACGTCGCCGTGAGGATCGCCGCTGCCGTCGACACGCCCAAGATGATCAGGCCGACGGGGTTCGAGATGAACGCGGCCTTGAGACTGTTCCCCAGGCCCGTCGCGGCACTGCCGGCGACTCCAAACGCCGTCGACATGCTGCCGGATGCCCCAGCGGCGCCCTGGAAGCGGTCGGAGGCAGTCGCGGCGTTCCGCTCCATGCCAGCGAGGGCGGCCTGCACGGCCGCCTGGTCGGCGATGCGGCGGAGGCCTTCGACGAAGCTCTGGATCGCGGGAGAGCCGCTGCGGAGGGCTGCGTAGACGGCAACTCCGGCTGCGGCGGTGGCCAGCATCGGTGAGGGAATGTCTTCGAGGATGTCAGCGAGCGGCCCGGCGACGGCGACGACAGCGCGAATACCGCCCGCCACGATCGGCAGTGCAGCGTTGAGCGCGCCCGACATCGTCGTCGCAAGGTTCACGGTCACCGGGAGCAGAGGCTTCAGCTCGCCGAGCAGTGAGCCCAGTTCCTTGCGGAGCTGGGGAGACGCCAGAGCGGCACCGGCGATCGCACCGCCGAGCGGCCCGAACGCGGGCACGAATCGGCCGACGACGGGGATCGAGGCGAGGAGCTGCGAGTTCACGCCGAGGACGGCGCCAGCTAGTGCAGCGAGACCGGGGGCGTTATCCGAGACGGCGTTCAGGCCAGACTCGAGGCGGGAGGAATCCCAGGCCTTCACCTGCACCCGGGCGCGATCGAGGAGTTCCGTGATGCCCGCGAACGCCGGCATTGCGCGGTCCATGAGGATCGATACCACGGGCGTCGTATGCGACTCGACGGCGCGCATGACATCCGCGACCTGATTGCCCCAGACGACGGCGAGACCGCCACCGTTCTTCGACACGAACGGCTCAGCGAGCGCGGAGCCGATGTCACGGGAGGCAGCCGCGATGCGGTCCTTCGTGCCGGCGAACGTCTCCTTGACGTTGCTCGCGGCGCCGGCGAACTTCGTCCCCATCTGGTTCACGAGGACGTCGATCGCCTGGCCAGCGTCGAGGGTGCCCTTGGTGACGGACTCCCGGATCTCGGCGGCGCTCTTGCCGAAGCCCTGACCGAGCAGGGTCGCGGCGTCGAGTCCTCGCTCGCCGAGCATGTTGAAGTCTTCGGCCGTGAGCTTCCCCGAGGATCGGATCTTCGCGAGGATCGAGACGATGTCGCTGATCTGTTCGTTGGAACCGCCGACGGCCGCCACCGAGTTCTGCACGGCGTCGAGGATCGGGATGACCTTCTGCGCCTCGAACCCGAACCCGATGAGCTGCTGCTGCGCCGAGATGAACACGGACTTCGAGAACGGGCTGTTTCGCGCGAACGCGTCGAGCTTGTCCATCTGCGCGTTCGCAGCCTCAGCGCCGCCCATGAGCGTGCGCATCGCCGCACGCGAGGTCTGCTGCAGTTGGTTGTAGGCCGCGCCCGTGGCGAACAGCTTGCCGACGTAGACGGCGGCGGCAGCGCTCGCGACACCGATCGTCGTGGCCGCGCCTCGGAAGACCGCCTCTGCTGTCTTTCCGAGCTTTGAGGCGACGGAGTCGGTATCGGTGAGCTTCCCCCGGACGCGATCGAGGTCACGCGAGACGGTGTCCACTCCACCGAGTTGGATCCGCGCAACGAGGTCGGCGGCGTCGAAGCTCATGAGGCACTCCCATCATTGAGGAGTGCGGAAATTCTTGCGCTCAGATCTTTCAGTGTCGTGGTGCGCTGGAGCCACGCTGCGGCCTCATCGGGGAGCATGTCGGCCTGGAGGTCGGTCAGCGTGCGGTGCGTGCGCAGGGCCTCGGCGTGGGGGTGCGTGCTGGTCTTCGCGAGCATCCCGACCGTTGAGGCCAGCTGCCGTACGAGACCGATGAGGACCATCTCGACGGGGGACAGCCCCTGGCGGATGTCGAACGCGGCGAGCAGATCGACGAGGCTCTGATCGAGTGCAGGCTCGCCATCTTGCGTGGCCGCGGCGTTGAGCGCGAACGCCGACTCGAGGATCTGATCATCGAACGTGGCGACGTCGCCGCCGAGTCCGAGAAAGTCTGAGTGCTTCACGCTGCCCGCCGTTCTCCGGCAGCGCCGAGAGCCGCGATGCCGAGGAGGTCCCACGCCTGCCAGAACTGCAGCTTGGAGTCACCGAGTGCGGAACTCAGGCGGGACGCGAGGTCGGCCATCGCACGGGCATCGTCGGGGGTGATGACCTGGAGTGCTCGGAGTGCGCCGTCGCGCCGCGGGTCGGGGTGCAAGGTGTCGAGGTTGATCGCGTAACGGCGCTGTCCGACGCGTTCTGCCTGGACCTTGCCGGTGCGTGCCCACTCCCGCATCGTCGACTTCGAGACGCCACGTTCGGCGGCTGCTTCGGCGACGGTGCCGATGCGCGATGTGTCCGTCATGCTCTCTCCCTCCGGTGCGCGTCGAGCAGTGACGTAGCCGGGTCTGGCTAGGTCGCTACTCGGCACCACCTGGGAACCGAAACGCGGGAGTGATTCGCACCTGGCGAACCGCTCAAACCGCGGAGCTCGACGTGTTCAGTTGATACTTCTATTCTCCCGGGATTGCGCCTTTTGCGTGTTTATCGCCAAGATGATCGACGCTAATCCGGCGCTAGTTCGACCCTGTGCCGGCCGCGTGCCGCTGGCCCATAGACGCGGCCAGCCCAAACTCCGGCCTGCGGCTTCGCGATCTCGGCATAGTCGCGACAGAGCTCTCGCAACGGGCACGGCCAGCACACCCGCACGGACAGGAACGCGACCTCGTCACGCTGCAGCTCGTGCGAGTCCAAGGTGAAGCGGGCGTCACCCTCGCACCCAGGCGCCAGGTCATCGAGGCCGCGAGCCAATGCAGCGAACGCCGCCTCTGCCGGGCTAGTTCGATCGATCGGACTGAACACGGGCTCTTCCTCGCGCGCGCGTAGGTGACCGGTCACGCCTGACCTCCGCTTGTGATGTCCGCCGGGCGGGTGTCCGCCTCGCCGTCAGGCCGGCCGTAGTCGTCGCCCTCGAGAGAAGCGGCCATGGTCGCGATGAACTCGCCCACAATCTCGCGGACGGCGTCGTTGTTGTTGGCCTGGGGGAGGGGGGAGGCTTTTGCGGCATCGGCAAAGGACCGGCTGGCAGAGGCGAGGCCCCTGAGGACCCGCTCTGTTGCTTGCGGGCCCTGGCTTATGTCGGAGATGTCGATCGCGTCGACCGCGGCATCGAGCTTCGCCAGGATCTTGGCGACTATGGCTTCGCGCGTAGCGGCGTTGTCGATCGCCGCCGCCTCCGTCGCCTTCTTCGTCTTCGAGCGGTCGAAGTTGTAGCCGGCGGCGTTGGCGTACTTCTTGACCGTGGTGCCCGACAGTCCGGTCTCTCGGGCGATGGCGTTGCGAGACATGCCCTGGCTTGCGAGTTGCACGATGCGGTCGCGCTGCTTGGGCGTGATGGGCGCGGCAATGGTCATGGGCGGTCGCTGTCGGTGGGCGCGGCACCGTCGAGGGCTGCGGAGGCACGGAGGTCGCGTTCTGCGAGGTTCTCCAGGATCCGTGCGGCGACGTCACCGAAGTGTCGCCATGCGGCGTCGGAGGGCTCGCGAGAACACAAGACGGCGGGGGTGGTCGGTTGTCGGTTCATGGGTGCTTTCTTCGTCGGGCTGCTCATTTGAATGGTCGAGTTATCCACAGCTCTAGTGAGGTGGTTTCGATGATCCGGGTAGTTCCTGTTGTTCTTCCTGTTGTTCCTGTTCTTCCTGGGGGGTAGGAAATTCCTACGCGAACCGGTGGTGTTTCCTACCCCAACTGGGAGGAAACACCTACTTCTCGGGGTAGGAATTTCCTACCTGCCGTTTCCGCTTCCGACCCTCGGCTGTGGACAGCGAGGCGTGCGCGTCGAGCACGATCTCGTACTCTGCTCGACGACCGTGGCCACCGGTCACAGTCCGCCTAACCGCGCCGACTTGGGTCAGCCCGTGGAGTGCGATCTTCACGGCCTGGAATGCTGCGAGGCGCATCCTCTCGCCCTCGTCGTCGCCGGGGGCGCGGTCGGGCACGCGGCGGCCCAGAGCGAGCGCGGACGCCTCCAGGGAGTCGAAGTAGCGGGGCGGATTGCCGGCGTCCATCGCGGTCAGGCACATCCCGATCAGCAGTCTGAACTCGGTGGGCTTGAGTGGCACGTCGACGGCGTAGGCGAACGCGCGGCTCACGAGGTTCACTCCCATGCGCGGTGCCTCCCTCCGGGCGCGCTGGCGGCCCCGGAGAGCGTGTGGATGCTCGCCGGGGCCACCGTTATGTGCGGAATATTCAGTCGTCCGTCTCCGTCATGGCCAGGGGGCCGGTTCGGGTGCCTCTGCTCGCGCTGCAGCCTCGATGAGAACCACGGCAAGCCTCCGTGCCTCATCCGGGAGCAACCGCAGGTCAGGAGCCCCAGGGGCGTCCAGCGTCACCACCGAGGCGCCGAGTGCCCGGCCGACATCGACCAGCAGCCTCGCGCCTGACTGACGCGCCTCCACGGCTCGAGCGAACATCAGGCCGCCACCTCATCCGCGACGGTGCCCTCGCGAGCGTTGCGCCGCTCCCAGTACCCCTTCGGATCACGCATGCCCTTGACCGTGCTGTCGATCGGGGCCGCATTCGCACGACGGCAAGACTCCGCGGCCCAATGCATGTCCGAAACCAGCGACGCGACCTGCTCCGGCGTCAGAGTCAGCTGTGAATCCCACGCCCGCACGTCGACCGCGTAGGCAGCATCCTGTTCGACCGCGTCGACATTGCTGGTGACCTCGATGGTGTAGCCGTCGCCTTCGATCGTGTCGGCGACGTGGCCGTCGGCATTCGCTTCATGGATGTTCTTCGAGCACCGGTTGTCGGTGCACGGGAAGACAACCGGAGAGCTGTCGCGCGTCGCGTAGGGATCGTCGTACGGACGCGAAGCGGTGTACCACCACCCCGGGCGGTCATCAGCCGGATAAGGGCTCCAGCCATGCCGAATGAACTTGCCGGCCTTGGCTTGCTCGACGATCGACATCAGCTGGAGGTAGTCGGTCATGTTCGCCCCGCGGCGGAGGACAATCATGAACCGCATGACGCCATCGCGCGATGGGCGGAGGTACACGTAGCCTCCGTTCCTCCACCACGTGCGGTCCGGCGCTTCCCAGATCTGTGTGTTGCGGGTATCGGGTCGCACGATGACTTCGAGCTCGGCGAGATTCATATCCGCCCAGTCAGCTTCGTTCGGCTCGACGGGGATAGTCAGGTCGACGTGAGTGAACTCGGGCATCGGGTCCGAGCAGGGCTTGACCTCCAGGTTCGGCCGCGCAGCTTCACTCTTTGCGGGTGCCATGCGCTTGACCTTCGCGGGCCCCGTGCGCTCAACCGTCGTGAGCAGCTCAGACGGGCTCACACCGGTCTCGATCGCGATGCGGACCAGCTCGCCGGCGGTTACGTTAGAATTCATGGTGAATCGGTGCCTTTCGTGGGTGCTTGGGCGGCAGTTCTGTTCCCGCAGAGCTGCCGCTTTTTCGTTCGGATGGGGTGTGACCGTGACGCTCACGACGCGCTGCCGACGCGCGCCGGGAGGTCCCAGACGGTAGCCGCATTGCCCAGGGCTGACTTGCCCTGACGGCCAGAGTCCGCGACCAGCCCGCGGCGAGTGAGGCTCGCGCGCGAAGTTCGCACGCGCTGAGGTGTGACCCGCGGGATACCGGGGTAGTGCTCCGCTCGAGAGTCATAGAGCGCGATGATCGCGTCATCGGTCAGGGCGCCCGCGACCCGAAGAATGTCCAGGATCACGACCTCGACCTTCCCTCTCGTCGCGTCATCGACGAGCGCGTCGGCTTCGAAACTGTGCCCGGCGGTCGCCATAGGTTGGCGGCGCGTGGTCATCACGCCACCGCCGAGGATCCCGCAGCCGTGCTTCGACGCTCCGAGGCCTCCAGCCATTCGATGAAATCCCGCTCGCGATACACGACCGTGCGGGGCGTCGGCTTCAAGAATTTGGGACCATCGCCGGTGTATCGCAGGTGAGCGAGGTTCGTCAGCGAGAGGAACGGCCACCTCGCATGAACCTGCTGCGGTGTGAGGTAGACCTCTGTGTCTTGCGGATCGGCTGTCTTCGGCATCTGTCACTCCTTGATGGCTAATGCAAATAATAACTTAGCCACAGCATAAGACGCACTGGCCTAGGTTTGCAACAGGTTGGCCATTTAGAATGAGTGAGTGCCTCCTGGATCACATGAACTAGTCCCCGGCCTTCGTGCGACGATTCTGTCGCCAGATACAACTGGCCACTTCCGCGGCGTCGGCATCGCCCCCTGCGTCGTCGCTCCCGTGACCGTGGAAGCCACCGCAAGGTGGGATCGGTTCCCTGATGCGGAGTTCGCCGTCGAGCTTGAACTAGATCGCGATCAAGGCCGATACAAGCTGACGCGGCTCTCCGTCTCGGAACCTTCGGGGATCGCGAGCGCCGATCTGCACAGGTACTCAGTGCCGAAGATTGTCTCTGCTGTGGCTTCGGAGGCGGTGGTAATTGACCTGGATGAAGCGGGTCTCGGTCCCGGAGGTCTCACCAGCATGAACGGCTTTCTTGCGCAGCTGGACTTGAACGGGAACCGCGAGAAGATAGCCGCCGAAGGACCCACCAGCGATACTCTCGCGCTTGTCGCACTCACCTACACGTATGCGTGGGTTGTGGGCTTGGGTCCCAACGAGGCCGTCACCTCACTGCTCGGCGTACCCAAGCGCACTGCAACGCGATGGATCGCGCGTGCGCGATCGGATGGGCAGATCGTCGTCAATGGGTAGCGTGTATGCATATCAGACGACGGCCGGAAAGAAGCGCTACCGGATCGTCTATCGGCGCCCGGACCGCAAGCAGACTCAGGAGCGCGGCTTCACCCGGCGGCGGGATGCTGAGCTGCGTCTCGCCGAGGTGGAGATCGGAAAAGCCAAGGGCGACTACGTGAACCCGGCGGATGCGCGCGAAGACGTCGCGTCGATCGCGACGGGTTGGCTGAAGGCTCGCGAGTCGGTAATGAAGCCCTCTAGCTTTCAGGCTCTGCGAGGTGCGTGGGAGACGCACGTGCGGCCCCGCTGGGGTGCACGTCAGGTCGGGAGCGTCAATCATTCCGAGGTTCAGGACTGGATCGCCGAGCTCTCGCGCGAGCGCGCTGCCACGACGGTGCTGCGCGCGCACGGTGTGCTCGCCGCGGTGCTCGACGTCGCGGTGAAGGATCGACGCGTCAGCCGGAACGTTGCTCGAGGCGTCGCGCTGCCACGCAAGGTGCCGAAGTCAAAGCCGTACCTCACGCACGAGCAGGTCGACACTCTTGCCGCGGCGTCCACGTACCCAGTGCTCGTGTTCTTCCTGGCGTACACGGGCCTCCGGTGGGGTGAAGCGACCGGACTGAGGGTCAAGCACATCGACGCACTCAGACGGCGCGTCAGCGTCCAGGAGAACGCCGTTCTCGTTGGGGGCGTGGTGCACGTCGGCACGCCAAAGACCCACGAGGCCCGGTCGGTGCCGTACCCGGCCTTCCTCTCGCTCGCGATCGCGAAGCTCTGCGAAGGGAAGCGCCGCGAGGATCTCCTGTTCGGCGACGGCACCACGCATATGCGGCTGCCGAACAGCGTGCGTGGATGGTTTGCGTTCGCAGTGAAGCGCGTGCGCGACGCTGACGACGAGTTCCCCAGGGTGACCCCGCACGATCTCCGTCACACAGCGGCGTCCCTCGCGATCTCGGCCGGCGCGAACGTGAAGGCTGTGCAGCGGATGCTCGGGCACGCCTCGGCGAGCATGACTCTCGACACATACGCGGACCTGTTCGACGACGACCTGGACGGTGTTGCGGACGCTCTCGATCACGCACGCCATGCGGCAGTTGTTGCCGAAGTGTTGCCACGGGGCACCTCGCGCAAATGACGAAGGCCCCGCCTCCCCAGTGTTTCGTAGGGGAGTCGGGGCCTTCGATTTGGCGGTGACGGCGGGATTCGAACCCGCGGTTGCTTGCACAACACACGCTTTCCAAGCGTGCTCCTTCGGCCGCTCGGACACGTCACCAAGGAACAACCTGTCCATCCTATCCGATCGATCGTGTGCCAAGTGACGGGGTCATTCGGTGTCCGGAGTACGCAGACCGAGTTCACGGCGATCCCGGTGGAAATCTGTCGAACACCGTCATATCATCCTCAGATGACGACAGATGCAGCGGTACCGGTCCTCGCCGGGTCGCCGGTGCTCACCGAGGCGCCGGCGGTGAGCGCCGCCTGGTGGTCGGATCTCGAGCGGGAGCTGACTTCGATCGCGGTGGTCGAGCCTGTACGGCGCGCGTTCGAACCGCTCGACGCGTGCCGACGGATCGCCGTTCGCTTCGGGCTGGATGTCGATACGGATGTGCGGGATTGGCGCCCGGGTCACGGGCATCTGGACTGGCGCAGCATCCGTCGGCATCCGCCGGTGCTCCTTGATCGCGGGCCAGCTGTCCTCGCGCCTCGAGGCTATGACGCCGCCTGCCTGCTCGCCACCGCGCTCGCCGTGCCCGAGGTTGCGGAGGAGGTCGCGCACCGCTTCCGCGACGACCTCGACACCGCGGACGGTGTCTTCTCGCAACTCGTCGTGCTGGCATCGCTGCTGGTGCGTGCGGATGCAGGGGAGCACCTCGAGCTGATCGCCCCGATCCACCGGCGCGTCGACCACCTGCTCGGGCGCCCGAGCATCCTCCGCCCTCCCTCGGCGTAAAATCGCCAGGTGGCAACCCCCAAGATCGTCCTCTTCTACGCCTTCGCCCCGCTCGCCGACCCCGAGGCCATCCGCCTCTGGCAACGCGACCTCGGCGAGGCGCTCGGGCTCCGCGGCCGCATCCTCATCTCGAAGGACGGCGTGAACGGCACGCTCGGCGGCGACCTGCCGGTGGTGAAGAAGTGGCTGCGGTCCTTCCGCTCCTACGCCCCGTTCGCGAACGCCGACATCAAGTGGAGCGAGGGCACCGGTGTCGACGCTGACGGACGCAGCCTCGACTTCCCGAAGCTGAGCGTGAAGGTGCGCGACGAGATCGTCTCGTTCGGGGCTCCCGGCGAGCTCCGCGTCGACGAGCACGGCGTGGTCGGTGGCGGCACCAGGCTCACGCCGGAGGCGCTGCACGAGCTGGTGGGGGAGCGCGGCGACGAGGTCGTGTTCTTCGACGGCCGCAACTCGCTCGAGGCCCAGATCGGACGCTTCCGCGGGGCGGTGGTGCCCGACACCGAGACGACCCGCGACTTCGTGCAGCTGCTGGACTCCGGTGTGTACGACGACCTGAAGGGCAAGCCGATCGTGACCTACTGCACTGGCGGAATCCGCTGCGAGGTCCTGTCGAGCCTGATGACCGCCCGTGGATTCGGCGAGGTGTACCAGCTCGAGGGTGGCATCGTGCGCTACGGCGAGCAGTACGGCGACGACGGACTCTGGGACGGCTCGCTCTACGTGTTCGACAAGCGCGGCTCGATCGACTTCTCAGATCACACGGCGGTGATCGGCGAGTGCATCGGATGCGGAGCCGCGACCAAGCGCACCGCGAACTGTCCTGACCTCTCGTGCCGGGTGCAGTCCGTCGTGTGCGCCGACTGCGACAGCGTGGCCTGCGAGGCGCACGCGGCCTGAGCGTCGCGCCGGACTCAGCCGAGCGAGGTCGACTCCGCGCTGCGGGTCATGAACAGCGATCGCGGCAGCAGCAGTGCGCGCACCTGCGTGATGCGGTCGCAGTGCCGCTGCATCCCGCCGAGGACGGCACGCAGCGGATCGGCCAGGTCGTCGCCCTCCGATCCGCCACGCGCATAGTTCGTGCGTTCGACGGCGCGCGTCAACTGAGCGACGGCGTCGGCATCCACGTGGTGCTGCGTCACCAGCGCGGACCCTCGCACTCGTGGCGTGTCCGCTGCGGACAACGGCAGCTGCAGGTCGACCATGGTGTCGCGCATCTCGGCCCAGGCGGCTCCTGCGTCCCCACGACGTGCACGGCCGAGTCGGATCGAGCGCTCGATCCGGCGGATCGCCGCGGGGAGCAGCAGCACAGCGAGCACACCGACGATGCTCCACACCACCGGCATCGGGTCGAGCTGTCGCAGCGCGCCGCTCGTCGAGCTGTTGTCGCCGGCGTCGCCGCGATCGATCTCCGGGCCGGTGGTCTGCTCGGTCTGCGGGGCCGTGGTGGGCGCCGGCGCCGACGGTCCGGCCGAGCCGCCCCCGGTGGTGGTCGCGGCCTGGAACGCGGTCGGCACGCCGAGCGAGGCGGTCGGCTCGAACGGCACCCAGCCGATGCCGGGGAACAGCACCTCCGGCCAGGAGTGCAGCTGATCGCTGTCGACCGAGAAGATCGACTCGTCCCCGCGCTTCTCGTTCGTCAGAGACCCGGGAAGGTAGCCGACCACGATGCGGGTCTGCATGTCGAGGCTCTGCGCCATCAGAGCGAACGCGCCGGCGAAGTGCACGCAGTAGCCGGAGCGCACGTCGAGGAACTGCGCCACCGCGTCAGCGCCGGTGCCGTCGAAACCCTCATCGACCGGCGTCTCGAGCGAGTAGGTGAAGGAGGAGCGGAACCAGGTCTGCAGCGCGACGAGGCGGTCGTAGTCGTTCGACTCCTCGGCGGTGACCTCGGCCGCGAGCTCTCCGATGATGGCGGGGAGCTCGACCTGCTCCTCGTCCTCCCAGGCCACCGGGGGCGCTGCGTCGACCTCACGGATCTGCTCGAGCGTCGGCGTCACCTTCGTCGCCGTGACCGTGTAGTCGTTGCCCTCCGCATCCGCGTTCCTGGAGACGAGCGTGCGGTTCTCGGGCATGACGCGCCAGGCGCCTGAGACGCCCTGCACTCGAGTGGCCGGGTAGGGCACGGGCAGCCAGGAGCTCGACATCCGCAGCACCCGGACCGAGGTCGTCTCCTCCTCAGCGGCGATCTGCTCGCCCCACTCCGGATCACCGAATCCCTCGCTCTGCGGGTTCAGGTCACCGCGGTCCGGCTGCCAGACGCGGCCGTCGAACTGCGAGAGCGTGGTCAGGCGGAGGTACGGCGCGACGTCGCCCTCGGTGGCGACGGTCAGCACCTCGACCGGGTTCGGCTGCCGCAGATCGTCGCCGAGTCGGAGGGATGCATCGACCGTGGTGCCGACGCCCGTGCCGACGATCGTCGAGGACACCGGCAGAGCAGGGGCGACGATCATGGTCACCGCGATCGCGGCGGCACCGACGCCGACGGCCACGGAGGTCGACGAGCGGCGAGGAGCGATCGGATGCCGACGCGCGGTGTAGCCGAACAGGATGAGAGCGAGGATGCCGAAGAGCACGAACCAGACGATGTTCGCGTCGCCCATCGTCACGATCATCGGCACAGCGCCGAGCGCACCGGTCAGGACGATCGCGAGCACGGCGAGACGGAGCGCGATGAGCTGGTCGAGCAGCAGCGCGACGAGCGCGAACCCCAGGCCCAGGACCGCCGCGAGGCCGGCAGACGGTGCGAGCGGCGCCGCGCCGAAGACGATTTCCTCCATCGCGGATGCCGTGAGCGAGGCGAACACCGACACGGTCGTCGAGGTCGGGAAGAGTCCGAGGAACGCTGTGTCGCCGGCGACGAGCCGAGTGACGACGGCGACCGCGAGGAGCAGCTGCACGAGGAAGGTCGACAGGTCGCGAACCCAGCCGCGGCTCCGGCGCAGCAGGAAGCGCATCAGCGCCCCGCTCGCCGCGACCGCGAGGATCACCGCGACGACCACGAACGACCAGGCGCCAGGCCTGATCACCGAGGTGAACGGCCACATCGCCACAAGTCCGGCTGCGGCTGCGAGCACGGCAGGAACCACGACGCCGTCGGGATCCTCGTGCTCGCGGTGCCACGGCTGGCGCGCGGTCGCGTCCGCGCCTCGGGCGGGTCGCCTCGACTCAGCGCGGAACATCGGTTGCTCCACCCGGCGTCGGCAGCGCCGCTTCCCAGGCCTCCGGGATGTCGGCGCCCAGCGTCGTCACGCTCCAGCCGTGCTGCCGTGCCGCCGTCGCCGCACCGGGAAGCGGCTCGGTCGCGAAGAGCATCGGCGCCGCTGCGCCGGACGATCGCAGCAGCGCGGCATCCTCCTCGTCGATGCGTCCGGTGATGTACACGAGCGGTCCTGGAGGCGAGCCGCCGATCAGCGTCGCGACATCGCGGGAGTCGCCGCGCGGTCCGGCCATCGCGAGGGCGACCAGCAGCCCGTCGCGGTCGTCCTCGTGCCCGCGGAGCGTGCCGAGCAGCACGCCGGCGCTGTCGATCACATCGACGCCGTAGCCCTCGTCGGCCAGGTGGACCGCGATCGATGCGCACAGCGAGACAGCCGCTTCGAACGCCTCGTCCTCGTGCGCGCCCTGGGTGTCCCAGTGCGCGCTGCTCCGGTCCAGCACCACCAGCGCGTCAGGGCTGGACTCCTCTTCCTCCTGCCGCACCATCAGCTCACCCCGGTGCGCGGTGGCCCGCCAGTGGATGCGTCGCATCGAGTCGCCGGAGATGTAGTGCCGCGGCGAGAGGTTGTCGCTGCCCTGGCCGAGCCGCGTCGACGACGTGTGCGCCGTGCCGCCGGCTGCACCGATCCGCACGGTCAGCGGGGCGAGCGCGAATACCTCGGGGACGACGGTCACGGTGCGGTGCTCACCGAATTCCTGCTCGCGCTGCGCGAGGCCGAACGGATCGACCGTGCGGAGCATCAGCGGTCCGATCGGCCAGACACCGCGGCGCACGCCGGTGATGAGGTAGCTGAGCTGGCCGGTCTCCGGCGGGTACTCGCCGCTCGAGTCGCCCGAGACGGCGTCAGGGAGCACATCGTGCCAGAGGCCGTGCGGGATGCGGATCGAGCGCAGCGCGAAGCGCACGGTCACGCGCGAGGTCTCGGACACCGTCAGGAGGTCGGTGGAGATCTGCCTGGAGACCGTGCCGCTGCGCCGGGGGAGTCGCACCACGAGCACCGAGAACAGCGTGAGCAGCGCCAGCAGGAGTCCGATGAAGATCAGGATCGGCGCGGCGACGAGGTTCGCGGCGACGACGCAGCACAGCGCGGCGAGCAGCGCACCGGCGCCTCGTGCAGTCAGGGCTCGACGTCGTCGCATGGTGATCGGCCGATCAGGACCGTGTGGCCACCGGCACGCGCACGCGCTCGACGATCTGGGCGAGCGCCGCCTCGATCGGCTGGGCGCCGGCGCGGTGGGCCCCACGGGCAGGGAGCAGCCGGTGCGCGAAGACCGGGATGATGAGCGCGGTGACGTCGTCGGGGATCACGTAGTCGCGGCCGTCGAGCGCCGCCCACACCTTCGCGGCGCGGATCAGCTGCAGCGTCGCCCGCGGGCTCGCGCCGAGGTGGAGGTTCGGATCCGCGCGCGTCGCCTGGGCGAGCGCCACGGTGTACTCCTCGAGCGCAGGCGCCACGTGCACCGAGCGCGCGAAGGCGATGAGCTGTGCGATCGACGCGGCATCCGCGACGGGGGAGACGCCGCTCAGCGGGTTCACGATGTCGCGCTGGCGGAGCATGAGGGCTTCGGCGGCGGCATCAGGATAGCCCATCGAGATGCGCATCATGAAGCGGTCCCGCTGTGCTTCCGGCAGCGCGTAGGTGCCTTCCATCTCGAGCGGGTTCTGCGTCGCCACCACGAGGAACGGTTCGGGGAGCATGTGCGTCGAGCCGTCGACGGTGACCTGCCCCTCCTCCATCGCCTCGAGGAGCGCCGACTGCGTCTTGGGGGATGAGCGGTTGATCTCGTCGGCGATGACGATGTGCGCGAAGACGGCTCCGCGCTTGAACTCGAACTCGCGGTCCACCGGGTTGTAGACCGAGACCCCGGTGACGTCGCCCGGCAGGAGGTCGGGGGTGAATTGGATGCGGCGCACCGTCGCGTCGACGCTCGCGGCCAGTGCTCGGGCCAGCATGGTCTTGCCGACGCCCGGCACGTCCTCGATCAGCAGGTGACCCTCGGCGAGCAGGCACACCAGCGCGCTGCGCACGGCATCCGGCTTCCCGTCGATCACGCTCCCCACCGATCCGAGGATCGCAGAGGTCTGCACGGCGAACTGCTCGGCCGTGATCTGGGGGGAGTTCTCTGGCATGCGTTCCCTCTCGCGTGGGCGCCTCCGTGCGCGTTCCTCGATCGTAACCCGGTGCGGGGCACCGTGCTCTGGCAGGTTCCCTTGAGGATCTCGGATGCCCAGAGGTGTCGAACCATCGCGTGCGCTCGGGTTAGGATGGTTGACGGCTCTCCGCGTGGCGGCATCCAGGCCAATTCCCCCAGGGCGGAAACGCAGCAAGGGTAACCGGGCTCTGCTGGGTGCGCGGAGGGTCACTTTCTTTTTCAGCGTCCTCCGGGGCGGCACTGCGAGGATCGTGACGTGACCAGCCCTGCCGACACCCGCCGCTCGACTCCGCTCGGCCGTTTCGTCTCGCCGGTCGCTCTTCTCGCACTGATGTGGATCGTCCAGCTCGCGGACGCTGTGTTGCCCGGCTCCTTCTCCGGCTTCGGCCTGCGTTCATGGGACCTGTCCGGTCTCGGCGGCATCGTCGTCGGCCCATTGCTGCACGCGAGCTGGCCGCATCTGATCGCGAACTCGGTGCCGTTCCTCGTGCTCGGCTGCCTCGTCGCGGTCGAGGGCACTCGCCGGTTCTGGGCCGTCACGGCCATGGTCGCGGTGATCGGCGGGCTCGGGACCTGGGTGGCGAACGCACCAGGCACACTGACCGTCGGTGCATCAGGACTCGTGTTCGGCTACTTCGGCTACGTGGTGCTGCGGGTCTTCGCACCGGGTCGCGTCGCGCACCGCATCCTCTACGCGGTCGTGGCGATCGTCGTGATCTCGCTGTACGGCGGATCCATGCTGGCCGGTGTCGTCGGCGTGCGCGAGGGCATCTCGTGGCAGGCGCACCTGTTCGGCGCGATCGGCGGCGGTGTCGCTGCGCTCGCCGGACGACGACGCACCCCGTCGCCATGAGCGCGCGTGCTGCGACGACGCGGCGCGGGAAGAAGCGGAAGCCGCGGCGGAGCACCAGGGCGAAGCGGCGCAAGCCCGGCGCGAGGAAGCTGGCGGCGATCCGGCTGCGACGTCGGCGGATGCTGCGCCGAGCCCTCATCGCGACCGCGGTGGTGGCGGGGGTGGTCGGCGTCGGTGTGCTCGTGCCGCTCTCGATCGCGCACGACCCGGTCGTGGTCTGCGCTGCCGACCCGGCGACCTACCCGGACGCAGGCATCGCGGGCTGGCGCGGTGAGCAGCTCGAGAACGCGGCGACCATCATGCAGACGGCAGCGGGCATGGGCCTCGGGCGCGACGCGCAGATCCTCGGCGTGATGACCGCGATGGGCGAGAGCAGCCTGCACAACATCGACTATGGCGACTGGGAGACGAACGGCGTCACCAATCCCGACGGCACGCGCACCAGCAGCATCGGGCTGTTCCAGCAGCAGACATGGTGGGGGAGCATCGAGCAGCGGATGGATCCGGCGAGCGCGGCAGGGCTGTTCTTCACCAGGCTCGCGAGGCTTCCCGACTGGCAGACGATGGAGCGGTCGCATGCCATCCACCGGGTGCAGATCAACACCGACCGCGACTACTACAGCCGGTACGAGGCGGATGCCGTCGCCGTCGTCGACGCGCTGACCGGATCCTGCTGAGTCCAGCTGCGTCCAAGTGAGGTGCGCCTAAGCTGGAATCGTGGCACGGAGCATCTACATCACCTCGGCAGAAGGTCATACTGGCAAGTCCACGATCGCGCTCGGCGTGCTCGATGCATTGATGCGCGTCAGCCCGCGGGTCGGCGTGTTCCGACCGATCGCCCGCTCGGTCTCCGAGCGCGACGAGGTGCTCGAGCTGCTGCTCGCCCACGACGGCGTGCACCTCGACTACGAAGACTGCATCGGCGTCACCTATGACGATGTGCGCAGCGACCCCGACCGGGCGCTGTCGACGATCGTGGCCAGGTTCAAGGCCGTCGAGGCGCAGTGCGACGCCGTCGTGATCATCGGCAGCGACTACACCGATGTCGGGAGCCCGGCCGAGCTCGGCTACAACTCGCGCATCGCCGCGAACCTCGGGGTGCCGGTGCTGCTCGTGTTGAGCGGACGCGATCAGCAGCGCCAGGCCGAGCAGCTGGGCACGACCACCGCGCGCGTGCCGTCGGCGGTCGGGCAGATCGCGGCGCTCGCGCTCTCCGAGCTCGACGCCGAGCGTGCTGAGCTGTTCGCTGTGATCGTGAATCGGGCCGACCCTGCGGTGCTCGACGAGATCGTCGAGTCGGTGCGCGCGGTCCGACCGGGCAAGGACACCCCGGTGTGGGCCATGCCGGAGGATCGGATGCTGGTCGCGCCGTCGATCCGCGGCATCCTCGCCGCGGTGGACGGACGCCTGATCAAGGGCGATGCGGATCGGCTGACCCGTGAGGCGCTGTCGATCGTGGTCGCCGGCATGTCGATGGTGAACGTGCTGCCTCGGCTCACCGAGGAGGCGGTCGTGGTGATCCCCGCCGACCGCACCGAAGTGCTGCTGGCGACGCTGCTCGCCGACGCCTCCGGCACCTTCCCCAGGGTCGCCGGCATCATCCTGAACGGTCCGTTCCCGCTGCCCGAGCCCATCGTGCGCCTGCTCGACGGCTTCTCGTCGACCGTGCCGATCATCGCGACCGATCTCGGCACCTATGACACCGCGGTGCAGGTCATGGGCGCCCGCGGCCGCATCTCGCCGGACTCGCGCGCCAGGTACGACCGCGCGCTCGGCCTCTTCCAGACCCATGTCGACATCGCCGAGCTCACCACGCAGCTGGGGCTCGCCGAATCCCGGGTGGTCACGCCGCTGATGTTCGAGTACGCGCTGATCGAGCGGGCGCGCAGCGACCGCCGCCGCATCGTGCTGCCCGAGGGCGACGACGACCGCATCCTGCGCGCGGCGGCGACCCTGATCGCACGTGACGTTGCCGATCTGACGATCCTCGGCGACGAGGCGGCCGTGCGGGCGCGGGCCACCGAGCTCGGCATCGACATCGCCGCGGTGCAGGTCATCAGCCCGAACGATCCGCAGCTCGTCGAGCGCTTCGCGACCGAGTACGCCAAGCTGCGCGCGCACAAGGGCATCACGCTCGCGCAGGCCGCCGACACGGTCACGGACGTGTCGTACTTCGGCACCATGATGGTGCACCTGGGGCTCGCCGACGGGATGGTCTCTGGGGCCGCGCACACCACGGCGCACACCATCCGCCCCTCCTTCGAGATCATCAAGACGAAGCCGGGCGTGAACGTCGTCTCGAGCGTGTTCCTGATGGCGCTCGCCGATCGCGTGCTCGTCTACGGCGACTGCGCGGTCATCCCCGATCCGACCAGCGAGCAGCTCGCCGACATCGCGATCTCCTCCGCAGCCACCGCGACGCAGTTCGGCATCGAGCCGCGCGTCGCGATGCTGTCGTACTCGACCGGAGAGTCGGGGTCAGGCGCCGACGTCGACAAGGTGCGCGCGGCCACGGCGCTGGTGCGCGAGCGGGCGCCCGAGCTGCTCGTGGAGGGCCCGATCCAGTACGACGCGGCAGCGGATGCCGCGGTCGCGAAGGCGAAGCTCCCCGACTCCGCGGTCGCTGGTCGTGCCACGGTGTTCGTGTTCCCCGACCTGAACACCGGCAACAACACCTACAAGGCCGTGCAGCGCTCGGCCGGTGCGGTGGCGATCGGACCGGTGCTGCAGGGGCTGAACAAGCCGATCAACGACCTGTCGCGCGGTGCGCTGGTCGACGACATCGTCAACACGGTCGCGATCACCGCGGTCCAGGCCCAGGGAGATTCGGCATGAGCGCGATCCTCGTGATCAACAGCGGCTCCTCGTCGCTGAAGTACAGCCTGCTCGACATCGAGACCGAGGTCGAGCTGGCCTCAGGGCTGATCGAGCGCATCGGACAGGGGACGGGCAGCGCGGCGCACACGGTGCGACCGGAGACGGATGCGGATGCCGTGCCGACCATGCTCGATGCGACCTATCGCGACGAGCGCGAGATCGCCGACCACCATGCGGCCTTCGCGGTGATGCTCGAGCAGTTCGCCGAGCATGGACCGTCGCTCGGGGCGAACCCGCCGGTCGCGGTCGGTCACCGGGTCGTGCACGGCGGCGCCCGCTTCTTCGCGCCGACCCTGATCGACGCCGATGTGGAGCGCCAGATCGAGGAACTCTCGGTGCTCGCTCCGCTGCACAACCCGGCGAACCTGTCCGGCATCCTCGCGGCGAAGGCCGTGTTCCGGGGCGTGCCGCACGTGGCCGTGTTCGACACCGCGTTCCACCAGACCCTGCCGCCGGCGGCCTACACATACGCGATCGACGCCGAGCTGGCAAAGCACCACCGCGTGCGCCGCTACGGCTTCCACGGCACGAGCCACCAGTTCGTGAGCGAGTCGGCCGCCGCGTTCCTCGGCCGCGATCTCGCCGAGCTGCGGCAGATCGTCTTCCACCTCGGCAACGGCGCATCGGTCACCGCGATCGACGGGGGTCGCTCCGTCGAGACGTCGATGGGGCTCACGCCGCTCGAAGGGCTCGTGATGGGCACGCGCTCCGGCGACCTCGACCCTGCGGCGCTCGTGCATCTCTCGCGCCGCGCCGGACTCTCGATCAACGAGCTCGACGCCCTGCTCAACACCCGCAGCGGACTGAAGGGCCTTGCAGGGCGCAGCGACATGCGCGACATCCTGGCCGGGGCGGATGCCGGAGACGAGGCTGCGATGCTCGCCTTCGACGTGTACGTGCACCGGCTGCGCGCCTACGCCGGCGCGTACATCGCGCAGCTCGGCGGCGTCGACGTCATCTCCTTCACCGCCGGCGTCGGCGAGAACGCCGCCCGCGTGCGCGCCGAGGCCATGGCGACGCTCGGATTCGCGGGCGTCGAGATCGATCACGAGCGCAATGAAGAGCGCTCGCGCGGCATCCGTCGCATCTCCACCGACGACTCCTCGGTGACCGTGCTCGTGGTGCCGACGAACGAGGAACTCCAGATCGCACGGCAGACCGCAGAGCTGCTCTGAAACCCGCCGAGATCTGAGGGTTACCGTCGGCGCCGATCGGCAACTACGCTGGCACAGTGGCACGGAGAAGTGCCGACACCCTCGCCCCTTCTCCTGGAGGCTCCTGTGCCCGAAGCCCTTCCCGATCTGCTCGCTGCCGACGGCGTGCTGTTCGACCTCGACGGCGTGCTCACGCCGACCGCCGAGGTGCACATGCGCGCCTGGAAGGTGGTGTTCGATCAGGTCTTCGCGCAGTGGGGGATCACCCCCGAATACACCGACGCCGACTACTACGAGTACGTCGACGGCAAGAAGCGCTACGACGGCGTCGCCAGCCTGCTGCGCAGCCGCAACGTCGAGATCCCGTGGGGCGAGGTCGACGACGCCCCTGAGGCCGAGACCATCTGCGGCATCGGCAACCGCAAGAACGCCGCCTTCGCGACCTCGCTGCGCGCTGAGGGCATTGCTGCGTACCCCGGTTCGCTCGCGGTCGTCGAGCGTCTGCACGCCGCCGGCATCCCGCTCGGCGTCGTCTCGAGCTCGAAGAACGCCGAAGAGGTGCTCGGCGCCGCCGGCATCCGCTCCTTCTTCCGCATCGTGGTCGACGGCGTCGTCGCCGAGCGCGACGGCCTGGCCTCCAAGCCGGCACCCGACATGTTCCGCGAGGGCGGCATCGCCCTCGGCGTCGACCCTGCCCGCAGCATCGCCGTGGAGGACGCGACATCCGGTGTCGCCTCCGCTGCTGCTGCCGGCTACGCAGACGTGGTCGGCGTCGACCGCGGCACCGGCGCAGACGCGCTGCGCGCCGCCGGCGCCACCGTCGTCGTCGACGACCTCTCCCTCTTCCTCCCGAACCTCTCGAACGACACCACGGAGACCGCATGCGACGTACTGAGCGACCAGAGGGAGACGAAGTGATCGACCGCGACCGCTTTCCCGTCGACCCGTGGCGGCTGATCGAGACGCGCTACACCGAGGAGGGCGTCGGCGAGACGCTGTTCTCGGTGGGCAACGGCTACCTCGGCCTCCGGGGCAACCACATCGAGGGGCGCGGTGCGCACGAGCACGGCACCTTCATCAACGGGCTGCATGAGACCTGGCCGATCCGCCACGCGGAGCAGGCCTACGGGTTCGCCGAGGTCGGTCAGACGATCGTGAACGCACCGGATGCCAAGGTCATGCGCGTCTACGTCGACGACGAGCCGATGTCGTTCGACGTGGCCGACGTCCGCGAGTACCGCCGCACGCTCGACATGCGCACCGGCGTGCTCGAGCGCATCGTCGTGTGGGAGACGCCGTCAGGCAAGCGAGTGCGCATCCGCGACGAGCGCATCGTGAGCTTCCAGGAGCGGCACCTCGCGATCCTCCGTCTCGAGGTGACCGTCGAGAACTCCGACGCTCCGGTCACGATCAGCTGCCAGCTGCTCAACCGCCAGGACGGTGCAGGCGTCTACGCGGGAACACCGGATGCGGCCAAGAAGAAGAAGGCAGACGGGTTCGACCCGCGCAAGGCGGAGAAGATCGCGGACCGCGTGCTGGAGCCGGCCGAGCACTGGCAGGACGGCATGCGCTCGGCGCTGTCGTACCAGGTCGCCGACTCCGGGATGACGGTCGCCGTCGTCGCCGATCACATCATCGACACCGAGAACGACTACAACGCACGCACGCTGATCGAAGCGGACATCGCCAAGAACGTGTTCCGCGTGCAGGCGAAGGCCGGGGTGCCGATCCGAATCACCAAGCTCGTCAGCTACCACACCTCGCGCGGCGTGCCGCCGCGCGAGCTCGTCGATCGCTGCCGCCGCTCCCTCGACCGCGTCGCGGTGGAGGGCGTGCAGACCCAGTTCCAGCGCCAGGAGGAATGGCTGGCGGCGTTCTGGGAGCGCAGCGACGTGCAGATCGGCGGCCGAGACGACCTGCAGCAGGCCATCCGCTGGTGCCTCCTGCAGCTCGCCCAGGCATCGGCCAGGGCTGACGGCACCGGCGTGCCGGCGAAGGGCGTGTCCGGCTCCGGATACAGCGGACACTACTTCTGGGACACCGAGATCTACGTGCTCCCCTTCCTCACGTACACCTCGCCGCAGTGGGCGCGCAACGCGCTGCGCGCACGCGTGCACATGCTGCCGGCTGCCCGCCGCCGCGCGGCGCAGCTGAACGAGGCCGGTGCGCTGTTCCCGTGGCGCTCGATCAACGGCGAGGAGGCCTCGGCCTATTACGCCGCAGGCACAGCGCAATACCATATCAACGCCGACGTCAGCTTCGCGCTGGGCAAGTACGTGCGGGCGACGGGCGACGAGGAGTTCCTGCGTCGCGAGGGCGCAGATGTCGCGGTCGAGACCGCTCGGCTCTGGGCGACGCTCGGCTTCTGGCGCGGCTCGCGCATCGTCGAGGAGAGCGGCGCCGACGACGGCATCCAGACCTTCCACATCCACGGCGTGACCGGTCCTGACGAGTACACGACCGTCGTGAACGACAACCTCTACACGAACGTGATGGCGCGCTACAACCTGCGCTACGCCGCCAGGATCGTGCGCGAGATCGCCGCCGACTTCCCCGAGGACTACGCGCAGCTCGTCGAGCGCACCGGGCTCGGCTTCGATGAGGCCGAGTCGTGGGAGCGCGCGGCAGAGGCCATGTTCATCCCGTACAGCGACGCCCTCGGCATCCACCCGCAGGACTCCCTGTTCCTCGAGCGCGAGGTCTGGGACCTGGCGAACACGCCTGACTCGCAGCGCCCGCTGCTGCTGCACTTCCACCCGCTCGTGATCTACCGCTTCCAGGTGCTGAAGCAGGCGGATGTCGTGCTGGCGCTCTTCCTGCAGGGCAACCACTTCACGCCGGAGGAGAAGCGCGCCGACTTCGACTACTACGACCCGCTGACCACCGGCGACTCGACCCTGTCTGCCGTGGTGCAGTCGATCCTCGCGGCAGAGGTCGGCTACCAGGAGCTCGCGCAGGAGTACTTCGAGCAGTCGCTGTTCGTCGACCTGCACGATCTGCACCACAACGCGGCCGACGGGGTGCACGTCGCCTCGGCCGGCGGCGTGTGGACGGCGCTCGTGTGCGGCTTCGGCGGCATGCGCGACTACGCGGGGGAGCTCAGCTTCGACCCGCGTCTACCCGTCGACTGGCCGTCGCTGTCGTTCCCGTTGCAGTGGCAGGGGTCGGCGATGCAGGTCACGATCACGGCCGATGAGCTGCGCGTGCGCGTGAGCGAAGGGGCGCCGGTGCCGTTCACGGTGCGCGACGTCGCCTACATCGCAACCGTCGACGAGGTCGTCGTGGTGCCGCTCGCGGATCAGGGTCCGCTGATCGCCGGACGCCCGTCGCTGCGTCAGTTCGCTGAGGCTCGCCGTTCCGACGGCACGCTGCTGGCGGCATCCGTCCCCGTGATCACGACCGCGATCCCGGTGATCGAGCCGCTCGACTGACGCGGGTCACCGCCCGCCGACCCACCCCTTCGGGTGCGAACCACCCCCTTGTGTGATGCACATAGGGGGTGGTTCGCGTCGAAAGGGGCGGCTCGGCGAGGGAGATTCGGGGCAGGATGCCGGAGCGGATGCCGCGCCTGCCGAAACGTCCGTGGCACGCCGTAGGCTGTTCAGGTGACCACAGCCCTGTACCGCCGCTACCGCCCCGAGACGTTCGGCGAGATGATCGGGCAGTCGCAGGTGACCGATCCGCTGATGACGGCGCTGCGCGGCGACCGCGTCGGTCACGCCTACCTGTTCTCCGGCCCTCGCGGGTGCGGCAAGACGACGTCCGCCCGTATCCTCGCCCGCTGCCTGAACTGCGCTGAGGGCCCGACCGATGTGCCGTGCGGCACCTGCCCGAGCTGCGTCGAACTCTCGCGCGCCGGCGGCGGATCGCTCGACGTGGTCGAGATCGACGCGGCGAGCCACAACGGCGTCGACGACGCGCGAGACCTTCGCGAGCGCGCGACGTTCGCCCCGAGCCGCGACCGGTACAAGATCTTCATCCTCGACGAGGCCCACATGGTGACCCCGCAGGGGTTCAACGCGCTGCTCAAGCTCGTCGAGGAGCCGCCGGAGCACGTGAAGTTCATCTTCGCGACCACCGAGCCCGAGAAGGTGCTCGGCACCATCCGCTCGCGCACGCACCACTACCCGTTCCGTCTGGTGCCGCCGGCGGCGATGCTCGAGTACGTCGAGAAGCTGTGCACGGAAGAGGGCGTCGTGGTCGAGCAGGGTGTGCTCCCGCTCGTCGTCAGAGCCGGTGGCGGCTCGCCCCGCGACACCCTCTCGCTGCTCGACCAGCTGATCGCCGGCTCCGACGCCCCAGCAGGCTCGGCCACCGTCACGGTCGGCTATGCCCGCGCGGTCGCCCTGCTGGGCTACACCCACGGCGCGCTGCTCGACGAGATCGTCGACGCGCTCGCCGCCGGAGACGCGGCGGCCGCCTTCCCCGCGATCGACCGTGTGGTGCAGACCGGCCAGGACCCCCGACGCTTCGTCGACGACCTGCTCGAGCGGCTGCGCGACCTCATCGTGATCGCCGCGGTCGGCAACGGCGCGTCCGCCGTGCTGCGCGGCATCGCAGAAGACGATCTGGAGCGTATGCGCGGACAGGCCGACGTGTTCGGTGCCGCCCGGCTCTCGCGCACGGCCGACGTCGTCAGCGCTGCACTCGACGACATGTCCGGTGCGACGTCGCCGAGACTGCACCTGGAGCTCATGGTGGCTCGCGTGCTCGCCTCGGCCAAGGCGGATGCTGCGGCGCAGAGTCTGCCGGCTGCGGCTGCGCCGGCTGCGGCTGCGCCGGTTCGCGCGAGTGCGCCAGCCGCCGCGGCGCCGTCGGTGCAGGCCGCTGTTCCGCCGGCTCCGGAGGTCGCGAGTGCGGCTCCCGTTGCGCCGCTGCCCGCTTCGGTCGTCGAGGCACCAGCTGCCGGGGCGCCTGCTGCTGCGGCGCCGGCTGCTTCGACCACCCCCGAGCCCGCCGTATCGGCGTCGACGTCCGCAGAGGCGGCAGCATCCGAATCCGCTGCGCCGTCGTCCGCCCCCGCCGGACCGGTCACCTTCTCGCACCTCACGGCGGCGTGGCCCGCGGTTCTGACGCGCCTCGAAGGCATCAGCCGGACGTCGTGGCTCGTCGTCACCGCCGTGCAGCCGCTCGCCTACGACACCGACTCCGAGGTGCTCACCCTCGGGTTCGCCAGCCAGCACGATGTCGGCAAGTTCAAGGGCACGACGCCGGGCTCCGGCACCTCTGATCACCTCCGCACCGCGATCGAGCAGGAGCTCGGCGTGCGCGTGAAGTACCTTCCGGCGCCGCTGCCCGCCGGCGGTGCAGCCCGCGCGCCGCAGGCTCCGTCGAACGGCTCGGCCCCGGCGGCACCAGCGAAGGACTTAGCAGGTCCGAATGACTCATCCCCGAAGGACGCTGCGCCGAAGAGCTCCTCTCAGAACGACGCCGCCCCCGCCGCCGCCCGGCCGCAGGCGCGTTCCTCCTCGGCGCCTGCCGTGACCGAATGGGCTGTCGCGCCGATCCCCGCAGGCGAGGCACCGCGCAGCGCACCGGAGGCGCCGCTCCCGGTCGATGACGAGCCGGAAGAGGTCGAGGCCGCGGCATCTGCGCCCACTCCTCCCCACGACGGTTCGATCGACCGCAGCGAGCCGCCGCTCCCCGGAGACGACGAGGCTCCTGACTTCGACGACGAGCCGCCGTATGACCCGTCGTACGAGCCTGCTCCCTCGGGCGGACCGCCTCCGCGGAACCAGACCCCGCAGGGGAGTGCAGCGCGGCAGCGGGCGTCCGCGCCACAGGCAGCACCGCGAGCCGCGGCTGGACCTGCCCAGCGCGCTGCTGCCCCGGTGGTGACGGAGCGTTCCCCATCGGCCGGTGGCGTGCAGCGCTATGGAGAGGCCGTGATCCGCCAGGTGCTCGGTGCGACGTTCGTTCGCGAAGAGCCCTATGAGCCCCCGACGAGGTTCGCCTGATGTATGACGGCATCGTTCAGGAACTGATCGACGAGTTCGGTCGGCTCCCCGGCATCGGCCCGAAGTCCGCGCAGCGGATCACCTTCCACATCCTGCAGACGCCGACGTTCGACGTCGCACGGCTCGCCGAGCTGCTGTCGGAGATCCGGCTGCGGGTGCGGTTCTGCGAGGTGTGCGGCAACGTCGCCGAGCAGGAGCGTTGCGTGATCTGCCGCGACCCGCGTCGAAACCAGACGTTGATCTGTGTCGTGGAAGACGCGAAGGATGTCGCAGCGATCGAGCGCACGCGTGAGTTCCGCGGGCTGTACCACGTGCTCGGCGGAGCGATCAGCCCGATCGCCGGCATCGGCCCAGACGACCTGCGCATCACTCAGCTGATGTCGCGGCTGGCAGACGGCACCGTGCAGGAGGTCATCCTGGCGACAAACCCGAACCTCGAGGGCGAAGCCACCGCGAGCTACCTCAGCCGACTGCTGACGACCATGCAGATCACGGTGTCCAGGCTCGCATCCGGCCTCCCGGTCGGCGGCGACCTCGAGTACGCCGACGAGGTCACACTCGGCCGCGCATTCGAGGGAAGGCGCATCCTGTGAACGGGTGGGTCGCGTCGCGCACGCCGATGAACGCCGCACGCCGATGAACGCCGCACGCCGATGAACGCCGCGCACCGATGAACGCCGCACGGCGGTGAACGCGCAGCAGACCGGGTTCACCCGCCGCGGATGGCTGCTCTTCGGAGCGATGGCGTTGCTGTGGGGTGTGCCCTACCTGTTCATCAGCATCGCGGTCGAGACGATCTCCCCGCCGGCGATCGTCGCGGGCCGAACACTGATCGCCGCACTTCTGCTGTTGCCGTTCGCGTTGCGCAGCGGTGCACTGCGTGCCGCCCTGCAGCACTGGCCGTGGGTCCTGGCGTTCGGCCTCGTCGAGATGGCGGGCCCGTTCGTGCTGCTCGGTCACGCCGAGATGACGCTGCCCTCCGGCATGACCGGTCTCCTCGTCGCGACCGTCCCGCTGTTCGCCGCCCTGATCGCGCTCGGCGGTGGCGATCGTGGCGTGCTGCGACCGGCGCGCGGCATCGGCCTGCTCGTCGGGTTCATCGGCGTGGCCATCGTGGTCGCCGGCCCAGGTCTCTTCGGCGGAGAGGTCAGCCTGCTCGCGGCGGGCGAGGTCCTGCTGGTCGCGACCCTCTATGCGATCGCCCCCTTCATCGTCGCCCGCAAGCTCGCCGACGTCCCCTCGCTCGGCACCATCACCCTGTCGCTGCTCATGATCGGCATCCTCTACCTGCCGATCGGGCTGCTGACCCAGCACCAGCTGCCGTCGGTCCCGTCGCTCTTCGCGCTGCTCGCCCTCGCGGTCATCTGCACCGCGGTCGCGTTCCTTGCGTTCTTCGCGCTGATCCGCGAGGTCGGACCGGTGCGCGCCCCGCTGTTCACGTACGTCAACCCCGTCGTGGCGATCGTGCTCGGTGCCATCGTGCTCGCCGAGCCCCTCACGCCAGGACTGCTCCTCGGATTCCCGCTCATCATCGTCGGATGCTGGTTCGCCGCCACCGGCGGCCGGTTCCGACCTGCGGAATCCCTCCCGCTGCCGCCGACACCCTGAGGTCTCCGGCCAGTGACCGCCCGCTGACACATGCACACCAGGGCATATGCCGCGATCGTAGAATGAACGGTGGGCGGATCCGCCCGACATCCCAGGGAGTGATCGTGGCCCTCATCGTGCAGAAGTACGGCGGCTCGTCCGTCGCCAACGCAGAGAGCATCAAGCGCGTCGCCAAGCGCATCGTCGACACGCGGCGTGCGGGGCACGACGTCGTCGTCGCCGTGAGCGCGATGGGCGACACGACCGACGAGCTGCTCGACCTCGCGAACGAGGTCGCACCCATCCCGGCACCGCGCGAGCTCGACATGCTGCTCTCCAGCGGTGAGCGCATCTCGATGGCGCTGCTGGCCATGGCCATCCACTCGATGGGCTTCGAGGCGCGCTCGTTCACCGGCAGCCAGGCCGGCATGATCACCGACTCGCAGCACGGCGCTGCACGCATCGTCGATGTGACCCCGGTGCGCCTGCGGGAGGCGCTCGACGAGGGTGCGATCGTGATCGTCGCCGGATTCCAGGGCTTCAACCGCGACACGCGCGACATCACGACGCTCGGCCGCGGCGGTTCCGACACGACGGCCGTCGCGCTCGCCGCAGCGCTCGGCGCAGACGTCTGCGAGATCTACAGCGACGTCGACGGCATCTTCACCGCCGACCCCCGCATCATCCCGCGTGCGCAGAAGCTCGACCACATCTCCAGCGAGGAGATGCTCGAGCTCGCCGCGAACGGTGCGAAGGTGCTCTACATCCGCGCGGTCGAGTACGCACGCCGTCACGGCGTCCTGATCCATGCTCGGTCGACGTTCTCGTCGTCCGAGGGTACGTACGTTCTGGGCGAGGGCATGAAGAACCCCCGCGAGACAGAGGGAGCAGCCATGGAAGAACCGATCGTCGCGGGGGTCGCCACCGACTTCAGCCAGGCGAAGATCACCGTCTCGGGCGTTCCCGACGTCCCGGGCAAGGCGGCTGAGATCTTCAAGATCGTCGCGAAGTCCGGCGCGAACGTCGACATGATCGTGCAGAACGTGTCGGCCACCGGGCGCACCGACATCTCGTTCACGGTGCCGAAGGCGGATGCCGCTGCTGCACTCAAGGCGCTTGCGGGCGAGCAGACCGAGGTCGGCTTCCAGAATCTGATCCACGACGACCAGATCGGCAAGCTCTCCGTGGTCGGCGCCGGCATGCGCACGCACTCCGGTGTGTCGGCCGTGCTGTTCGAGGCGCTGTCCGCCGGTGGGATCAACATCGAGATGATCTCGACGTCCGAGATCCGCATCTCGGTGGTGCTCCGCGGCGACGACCTCGCAGAGGCCGCGCGCTCCGTGCACACGGCGTACGGGCTCGACGGCGAGGTCGAGGCCACGATCCACGCCGGCACCGGTCGCTGACAGCATCCGCTCTGTCCCGATCTGCTGCCCCCGTCCCGATCTGCGGGCGGATGCAGTGGATCGGTCCGCAGATCGGGACACCGTCCGCTGACCGGGACACGCTCGCGGCGCGGTAGACTCGCCGAAACCCTGACATCGGCGCCAGGCGCAGCATCCGTACCCCGACGCCGCGCCTCTCGCCTCGTACGCAGTACCGCACGACGCCAAGGAACATCATGACCCGCATCTCCGATTCAGGACTCTCCGTCGCCATCGTCGGCGCCACCGGCCAGGTGGGCACCGTGATGCTCGAGATTCTCGCCGAGCGGGCGTTCCCGATCCGCGAGCTGCGGCTGTTCTCCTCGTCGCGCTCCGCAGGCACTGCGATCGCATACCGGGGAGTGGACGTCATCGTCGAGGACGTCGAGACGGCGGATGCCGCGGGCATCGACGTCGCCCTGTTCTCCGCCGGTGCGACGGCCAGCCGTGCATACGCCCCTCGCTTCGCCGAGGCCGGAGCCGTTGTCGTCGACAACTCCAGCGCATGGCGCAACGACCCCGAGGTGCCCCTCGTGGTCAGCGAGGTCAACCCGAACGCGATCGACGAGCGCCCCAAGGGCATCATCGCGAACCCGAACTGCACGACCATGGCCGCGATGCCGGTGCTCAAGGTGCTGGACGCCGAGGCCGGCCTCGAGCGCCTGATCGTCTCGACCTACCAGGCCGTCTCCGGTTCCGGTCTGGCCGGGGCACAGGAGCTGCTCGGCCAGGTCGAGGGCGTGCTCGCCCAGGGCGACACCCTGCGTCTCGTTCGCGACGGTTCTGCGGTCGACTTCCCGCAGCCGGAGAAGTACGTCGCCCCGATCGCCTTCGACGTGATCCCGTTCGCCGGCAACCTCGTCGACGACGGCGACAACGAGACCGACGAGGAGAAGAAGCTCCGCAACGAGAGCCGCAAGATCCTCGAGCTGCCGGGTCTCCGCGTCGCGGGCACCTGCGTCCGCGTCCCGGTGTTCACCGGTCACTCGCTGTCGATCAACGTCGAGTTCGCGCGCGACATCACGCCGGATCGTGCACGCGAGGTCCTCTCGGTCGCCCCCGGCGTGGTCGTCGAAGAGGTGCCGACTCCGCTGTACGCGGCAGGCAAGGATGCGAGCTACGTCGGACGCATCCGCGCCGACCAGTCCGCAGCCGAGGGCAAGGGTCTCGTGCTCTTCATCAGCAACGACAACCTGCGCAAGGGTGCGGCGCTGAACGCCGTGCAGATCGCCGAGATCCTCGCGGAGCGCCTTGCGGTCATAGCCTGACCGCATCTCCGCGATACGGAACCGGTCTGGTCGGACGGGTCCGCATGGTCGGTCTCAGCCTGCCTGCGAACTAGACTGTTCTGGTGACCGAAACCGTCGATGTCGTCCTGATCGGTGGTGGCATCATGAGCGCCACCCTGGGTACTCTGCTGCACCAGCTGCAGCCGGAGTGGAAGATCGTCGCCTTCGAGCGACTCTCCGATGTGGCCCAGGAGAGTTCGAATCCCTGGAACAACGCCGGCACCGGCCACGCAGCACTCTGCGAGCTGAACTACATGCCGCAGGGCGATGGGCCGCTCGACCCTGCCAAGGCGGTCTCGATCAACGAGCAGTTCCAGCAGAGCCGTCAGTTCTGGTCCTCGCTCGTCGACAAGGGTGTGCTCGACGCGCCCTCGACGTTCATCAACGCGACGCCGCACATGACGTTTGTGCGCGGTGAGAAGGATGTCGCGTACCTCAAAGCCCGCTACGAGGTGCTCAAGAAGCAGCCGCTGTTCGCCGGCATCGAGTACAGCGAGGACTCCCGCGTCATCAACAAGTGGGCGCCCCTGCTCATGCAGCAGCGCCGCAAGGGCGAGCCCTTCGCCGCGACCAGGGTGCCAGCCGGCACCGACGTCGACTTCGGCGCGCTCACCCACCAGCTCTTCGATCACCTGACGTCCTCGGGCGTCAGCCTCCGCACCAACCACGAGGTGCGTTCGCTGAAGAAGCAGAAGGACGGCACCTGGCTCGTCAAGTACCGTCACAGCCTCGGCCGCACGCCGAACGAGGTCAAGGCGCGCTTCGTGTTCGTGGGCGCCGGTGGCTGGGCCCTCAAGCTGCTGCAGCGCTCCGGCATCCCCGAGATCAAGGGGTACGGCGTCTTCCCGATCGGCGGACAGTTCCTCAAGACATCCGACCCGAAAATCGTCGCCCAGCACCAGGCGAAGGTGTACTCGCAGGCATCCGTCGGCGCTCCGCCGATGTCGGTCCCGCACCTCGACACGCGCGTGGTCGGCGGCGAGGCGTCACTGATGTTCGGCCCGTTCGCGACGTTCAGCCCCAAGTTCCTCAAGCAGGGCTCGATGCTCGACATCGTGTCGCAGGTTCGTCCGCACAACCTGGTGCCGATGCTGCAGGTGGCGGTCAAGAACCCGGACCTCATCACGTACCTCGTCGGCGAGCTCATGAAGAATCACGCCAAGAAGGTCGACAGCCTCCGCACGTTCATGCCGACCGCGAAGGACGAGGACTGGACCCTCATCGACGCCGGTCAGCGCGCCCAGGTCATGAAGAAGGATCCGAAGAAGGGCGGCGTGCTGCAGTTCGGCACGGAGGTCGTCTCGGCATCCGACGGTTCGATCGCCGGTCTCCTCGGTGCGTCTCCTGGCGCATCGACAGCAGTGCCGATCATGCTGAGCCTGCTGAAGAAGTGCTTCCCGAACGAGTTCCCGAGCTGGGAGTCCGAGCTGCGCGACCTGATCCCGACGTTCGGCGAGCAGCTGAACACCAATGCAGCGCTCGCGGAGAAGTCGACCGCGGCGACCGCGGCGGCCCTCGGCATCAACCGCTGAGGCGACGGTGGGCAAGCTCTACTTCCGCTACGGAGCGATGAACTCGGGCAAGTCCACGGCTCTCCTGCAGGCCGCATACAACTACGAGGAACGCGGTCAGCACGTGCTGCTCGCCAAGCCGGCGATCGACACCAAGGGCGCATCCGAGATCGCGAGTCGTCTCGGAGTGACCCGCGAAGTCGACTTCCTGATCGAGCCGGGCGACGATGCGCGCGCCCTGTTCGCCGAGCACCGCGAGCGCGCCAGGGAGTCGGTGGCTGAGGAGCTGCTCCCGAGCGGTCCCGTCGACATCGCCTGTCTGCTGATCGACGAGGCGCAGTTCCTCACGCCGGAGCAGGTCGATGATCTGTTCCGCATCGCGATCGAGGACGGCATCCCGGTGATCGCCTACGGCATCCGCAACGACTTCCGCACGCACGCCTTCCCCGGCTCTGCCCGCCTGCTCGCGATCGCGCACTCGCTGGAGGAGCTCAAGACGATCTGCCGGTGCGGGCGCAAAGCCGTCTTCAACGGCAGGGTGATCGGCGGACGATTCGTGTTCGACGGCGACCAGGTCGCGATCGACGAGGGCGCCGGTGGCGCTGCCGCACCCGAGATCACCACGTACGAGTCGCTGTGCGGTGCCTGCTACCTCGAGGAGTCCGCCGGACGCCTGGGCTGATCGCCTCCGCTCCGCGCTCCCGCGCTCCCGCGTTCCTTCCCTCCCGCCTTGGCCGAGCGGCCCCCTTCTGTGCGAGCCGCCCCGATATGTGCAGCGTCAAAGGGGCCGCTCGCGCACAAAGGGGCCGCTCGGCACACGAGGGAGCGATGTTTGCGTGGTCTGACCACACGCGCTACTCTGTGGTCAGACCACAGAGACTCGCGATCGGGGAGAACGAGATGGCGGAGCAGCCGGCACGTGCGTGGCGCGTGGTCCTCGAGCACATCGAGCGCGACCTCCTCGACGGGCGGCTCGGCCCCGGCGACCGGCTGCCCTCCGAGCGCGATCTCGCGACCGAACTCGGCGTCGGCCGTTCCAGCGTTCGCGAGGCGTTCCGGGTGCTCGAGGTACTCGGTCTGATCCGCACCGCGACCGGCTCGGGGCCGCAGTCCGGCGCGATCGTGATCGCGACGCCCACCGGCGGCATGTCCGAGCTGCTGCGGCTGCAGGTCGCCGCGCAGGGCTTCCCGCTCGAGGATGTGCTGCAGACCCGTCTCGTGCTCGAGAACGCCGTCGTGGGGGCGATGGCCGCGGCATCCGATCGCGATACCGCAGACGCACACCGGATGCTGGAGGCCATGGATGCCGCCGACCTCACGCCGGCGGAGTTCCTCGCCCTCGACGCCCAGCTGCATCTCTCGCTCGCCGAGGCGAGCGGCAACGTTGTGATCGCAGCGATGATGGCGGGTCTCCGCTCCTCGATCGAGTCGTATGTGCAGGCTGGCGTCTCCTCCATCGCCGACTGGGATGCGATGGCCACCCGGCTCCGCAGCGAGCATCGCGCATTGATCGCCGCCATCGATGCCGGCGATCCCGACACGGCTCGCTCCCTCGTGCACGCGCACATCACCGGCTACTACACCGCCGCGGGACTCACCCGCGGGACACCCACGACCCCTGAGAACTGAGAGGAACACCATGGTCCAGCGCCAGGTTCCCAATCCCGCCGAGCTCCTCGAACTCATGAAGTTCAAGAAGCCCGAGCTGAACGGTCGCAAGCGCCGGCTCGACGCGGCCCTCACGATCGACGACCTGCGTCTGATCGCGAAGCGCCGCACGCCCAGGGCGGCCTTCGACTACACCGACGGCGCCGCCGAGGGCGAGCTCTCGCTCACGCGCGCCCGTCAGGCATTCCAGGACGTGGAGTTCCACCCGGGGATCCTGCGCCCGGCCCCCGACGTCGACACCACCGTCGACATCCTCGGCGGTCCCTCCGCACTGCCCTTCGGCATCGCCCCGACCGGCTTCACTCGACTCATGCAGACCGAGGGTGAGGTCGCGGGCGCGGGAGCGGCGGCCGCCGCCGGCATCCCGTTCACGCTGTCGACGCTGGGCACGACCTCGATCGAGGGTGTCCGCGAGGCGACGCTCAGTGAGCCCGACGCGAAGACGCCGGGTCGCGACTGGTTCCAGCTGTACGTCATGCGCGATCGCGAGATCTCCTACGAGCTGACCCGCCGAGCCGCCGCCGCCGGCTTCGACACGCTGCAGTTCACGGTCGATACTCCGGTCGCGGGCGCGCGCCTGCGCGACAAGCGCAACGGGTTCAGCATCCCGCCGCAACTGACCCTCGGCACGATCATCAACGCGATTCCGCGTCCGTGGTGGTGGTACGACTTCCTCACCACGCCGAAGCTCGAGTTCGCGTCGCTCAGCACCACCGGCGGCACCGTCGGCGAGCTGCTGGATGCCGCGATGGACCCCACGATCAGCTACGACGACCTCGCTGTCATCCGCGACATCTGGCCGGGCAAGATCGTGATCAAGGGCGTGCAGAACATCGAGGACTCGGTTCGCCTGCGCGATGCCGGCGTCGACGGCATCGTGCTGTCGAACCACGGCGGGCGCCAGCTCGACCGCGCGCCCATCCCGTTCCACCTGCTGCCGGAGGTGCGTCGGGCAGTCGGCGACGACTTCACGGTCATGATCGACACCGGCATCATGAACGGCGCCGACATCGTCGCCGCGGTGGCGCTCGGCGCCGACTTCACGCTGATCGGACGCGCCTACCTCTACGGGCTGATGGCCGGTGGGCGGCAGGGTGTCGACCGGACCATCGCGATCCTGCGCACCGAGATCGAACGCACCATGCGTCTGCTCGGCGTCGCATCGCTCGCAGAACTCGAGCCATCGCACGTCACCCAGCTCACCCGGCTGGTGCCGGTGTCGCGAGCAGCAGCCGAGGCGCGCTCGCGCTGACCGGTCACGAGCGGTGGTCTCGCGGTCTCAGGACTGCGGGGCCACCGCTCGTGTTCGCGGGGGCCACGGCACGAGCATCGACGTCGCGCGTCGGTACTCGGCGTACGCCGGGTACTTCGACGCCGTGATCGACTCAGTGAAGATCGTCGAGCCGATGAAGAGCACCGTGAGCAGCGCGGGGCCGATGATGGTCGGGTTGAGCACGCCGCCGACGATACCTGCCCCGGATGCCACGGCCGCTGCAGCGCCGATCGCGTAGAACGCCCACCACTGCGCCTGCTCGAAGAAGAAGTTGGGGTGCCTGCTGTAGCGGAACAGCCCGGTCGTGGCGAACCCGGGGGCGAGGGCGCCGCCAGCCGCCTTCTTCCGCTCGTGGAAGCGCCACTGCTGCTGGTCCGCGATCGTCTCGCCGACGAGGAAGGCCGCGAACAGCACGACGAACAGCGCGTCCCAGCCGGTGAGTGCGGACGGATGCTGCGCAGCGATCCCGGCGGGGAGGGTGATCAGGACGATCAGCGTCATCTGGTAGCAGATGATGAACAGCAGGTTGAAGATCTGGAACTGCCACGGCCGCATCCGCTTCCGCAGGATCGCCCAGCGGTAGTCCTCCATGCCGGTGTACCCGCCCTTGCGGGCGAAGTTGAACGTCAGTCGCGCACCCCAGGCGGTGGTGAGCACCCCCATGATGACGAGGCGAGCGGACCCGTCCCCGTTCGCGAAGGCCACACCGACGAAGATCCAGACGTACGCGACCGGGACGATCGACCAGGCACGATCGACCCACGACGTGTCGCGCGTGACCAGCGAGAGCACCCAGCACGCGAGGCTGGCGAGTGCCGCGACGACGATGACGATCTGCAGTGCATCCATGACGCCATGCTAGAGCGCACGCTGCGCGGCAGCGCGGATCAGAGCGTCTTCAGCAGTGCGTCGAGCTTGTCGGCGGTGTCTTCCCAGCCCTCGACTGCCACGGATGGCACACCGAGCGCGAGCACCGGGTAGTCGTTGCCTCCCTCATCGAGACGGTCGCCGTAGAACAGCATCGCGGTGAGCGGGATACCGGTGCGCTCGGCGAGCTCGCGCATGCCGAAGGCCTTGTCGATGCCCTCCTGCGTGATGTCGATCGACGTCGATCCGCCGGAGCGAACCTCGAGCCCGGGGAGGCGGACCGCGACCGCGTCACGGAGCGCGGCTCGCTTGGCGCCGCTCGGATCCCAGTCGTGTTTCGCCTCGCGAGGGGCACGCTGCCCGAGCGCGGAGAAGGTGATCTGCGAGCCACGGTCCTCGAGGATGTCACCCCAGGGCTCTGCCTCCCAGAAGCCGAGCCGCTCGGCCTCTTCCCGCAGCGCGGTGAGCGCGGCGTTCTTCTGCGCATCCGAGAGCTCGTGCGCGTAGATCGGTGCGAACTCCGTGCCGTCGTGGCGCAGATAGCGGGTGCCGCAGGTGGGCAGCAGGTGTAGGCGTGCGAGGGCGGCTGCATCCGTGTCGCCGAGCTGGGCGATCACCTGGGCGCGGAACTGCGCCTCGTTGCCGCCGGAGATGATGGCGACGTCGACGGTGCGCAGCAGCGTACGCAGCAGATCGGCGATGCGCGGGTCGATCGGGCCCTTCGACGGAGCGAGGGTGTCATCGAGGTCGAAGGCGACGAGGGAAGGTGCGGTCATGATGCTTCCAGCGTAGGAGACGGATGCCGCGGACGGCGCGGCGCGAACAGCAGGGTGAGGAGAACGGCGAGGATCACGCCGGCGGTCGCGCCGGCGGAGTTCGCGACGACGTCGGTGACGGTCGCAGCGCGATGCGGGAGCGCGAGTCGTTGCGAGACCTCGATCGCGGCGGACAGTGCAGGACCGATCAGCAGGGCGAGCGGCCAGACGCGCCGGGGGAGGAGGAGGAAGGCGAGCACCCCCACCGGGACGAACACCAGGATGTTCGCGAGGATCTCGAGGCGGGTGAAGTCGAGTGACTCCCAGCCGAGGCGGTGTGCGGTGCCGAGCACCAGATCGAGGAGGTTCGGCATCGTCTGCTCGATGCGCTCAGGCGTGAGCGTGAGCAGCGCCAGGCCGACGAGGAACGGGATGCCGAGGGCGAGTGCCCAGCCGCGGGTGAAGCGTCGCGGAGGAGGGAGCAGAGGGCTCATGCCTTCCCCTTCCTGGGCTGTACCGGTACAGAGAAGGCCGCCCCGCGGGGCGGCCTTCCGGTGTCACTGGTCGGGGTGACAGGATTTGAACCTGCGACCTCTTCGTCCCGAACGAAGCGCGCTACCAAGCTGCGCCACACCCCGTTTGCAACCCTCCGAGTCTACAAGGAAAACGCTCGCGCGCCCAATCGAGACCCGGATCAGTCGCGAGCGGTCAGTGTGAGCAGCGTCGCCTCGGGGCGGCAGGCGAAGCGGACGGGGGCGTAGATCGAGTGCCCGCAGCCCGCGCTGACGTTCAGCGGCACGCTGCGTCCGTCGTGCGACCAGGTGCTCAGACCCTTCGCCTGCTTCAGCGGAATGTCGCAGTTCGCGACGAGGGCGCCGTAGCCGGGGATGCACACCTGGCCACCATGGGTGTGGCCGCCGAGGATCGCATCAGCTCCCAGATTGATGAAGCCGTTCAGCACGCGCTGGTACGGCGCGTGCGTGACACCGAGCACCGAGGCATCCTTCTTCCGCCTGCCGAGGCCGGCGATCGCATCGGGGAGCAGGTCGAGTCGGTCCCAATCGCGGTGCGCGTCGTTCACGCCGAAGAGGTCGACCGCGTTGCCCGCGATGGTCATGCTGGCCGCCGTGTTGTTGAGGTCGGTCCAGCCGAGCTCGTCCGTGAAGTAGTGGTCCATCGCCGCTGTGTCGAGCGATGCCGGTGTGTGGTGCTTCTTCGAGGGACCGGAGAAGTACCGCAGCGGGTTGCGCGGGGAAGGGGCGGTGACGTCGTTCGACCCGTGCACGAAGACGCCGGGGACGCCCGCGAACGGTTCGAAGGCGCGTCGAATGCCCTGGAGCCCGTCCTCATGGCCGAGGTTGTCGCCGGTGTTCACGATCAGGTCGGGCTGCAGCTGCGCGAGCGATGCGAGCCAGTCCTGCTTGCGGTGCTGCCAGGGCGCCATGTGCGCATCCGACAGGTGCAGGATGCGGATCGGTGCGGATCCGGGAGCCAGCGCGGATGCCGAGACCTCGCGCACTGTGAAGAGGTAGCGCTCGATGCCGATGCCCCAGACCGCTGCGGCGACGCCCGTGGCCCCCACCGCGCCGAGCGCGATTAGGGCCGGGTGAGCCGAGGAACGCCTCGTCGTCAACACGCCACCGAGATCTTCGTGGACTTCTTGGCCGAGGAGTTCGCGGCCGGGTCTGTCGAGGTCACCTTCGCGTTCGGCGCATTGCACGAGCCGGCGAAGTCGACGGACGAGAAGCCGGCCCCGACGAGGGCCGCCCCCGCAGCCGTCGGCGCCTGCCCTGTGACATCCGGCACGGTGGCTCCCTCCCCGTTGCTGGGGGAGATGGTAACGGTGCCACCGCCGGCCGTCTGGCCCGACGGGTCCTGCGCGGCGACGATGTTGGTCGCGAGGTTGCTGTCGACGGGGGCGCCGACGGAGACAGTGAAGCCTGCGGTCTCGAGTGCCGCGGTGGCTTCCTCGATCGTCATGCCCACAACAGCCGGCACATTCGTGAGCACACGACGCGTGAGGTTGTTGTCGGGGTCAGGGAACCGGGCACCTTCGTATACCGCATCGGCTGCGGCCTGCGCGGTCCGCGCGAGCGGGTAGCGCATCTCATTGACTCGATAGCCGTTCTGCCGCACCTGATAGATGTTCGCCTCACCGTTGAATCGTCCGACCCATGCGACGGTGGCGACCTTGGTGCTCGACTCGACCATCATGGTTTGGGACTGGTTGTGCGTTCCGGTCTTGCCGATCAGGGGGGTGCCGTCCCGAGGGTTCGCCAGTGCGCCGGTTCCGTTGCCCGTCATCACGCCCTGGAGCGCGTACGCGGCGGTCGCGGCCACTTCGGGGGAAATCACACCCGGCGTGCAGGATGACTTCGGGAGCTCGCGGTCCGCACCGTCGGGGCCGACGACCCGGTCGATCGCGCGCGGGGTGCAGTACGTGCCGCCGCTGGCGACGGTTGCGTACGCGTTCGCCATCGCGAGCGGCGAGATGTTCTTCGAGCCGAGGATGTCGAAGGGCGCGACCTTGTCGGTGGTCTTGCCGCCGTCGGCGAGCTTGACCCCCATGCGATCGGCGACCTTGTTGATGTCGCAGAGGTCGAGCTTCGACGCCATCGCGAAGAAACCGCTGTTCAGCGACTGCGCCGTGAACCGCATGACCGAGTCGGTGGAGCCCTGGTTGCCGCCGAAGTTGCCGATCTCCTTGGTGTTCGCGGTATACGTGACCGGTGAGTCTCCGCAGGAGTCCTTGAACTTCATGCTCGTCTGCACGCGACCGTTGAGCACCTCGTTGACAGAGTGTCCCTTCTCGAGCCAGTCGATCAAGGTGAAGAGCTTGTAGGCCGACCCCACCGGGAAACCGTCTGAGTTGCCGTTGGTTCGATCACCGGCGAAGACGAGCGAGGAGAAGGCCTGATCGTCCGTCGGGGTCTCCTGGAATTGCGTGTTCTGGGTGATCGACAGGACGCGCCCGGTGCCCACCTCGATCGAGATGCCGGCAGCACCGAAGTACTGGTTGTCGAAGTTCGCCGGAACGATGTCGGCCATCGCCTGGGCCGCCGGGTCCTGGATACGGAAGTCCATGGACGTGTAGATCTTCAGACCGCCTCGACGCAGCAGATCGCGCCGGTCCTGCGGGGTCTCGCCGAACGCGGCGTCGTTCTCGACGATCGACTTCACGTACTGGCAGAAATAGGCGTTCCGGCCAGCTGCCTGGCAGCCCTGCTGCGGGACCGTGATGGCCGGAGTGATGGGCGATGCATCCGCCTCGTCGTACTGGGCCTGGGTGATCTTGCCGTTCGTGAGCATGCGCCCGAGCACGTAGTGACGACGATCGAGCGTGTCCTTGTATCCGTCGGCCGCCGTGTTCTGCGCGACGCCGTCGGCGGTATAGGTGCCCTGCTCGCCGCGGTCGATGCGGTAGATGTTCGGGTTCTGCACGATGCCCGCGAGCGTCGCTGCCTGTGCGACCGTGAGGTTCGCCGCCGAGGTCGAGAAGTAGTAGCGAGACGCGGCTTCGATGCCGTACACCGTGCCGCCGAAGTTCGCGATGTTCAGGTAGCCGAGCAGGATGTCGTTCTTCGAGTAGTCCTTCTCGATCTGGATGGCGTAGCGCATCTCCTGGAGCTTGCGCTCGATGCCCTCGGAGCCGGTCGCCTCGGTCGCCTTCTGCCAGCACGCCTGCAGCTCCTCCGAGTACGTCTCGGAGGCCGTGTCGACCTCCTGCTCGCACTGCTGGATCAGCACGTTCTTCACGAACTGCTGGCTGATGGTCGAGGCGCCGCGCGACGAGGTGCCCTTGATGTTGTCGATCACGGCACTGACGGTGGCTCCGAGGTTCACGCCACCGTGGCTGTAGAAGTTCTTGTCCTCACTCGAGAGGATCGCGTCGTAGAGCACCGGTGCGATCTGGTCGTAGGTGACCGGCACACGGTTCTGCTCGTAGAACGACGCGAGTGCGACGGGATTGCCGTCGGGGTCGTTCGCGTAGATGGTCGACTGCTCCATGGGGGTGTCGACCTTGAGCACCTCAGGGAGGTCGTCGAACAGCGTCAGCGCCTGGGTGCCCGCCAGGCCCGTCATGGCGAGGACGGGGGTGACGCTGGCGGTGACCAGGAGACCGGCGACGGCGCTCAGTCCGACGACCCCGAGCAGGCCGCCGAGCACGCCGTTCACCGTGCGATTCTTTTGAGGCATACGCTGATCGTAGGGGAGTTCCCTGAATACCGCCTTTGACGAGCGTCGGCCTTCTTCCGCGGCGCGCCGCCCGAATCGATAGGAGTGCCATGACCACGTGGGAGTACGTCACCACGCCGCTGCTGATCCACAACACCGCAGCCATCCTCAACAACTGGGGCAAGCAGGGCTGGGAGCTCGTGCAGGTCGTGCAGGGGCCGGAAGGCGGCCTCGTGGCCTACTTCAAGCGTCCGGTCACGCAGGACGGATCCAACACCTCGGGTCTCAAGGCTGCTGCTGAGGCCGCACGCCAGTTCGAAGGGGACCAGGCATGACCGTCAGCGCTCGTCTCACCGAACTCGGCATCGAGCTGCCGGCGGTCGCGGCCCCCGTGGCCGCATACGTCCCCGCCGTCGTGCACGGTGGACTCGTCTACACCTCGGGTCAGCTGCCGTTCACGGCAGGCGCGCTGCCCGCCACCGGCAAGGTCGGCGCCGAGGTCGCAGCCGACGACGCGAAAGCCTATGCCCGCACCTGCGCGCTGAACGCGCTCGCCGCGGCCGCGGATGCCGCTGGCGGCGTCGAGCGCATCGCCGGCGTGCTGCGGGTCGGCGGCTTCGTGGCATCTGTCCCCGAGTTCACCGGCCAGCCCGGTGTCATCAACGGCGCGAGTGAGGTGCTCGGAGAGATCTTCGGCGACGCCGGACGCCACGCTCGTGCAGCGGTCGGCGTGCCGGTGCTGCCGCTCGACAGCCCGGTCGAGGTCGAGGTCACCTTCATCCTCGCCTGACGCTTCGACAGGCTCAGCGACCCACGGGTCCTGAGCCTGTCGAACGGGTCCTGAGCCTGTCGAAGGGCTACTTGACCTGCGCCGAGATGATGCTCATCACGGCCGTGTCGGCGAGGGTCGTCGTATCGCCGACCTCGCGGCCCTCAGCAACATCGCGCAGCAGCCGTCGCATGATCTTCCCGGAGCGGGTCTTCGGTAGCTCGCCCACGATGTAGACGTCGCGCGGACGCGCGATCGCCCCGATCTGCTCGCCGACCCACAGTCGAAGCTGCTGTGCGAGTCCGGCCGGGTCGTGGGCTGCGAGGTAGCTCTCCTTGATGATGACGAACGCGACCACTGCCTGGCCCGTCGTCTCGTCGGATGCGCCCACGACCGCCGCTTCCGCCGTCGCCTCGTGCGCGACGAGCGACGACTCGATCTCAGCGGTCGAGAGGCGGTGGCCCGAGACGTTCATGACGTCGTCCACCCGGCCGAGCAGCCAGAGGTCGCCGTCGTCATCGAGACGAGCGCCGTCGCCGGCGAAGTAGTACCCCTGCTCCTCGAACTTCTCCCAGTACGTCTCGCGGTAGCGTTCCGGGTCGCCCCAGATGCCGCGCAGCATGCTCGGCCACGGCTCGGTGACCACGAGCAGTCCGCCGTTGCCGTTGCCGACCTCCTCGCCCTTCTCGTCGACCACGTCGATCGAGATGCCGGGCAGCGGCACCTGCGCCGAACCGGGCTTGGTGGACGTGACGCCGGGGAGTGCCGACACCATGATCGCGCCGGTCTCGGTCTGCCACCAGGTGTCCACGATCGGCGTCGTGCCAGCACCGATGACCTCGCGGTACCACATCCACGCCTCGGGGTTGATGGGCTCGCCCACCGATCCGAGCAGACGCAGCGATGAGAGGTCGAACTTCGCGGGGACGCTTCGGCCGATCTTCATGAAGGAGCGGATGGCCGTGGGGGCGGTGTAGAAGATGGAGACCCTGTACTTCTCGATGATCTCCCACCAGCGGCCGGGGTGCGGGGCATCCGGTGTGCCTTCGTAGAGCACCTGGGTGGCGCCGTTCGCGAGCGGGCCGTAGGTGACGTAGGAATGCCCGGTGATCCAGCCGATATCCGCAGTGCACCAGTACACGTCGGACTCGGGGTGCAGGTCGAACACGTACTTGTGCGAGGAGGTGGCCTGGGTGAGGTAGCCGCCGGAGGTGTGCAGGATGCCCTTGGGCTTCCCGGTCGTGCCGGACGTGTAGAGGATGAAGAGCGGGTTCTCGGCGGGGAACGCCTCGGCCTCGTGCTCGGCGGATGCCGCCGGCACCGCGTCGTGCCACCAGACGTCGCGACCCTCGACCCAGTCGACCTCGTTCTCGCCGCGCCGCACGACGAGGACGTGTTCGACGGTTTGTTGCTCGCCCTCGCCGCGGTCTCCGAGCGCCTGGTCGACGGCAGGCTTCAGCGCCGAGACACGACCCTTGCGGTAGCCGCCGTCCGCCGTGATGACGAGCTTGGCGCCAGCGTCGTCGATGCGCGAGCGCAGGCTGTCCGCGCTGAATCCGCCGAAGACGACGGAGTGGATCGCGCCGAGGCGGGCGACCGCGAGCATCGAGACGATCGCCTCGGGGATCATCGGCAAGTAGATGGCGACGCGATCGCCGTGCGTGATGCCGAGGTCGGTCAGCACGTTGGCCGTGCGCTTGACCTCCTCCGTGAGCTCCGCATAGGTGATGCTGCGGGAATCGCCAGGCTCGCCTTCCCAGTGCAGCGCCACGCGGTCGCCGTTGCCTGCTTCGACGTGACGGTCGAGGCAGTTGTACGCCACGTTGAGCTCACCGTCGTCGAACCACTTCGCGAAGGGCGGTGTCGACCAGTCGAGCACGTTCGTGAAGGGCGTGTGCCAGTGCAGGAGCTCGCGTGCCTGCTCGCCCCAGAACGCCTCGCGATCGGCGGCGGCGCGCTCGTAGAGCTCGGGGGAGGAGACGGACTGCGCGACGAACTCCTCGGACGGCGGGAAGCGGCGGGTCTCGTCGAGAAGATGGTCGATCTGGCTGCTCATCGGCAGGCGCTCCTTTGCGGCTGGGTGCGTGGTCGTGAGGGTGCACGATCAGGTCCTGGCGAATCTAGTCTCGCGACGGGGCGCCGAATACTGCCGAAAGTCGGTAGTGGATCGGGTTTTGTGAGGACGGTCGCCTTGCGTACACTCGACCACAGCCGAATACTCATTCTGGCCTTGGCGCGCCCGATTCCCCCGATCGTGGCCCGCCGTGGGCGGCACCTCATTCCCCCCGTGAGATGCCGCCCTTCTCCGTCTCCGGACGCTCTCCGCTGCTCCCTCCACGGTCGCGCGCGGCCCCGGAGTTCTGCACAGGCTCTCGGCATGGCGCGGGAAGCGCAGCACTTCGAGCAGGGGACGAACTGGAAGGCGAGGAACGCGGCCAGCATCAAGCTGCGGGTCGGTGACGGTAAAAGCATCGTATGCAGGCGACGAGTGCTGATCCTTCCATGACGCCGGAGGAGCGGGATCGAGCGGATGCTCGGCGGGAGCAGGCGCGGTCACAGCTCGAGAGTGAACGACAGGCCGCGGAGGCGCGAGCTCGTGGTGCGCGTAGAGAAGCCGTGCTCGATGCGCGGCATGCGTCTCGAGATCACACCCCGCCGGTTAGGTGCCGGCGAACCGGCGCGGGTACGTCGACCCGTTATCGAACGCGGCGAATCCGCGGCCGACGAAGCCACAACCGAAGCGGAAGAAGAAGCGTCGGTCCCGGCGCGAGCTTCAGTAGTCGCGACTGAAATGAGCCCCACCTGGTGGCTGTTGTAGTTACATCCTTATCCCCCCAAAGCGGGGATAGCACTTTTTCGTTTGCGAACTGGCCTTCGGATATCGGGCGGCAGGTTCTGTGCAATTCAGGCAGATCATGCCGTCAACGGAATCATTCGAATGAGAGTGAACAAAGTGAATAAGAAGCGGATAATCAGCATTTTTGCGAGTTGCGTGATGCTCACGGGTATGGCCGTTGCAACAGGAAATGTCGCAACGGCTGCACAGCCGGAGGCGACGGAGATCGTCTCGCAACAGGCGCTTGTGGAGCAGGCAAAGGCCGCCGACGCTACTGGCTACATCATCGTCGATCGAGCGGATTCCGTGGCGGTCGACGGGGCCGTTTCCCATCCAACAGGACCGATCAGCGCTGAAACGCTCGTCGTGATCCCGGACGACGATGGGACTCTGCCTGACGGGTTGGCCGAGCAGAGCATCCAGTCGATCATCGATCAGAAGCGCTCCGGGGTACTCACGGAGGACTCGCTCAAGGTCGATGCCTCTTCGGCGCCTGAAGGAGACGTGGCTGCCCGCGCAACCCTCTACTTCGGAAAGTTCTCATAGAAACTTCTCGCAGCAAGGAGGGCCCCGCAGCGTTCGCTGCGGGGCCCTCCTCTTCCTGTGTCGCGACGACGTACCCGGAGGTTCAGTCGTTCTTCCGCACAGACAAGGGGTCGGGCGGGAGCCCGTCGCCGATCTGAGACGTCTCTCGGACGTCCGGGTGGGGCTGATGCCGTTTCTGCCGTCCAAGGTAGAGGTCCGAGTACTCGTCCGAAGCGCTGAGCTGATCAGAGGACGCCTGAGGGGGCCGCTTCCGATATGCGGCTAGGACAATAAGCACCACGACGAGGACGGCCACAAGCACAAGCCCCCAGATAATGCCCGCTTCTGTGAGCCATTCAAATGCCACCGCAGCCCATAACAGTCCAAATGCCGCGACTATGACCGTGATCACTATGGTACGTCGCCATCGAACGTTCATACTTCATGCTAAGTCAAGGTCGAGACTCACGATAGGGGTTGCGAGAGTGGACCGCCGTGGGCGGCACCTCATCCTCCCGTGAGATGCCGCCCTTCTCCGTCTCCGGACGCTCTCCGCTGCTCCCTCCACGGTCGCGCGCGGCCCCGGAGTTCTACACAGCGGGCGTGATCACGGACCGCGCGTGCGGTGGGTCGCTCGTACCGTCGTGGCATGTCCTCGTCGTTCGTCATCCAGCCCCGACAGGGAACCTTCGCGCATTCGCGGGATGCCGGGCCCGGATCGCTGCACCTCGATGCCGCGTTCGGACCCTTGCGGGAGCACTGCGACGACGGCACCGTGACGGATGTGTTCGTGAACGGTCCGCACGGTCTGTTCGTCGATCGAGGCGATGGGGCGGAGCCGGTGCTCGACTGGCGCGCCTCTGAGCGCGAGGTCCGTGACCTGGCCGTCGCGCTGGTCGGGCTCGGCGGACGGCATCTCGACGACCAGGCTGCCTGCGTCGACGTGCGCCTCGACTCCGGCATCCGCGTGCACGCCGTGCTCGCCCCGGTGTCCACGAGGGGGACCGCGCTCTCGATCCGCATCCCTCGGGTGCTGGCTGCCGATCTCAGCGCACTGGCTGCGCTCGGCGCCTTCGATGCTCGGCAGCATCGATGGCTGAGCGAGCTCGTGTCGACGCGCGCGAACATTCTGATCACCGGCGGCACCGGCACCGGGAAGACGACGCTGCTCTCGGCGCTGCTGTCCGAGGTGCCGGGCGGCGAGCGCCTCGTGACGATCGAGGACGTCGCCGAACTGCAGCCGCGGCATCCGCACCATGTGGCCCTCGAAGCGCGTCAGGCGAACCTCGAGGGAGCAGGAGGGATCAGTCTGGCCAGGCTCGTGCGCGAGTCGTTGCGGATGCGACCCGATCGGCTCGTGGTCGGGGAGTGCCGGGGCGAAGAGGTGCGCGAGCTGCTGACGGCGCTGAACACCGGACACGACGGAGGAGCTGGCACGCTGCACGCGAGTGGGCTGCGCGACGTCCCGGCGAGGCTGGAGGCGCTGGGCGCGCTGGCGGGGATGGATGCCACGGCGCTCGCCCGACAGGTCGTCAGCGCGTTCACCATCGTGCTGCATCTCGATCGCGTGCCGGGCGGGAGGCGACGGATCGCCCAGGCGGGGATCTTCGCGGTCGAGGGGGATCGGCTGACGATCGACGAGGTCACACCATGGTGATCCGGTTCCGCCGCGCTGCGACGAACGATGCAGGGGCGGATGCCGTGGCGACCTCTGTGCAGACGCTCGCTGTGCTGCTGCAGGCCGGCGCCGTGCCGCTCGTCGCCTGGCGGCATCTCGCCGAGACCGGCGATCAGCGAGCGGCGGCGGTGATCGCGCGTCTGGACGACGGCGTGCCGCTGATCCCTGCGATCGAGGCCGAGGGCGGCGCCTGGATCGATCTCGCCGCAGCCTGGGAGGTCGCGACGACGGTCGGCGCACCCCTGGCGGCGGTCCTGCGCATGATCGCGGAGACGCTGCGCGACGCCGGCGCGGCGGCCGACGACGTGCGCATCGCTCTCGCGGAACCCGCGGGCACGGCCCGGCTGCTCCTGTGGCTGCCGCTGGTGGGTCTGCTGCTCGGCTTCGCACTCGGCTTCGACACGGTCAGCGTCGTCGTGCGCAATCCGCTCGGAACGGTGTGTGTCGTCGCCGGGCTGCTGCTGGTGCTGGCTGCGAGGCTCTGGACGAATCGGCTGCTGCGACGGGCGCGCCCGGCTCCCGGTACGCCGGGCATGACCGCCGAACTGGTTGCTGTCGCGCTGTCCGGCGGCGTCTCGGTCGATCGTGCACTGCGGCTCGTCGCGGACAGTGCTGCATCCCGCCTCGGCGACGAGCGCCGCATCCGGACCGTGCTCGACCTGTCGCTCGCCGCCGGGGTGCCGGCGGGCGAGCTTCTTCGCGCCTCGGCTGCGCAGGAGCGGCATCGTGCCCGAATCGATGGCCGGCTGCGCGCATCGCGCCTCTCGACGCAGCTGCTGATCCCGCTCGGGGTGTGCACGCTGCCGGCATTCCTGCTGCTCGGCGTCGCCCCGCTCCTGCTCAGCGTGCTCGGCTCGACGCCGTTACCGCTGTGAACGTCCACCGGATGCCGCGGCATCCCCACAGAAAGAAGGAACACCATGCACACGATCCCGACATTGACCCGCCGCCGCGCGACCTCGCTGTTCGCCGACGACACCGGAGCCGCGACCGCTGAGTACGCGATCACGACCATGGCCGCGGTCGCCTTCGCCGGGCTCCTGGTCATCATCATGCGATCGGACGAGGTGCGCGGCATCCTCACAGATCTCGTGCGACGAGCACTCAGCGTGTCATGACGCAGGGAGTGAGCGCATCCCGTCGTGCAGACGGGGAGCGCGGGTCGGTCGCCGGCGAGCTCGCGGTCGCGCTGCCCGCTGTGGTGCTGGTGCTGCTGCTCGGGGTCGGGGCGCTGGGCGCCGCGTCCAGACAGGTGGTGCTGCAGGATGCCGCAGCGGACGCGGCCCGCCTGCTCGGGCGAGGCGAAGCGGGCGGCGATGCGGCTGCGGTCGTCAGCAGGGCTGTCCCAGGAGCATCGCTGGCCTCGTCTGCCCAGGGCGACCTGGTCTGCGTCTCGGCGAGCGTCGAGCTCACCCTCGGCACGATGATCCGGGTGCCGCTCCGGGCCTCGAGCTGCGCGCTCGACGGTGGCCGCTGATGGCAGGGACCGCGCTCGCCGCCGGCGTGCTGGTCGTCGCCGCTTCGCTCTCGCTGGGTCTCGCTGCGGTCGGCGGAGCCGCGGTGACCGCCCAGCGTGCAGCCGGTGCAGCGGATGCTGCGGCGCTCGCCGCGGCCGACGCGTCGAGCGGCGCGGTGGCGTCGGCCGACGAGCCGTGTGCGCTCGCTGCGCGGGTCGCGGATGCTGCCGGGGCGCAGCTCACCTCATGTGCGATCGAGGGCTTCGTGGCGACCGTGCAGGTGCAGTCGGCGTACGCTGGAGTCACCGCCGTCTCCCGAGCCCGCGCTGGGCCACCCGAGGGCCATTGACGGTGGTGGCTACCTCTCTCACTGTGAACGACCGCGCGCAGTGGTGTGTATGGTGTGCTTCGAAGAAAGGACGCACCCTTGGCTGAAGGCAAGAAGCTCGTCATCGTCGAGTCCCCGACGAAGATGCGGTCTATTCAGGGATACCTCGGCGACGGTTACGAGGTGCTCAGCTCCGTCGGCCACATCCGTGATCTCGCCGATAAGAAGGACATCCCGGCCGAGGACAAGCAGGCGTACGGGAAGTACTCGATCGACATCGACAACGGCTTCGACCCGTACTACGTCGTGTCGGATCGGAAGACCAAGACGGTCGCCGAACTCAAGCGCGCGCTGAAGACGGCCGACGAGCTCCTGCTCGCCACTGATGAGGACCGCGAGGGCGAGGCGATCGCCTGGCACCTCCTCGAGACCTTGAAGCCCAAGGTCCCGGTGAAGCGGATGGTCTTCCACGAGATCACCAAGGACGCGATCCAGGCCGCGGTCGGCAACACCCGCGAACTCGACCACGACCTCGTCGACGCGCAGGAGACCCGGCGCATCCTCGACCGTCTGTACGGCTGGGACGTCTCGCCCGTGCTCTGGTACAAGGTCAAGACCGGCATCTCGGCCGGACGCGTGCAGTCGGCGGCGACCCGACTGATCGTCGACCGGGAGCGCGAGCGCATGGCGTTCACGTCTGCCGAGTACTGGGATGTCGACGCCGCAGCCGCGGCGACCGGCACCTCGTTCAAGATCCGCCTCGTCCGCGTCGACGGCGGTCAGCTCGCCCGAGGCACCGACTTCGATGACAGCGGAAAGCTCAAGAAGGCCGTCGTCATCCTCGACGAGGCGACCGCCGCAGCGCTCGCCGAGGCCGTCGACGCCGTGGGCGCCGGCACGGTCACCAAGGTCGAGGCCAAGCCGGGAACCCGCAGCCCCTACGCGCCCTTCACGACCTCGACGATGCAGCAGGAGGCCGGTCGCAAGCTCTCGATGGGAGCCAAGCAGGCGATGGGCGTCGCCCAGCGTCTGTACGAGAAGGGCTACATCACCTATATGCGTACCGACTCCACGTCGCTGAGCACCCAGGCGGTGCAGGCGGCACGGAGCCAGGCGGTCGCCCTCTACGGCGATGCCGCCGTGCCATTGAAGCCGCGCGTGTACAAGTCGAAGAGCAAGAACGCGCAGGAGGCCCACGAGGCGATTCGCCCCTCCGGCGACAACTTCCGCACGCCGGCATCGCTGTCATCCGAGCTCGACCGCGACGAGCAGCGCCTCTACGACCTGATCTGGAAGCGCACGGTCGCCAGCCAGATGTCCGACGCGAAGTACGAGACCACCACGGTGACCATCGCCGTCGATGCTGCCGGTCAGAAGGCCGAGTTCACGGCATCCGGAACCGTCTACACCTTCAAGGGCTTCCTCGAGGCGTACGAAGAGGGTCGCGACGAGAAGCGCGGCGACGCGGATGCCGCCGAGAACCAGTCGCTCCCGGCAGTCGCCGTCGGCGACGAGCTCGCGGTCTCGGATGCCGAGGCCAAGGGCCATCGCACCACGCCGAAGCCGCGATACACCGAGGCGTCGCTCGTGAAGGTGCTCGAGGAGAAGGGCATCGGACGTCCCTCCACGTTCGCCTCGATCCCCGAGACGATCCTCGACCGCGGCTACGCGGTCAAGCGCGGTCAGGCTCTCGTGCCGACGTGGCTCGCGTTCAGCGTGGTGCGTCTGCTCGAGGAGCACTTCGCCGACCTGGTCGACTACGACTTCACCGCGGCGCTCGAGGACGACCTCGACACGATCGCGCGCGGCGAGCAGAACCGCGTGGAATGGCTGAAGTCCTTCTACTTCGGCTCGGACAACCACGTGGGTCTGCGTCAGGTCGTCGACAACCTCGGCGAGATCGATGCGCGCGCCCTCAACTCGACGCCGATCACCGACACGGCGACCCTGCGATTCGGCAAGTACGGACCCTACCTCGAGGTCGCCGACCCCGAGAACCCAGAGGCCAAGCCGCGCATCGTCAACGTCCCGGAAGACCTCGCGCCCGACGAGTTGACCTCCGCCAAGGCGCAGGAACTCATCGATGCGCCCGTCGCCGGCGATCGCGTGCTCGGGGAGAACCCCGAGAACGGCAAGATCATCGTCGTGAAGGACGGCCGTTTCGGCCCGTACGTGCAGGAGAACGACCCGGTGTCCGAGGACGCCGACGTCGACACCGCGACCGGCGAGGTCGTCGAGGCGCCCAAGCCCAAGCGCGGGGCGAAGAAGGTCGTGGCGCCCAAGCCCCGCACCGGTTCGCTGTTCCGTTCGATGTCGGTCGACACGATCGAGCTCGACACCGCGCTGCGGCTGCTCAACCTGCCTCGCGTCGTCGGCGCCGACCCGGAGTCGGGCGAGGAGATCACGGCGCAGAACGGCCGCTTCGGTCCGTACCTCAAGAAGGGTGCCGACTCGCGGTCGCTCGAGAGCGAATCGCAGATCTTCGACGTCACGCTCGAGCAGGCGCTCGAGATCTACGCTCAGCCGAAGTACGGCGCGCGCCGCGCTTCGAGCGCGCTCGCCGAGTTCGAGGCCGACCCGGTCAGCGGTAAGCCGATCCGCATCCGCGACGGACGCTTCGGCGCCTACGTGACGGACGGCGAGACCAACGTGACCATCCCGCGCGGGCAGAAGGTCGAGGACATCACGTTCGAGATCGCCGTGCAGATGCTCGCCGACAAGCGTGCCAAGGGCCCGGCGCCGAAGCGCGGTGCGCGAGGCGCAGCCGCGAAGAAGGCTCCCGCGAAGAAGCCTGCCGCCAAGAAGACCCCTGCGAAGAAGGCTACCGCGAAGAAGTCTGCAGCGGCCAAGGCGCCGACCGACGCCGTGAAGTCAGCGGCTCGTTCCGCCGCGGCGAAGAAGGCTGCGGCCACTCGTGCGGCGAACGCTGCAGCGAAGGCAGCGCAGAAGGCGGACTCGTGACCTCAGGCCCGGGCGTGTGGATCACGCTCGAAGGCGGCGACGGCTCGGGGAAGACCACGCAGTCGAACCTGCTGTCGGAATGGTTGCAGGAAGCCGGGCACACCGTCGTCCGCACGCGTGAGCCCGGCGGATCCGAGGTCGGGCAGCTGATCCGCGATATCGTGCTGCACCACCGCGGTGACATCGCGCCGCGCGCCGAGGCACTGCTGTACGCGGCTGACCGCGCGCACCACGTGGCGACCGTGGTGCGGCCCACGCTCGAGCGCGGCGAGGTCGTTCTGCAGGACCGCTATCTGGACTCCTCCGTCGCCTACCAGGGCGCCGGTCGTGTGCTGGATGCCACCGAGATCCGCGATCTCTCGCTCTGGGCAGCCGAGGGCGCTCTCCCCGACCTCACGGTGCTGCTCGACCTCGATCCCGCCGCTGCGCGCACCCGACTGGATTCCGCCGACAAGCCGTTCGACCGGCTCGAGGCTGAGAAGGCTGAGTTCCACGGGCGCGTCCGCGACGCATTCCTCGATCTCGCAGCGGCAGAGCCCGAGCGCTTCCTCGTGCTCGATGCCGCGGCATCCGTCGACGAGATCGCAGGACGCATCCAGGCGAGTGTCGCCGCGCTGCTCGCCTCTCGCTGAGTTCCGCCAGTCCGGCCCCGCCGGCATGTCTGATCTCGAACAGGTGTGCTTTCGGGATGGCGTGCGGTCGTCGCAGGGGTCATGTATGGCCGCTTCGCCGCGGCGGATGCGGCCATCTGTGACCCCTCCGAGGGAGGACGTGTCGCGAATGGCCGCTTCGCGGGGACGGATGCGGCAATTCGCGACCCCGGTTCTGTCGCGCACCGGCCTTGCAGCGCCTGTCGAGTCGAAGCGCCCAGCGCGAGCGGGCGTCGGTGCTCCCGATTAGGCTGAGGTCATGCCTCAGACTGTCGCCGCTCCGTTTCCGTGGGGCGATGTCTGGGGGCAGGATGCCGCGGTCGAGACGCTCCGCGACGCGGCGCGCGATCCCTCGGCGCTCTCCCATGCCTGGCTGATCACCGGGCCTCCCGGTTCCGGGCGCTCGACGCTCGCCTACGCGTTCGCCGCGGCACTGGTCGCCGATCGCCCCGACGATGAGGCCGCGATGCGCCAGGTGCTCGCCGGCACGCATCCCGACGTGACGGCGCTGCGCACCGACAAGGTCATCATCACCATCGCCGAGGCCCGAGCCCTGGTCGAGCGCTCCTATTTCGCTCCCTCCGCCGGGCGCTACCGCGTGATCGTGGTCGAGGATGCCGACCGCATGGTCGAGCGCACGTCCAACGTGCTGCTGAAAGCGCTGGAAGAGCCGCCGGAGCAGACGGTCTGGATCCTCTGCGCTCCGAGCGAGGCCGACCTCCTTCCCACGATCCGTTCACGCGTCCGCTCTCTCCGCCTGCGCGAGCCCGAGGTCGCCGATGTGGCACGGCTGATCAGCCTGCGCACCGGCGTCGACGAGCACGTGGCCGAGCAGGCCGCGCGGCACTCGCAGCGTCACATCGGCATGGCCCAGCGGCTCGCGACCGACGAGAGCGCACGTCGTCGGCGAGACGAGACGCTGCGCTCCGTGATCGCCGTTCGGGGCGTCGGTGACGCGGTCGAGGTCGCCGGCCGCATCATTCAGGCGGCGACGGAAGACGCGAAGGCCCTCACTGCCGAACGTGATGCGCAGGAGCGGGCCTCACTGCTGCGGATGGTCGGCGTCGCCGAGGGACAGGCAGTGCCCCCTGCGCTGCGGTCGCAGCTCTCGGCGCTCGAAGACGACCAGAAGAAGCGCGCGACGCGGAGCCTGCGCGACGGCATCGATCGGGTCCTCACCGATCTGCAGTCGATGTTCCGCGATGTCGTCATGCTGCAGTTCGGGCGCGACGACGAGTTGATCAATCGTGAACTGCAGAGCGAACTGAGCGCCCTCGCATCCGCCTGGCCCGAGACCCGTACTCTTGTCGTACTTGACCACCTTGCCGATACCCGGCAGTCGCTGGAGCGCAACGTCGCACCGCTGCTCGCCCTGGAGAGCTTGCTCGTGACCATCACGAGCGGGAGGACACCGTGAACAACCGATCGACATCCCGTCTCCACCGAGCCATCGCGGTCGTCGCGGGTCTCGCTGCCGCATCCGTCATGCTCTCGGGCTGTCTGTACGCGATGATCCCGGAGCAGTCCGACCCGAAGCCCTCGGTGACGAACGCACCGGATACCGACGGCGTCGACGCCGACCTGCTGCCGTTCTACTCGCAGGAGCTCGTGTGGACCACGTGCGGCACCGGCTTCGACTGCACCGATGTCACCGCTCCGCTCGACTGGGAGAACCCCGCCACCGGCGAGATCACGCTGTCGGTCGTCCGCCACCAGGCTGAGGGCACCGCGATCGGCTCGCTGCTGACGAACCCGGGTGGCCCAGGTGCGAGCGGCGTCGACCTCATCCTGAACAGCCTCGACTTCGCTGTGGGCGCCGACCTGATCGAGAACTACGACGTGATCGGGTTCGACCCTCGCGGGGTCGGCGACTCGACCGCGGTCACCTGCTACGCCCCGGCCCAGATGGACGAGTACCTCTACGGCATCCCCGCGGCGCCGCGCGGCACCCCGGAGTGGGAGGCAGAGCTGCTCGCATCGCACAAGTCCTTCGCCGAGGCGTGCGACGCGAACAGCGGCGGCATCCTGCCGTACATCACGACGATCAACGCGGCCCGCGACATGGACCTGATCCGCGCGGTGCTCGGCGACACGCAGCTCAACTACCTGGGCTACTCCTACGGCACGTTCCTCGGTGCGACCTACGCCCAGCTCTACCCGGAGAAGGCTGGCCGCCTGGTGCTCGACGGCGCGATCGATCCCTCCGTGCCCGGTCTCGAGGTCGGCGCGACGCAGGCCCTCGGATTCGAGTCGGCCCTGCGCGCATATATGCAGAACTGCCTCGACTCCGGCAGCTGCCCCTTCAACGGCACGGTCGATCAGGCCATGGCCGACCTCGGCGCGCTGCTCGCAAGCGCCGACCGCACCCCGCTGCAGAGCGGCGACGGGCGGCAGCTCGGCGCTGATTCGATGATGACCGGCATCATCGCGGCGCTCTACTCGCAAGACAGCTGGGACTACCTCACGCAGGGGCTCGACGAGGCACTGCAGGGCAACGCCGACACCATGTTCCTGCTCGCAGACTTCTACAACGGCCGCGAGGGCAACACCTACGCCGACAACTCCTCCGAGGCCTTCCGCGCCTACAACTGCATGGACTACCCGGTGGAAGACGACCCGGCCGCCGAAGCTGCGAGCCAGGCGAAGATCGCCGAGGGCGCACCGACCATCGCGCCGTACTGGAACGGTCCTGATTCCTGCTCCGTCTGGCCGTACCCGCCCACGGGCACGCGCGGCGAGATCAAGGCCGAGGGTGCGGGCCCCATCCTCGTGGTCGGCACGACGAACGACCCGGCGACGCCGTACGAGTGGTCCGAGGCACTGGCCGACCAGCTGGAGGAGGGCGTGCTGATCACGCGCGTCGGCGAAGGCCACACCGGCTACAACAAGGGCAACAGCTGCGTCGACACCGCCGTCGAGGCGTTCCTGATCGACGACGTCGTGCCGGAAGACGGTCTCCGCTGCGAGTGACGACACGCGGGGCGCACCGCTGTGGGCCGGCTCGATTCGCGAGCGGGAGCGAGACAGGGTAATATCGGTGATCGCGCCGGTTCGCCCGTCGCACGCCGCTTTAGCTCAGTCGGCAGAGCATCTCACTCGTAATGAGAAGGTCGTCAGTTCGATTCTGACAAGCGGCTCCGAAGGCCCCGGTTGTGAAAGCAGCCGGGGCCTTTCCCGTTCCCCGGGGCTACGCTCGAGACATGAGCAGAGCGCTTCTCATCGTCGATGTGCAGAACGATTTCACCGAGGGCGGTGCGCTTGCAGTGGCAGGTGGCGACGCCGTCGCATCCGCTGTCTCCTCCTTCCTGGTCGCGCATGCCGACGCCTACGACGTGATCGTCGCATCGCGCGACTGGCACGATCCTGAGGGCGACAACGGCGGCCACTTCGCCGAGAGTCCAGACTTCGTGGACAGCTGGCCGGTGCACTGCGTCGCAGGGACGGACGGCGCGGACTACGACCCGCTGCTGGTGACGGATGCCGTCACGCATCACGTGCGCAAAGGCCAGGGGCAGCCCGCCTACTCGATGTTCGAGGGCGTGACGGATGCCGGCGACACGGTCGCGGCGGTCCTCACCGCCGCGGGGGTCATCGAGGCCGATGTCGTCGGCATCGCCACCGATCACTGCGTGCGCGCGACGGCGTTGGACGCGGTCGCGCACGGTGTTCGGGTGCGCATCCTCACGGATCTCATCGCCGGTGTCTCGCCCGAGCCGAGCGAAGCGGCGCTGGCCGAACTCGCCCACGCCGGCGCGGAGCTGACCGAGAGCGCCCGCGTGTGAGCGGCAGCGTGCTGCTGCTGCGCGCCGTGAACGTGAGCGGGCGCAACAGTGTGCCGATGGCCAGGCTCCGCGAGCTCCTTGCTGCTGAGACCGAGCTGGCGGGCGTCTCGACGTACATCGCCAGCGGCAACATCATCTGCGGCAAGCCCGCAGACCCGGCCGCTGCGTGCGCGCAGGTGCGGGCGCTGATCGCGAAGGAGTTCGATGTGGACACCGCGGTGATCCACCGGACCCACGACCAGCTCGTGCGCTCCGAATCGGCGCAGCCCTATCCCGAGGGCGACGTGAAGTTCGTCCACGCGATGTTCCTCGAGGCCACCCCGTCCGACGGGGCGATCGAGCGGCTCGAGGACCGGTTGCGACCGGGGGAGCGTCTGGCGCTGCGCGGTGACGATCTGTGGATCGACTACGGCTCCGGCGGCGTGCACTCCACGAAGCTCACGAAGACCGTGCTCGATCGGGCGCTCGGTGTCGCGGGGACAGCCCGCAACCTCCGCACCGTGCGCACGCTCATCGAGCTGACGGCCTAGTCACGGCGCGGCCGACCGATCTCGCGGCTCACCGCGGACGGCGGGCGGTGCGGGTGCATCTGCGAATCCAGGCGACGGATGCCGCATTCGGCGCAGCGCACGTAGAGCAGTGTCCCCTCGCTGGTGCGGTGGCGCGATTCGATGAGCCAGGCATGCTCGTGCGGCTGGGCGTGCGCGGGGATTCGGGGGATCGGGAGCGTCTGCGGAGCGGTCATGTCCCCAGCGTGATGTAATGCCCTTATGCATCTCAACCCTTACGGCGAGTACGCAGTTCTGCTGGCCGTCTCGCTCGCCAATGACTGGCCTGTCGACCGCGCCGGCATCGAGGAGCGCACGCTCGACATGGGGATGACGATGACGTTCCCTCCGGCATCCGATGACCATGCACGGATCCGCGCCGTGATCGACGATTGGCTCCGGATCGTCGACGAGCCGGACCACGACGCCAGGGCGCTCCTCCTGAACGCGCAGCTCGCGACCGCGGCGGCCTACCCGCGGCTCACCAACCACGACGGCGAGGGATGGCATCTGCACTACCGGGACGACGTCGAATCGCTGCCCTTCGTGCTGCGCGCGATCATCAGCCTCGGTACCTCGCTGCACCTCGTGACGCGGGGGATGAGCCGCCTCGGACGATGCGAGGCCTCGCCCTGCACGAACGTGGTGGCAGACGTGACCCGCAACGGCCGGCAGCGGTTCTGCTCGGTGCGGTGCGCGAACCGTGCGGCCGTTCGTCGCCACCGGGCGCGCGTCTCGGCCTGAGCCCGAGACTCGCTCCGGTCGCAGAAGAGGCCGCCTTCGCGAGTGCGAGGCGGCCTCAACTGCGACCGGAACCGGTCGCCAGGGGAATGAGCGTCAGGCGGTCTGGCCCCCGTGCTGTCCCTCGCCGATCTCCTCGACCAGCTTCGCGTTGAACGCGGGCAGGTCGTCGGGGGTGCGGCTGGAGACGAGGCCCTGGTCGACCACGACCTCCTCATCCACCCAGGTGGCGCCGGCGTTGCGCAGATCGGTCGCGAGGCTCGGGTAGCTCGTGAGCGTGCGGTCCTCGACCACATCGGCCTCGATGAGGATCCATGCACCGTGGCAGATCACGCCGACGGGCTTGTGCTGCTCGAAGAATGCCTTCGCGAACGCGATGGAGTCCGTGTCGAGGCGCAGGTGGTCGGCGTTCACGACGCCGCCTGGCAGGACCAGAGCTTCGAAGTCATCCGCCTTCGCTGCGGCTGCGGTGAGGTCGACCTTCTGCTCGTGACCGTTCTTGCCGGTGATCGCTGCGGCTTCCGGGGCGACGAGCGTCGCGCTCGCGCCCGCTGCGGTCACAGCTTCCCAGGGGCTGGTCAGCTCGCTGTCCTCGAATCCGTCCGTCGCGAGAAACGCCACTCGGCTGTTGAGGTTCGTCATGATCCGTCCTTCCGTGGGGGAGTCGTCCGGGTTCTCCGGTACATCTCGACCATCGCGCAGGACGGCGGGGGAGTGAAGGGGGTGGCCGGATACCCGGACGGATGCTACGGGGGCGATCCCGGATGCGGTGGGCCCCGTGGGGCTCGAACCCACGACCCGCGGATTAAAAGTCCGATGCTCTGCCAACTGAGCTAGAGGCCCGCATGACCAGTCTAGGGCGCACAGAAGGGGCCCCGGTGACAGTGTCACCGGGGCCCCTTCATGCCCTCCCTCAGGCCTCCCAACCTACGAGAGGGATGTGGGAGCCGAGAGTCCCTCCTCGGCAGGCGCCGGGTGTCCCATTCCGGCTACCCGAGCTGCTTACGCAGCCGGGGGCATCAGCACCGAGTCGATCAGGTACACGGTTGCGTTGGCGGTCATGACGCCACCGCAGATGACGTTTGCGCTGTCGTTCACCGTGATGTTGTCGCCGCTGCCGGCGACGGTGAGGTCTGCGCCCTGCACCGTGGTGTGGGTGCCGTCGATGTCATCCGGAGCGATCTGGCCGGGGACCACGTGGTACGTCAGGATCGAGCTCAGCGTCGCGCTGTCGGTCTTGAGTGCCTCGATGGTGGCGGGGTCGATCTTCGCGAATGCGTCGTCAACCGGTGCGAAGACGGTGAACTCGCTGCCGTTCAGCGTGTCGACGAGGTCGACGTCGGGGTTGAGCTGTCCGCTCACCGCAGCCGTCAGCGTCTTCAGGAGCGGGTTGTTGGATGCGGCGACCGCGACCGGGTCAGCGGCCATGCCGGCGACCGAACCGGATCCGTCCGGCACTGCCTCGGCGTATGCCGCGCAGCCGGGGCCCACGAGGTTCGCGGCCGGGTCCATCGTGTCAGGCGTCGACTCCGACGTCTCGGGTGCCGACGACGGTGCCGTCGACTCGTTGTCGCTCGCAGTGGAACCCATGGAGCATGCGGAGAGCAGGAATGCGCTCGCCAGCGTGAGGGTAAGGGCTGCGGTGACCTTCTTCTTGGTGCTGAACATCTCGAACCTCCGGATGATTTTGCCTCGGCGTTTCCGTGGCGTTGACGGCTGTTCGGAGCCCGACTGGCATCGGATGGGAGAAATCGCAAAGTTTTTTCAGATCCGTGGAAATCTGCGGAATCCGGGAGCGTGGCCGCCCGTATCGGATGCAGCCGATCCCAGCGATATCGGTGGCGCTTCGTGCGCGAGATTCGACGAAAAATACGGCATGCTTATAAGGATGGTCATCGATGGAATGGACGTGCCGGAGGACGGCACGGCAAGCGACGCGGTCGCAGACCTGCTCGTGCGCGTCGCAGCCGGTGATCAGCAGGCCTTCGCGGAGCTCTACGACACGCTCTCGTCCCGAGCGTTCGGGCTCATCCTGCGCGTGCTCGTGAACCGCTCGCAGAGCGAAGAGGTCCTCCAGGAAGTTTTTCTCGAGATCTGGCAATCCGCCTCGCGCTTCGCTCCGAACAAGGGCCAAGGACGGACATGGGTGATGACCATCGCACATCGTCGGGCCGTGGATCGGGTGCGTGCATCGCAGTCGAGCGCAGACCGTGATGTGAAGGCTGGTCTCAGAGACATCGGAGTGGCGCATGACAGTGTCGCAGAACAGGTGGAACTGGGCATCGACGGCGAGAAGGTCGTCGATGCACTCTCGGGTCTGCCTGAGGTGCAGCGCGAAGCGCTCGTCCTCGCGTATTACGGCGGTTACAGCCAGAACGAGATATCGGTGCTCGTAGGAGCACCATTGGGAACGATCAAGACACGGATGAGAGATGGACTGACCCGTCTCCGCACAGCCATGGGGGTGACAGCATGAACGAAGCAGAGTTCGCAGAACTCGCGGCAGGTGCTGCCCTGAACGCGCTGTCGCCCGTCGAGGAGCGCCGCTTCCGCGACGCACTCGTCGCCCATCCTGAGTGGGCTGACCTCGTCGACGACGACGTGGAGACGGCAGGAGTGCTCGCCATGAACGCTGCGTCAGTTGCGCCCCCCGCTCACATCCGATCCGCACTGCTCGCGCAGATCGCCATCACCCCGCAGCATCCGGTCGATGACCACTCCGACTCGCCGCACGCGGATCCGCTGAATGACGTGATCATTCCGGATGCTGTGCCGACACTCGCGCGAACGCCGCGCCGCTGGTCGCGGTCGTTGCTCGCGCTTGCCGCATGCCTCGCGCTCGTCGTGGGAGTCGGCATCGGTGCAGCGACGCTCAACACGTACCTGAACCGGCCGGCATCCGTGGTGGCACTCGAACAGATCCAGTCGGCGGACGACGCCCAGGAGGCGTCGGTGACGCTCGACGACGGTGGCACGGCCACTGCGCACTGGTCGGCATCCGTCGGCACTGCCGTGCTCGTGACCGACGGCATCCCCTCGGCAGCAGACGGAGAGACGTACGAACTGTGGTTCGTGCGCGGTGACGCACCTGTGTCTGCCGGCGTGTTCGACACCGAGGAAGGCGACGCGACGGCTGTCCTGGCCGGCGACATGCACGAGGGCGACGTGATCGCGGTCACGGTCGAGCAGGCGGGCGGCTCCCCGTCGGGAGCCCCGACCTCCGACCCGTTCATCGTGATCCCCACGGCCTGAGCACTCGGACAGCCCTGGCGTCCGGATCGCGGGTAGCCTGGTTCGATGCCCGAGCAGCATCACCGCCCCGTCCACCGGCCATCGAGTTCCTTCGACAACATCGTCGGCTCGCATGACCCGGCCGAGGAGACGCGCATCGCGCACGCGACGGCCTCCGCTCTGCTGACCAGGGTCCGCGCCGACGAGAGCGGTGTGAGCGCTGAGCGCCTCGTGGCCTTCACGGCGGAGCACGGCATCGACGAGATCGCCGAGCTGTGGTCCAAGGCGCTGCCGCACACGCTGCCCGGCGCCCTGTGGCGGCTGTACCTGCTGCAGCTGGCGATCCATTCCGACGCCCGCACGGCGGCGCTGCTGTACGAACGAGGGCGCATCGAGCTGCCGTCGGCGGATGCTGCGATCGCGGGAGCGCCGGTGCCGGTCAGCCCTGACGAGCTGGAGGTGCTGATCGACACGATCCTGCGCGGCGCCTTCCGCGGTGACTTCGCCGTCGCGCTCGAGCGCGCCGCAGCGTTCTGCCGAGTGCAAGCCTCTGGTGCCACGCATACGGCGGACGACTACGAGCCGACCGAACCGGAGCGAGCCAGTGAGCTGACCACGCGGGCGCTGCGGCTCAGCAGCTACGCGCAGGACCTCTCGGCCGCGTCGACGCTGTGGCGAGCCGGCACGCTCATCTGAAGGTGAGCTCGGCAGCCCGGCCCTGGCCGTGGAAGCTCCCGGCATGAGAAGACCGGGCCGCAAAAACGCCTCTCGGCGGAAGGCCGCTCGCAGCGGCAAAAAATGGAGCCCGGGGTTATGCGGCCCGGCCACTCCAGTGTAACGCGATGGCGCGCCGGCTATTCCCGGCGTCTAGGCTCGGAGCATGACCCAGCGCTTCGCACTGATGATCGATCCGGTGGCCGCGGATGAGACCCGCGACGACTACGCAGACACCTTCACGCGAGTCGATGCCGCAGCTCCCGCGCTGAGTGTCGGCGAGCTGAGCACGCAGCGCGGCGACGGTGTCTTCGAATCGATCGGCGTGATCGACGGGCACGCGCAGGAAGTCGTCCCGCACCTCGACCGCCTCGCCCACTCTGCGCGGCTGTGCGACCTGCCGGCGCCGAACGCGCAGCAGTGGCATCAGGCGATCGACCGCGCTGCAGCCGAGTGCGGCGAGGGTGAATCCGTCATCAAGCTGATCCTCAGCCGCGGCGTCGAGCACGGTCCGACGCCGACCGCTTGGGTCACTGCCGCGCCTGCCGCGGACTTCTCCGAGGTGCGTCAGCGCGGCATCCGGGTCGTCACCCTCGACCGCGGATATGACCTGGGCGCGGCAGAACGAGCCCCGTGGCTGCTGCTCGGGGCGAAGACCCTGTCGTACGCCGTGAACATGGCGGCGCTGCGCGAGGCGCACCGCAGAGGCGCCGACGACGCGATCTTCCTGTCGAGCGACGGCTTCGTGCTCGAGGCGCCGACGGCATCCCTCATCCTCCGCTTCGGCGACCGCTTCGTGACACCGGCGCCGAACGGCGGGATCCTGCACGGCACGACCCAGCTCAGCATGTACGAGCATCTGACGGCTCGCGGCTTCGAGGCGGGATACGACCGCATCCCGGCATCCGATCTGCCCCGTGCGGATGCGGCCTGGCTGGTGTCGAGCGTGCGCCTCGCTGCGGCCATCACCGCGATCGACGGTCACGAGCTGCCGGTTGACCAGGCGCTCACCGACGAGCTCAACCACTACCTGCTCTCACCGCGCGACTGACGCATACGCGCGACTGACGCACGAAGGGCCCGGAGCCGAAGCCCCGAGCCCTTCTCGCGGTGTCTCTCAGCTCAACCGAAGCGGCCGGAGACGTAGTCCTCGGTGGCCTGCACCGACGGCGTCGTGAAGATCGACGTGGTGTCGTCGTACTCGATGAGCTTGCCTGGCTTGCCGGTGCCGGCGATGTTGAAGAAGGCGGTGCGGTCGGACACACGCGACGCCTGCTGCATGTTGTGCGTGACGATGACGATCGTGTACTCGGTCTTGAGCTCGCCGATCAGCTCTTCGATCGCGTAGGTCGAGATCGGGTCGAGGGCCGAGCACGGCTCGTCCATCAGGAGCACGTCTGGCGAGACCGCGATCGCGCGGGCGATGCAGAGACGCTGCTGCTGGCCGCCGGAGAGACCGGAGCCAGGCTTCTCGAGGCGGTCCTTGACCTCGTTCCAGAGGTTCGCACCCTGGAGGGACTTCTCGACCAGCGCGTCCGCGTCGGACTTCGAGATGCGCTTGTTGTTCAGCTTCACACCGGCGAGCACGTTCTCACGGATCGACATCGTGGGGAACGGGTTCGGGCGCTGGAACACCATGCCGACCTGACGGCGCACCGTCACCGGGTCGACCGACGGACCGTAGAGGTCGTCGCCGTCGAGCAGCACCTTGCCCTCGACTCGCGCACCGGGGATGACCTCGTGCATACGGTTCAGGGTGCGCAGGAACGTCGACTTGCCGCATCCGGACGGGCCGATGAAGGCGGTGACGCTGCGGGGCTCGATGTTGAGGGAGACGCCTTCCACCGCGAGGAAATCGCTGTAGTAGACGTTCAGGTCGTTGACTTCGATGCTCTTGGACACTGCAGTTCCTTGCTTCTCGGGTCTGCGGCTCAGCGGCCGGTCTTGGGTGCGAAGATCTTCGCGACGAGTCGCGCGACCAGGTTGAGCACCATGACGATGATGATGAGGGTGAGTGCAGCAGCCCAGGCGCGTTCCACGTATGCCTCTGCGGGGATGCCCTGATAGGCGTACTGCGAATAGGTGAACACCGGGAGGGTCTGCATGCGGCCGCTGAACAGGTTGTAGTTCATGGCGTCGGTGAATCCGGCGGTGAGCAGCAGCGGCGCGGTCTCGCCGATCACTCGCGAGATCGCGAGCATCACACCGGTCGTGATGCCAGCGATCGACGTCGGGAGCACCACCTTGACGATGGTCAGCCACTTCGGCACGCCGAGGGCGAACGCGGCTTCACGCAGCTCGTTCGGGACGAGACGGAGCATCTCCTCGCTGGAGCGCACGACCACCGGGATCATGAGCACCGCGAGGGCGACCGAACCGGCGATGCCCATCCTGACGCCAGGGCCGAAGATCAGAGCGAAGAGGGCGTAGGCGAAGAGGCCGGCGACGATCGAGGGGATGCCGGTCATCACATCGACCAGGAAGGTGATCGTGCGCGCCATCCGGCCGTTCTTGCCGTACTCGACCAGGTAGACGGCCGTCATCAGGCCGATCGGGATCGAGATCACGGCGGCCGCGAGCGTGACGAGCAGCGTGCCGACGATGGCGTGCAGCGCCCCGCCGCCCTCGCCGAGCACTCCGCGCATCGACGAGGAGAAGAAGAGGCCGTCGAACCGGGCGACACCCGTCGCGACCACGGTCACCGCGACCGAGACGAGCGGCACCATCGCGATCGCGAAGGCGACGGTGACGATGCCGGTCACGAGACGGTCGACCGCCTTGCGGGACCCCTCGATGATCCGTGAGATGACGTAGATCAGGATGAGATAGACGACGGCGCCGAGGATGACGGAGCCGGCGATGTTGAGGTCGGCGCCGGACGCCATCGCCTGCACGGCGAACGGTGCGGCGCCCACCAGGAGGGCGACTCCGAGCAGTGCCCAGGGCGCCCAGCGCGGCAGGTGGCCCGAGCTGAGGGAGACTGCAGGGCGCGATGCCGCAGCAGCGTGCGACGTTTCGGGTGCGGTCACGGTCATGTCAGTTCGCTCCCGAGAATTCCTTGCGGCGGTTCACGAACCAGCGTGCGAGCGCGTTGACCGCGAACGTCACGACGAACAGGATCAGACCGGTCGCGATGAGGATGTTGATGTTGACCTGGTAGGCCTCTGGGAACGTCAGCGCGATGTTCGCGGCGATCGTCGAGGGGTTCGTGGAGGTGAGGAGCTCGAAGGTGACGGCTTTGCTGACCGAGAGGACCATCGCGACGGCCATGGTCTCGCCGAGTGCGCGGCCGAGGCCGAGCATCGACGCCGAGACGATGCCGGAGCGACCGAACGGCAGGACGGCCATCCGCACCATCTCCCAGCGCGTGGCGCCGAGTGCGAGCGCCGCCTCCTCGTGGAGGACCGGAGTCTGCAGGAAGATCTCGCGGCAGATCGCGGTGATGATCGGCACCACCATGACGGCGAGCACCATGGCTGCCGTGAGGATCGTTCGGCCGGTCGGCGAGACGATGCCGCCGAAGAACGGGATCCAGGAGGCGTTGGCGTTCAGCCAGGCGTAGATCGGCTGCACGGCCGGTGCCAGCACCAGGATGCCCCAGAGGCCGAACACGACCGAGGGCACCGCCGCGAGCAGATCAACGACGTAGCCGAGGCCCTGCGCGAGACGGCGCGGGGCGTAGTGCGTGATGAACAATGCCACGCCGAGAGACAGCGGCACGGCCAGGAGCAGCGCCAGGAACGCCGCCCACACCGTTCCGAACAGCAGCGGCCCCACGTAGTCCCAGAAGTTGGTCTTCAGGAGCGAGGCGTCTTCGGCAGTCGCGGCGAAGGCCGGGATCGACTGCACGACGAGGAAGATCGCGACCGCGGCGAGCGTGATCATGATCATGGAACCGGCGGCGACGGCCGTTCCCGAGAACCAGATGTCGCCGGCGCGCTTCTTCGCGACGATGCGCGCCTGCGCCGGCACGGTCGTGGCTGTCATGGGAGCTGCTTCCTGCTCAGTGGAGATCGGTGGGCTGACGCGAGCAGACGGTCTCCGGGGTGCCGCAGCATCCCGGAGACCGTCGTGAACTCACTTGATGAGGTCGATCGCAGCCTGAGCCTGCGTGCGCAGGTCGTCGGAGATCGGAGCGCTGCCGGCGTTGGATGCCGCGGCGTCCTGGCCCTCGGCGCTGATCGCCGTGGTGAAGAAGGCCTTGGTCAGCGCAGCGACGTTCTCGTCCTCGTACTCGGCGCAGCCGATGAGGTAGCTGACGAGGAGCACCGGGTAGGCGCCATCGGCGGTCGTCGTGCGGTCGATCGCGAACGCGAGGTCGCCATCGGTGCGGCCGTCCTCGATCTTCGAGGCGTCGAGGGTGGCAGCAGCGCCCTCGGCGGAGTGCGCGACGAACGAGTCGCCGACCTTGACGTTGACGGCCGAGAAGTCGGCAGCCTGCGAGGAGTCGATGTACCCGATGAGACCCTGTCCGCCCTTGACGGCGTTGGCGACACCCGAGGTCTTCTCAGCGGACTCGCCGGCGAGGTCCGCCGGCCACTCCTCGACGCTGCCTGCGGTCCAGACGTCACCAGCGGTCTGCGCGAGGTAGTCGGTGAAGTTGCCGGTGGTGCCCGACTTGTCGGAGCGGTGGACGGGCGTGATCGCCAGGTCGGGAAGCGTCGCGTCGGGGTTGTCCTTGGCGATCGCGGGGTCGTTCCAGTTGGTGATCTTGCCGGCGAAGATCGACGCAATGGTCTCGGCGTCGAGGTTCAGCTCGTCCACGCCGTCCAGCGAGAACACGATGGCGATCGGGGAGATGTAGGCGGGGATCTCGACGAGGTCGGAGCCGTCGACGCAGGCACCGAAGCCGCCTGCCGCGATCTCGTCGGTCTTGAACGCCCGGTCGGAGCCGGCGAAGTTCACAGCGCCCTGCTGGAACGACTCGCGGCCGCCACCCGAACCCTGCGGGTCGTACTCGACCTGTGCGTCGGGGTTGGTCTTCTGGAACTCTGCGGTCCATGCCTGGATGGCGACCTGCTGCGACGAGGCGCCCGCGCCGACCAGCGAGCCGCTGACAGCGGCGGAGTCGGAGGTGGGGGCGTCGGAAGAACCGGTGCCGCCTTCGTTCGCGGCACAGCCGGCGAGAGCAAGAGCGGCAATGGCGCCGATGGCGCCGATGCGAGCGATTCGGGAGATCTTCACTGTGGATCCGTTCGATCGTGGATGGGGTTGAGGCCCGGTGCAGGGCACACAGTGACGCTATGCGCGGCGGTTAACGAGACTCTCCCGCGCAGGTGAACGGAAGGTGAACGACCGACGACGCTCTGGGGGCGTGCCCAGACGACACAAGGCGTGGTCGCCGATGTCCGACCGGGTCGCTGAGCCTGTCGAAGCGTGTCGAAGCGTCAGACCTTCGGGATGTGCGTCTCGATCGCGATGATCCCAGAGCCGGGGTTCGTCGCCGAGAGGTGCACGACCGAGAACGCTGCGGGTTCGAGATCGGCAGCGCTGCTCAGATACGAGCCCTGGATGGTCCCGGTCGCGAGGGCGATCTCCGAGAGGAGTCCTGGCAGCACCGGACCGTGACTGCAGACGACGGCCGGCTTGAGCGAGCGCACGCGGTGTCCGATGACCGAGCGGAGGTCGTCGTCGCCGCCCTCCCAGGCATCCTGACTGATCTGTTCCGTCTCGACCGGCTTGCGGCCGAGCGCCTTCGCGAGCGGACGGACGGTGGCCACGCAGCGCACGGCGTCGCTCGTGACGATCTTGCGGGTGCCGAAGGCCTGCAACGGGCCGACGATGGACTTCGCCTGCTTCTTCCCCCGTTCGGTGAGCGGTCTCCCGGCATCCGGTCCGTCCCACTCCGAGCGGGCGAGCGCCTTCGCATGCCGGAGCACGACCACCGGGAAGGTGTGCAGCACGCCGTCGTCGACGAGGTTCGAGAAGAAGTCGATGATCTCGAGGTCGACGGGATAGCTGAGGCGGGCGCGAGCCTGCTTGATGCTCACCCATTCCAGCGCGGCGATCTCACGGTTCGGCACGAAGGTCGATTCGCGGATCGCATCCTCGGTGGCCTCGGCCGCCCAGTAGTGCACGACCTTCTGCTTGCCCGAGGCCATCACGTAGCGGCTCACGCCGACGGGCACGCCGAGCGAGACGCGGATGCCGGTCTCCTCGTGCACCTCGCGGACCGCGGTCTCCGCGAGCATCTCGCCCGGATCGACCTTGCCCTTGGGCAGGGTGACATCGCGGTACTTGGTGCGATGGATCAGCAGGATCCTCAGCTTGCCCTCGACCAGGCGCCAGACGACCGCGCCGGCGGCATAGACGGCCTTATCGGTCCATCCTGCGCGCGGCGCCTCGGTCGTCTGCGCCGCGGTCATCGCACCGCCCGCGCGCGACGTCGTCGCTGGATCAACCCCATGGTCTTATCCTGCAGGTCGATGAGCGGGTTGCCGTCGGCATCCTCGGCGTGGCGCTCCCAGACGCCGTCCGGACCGAGGTGCCACGACGTGGTTCCCGGGTCCATCGCGAGGTCGAAGAAGGCCTGCAGCTCCTGCAGGTGCGCCGGATCGGTCACCCGGACGAGGGCCTCGACGCGTCGGTCGAGGTTGCGGTGCATCATGTCGGCGCTGCCGATGTAGACCTGCGGGTCGCCGCCGTTCTCGAAGGCGAAGATCCGGGAGTGCTCGAGGTATCGACCGAGGATGCTGCGCACGGTGATGTTGTCGCTGATGCCGTCGAGGTCGGTCCGCAGGCTGCAGATGCCGCGGACCCAGACCTCGACCTTCACGCCGGCGACGCTCGCACGGTAGAGCGCGTCGATGATCTCCTCGTCGACCATCGAGTTCACCTTGATGCGGATGTGCGCCGGTTTGCCGGCCTCCGCGTTCTTGCGCTCGGCGTCGATCTGGCGCACCAGGCCCTTGCGCAGGTGGAGCGGGGCGACGAGCAGCCGCTTGAACTTCTTCTCGATCGCGTAGCCGCTGAGCTCGTTGAACAGGCGGGTGAGGTCCTTGCCCACCTGCGCATCGGCGGTGAACAGGCCGAAGTCCTCGTAGATGCGGCTGGTCTTCGGGTTGTAGTTGCCGGTGCCGACGTGCGAGTAGTGCTGGAGCTTGCCGTCTTCCTCGCGGATCACGAGCGCGAGCTTGCAGTGCGTCTTCAGGCCGACCAGGCCGTACACCACGTGCACGCCGGCCTTCTCGAGCTTGCGCGCCCAGACGATGTTGTTCGCCTCGTCGAAGCGCGCCTTGACCTCGACCAGTGCGAGCACCTGCTTGCCGGACTCCGCCGCATCGATCAGCGCCTGCACGATCGGGCTGTCACCCGAGGTGCGGTACAGCGTCTGCTTGATGGCGAGCACATGCGGATCGCGCGCTGCCTGCTCCAGGAACGCCTGGACGCTGGTCGTGAACGACTCGTAGGGGTGGTGCACCAGGACGTCGGCCTTTCGGATGGCCTTGAACATGTCGGCGCGCGTGCTGCTGTCACCGGGCTGGAACGCCACGGCAGTGGTCGGCAGGTGCGGTGGGTAGCGGAGGTCGGGGCGGTCGATGCGCGACAGCGCGAACAGCCCCCGCAGGTCGAGCGGACCGGGGAGGCGGTAGACCTCCTGGTCGGTGATGTCGAGCTCCTTCACGAGCAGCTCGAGCGTCACGTCGTCCATGTCGTCGGTGATCTCGAGGCGGATCGGCGGGCCGAAGCGCCGACGCAGCAGCTCGGCTTCGAGGGCCTGGATGAGGTTCTCGCTCTCGTCCTCCTCGATCTCGACGTCCTCGTTGCGGGTGAGGCGGAAGGCGTGGTGGTCGAGCACCTCCATGCCGGGGAACAGGTCGCCCAGGTGGTTGGCGATCAGCTCCTCGAGGCTGAGGTAGCGGACGATCGCGCTGGCACCCGGCACCTCGACGAAGCGCGGCAGCATCGGCGGCACCTTGAGGCGCGCGAACTCCTGACGTCCGGTGCGGGCGTTGCGGATGCGGATGGCCAGGTTCAGCGAGAGGCCCGAGATGTAGGGGAACGGATGCGCCGGGTCCACCGCGAGCGGCATGAGCACCGGGAAGACCTGCGCCTGGAAGTACTCCGACAGCGCGGCGCGCTCCGGGTCGGTGAGCTCGGACCACTCGGTGATCTCGACGCCCGCGTCGGCGAGCGCCGGCCGGACCAGCGAGGTCCAGGCGTCGGCGTGGCGCAGCTGCAGGGCGTGCGCCTCGCGGGAGATGTCGGTGAGGGCGTCTGCGGGGGAGCGTCCGATGTTCGTCGGCACGGCCAGGCCGGTCACGATGCGGCGCTTCAGTCCCGCGACGCGCACCATGAAGAACTCGTCGAGGTTGCTCGCGAAGATCGCCAGGAAGTTCGCCCGCTCGAGCTCCGGCAGCGATGCGTCCTCGGCGAGCTCGAGCACTCGCTGGTTGAACGCCAGCCAGCTGAGCTCGCGGTCGAGGTAGCGGTGGTCGGGGAGCAGGGCGTCCGGCGCCTCGATGGCATCGAAGTCGTCGTCTTCAGCGTCACCGAGGCCTGCGTCGGCGAGTGCGGGATCGATCATGGGGTACATCTAAGCACCGCCAGGTGTCGTGCGCGTGAACGGGGTCGCCGCGTCAGCGCGTTGCGACGACCGTCTCGTCGTCGTACACGTTGAAGCGGTAGCCGACGTTCCGCACGGTGCCGATGATCTGGTCGGCGTCACCGAGCTTGGCGCGCAGCCGCCGCACGTGCACGTCGACCGTGCGGGTGCCGCCGAAGTAGTCGTAGCCCCACACCTCGCTGAGCAGCTGCTCGCGGGTGAACACTCGGGACGGGTGCGTCGCCAGGAAGTGCAGGAGTTGGAACTCCTTGTACGTCAGGTCGAGGGGCTTGCCGTGCAGCTTGGCCGAGTAGGACTGCTCGTCGATCGTGACGCCGGAGGCCTGGACACGGGTCGGTGCGGCGACCTCGTCGCGTCGGGCGAGTGCGAGCCGGACGCGGGCGTCCGCCTCTGCGGGCCCAGCTATGGAGAGGAGCACATCGTCGATGCCCCAGTCGCCGGAGAGTGCGCTCATGCCGCCTTCCGTGACGACGAGCAGCAGGGGCGCATCCTGGCCGGTGGCGCGCAGCAGGCGGCAGAGCGACTTCGCGCCGACGAGGTCCTGGCGGCCGTCGACGATCACGATGTCGTACTCGGGTGCACTGACGAGCTGTGCCGGTTCGGCCGGAATCTGGCGCACGCGGTGGCTGAGCAGTTCGAGCGCGGGCAGCACCTGCTCCGAGATCGGAGCGTTCGTCAGAACCAGAATCTCGGCCACGCGCACTCCTCACCTGCATCGGGCGATGCCGTGGGGCCATGATACCGGCACCTGATGGGTCACAATGGAGTCATGTCGGAACCAGCCCTCGCACCGCGCAACGCCTTCGTCGGCGTGATCGCCGTCTGGGTCGTCGCCTTCCTCTCCAGCATCGCGGTCGGGATCTTCGTCGCGGAGGAGTGGCGAGTGTCCTGGATGCTCGTCGCCTTCGGCGGCGTGATCCTGCTGTCGTTCGCCGTGCAGCTCTGGTACGGGCGCACGCAGGGGTTCATCTTCCGCGTCGCCGGAAGCGTCACCGGAGCCCTGCTGCTGATGGGGATGATCTCGGTCGGATTCGGTCTGGCCGCCCTGATTCCTGCCTGACACCACCCCGCGGCGGGGTAATGTGGAGGTCATGGACATCATGGCACTCGAGATCTTCTTCATCGGTCTGCTTGGCCTGGCGAGCCTGGCGATCGTCTTCGTCTCGGCCGTGGTGCTGCGCAACCTGTTCCGCGGCCAGCGCTGAGCTCGATCGTGCTCGACCTGCCGACCGATCTCCCCGCCGACATCGTCCCGCTCTCGTGGCTGATCGGCGTCTGGGAGGGCACCGGTGTGCTCGACTTCCCGGTCGGCGACGACCGCGTGCAGGGCGAGTTCGCGCATCGTGTGAGCTTCAGCCACGACGGCGGCCCGTTCCTGAACTACTCCGCCACTGCCACGCTTCTCGGCGAGGAGGACGCGGTTCCGCAGCAGCTGATCGCGGAGACCGGCTTCTGGCGCCTCGCCCGCCCTGCGACCGACACGGATGCCGGACCCGGACTGCTGCCCCCGCTGGCAGCGCCGACCGCGCGAACCGTCGATGACGTCGAGGTGCTTCGCGCCGAGAGCGGCGGCTTCCCGATCGAGGTCTCGATCGCACATGCCGATGGGATGCTCGAGCTCTACCTCGGCGAGATCAACGGCCCTCGAATCGACATCTCCACCGACGCGGTCGTTCGTGGCGCCGGGGCGAAGGAGTACGGCGCGGCGACCCGCCTCTACGGCCTGGTCGACGGGCACCTGCTCTGGGCGTGGGACATCGCCGCGCTCGGCACGCCGCTCCGCTCGCACGCCTCTGCGCGTCTGGCGAAGGTCTGACGTGAGTGCCTTCTCGGGCGTCCGTGGAGCTGTCGCCGACGAGCACGGGATCTCGCACTTCGGCGAGCCCTTCATCGAGCAGCGCCGCGTGGCGGCCGGCACCGCGTTCGTGCCGCTCGACGACCGACGCGTGATCGAGGTCGCGGGCCCGGAGCGGCTCAGTTGGCTCGACTCGATCACCTCGCAGTCCGTCGGACGCCTCGCCCCCGGTGAGAGCACCGAGCTGCTCGTGCTCGACCCCCAGGGTCGCGTCGAGCATGCGGCCGGCGTCCTCGACGACGGCGCATCGACCTGGTTGATCGCGGATGCGGCAGATGCCGAGGGCCTCGCGACCTGGCTGACCCGCATGAAGTTCCGCACCCAGGCGACGGTCGACCTGCGGCCGGAGTTCGCGCTCCTCGGCTTCGTCGAGGGCGGGCCCGCGGCCGAGACCGTGACCGCGTCGGCACTCGCTCCGAACGGTGCGCCGCTCGTCTGGGCGGATCCGTGGCAGCGTGTGTCGATCGGCGGACACCAGTACGCCGAGATCTCCGACCACCCCGGCGCCGCGCTCGCCTGGCGCGTCGGCATCGTGCCGGCGGCGGCGCTCGATGCGCTCGCCGCATCCGTCGAACCGGAAGCGGTCGCAGGACTGCTCGCGGCCGAGGCGCTTCGTATCGCCGCATGGCGCCCTCGATGGGCCGCAGAGGTCGATGATCGCTCGCTGCCGCACGAGTCCGACTGGATCCGCAGCGCCGTGCACCTGAGCAAGGGCTGCTATCGCGGTCAGGAGACCGTCGCGAAGGTGCACAACCTCGGACACCCGCCCCGCCGTCTCGCCGCGCTGCAGCTCGACGGCAGCGAGGCAGTGCTCCCCGCCCCCGGCTCGCCCGTCTTCGTCGGCGACGACGAGGTCGGCCACATCACCTCGGTCGCCCGGCACCACGAGGACGGACCGATCGCTCTCGCGATCCTCGCGCGCCGCACGCCGGTCGGCGACCTCGTGGTCCGCGACGACGGGATCGACATCGCGGCCGCGCAGCAGGTCATCGTGCCGGCGGATGCCGGTGCGACCGCCGACATCCCGCGGATCACCCGCCTGTCTCGACGTCCGGCCGCTGCGGACCCCCGGGGCAGCAGCGCCGGACGCTGAGGCACCGGCCGCGTCGCAGCGCGGACCCTTCAGGGCAGTGGCGCCACGGCATCCCAGGGCACCGTCAGCTCGCCGAGCCGCCAGCGCGAGCGTCCGCCCTGCACCGGCCACCCCTGGGCGCGCAGCGCCGACACGGCCGCGAGGAACCGCTGCGTCGCACCGAACGTCGAGAGCGATGCGGCGCGCTCCCATTTCCGGTCGAGGTCGCTGAGGAGCGCGTGGATGCGCTCGCCTGGCACGTTCCGGTGGATCAGTGCCTTGGGCAGCCGCTCGGCGACGACGCTGGGCTGCGCGAGCTCCGCCAGGCGCAGCGAGATCGTGAAGCGCAGGGCGCGGCCGTCCGGCCCGACGTCGATCCAGCTGGAGACACGGCCGATCTCGTCGCAGGTGCCCTCGATCACCAGGCCGTCCGGCGCCAGCCGCGACGCCATGGTGCGCCACGCGTCGGCGACGTCGGCTTCGTCGTACTGTCTGAGCACGTTCATCGCCCGGATCACCGTCGGTCGGCGCGTGCCGGGAAGCGGTACCTCGAAGCCGCCGCGGGCGAAGGACACGTGCAGCTCGGGGGAGAACGGGGTTCGTCCCGCCTGCACGTCGGCGAGCTGCTCGTTCGCGAGTGCCACGCGGGCCGGATCGATCTCGAGGCCGCGCACCTCGGCATCCGCCCGCACGCCCTGCAGTCGCGTCGCGAGCTCGAACGCGGTCACACCGCTGGCACCGAAGCCGAGGTCGACGACCAGCGGATCCGTCGCGCGGAGGAAGGCGCGGCTCGCGGCGATCCAGCGATCGTTGCGCCGCAGCCGGTTGGTGCCGGTCGTCCCTCGCGTCGGTCGACCGAGAGGAGAAGACGCCATGCGTCAATCCTCCCAGTCCGGCGATGCACGCAGGGACACACGGTGAGCGAAGGCGAGACCCGCGCGGATAAACTGGCGGCATGACTGCGACGCGCACCCTGATCCTGCTCCGCCACGGCCGGAGCGAGTGGAACGAACTGAACCTGTTCACCGGCTGGGTGGACGTCCGCCTGAACGAGCAGGGCATCCAGGAGGCCCGCCGAGGCGGCGAGCTGCTGGCCGAGTCCGGGCTGCTCCCCGATGTGCTGCACACCTCGCTGCTGAGCCGTGCGATCCAGACCGCGAACATCGCGCTCGACGCCGCCGACCGCCTGTGGATTCCCGTCACACGCTCCTGGCGTCTCAACGAGCGTCACTATGGCGCGCTGCAGGGCAAGGACAAGGCGCAGACGCTCGAGGAGTTCGGCCCTGAGCAGTTCCAGCTGTGGCGCCGCTCCTTCGATGTGCCGCCGCCCGTGCTCGACGACGACAGCGAGTTCAGCCAGGTCAATGACCCTCGCTACGCCGGCATCGACGGCGACGTGCCCCGCACCGAGTCGCTCAAGCTCGTGATCGACCGTCTGCTCCCGTACTGGGAGAGCGCGATCGTCCCCGACCTCGAGGCCGGCAAGACCGTGCTCGTCACGGCGCACGGCAACTCGCTGCGTGGACTCGTGAAGCACCTCGAGGGCATCAGCGACGACGACATCGCCGAGCTGAACATCCCCACCGGCATCCCGCTGGTGTACGAGCTCGACGAGAACAACGTGCCGACCGGTCCCGGCCGCTACCTCGACCCGGAGGCAGCAGCCGCCGGGGCTGCAGCAGTGGCAGCGCAGGGCAAGAAGTAAGCGGCGCTGCCGCTCATCGACGAAGCCCCTCCCGATCCATGCGGATCAGGAGGGGCTTCGTCATGCAGAAGGGGCTTCCGCAGCGCGGATGCCGGTCAGGCGTGACCGAGCTCCTGCTGCTGCTCGACAGCAAGGGCGATCTCGGCTTCGGAGACCTGCCAGTCGCCGGTCGCGAGGTAGACCATCTTCTTGGCGACGGCGACCGCGTGGTCTGCGAAGCGCTCGTGGTATCGGCTGGCGAGCGTGGCGTCGACCGTGGCAGTGGCCTCGCCCTTCCAGTTGTCGCTGAGCACCTTCTCGAAGACGGTGGCGTGCAGCTCGTCGACGTCGTCATCCGCGTTGCGGATCGTGTCGGCGAAGCGCAGGTCGCCGGTGCGCAGCAGCTCGGACAGCGTGCGGGAGATCTCCACGTCGAGCTCGCCCATCTTCACGAAGGTTCCCTTGAGGCCCTTCGGGATGGCGCGCTCCGGGAAACGGAGGCGAGCGAGCTGCGCGATGTGCTCGGCCATGTCGCCCATGCGCTCGATCGACGCGCTCACTCGCAGCGCCGTGACGACGATGCGCAGGTCGCGGGCGACCGGCTGCTGGCGGGCGAGGATCTCGATCGCCTGCTCGTCGAGGGTGATGGCCAGTGCGTCGATCTTGGCGTCGTCGGCGATGACCTCTTCGGCCAGGGCGACGTCGCTGGTCGCGAACGCACGCGTCGCCTTGTCGATCGCGACGGTGACGAGGTCCGCGATCTCCACGAGACGGGACTGCAGGTCCTCGAGGGACTGGTGGAAGACTTCGCGCATGGTGGGGCGCAACCTTTCATTCGGATCTCGACTGTGGTGTCAGCGCGAGACGTCTGGTCGTCCGCACGAGAGCAGGACTGCGCTCCGCACAGGCCCGATCAGATTGTGTGCTCCGAAGGTTAACGAACGGTGCCCAGCACGTGAATAGTACTTCTCGCCTTGCCACGCACGCCTGAAAACGCGCCGGAACGCGGGTGAACGCACTCTACGCTGGAGTCATGACGTTGCCGCAGGTCGCGCTGATCGCTCTCGCCGCAGGCGTGCTGATCGGCGTCGGCCTCTCCCTCCTGCTGGTGCTGGCCTTCCGCGCACGAGCTCGCGTCGAGCAGGAGGCCTCCACCGTGGTTCCCGATGGCATCACCGATGTCCTCGACAGCATGGACGATGCGGCCTGCGTCGTCGACACCTCGGGGCTGGTGCTCGCCGCCTCGCATGCGGCGACGCGGTTCGGCATCGATGTCGGCTCGACGCTCGACAACCCGGAGCTGCGGCTGCTGGTGCGCAGCGTCAGGGCAACCGGTGGCACCAAGACCGAATCGCTGCGCATCACCCGCGGCGGGGTGAGCCTCGATCCGCGCCTCGTCTCGGCGCGCGCGAGCGTGCTCGGAGCGCGGATGGCGTTGCTGATCATCCGCGACGTGACGGAGCAGGAGCGCCTCGACCAGATGCGCCGCGACTTCGTCGCGAACACGAGCCATGAGTTGAAGACGCCGGTCGGCGCGGTCAGTCTGCTCGCCGAGGCGATCGAGTCCGCTGCCGACGACCCGCCCCAGGTGCGGATCTTCGCCGCACGGATCTCTGCGGAGGCCGGACGCCTCGCCCAGCTCACCGGACGCATCATGAGCCTGTCCAGGCTGCAGGCCGAGGACGGATTGACCGAGGTCAACGCCGTGTCTATCGACGAGGTGGTCGCGGCATCCATCGAGGCGCACGTCGTGCAGGCGGACTCCGCAGGGGTCGAACTCGCACGAGGCGGCGACCGCGGAGCCTGGGTGCGCGGCGATGCGCAGATCTTGATCGAGGCCGTGGGCAACCTCGTCGCCAACGCGATCGTCTACTCCCCGCGCGGGTCTCGTGTGGGCGTCGGCGTGAAGGCCGAGGACGGCGTCGTCGAGATCGCCGTGGCAGACCAGGGCATCGGCATCTCCGAATCCGACCGGGAGCGCATCTTCGAGCGGTTCTACCGCGCGGACGACGCCCGCTCCCGTCGCACCGGCGGCACCGGGCTCGGCCTGTCGATCGTCAAGCACGCCACCCAGCGGCACGGCGGCGAGGTGCGCCTGTGGTCACGGCCGGGGCGCGGATCGACCTTCACCATCAGGCTTCCGCTGATCGACGCGCCCGAGCCCGTCGACGGTGGCAAGAAGAGCAAGAAGAAGCGCGCACGCAAGGAGGCCAAGGCGAAAGCGAAGGCCTCGGGCGGACGCGTACGAAACGGAGAAATCGCATGACACGCATCCTTCTCGTCGAGGACGAACCCGACCTCGCCGACCCGCTCGCGTATCTGCTGCGCCGAGAGGGTTATGAGGTCGAGATCGCCGAAGACGGCCCTGGCGCGCTGACGGCGTTCCGGGATCGTGGCGCCGACATCGTCCTGCTCGACCTGATGCTGCCCGGTATGCCAGGCACCGAGGTCTGCCGGCAGATCCGGTCGACCTCGGCGGTGCCGATCATCATGCTGACGGCCAAGGACTCCGAGGTCGACATCGTGGTCGGGCTCGAGCTGGGCGCCGACGACTACATCACGAAGCCGTATTCCTCGCGCGAGCTGCTCGCCCGCATGCGGGCGGTGCTGCGCCGGGTGGTGCAGGCGGAGGGCGAGCTCGACGAGCGCGTGCTGGACGGCGGGCGCGTGTCGCTCGACATCGACCGGCACACGGTCTCGGTCGCCGGCTCCGTGATCAACATGCCGCTGAAGGAGTTCGAGCTGCTCGAGGTGCTGATGCGCAACTCCGGGCGAGTGCTCACCCGCGGTCAGCTGATCGACCGGGTATGGGGGAGCGACTACTTCGGCGACACCAAGACCCTCGACGTGCACATCAAGCGCATCCGCTCCCGCATCGAGGAGAACCCGAGCGAGCCGGTGATGCTGGTCACCGTGCGCGGTCTCGGGTACCGCTTCGAAGGCTGAGAGCCCAGGCCTGCACCGGAACGCAGAAGAGGCCGACCCTTCGCGGGTCGGCCTCTTCCGTGTGCGGGAGCTGCTGGGGCGATCAGTCGTCGCTGGGCACCAGATCCGCGTAGTACGGGAGGGAGCCGTCGAGCACCGGCACCTGCGTCTTGACGCCGAGCGCATCGCCCGACTGGAAGTGCATCTCGACCGTCGCACCCGGCATGGTGTCGAGGCCGACGATGCGCAGCGGCTCGGCGTCTGCGCCGTAGCTGATTCGGTCGCCGGCTGGGACAGTCACGGTGAACGGATCCTCGACACCCGCGACCGCGATCGTCAGCGTCGCGCGCTCGTCCGTGGGGTTCACCACCGCGCCGATGAAGTTGCCGACGCTGCCGTCTTCGTTCGCCACGATGAAGGCGTTGCGGACGTCGAGGGGGCTCTCCGGATCGAAGACGTTGACGCCGTCGGAGGCGGAGTACTCGATCTTCGTCGCCTGCGGCGAGATGAACGTGCAGCCGGTCGCTCCGAGCAGGACGAGAGCGCTGATGGCGGCAGACGCAACAAGGCGCGATTTCACTGGTCCTCCTGGGGTCCGACGGAATATCCGCATCCATTCTACGGGTACGCGAGTGTCGTCACGGAGCGGCCGAGGCGCGAACCTTAGCGCATACGCCCTGTGGTATCCTTGAGGTTGCCGAAAGGACACGTTTTTATGCTTTTTGAGGTTGGCGAGACAGTCGTCTATCCGCACCATGGCGCCGCGACCATCATCGAGGTCAAGGAACGCATCATCAAGGGTGAGGCGAAGAAGTATCTGAAGCTGAACGTCACCCAGGGCGATCTCATCATCGAGGTCCCCGCAGAGAACGTCGACCTCGTCGGCGTCCGTGACGTGATCGGCAAGGAAGGCCTCGACCATGTGTTCGAGGTGCTTCGCGCACCGTTCACCGAGGAGCCGACCAACTGGTCGCGCCGGTACAAGGCGAACCTTGAGAAGCTCGCCTCCGGCGATGTCATCAAGGTCAGCGAGGTCGTCCGCGACCTCTGGCGCCGCGATCAGGACCGCGGACTCTCCGCGGGAGAGAAGCGGATGCTGGCGAAGGCTCGTCAGATCCTCATCTCCGAGCTCGCGCTCGCTGAGAAGACCGACGAGGACAAGGCGGGCGCGCTGCTCGACGAGGTCCTCGCTTCCTGAATCCGTCATCGACCCGAGGGTCGTGACGAAGGGGCGGATGCTGCGGCATCCGCCCCTTCGTCGTATCCGCGAGACGGTAGCGTGAGATCGTGACCATGCTCCCCGTCCCCGACACCGCGATCATCGTCGTCGCCGCCGGCTCAGGCACTCGCCTGGATGCCGGTGCGCCCAAGGCCTTTGTCGGCATCGATAGTCGGTCGATCCTGCGTCACGCGCTCGACGGCGTGTTCGCCGCCGCGCCGGCGCAGGTGATCGTCGTCGCTCCGGCGGGCTTCGAGGGTGATGCCGAGACCGAGCTCCGTGAGGCCGCCGGCGAGCGCATCGACCTCGGTCGAGTCGTGACCGGCGGTGACACCAGGCAGCTGTCGGTCTCGGCCGGACTCGCAGCGCTCTGGGGGGACGTGACGACCGTGCTCGTGCACGACGCCGCGCGAGCACTCACGCCACCCGTCCAGATCGATGCCGTGGCGCGCGCTGTGCGTGCGGATACCGGTGTGATCCCGACGCTCCCGGTCGTGGACACGCTCAAGCGGGTCGACGACGGTGTGGTCGTCGCCGCAGTCGATCGGTCCGAACTCGCCGCAGCCCAGACGCCGCAGGGCTTCCCTCGCGGCCCGCTGCAAGCGGCGTATGCCGCTGCGCTGGCCGCCGAGGTCGAGTACACCGACGATGCGGCGCTGTTCGCGGCGAACGGCGGACGCTTGCAGCACATCGAGGGCTCCGAGCGTGCGTTCAAGATCACGACCCCTGGAGACCTCGAGCGGGCGCGTCATCTGCTGGCGGATGCTGCTGCATCGCCGGTTCCCGCACCGCTCCCGCCGACCGCAGCACCCCGGGTCGGCATCGGCACCGATGTGCATGCGTTCGGCGGCGAAGGCGCCCTGTGGCTCGCGGGTCTCGAATGGCCGGGGGAGGCACCGCTGTCCGGGCACTCCGACGGTGACGCGGTCGCCCATGCGATCGTCGACGCGCTCCTGGGCGCGGCCGGACTCGGCGATATCGGCGAGCACTTCGGCACCGCGCACCCGGAGTACGCGGGCGCCCACGCCGAGGTGTTCCTGGCGCGCACGCGAGAGCTGCTCGCGGAGGCGGGGTTCGCGATCGGCAACGTCTCGGCGCAGTTCCAGGGCAACCGTCCTCGATTCAGCGGGCGTCGGGCCGAGGCCGAGCAGGTGCTCTCTGCGGCCCTCGGCGGTGCGCCGGTGTCGGTGACGGCGACGACCACGGACGGTCTCGGGTTCCCCGGTCGGGGCGAGGGGATCTCGGTCACGGCGATCGCGATGGTGCTGCCGGACGATTCGCGGAGGGCAAGACGGATTGCGGAAGTTTTCCCCCGATCCGTCCGCGAAACGTCACACGGTCCGGGATTCGTCGTCTGACGGCGGCCGCTCAGCCGTCCCCCGGTAAGATTGAGCGGTGACACTCCGCCTCCACGACACCCGCACGCAGGATCTGCGTGACTTCGTGCCTCTCGACCCCGAGAACGTCACGATGTACGTGTGTGGACCCACGGTGCAGTCCGGCCCCCACATCGGACACGTCAGGGCCGCGCTCAGCTTCGACCTGCTGCGCCGCTGGCTCGAGCACCGGCATGGCCGGGTCACCTTCGTGCGCAATGTCACCGATATCGACGACAAGGTGCTGCAGAACGCGACCGACATCGAGCCGTGGTGGGCGCTCGCCTACCGCATCGAGCAGGAGTTCACTGCGGCATATGCCGGCATCGGCATCCTTCCGCCGACGTACGAGCCGCGCGCGACGGCGTCGATCCCGCAGATGCAGGAGCTGATCGCGCTGCTGATCGATCGCGGCCATGCCTACCCGGCGCCCGACGGCTCCGGCGACGTCTACTTCGACGTGCGCTCCTGGGCCGAGTACGGCGCGCTGACGCACCAATCGATCGATGCGATGGAAGCGGCCGAGGATGCCGATCCCCGAGGCAAGCGCAACCCGCAGGACTTCGCGCTCTGGAAGGGTGCCAAGCCCGACGAGCCGGCCGACGCGACCTGGGCATCCCCGTGGGGTCCCGGTCGGCCCGGCTGGCACATCGAGTGCTCGGCGATGGCGAAGCGGTACCTCGGTGCGGAGTTCGACATCCACGGCGGCGGGCTCGACCTCCGGTTCCCGCATCACGAGAACGAACTCGCGCAGTCGACTGCCGCGGGTGACGCGTTCGCCCGGCACTGGGTGCACAACGGGCTGGTGACCGTGAACGGTCAGAAGATGTCGAAGTCCCTCGGCAACTTCACGCTCGCCGCAGACGTGCTCGCCGAGCGGGATCCGCTGGTCGTGCGCTATGCCCTCGCGGCGGCCCACTACCGGTCGAGCCTCGACCTCACCGAGTCGTCGTGGTACGAGGCGGATGCCGCGCTCGGACGCATCGGCACGTTCGTCGCCCGCGTTCGGCGTTCGCTCGCGGGTGCGCCTGACGAGTCTCGGATCGGTGAGATCCCCGAGGACTTTGCGGCCGCGATGGACGACGACCTCGGCGTGCCGCAGGCGATCGCCGTGCTGCACGAGACCGTGCGACGGGGGAACACCGCGATCGACGCCGGCGACGACGAAACTGCATGGGGTGCGTTCGTCCAGGTGGACGCCATGGTGCGGCTGCTGGGGTTCGATGAGCTCATGAGCACCGGCGGAGACCTCGCCGAGCACAGGACGCTGGACGCACTCGTCCAGGCGATGATCACGCAGCGCGCACAGGCGCGTGCGGACAAGGACTGGGCGGCGGCGGATCGTATTCGCGACGCGATCGCCGCCGCAGGAATCACGCTGGAGGACTCTCCAGCCGGAACTCATTGGAGTATTTGATGGCGAAGCCAGGGAACCCCTCAGCGGGCAAGGGCAAGAAGAAGGGGCCCAGCAAGGGCACCGGCGGACTCGGACGCAAGGCGCTCGAGGGCCGCGGGCCGACCCCGAAGGCGGAGGACCGCGCGTGGCACCCCGCAGGTAAGCGCAAGGCGGCGGCCGAGCGGTACGCGGCATCCGGTGGGAAGGGCCGTCCTGGCGGACAGCGCCAGACCTCCGGTGGCAGCCCGAACCGCTCCGCACGCGTGAAGGACAACACGACCGAGACCGAGGTCGTCACCGGCCGTAACTCGGTGCTCGAGGCGCTCCGTGCCAAGATCCCCGCGACGGCCTTCTACATCGCGCAGCGCGTCGAGATGGACGACCGCGTCAAGGAGATGCTGTCGATCGCGACGCACCGCGGCATCCCGGTGATGGAGGTCACGCGTCAGGAGCTCGACCGCATGGCCGGCTTCGACGGCGTGCACCAGGGCGTTGCCATCAAGGTGCCGCCGTACGAGTACGCGCACCCGCAGGACCTGCTCGAGCAGGCCATCGACCGCGGCCAGGTGCCGCTCTTCGTCGCACTCGACGGCATCACCGACCCCCGCAACCTCGGTGCCGTCATCCGTTCGGCTGCTGCGTTCGGCGGCCACGGCATCATCCTGCCGCAGCGTCGCTCGGCCGGCGTGAACTCCGCCGTGTGGAAGACGAGTGCCGGCGCCGTCGCGCGGACCCCTGTCGCCCTCGCGACCAACCTCACGACGCAGCTCAAGGAGTTCAAGAAGCAGGGCGTCTTCATCCTCGGCCTCGCCGGCGACGGCGACATCTCGCTTCCCGCGCTGCAGCTCGCCGACCGCCCGGTCGTCATCGTCGCAGGCTCCGAGGGCAAGGGGCTGTCGCGCCTGGTCCGCGAGACCTGCGATCAGATCGTCTCGATCCCGATCTCCGCGGCCACCGAGTCGCTGAACGCCGGCATCGCGACGTCGGTCGCGCTGTACCAGGTCGCGACGACTCGCGCCGCGAACTGACTCGAACACCCGCATCGTCCGCACGATCCAACCGCTGAACAGGGAGAACCGCATGGCTCGCATCGTCGTCCTCGGAGGGACCGGCTATGCCGGTCGCCACATCGTCTCGGAGGCGGTGACCCGCGGTCATGGGGTGATCGCCATCTCGCGGTCGGAGCCGAAGGATCCGGTCGCCGGTGCGGCGTACGTGCAGGGCTCAGCACTCGACATCGACTCGATCGCGGAGACCTTCGAGGGTGCGGATGCCGTCGTCTCGGCGCTCTCGCCTCGCGGCGACATGGAGAACCGCGTCCTCGAGGCGCTCGGCACCATCGCCGAGCGCCTCGCCGGCACCGAGACGCGTCTCGGCGTGATCGGCGGGGCCGGTGGCAGCCTCATCGCCCCCGGCGGTCCTCGGCTGTTCGATCAGGACTTCCCCGAGGAGTACAAGCACGAAGCCCAGGTCGGCATCGACTCACTCGCGCTGCTCGAAGGATCGGATGCCGGTCTCGACTGGTTCTTCGTGCACCCGGCCGAGGTGTTCGGACCCTGGGCCGAGGGAGAGCGCACCGGGAAGTATCGCGACGGCGGCGACGTGGTCGTGCGCGACGCGGACGGGAAGTCGACCATCTCTGGTGCCGACTTCGCCATCGCGGTGGTCGACGAGATCGAGCAGGGCAACCACCACCGCGAGCGGTTCACCGTCGGGTACTAGACCAGATCGCGCCAGTCGACGGCGTCATCGTCATCGTCCGCGAGCGACAGCGACCCCGTGATGACGGGGAGGCTCATGGTCTCGGTGGGCGGACCCATGATCGTGGCCTCGTCGCGGCGGTGACGGAGCACCTCGTTGATGTAGCTCGTCAGCACCTCGGCGAGCGGCACGGAGCGCCCGTGCGCCTGTGAGAGGTACCAGCGGTGCTCCAGCACCTGGTGGAACACCTCAGCCGGTTCGAGCTTGGCTCGCAGCTCGTAGGGGATCGCCCGCACCACCGGCTCGAACACGCGGGTCAGCCATTCGTGCGCGTACATCTCCTCGTCGGCCCACTGCTTCGTCGATCGCGCGCGGAACTCGTCGAGGTCGTTCAGCAGGCGGCGGGCCTGGTTCTCCTCGACGTCGAGCCCGGTGAGTCGGATCAGGCGCCGCTGGTGATGCCCTGCATCGACGACCTTCGGCTGGATCTCGACGACCGTCCCGTCGGCTGTGGTCGACATCGACATCTCATCGATGTCGAAGCCCAGCGCGTTCAGTCGCTCGACCCGTTCGGTGATCCGCCAGGTCTCGGCCGACGAGAACGACTCCTGGGCGGTGAGCTCGGCCCACAGCGACCGGTACGACGAGACGATGCCGTCGGCGATCGCGACCGCGTCGACGCCGTGCTCGAGCCGGCCGCCGGCCGCGAGGTCCATGATCTCGCCGGCGATGTTCGTGCGTGCCAGGTCGAGGTCGTAGGAGCGCTGCCCCTCGGTCAGGCCCTCCTCGTGCAGCTCGCCGGTCTCGGCATCCACCAGGTAGGCGGCGAAGGCGCCGGCATCGCGGCGGAACAGGGTGTTCGAGAGCGAGACATCGCCCCAGTAGAAGCCCACGTTGTGCAGGCGCACGAGCAGCAGTGCCAGGGCGTCGACGAGACGCGTGGCCGTGTCGGGGCGCAACACGCGCGTGAAGAGTGCGCGATACGGCATCGAGAAGCGGAGGTGCGAGGTGACGAGCGCGGCGGGCAGCGGCTCGCCGTCGGCATCCGTCCGTCCGGCGATCACCGCGACGCGATCGACGCACGGCACATCGAGGCGGGCGAGGTTGCCGAGCATGTCGTACTCGCGCTGCGCCATCTCGGCGGTGGTCTCCTTCACCGCGATGACGCGGCCGGAGAGGTCCGCGAAGCGGACGAGGTGACGGGAGAGTCCCTTGGGCAGCGACACGATGTGCTCGGACGGCCATCTCGCGAGCGTGGTGGACCAGGGGAGCGAGAGCAGCCCAGGGTCGACCTTGCTGGCGGTGATCCGCAGCGAATCCTGCATGGGGCTCCCTGGATGAGTGGACGGGGGAACGCGAACGCGGCGCAGGCGACCGAAGTCAGCCTGCGCCGCGTGCGTTGAACCGATCAGGCGGAGACGACCGGCTTGTCGTTCAGGCGCTCGCCGGACTCGATGTCGAAGGCGTGCACGTGGCCGGCCGACGCTGCGAGCGTGACGGTCTCGCCAGCGTTCGGGTGGTTGCGACCGTCGACGCGAGCGACGAGGTCGGCGCGCTTGCCGTTGATCTCGGTGTGGCCGTAGAGGTAGCCGTCAGCGCCGAGCTCCTCGACGAGGTCGACCGTGACCGAGAGGCCCTTGCCGTCGGCGGGGCCGACGACGATGTCCTCGGGGCGGACGCCGACCGTGACCTGCGAACCGTTGGCACGGCCCACGGTGTCGCGGTCGAGCGGGACGACCTCGGTGCCGAAGCGGATGCCGCCCTCGGCGAGGTCCGCCGAGAACAGGTTCATCGCGGGCGAGCCGATGAAGCCGGCGACGAAGACGTTGTTCGGCTTCTCGTACAGGTCGCGAGGCGAACCCACCTGCTGGAGCAGGCCGTCCTTGAGGACCGCGATGCGGTCGCCCATGGTGAGGGCCTCGGTCTGGTCGTGCGTGACGTAGACCGTGGTGACGCCGAGGCGACGCTGCAGCGACGCGATCTGGGTACGCGTCTGCACACGGAGCTTGGCGTCGAGGTTCGACAGCGGCTCGTCCATGAGGAAGACCTGGGGCTGACGGACGATCGCGCGACCCATGGCGACACGCTGACGCTGACCACCCGAGAGGGCCTTCGGCTTGCGGGTCAGGTAGTCCTCGAGGTCGAGGAGCTTGGCGGCCTCGAGCACGCGGCTGGCGCGCTCTTCCTTGCCGATGCCGGCGATCTTGAGCGCGAAGCCCATGTTCTCGGCGACGGTCATGTGCGGGTACAGCGCGTAGTTCTGGAACACCATCGCGATGTCGCGGTCCTTCGGCGGCACATCGGTGACGTCGCGGTCACCGATGAGGATGCGGCCTGCGTTGACCTCTTCGAGGCCGGCGAGCATGCGGAGGGACGTGGACTTACCGCAACCGGAAGGACCGACGAGGACGAGGAACTCGCCGTCTCCGACCTCGAGGTTCAGCTTGTCGACGGCCGGGCGGGTTCCGCCGGGGTACAGGCGGGTGGCGTCATCGAACGTGACAGATGCCATGATGCTTCTCCTTCACCGGCAGGTACGTGCCGGACGATCCGTTGTGATGGAATCGGCGGAATGACCCGCCGCGACCCGTCGTTGGGTCGGGATCAGTATGACACGAACAGCGGCACCTGGGTATTTCTCAGACTGACTGGTTAACATCGAACCCGGCCGCGTGTTCGCGGCGATCGTCGCCAGAGCGCGGTGGTCGGGGCCAACCCGGACCCCCTGAGACTCAAGAGGAACGATGTCGAGCGACGAAACGCCGAACGTCCCCACACCTCGCAATTCTCGCGAGGCCGTGCGGGAGAAGGCACAGCAGGTGCACGCGCAGCAGTCCCGAGCGCGCATCATGCGACAGATCATCATCGGTGCGGTTGCCGTGATCGCGGTCGGTGCCATCGGCACCGCAGTGACCCTCGCCGTGTCGGCGCAGGTCACGAAGCCGCAGCTGATGCCGAGCGGCATGGATGGGGATGGCGTCGTCGTCACCGACATCACCGCTGCGGCGAGTTCCGATGAGACGCTCGCGACACCGGATCCGGATGCCACGGACGCAGGTGCAGAGGAGGCCCAGCCCACGCCGGAGCCGACCGCCTCTGATCGAGTGGACATCCACATCTACGTCGACTATCTGTCGCCGGATGCCGGAGAGTTCGAGCGCGCGAACGCCCGCCAGCTCACCAACTGGATCAGCGAGGGCGCCGTCACCGTCAGCTACCACCCGGTCGCGCTGCTGACCGCCAGCTCCAACGGAACGAAGTACTCGTTGCGCGCAGCAGCCGCAGCGGCCTGCGTTGCGACGCATTCACCGGAGAAGTTCTACGCCTTCAACCACGATCTGCTCGATGACCAGCCCAAGGTCGGCAGCGACGGGCTCTCCGACGTCGAGCTCGCTGATGTCGCCGGTGCTGTCGGCGTGGACAACAGCAAGGCGGTGCGCTCCTGCATCGAGAACTCCGACTACGTGACCTGGGCGAAGGATGCCACCACTCGTGCACTCGACGGTCCGCTCGCCGGATCGGACGACCTGGTGCTCACCTCGGCGCCGATGATCGTCGCTAACGGCGAAGCCTACGTCGGCGCACTCGACGACCCGGCGGAGTTCTCGCAGTTCGTGCTGACCGTCGCGAGCGATGCATACTACGAGGCCTCACCCACCCCGACTACCGTGCCGACCGAGACGCCCGCCCCGTAGGTTCGGAGCGAGCCTCCGCCATCGGTAAGCTGGTGGCACCCGCCGACTTGGCGCAATTGGTAGCGCACCGTACTTGTAATACGGGGGTTGCAGGTTCAAGTCCTGTAGTCGGCACAAGAAAGGCCTAGTCAGAGCAACAAAAATGGCCCCGGTTCCTTCGCGGAATCGGGGCCATTCGTTGTTTACTCATGGTTTTCAGGTGAACAGCTTCGACAGAACAAGTCCGGACGCCGGCCCGCGATGCACCTCGTCGGCGTAGTGCTTCAGCGTCGTGCGCTCCGACTCGTGGCCGAGCTGATCCTTCGCAGCCTCGACGCCGAGCTCGTCGCGCAGCACGGTCGCCACCGTCTTCCTGAAGCTCTTCGGCGTGGTGCCCTTCCAGTCGGTGTCGCGCAGTGCGTCCCGCCACGAGGTCCGGTAGTTGTTCGGGTGGCGGAAGGTGCCGACGCTCGAGGCGAAGACGAACGCCGAATAGGACGCCACGCGTCGGCGCAGCAACATGTCGACGAGATGATCGGGCAGCTCGAGCTCGCGATACCCGGCCTCCGTCTTCGTGAAGTCCTGGACGAAGAACTTCCCGTCGCGGTCCTGGGCGATCGTCCGGCGGATCGTGGCGAGCTTTGCATCGAGGTCGAGCTGATCCCACTGCAGCGCGAGCAGCTCGCCGGTGCGGACGCCGGTGCCGATGATCATGTCGGTGGTGTCGAGCAGCTCGCTCGCGCGGGGTCGACGACGTCGCCGATCGTCGGCGGGCCGTGGCTCGGTGCCGGCGTCCCACTCCTCGAAGCGTGTGCGCATCGCCCGCACGACCTCTAGGTTCGGGGCGGTCCGTCTGGTCGTGCGCTTCGCCTTCTCCGGCGCGGGAGCATCAGTCATCGGGTTCGGCCGCACAGCACCGTGCCGAGCAGCGAGCGTGAACATCCCTCGCAGCACGACGTGCGCAGTCGTTGCGGTGCCCGGGCCGGAGGACTTCGTGAGCGCTGTGATGAACCGGTCCAGGCGCGGCACGCTGATCTCATTCAGCCGCACAGCGCCGAGACCGGGCGCGATGTGCTTCTCGATCGCGTTCTTGTAGATCCGGATCGACCCTTCCGCGAGTCGCGCCTTCGAGTCGAGCCACATCGTCGCGAGCTCGCGCACCGTCGACTCGGCCGTCAGCATCTCGCTCGCCGGCGCGAGGCGCTTCTTCAGCGCCTTGATCAGCACACGCTCCGCCTCCGGGCCGGTGCGGCCCTGCCGCTGCATGAGCCGAGTGATGCCGTCAGAGTCGCGGTAGTACGCGATCGCGGTCGGCTTCCCCTTCACGGTGGTGCGACGGATCCGCCCCCACGTCTCAAGCTCGAGCGGTGGTCGGGGCACTACGCGACCTCGACTCGATGGTCGAACTGCGCGGCGCCCATGCGCGGGCGCACGTAGGTCGCCTGCTCGGTGCGCAGCAGTGTGCTGCGGTAGATCACGACGAGCTCGTCTGGCACGTTGAGTTCGATCGCCATCGACGTGATGTGCCCGTTGCGGTGCTGCTCGGCTTCCGCGTAGGCCTCGGGAGTGATGAGGGTGTGCGCGGCCCAGACGTTCGCAGACTGCTCCTGGCGCTTCCGGATAAGGCCGAACTCGGTTGGGCGGTGGCCGAGCACATGGTGCCCGATCTCGTGGCAGATGACCCCGCGGAGCACGCGACCGCGCATGCCGGGCGTGAGGTCGATGTGGTTGTCGCCGGGAACGTAGCCGCTGCGGTGAATGCCGCGGCGTTCGCGGACTGTTAGGCCGAGATCGTCGGCCAGCTTCCAGACATCCATGCGGAACCCCCTCGGTAGTGCATGTTCAAGCGTGGTCGAAGTCGGCGTCGTCGCCGTCAGGGAACTCGTTGATCGAGTCATTCGCGACCAGGTCGTAATCCTGGCGGGTGCGTGCGACATTGTCCGCGCGCTGGATCAGCTCAATCTCGGAGATGCCGAGCGCCTTCGCGATCGACGAGATGTCCCATACGTTCAGGATGACGCGGCGTCCGGTCTTCGTGTTGCCGCCGTCGAGACGGTCTGACATGTACTGCGACGACTTGCCGATGAGGCGTCCGAGGCCGCGAGAGGACAGCGACTGTCGACCCATCTCGGCCTTGATCTCGGACACGAGAGCGTCTGAAAAGCGCTCGGCGAACTCTGTTTCGGTCATGAGTGCCATCATGGCAGACTGCATGAATATTGCACAAGCTGCATGACGAGGTTGACAGTGCATGGATATCCATGCGACTCTTCCTGCATGGAACTTCATGCATCTACTCCCGAGGATGCGAACTCCGCTCGGCGCTTCGCTGACGAAGTCCGAGCAGAGCTCGCTCGACAGCGTCGATCCGCTGCAGAACTCGCCCTCGCCATCGGCATTACTCAGCACACGGTCGGTCGCCGCCTGAACGGCTCCGTGCCGTTCAACGCGATCGAGATGGTGCTCGCGGCACGCTTCCTCGGCATCGGCCTGCCGGTGCTCTGGGAGCGGGCGACCGCGCCTCAGCCTGAGGCGGTGGCGTCGTGAGCACTCCAACACCGGTTCATTCGGGTGAGCGGCGCGGACCTGTGCTCACCACCCGTAGCGCGGCGTCGTACTCCGGACTCGCGTATCAGACGTTCCGAAACCTGCTCGCTGCGGGCGAAGGCCCGAAGCGGTTCAAGCAGGGAGCGCTCAACGTCTTCTACTCGGTCGACCTCGACGCTTGGCTCGCAACGCGCGTCACGGACCCCGAGGCGGTCGCATCATGAGCGCGCATCTGGACCGTCGCACCGTCGTGCGCGGCGCGGCGTGGGTCGTCCCGGTCGTGCTGGCCGCCATCGCGGTCCCGCAGGCAGCAGCGTCGCTGCCGACGCCAGCGGCTGCAGTCGACCGGCTGACCTTCAACACGGCGGATGCCTGGGACGAGAACCCCTACAACCTCCGCGCCCGTGTCGGCGTGGTCGTCGCCGCGATGGACAACACCGGACCTACCGCGATCGGCGCCGTGGTGATCCTCGTCGAGCTCGTCGACGCCGCCGGCGTCCGCCACCAGGCGCAGTCGAAGACCGAGACGATCGCCTACGGATGGGGCGCGACACCGGACCGGACCTTCTACTTCGAGGGCGTCGCCCGCGGCGAGTACACGGTGCACCTCACGGCGACCGCGGTCGGCGTGAAGACGATCACGAAGCAGCTCACCCGGAAGACGGTGCTCCGATGAGCGCGCTCGACGTGTTCCAGTACGAGGGCGCCGAGCTGCGCACGGCATCCCTGGATGGCGAGCCGGCCGTCGTGCTCTCGGACCTCGCGAAGCTTCTCGGCTACCGTTCGGCCTCGGATGCTGGTCGGATTCTTCGTGACCACCACAGAGGGTACGCAGAAGTGCGCACCCCTGGTGGAGCGCAGACGATGGTGGTCGTCACCGAGCAGGGCATGAACCGGCTGCTCATGCGCAGCAATGCGAGCAACGCCGAGCAGGTGCAGGACTGGCTCTCGGACGACGTGATGCCATCGATCCGCCGCACCGGTTCCTACGTGACCGAGACGCCCGAGCAGCTGATGTCCCGTGCGCTCGTCACCGCTCAGGCGATCATCGAGCGCAAGGACGAGCAGATCGCAGTGCTCGCCCCCCGTGCCGAGGCATGGGACGAACTCGCAGACGCCGGCACCGATTTCGCCGTCGCGGATGCCGCGAGCATCCTGAAGCGCGCCGGCGTCGACACCGGGCCGCAGCGACTGTTCGACACCCTCGGCGAGATCGGCTGGACGTACCGCGGCGAGCGTCGCCGGTGGCGGCCGTACGCGAAGGCGCTCGACAGCGGATATCTGACCGAGCGGGCGATGCCGCCCTATCGGGACCACGCCACCGGCGAACTGGTCCCCGCCGCCCCGCAGGTGCGGATCACTTCGCGCGGCCTCGAGCGACTCCGAGTGCGTCTCGGCGCGCTCGTGCTCTCCAACTGAACCCGGAAACAGCGAAGCACCCGCGGCAACGGGTGCTCCACCAACAACGAAAGGCAATGCAGATGCCTGAAGACCAGAGTACCGAGGAAGCTCCCGCAGCGGTGGACTTTTCCCCGCTGCCCGCCAGCCACCACCTCAGCCACCTCGACGACACGTCGCCCGTACCGGCCCCGGCGAGCATCTACCCGCTCGCGCCGTGGCGCTGGGTACTGATTCTCACAGGAGTCTCACTCGTCGTCTACTGCTTCATCCCCGCGGTCATGCCTCTCGACAACGGCGCGCAGGTGTTCAACGGCGCCGACCTCGGCGTGCTCCTCAGCCTGGCGATCTTCCTCGCCGCATTCACCCCCTGGAAGGACTGACCATGATCCAGATCCGGAAGACGATCGATGACGCCGTCACCGGTGTTCGCATCGCATCGCAGGACAACGAGGTCGAGTGGCTCGACGCTCGCGCCGAGGGCGCGACGGCATCCGAGGTGCCGAAGCTCTCGCCGACAACGTGGAGCAAGCTGCTCTCGGAGAAGCTGAACGGATCGAAGTTCCGCGGCAACCGGCACACCGAGCGCGGCCACGACCGGGAGCCCGAGATCCTCTCCGACCTCGAGTGGGTGACGGAGTCAAAGATCCTCCCGAACCGTCACGTCTGGGCGGCCGCGGCGAACCGCCGGCACCTCGCCACCCCTGACGGATTCCAGATCCTCCCCGATGGCCGTGTTCGTGGTGTCGAGGTGAAGAGTCACCAGCACGGGTGGGAGGCACCGAAGAAGGTCATCCCGAAGGAACACTACGACCAGGTTCAGTTCGGCATGCACGTACTCGGACTCGACGAGTGGCTCTACGGGTGGGAGATCATGGGCGAGGGCGGCACCGCCCCGGCCGCCGACCCGCAGCACCGCATCGTGCCCCGCGACCAGTCCCGCATCGACGAGCTCGTCGCCGCGGCCGACGCCTTCCTGTCCTGGATCGACGACGGCGCACCCGCCGACGAGATCAGCCCCGAGCTCGAAGCCGCGAAGGTCTCGATGATCGCCGCCGAGCGCGACGCGAAGACCGCGGCAGCCGCATCGGCCACCGCGCGCGCCGAGTTCACGAAGCTGCTCGAGGCCGAGTTCCCCGACGCAATGAGAACCGGATGGAAGCACGGCGACGACTCGACCGTGATCCTCGCCCGCCCCGCACGCCGCGTCGGCGTCGACGAGGACGAGTGGGCCGCACGTGAGCCCAATGCCTTTGCCGACTACGACACCGCGCGCAACGCCGTGAAGGCGACCGCGGACATCGCGGTCGGCCTGTATCCGAAGGTCGCATACGCCAAGGCCGGCCTGCGCATCACTCTCCCGAAGGAGGCCCGCGCATGAGCACCGAGAACACCGTCCCCGAGATGTCGTGGCCGCAGGTCATCGAAGAGGCCACCGCCGACCGGCTCATCGTATGTGGCGCACATCACGCGATCTACCTCGACGCTCGGCACGACGGCCTCTACGGCGCCGTTCCCTGGAATGAGCCGAAGGAGTCGCCGGAAAGGCTTGCAGCGATCCGCGCCTGGGCGAACGCCATCGGAGAAACGGTCGTCGCCGCCCAGAAGGTCGCTCTTCTGATCGAGATCCAGGAGCGCTCGCGCGACGACGCCGACGCCATCGCCCGTCGCATCTGGGAGATGACGGAGGCCGGGGACTGGCTCATCGAGCCCCTCTGGGACTACCTCGCCGAACGTGGCATCGACCCCAAACCTGTCTATGCCGAAGCAAAAGCCGCTGCGGAGGAGAGCCGAGCATGAGCACCGACATCACCGAGGAGGCCGTGCAGCAGACCCTGCAGGGCTACCTCACCACCGCAACGAAGACCGGCGAACTGCGGGGCGTGAACGTCGAGTTCACCGCTGACGGCACGACCTGGCATCCGCTGATCTTCGGGCTCGCTGACGGCGAGCACCCGATCGCGGCGCGCGCCCGTGTCCACCGTGAGGGATGGGCCGAGCCGACCCACGCCCCGGAGCTGTGGGGCGAGGTCGTGCCCGCCGACGAAGCATGGCGCGCGCTCTGGCTCGCCCGCCCACACGTCCTGTTCGGCGCGCACACCCTCCGGGCAGCGCTCCGCCGCACATTCGCAGACGTCCTCGGCGACCGCCGAGAGCCCGACGACCTCGATGCACTCCCGGCACCGACCGCACCCGGGGCACCGGAGCCCGCCACGGACGTCGACTGGTTCGCCCGCGTCAACGACGCCATGACCATTGCCGAGCTCAAAGCCGTGCGCGGCGCTGCCCGCGAAGCGACCGCAGTAACCCTGCCGCTGAAGAAGCGCATCGACGAGCGGCTGGTCGAACTCGGCGACGCAGCCTGGGGAACGATCGAGAGTCGCAGCGAGCCGGGCGCACCGCTCACCCCCGAGGCGAAGCCGGGAACCCCACGCGACTACCTGCCCCCAGCGGGCAACCGTGCCGCACGCCGCGCGAACGCCCGCAAGAAGGGCGGCAAGCGATGATCGTCGATGATGCCACCGGCACGGTCGCCGAGAGTGGCGTCGAACTCGTGCCCCTGGATCTCGCAGCGATGGACGAGGACGAACTGCTCGGCCTGTTCCCGACTCCGGTGCAGTGCGCGGGCGCGCTCCTGAAAGCCCGGGCCATGATCGCTCACGCGCCGGCGGTGCTCGCCGCCCGCTCGAAGGCTGTGAAGGACGCGAAACGGAACCTCATCGTCGCTCGCGGCTACGCCCGCCAGGCCGCCATCGGCCGTGACGCCGAGACCCGCCGCCTGGTCGCCGAGAGCGACGCCGACGTCTTGAAGGCATGGGAAGAGATCGACGTCGCCGAGCTCGCCCTCGAATACGCCCGCGAGATGCGCAAGACCTTGAGCGAAGACATTGAGATCCTCCGCTCCCTGAACGCCAACTTCCGAGGAGAACACCGATGAGCGCTCTCACCCACCCCGACTTCCTCACGCCGCCGACGACGACGCACGACGAGTTCCTGCGTCAGAAGGTCGCGTTCGACCGTTCCTTCGGCTTCGCCGTGCACGAGGATGACCTGCACCCGGCCCTGCTCCCGCACCAGCGCGACATCGTCCGGTGGGCGGTGCTCGGCGGACGCCGCGCGATCTTCGCCAAGTTCGGTCTCGGCAAGAGCATCATGCAGCTCGAGACGCTGCGGCAGATCCTCACGCACCCGGCGTCTACGGTCACCGGCGGCCGGGCCCTGATCATCGCCCCTCTCGGAGTCCGCGGCGAGTTCATCCGCGACGGCCGCGAGCTACTCGGCACGGAGGTCCGCTTCATCCGCCGCACCGAGGAGATCGACCCCGACTGGTCCGGCATCTATGTCACGAACTACGAGAGCGTGCGCGACGGCCGCCTCGTCGTCGATGGCTTCGACGCGGTGTCTCTCGACGAGGCATCCGTGCTCCGCTCGTTCGGCTCGAAGACCTATCAGGAGTTCCTCGGCCTGTTCGACGCGATTCCGTACCGGTTCGTCGCGACCGCGACGCCCTCGCCGAACCGGCACAAGGAGCTCATCCACTACGCCGGGTTCCTCGGCATCATGGACACCGGCCAGGCCCTGACTCGGTTCTTCCAGCGCGACAGCTCGAAGGCCGGGAACCTGCGCCTGTACCCGCACAAGGAGCGCGAGTTCTGGCTGTGGCTGAACACCTGGGCATGCTTCGTCCAGCGACCTTCCGACCTCGGACACTCCGACGCCGGATACGACCTGCCGCCGCTGCGCGTGGACTGGCACCAGGTCGAGGTCGGCGTGCTCTCCGATGAGGTCGACCGCGACGGCCAGGGCGTCCTCGTCCGCGGTGGCGCGATGTCGCTGCAGGGTGCCGCGAAGGAGAAGCGCGAGACGCTCGACGATCGCGTCGCCGAGCTCGTCCGCATCGTCGACGTGCACTCCGCCGCCGACGACGGCCAGATCATCCTGTGGTGCGACCTGAACGACGAGCAGCACGCGATCGAGCGCGCACTCACCGAAATGGGCCTGTCGTTCTCGTCCGTGCACGGCGGTCTCGCCGACGACGAAGCCGAAGCACGCCTCGACGACTGGCGCGCCGAGCGCACGTACGCGCTCGTCGGCAAGCCGGTGATGCTCGGACAGGGCATGAACCTGCAGCAGGCGCACACGGCCGTGTTCGTCGGCGTCACGTACAAGTTCAACGACACCATCCAGGCCGTGCACCGCATCCAGCGCTTCGGCCAGCAGAGCGCCTGCAATGTGCACCTGATCTACGCCGAGACCGAGTCTGAGATCCGCGACACCCTCCTGTCGAAGTGGGAAGAGCACGATCACCTCACCGACACGATGAGCGACGTGATCCGCGAGTTCGGTCTCAACCCAGCCGCGATCTCCGCCGCACTCACCCGCGCCATGGGCGTCGAGCGCGTCGAAGCATCCGGGCCTGGCTGGAAGCTCGCGCTCAACGACTGCGTGATCGAGACACGCGATCACATGGAGACGGACTCCGTCGACCTGATCGTCACATCGATCCCGTTCTCGAACCACTACGAGTACACGCCCAGCTACAACGACTTCGGGCACACGGATAACAACCTGCACTTCTGGCAGCAGATGGACTACCTCACGCCCGAGCTGCTGCGCGTGCTAGCCCCCGGCCGGATCTACGCCTGCCACGTCAAGGACCGCATCCAGTTCGGTGCGGTCACCGGCGCCGGCATCCCGACCGTCTCACCGTTCCACGCCGAAGCGCTCGCGCACGGCATCAAGCACGGCTTCGACTACATGGGCATGATCACCGTCACCACCGACGTCGTGCGCGAGAACAATCAGACCTACCGCCTCGGGTACACCGAGATGCGCAAGGACGGAACGAAGATGGGCGTCGGCTCGCCGGAATACATCCTGCTGTTCCACAAGCCGCAGACGGATCGCTCGAAGGGATACGCCGACGACCGGGTCGCAAAAGAAATCCCTGACTACTCGCTCGCGCGGTGGCAGATCGACGCCGCCGCGGACTGGCGCTCGTCGGGTAACCGGCTGCTGACGCCGATCGAACTCGCGGGGATCGAACCGAAGTACCGTTCACGCCTGTTCAAGGACCAATCTCGGGCGAACGTCTACGACTTCGACGCCCACGTTGCCACAGGTGAGGCGCTGGCAGAGAAGAACGCGCTCCCGTCGACGTTCAAGTCACTCGACCCCGGATCTTGGCGGCCTGACGTGTGGGACGACGTGAACCGCATGCTGACCCTCAACGGTGAACAGTCGCGCCGTGCGCTCGAGTTCCACATCTGTCCTCTGCAGTTCGACATCGTCGACCGGCTCATCGAGCGGTATTCCAACCGCGGCGACCTCGTCTATGACCCGTTCGGCGGCCTTGGCACCGTTCCGCTGCGCGCACGGAAGTTGGGACGCGAGGGCCGCGCTTCCGAGCTCAACCCGACTTCGTTCCGTGACGCGGTCATGTACCAGCAGGAGATGGATAGAGAGCAGGCCACGCCGTCACTGTTCGACTTGCTCGACTTCGGGGGAGGGGAAGCCGCGTGACTGTCTCAGCCAGCTCTGGATTCGAGGATCGCAGCAGCTATCGCGGCGTTCGAAATCGCGACGGCGGCGATAGCGCCAGCGATCGCATCGTCCCGGTTCGTATCTGGAGCGGTGTGCTTGGTGATGTAGTTCGCGTTCGTGAGTGCGAGACCGATAAGGGCTTCGGCGGACTGGGGCTCAGCGTTGCTCATTCCGACACCCTATCGATGGTGGCGCCATGAGCGTCCCTACCGCCGAGGTCCGCCAGGGGGTCTACCTCCGAGATGGTCTCCGCTGCGTGATGTGCGGCGCTCTCGAGAAGACGTTCCAGCACCGCCGAGCGGTCGGCATGGGCGGATCCCGCAACGTGCCGACCGCGGTCGACGGCCTCACTCTGTGCCTGACCTGCAACGTGGCGTGCGAGCGCGAACTGCAGATGAAGGCGCTCGCGAACGGTTGGAAGGTCCGCCGCTGGGTGCAGTCGCCGGAGCGGGTGCCGGTCTACTTCCCGCACGAGTTCGCCTGGTATCGCCTCGAGGGCGTTCGCCGGATCTGGATCTCGGCGGCCGTCGCGATGGAGATGGGCTGCTCGGTCTACGGAGACGACTGGATGAAGTGGCGCGCACACGCGCTGTTCGAGAACACAGGAGGTGCGCGGTGAACGTGCAACGAGAGATCAACGCGGCGAACCGCCGCATCCAGACGCAGATCGACGCATCCGCCCGCGCCGCGCTCATCCGCATCGGCGTCGACGTCGATGCGATGGAACGCGAAGAGGCGGAGCAGCGTCGCCAGGCCGCGCAGCTCGAAGCGGACCGGCGCCGCGCCGAGGCTGAGCGCCAGAGGCGCGCCACCGCTCAGGCATTCGAGGAGCTGGGCGCGTCGTTCCGGGCGATCAATGACCATTTCGCTGCGATCGATGCCGCGTTTACTCGCGGATTCAACGGCGGTGCGCGATGAACATGCCGACCTACGCCATGACGTACGTCGTGTACTGGCCGACCGAGCGCGTGCTGAAGGTGGGCCGTGCATGGAAGTGGCACCGGGTGGAGATGATGATCCGCTCCGGCGCTCAGGTGATCGTGTGCGCACGCGGCACGGACGCGACGTGGGAGGCCGAGGCGCTGCGTGTGCTGCGCCGCTGGTTCCCGCAGGCGTTCCGCCGCGAGACCGAGGCGCTCGGCGTCCTCCCTATGGGGCGCGGATGGACCGAGTGCTTCACCGTCGACGAGCACGATCTGCAGTTCGCCCTCGACAGGTGCATCGAGGGTTTCGCGAGAGGGAATGACCAAGGTGTCAACGAAGCAACGATTCATCAGCCCGTCCGACCTGCAGTCGCCGGAGTATCTCCGGGTGCCGGACGTGGCGAAGCCGACCGCGATGGGGCTGTGGCTCCACACGGACATCGCGGGGCGTCGGGAACTGATCCCGGAGCTGATCGCCGGCGACCTGTACCCGGGTCGAGCTGCGACGGGGATGGTCGAGGAGCATCTGCTGATGCTGGACGAGGTCGGGTTCCTGACGATCTTCGCCGCGAGGCGCACGCACTGGATCGCACTCGCCCGGCCACTCCGGGCCGACGTCCGGGGCGCGCGGGTCGACACACCGGACCCACCGCAGGAGCTTCCATGGGAGTCCGTGGCTGTGGGGGGAGCGGGCGGGCGCGAGCGGGCGCGGGAGCGTGCGAGTGCGCAGGTGCGGGCGGAGGACGCGGCGCGGGCGGACGCATGGGCCGCGGTGCAGGGCGAGCGCGAAGCGGTGCCCGAACCGCCGGCACGGCCGCTGCTCCTCGATGCTCCGCCGATTGGCTGCGCCGAGCACCCCAACGGCATCCAGCACGTCTCCTGCGGACCCTGCCGGACTGCCCGCCTACAGCGCGACGAATGGCTCGCTCGCCGGATCTACGAGCAGAAGCTCACCACGTACCACGAGCAGCTTGGAGAGGGGTGGGGCGGTGAACCGTTCTGAGCATGATTGGCGTCTCTGCGATGAGTGGTTCGCGGAGCTCATCGAGCAGCTCGAAGCATCCCCGGTACGGCGTCGTCAGCTGCGGCGAGAGGGCACCAAGCCGCTCCCCGTGGCCGAGACCCTCGCGCAGGCATTCGACGAGAAGACAGAGCAACTGCGGCGCTACCTCGCCGCTGAGCGCGAGCGTTGGCTCGCAGAGAGCAGGAAGACAGCATGAGCACGTTGACGTACACCGGAACGCTCCACATCATCACGTGCGGAGTCTGCAGCATCCCTCACGCCATCCCAACCGAAATGCATCAGGACAGGCTCGCGAACGGCGGCGACTGGTGGTGCCCGAATGGCCACAAGCTTCACTTCACCACGACGGAGAAGCAGCAGCTCGAGAAGAAGCTCGCCCGCGAGAAGCAGCTGCGCGGATGGTCTGAGTCACGAGAAACCGCGCTCCGAGACCAGCTCGGCGCGACGGAGCGCTCACTGCGGGGGCACAAGGCGGCGAAGACCCGCATCAAGAACCGGATCGCCGCCGGCGTCTGCCCGTGCTGCAACCGGTCCTTCCAGAACGTGGCCCGCCACATGGCCGGACAGCACCCCGACTACACGAAGCACGAGGAGAACTGACCATGAGCACCGAGAACCATCACCACGTCGAGCTGAAGATCGAAGACGGAGAGCTGCGCTGCGGACTGACGTGCACTGCTCCGGAGGATGCGTCGTGCAGGCGTCGCCCCAAAGGCCATGAGCAGCGCGAGTCGTGGAGCAGCGAGGAGGCGACGGAGACCGGGTTCCCATGCTTGGCTACTGAGTGGGTCAGCGCGGTCGGCATCGAAGACGCGATCGTCGGTGAAGACGCCGTGCTCGCCCGCGTGCCGGTGGAGATCAGCTACGAGGAGGCGGTCTGGATCGATCCCGTGCTCGCTCCCGTGTTCGTCCAGAACGAAGCGGCGAGCTGATGGCCGGCGAGACCGTCGTCACCGTGGTCGGCAACCTGACTGCTGACCCGGAGCTGCGCTACACGCAGAACGGCCTCCCGGTGGTGAACTTCACGATCGCGAGCACGCCGCGTCACTTCGACCGCACCGCGCAGGAGTGGAAGGACGACGACGCGCTGTTCCTTCGGGCTTCGTGCTGGCGGGAGTTCGCGGAGCATGTCGCCGGCAGCCTGACGAAGGGCATGCGCGTCATCGCGCAGGGCCGGCTCCGCCAGCGCTCCTACCAGGACCGCGAGGGCAACCAACGCACCGCGATCGAGCTGGAGGTCGACGAGATCGGCCCGAGCCTCCGCTACGCGACCGCGCAGGTGACCCGCGCCGCGCGCACGGACGGACAGACGCCGGCGGCATCCGCCCCTGCGCAGGAACAGCAGTGGGCGACGCCTGAGCCGTCCGCAGAGGGGGGATGGACCTATGGCGACGACACACCGTTCTGAGACCCAGGACGCATGCCCGTACTGCCACGGGAAGCTGTCACTCATCGTCTCGCGCGACCCGGACGAGGAGGTCGACTGCGTCTGCGTAGACCCTCCAAAGCGGCCGATGTGTCCGGAGTGCCGGGACGGGAAGCACGCGATCTGCATCCACCAGGCACTGTCCGACGATGACGAGTTCGTCGACTGCGCATGCGGGTGCGAGCCCTCGCGCACGTGCCCGAGCTGTCGCGACGTCGTCCCCGTCGGCTGGACGCTCGACGACCACTTCAACTGCAACTGGCCGGAGGACCACAATGTCTGAGCGCTACTGCATCCGAGGGTGCACCGTTCGCGGCGACCACTATGCCGCGTGCGCGCACAGCGGACCCGACTACAAGGGCGACACCCCGTGCAGCGGATGCGTGCGGGTCGAGGCGCGCGACGGTGTGATGCTGTGCGAGCGCTGCTACCGGCGCTTGCGCCGTCACATCGAGGATGCCGCGGATCTTGTCGGGCACTTGCGGTCGATCGCGGACCCGACGAAGGCTGCTGTCTTCGATCGGATCCGTGTGCAGTCGTCGGCGATCGAGATCCCGGCCCCCGTGGCTGCTGATCTGATCGACGCGTCGAACGACATCACGACGACGCTGAACATGTGGGCGAATCACGTCGCGGGGGAGGATCGGCCTGGTGCTGGCCTCTCGGCTGGCGCGATGGCTGACGAGGCGCACGCGGTCGTGCAGCTCGCCGCCGACGTGATCCTCGAGGATCTCGACGTGCTGGCGAACGACTCGCATCAGGTGGAGGCGCTGTGGGAGGGCGTCTGCACTCCGAACGGTGACGCCCCCGAGGTGTGGTCGGTCGCGGATGCGTCGATGCGGTGGCCGCTCGAGGATGAGCCGCGGTGGGCGCAGGCCGCATGCCCGAAATGCGAGCTCATGGCCGTCCGCGTCCAGCCGGGCCGCAACGGTCGCCCGTCCCGCTACCGCTGCACCACGGACACCTGCGACTGGGAGGCGAACTCGAAGGACGACGACGGTCTGTGGGCGTCCGTGTTCGCCGAGGCGGCACCGCCGGAGATCCGCGTGCACGACCCGCGGTGGCTGACCCTCGCGGATGCCGCACGTCTCGTCGATCGCACGACGGGCACGGTGCGCGCCTGGGTGACGCAGGAGCTGCTCGAGCCGCAGCTCGGCCGGTATTGGCAGGACGACGTGGTCGCGGTCGCGGCACGGAAGAGGGGAGAGGCCGCATGAAGACCTGGCTCACGCTCACGGAGGCCGCCGAGCGGATCCGCGTGAACGGCACGGCGATCGCGTCGGCCGAGCGCCGCATCCGCCGATGGGTGGACGCCGGCGAGCTCGTCCCGCTCGCCGGCCGCTTCCGCCTCGCCGACGTCCTCGCCACCGAGAAGAAGATGCGGTCGCGCCGCGGCCGCCCCCGCAAGACCCCCAACCACGAGATTGAGAGACACGACGCATGAAGATCATCGGAGGTCAGAGCCTCACCCTCGATACCCGTTCGATGTTGCCTGTCGCATCGGGCACCTGTGACGGCGGCGACTGTGACCGTCGCGCGGTCACCTTCGCATACTGCTCGACCGGCTACGCCGAAGGTCGCGACGGCCTTATCCCGGTCTGTCGCCGCCACCTGCTCGCCTACCGCATCGGTAAGGGCGGCACGGGGCTGTGGCAAGCGGAGGACGAGTTCGCAGAGTTGCGCTTCTGTCGCCGCTCTCGCTGGCGCTGGCTCGCTCAGTGGCGCATCCTTCTCGACCAGCGTGCAGCCGTTGCCGGTCGTGAGTCGCGCGGGCAACGGCTGCTCAGGCTCACCAGAGATGTCGAGATTCGGAGACAGTCATGACCGACAACGAGAAGCTGATCGAGGCGCGGCGACGTCTCACCGAGATCCTGTCGCAGGGCGAACGCTGCCTCTGCACATCGCCAGGAGGCTCGGCGTTCATCGATCTGGGCATGGTCCTGGACGCCCTCGAAGCCGCCGAGAAGGCGCACACCCCTTCCGACGACGAGCCAGAATCGGACCCCATGCCCTGGGTGTGCTCGCACGGGGAGCGCGTGAAAGTCTTCGACCACGACGACTGTGAGGTCGAGTACAAGCCACGGGTGTCCAGCGAGACCCGCGAGCCGAGCCGTAGGGAAGTGCTCGCTGCGGCAATGGCGCTGGTAGGGATGAACGAGGGGGAATTTCGCCACGTGCCCTCGTCGAAGCGTTGGCGCATCAAGGAACAGGCGCGTGCCGCTCTGCGTGCTGCATCCGCCGTCACCGAGCAGGGAGAGAACCGAGAGGAACAGAAACGATGACTCAGCACGATCACAGAGAGTTCGTGGAGGGCTGCTACCGCTGCGACCTATCTCGGGATGAGGTGAGCGAGTACACGCCGACCATAGAAGAGAACCGCCGGGACGCCCTGATGCGTGTGATCCGCATCGCGGTGGAGCAGCCAGGGCGGTGGACAGTCGGGCGTCCCATCGACGAAGCGGTCGCGGATGCTGTGATCGCATGGATCGACCGCGCTGGTGTCGTAGCCGAGGAACCGGAATGGGAGTACGGATTTCAACTCCGAGAGTCGGACAGCGGCGATGTCTACGACCAGGAGACCGGATTCGACACGGCGCAGGACGCCACCGATGCGGGGACCAAGCGCATCCACGACGAGGACGATGACGAGTATCCGCCACTGGCCCTTCGGCTGATCCGCCGCGCCAAGGCTGGCCCGTGGGTACCGGTGAAGCAGGAAGGAGCGGACGATGCCTGACAAAGAGGGCTCATGGGCGCGTGAGTACTGGCAGGGCGCGCGGAGCAGGTGGAGCAGCAGAGGATCGCGAACCTGATCGCGATCTCGGATTCGCCGTGTCTCAGCCCGAAGGACCGCAGGTGGGCGGCGCGGCAGGCGCTCGAGGCACTGCGGATCACGGGAGCGTGACAGATCCCGGGCGGCGGCATTTCGTTGTCGCCCGGGTCAAAATAAGTGTCAAATGTGTCCAGTGTCTGTGTTAAGCTGTGCTTGCACTTGAACCATGTCCCCGATGCCTCGCCGATCCGGCGGGGCTTTCTTGGTTCTCGGTGCCGATTCGGAGTGGGCGGCGGGGTCTGGAAAGGCTCGGGCGCGCGGTACCCAGCCCGCAAGGGCGCCCCGGCATGAGTAAGCCGCCGCCTACGTCCGATCGAGTCCTTCGCCCCGCCACCACACGCTCACATCCCTCTGCAAGCGGCGTGCTGCCATGACCTCGCACCGACAGTCCCGCTGAGATCGGGTCGGTGACTGAGCGAGCAGCCTCAGACGGCCGCAAGATGCACACCTCGAGCGGTGATGGGCGGCGGGGCGCAGTCTTCCGGCTCGCCTTCGCCGTGGCGCACTTACCTCGCGCACGGGCTGAGCGCGCCGGACATCTCGCACGATCGGAGCTGACATCGTGAGCGCACATACCAAGCAAGCGCTCGATGACGCGATCGCAGCTCATGTCGCCGATGAGTACGAGCAAGACGCGATGCTGTGTACAGGGTTCGTGTTGATCGCAGCCTGCAGCACGCCTGAAGACTTCGATGATGAGATCACTCGCTACCTCACCGAGTACACCGAGAGGCAACCGTTCCACACGTCGCTAGGCCTGGTGCACCGCCACCTCCTGATCCTCGAGGCCGGTAGCGAGGCAGGGGAGTCCTGATGACGACGCCGGCGCACAACGCGAACGGATCTCGGCGCCGCACGCTGGTGAAGCGTGTGAAGGCCGAGGAGTCCGACTGCGCACTATGTGATGGACCTGTCGACAAGACGCTGCTCTACATCCTGGGTGAGCACGGCAAGCGCTGCCCCAAGGCCGATTGCACAGGATGTATGCCACACCCCATGCGCGGCGAGGTGGACGAAGACATACCCCGCGCCCGTGGTGGCTCACCCTACGAGCGTTCCAACTGTCATCTGATGCATCGCAAGTGCAATCAGTTCAAGTCGAACCTGACCCTCTCCGAGGCCCGGGCCAAGCTAACCGGCTCACTGTCTACGGCGAGTGACGAGACACCCGCTCCCGTGCCCGTGGTTGCTTCACCTATCTGGTGACCAAGACCCGAGCCCGAGACGCCGCCCGCGCCCGCCTGACGCACTCGCACGAGCACCGCGCCCCACGGGGACGCGCAGCCATCAAGAGGCGCTCAGCACCCCGACCACGACCCGGGCACCCCACCCCCCCGCCCCGCGCCACAGGCCCTCCCTCGGCATTGGGCCAATCTCTCCCCGGGTTTTTTCCACTTTCCAGGGGGTGACATCGCATGGCCTCATCGAGTGCTCAGCTGCGCGCGGTGGGTGCCCCGAAGTCCGCGGGATCTCGCGGGAATCGCACCTACACGGAGGCGTTCAAGAGGGACGCTGTCGAGAAGGCTCGAGTTGCAAAGTCGATTTCACAAGTGGCAACTGCGCTGGGTGTGTCCCGGCCGACGCTGCGCAAGTGGATGGATGCCGCCGCGCCGCCTCCGCTGACGCTGGTCGAGGCCGCCCGATCGGGCAACCGGAAGGCGTTCCTCGAGGCGCTGCGGGATGAGCTCGCGGAGAAGATCGCCGCCGGGATGGCACCGCGTGACCTGCCGCCGAACGTTCGCCTCCTGAACGACACGATGCAGCAGCTCGACGAGATCACGGCGCGGGAGTCTGAGGAGGCTGCTGATGCCGCGTCCGCACCCGACGAAGACCTCGACCCCGACGACCTCTGAACGGAAGCTCTCGGACGTCGCGAAGCATCTCGTTGTGCCGTCCGGCATCAAGACCACCGGATATCCGGCGGTCGCCGCGCAGTGCAAGAAGATGGGCGTTGAGCACGACCCCTGGCAGCAGGGCCTCGCTCGCGCGATTCTCGCGAAGCGGGACAACGGGCTCTACGCGGCCGGCATCGGTGGCGTGCTGATCTCGATATGCCGTCAGGTCGGTAAGACGTTCACGATCGGCACGATCATCTTCGCCCTGTGTATCCTGTTCCCCGGCATCAAGGTGCTGTGGACCGCGCACCACTCGGCAACCTCCGACGAGACGTTCGAGACGCTGTCGGCGATGGCACGCCGCCGCCGCATCGCGCCGTACATCGCGCACAACGGGATCCGGCAGGGCAACGGAAAGCAACGCATCAAGTTCGCGAACGGCTCCCGGATCATGTTCGGCGCCCGCGAGCACGGCTTCGGCCGAGGCATCCCCGGCGTCACGATCGTCGTGTTCGACGAGGCGCAGATCCTGAAGGCGAAGGCGCTGTCGGACATGATTCCGGCGGCGAACACCGCGAAGAATCCGCTGATCCTGTACATGGGCACGCCGCCGAAGCCGGAAGACCCGGCGGAGGTCTTCAAGGCACGCCGCAAGAAAGCGCTCGCGGTGAAGCAGCGCCGTGAGGCTGGCGAGGTCGTCGGGTACGACACGCTCTATGTCGAGGTTGGCGCGAATGCCGGCGACGATGTCGAAGATCGCGCCGTGCTCGAGAAGGCGAACCCGTCATTCCCGCATCGAACGCCGTGGGAAGCCATTCTCCGCCTGCGCGAGAATCTCACCGACCCGTCCGACTGGGCTCGTGAGGGCCTCGGGATCTGGGATGAAGAAAACGCGGTCGGCGGCCCGCTCAAGAAGCTGTGGCCGGTGCTGCGCTCCAGCGCTGACGAGGTCCCGACCGATGGTGCCCGCGCCTATGGCGTCGCGTTCTCGGCCGACGGCATGCGAGTCTCGCTCGGCGGATGCATCGCCAGCGATGAGCGCGCGCATGTCGAGCTCATCGACGCGCAGGCCGGGCCGATCGAGGAATCGCTCGCACCGCTCGCTGACTGGTTCGTTGAGAAGGTGAACGGTGTGCCGCGCTGGCGACGCGCCTCGGCGATCGTGCTTTCCGGCCGCGCCGGGGCATCCGTGCTCGAGCGCCTGCTGCTCGACCGGAAGGTGTTGCGCCGACGCATCATCGTCGCGACGAGCGCGCAGTACTTCCAGGCGTGCGGGATGCTCCTCGAGCAGGCGACCGCCTCCGCGCACGCCGTCGCGCGTCAGGCTCCGCCGGCATTGACGCACCTCGCGTCGATTGGACAGTCGCAGCTCGACGCATCGACGGAGTCCGCGGTGCAGGAGAAGCGCACCCGTGACGGGGCGTGGGGGTGGGGCTCGCCATCCGGCGACGAGACACCGACGGAATCGATCAGCCTGGCCCTGTTCGGGGCGAGGACAGTACGCAAGCCGCGCTCGGAGCGCGAGAGTTCGGGGGTGATTCTGTGATCGGTGGCATCGGGCTGGCGCTCAATCACCAGGACTCGAATCTGTTTGAGCAGCTCTACCGCACCTGGCAGAAGCGACGCCGCATGAATGTGACCCGCTCGACGTACTTCGACGGCGAGGCCGCGCTGAAGGACTTCGGGATATCGCTCCCGCCGCAGATGCAGAGCATTGGATCGCTGCTTGGGTGGACGGCGAAGGGCGTGCGAGCGGTCACCGACAGATCGCAGTTCGAGGGCTTCGTGTCGAAGTCGGGGGAGACCTTCGACGTCGACGAGATCGCCGCAGACAACGAGTTCGAGTTGGAGTTCCCCGGCACGCAGATCTCCTCGGCCGTCCACGGATGCGCGTTCCTCAGCGTCTCGCATGGTGACGTGCAGTCGGGCGAGCCCGACGTGCAGGTCATCGCCCGCGCAGCCGACTCGTCCGCTGCGATCTGGGATAGCCGACGTCGAGCTCTCGCAGGGTTCCTTTCGATCGTCGACCGTGACGGGCTCAACCAGCCGACCCTGATGGTGATGTACACGCCCGAGAAGGTCGTGACCCTCACCCGTCAGGAGAAGGTGTGGGGTGCGTCGTGGCTCGTCGCGGTCATCCCGAACCCGCTCGGCCGCGTCAGCGTCGCACCGATCGTTTACGGACGTGAGCTGCTCCGCCCGCTCGGGCACTCGCGGATCACGCGAGCATCGATGGGCTATTCCGACTCGGCGCTGCGCACCATCGTGCGCGCTGAGGTCTCGGCCGAGTTCTATTCGGCGCCCGAATATTACTTGTTCGGTGCCGGGGTCGAGCAGTTCGTCGGTAACGACCGCTGGTCCGCGATCATGGGCCGCATGAAGGCGCTGAACACTGATACGAACGACAGCGTCGACAAGCCGGATCTGCACCGCTTCACCGGGGCATCGCCGCAGCCGCACACTGAGCAGCTGCGCATGTGGGCGAATCTGTTCGCCGATGACCAGGACCTCGAGGTGAAGTTCGCCGACAACTCGAACCCATCGAGCGCCGACGCGATCTTCGCCGCCAAGGAAACCCTGATCACCACCACGCGCGACGCGAACAAGGGGTGGGGTGCAGGTACGGTCGCCGCCATGCGGATGGCCGTGACGCTGCGAGACGGTGCGCTCCCCGAGGGGATCCGTGACCTGCGCGCACAGTTCACCGACCCGGCGATCGTGTCGCCGTCCGCTCGTGCGGACGCGTTCTCGAAGCTCGCGACCAGCATCACCGGATTCGGCACGTCCGAGGTGGGTATGGAGTACGCGGGGCTTTCCCGAGAGCAGATCACCCGCTTCCAGAGCGAGCAGCAACGCGCTGGCGCATCGTCGCGGATCGCGGAGCTGGTGAGCCTCGCGCGTGACATGCGCGCCGAGCCCGCCGCGCCCGCTGCACCCGCACCGACAGAGGAGTGACATGGCGTCGCCTGCGCAGATCGAGGAGTTCCGCACTGCGCAGGCGACGCTCGTGTCCCTCGGCCAGGAGCAGATCCGAGATCTGCTGTCATCGTTCAGCCTCGGATCGAATCCGGCCGCCGTGCGTGACGCGCTGCTCGAGTTCTTCCCGGACTTCATGACGGCGTTCGGCGACACCGCGGCAGTGCTCGGTGCCGACTTCTATGACCTTGTGCGCGATCTTCCGCCGTCCGCCGGGACCGTGCAGACCGTGTTCGCTCAGCCCGCCAAGGAGAAGCAGTCCGAAGGCGTGGTCCGCTGGGCCATCGGGTCGCTGTTCGTCGCTGAGCCGGAGTGGACATCGTTCGAGGCGCTGCTGCTGGGAGCAGCTCAGCGCCTCATCCTGCAGCCCGCGCGAGGCACGATCGACATGCTGTCGCGCAACGACGCCCGGTCGGGGAACGTCGCCGCGGTGTCGTGGTCCCGCAACGTGCACCCCGAGCGGGCGAAGGACAAGAAGTCGTGCGACTTCTGCATCATGCTCGCCGGCCGTGGCCCGGTCTATCGCTCTCAGGCTGCCGCCGGGTCGGTCATCGGCCGCGGCACCGACGAATCGGTCGCCCTCGATGCAGCGGGAAACCGCAGGACCGGATTCATCGGCGGAGTCGGCGGCGGCATCCGTGCGCGCGGCACGCAGGAGCTCGAAGCGTCGTTCCACGATGACTGCAACTGCACGACAGTGCCCACGTTCTACGAGCTCCAGGATCGCCCCGGATCCCGTTACCCGCAGGTGCTCGCCCCGATCGCTTGACCACATTCTTCCTCACACCGCGACGGTGTGAGGTCCACGCGGCGCGACTGCCGCTTCCCACTGGAGGAACCGCAATGCCCAAGAAGACCCAGACGCCCAAGAAGGCCCAGCACGCACTCGGAGCGCTCCCCGCGAGCCGGTGGCACCGTCCGAACCTGCGCTACTTCGCGCCGGTCGACGGAGATGCGAGCGCAGCACCCGCGGCACCGGCCGCCCCTGCACCCGTGCCGACGCCGCCCGCAACGCCGGCAGCACCAGCGGCACCCGGCGCGACGCCGGAAGAACCGCTCGGAGCGAAAGGCCTGTCTGCACTGCAGGCCGAGCGTGACGCACGCAAGGCCGCCGAGCAGAAGGTCGCCGACGCCGAGGCGAAGGTGCGTAAGTACGAGGACCGCGACAAGTCCGAGGAACAGCGCGCCGCCGACGAGCTCACCACCGCGCAGAAGGAACTCGCTGACACCAAGCGGGCTCTGATCGCCGCGACCAAGGGTGTCCCCGTCGAGTTGCTCACGGGCACCACACAGGCCGAGATCGAAGCCTCGGCCGATGCACTCCTCCAGTTCAAAGGCGTCGCGCCGAAGGCTCCCGAGCCTCAGCGCTACGTCATCCCCGACGAGGCCGGAAAGCCGGCCCTCGGAAAGACCGAATCCACGCGTCCCGGCATCGGAACTCTCCGCGCCGCGTACGCAGAGAACGAAGGGAAGTAGCCAGACATGGCAATCACACTCGCCGAGGCAGCGAAGCTGTCTCAGAACACGCTGCAGAAGGGCGTTCTCGAGACGTTCGTGCAGACGTCGCCGCTGCTCGACCGGATCCCCTTCATGGAGATCGAGGGCAACGCGTTCGCGTACAACGAGGAGGGCACCCTCCCCGGCATCGAGTTCCGCGCGGTGAACGGCTCCTACACGGAGTCCACCGGCACGGTGAACCCGAAGACCGAGTCGCTCGTCATCCTCGGTGGTGACGCGGACGTCGACACGTTCATCCAGAAGACCCGGTCGAACTTCAACGACCAGCGCGCCGTGCAGACCGCGATGAAGGTCAAGGCGGCGTCCTACAAGTACCAGGACACGTTCATCAACGGCGACACCGCCGTCGATGCGAACTCGTTCGACGGTCTGAAGAAGCGCCTCATCGGCGGTCAGGTGATCAGCTCGCCCGGCGCCAACGGATCGCCGATCTTCGGCACCAACGCCGACACCGAGGCGTTCTGGGGCGCGATGGACGACCTCGTCAGCTCGGTGCCCGGCATCGACGGCACCAACGGCGCGATCTACGCCAACTCGAAGGTCATCGGCAAGATCCGCTCCGCGGGTCGCCGCGCCGGTGGCGTCGAGGTCGTCCGCGAGGACCTCACCGGGAAGCGCATCGTGACGTGGAACGGCATCCCCGTTCTCGACCTCGGCACCACCGCCGCCGGCGCCGACATCCTCCCGATGACGGAGACCAAGGGTACCTCGAACCTGACCTCCTCGATCTACGCCGTGAAGTTCGGCGAGGACGAGGGCGACCAGGCAGTGACTGGTCTCACGAACGGTGGCGTCGACGTGCGCGACCTCGGCGAGCAGCAGGTCAAGCCCGCCTTCCGCACCCGCATCGAGTTCTTCTGCGGTGTGGGCGTGTTCGGCGGCAAGGCCGCCGCGCGCTCGACCGGATGGCTGAACGCCTGATGGCCGGCCGCCCGCTGGCCACGCCCGCGTCGACGACCCCGGTCGTCACCGTGGAGGAGCAGGCCACGATCACGCCCACCCCCGATGAGATCGCGAAGGCCGTCGAGGCAGCCAAGGAGGCTGAGGCGGCCAAGGCTGCGGAGGCCGCCAAGGTCGCCGCCGACGCCACCCCCGACGCCGACGAGGCGAAGGCCATCGCCGAAGCCAAGGCGGCCGAAGTCGCCAAGGTGTCGGCCACGGTCGCCAAGGCGAAGACGGCCGCGGCCGTCGAGGTCATCGGTACCGAGGCAGGCAAGACCGGCAAGCCCGCAAAGGGCAAGCCACGGATCGAGAAGTTCGAAGCGACCAAGCCCAACGGCACGGTCGTCATCGTCGAACGCAACATCGACACCGGCGAACAGTCGGTCACCGAGAAGTGATCCAGGAGGGGCAGCGGCCACGGTCGCTGTCCCTCCTCACCCTGACCCGTTCACACGAGGAGGCATCATGGCGACTTGGACGACCCCGGCCGATGTCACCGGCGCGTGGATCGGTGAGGGTGCGCCCACCGACACCGGCAAGATCCAGAAATGGATCGACAAAGCCGAACGCGAGATCCGCTACCGCGTGCAGGACGTCCAGGAGCGCATCGACGCGGAGGCTGCCGAGACGCCGGCGCGGACTGACCTGCTTGAGACGACGAAGGACGTCGTCGTCTCGATGGTCATGCGCGTGTTCCGGAACCCCGAGGGGATCCGGCAGGTCAATGAGACCACGGGCCCGTTCACCTCGTCGCGCACGTACGGCGGCGACGTTCCGGGCGGTCTCGGGATCACCGACGACGAGCTCGCGAAACTGCAGGGGAAGCGCGGGGGAGCGTTCGCAATCGACTTGATCCCGTCGACTTCCCCGTTCTACGTGAGCCCGGCATGATCGGCGAGACCATCACGATCCGTCGCCACGGCGGGATCGGCGAGGACAGTCAGGGCAACCCCACGACGACCGTCACCTCGATCCCGATCGAGGGGTGCGCGTTCGCGCCGGCGGGATCTGCTGACGACATCGCCACCTTCGGCAGTCGGGCCATCACCGGCGGCACGGTCTACGCGCCCAGCGGCACCGTGTTCCTTCCCGACGACGTCGTGATCATCCGTGGCATGGCGTTCACGATCGATGGCGAGTCCGGCCAGTGGACCAGTCCCTACTCGGGCACCGGTCGCGGCGTCGAGGTCGCGGTGAAGCGAGGCGTGTGATGGCGAAGCGATACGGCTGGCGTGCGTCGCGGCCGCTCAAGGAGCTCGCGGTGTCGACCGAGCTGGAGGCCGTGCTGATGAAGCTCGCGCAGCCAGTGCTCGACGCCGCCGAGCAGGATCCGTCGCCCGAGTACGTCGAGTCGCTGCAGCTGCGCGCGTTCCGATCCGGCGGCGCCCGCGGCCGCGTTTCCGCGAACGTGACCGCCGCACCGATCATCGGTGCCCGCGTCGAAGCGAAGCGCGGCACATTGGGGAGGGCGATCGGCCGTGCAGGCTCTTGACATCACGTTCCCGTCCTCACTCGGCCCTATCGTTCGCGGCATCCGCGACTACCTGACGGGAACCGCCTGGACCGGCGTCACCACACAGCCCAAGCTCCCCGCGACGAAGACCGCCCGCATGGTGACCGTCCGCGACGACGGCGGCACCCCCGCGAACGGGCTGTCGCGCCGCCGGCACGGCTTCAACATCTGGGCCAACGACCCTGTCACCGCGGAGAATCTCGCGATCGCCGTCGCCGACTGCTGCCGCGCATCGTTCGCCGCGCTCGAGGTGACCGACCCGATCGACGTCACCGATGACACCGACACGCGGACGCTCGTCGCGGGTCAGCCGCTGACGCACTACTTCATATCTGCGGTGCTCCTCATCCGAGCATCCAACCTCTGACCACCCGCGTTCTCCCGCGCGGATAACCGGCACCGCCTGGTGCCATTCATCCCGAAACGGAGACCAGCATGGCTGGAAAGAACATCGAAGACGTCCGCGTCGGCGTGGACGGCATCATCTCGACCGGAGCATTCGGCGTCGCCACGGCACCGACGGGCGCGGATGCCGCGCTCGGCTCCGGCTGGGCGGATCTCGGTTACGCGTCCGAGGACGGCGTCACGGAGACGACCGAGCAGTCGACGAGCGTGCTGCGCGCGTGGCAGCGGGCGAAGAAGGTGCGCACTCTCATCGAGGAAGGCACTGTCCGGTACCAGTTCACGCTGATCCAGACGAACGCCGACACCGTCGCGTTCTACTACGGCGGCACCGTCGACTCCACTGACGGATCGATCATCGTCGACCCGACGAAGGAACGTCCCGTGCTGGCGTTCAACATCGATGTCATCGACGGCGACTCGATCATCCGGGCCTACGGCCCCGAGTCGCAGGTCGTCGAGGTCGGCGACCAGGTGTACGCGAACGGCGAGCCGATCGGCTACGAGGTGACCGTCGAGTGCGCGTACAACGAGACCCTCGGCGGGTCCGTCAAGAAGTGGTACACCGACCTCGTCGAGTGACGGGTACCCACACAGACCGGGGCGGCGCGTTGCCGGGAGACTGCGCGCCGCCCCTCATCCCACCCGTCTCCCGACCAAACCCACGAAAGGGATCTCCCATGAAGAACTACGCAGGCACCCCGTTCCAGTTCCAGATCGGCGACAAGTCGTTCGTGCTCCGAGAGATCGGATTCTCCGACATCGAGAAGGTATCCACCTTCGGCGACGGACTCGCGAAGGACCCCGAGAAGGCGGTCGCCGCGATTCACGATCTCATCCAGTCGAAGTCCGACAAGCGCACCGCCGACGCGGTGATGGACATCCCGCCGCGCATGATCCTCCAGCTGATCAAGGACTGGGCAGGACTGACGGTGGGGGAATCGGAGACCTCTGGCGACGCGTAACGAAGCGCCTGCCAGAGGTCGTCACCGACTTCCGGACTCTCTACCACTGCTCCCTCTACGATCCGCCACTGAGCGAGGTGAACATCCTCGTGACGAAGCTCGGATCCAACCCGCTGTCGCAGTTCGCTGCGGCAGAACAGGGGTGGGAGCGGCCGGTCAGCTACGAGTGGCTCCTCCTCGCTGACCTGTACGACCTGCAACGAGCCAAGGCATCGAAACGGCGCTCCCGGCCGTACCCGAGGCCTACCACGAAGCGTACGAAGCTCGGTGGCGCCAACAAGCGCCGGTCCATCAAGGACGTGCTGAGAATCCTGCGCCCAAAACGGGAGCCAGCTCCCGAGCAGTAATCGGGGGTCGCCGTGGCAGACAAGGCTTTCTACACGGCGTGGGCGGAGATCGCACCGGACTTCTCGAAGTTCGGCCGCGAGGTCAACAAGGGGTTCCGGGACAGCCTCGTTCCCGCCGGGCAGAGGGGCGGCGAGGACGCCGGCAAGGGCGTGAAGTCGGGCGTACTCGGTGCCGTCAAGTCGATGGCCGGGCCGCTCGTCGCTGCGTTCGCAGGGCTGAAGCTCGGCGAGGCGATCGTCGGCACGATCAAGGACGGCATCCTCCAGGCGAACGACCTCGAGCAGACGGTTTCCGCCGTCCGCACGGTGTTCGGTGGAGCGTCCGAGGCAATCGAGCAGTTCGCTGAGGACGCCGTATCCAGCCTCGGGATCAGTGAGCAGCAGGCGCTCGAGGCGTCGCAGATGTTCGGTGTCTTCGGCAAGGCAGCTGGCCTCGAAGACGTCGATCTCTCCAGCTTCTCGAACGACCTCGCCGGGCTCGGCGCAGATCTCGCCGCCTTCTACGGCGGCGACATTCAGACCGCGCTCGACGCGATCGGGTCCGGCCTGCGTGGAGAGTCCGAGCCACTGCGGCAGTTCGGTGTGCTCCTCGACGACGCGACGCTGAAGCAGCGTGCGCTCGAGATGGGGATCAGCGACGGTACGACGACGCTGACGCAGCAGCAGCGTGTGCTCGCGGCGCAGGCCGAGATCCTCGCGCAGACGACGGATGCTCAGGGTGCCGCAGCGCGGGAGGCCGCGTCGTTCGACGGGCAGCTGAAGCGTGTCCAGGCCGGCTGGGAATCGATCGTCACGACGATCGGTCAGATCTTCCTGCCGATCGCGACTGAGGTCGTGACGTTCATCAACGCGCACATCATCCCCGCGCTGCAGATGTTCTTCAAGGCGATGCAGGGTGGAAGCCTGGGCGCGCTGATCGGGCACTTCGCTGGCATGCGCGATGTGCTGATCCAGAACGTAGCCGCAGCCTTCCCCGAGATCATCACGGCGGTCGTTCAGGGGTTTCTCTCACTGATCTCGACAGTGGTGGATGTCCTCCCCGGCGTAGTCGACGCCGTCGTGGCGATGATCCCAGCAATCGTCACCGCGCTGATCGCGGCTGTGCCGTTGCTTCTCGACGGCGCGCTGACCATGTTCAGCGGCATTATCGATGCCCTGGGCGTGCTGATCCCGAAGATCATCACCGCGCTGGTCGGGATGATCCCGAAGCTCGTGAGCTCACTGATCACGCTGATCCCGATGCTGATTCAGGGCGCGATTCAGCTGTTCATGGCGCTGGTCAACGCGATCCCGGTGATCGTGCCGCTGCTTATCCAGGCGCTCGTCGACATGCTCCCAGTGATCGTGGAGGCGCTTGGCACGCTGATCCCGGCGCTCATCGAGGGCGCCGTGCAACTGCTGCTCGCGATCGTCCAGGCGATACCGATCATCATCCCGGCACTGATCACAGGCATCGTGGATCTGATCCCTGTGCTCATCGAGACGCTGATCAGCCTGATTCCGATCCTGATCGATGCCGCGGTGCAGCTCTTCACCGGTCTCGTAGACGCGATCCCGGAGATCATCCCCGCGCTCATCGACACGCTGATCGAGCTCGGGCCGAAGATCGTCGAGACCATCATCGGATTGGTGCCGCAGCTGTTCGGTGCCGGCGAGGCGATCATCCAGGGGCTGATCGACGGTATCGGTTCGATGCTCGGTTCTGTCGGTGACGCTGTCGGCGGCGTCATGGAGTACCTCGGCGGGTTCTTTCCGCATTCGCCCGCGAAGCGAGGACCGTTCTCCGGATCTGGGTGGACGCAGCTGCAGAAGTCGGGATCTGCGATCTACGACGAGTTTATGTCTGGGTTCGGTGGCGACGATCCCACCTTCCCAGCGCTGAATCCGCACGTGAACCTACCCCGGCCTGCGCCCCTGGATGATATCTCGCCCAGCTTGGCAGGAGTAGGCGCGGCCGGCTCCGGGATCACTCAGATCAACCACATCGCGCATCTCGACCCAGCCGTGGCCGTTGAGATGTCCGGGCAGAAGCTCGCATCGGTTGCACGGCGTGTGCGAGCGTGACGAGACGAAGGGGGTGCAGTGGTGCTCACAGTCAGACTCGGTGGCCGCGAGTTCCTCGGTGATCCGCCTCTCGGAATCCGTCGCGGGCTGATCATCGCCCCGCGCGGGTTCCAGGGGTGGCAGGGGATGACCAGCTCGCGGCGAGAGGCGCTCGCGCGGGCTGTGCAACATGGAGAGCATGACACCCCCGTGTATCTCGGATCGCGCATTGTCACTATCGATGGCTGGATTCAGGCCGAGAACGATAGCGACCTCCGGAACCTCTCAGATTCCGTAACCGGCATGTTCGCGCTCTATCGCACGGTGGTGAGCGTCGAACATCAGTCCGACACGCGCTGGGCTGAAGGTCGAGTACTGACCGCAGAATGCGACGACACCGGCATGGGGCACTCGGAGTTCCAGGTGCAGCTTGTGTTCGCGGACCCGCGACGGTACGGGAGCAAGATCGTCGCGCCGGCGACGGGATTGGCGACATCGATAGCGGTGATGCACCGCGGTAACTTCCCGGCATTCCCAGTTATCGAGATCCCAGACGCTCCTGCGTCGTACACGATCACCTGCCCGCGAGGTGTGTTCATAGTGACGGGTGCGACAGCCGGGGGCACGCACACGGTCGATATGCGCAGCGGGCGAGTTTTCCGCAATGGGGTCGAGATGTTCGACGTCGGACGTGGTCCGCTCTGGGCGGTTCCGCCGGGGATGTCGTGGACGCACACGTTGTCCGTCCCGGGGCGGGTGAGTATCCGCAACACCTACGTCTAGGAGGCGCGACATGGAGCCTGAACTGTGGGTGCACGCCGCGGTCACGGGCGACGAGGTCCGCCAGGTGTTCCCGCTCGAGGAGGGCGCTCAGTGGTCGACGAACATCGGCAACACGGGGGAGTGCTCGTGGAGCTTCCTGGTCGACAATCCTGAGCTGCCGTTGAACGGCATCCGGATCGCGTCGTTGTTCCAGCCGAACGGACGCCTGCTCGCGTTGCGGTGGGGGACCGATGTGCAGGGCGCGTGGAAGATCGAGGACTGGGACTTCAACGGCGACACTGGGATCGTGACGGTGACGGGTGTCGAGCTCGTGCGCAACGAGACGAAGTGGCGCATGACCTACGGGCTGAGCGACTACGAAGGCGGGACGCTGGTCGTCTCAAACCGGTCATACGCTGGCGCTGTTCGAGCCGTCATGATGCGCTTCATGCAGTGGTCTCCGGAGTGGTTCTATCCGATTGATCTTCCCGCCGATGGTGCGGGCTCCTTCTCTGCGGTCTGGGAGTTCTGGAAGAAGTTCACGATCGAGGATCTGCTCGTGCAGATCGAGGACGAGGGCGTCGAGATCTACTTCCGCCCGTACCTCACGGGTGGGCGGCAGCTCCGGTTCGAGACGCTGGTTCAGTCGCGGGTGTCGTTCGGTATGAGCGCGTTTCACCTGCAGGCGGAGGATTCGCCGCTCAGTGGCGTGCGCTACCGGGTGAGTGGTGCTGAGCAGATCACCGGCGGTCAGGGGATCGGAGAGGGTACCGGCCAGGACCAGCAGGTGAAGTACCAGGGTGGCCCGCCGTACACGATCCCGATCCGCGACGCCAAGATGGGGTTCCCTGACCTCATTGGCGATCGATTGCAGGCGGCGACGGACGCATGGTTCGCGGGTGCGAAGAATCCGACCGTGCAGTGGACCGTAGAGACGTTCACCGTCTCCGATGAGTATCCGCCGATGAATGCTGTCACCGGTCGTGCATGGCGGCTGCAGTCGGCCGGCCACTTGGTGTACCCGGATGGCGTGCATCAGCTTCGTGTGATCGCAGCATCGGGCACCTTCGGGAAGCAGATCAAGACGGAGGTGCAGGGTGCGTAATCTCGCAGACCTCGGCGGGTGGATCACCGCTCTCGTGCGCAGGGTCGAGCGCCTTGAGTCGGGTGCGAAGCTGGAGAATTCGTCGATCACGAACGGCAGGATGCGGTTCATCGGCGGATTGCTGCGACTCGATTCTGGTGCGCTCCTGGAACTGGTCGGGCAGTGGCGATTCTCCGGCAACGGGGCCATCACGGGCGATGTTGTCGCTGAGGGGAAGTGGACGCAGAACGGAAACTGGGAGTTCAACGGTGACGGGGATCTCGCGGGCGACGTGAAGCTGTCGGGCGACTTCGATCTCACCGGAAAGTTCACCTCCGAGAACGTCCGCATCGAGGGCGGGAAGATCTACGTCGGCGCGGGCGGCAACCTGATTGTGATCGATGGCGCGACCGGGCGGATCAACGCTGGCACGATGGCGATCGATCCGGCAGCGAATGGCGGATCGGTCAAGTTCGCTGGCGGCCCGGAGGTGTACGCATCCGGGAGTGCTCTGGCGCTCTACTCGGGTGCTGGCGCGTTCATCGAACTCAACGGTGCGATGGCGAAGATCAACGGACCCGGCGCTCGATGGATCGAGGTCAACAACACGGGTATCCGCTTCGTCGGTATTGATACTGCTCCCGTGGCGAGCTTCCCCGGCGGGTTCATCGGGGCGATCGTCTATGACGGTGGAGAAGCGAAGCGACTCGTCTAGACGGCGTCTGGGCAGTAAGCAATGATCGCGCCGTTCATGATCGCACTCGTGTCGTAGTAGTTGCCGTTCGCGTGAGGCTGCTCGTTCTCGACCACGCGGACGGACTCCAGCGGAGTACCCGCCTCGAGCTGGCTGCATGCGTCCTTACCCGCCTCGATGAGCTGCTGATCCGAGGCGTCAGGGATCTGAGTCTCCGGGAGCAGATTGGCGCGAACGTACGTCAGGAAAGTGGCATCTTCATCGCTCATCTCCGGCGCGGCCGGAGTCTCGGCGACAAGCGGCGCTTCCGATTCGGTCGCGACCGGGGCTGCAGTGCGCTCTTCGCTGGGGTCGGCTGCCGTCGTGGCGCACCCCGTGAGGGCGAGCAGGAGTGCGGAGCTCACGAGAGCGATACGGATCTTCATCGGTTCCTCCGGACGTAGTTCTCGAGCGCTCGCCGGATGACGTCGCTGATCGTTTCGTCGTTCTGCTCGGCGGCAGCCTTCGCAGTATCCCAGAGCTTCTCGGGGACTCGGACCTGTCGCGGGACCATCGGCTGCTTGACCATGCATTGATCGTACACACGAACGTAAATACGCACAAGAGGAGAAATCGTGACTGCCGACCTGACTCTCACTCGAAAGGACCGGAAGGCGATCCGCAAGGTGCTGCTCGCCGAGCGCGCTGCGGGCGTCGCGACGCCGCTCCTTCCTGCCGACGTCGACCTGGACGGCGACGGGATCGTCGACTCGTTCGGCCTCGACGAGCACGACGAGGTCATCGTCGTCTCCGGCGTCGCCCTCGAGCAAACGTTGTTCGAGTCTGTCGGCGAGCCGCCCGAGGAGGCCTCCTGATGGGCGGCGCATCGCTGTACACCTACGTACAGGGCAAGCTCGTCACGCTGTGGATGGCCTGGCAGATCGGGAGGCTCGACGCGGCATTCTTCGCCGTGTTCGGGCTGCACTTGATCATCGCCGACGCGATCCGCACGGCCGCCGAGCAGGAGCGGATCTTCCGCGAGCGGTACGTCACCGCCGGCAACATCCGTGGGCGCCGCGTCTACGACACCCGCATGTGGAACGGCGTCCGCTGGTACCGCATCTCCGCGGCCGGCACGGTCGCCGTTCCGGGCACCTCGAACCACCAGATTCAAGGCAACTACGCGGCCGTCGACTTCTGGGACACCGGCAACGACCCCGGCGTCTCCCGCGCCGGCACCGCCCGGGCGAACTGGCTCCGCGCGAACGCACCGCGCTTCGACTTCGAACCCGAGGGCTACGGCTTCAACGAGGCCTGGCACTACCGCGCACGGAACATCTTCAACACCCCGCCGGCGGCACCCGCCGCCGGCGACGGAAACGCACCACCTGTCTCCGAGGAGGACGACGACATGCAGAGCATCGCGATCAACGGCAAGCAGTACGGCCTCAAGGATCAGTTCATCACCCACTACGGCGGGGCCGGCGCCGAGTCTCAGGCGGACATCACTCGCAAGGTGATGAGCGCTGCCGACGAGCTGCACAACCTGAATAAGGCGTACCCCAAGGACACGGTCGCGAAGCTCGGCGACCTGCTCGACGGCCTCGGCATCCCCCGCAACGTGCTGGACGCGAACGGGTTCGTCCTGAACCCCCAGTCAGGGAAGTACGAGAACAACGGCACGTGGAGTCGGGAGCGCGAGATCCTCGCGGAACAGGCGAAGATCTCCACGAAGCTCGACAAGCTGCTGAAGGCCTCGGGCGCGTGACCATGCTCGTCGCCCTGTGGCGGGCGTCGATCTGGCACCCGAGTGCTATCCCGCTGCATGAGCGGAAGTACGCCTCACTGAAACGAGTGTGGCTGCCGCTGTACGACATCGTCGCGGCCGGTGCTGGCGTCGCGGCGATCGTCTACGGGTCGCGCCTGCTGGATCGCCTCTACGGCCCGTTCACGGACGCGATCGGTGGGTTCTTCATCGCGGTCGCGCTGATCTGCCTCGCTGGCGTCTCGTTCCCCCGGCTCTGGGCGGTCGAGCTTCTCGGGAAGTTCGTCCTCGTCGGCATGATCATCGCCTATATCTCCGCGATCATCGTCTCCCCTTCGCCCGAGCAGTTGCTCGCGCGTGAGGCGCCGAGCTGGTTCATCGTCGCGATGCTCGCGCTGAATCTCTGGCTGCCGTGCTGGAGCATAGAAAACCTCACCACAGAGTGGGCGGATCGGCGGGCAGACGAGCGCCGCCGGGAGGTGGTGGCTGATGAGTGACGGTGGCATGGTCGCAGCCCTCATTGGTCTCGCTTCGGCGGTGATCCTCGCGCTGATCGCCCTGTGGCGGTTTCGCCGGAAGGATCGCGCGGACGCCCAGCAGGTCGAGGAAGGCACGATCTCGGGGCGGTTCAAGGATGCCGACGCGCTCATGCGGTACATCGACGAGCGCGTCGAGGAGCGCACCGCCACCCTCGCCGCCGAGCTTGAAGAAGTCCGCACCAAGCTGCGCTCAGTGGGCGACGAGTCCCGCGAGATGCACACCGCAGTGCGCGCCCGCGAGACACAGCTGTGGCTGTGGAACCACCGTGGCCGCCCCGGCTCGCTCCCGATGCTCCCCGAACCGATCCTCCAGCGCCTCGGCCTGGGCGATCTCATCACCACCACCCCGATCCCCACGCAAGGAGACACCTCGTGAACACCCTCCAGCCCATCTGGTTCCCCGTGCAGCGCGTGCTGCGCACCATCTTCCAGGCGCTCGTCGTCCTGGTGCCCGTCGTCAACGGTGCCGCACTGGCCGTGGTGGCGTACCTGTCCGAGCAGACCAACGTGACCGTGCACCCCACGGTGTTCGTCTGGCTGAACGCGATCGTCGCGGTCACCGCGCTCGTGATGGGCCTTATCGCTCGACTCATGGCCGTCCCTGGCGTGAACGACGTGCTCGCGAAGATCGGCCTCGGCTCCATCCCGAAGCGCGAGACGCCGGAAGACGCGCGCGGTCTGCTGCGCCGCAACCTCAAGGACGACTGATGCCAACGGCCGCCTACACGGGCACGCTGACGGACATTGGTCTCGGGTCGCTCTCCGCCGCGCTCCCTGAGGTCGCGGTTCGCCCGAAGGTATCCGCTTTCGGGCCGGACGGCCTCGTCTCCGACATCCGTGTGCCGGTCACGTTGGTCGGGACGGCGTTCACGATGAACCTCGTCCCGTCCGGTGACCTCATCCCAGTCGACGGGAGCCTTGCCGGCGTCGACTACATCATCGAGGTCGGCAGGTTCGAGCTCGGCGACGATCTGCAGAAGATCTGGCACGGCACTGAGGCGTGGGAGTTCACGGCCGTGGCGGGCGGTGGCAACATCGGCGGCATGCAGGGCGGCTCACTGCTCGCCGTATGGATCGGACCCCCTGTCGGACAGTGGCCTTCTTACCCCTACCCCAAGGGTCTGTATCTCGACCCTGTTACCGGCGACGGCACCGTCGTCTTCTGATCTAAGGAGATCGTTCATGGCGCTTCCTGCCGGCCTGCGGGCACTGTTCAGCTTCCGAGGCCCGAGGGGCGACAAGGGAGACAAGGGGGACACCGGGACATTCTCGGATGCGTTCGGCGTCCCCGTTTCTTCGACGGAGGTCGATCTCAAGCCGATCATCAGCGGCCCGCCGTGGGCACGCGTCATCACGTTCAAGCTGCCGCGAGGTCTCGACGGAACGAACGTGGTCGGCAATGATCAGTCGTTCTCGCAGCTTCTCGCCGCGGCGGAGACCCAGACGCGCGCCGCAGCCGACGCGCTCATCGCCCAGTGGGCCGCGAAGAACACCATCTATGCGACCGATCACGGGGTGAAGGCCGGCGCGACTACGGTCGGCGCTGCAACGCACGCGATCCTGCAGGGCCTGATGAACACGATCAGCGCTGCGGGCGGCGGGGTGCTCTACCTCCCGAAGGGCGACATCTGGATCGATGACTTCCTGATTCCGCGCAGCAACGTCGCGATCGTCGGCTCGGGCAAAGGCGTGACGCGGCTGATGTGCCTCAAGTCCGCGTTCTACGGCGAGCACACCGAAGCCGACCCACTGGTGAATTTCCACCTGCGGAGTTTCACGGCGACCGGTGAGCGTTTCGGCGACACTGTGACGTGGAAGGGGTACCACGACCAGTACCACATCCGCTGCTCCTGGGTTGATGTGGCTTTCGAGAACTGGGGCATGACGGGCCTCGGCCCGGACTACCTGCAGGAGTGCCTGTTCCTCAACTGTGACACGTTCAACACCGGCCGCGCGAACAACGGCACGCAGCCCTCCGGCAACGGAATCGGCATCGCGACCGGTGGTTTCGGCGGCAAGACCGAGAACTTCACCATGGTCGGATGTCACGTCCGCCAGGCGAAGCGGTTCGGCATCATGATCGAGGGTGGCCCCAAGAATGGCGGCGGCAAGGAACTCGCCTCCGCGATGATCATCGGCAACTCTGCCGGCGGTTGCGGGAATGCCGGATTCCTGCTCGGCGGTTCTCGCCACACGATCTATGCGAACAACTACGCGTACGACAATGTCGGCGACGGCATCCTGTTCGGTACGGGCACGATCACACAGTCGACGCCGTCGTGGCGGTCGATCGTCACAGGCAACGCGTGCCACAACAACGGCGGCGCTGGCATCGCATACGACACCCGAGAGCACGCACTCTTCGGCCCGGGCGCGATCATCTCGAACAACGTCTGCACGCAGAACGCGGGCGGCGGTATCGCGATCCGTCTCGGCCTGTCTGACTGCGACTCGATCCAGATCATCGGGAACTTCCTCGAGTCGAACACGTTCGCGGGCGTTCTGCTCGAGTTGGGCACGCGCACGTTCCTCGCCGGGATGATCGCAGACAACACGTTCCGCAACAACTGGGCAGCCGCAGCCGCCGGCGAGGACGGTCAGCTCGTCGTCCGTGGAGGGACGGTGAGTGGCACGAAGATCAGCGGCAACCTGTTCCGGCACAACTCGGCGGCGCGCACGTCCGTGCGGGCGGGCACCGCGGCGCTTCCGACGACACTCGTGGGAACTCTGGTGTCCGACAACCACTCGCCGACGAACCCGCTGCTCACGACCGGCAATGCAACCATCGCGCCCGGAGATCTCGTGGTGCGTGGAAACACGGGCTACGCGAACGTGGGCACCGCGCAGGTCACGGTCGGGGCGTCACCGTGGGTGTACACGGCGGGGCACCAGCCCGAGACTCTGTACCTTCGTGGTGGGACGATCACCAGCGTCGTCAAGGGCGGGCAGACGATCCTCTCGGGCGGCGTCGCGGCGATCCCGCTGCTCCCCGGACAGACCGCCACCGTCACCTACACGGCCGCGCCCCTCGCCGCCGTCGACCGCATCCAGTGAGGAGCGCTTTCATGGACACAGCCCTTGATGAGACGTGCGGTCGCCAGTGGGGCGCTCCGGTCAAGGACGCTCCACAGTTCCGAGAGCACGTGTGCTCGCGCGCCGCAGGGCACGCCGAACCGTGCGCGTGTGACGGGTGCGGGGAATGACCAACTCGGAGACGTTCGTTGGCATGACAGAATCCCGGTGGCGAGAGGCCGGGCAAGAAGCGGAGTTCGGTACGGCTGCTTTGTGGGCATACCTCTGGGAGATTGCCGAGGCCTATAAGATCCCATTCCCGAGAGAGGGGGAGCGCGGCGCCGATATTCACCAGTTCCTCGTGGACATCCGGGAGGCGTTCGTTCGGGCGGGGTGGGTACCGCCCGAACGTCCTACCGACATGGACTGGTCGACCAGGTTCCAGGAAAAGGTGCAGAGCCTTCGAGAGCTTCGCGCAGAGGCGTGGGACCTCGGTGACCGGGCCGACTACGAAAAGACGATGGGACGGCTGTCTAGAGACGCCGGGAACCCGTATCGCGAATGAAATAGACCCCCTCATCTAGCCTTCGGGCCGGGTGAGGGGGTCTTTCTGCGTTCAGCGTGTGGGGAGAACTGCGGCGACAGCTTGCTCTTCCTTCCGCGCACGGATCGCGAGGACGAGGAGTGCGATCAGCAACCACAGGACGGTGCCCGTGCGGTTCGCTGTGAAGGGCGAGAAGCCCGCGGCGCCGGCAACGGTGATGACCGTGAGGGTGAAAGCGAACATACGCTCGTGGCCGCTCAGCTTCGGAATGATGGTGAGCATGCCGATGATGATGGCCGCGTACATGGCGAGGCCGAGAACACCACCGGTGACGAGCGACTCAACGATCGCGGAGTCGTACGGCACCTGCCAGCCGCCAGCGCCGACGCCGACGATGGGGCTGCTTTCGAGCGCGTGCCCGATTACACGGGAGACCTGGGACTCGTCCTCGTATCGGCCAGCGCTATAGAACGCGAGGAAGTCGCCGTCCTGCACGGCGAACAGCCGGCCAAGGTAGTTCGCGCCGGACCATTGATCGATGATCCCGGATTGTAGGACGGCGAGGGCTGCGAGTCCGAGACCGAAGAACGTGAAGATCTTCTTCCCGCCGCGCTGCGACCAGAACCAGTAGATCAGGATCGCTGGGATGCCGCCGAGGATGAACACCTTCGACACACTGATCAGCCCACCGAGGGTGATGACGGACACGAGAAGCATCAGCAGTACCGGGCGATGGTGCCATGCGTAGATCGCGGCAATACCGCCGATGCCGTGCATGAGGCCTGCCTCAACGGGTTGGTTGAAGATGCCTCCGAATCGACCAAGCGCGGCCGCGTTCTCGGCGGTCGACCCGGTCTCGGCTGCTGACGTCCAGAAGGAGCTGAGGATCGGGGCTAGGTCAATGCGGGTTGCGACGATCGCGAGGACACCGTTCACCGCGATTGCGATCGAGAGAACCTTCGTCACCATCGTCAGAACGGTCGCTGCGTCGGCGGCAGCCACTGTCGACCAGATGAGAAGCATGACGGCGATCGGTGCGAGGAGGTTGTCGTATCCGCCGAGGAGACTTCCCGCGTTGTATGGTGCCAGCGTCGGCGTGGGGACGATGACGGCGATCGTCGCGAACAGGACGTAGAGCAACCAGGGGAGCAGGAAACGCACCCCGCCGCTCACGTGCAGCTTCATGAACGTGAACGGGAACACGACGAGCAACAGCCCGTACACGGCGACCTGCTCGGTGCGGATCTGCCCCGCGAGGTACGGGCCGAACGTGGACAGCACGAGGAGGATTGGAACCCACTTCGCGCGCTTCGACATCACGGGAGCCGCGGTGAGCGTGCTCGGAGCTGCGATCGTGGTCATCGCTTGAGTATCTCGGCGCGTCGATCAGGCGACAGCAGCGTCCACAGACGGACAACACCGAAGATCACAAAGCCAGGACCGATGACCCATGCGAACCAGTGCGGGATGAACGCCATCACGATGATCCCGAGGGCGATGAACGCGAAGCGCTCAATGATGTCGATGTAATCCACCCGTCCACCATAGACGAGCGTCCCACTCCCTATTAAGGATCGTCGTCGATCAGCTCGACGGCATTCCCCCACAACCAGCAGCGGAACGTCTGCTGCTCGGCTCGGAACTCGATGCCGGCGGCGAGGGGAGTGGAGCGCATCAGCTTCGCGTCGACCCGGACGGACTCGGGGCCGAACCGCACCCACGCGCGCACGCGCTTCGGCTGCGGGTAGATCGTGACCGGCTGCTCGCGGACATCGAGCTCGCGGTCGGTGAGGGTCTGCAGCGGGCCGTGCTTCGCCGCGGCGAGGATCGCCTGATGCTGGGAGTGCATGTCGCGGTACGCGCTGAGTCGTTCTCCTGGGGTCCCCAAAGCCGGCAGTTTCCTTCCTCCGGCCGAGAGGTTCGATTGTACGTCGATGCGTCCGACATCCATTGTTTAGTCATGGTTTTGAAGACGTACCAACCTGTACATGGTTGTACCGACTCCGCGGAATCATGCGGACGGTGCACGCAAGTACACCCATGAACAGCACATCCTTCAAACGGGGGTTGCAGGTTCAAGTCCTGTAGTCGGCACCGTCCTGTGAACACTGTCCTGAGCAATCTCCTGAGCGTCCCTGCAACACACCGTCACAGGGGAATGCCGCTCGCCGTGAGGTCGTTGTCGAGAGCATGACTCGTATCGGAACCAGTGACCTCAACGTCCTCCCGCTCTCGCTCGGCGGCAACGTGTTCGGCTGGACGGCCGACCGCGACGCCTCGTTCGCCGTGCTCGACGCCTTCACAGCCGGCGGTGGTGACTTCATCGACACCGCAGACTCCTACAGCGCCTGGGTCCCCGGCAACTCGGGTGGTGAGAGTGAGACGATCATCGGCGAATGGCTTGCCTCGCGCAAGCCGCAGAACGTGGTGGTCGCCACCAAGGTCAGCCAGCACCCGGACTTCAAGGGTCTGGCCGCCGCGAACGTCCGCAGGGCGGCCGAGGCATCGCTCGCCCGGCTGGGCGTCGACACGATCGACCTCTACTACGCGCACTTCGACGACGAGACTGTCCCCCTCGAGGAGACCGTCGGTGCCTTCGGGCAGCTCGTCACCGACGGACTCGTGAAGAACATCGCCGTCTCGAACTACACCGGCGATCGCATCCGCGAGTGGATCGAGATCGCGAAGCGCACGGGTGTCGCCCTGCCGGTCGCCGTGCAGCCCCATTACAACCTCGTGCACCGCAACGAGGTCGAGGAGACGATCATCCCGGTCGCCGAGGAGTTCGGACTCGGACTCGTGCCGTACTACTCGCTCGCGAGTGGATTCCTGACCGGCAAGTACCGGTCGACGGATGCAGCGGGTCAGGAGTCGCCGCGCGCGCAGGGCGCAGCCAAGTACGCCACTGATGCCGGACTGCGCATCATCGATGCCCTCGAGGAGATCGGCGAGGCGCACGGTGCATCCATCGCCGCGACGTCGCTTGCGTGGCTCCGCGCGCAGCCGACCGTCGTCGCCCCGATCGCGAGCGCGCGTACCGTCGAGCAGGTGCCGGATATGCTCGCCGGCGCACGACTCGAGCTCACCGCCGACGAGGTGCAGGCGCTGAATCGAGTCTCGGAGTGGACCCCAGCACAGGCGTGATTCACGTCTGACCTGTTGAGCCCGGTCGCGCCTCCGCGCGGCCGGGCTCAGTCATGTCGGCTTCCGCTCAATCCGTATCGGTCGCGTCGTCGCGCAGGTACGCGATGTGCGCCGCATGCCGGGTCAGATGGTTCGTCGACCGGCGCACGAAGAGCCAGGCCACCGAGAGCAGCGCGAACCAGATGGGCGTGACCAGCAGCGCGGTGAGCGTGTCCGGCTGCGTCGTGAGCGCCCACAGCACGAACACGAAGAACGCGAGCACCACGAACACCATGACCGTGCCGCCCGGCATCTTGAACGCCGAGCTGGCGGCCTTGTCCGGGCGGTTGCGCCGGTACGACAGGTAGCTGCACAGGAAGATCGTCCACACGAACATGAAGCACACGGCGGAGACCGTGGTGACCATGTCGAACGCGGTCCCGATGTCCTCTCCCGCGTAGAGCAGCACGATGCCCGAGAGCAGCAGGATGCACGACAGGAACAGCGCGTTCTGCGGCACCCGCCGCTTCGACAGCCGCGCGAACAGTCGAGGCGCGTCGCCGTCCTGCGCGAGGCCGAACACCATGCGCGAGGTGGAGTAGATGCCCGAGTTGGCGCTCGACATGGCCGAGGCCAGCACGACCAGGTTCACCACGGTCGCGGCGATCCCCAGACCGGCCAGCGCGAACATCGCGATGAACGGGCTCTCACCGGCGACGTACTCGGTCCACGGCGTCACGGCCATCAGGATGATCAGCGCGCCGACGTAGAAGAGCAGGATGCGGATCGGGATCGCGTTGATTGCCTTCGGCAGGTTGCGCTTCGGGTCCTTGGTCTCGGCAGCCGCAGTGCCGACCAGTTCGACGCCGACGAATGCGAACACCGCGATCTGGAACCCGGCGACGAAGCCCATGAACCCGTTCGGGAACATGCCGCCGTGGTCCCAGAGGTTCGCGAAGCTCGCGGTGCCGGCATCGTGCTGGAACCCGGTGAAGATCATCACGAGACCGGTGATGATGAGCGCGACGATCGCGATGATCTTGATCAGCGCGAACCAGAACTCCATCTCGCCGAAGGCCGCCACGGTCGGGAGGTTCAGCGCGAGCAGGATCACGATGACCGCGAGGCCGGGGATCCACAGCGGGATGCCGGGGATCAGCGCATCCGTGTACCCGGCGATCGCGATCACATCGGCGACCCCGGTGACCACCCAGCAGAACCAGTAGGTCCAGCCGGTGAAGAATCCGGCCCATGGCCCGAGCAGGTCGCTCGCGAAGTCGCTGAAGGACTTGTACTTCAGGTTCGACAGCAGCAGCTCGCCCATCGCCCGCATGACGAAGAAGAGCATGAATCCGATGATCATGTAGACGAAGATCACGGATGGGCCGGCGACCGAGATGGTCTTGCCGCTGCCCATGAACAGCCCGGTGCCGATGGCTCCGCCGATCGCCAGCAGCTGGATGTGGCGATTGCTGAGCGCCCGGCGCAGGTGCTGCTCGTCGCCCCCGATGGTGCGATCGTCGGCCGTGGTCCGGCGTTCCTGGTCGTTGCTCGTCACGGTGGCCCCCTCGGTCATTGCACGTGCTGATGCAGGCTAGTCGAACCTGACGCAGCTGCACGAACCCAGGACCGTGGGTCGGGAACCTCGAATCCCGTCAGCCGTCGAGCGGCAGCGGACCGTCATCGACGAGGCCCAGTCGGTGCGCGAGGATCACGGCATGGATGCGGTCACGCGCGCCGAGCTTGGCCAGGACGCGGCCGACGTGCGTCTTCACGGTCGACTCGCTGACGTACAGGGACTGCGCGATCTCGGCGTTCGTGAGGCCCCTGGCGATCGCGAGGAACACGTCGCGCTCGCGGTCCGTGAGGTCGGCCGTCGCATCGGGCACAGGGGCCGTGGTGTCGGCGGGCAGCAACGGGGTGACCTGCTCGAGCAGCATCCGGGTGATCCGGGGCGACAGTGCCGCGTCGCCCCGATGCACCGACCGCAGCGCAGCGATCATCTCGTCGCGCTGCACGTCCTTCAACAGGAAGCCGCTGGCGCCGGCGCGGATGGCGCCGAACGCGTACTCGTCGAGATCGAAGGTCGTCAGCACGAGGACCCGGGTCTCCGGATGCTGCCGCACGATGGCCGCGGTGGCCGCGATGCCGTCGAGCCCCGGCATCCGGACGTCCATGAGGACCAGGTCTGGGCGCAGCTCGGATGCCTGGGCGATGGCCTCGTGTCCGTCGCCTGCCTCTCCGACGACGACGATGTCGGCCTCAGCCTCCAGCACGAGACGGAATCCGACGCGGATGAGCTGCTGGTCGTCGACGAGCAGGACTCGGATCGGTTCGGTCATGACGCTTCCTCGATTCGGGTCTGAGCGGTCGGGAGCTCTGCGGACAGCATCCATCGCCCCTCGCCTGCCGGGCCGTACTGGATGCTTCCCTGCGCATGCGCGATCCGCTCGGCGAGTCCGCGCAGACCGAAACCGGGGGCGTCGACGGCGGCCACCGTGCCGTCGTTCACGACCTCGACGCGCACCGACTCAGGCTCGTGGATGATCCGCACGGCGATGGCGGTCGCAGCCGGCGCATGGCGCATCGCGTTCGTGACGCCCTCCCGCACGATCCTCGACACGGCGTGCTCGATCGAGACCGGCAGCTCGCCTGCGCCGGTGACCGCGAGCGTCACCGGATAGCCGGCTCGCTGCGCGCTCGACACGGACTCGTGCGGCGAGGATGCAGCGATCGGTGCGAGGGGCGCCGAGTCGTCGGTCGAGCGCAGCACACCGAGCATCGATCGCATCTCGGTGAGGGCGGCGCGGGCGGTGGACGCGCTGGCGGTCGAAGCGGCGCGCGCCTGCTCGGGGTCGGCGGTGGCGGCTGCTCCCTCGGAGAGGGCGACGATCACGGTGAGCGAGTGCGAGACGATGTCGTGCATCTCCCTCGCGATGCGCGCCCGCTCGGCGGCTGCGGCGAGCTGCGCCTGCTGGTCGCGTTCGACGAGGAGCTGCCGTGAACGGTCGATCACCGCAGCGATGTACCGCTTGCGTCCGCCGACGTTCACGCCGATGAGCGTGCCGATCAGACCGAGGACGAGGGCGCTGACGACCGAGTTGAGGGCGATCTGCAGATCGATCACACGGGTCACGGTGAGCAGCCCGGCGAATGCCGAAAGCACCGCGAGGGCGATCGCGTAGCTCTTCCAGGCCAGGGACGTCGAGCGGTAGACCGCGAGGGCATAGCAGGTCACCAGGATGATCGGCGTGCCCACCGGCAGGTTGATGAACAGGAAGAGTGCCTCGACCACGAACGAGGCGACGAAAGGCAGCAGCGGGATACGTCGTCGCCAGAGCAGTGCGACGCAGGTGCCGAGCACCGCAACCGGCAGCAGCGCCCCGAGCACTGGCGTGAGGGGAGGTGCGATATCGGGGTCGATGCGGGTCGCCGGGGTGAGGGAGAGGAGCAGGCAGACCAGTGCGATCAGCACATCCGCGATGCGGGGATGCCGGGCCCAGAAGCGCCGGAACACGCCGGGAGGACGCGGAAGCCGCAGCTCCTCGTCCTCACGGATCGAGTCGCTGCGGCTGCGCGTGGTTCTCACTCGGCCGACTCTACGCGTCGCGACTGCGCAGCACGGTCCAGGCGGCGAGGATGCCGCCGACCACCCATGCGCCGAGTGTCAGGTATGCGACCGGGCCCTCGAGGGCTGCGTTCTCGGGCAGGATCGCGCTCTGCGCCGCCGCGACGGGCAGGTAGTTGGCAGCATCCATGACCCACTTCCACGACTCGCCTGCGAACGAGAAGAAGTTCGTGACGATCGGCAGCACGAACAGCAGGCCGACGGTGGCGGCGATCGCGCCGGCTCCGGAGCGCAGGATGAAGCCGAAGGCGACGCCCAGCAGTGCGAAGACCGACATCGCGAGCGACGCCACGACGATCGGCAGGACGGATGCTGCGGGATCGGCCCAGTCGATGCTCTGATCGCGTCCTGCGACCACGGCGGAGACTGCGAGCGCTGCGGCGAAGAAGATCACCAGCGACGACACGAACAGGAAGAGTGCGAGCACGACGGACTTCGCCGCGAGCACCATGCCACGTGCCGGGACGGCGGCGAAGGTCGATCGGATCATGCCCGTCGAGTACTCGCCAGTGACGGAGATCGCGCCGATGATGCCGGCGAGCAGCATCGTGAACTGGATCGGCATCACCACGGCCTGGATCGGCTCGAAGCCCGGCGCGTCCACCGCCTGGGCGATCAGCACGGCGATGCCGACGGTGAGCACGGCGACGACCCCGATCGACCACCAGGTCGATCGCAGCGTGGAGAGCTTGATCCACTCGCCGCGGAGTGCGCGGACGAAGGTGAGCCGCTGCCCCGAAGCGGAGCCGGTGCGGGTGCGGGTGAGGGGAGCTGCCTGGGTGGTCATGAGATCTCCTTGGTCCGGTACTCGACGGAGTCGCCGGTCAGGGCGAGGTAGGCGTCTTCCAGCGATCCGGTGGTCGGGGTGAGTTCGTGCAGCGGGATGCCGCGCGCTGCTGCGAGGTCGCCGATGCGTGCAGCCGGCAGCCCGACGATGTCGAGCAGATCGGGCGCTGAGGTCACGATCTCGACGTCGGGTGCACCGACGGCAGCTGCGAGGTCGGCGGCGCGGGGTGTGCGAACTCGCACCGTGTTCCTGGTCCAGGCACGCACGAGTTCGTCGAGCGGGGCGTCGGCCAGCACCTGGCCACGGCCCATCACGATCACGTGGTCGGCGGTCTGCGCCATCTCGCTCATCAGGTGGCTGGAGAGCAGCACGGTGCGGCCTTCCGACGCCGCGTGCCGCACGAACTGGCGGACCCAGCGGACGCCCTCCGGGTCGAGGCCGTTCACCGGCTCGTCGAGGATCAGCGTGTGCGGGTCGCCCAGCAGTGCGGAGGCGATGCCCAGTCGCTGTCCCATGCCGAGCGAGAACTTGCCTGCGCGCTTGCGCGCCACCGAGCCGATGCCGGCGAGGTCGATGACCTCGTCGACGCGAGAGGCGGGGATGCCATGCGTGGCGGCCATCGCGCGCAGGTGGTTCCGCGCGGTGCGACCTGTGTGCACGGCTTTCGCGTCGAGCAGCACGCCGACTTCGGTGAGCGGGGCACGCAGCTTGCGGTATTCGTGGCCTCCCACGGTCGCGCGTCCTGACGTCGGCTTGTCGAGGCCGACGATCATGCGCATCGTGGTCGACTTGCCGGCGCCGTTCGGTCCGAGGAATCCGGTCACGGTTCCGGGCTGGATCGTGAACGACACGTCCTGGACGGCTGTCTTGTCTCCGAATCGCTTCGTGAGTCCCTCTGCTGTGATCATGTGCTCAACGCTACGGAGGGCAGTGGGGTCGCCACATCCTCCCTCGGTACCGTTCCCACCGAGCGCGGATCATCCTGCTGGCGGATGCCGCTGACCGGCTGGCCGAGATCAGACGGCCGGGCGCCCGAACGTCTCGGGGTCGACCGGTCGCTGCGCGCGGGGGAGCTTCTCGACGACCAGCAGGTACGACTCGGTCACCAGCTCGGTCACCAGGCCCTCTTCGAGCGATGCTCCGGGTTGCAGCGTGATCCAGTGCTTCTTGTTCATGTGGTACCCCGGGACGATGTCGGCGAACGTCTCGCGGAGCGCGACCGCGTCGTCCGGATGCGACTTCAGCGTCACGCGTCCGGTGCCGTCCAGCGGCAGCAGCAGGAAGACGCGGCCCTTGACCTTGTACACGTCCCATTCCGGGCCGAAGGGGTTCTCCAGCTCGGCACCAGGCAGCTCATCCGCACGAGCGGCCGCGGCCGTCGTGAGTGCTCGTGCATCCATGCGTCAGAACAGCCGGTCGGCGCGCTTGTCGTCGCCGCGCGGCTTCGCCCGCACGCGGTGGTCGAGGTCGGCAGCCGCGAGGAGCGCATCGTCGACCACCTCGCGCCCGGTGTCTGCCGTCAGCCACTCCTCGGCGAACGACGTCGGGATGAGCACCGGCATCCGATCATGTACGCCGGCGAGATGCTCCGGAGCCGGCCGCATCACGATCGAGTAGCAGGTGAACCAGGTGCCGTCGGCGGTCTTGCCGCGCTGTGTGACGGCTGCCATGCCGAACAGCGCGCCGTCGTCGACCAGGAACTCGTGCCACTGCCGAGACGGCTTCTGCATCTCGAACCAGCTCGTCGCCGGGACGATCGCTCGCGTCTTCGCACCACCAGGCTTGTCCTGCAGCCGCTCGGAGCGGGTGTTGATGGACGGGAACTTCGCGGGCTCGCCGCCGACGAGGAAGCCCCACCACGCGGGTTCCAGCACGGGGGAACCCTCGGGCTGCACGATCAGCGGATTCAGGTTGCGCAGGTTCTTGCCGGTCGGCCGCAGCGTCTCGCCGGCATTCTGCTCCGCCCACGTCCGCAGGCCGTCCAGCACCGCCTCGTCGGCGGCTTCCAGCAGCTCGGTATCGGTGAATCGGGGATCGAGTCCGTAGCTCGCGCACATGCCGCCAGGGTAGTCCCGGCCGCCGACATCGTGCTGGCGGGAAGGCCCTGACATCGGCTCGGGTAGGGTCGACAGGTGACCGAGACCCGCGTGCTTCCCGCCCCGGTCGCTCTCGGCGGAGCAGTCGCGATCGGCGTGATGACGGCGGTCCAGGCTCGTATCAACGGTGTGCTCGGCGTGCGTCTCGGTGACGGCATCGTCGCCGGGTTCGTCTCGTTCAGCGTCGGGCTGCTCGCCCTCGTCGTGGTGGTCGCCGCGCTCCCGTCCGGGCGCCGCGGCGTCGGACGACTGTGGAGCGGCGTGCGCACCCGCACCATCCCCGCATGGATGCTGCTGGGCGGCGCCTGCGGCGCCCTGACCGTCTCCACCCAGGGGCTCACGGCCGGTGTCCTCGGGGTCTCCCTCTTCACGGTCGGCGTGGTCGCGGGGCAGACGCTGCACGGCCTCGTGCTCGATCGGATCGGCTTCGGTCCTGCCGGTGTCGTGGCTGTCACGCCGGGTCGGGTGCTGGGCGGACTGCTCGCGCTCGCCGCGGTCGGCATCTCGCTCAGCGGCGATGTGCTCGCATCAGCGCCGTTGTGGATGCTGCTGCTGCCGTTCGCTGCCGGTGTCGGCATCGCATGGCAGGCCGCCACCAACGGTCGCCTCGCGAAGCGCGTGCAGTCGCCGATCATCGCGACCCTGATGAGCTTCATCGCTGGAACCGTCGTGCTCGCGCTCGCCGCGATGATCAGCGTCGCCGTCAAGGGTGCCCCCGAGGCGCTCCCAGCGGAGCCCTGGCTGTATCTCGGCGGATTCCTCGGATTCGCCTACATCCTGCTCGGGGCGTTCATCGTGGCACAGACCGGGGTGCTGCTGATGGGCCTCGGATCGGTGCTGGGGCAGCTCTCGGCCTCCGTCGTGATCGACCTGCTGTGGCCGACCGCAGCCGGGCCGGCGGCCTGGCAGATCGTCGGCATGGTGATCGTCGCCGTGGCATCCGTCGTGGTTGCGGTGCCCTGGCGCAGACGCCGCGCCTGAGGCTACTTCTTCTTGCTCTTCTTCGGCATCCGCGTCAGCAGTTTGCGTGCGTCGACAGCTCTGCGGCGCCCGGGCTTCTTGCCAGCGGGCTTCTTCCCGACGTAGAGCCAGCCGAGGAGCACCTCGTTCTTCTCCAGGCCATGGGCCTTGGCCACCGCCTTGGAGCGCGTGTAGTGACCGGTGCGCCACAGGACGCCCCACCCCGCCTCGTCGAGCAGCAGGCTGAGCGTGTGCGCGACGCCGGAGGCGACTGCCTCCTGCTCCCAGTGAGGCACCTTCTCGCTCTTGCGGAAGCTCGCGACGACCGCGATCAGCAGCGGTGCGCGCAGGGGCTTCGACGACGGTGACTTGTCGCCCTCCGCCTTCGCGATGGCGGCGCCGAGGGCCTCGCGATCGCTCCCGCGCAGCTCGATCAGCCGCCACGGCCGCAGCGAGGAGTGATCAGCCACGCGTCCGGCGGCCGCCACGTACGTCAGCAGTTCCTCTCGTGAGGGAGCCGTGTCGTCGACCTTCGACCAGGACTGCCTGGCGCGAACCGCGTCGAGCGCGCTCACGAGGCGTCAGGCGTGAAGTTGAGTGCGATCGAGTTCATGCAGTATCGGTCGCCGGTCGGCGTGCCGAATCCGTCGGGGAAGACATGCCCGAGGTGCGAGCCGCAGTTCGCGCAGCGGACCTCCGTGCGCACCATGCCGAGCGTCGTGTCCTCGATGAGCTGCACCGCTTCAGGCCGGATGGACTCGTAGAAGCTCGGCCAGCCGCAGCCGGAGTCGAACTTCGTGCCGCTCTTGAACAGCTCGGCACCGCAGGCGCCGCAGGTGTAGAGACCTGCGCGCCCTTCATCCAGCAGCTCGCCGGTCCAGGCCCGTTCGGTCGCCGCCTCACGCAGCACGGCGTACTGGTCGGCGCCGAGTTCCTGGCGCCATTCGTCTTCGGTCTTGTCCACGCTGTACGGCATGCATCCTCCTGAGTCCTTTCCATTGTCTCGCGTTCAGCGGGTGATGGCCGCAACAGATGAGAATGGAGGGATGAACGAGGCCGTGCAGGAGCGATACGCACGATTCGCGCGGCAGGAGGCCCCAGGCCGGAGTGCCCTGTACGGCGAATGGGCGGAGGGTGTCGCTGGGGATGCCGAGGTGCAGGACGTCCTCGCTCGCATCCCCGAGACGCGCAGGCAGCCGCCACTGGTGTTCGCGGTGACGAGACTGCTCGGAGTGCCGCTCGAGGGCTACGCGACGTGGCGGACCTTCGTGCTGGAGCACGCCGTTGCGGTGGTGGTCGAGTGCTGCGGCCGTTCGCTGCAGACCAACGAGCCGCTGCGTCTCGCGCCGCTGCTGCCGGTGCTGTCCGAGATCGAGGGACCGATCGCGCTGCTCGAGATCGGGGTATCCGGAGGCCTCTGTCTCTACCCCGATCGATACTCGTATCGGTTCAGCGGCGCGGACGGTGCGCTACGAGCCGCGCTCGACCCGGAGGACGGCACATCCTCCGTGGTGCTGGAGAGCATCGTGACCGGAGCGCTGCCGCCGCTGCGTCTGCCCGATGTCGTCTGGCGTGCGGGTATCGATCTCGCCCCGTTGGACGCGCGCGACGAACGGGATCGGCGCTGGCTGCGTGGTCTCGTGTGGCCGGGGGAGTCCGGGCGCGAGGAGCGGATCGACGCCGCCCTCGACATCGCAGCCGCCGATCCGCCGCACCTCGTGGCCGGTGATGCCCTCGACGAGCTGGCAGCGCTCGCCGCTGCGGCCCCGAGCGACGCGACGCTCGTGATCACGACGCCGGGCGTGCTCGTGCACATTCCTCGCGCCGACAGGATCGAGCTGGTCGATCGCATCCGGGCACTGCCGGCACGATGGGTCACGATCGATCCGCCGGCGTTGCTCGATGTGTGGCAGCCGGCGGTGGATGCAGCGAGCTGGCCTGGTTTCGTCGTCGCACTCGACGGGCAGGTGCGTGCTGCGGCCGATCCGCTCGGGCGATCGTGGGAGTGGCGCGCGGCCATCGCCGCCGACCCGTCATAATCTGAAGCCATGCTCGGAGACCTCACGGAACGCGATCGCGCGATCCTCTCGATGGAGACGGCATGGCCGCGCCACAGCGGCGCGAAGGAAGAGGTCATCCGCGCGCAGCTCGGCATGAGTGCGGCACGCTACTACCAGCTGCTCGGCCGTCTGATCGAGTCGGAGTCGGCGCTCGAGTACGACCCGATGCTGGTGCGCCGGCTGCGCAGGATCCGGGACTCCCGGGCATACACGCGCAGCGCGCGCACCCCCGGCTTCGTCGGCTGAGCCGGTCAGGAGCGCGCGACCGGCCGAGCGCTCTTCGCGGTCTGCCAGGAGTGTGCCGCTAGCATCGAGGGGTGTCCAAGCCCTCCCGTGATCGATTCGACGACGTCCCCCGCACTTCAGGCCGAGTCGGAGCACACCGTGCAGAGGCTCCTGGGATGAACGGCTGGGTCGTCCTCCTGTGGTCGTTCGTCGCCGCCCTCGTGCTCATCATCGCCGGAATCTTCGGCTCGCTCGTGGTGATGGGGCGCATCACGCTGTTCCCTGAAGCTGTCCCGACGTCCGCGCCGACGCCGGTGGAGACCGGAGTGGTGGATCCCGCGTTCTCGGTGCTGATCCTCAATGCGACGCCTGACGGCGGTCTCGACGAGACGATGCGAGATCTCCTCATCAACAACGGCTGGGCCGCCGACACGGTGTTCGCGAGCGACAGCGAGAGCGCCGACTTCGCCACGACGACGGTCTATTACGTGCAGGATGACGACGAGCTCGCGGCGATCGGTCTGGCCAATCTGATCGGCGGCGCCGATGTGCAGCAGAGCGACTTCTACGCGCAGATGAACGAGTCCGAGGCGGAGCAGCTCGTCGTGGTGATCGGCCTCGATCGGTCATCGACCACCACCGAAGCGCCGGAAGACGCACCGGCCTCCTGATCGGCGTCGCCGTGCGTCTGCCGCGGCTTGCACTCGGAGGGGTCGAGTGCCAGAATGGCGTTAGCACTCTCACACTCTGAGTGCTAAACCCAACGTCTACGTCCAGGAGGGACGAAAAAACTCATGGCAAAGATCATTGCTTTCGATGAGGAGGCCCGCCGCGGCCTCGAGCGCGGCCTGAACATCCTCGCCGACGCGGTCAAGGTGACCCTCGGCCCGCGTGGCCGCAACGTCGTGCTCGAGAAGAAGTGGGGCGCCCCCACGATCACGAACGACGGTGTGTCCATCGCCAAGGAGATCGAGCTCGACGACCCGTACGAGAAGATCGGTGCGGAGCTCGTCAAGGAGGTCGCCAAGAAGACCGACGACGTCGCCGGTGACGGCACCACGACCGCAACGGTCCTGGCTCAGGCGCTCGTCCGCGAAGGCCTGCGCAACGTCGCAGCCGGCGCCGACCCGATCTCGCTGAAGCGCGGCATCGAGAAGGCCGTCGCTGCCATCACCGAGGAGCTCCTGTCGAGCGCCAAGGAGATCGACTCCAAGGAGCAGATCGCAGCGACCGCTTCCATCTCCGCCGCTGACCCCGCGATCGGCGAGCTCATCGCAGAGGCGATCGACAAGGTCGGCAAGGAGGGTGTGGTCACCGTCGAGGAGTCCCAGACCTTCGGCACCGAGCTCGAGCTCACCGAGGGCATGCGTTTCGACAAGGGTTACCTGAACCCGTACTTCGTCACCGACCCCGACCGCCAGGAAGCCGTCTTCGAGGACGCGTACATCCTGATCGCGAACCAGAAGATCTCCAACATCAAGGACCTTCTGCCCATCGTCGACAAGGTGATCCAGGACGGCAAGGAGCTCGTCATCATCGCCGAGGACGTCGAGGGCGAGGCTCTCGCGACGCTCGTGCTCAACAAGCTCAAGGGCATCTTCAAGTCGGTCGCCGTCAAGGCTCCCGGCTTCGGCGACCGCCGCAAGGCGCAGCTGCAGGACATCGCGATCCTCACCGGTGGTCAGGTCATCACCGAAGAGGTCGGCCTCAAGCTCGAGAACGCCACGCTCGACCTGCTGGGTCGTGCGCGCAAGGTCATCGTCACCAAGGACGAGACCACGATCGTCGAGGGCGCAGGCGAGGCCGACCAGATCGATGGTCGCGTCACGCAGATCCGTCGCGAGATCGAGAACACCGACAGCGACTACGACCGCGAGAAGCTGCAGGAGCGCCTGGCGAAGCTCGCCGGTGGCGTCGCCGTCATCAAGGCGGGTGCCGCGACCGAGGTCGAGCTCAAGGAGCGCAAGCACCGCATCGAGGACGCCGTCCGCAACGCGAAGGCAGCTGTTGAAGAGGGCATCGTCCCCGGTGGTGGCGTCGCGCTCATCCAGTCGGGCACGAAGGCTCTCGACGCCCTCACCCTCACGGGCGACGAGGCGACCGGCGCGAACATCGTCCGCGTCGCAATCGAGGCTCCGCTCAAGCAGATCGCGCTGAACGCCGGTCTCGAGCCGGGTGTCGTCGCGAACAAGGTCTCCGAGCTTCCCTCGGGCCAGGGCCTGAACGCAGCCACGGGCGAGTACGTCGACATGTTCGCCGCAGGCATCATCGACCCGGCGAAGGTGACCCGATCGGCACTGCAGAACGCAGCCTCGATCGCGGCCCTCTTCCTCACGACCGAGGTCGTCGTCGCCGACAAGCCCGAGAAGGCTGCGGCACCGATGGGTGACCCGTCTGGTGGCATGGACTTCTGATCCTCCCGGATCAGGGACCCAGATCCCGCTGAACACAGAGACGCCCCGACTCCGGTCGGGGCGTTTCTGCGTTCAGCCCAGGCGCCGACGGCGCGAGGGTGTGCGCTCAGCGGAAGAGGCTCGCGGAGTACTGGTCGGCATCCGCGTACTGGGTCGCGGCGGACCCGAGGGAACCGCCGATCGATTCGAGCGCCTGTTCGATGTGCAGCTGCGCGCCGCGCCACTCCTCTGCGCAGGTCTGGAACGCATTCGATGCGGTACCGACCCACGAGGACTGCAGCTGTGAGAGCTGGGCCATCAGGGTCGCTGACTCGCCTCGCATTCGCTCCATGGTGGAGCGGGCGGCGCCGTGAGCGGCCAGGACGGCCTCGGTGTCGACGGTGAAGACAGACATGGGAAACTCCTTCTCGGTTGGAGCTTCGACGCTATGCGCGCCGCGTCCCCGAGAAGCCGCACCACGTCCGCTGCGCTCACCCGCTGTGCGCAACACCGGCGCAGCATCCCCTGTGCGGGAGAGGTGCTCGGTCAGAGCTCCAGGCGCTCGATGGGCTGCGTGTCCTCGAGCAGGTGCTCAGGCGTCGCGCGCGATGGCGCGAGTGGCAGGGTGACCGTGAAGGTCGCGCCACCGCCGGGTGTCTCCGAGACGGACACGCTGCCGTGCAGCGCCTTCATGATCGACGCCACGATCGCGAGCCCGAGACCCGAGCCGCCGGTCTCTCTGGCGCGCGAGGTGTCAGCACGCCAGAAGCGTTCGAAGATCTGCTCGCGGATCTGCGGAGGGATGCCTTCGCCGTGGTCCACGATCGCGATGCTCCCGGTGCCCCGCACGCGGTCGGAGTCGACGACGATCTCGATCGCGCCGTCCTCTGGCGAGAAGCGCCGAGCGTTGCCGAGCAGGTTGGTCACGACCTGGCGCACCTTGTTCTCCTCGCCCAGGACGATCGGAGGGGTGCGCACGGGGGTGTCCGCCGTCTCGGAGAAGTCGATCGCCGGTGGCTGCTCGGAGGCCTGGCGCGTGCGCCGACGCAGCCGTCCCAGTGTCCCGCGGCTGAGGCCTCGCGGCATCGGTGCCTCGACGGTCTGCTTCGGGATGCTGCGGGTGGGCGCGGTGACCGATTCGTTCGTCAGGTCGATCACGGTGACGGTGCGCCCCGGAGCGGCAGCGCGGAGGTCGAGTGCGGCATCCCTGGCGATCGGCCTGAGGTCGAGCGAGACGATCTCCGGCTCGCGCTCCTCGTCAAGTCGCGCAAGGGCGAGCAGATCCTCCACCAGCACGCCCATGCGGATGGCCTCCTTCTCGATGCGCTCCATCGCGCGCGCGGTGTCCTCCTCGCCCTTGATCGCGCCCATCCGGTAGAGCTCGGCGTAGCCGCGCACGCTCACCAAGGGGGTGCGCAACTCGTGGCTCGCGTCGCCGATGAAGCGCCGCATGTGCGAGACAGTGCGATCACGCTGCGCGAGGGACCCGTCGACCCGATCGAGCATCGTGTTGATTGCCGTGTTCAGGCGGCCGACCTCGGTCGTCGGTTCGAGGTCGGTGAGTCGCTGACTGAAGTCTCCGGCGGCGATCGCCATCGCCGTCGACTCGACCTGGCCGAGGCGTCGGAACGTCAGGGTGACCAGCCCGCGGGTCAGGAGCGCCGCGATGAAGATCGTGATGAAGGCGATCGTGATGTAGATGCTGAAGTACTGGCTGATCACGCGGTCCGCGGCGGCGACCGGGAGTGCGACGACCTGGATCTGCAGTGCGCCGCCGTCAGCGGTCACCGTGGCGACCGCCGCGCGGAAGACCTTGCCGTCGGCACCGAAGATGTCGAACACCTTGTCCTCGTTCGCCTGTGCCCGCTGCAGCGAGAACTCCGACTCGAAGACGGGCGGTGATGCGGTCGTGCTCCCCGCTGTCGCGAGCAGCGCGCCCTCGGCGTTGTATATCGCGAAGAAGAAGTCCCTCGGCTGTTCGTCCTTGGGCGTGTACACGGTCGCGCCGTCCGCGGTCGTGACATCGAGGTACCGGTTCACGAGGTCGCTCGAGACGACGGCGGGCAGCTGTCCGTCGATGTTGGCGACGAGCGCTGACCGCAGCAGCGGCACCGTGCCGATGCCGGCGATGAGCAGCCCCAGGGCGAGCAGTGCGACCGTGACTCCGGTCACCTTCGCGCGGAGGCTGATCCGCCGCCACCAGCTGGTGACCGCATCGGGCTTGTGCGCCATGCGGTCCTCCAGGGTTCGGCGTCGTGCGGTGGGGCGGGCGTTAGGCCGACTTGCCGACCTTGAGCATGTACCCGAATCCGCGCTTGGTCTGGATCAGGGATTCCTCGGTGTGCGGATCGATCTTGCGGCGCAGGTAGGAGATGTAGCTCTCGACGATGCCCGCATCGCCGTTGAAGTCGTACTCCCAGACGTGGTCGAGGATCTGCGCTTTCGACAGCACGCGGTTGGGGTTGAGCATCAGGTAGCGCAGCAGCTTGAACTCGGTCGGGCTGAGCTCGATCTGCTCCTTGCCCACGTGCACATCGTGCGTGTCCTGGTCCATCGCGAGCTCGCCGGCGCGGATGACCGACTCCTCGTCGGCCTGCATCGTGCGGCGGAGGATAGCCTGTGCGCGGGCGACGATCTCGTCGAGGCTGAACGGCTTCGTGACGTAGTCGTCACCACCGGCGTTGAGGCCCTCGATCTTGTCGTCGGTGCCGTCCTTCGCGGTGAGGAAGAGGATCGGTGCCGTGAATCCGGCGCCGCGGAGGCGCTTGGTGACACTGAATCCGTTCATGTCGGGCAGCATCACGTCGAGGATGATGAGGTCGGGCTCCTCCTCGAGCACGGCGGAGATGGTGGCGGCGCCGTTGGCGACCGTCTTCACCTGGAACCCCGCGAAGCTGAGACCGGTGGAGAGCAGGTCACGGATGTTCGGCTCGTCGTCGACGACCAGGATGCGCGCAGCTGTCATGACCCCATTATGGTGACTCCACCCATGATGATGCTGACATCGCTCGGAATGGCGCGGTCTCTGTCATCGGTTCGCCCCTCGCTCACAGGCGATTCCGCCAGGATCGAAGCATGAGCTCGAACGAGGACGACATCGCCGCCCCCGCATCCGCGACCGCTGAGAGCGGCGCACACGTCGAGGAATTCGCCTACCACCGCCTTGCCCGGCTGCGGCCGCGCTACCGCTGGTGGCGGATGCTCCTCACCGGGCTCCTCGGCATCGCGTTCTACCTGGTGATCCTTCTGCTCCTGGTGGTGCCGCTCGGCATCGCCTCGGTGCTGATCCCCTCCTGGGGTGCAGAGCTGCAGGTGCTGCTGACGACCATGCAGTACTTCGATCTCGACCGCCCATGGCTCCTCGCGGCACTGGTGCTTCCGCTGATCCTGATGATCCCTGCGCTGCTGGCCGCGTCCCGGATCGTGGAGGGGCGAGGCATCGGGCTCCTGTCGTCGGTGACCGGACGCCTGCGCATGGGCTGGCTCGGGAAGAGTCTCGGGCTCGCGCTCGCGGTCTTCGTCGTGTACTTCGCCGTGCTGCTGGGTCTGTCGGCAGCCACGGGCGACGCCATCGTCGCGGACTTCGCGCACCCGGGGCTGTGGGTCATGGTCGCGTTGGTGCTCGTGCTGATCCCGTTCCAGGCCGCCGCCGAGGAGTACGTGTTCCGCGGGTATCTCATGCAGCTGGTCGGCGGGTGGCTCCGGCATCCGGCGTTCGCGATCCTGCTTCCGGTGCCGCTGTTCGTGCTCGGCCACGGCTACGACGTCTGGGGAGCGGCGAGCGTCGGCGTCTTCGCGATCGTGGCGGCTTGGCTGACCTGGCGCACCGGTGGCCTGGAGGCCGCGATCTCGCTGCACATCGTGAACAACGTGCTGATCTTCCTGCTCGGCTCGGTCGCCCTGGTCGACGCGAACGCCACCTCCGGCGCACCGATCGACCTGCTCGCCTCGACGGCCGCGATGGTGGTCTATGCCCTGCTCGCCGATCGCTGGGCGACGCGACTCGGCATCGTGCGCAGGAGGGCTGTGACGGCGCTCCCGACGGCGGGCACCCATACGCTGCCTGCGGTGCTGCGCGGCTGAACGCCTCGCAGCACCGCCCGCGTCAGGCTGCTTCGAGGTCGTCCGCGTCGAGGATCGTGTAGCTGTATCCCTGCTCGGCGAGGAAGCGCTGACGGTTCTGGGCGTAGTCCTGATCGATCGTGTCGCGAGCGATGAGCGTGTAGAAGCTCGCGGTGTGGCCCGACTCCTTCGGACGGAGCAGGCGGCCGAGGCGCTGAGCCTCCTCCTGGCGTGATCCGAACGAACCGGACACCTGGATCGCGACCGATGCCTCCGGCAGGTCGATCGAGAAGTTCGCGACCTTCGACACGACGAGCAGCTCGATCTCGCCCTCGCGGAACTGGCGGTACAGCTCCTCGCGCTCATCGATCGGGGTGGCGCCGGTGATCTGCGGCGCGTGCAGCGCCTCCGACAATGTCTCGAGCTGGTCGAGGTACTGCCCGATCACGAGGATGCGCTCGCCGGGGTGCTTGGCGATCAGCTCCTTCACGGTGTCGACCTTCGCCGGGGCGGATGCCGCGAGCCGGTAGCGCTCGTCATCCGTCGCGGCCGCGTACTCCAGCCGGTCCTCCGGCGGCAGATCGACACGCACCTCGTAGCAGGCGGCGGGGGAGATGAAGCCCTGCGCCTCGATCTGCTTCCAGGGTGCATCGAACCGCTTCGGGCCGATGAGGCTGAAGACGTCGCCTTCCCTGCCATCCTCGCGGACGAGCGTGGCGGTCAGACCGATGCGGCGGCGGGCCTGCAGATCGGCGGTCAGCTTGAAGACCGGAGCAGGCAGGAGGTGCACCTCGTCGTACACGATGAGCCCCCAATCGAGGGCGTCGAGCAGTGCGAGGTGGGCGTATTCGCCTTTCCGCTTGGCGGTGAGGATCTGGTAGGTCGCGATCGTGACCGGCTTGACCTCCTTCGCCTGACCCGAGTACTCGCCGATCCCCTCCGGCGTCAGGCTGGTGCGCTTGAGCAGCTCGTCGCGCCACTGCCGTGCAGACACCGTGTTCGTGACGAGGATCAGCGTCGTGGTCTTGGTCGCGGCCATGGCGCCGGCGCCCACGATCGTCTTCCCCGCGCCGCAGGGGAGCACCACGACGCCGGAGCCGTCCTTCGAGAACGCGTCGACGGCATCCTGCTGGTACGGACGGATGTGCCAGCCGTCCTGCTCCGACAGCGTGATCTCGTGCGGCGTGCCTGGGGTGTAGCCGGCCAGGTCCTCAGCGGGCCAGCCGATCTTCAGCAGCTCCTGCTTGATCTGGCCTCTCGCCCACGCATCGACGACGAACGTGTCAGGGGAGGGGTGGCCGATCAGCAGCGGCTGGATGCGCTTGTTGTTCGCAACCTGGGCGAGCACCGCAGGGTCGGAGGACCGCAGGATCAGGGTGCCCTCGTCGTCGCGCTCGATGACCAGGCGGCCGTAGCGGTCGACGGTCTCGCGCAGGTCGACAGCGACGGATGGCGGGACCGGGAAACGCGACCAGCGGTCGAGGGTGCCGAGCATGTCGTCGGCAGTGTGGCCCGCTGCACGCGCGTTCCACAACCCCAGACGGGTGATCCGGTAGGTGTGGATGTGCTCGGGGGCTCGCTCCAGCTCGGCGAAGATCGCCAGCTCGTGGCGGGCGCCCTCCGCATCGGAGTGGGCGACCTCGAGCAGTACGGTTCGATCGCTCTGGACGATCAGCGGTCCATCAGACATAGCTGTCCAGTTTACCGGGCGCTGCGCGACACGGCGCTACGACGGGACGATCGTGGCGGAGCGGATGCTGGAGACGGGCATCGTGCGTTCGACGTCGGCTGCTCGATCCCGACCGCGCAGGCGTCCGCCGCCGAGCCCCGTCGCCTCGAGCAGCAGTTCGCGGGTCGAGCCGTCCGGCATTCCGACGGTGACCTGCAGCACTGCCTTGGCGCGCACAGCGGCCTCGAGCTCGCGGTCGAGCCAGGCGGCGTCGGCGTCGGGTCCTTGCTGGGCGCGCAGCCGCGCGATCAGCGGCGCGAGCTCCGCTTCGGGCGAGGCGATCAGCACGGGCTCGGGTACCGGGTGCCGTTCGCCGACGAGCGTGCCGCCGTCCGGCCCGACGAGGGTAGCCGGGTACCTGGCGTCCGCCAGCGCCCAGAAGACCGTGTCGCGGCCCACCCGCGTCGTCAGCGAGTCGACGTGCTTGGTCAGCGCGAGGGGTCGCAGCGTCTGATCGACCGACATGGCCTCGATCAGGTGCTGATCGGTGCTCTCGATGCGCGTGCGTCCTGTCTCATCGTCCGTCGAGACGCGCACCAGGCCGTGTCGCTGCGCTGCCTGCGAGACGAGGTAGCTCAGCGGCTGGGGGATGCCGGTGAGCGAGAGACCGGTGAGGAACTCGAGGATCGACTCGGCGGTCTCACCGCCGGCGAAGGCGCGGGTGACGGACTCGGTCGTGAACCGATAGGACGACGCCTGCGCTGCGGACTCGCGCGATGCCATGGTGCGCAGGCGGACATCGAGGGGCGGGGCGAGCGGCCCAGGGGCGATCGCGGTGAGATCGTTCTGCAGGAAGATGCGGTCGACCTCGGTCGGCAGCAGCAGGGCGAGCGCAGTCGCGTCCGCAGGCTCGCCGTTGCGCAGCGGGATCGACCATTCCGGTTCCGTGCCGCCCTCGGCGATGAGGCCGAGCAGCCGAGCGGATGCGATCAACTGCTCGCTGCGCTCCGCCCAGGTCGGATCCCACGGATGCGCGAGCGGCCACTCCTCGGGGGCGATCCATCCGCCGTTCGCACTGCGCACACCCCGCGGCAGTGCATCGCGGAATGCGGTCGCCAGCACCGACCAGCGGGCAGCGGCCGATGAGCGCAGCCAGTCCTCTGCGGTCGCGCTCGTGCGCAGCTTGCGGCCGTCCGCGACCGCGAGGCCCGCGGCGATCGCGACCGCGACGAGCGGATCGACGAGCTCGGGCGGTATGCCCGACTCGCTGAGCTGGCGCTTCTCGCCGGCGCTGACCGCGCCGCCGGCGAGCAGGGCGAAGGGGGAGTCGCGCGTGATGAGCAGCAGATCGGCGAGGATCGCGACGGTCGTGAAGGCGCGTTCCGCAGCGTGTGCCGCGGAGTCCTCCGCTGCTGGCTCGATCGCCGTGCTCCCGATCGGCGGGACGGGGTCTCGCCCGGCCAGGTCCGCGAGCACCACCGGATGCGGTTCGCCATCCGGTCGCAGCAGTGCGAGGGCCGTGAGCGCGTCACGCTGCTCCCCGGCATCCGCACCGTCGGCCGCGCGCAGCAGGCCCGCTGCCTCTGCGGCGGTGAGCGCGGGGAGCGCTCGCGCGATGGAAGCCGGATCGAGCAGCGCCTCGGCAGCATCGAAGAAGTCGTGCCAGCCGGCATCCGGCCGAACCCGACGCGCCGAGAAGAGGTACGCGAGTTCCTCGTCGCTCGCCGCGGCCAGCCAATCGGCCAGTGGGCGTGCGGGAGTGGTCATGCCGATCTGCCTCAGGGTCGCGATGCCGCGCGACCTTTTCGGACGAAGCTCATCACGAGCAGGGCGATGATCATGACGAATGCGACGGGGAGACCCCAGAACGGGATGGCCGCGACGATCGGCCAGACGCCGCCGCCGAAGGCGTTCTGGTCCATGCCGACGGCGGTGCCGATGATGATCGCGAAGAAGCAGATCACCGAGGCCGCCGCGATTCCGAGCGCGGTGAACGCCAGGAATCGATCCAGGCGCCGGATGGGAACCTCCGGTTCGGAATTCTGCGTACTCATCCTTCACACCTTAGTCGCTCTCGTGCATCGGGTTCGGCGGGTCCACGACCGGTAGGCTGGGGGAGGACGCGTGCGAACGCGCCTTCTTTTCCGCACCGACTCAGCGAGGTTCTCCCATGCCCACCGGCAAGGTCAGGTTCTACGACGAAGACAAGGGCTTCGGCTTCATCGCCACCGATGACGGCCAGGACGTCTTCCTGCACGCTTCCGCCATGCCTGCGGGCGCCGCGGTGAAGGCCGGTGCACGCGTCGAGTTCGGTGTCGCCGACGGCAAGCGCGGCCTCCAGGCCCTCTCCGTCCGCGTGCTCGAAGCGCCGCCGAGCCTCGCGAAGGCGAAGCGGAAATCCGCGGATGACATGGCGATCATCGTCGAGGACCTCGTGAAGCTGCTCGACGGCATCGGCGGCGACCTTCGTCGCGGTCGCTATCCCTCCTCCAGCCATGGCCGCAAGATCGCGGCCGTTCTGCGGAAGGTCGCTGATGACCTCGAAGCCTGACGCCGACGCGCGTCTGATCGACGCGCACGATCTCGCGCTTGCAGCACTGCGCGAGATCACCCCTGCGTCGAGCATCGGGCCGGCGGCCGGATACCTCCCCGAGGACGACGGCTCGGTCTCGTTGCGCTTCCAGAACCGTCTCCCCGGCTACCCGGGATGGTTCTGGACCGTCACGGTCGCCCGTGTCGACGACGAGGAGCCGACGGTCCTCGAGATCGAACTGCTGCCTGGTGACGGCGCGCTCCTCGCGCCTGAATGGGTGCCGTGGGTCGAGCGTCTCGCCGAGTACCGGTCGCATCAGGCCGAGCTGGCGGAGCAGGCTGCCGCTGAGGCGGGCGAATCCGGCGAGGTCGAGGATGCCGACGACGGTGACCTCGATGATGACGACGCAGAGGAGATCGACGACGACGACCTCGACGAGGACCTCGACGACGACGACGAGGATGAGGACGATGCCGACCGCGGGACGGTCCTGCATGCAGGAGACGTCGACGGGGTCGACATCGACGAACTCGACCCGAGCGTGTCCGACGAAGAGGAGTCAGCGGAGAGCGACTTCGACGACGACGAGTCCGAGGACGATGACTCCGAGGACGATGACTCCGAGGATGACGAGTCGGAAGACGACGTCGACGCCGACGAGGATGCCGACGCCGACGAGGTCGACGAGGAGGAGTGACCTCCGGCGCTCAGGCGCCGAGGTTCTCCAGCACGTAGTCCAGTGAGCGGGTGAGCTGGCGCACGTCGTCCGGCTCGATCGAGACGAAGGTCGCGACGCGCAGCTGGTTGCGCCCGAGCTTGCGGTACGGCTCGGTGTCGACGATGCCGTTGGTGCGGAGCGTCTTCGCGATCGCCGCCGCGTCGACGCTGTCGTCGAAGTCGATCGTGACGACGACAGGGGAGCGGTGCGCGGCGTCCGTCACGAACGGCGTCGCGACCTCGGTCCGCGCTGCCCAGTCGTACAGCACCGACGAGGACTCGCTCGTGCGAGCCGACGCCCAGGTGAGTCCGCCGTTGTCGAGGATCCAGCTGAGCTGGCTGTCGAGCAGATGCAGTGTCGTCAGCGCCGGGGTGTTCAGCGTCTGGTTGAGGCGCGAGTTGTCGAGCGCGTTCTTCAGGCTCAGGAACTCGGGGATGTAGCGACCGGAAGCGGCGATGCGCTCGATGCGGTCGATCGCGGCCGGCGAGGCCACCGCGAACCACAGGCCGCCGTCCGAGCCGAGGTTCTTCTGCGGCGCGAAGTAGTAGAGGTCGGCCTGCGAGGCGTCGAAGTCGATGCCGCCGGCTGCGCTGGTCGCGTCGATGACGGTGAGCGCGCCGTCGGCCGCGATCCGCTCGACCGGGGCTGCGACGCCGGTCGACGTCTCGTTGTGCGGCCACGCGTAGACATCGACGCCGTCGACGATCTCCGCGGCGACGCGAGAGCCGGGCTCCGCCTTGCGCACGTCGGGGGCTTCGAGCCACGGGGCTGCGGCGGAGGCGGCGAACTTGCCGCCGAACTCGCCGAAGACCAGGTTCTGGCTGCGACGTTCGATCAGGCCGAAGGCTGCGGCATCCCAGAACGCGGTCGAGCCGCCGTTGCCGACGAGGATCTCGTACCCCTCGGGAACGCGGAAGAGCGCCGCGAGGCGCTCGCGAACGCTGCCGACGAGGTTCTTCACCGGGGCCTGGCGGTGCGAGGTGCCGAGGATCGACGCTCCCGAGGTCAGCAACGCCTCGAGCTGCGCAGGGCGCACCTTCGAGGGTCCGCAGCCGAATCGGCCGTCGACGGGCAGGAGGTCACGGGGAATCTCGATCGCCATGCGTCGATTCTAGGGTGCGCGGCCGACACCCGATCACCGCATCGGGGCCGATGTCCCTGCGGGAATGTAGGCTTGCCTAAGAACCTCGGAGGCCTGCACATGACCGATCTGATCGACACCACGGAGATGTACCTCCGCACCATCCTCGAGCTCGAGGAGGAGAACATCGTGCCGCTGCGAGCGCGCATCTCCGAGCGCCTCGGTCACTCGGGCCCGACCGTCTCGCAGACCGTCGGCCGCATGGAACGCGATGGCCTCGTCGTCGTCTCGGAGGACCGCACGCTCGAACTCACCGACGCCGGTCGCCACAAGGCGGTCAACGTCATGCGCAAGCACCGGCTCGCCGAGCGTCTGCTGTCCGACGTGATCGGTCTCGACTGGGCGTTCGTGCACGAAGAGGCCTGCCGCTGGGAGCACGTGATGAGCGAGCAGGTCGAGCGTCGCCTCGTCGAGCTCCTCGGGCACCCGACGGAGTCGCCCTACGGCAACCCGATCCCCGGTCTCGACCAGCTCGGCGACCTTCCCGCTCGCACCTTCGACGAGGGTGTGATCGGTCTCGTCCAGAAGCTGACCGCTGCCGGAGAGCCGATCGACGGCACCGTGCGCCGCCTCGCAGAGCCGGCCCAGGTCGACCCCGAGCTCCTCGAGCAGCTGCGCGATGCCGGCGTCGTGCCCGGTGCACGCGGCGACTTCCGCTTCAACGAGGGCTACGTGCTGATCCAGATGGAAGGCAAGGAAGACGGACTGGAGCTTCCGGTCGAGCTCGCCTCGCACATCTTCCTCGTCGGCGAGCCTGCCTGACCCTTCGACAGGCTCAGGGACCGCCCTTCGAGAGGCTCAGTGCCGCGGCAGATCAGCGCTTTGCGAGGATTGTCAGGTTCCCGGGGTGACATGATCGTTATCTTCCGGTAACCTCGGTCAAGTCGTCACGAAGCCCGCGGACGACGTACCGCGAGGATCGCCTTTCCGGCTCGTCGTCCTCACGGCAGGAACGCACAAAGTACCCGAAGCTACATTTCGTGCCACGAAGCAGAGTGCCGACGAGTCAGCGCTACCCGAAGCGTGAGGCGCAGGAGGAACCAAGTTTTGGCCGCAGAGATCGAACCGCCCGCGAAGAAATCTGAAGACCGAGCACCCGCCCGCCGCACCGGCGCGACGAGTCCTGCTCGCAGATCCATGAAGCCGCTCCGTTCCATCGCCATCTTCGGCGCTGTCGGTGCGCTGGTCGCAGGCATCGCGCTCCCGGCATACGCGAACAGCAAGCCTGCTGAGGCATCCGCCACGATCCAGCAGCTCGCCGCGGTCGACGCGCAGTCTCTGGTCGTCGCCTCGGACGCAACCGCTGCTCCGCTCAGCCGCGGCACCTTCACGGCGACCACGCCGGAAGAGATCGCGAAGAAGAAGGCCGAAGAGGCAGCGGCAGCCCGTGCGGCTGCGGCTGCCAAGTCCTCCGCCGCGTCGACGACGAGCTTCAACACCGCAGGCTATGCGCTCGTCTCGCCCGGTTCGGGAGAGGTTCGTTACCCGTTGCCCGGCGGCTCATACACTCAGGGCCGCACCATCGGCGGCGGCCACAACGGCGCCGACATGCTCGCGCCCGCCGGTACCCCGATCTACGCGACAGCAGCCGGCGTCGTCCGTGCCTCTGCCGAGAGCATCGGCGGATACGGCGTGTGCGTCATGATCGACAGCGTCGTCGGCGGCCAGCGGGTGCAGTCGACCTACGGGCACATGACCTACGGCTCGCGCCAGGTCGCGGCGGGACAGACCGTCTCGGCCGGCCAGCTCATCGGCTACGTCGGCAGCACCGGTCGCTCGACCGCGAACCACCTCCACTTCGAGGTCTGGATCAACGGCGGCCTCGTCGAGCCGTACTCCTGGCTCGCCGCGAACGCCGGCTGATCCCGGCCTGACACACCCGAGAGTTCATCCCGAGTTTCGCCTCGCACCTCTCGGAATGGGTTAGCCTGATCCCGTTGTCGTACGAACGGGAGAAGCTGATGGCGCGAACACCGAACATCCGAACCATGGATGGCCTCGGTCGTCACGTCCTTCTGCATAGCCCGCAGGGATGCCACGGCGTTGCCGTGCGCGAAAGGCGCTGTCTCTGAGACGGCGCCTTTTTTCGTCTCTGCTTGTACTCTGCCGTCTGCGCGACCTCATGTGATTCGAGAGTGCCGGGAAGCCGTCCCGGCGGATCGAGAGGATGACGAATGCGCACACTGGTCCTGAACGCCGGATACGAGCCGCTCGCGGTCGTGTCGTTCAAACGAGCGCTCGTGCTCGTGATGAACGACAAGGCGACCGTCATCGAACGCATCGAGGAGGACCCCGTCTGGGGAAGCCACGGGGTCTACGACCGACCGGCCGTCATCGTCCTGTCCCGGTACGTCAGGGTGCCGAACAGTCGTCGCGTGCCGGTCACACGGCGAGGAGTGCTCCGGCGCGACAATCACCGCTGCGGATACTGTGGCAAGGCGGCCTCCACGATCGACCACGTGATGCCTCGATCGCGCGGTGGAGCTGACTCGTGGGAGAACCTGGTCGCATGCTGCCTCCGGTGCAACAACGTCAAGAGCGACCGCACTCCGCAGGAGATGCGCTGGGAGCTGCGGTTCACCCCTCGCCCGCCGCACGGGACCGCCTGGACTGTGCGCGGAACCGAGCGCAGCGATCCCCGCTGGGAGCCGTACCTCGCACTCGCGGCGTGATCATCGGCGGCGTGATCATCGGCGACGCGAGCGGTCATTTAGACTGGATGAGCAGGCCCTCGTAGCTCAGGGGATAGAGCAGCCCTCTCCTAAAGGGCAGGTCGCAGGTTCGAATCCTGTCGAGGGCACTCCACCGACGTCCGTCGCGTCTGCCGCGCGCTCAGTCCTTCCCGCTGCGCCACAGCTTCGACGGCCACCAGATGACGCGACCGAGGTCGTAGGCCAGCGCCGGTACCAGCAGCGATCGCACCACGAAGGTGTCGAGCAGCACGCCGAAGGCGACGATGAACGCGAGCTGCACCAGGAACAGGATCGGGATCACCGACAGCGCCGCGAATGTCGCAGCCAGCACGAGTCCCGCCGAGGTGATGACGCCACCCGTGATCGAGAGTCCGCGCAGCACGCCCTCCCTGGTGCCGTGTGCGATCGACTCCTCGCGCACCCTGGTCATCAGGAAGATGTTGTAGTCGATGCCGAGGGCGACGAGGAAGACGAACCCGAACAGGGGGACCGCCGGATCGGCGCCGGGGAAGTCGAAGATACCGTCGAACACGAGGGCTGAGACGCCCATCGCCGTGCCGAACGAGAGCACTGTCGTGAGGATCAGCAGCACCGGCGCGAGGATCGACCGCAGCAGCAGCATCAGGATGAGCATGATCACGAGCAGGATCACCGGGATGATCAGCGTGCGGTCGTGGATCGACGCGTCGTTCGTGTCGATCGCGGTGGCCGTGACTCCGCCGACGAGTGCATCGACGCCGTCGAGCTGGGTGCGCAGCTCGCGGACCGTGGCTGCGGCGGCATCCGAATCGGCCGCATCCGTCAGCGTTCCCTGGAGCAGCACGTCGCCGTCGACGACGGTCGGCTCGGGGGCAGGCGTTCCAGGAGGGCCGACTGCGGTGATGCCGTCTGCCGTGACCGGCGCAGAACCGCTCGGGGAATCGGATGCCGTGACCGAGACGCCGTCGACGCCGTCGCTCGCGAGCAGCACGTCGGCGACCTCCTGCAGCTCGCGTTCCGGGGCGATCACGGACACGGGGCTGCCGGAGCCGCCGGGGAAGTGCTCGCCCAGCGCGACCTGCCCGTCACGGGCCTCAGAGGCGCCGAGCACCAGGTCGGACTGCGGCACGCCGTTGGCGTTGAGCTGCGTGACGCCGGCGGCTCCCGCGACCAGCACGAGCGTCGTGACGATCCAGATGGCCCGCGGGCGGCGAGTGATGAACCGCGCGACGCCGGCCCAGAGCCCGGTCTTGCGCATGCCGTGCTCCTCTGCGACGACCGCTGGCTCGAAGACCGGACGACGCGGCCAGAACACCGCACGACCGAACAGCAGCAGCAGCGCGGGCAGGAGGGTCAGCGCCGACAGCATCGCGAACACGATCCCGATCGCCGCGACCGGGCCGAGCGTGCTGTTCGACTTCAGGTCGCTCAGCAGCAGGCACAGCAGACCGGCGATCACCGTGCCACCGGAGGCGGCGATCGGCTCCAACGAACCCTTCCAGGCCGCGAGGATGGCGGCGCCCTTGTCCTGAGACACCCGCAGCTCCTCGCGGAACCGGGCGACGAGCAGCAGCGCATAGTCGGTGGCCGCACCGATCACCAGGATGAAGAGGATCCCCTGGGTCTGCCCGCTCAGCAGCAGCACTTCGAACTTCGCCAGCCACCACACCACGAGGAGCGCGACGCAGAGCGCGAACAGACTCGTCGCGAGCACGACGAGCGGCAGCAGCAGCGAGCGGTAGACCAGCACGAGGATCACCAGGACGGCCAGCAGCGCGACGCCGAGCAGCAGTCCGTCGATCCCGGAGAATCCGGCGACCAGGTCGGCGCTGAATCCGGCCGGCCCGGTGATGTAGACGGTGATGCCATCCGGCACGGCCCCACGCAGCTGCGCGCCGAGTGCTTCGGCGGTGTCCGCGAGCTCGGCATCGCTCTGGATCGGGATGAAGGCCTGCATGGCCTTGCCGTCGTCGGAGGGGAGCGCTGGGGACACATCGTCGGCGATGCCCTCGAGCGACGGGGCGTCGGCCACGGCATCCGTGATGGCCGTGATGACGCTCTCCGAGAGTTGCTGCTCCGAGGTGAACAGTGCGATCGCCGGGATCGCTTCGCTGTCGTTGAACTCGCCGAGCAGTGACTGCACCCGGGTCGCGTCCGACGACTCCGGCAGGTAGCTGGTCTGGTCGTTCGACGAGACCTCGTCGATCTTGCCGAACAGCGGTCCGCCCAGCGATGCGCCGACAAGCCACACCAGGATCAGCGCGGCGGGGATGAGCACGCGCACCCATGAGTGGCGCCGGGTGCGTTCGCGCTTCATCGGAGTCGGCGCGGAGGCGGGACGAGACATCGGGTTCCTTCCGGAAGGGTCCAGCGGGGTCAGGAGACCCAGGCGAGGATGAGGATCATGGTCGCGAGGAAGCCCGCGACGTAGTTCAGGGCGATGAACCGCCGCCACGAGCGGTTGGTCGCCGCCGAGCCCTCGTCGGTGACGTTCCACCAGGGGGCGGCGTTCACGATGTACGGGACGGCGAGGACCGCGGCCAACGGCCCCGGCCACGGCGTGAACAGCATGGCGACCCCGGCGATCACCCAGAGGGCGAGGGAGAGACGCGCGGTCGCCCTGGCGCCGATCACGGTGGCGACCGAGGAGATGCCGGCCTCGCGGTCGGGACCGACGTCCTGCACGGCGCCGAACGCGTGCGCGGCCATGCCCCAGAGGAAGAAGGCGGCGAGCACGAGCACCGTCCCAGCGGTCGCCTGGGCGCCTGCGAGGGCGAGTCCGACGATGGCAGGGCTCACGAAGTGGGTGCTCGATGTGATCGAGTCGAGGAAGGGGCGCTCCTTGAAGCGGAGACCGGGCGCCGAGTAGGCGATCACGGCGAACACGCTCACCCCCAGCCAGATCCAGGAGGCGGGAGAGCCGACGACGACCAGGTAGGCGAGGAACGGGATGTTCGTCGCGGCCGCCGCCCACAGCGTGGCGCGATGGATGCGAGGCGAGAGGAGGGCACCCTCGATGCCGCCCTTGCGCGGGTTCGCCAGATCTGATGCGTAGTCGAACACGTCGTTGATGCCGTACATCGCGAGGTTGTAGGGGATGAGGAAGTACAGCGTGCCGATCACGAGGGTGAGATCGACCTCGCGCGTGCTGAGCAGGTAGGCCGCTGCGAACGGGAAGGCGGTGTTGATCCAGCTGATCGGGCGCGAGGAGAGCACGATCTGCGCGAGATCGCGACCGATCGACGAGCCGCCGCTTCGAGCGCTCATACCTGGTCCTCGCGCACGTCGTCGGCGGCTGAGCCGGATCGGACGTCCAGTGCCCGGCGCCGGGCGCGCAGCGCGGCCCACAGCGCCGGCAGCAGCAGTGCGCCGGCGAGCGGATAGGCGAAGTCCTCGATGGGGGCGAGTCCGATGTGCACGCCGAGCAGATGATCCGGCGAGTAGTGGAACAGGCCGGTCGCGATCATGATCGTGTCGAAGAGCGCGGTGAGCACGAACAGTGCGGCGATCGTGATCGCCAGCGCAGCCGGACGGGGGCCGCGCGGGCGGGCGAGCAGGGCCAGGGCGACGCCGCCGACCGCGGCGACGGCCAGGAAGATCCCGGCGAGCTGGAGGTACGTCATCGGATGCCTCCCCGCGTGCTGCTGCGCTCGCCGCGGCGGGCGAGGACGCGCGTCGCCCCGGTGAAGATCACCATCGTGCAGACCACCAGGAAGAGCAGGAACACCGGCTCCTCGAGCGGCAGCTCCGGCGCGAGCACGATGCCGGTCGCGATGGTCGCCTCGCCGCGGAAGAAGATCCCGCCGGCGATCCCTGCCACGTCCCAGACCAGGAAGAACGCAGTGCCGACGACGGTCACGACGATCGCCGCCACCGGATCACGCCAGAAGAAGAGCTTGAAGCGCCAGTCGAGCAGCAGCATGCAGCCGAGCGACACGAGCAGGACCGCGAGGTACAGCGCACCCATCAGCCGGCATCCGCTCGGACTGGCTCGACCGCCGGCTCTGGCAGCGGGCCGCCCGAGTGGTCCCCGCGGATGCGTTTGAGCACGATCTCGGCGCTGATGAGGCACATCGGCACGCCGACGCCCGGAGCCGTGGTGGCGCCCGCGTAGAACAGCCCGTCGACCTTGCGGGAGGCGTTCTGCGCGCGGAACATCGCGCTCTGCGAGAGGATGTGCGCCGGCCCGAGCATCCCGCCGCTCCAGGAGTGGTAATCGTCCTGGAAGTCAGCGGGCCCGGTGGTCTCGCGCACGACGATCCGGTCGCGGAGGTCCGGGATTCCTGCCCACTCGGAGACCATGTCGATCGCTGCGTCGGCCGCCGCCTCGACCTGCGGGGATCCGGTGCCGTCGGCGCCGCCGTGCCCGATCTCGACGTCGGCGGGCACCGGGATCAGCACGAACAGGTTCTCGTGGTCGGCGGGCGCGACATCCGGATCGGTTGCACTCGGCTTGCATACGTAGGTCGATGCGGGTGCGGGGATCGATGGGGAGCGTCCGAAGATCGCGTCGAAGTTCGCGTCCCAGTCCTCCGTGAAGAAGAGCGAGTGATGCGGCAGCTCTGGAAGCGCTCCGCGGACACCGAGCATGACCAGGATGCCGCCGGGACCGCTGGTGCGGCGCCGCCACCAGGACTCGGGGTAGGTGCGGAGCGATGGCGGCAGCAGCGCCGTCTCGGTGTGGTGCAGGTCGGCGGCCGACACGACGATGTCGGCGTGCTCGAGTCGGCTCGTGCCCGCTGCGTCGAGCCAGTCGACCCCGGTGACGGCGGTGCCCGTCGCGGTGTTCGCGGTGCGGATGCCGGTGACCTCCGCGTCGGTGACGATGCGGACGCCGGATTCGCGGGCCAGTGCCTCGATGCGTTCGACGACCCGCCAGAACCCGCCCTGCGGATAGCTGACGCCCTGGTCGAGGTCGAGTGCGCTCATCAGGTGGTACATCGCCGGAGCGCTTCGGGGATCCGTGCCCAAGAACACTGCCGGATAGCCGAGGATCTGGCGGATCACCGGATGCCGGAATCGCTTCGCGGCGAACGACTGCAGTCTCGACCCCAGCAGGGAGAAGAGCCGAGGGAGCGCACGGAGCACTTCGGGTGCGGCGAGCGTGCGCACGCGGGTGAACGGGTTGTACAGGAAGTGCTTCTCGGCCATCGTGCTGGCCTCGTGCGCCGAGTCCAGGTACGCGTCGAGCGCCGGTCCTGATCCCGGTTCGAGCGATTCGAAGAGCTCCGCGACGGCCGCGCGGCCCGCCGGCACGGTCACGGCGGAGACTGCATCCTCGGAGGTCTCCGGCGCGCGGAACACCCGGTAGCCGGGATCGAGGAGCGTGAGATCGAGCTGCTCCTCGGTCGTGGTGCCCATCATGGCGAAGAAGTGGTCGAACACCTCGGGCATCAGATACCACGACGGACCGGAGTCGAAGCGGAAGCCATCGCGCTCGACGGTTCCGGCCCGTCCGCCGACGCGGGAGTTCCGCTCCAGGATCGTGACCTCGTGTCCCTCTCGAGCGAGGAGCCCGGCGGTGGCGAGTCCGGCGACGCCGGCGCCGACCACGACGACCCGGCTCATCGGTCGCGCTCCAGCGCCGTGATGACGACCGCGCGCGCGGCGAGTGCGGCCTTGATCGGGTCGGGGACCCGCACGCGGCGTCGGTAGAGCTCGGCGGCTGGCGTCTTCGCGACCCGATGCGTGAGGGCTGCGAACAGGAAGAGCGCGCTGCGCACGGCGGCGCGGGCATCCTTGGGCAGCAGCGGGATCGAGGCGCGGGCATCCGCGAGCTCGCCGAACACGGTCTGCACCCACTCATCGCGGTCCGCATCCGTCAGACGCGCTGATCCGCCGAGGTAGCCGCGGTGCAGTCGCTCGGTGTCGTCGGCGAGGTCGCGCAGGAAGTTCACGTTCTGGAAGGCCGAGCCGAGCTGCCGTGCGCCGTGGTCGAGCGTGGCGAGCTCGGCATCCGTCCTCGTCTCGTCGCGCAGGAACACCCGCAGGCACATGAGCCCCACGACCTGGGCCGAGCCGTACACGTAGCGTTCGTGCGAGTCGGCGTCATGCGCCGTGAACGCTGCATCGGCGGCGATGTCTGCTCGCATCGAGTCGAAGAACGGCTGCGTCAGCTCCTCGCCGATCCCGCACTCCCGCGCGGTGCGTGCGAAGGCGTGCAGGATCAGATCGCTGCTGTATCCGCTGCGCATCGACCGATGCGTCTCGGCGATGTAGGCGTCGAGCGTTGCCGCCTGTGCCGAACCGTCCAGGCCCGCCTCCGCGGCGACGCCGTCGACGATCTCGTCGGCGATGCGGACCATCGCGTAGATGTTGCGGACGTGCTGGCGGTGCCGACGACCGAGCAGCCTGCTGGCGAGGCCGAACGACGTCGAGTACGTGCGGATGACGTCGGTGGTCGCGATCTCCGCGGTGCGCGTGAAGCGGCCGAGGGCGCCGTCGTCCTGCGGCCTCGCTGGACTCCCGCTCATGCGCGACGACTCTCGATGCTCGCGGCCAGCCCGAGGATCGTGCGCCCGGCCTCCGGAGAGATGCTTCCGGTGGACTCCGCCTCAGCGAGGACGGTCGAGACGGCTCCGAGCTGCTCCTCGACCAGGCTGCGGGCGAACCCCTCTGCGCCGCACTCGCGCAGGCGGTCGCGGATGCCGGTGGCGTGCTCGGTGCTCAGGGTGGTCGATCCGAAGTGCAGCTCGATGCTCGGCCAGTGCCCGGTCATGCGGGCGTAGGCGATGATCGCGGTCTCCTTGCCTTCACGGAGGTCGGAGAAAGCGTCCTTGCCGTGTGCGCGGTGGTCGCCGAAGACCGACAGGATGTCGTCCTGCAACTGGTACGCGAGACCGAGATGTCGGCCGATCGCGGTGAGGTGCTCTTCGGCGGCCGGCGAGGCGCCGGCGAGCACCGCAGCGGCCCGCAGCGGCAGCACGAAGGAGTACGTCGCGGTCTTGTAGGCGCTCATCGACAGGATGGTGCGCAGGTCAGGCGGGATGATGCCGTCGCTGAGCCCGATGTCGGTGTGCTCGCCGGCGACGGTCTCGAAGACGGTCTGCTCCATCAGCGCGAGCAGTCGCACACCCGTGTCGCTCGACACCTCGGCTCTGGCGAATCCCAGGATCGCGGAGGACAGCAGCAGGTCACCCATCAGGATCGCGCTCGATCGCGCCCAGTGCAGCGCCGGCTCGTCGTGCTCGCCGCTGCGACGCTGCGCGAGCGAGCCGATCAGGTTCGGTCGCCGACGGCGCATCAGATCGCCATCGATCACGTCGTCGTGCAGCAGGAACGCGTAGTGGAGCAGCTCGACGTCGGCTGCGATGTCGATCGCGACCGCTGTCTCCTCGGCGCTGAGGCCGGAGGGGGAGAGGGCGCGTCGGAAGTCGAGGAGCAGGCGAGGCCGGATCAGCTTGCCGCCCAGCGCGTGATCGGATGCCGCGCGCCACAGGGCGGCGAACTCGGTGCCGTACGACTCGGCTGCGGCGCTGCGCTCGGAGAATCGGCGCCGCAGGACCTCTTCGATCCGAGTGCCGAGGTCTTCGTGCGTCGCAGTGGAGCTCATGCGTCAGACCTTGCCGATCGCACGGAGCAGGGGGAGCTGTTCTCGGAGCCAGGGACTGAACGCGAAGGGAGCGGCGGCCACGGCATCCACGAGCTGGTCGGCGTCGGCCCACGCCCATTCCGAGACCTCGTCGGGATTGGCGACCGGGTCGGCGTCGACTGAGGCGATGTGCACCGGACAGATCTCGTTCTCGACGATGCCGCTCGCGTCGACCGCGCGGTAGCGGTACTCGGGCAGCGCGAGGCTCACGTCATCGAGGTGGATCCCGAGTTCCTCGACGGCGCGGCGACGGACGGCATCGATCATGTCCTCACCGGGACGAGGATGACCGCAGAAGCTGTTGGTCCACACGCCGGGCCAGGTCTGCTTCGCGAGCGCGCGGCGGGTCACCAGGATGCGACCGGCACGATCTCGAATGTGACAGGAGAAGGCGAGGTGCAGCGGCGTTTCGAAGGTGTGCACCTGGTCCTTGGGCAGCGTGCCGACCGCTGATCCGTCTTCTGCAAGGAGGGTCACGTGGTCCATTGCTTCCTCTCCCGCAAACTCGCTAACCAAGTAAGTTATAAACTTAGCATGAAACCCGTCGTGTGTAACATGATCGCATGGAGAACGAGTCCCGCACCACCCCGGCGACGGGTGAGCGTGGAGCTGCTATGGCGGATCGGAGCGCGCCGGGACCTGATGGACTCAGTCACTCAGCCATCTACGACGTGCAGGCCAGCGATCCTCGCAGCACGCTGATCGACCGCTCCGGCGTCGCGCCGGAGGACCTCCAGCAGATCGCCGAGCTCATGGGCGCGATCGGGGAGCTTCGAGAGGCCGAGCAGCGGCTCTCGCTCGCGTCTCGTCGATACATGCAGCTGAACGAGACCGACATGCGAGCGCTGCATTATCTGATCGTCTGCGCGAACCGGGATGCGATCGCGACGCCGAGTGGCATCGCGCAGCACCTCGGAATCTCCACGGCCGCCACGACGAAGCTCCTGGATCGACTGGAGAAGAGCTCGCACATCCACCGTGCTCCGCACCCGACTGATCGGCGTGCGCTCGCGATCACGATCTCGAAGGAGACCCGCCTGGCGGCGATGGAGACCGTCGGGCGTCAGCAGTCCAAGCGGTTCTACGCCGCGGCGCGGCTGACCCGTGAAGAGCGCGATGTCGTCATTCGCTTCCTCACGGATATGACGAACGAGATCTCCCTGCGCGGAGAATCCTGGGCCACTGCAGCTGCGGATGCAGACGATACGCATGAATAGAAAAGGCGCCCCGAGAGGGCGCCTTTTCATATTGATGGATCAATGGGCTGCGTTGTACGCCTCCACGACCGCGGCCGGGATGCGGCCGCGTTCGGACAGCGAATGGCCGTTCGCATTCGCCCATGAGCGAATTGCCGCGACCTCTGGATTGCGGCCAGGACGCTTTCGTGTCGAGGTCGCGCGGGCAGCGCCGGAGGAACCGGCGCGACGCCCTGCCGAGATGTAGGGCTCGAGAGCCTGACGCAATTCCTCGGCGTGAGCGCTGCTCAGGTCGATCTCGTACGAGGTGCCGTTGACCGAGAAATGCACGGTCTCACCCTCGCCGACCTCTAGGACACTGCCGTCGATATCGTCGACCAGCTGATGCACAATTCTTCTTGCCATGGAATTGACCTTACCCGCGGTCGCCATGACCGACAAGAATCAATGCGCTCCTGTGTCGATCAATTTCAAACCGACAATGCAGCCGACGAGTCCCATGAGCAGCAGAATTCGCAACCACGAGATCTCGGTATCGCCGGTGATCATCGCCCAGGCGACCGTGAGGGATGCGCCGATCCCGACCCAGACCGCATAGGCGGTGCCGGTCGAGATCTCTCGCATCGCGAATGCGAGCCCGAACATCGACACGACGAGGCCGACGAAGAAGATGACGCTCGGCCAGAGCCGGGTGAGCCCCTCGGACTTGCCGAGTGCGGTCGCCCAGACGGCCTCGAGGATTCCGGATGCGATCAGAATGATCCACGACATGACGATGGTCCTTTCGGACCAGTCTTTTCGCTCACCGGGTACTGGCCTGCCTCGTCCGGGATCGGTGTGCGCCGATCAGGGATCAGGCTATCCGATGCTGCTGGGCAGGGGCTGTGCAGTCGCAGCAGCCGGAGCCTCGTGCTCAGGGGAGCAGGCCGGCGCGACGCGCCTTCGCGACGGCCGAGTGGCGCGTCGAGGCATCGAGTTTCGACATCGCGGCTCCGAGGTATGCCTTCACGGTGCCGGCTCGAAGGCCCAGTCGGGCTGCGATCTCGGCGTTCGTTGCGCCCAGCGCCGCGCACGACAGCACATCGATCTCACGAGGTGAGAGTCGCACCGCGGTCACCGCGCCTGTGGTGACGGGTACCGTCTCGCCGGCGAGCTCCGCGAGCCGCCGTTCGACCAGCGCGATCCGCTGTCGCAGCTCCTCGTCATCGACCGACGCCCCGATGCTGCGGAGCTCGGCGAAGCTCTCCCTGAGCTCCTCCCGCTGCGGCGGCGTCATATCGTCAGCGGCCGGCTGCGAACGAAGGCGGCGCTCGACCTCGTCGCGGATGCGCAGCTCGTCGGCGATCGACTGCGCCACCTGCATCGCCGGGGCGGTGGTGATCCCGCCGATCTGCTCTCGATCCCATGCGCCGGCGTACAGCACGCCTCTTGGGCGCCCGCCCACCACGATCGGCAGCGCGAGCAGCGTGCGCAGCCCTTCTCCGAGCACGAACACGTCGTAGTCGTGCGTGATCTGCTGCGAGGAGCCGTAGTCGCTCGTCATCCGCGGGCGCAGCTCCAGCATCGCCCGCCCGCCGAGTCCGCGCTCAGGGCGGACCCGCAAGCCGTCGAGCGCACGTGTGCGGTTGCCGACGATGCTCGTCACGCTGACGACCCCGTCGTCGATCAGGCCGCCGAACGCGACCGGAAAGCGTGTCCGCCTGGCGAGTTCCCGCACGGCGTTGGCGACGAGTTCAGCCTCGGAATCGATGACGACCGGTGAGCTCACGACTACCTACTTTCGGGGGTGACGGCCCTGTGCCCCGTTTCGTAGGGTCGACCCTACCATTCGCACGGCCACGTCGTGCGGGCACCGGACATGAGGCGAGGAGGCCCCATGAGCGACCAGACACCGACCGGTTCGACCGATCACATCGACTACATCGCGGTCGAGCGATCTGAGAGATTCCGAACGTTGAAACGCACGCAGCGGTCCTTCATCTTCCCGCTCGCCGCGTTCTTCCTGATCTGGTACTTCGCCTATGTGATCCTCGCCGCCTTCGCGACGGACTTCATGGGGCAGCGGGTCTGGGGAGACATCACCGTCGGCCTGCTCCTCGGCCTCGGCCAGTTCGTCACGACCTTCGCGATCACGATGGCGTACGTGTCGTTCGCGAATCGGAAGATCGATCCCCTCGCCACGGAGATCCGTGAAGAGCTCGAGAAGGCGCAGGGTCAGGCATGAACGGCATCCGCACCGCGACCGATGCGGTCGAGCTCGAGATCAATCCCGTCCTGAACATCTCCATCTTCCTGGCCTTCGTGGCCGTGACGCTGTTCATCGTGATCCGTGCCAGCCGTAACAACAAGACCGCCGCGGACTACTACGCCGCTGGCCGCTCATTCACGGGGCCGCAGAACGGCTTCGCGATCGCGGGGGACTATCTCTCCGCCGCCTCGTTCCTCGGCATCTGCGGAGCCATCGCCATCAACGGCTATGACGGCTTCCTCTACTCGATCGGGTTCCTGGTCGCCTGGCTCGTCGCGCTGCTGCTCGTCGCTGAGCTGATGCGCAACACCGGCAAGTTCACGATGGCCGACGTGCTCTCGTTCCGGCTGAAGCAGCGTCCGGTGCGGATGGCGGCCGCGATCACCACGCTCGCGGTGTGCTTCTTCTATCTGCTCGCGCAGATGGCCGGTGCCGGCGGTCTCGTCTCGCTGCTGCTCGGGATCGACGGACGTGTCGGGCAGTCGATCGTGATCGCGGTCGTCGGCATCCTGATGATCGTGTATGTGCTGATCGGCGGCATGAAGGGCACGACGTGGGTGCAGATCGTGAAGGCCTTCCTGCTCATCGGCGGTGCGCTCGCGATGACCATCTGGGTGCTCGCGATCAACGGGTTCAACCTCAACACCCTGCTCGAGGCCGCAGTGGCGAACTCCGACAAGGGTGAGGCGATCCTCGCTCCTGGACTGCAGTACGGCGCCAACCCATGGGACTTCCTCTCCCTCGGCATGGCCCTCGTGCTCGGCACCGCCGGTCTGCCGCACGTGCTGATGCGCTTCTACACGGTGCCGACCGCGAAGGAGGCGCGGCGTTCCGTCGTCTGGGCGATCTGGCTCATCGGCGGCTTCTACCTGCTGACGCTCGTGCTCGGCTACGGTGCTGGCGCGCTCGTCGGTGCCGACGTGATCGCAGCGGCTCCCGGCGGCGTCAACTCGGCGGCGCCGCTGCTCGCGCTCGAGCTCGGCGGACCTGTGCTCCTCGGGTTCATCTCGGCGGTGGCGTTCGCCACGATCCTCGCCGTCGTCGCGGGCCTCACGATCACGGCGGCGGCGTCGTTCGCACACGACATCTACGCCAACGTGATCCAGAAGGGGCGGAAGGACGCCTCAGGCACGCCGGTCGAGCCGGATCCGAACGGCGAGGTGCGCGTCGCTCGTCGCACGGTGATCGTGATCGGCATCCTGGCGATCGTCGGCGGGATCGGTGCGCAGGGGCAGAACATCGCGTTCCTGGTCGCGCTGGCGTTCGCCGTCGCGGCATCCGCGAACCTGCCGACGATCCTGTACTCGCTGTTCTGGCGCCGGTTCACCACCCGTGGTGCCGTGTGGAGCATGTACGGCGGTCTCGGCTCCGCGATCATCCTGATCATCCTGTCGCCGGTCTTCTCCGGCACGCCGACCTCGATGATCCCCGGGATCGACATCGCCGTCTGGCCGATGAACAACCCCGGGATCGTGTCGATCCCGCTCGGCTTCATCCTCGGCTGGCTCGGCACGATCACCAGCACGCGGAAGGAGTCGCCGCAGCTCGCCGCCGAGATGGAGGTGCGCTCGCTCACCGGCTTCGGTGCCGAGAAGGCGACGGAGCACTGACCGTTCGGCATCCGAGCATCGGACAAGCACGTGGACCCGGCGGCCTACTCGCCGGGTCCACGTCGTCTGTGGGGGTGTCAGCGGGACTCGAGGTCGAGGAGGAACCGCTTGCGCTCGGGGTGGGCGCCGTAGTGCCCTGGTGAGCCATCGGCCTTCACGACGCGATGCACTGGCACGATGATCGAGAACGGTGTGAGCCGGCAGGCGGTGCCGACGGCGCGGGCAGCACCGGGGTTGCCGGCGACCACGGCCACCTCGCCGTAGCTCATGGTCTCGCCCCAGTCGATCGTGAGGATCGTCTGCAGGGCCTTCAGGGAAAAGCCGGTCGCCAGGCGCCAGTCGAACCGCAGATGCTCGTGGAAGCGCACAGAGTCACCGTCGAAGTAGACGCCGAGGAGCGTCGCCAGCTCGTCGGCGGCACCCGGGGCCGGCTCGGGAACAGCGCCGAGCTGCCTGGCCGTGCTCTCGAGGAGCCAGGGCACCGAGGGGTCTTCGGATTCGGACAGATCGAAGCGCACGATGCCCTCATCGGAGAACACCGCCAGCGCGTCTCCGAACGGTGTCGGAGCGAAGTCGTAGCGGAAGGTCATGGCACCATCTTGTCCGCCGGAGTCGACCCTGCGGTGTCGAGCAGCCCGCCCGCGACACCGGTGGGGGACAACCCATCTGGTGCCATCAGCCGTGCAGAGCGGGTTCCGGGCGCTGTTCAGGGGCAGAAATACGGTGAAACTCGCCAGGGATGCCGGGTGACGCGCGGTTGCGCGCCTAGGGTGTGAAGTGTGTGGCGACGGGAAGACAGGTCTGCGGATGACGCGGTGGCGGATGCCGCGATGACCCTCGGCGACCTGAACGAGACCGGGACCGGGGTCGATGTGTCGCACGCCGCGGAGGCCGAACGCACGCGGTTGCGCGCAGAGGCGGCCGATCTCGGCGGCGCTTCGCCGCTCGTGAGCTTCCGCGACAGCCCCGAATCGGGCATCGACATCTCCAAGGCGCACCCCGGCAGCCTCCCGCAGTTCATCACCGGCAAGTCGACGCTCCTGTCGAATCTCTTCCGCGACGAGGTCGGCCTCCGCACTGCGCGGATGGCAGCGGAGCGCATCACCGCCAAGCACACGGAGCTCCGCACCGTCCGCGGCATCGAGGCCGTGCACCTCACCGTCGGGGTCGCACGCTGGCGCATCGGCGGGATCGGCTTCGCCGCCCCGGTGCTGCTGCGTCCGCTCGCCATCCGCCGGCACCACTCCGACTTCGAACTGAAGCTGCAGGGCGTCTTCGACGTCAACCCCGAGCTCGTCCGCATCGCGCGCGAGCACTTCGGCATCACGATCGATGCGGCGGCGCTCGCCGCCTTGGCTTACGACGGCGGCATCTTCAAGCCCCAGCCGGTGATCGACAGCCTCCGGGCCACCGCACGCTCGATCGACACGTTCTCCGTCGAGCCGCGCCTCGTGGTCTCGACGTTCGCCGATGTCGGCGGTGCGATGGTGCGCGACGGCAGGAGCCTGGACCACCAGGTGCTGAACGCGCTGGCCGGCCATGTGGGCGACCGCGAGCAGGTCTCGGCGCCTCGGGCGGCTCCGCACCACACGGGACCGGACGACCGCGCCCCGGCATCCGACAATCTGCTCCTGGATGCGGATGCCGAGCAGGAGGCCGTGCTCGCGCGGATCGCCGCAGGTCATTCGCTCACCGTCGCAACGCTCCCTGGCACCGGCGGCACCCAGACCGTGATCAACGCGGTCGGTGAGCTCGTGCGTGCCGGCAAGCGCGTGCTCGTGGTGTCGGCCCGCCGTTCCACGCTCGACGGCGTCCGTCACCGGCTCGCCGGGATCGGGCTGGACAGCCTCGCGATCTCGCCGGCCAGCGTGCGGCGCGACCTCGTGCGGGCGATCGGCCGCAACGAGAAGGCCACCGCGCCGAAGGTGAGCGACGTCGACGACGCGCTCGTGCGCCTGCGGACCGTGCTCCGCGACTACCGCCAGGCGCTCACTGCGCCGGTCGCCGGAACCGAGGCATCGGTGCTCGACGCCACGCGGCATCTGACCCGTCTCGCCTCCCTGCCGGTCCCGCCGTCGACCACCGCCCGTCTGGGCACCGACGCCCTCCGCCGTCTCGCGGGTGACCGCTCATCGGCGGCCGCCTCGCTCGCGCATGCCGCACGGCTCGGCGAGTTCCGCTTCGGGCCGGATGACTCGCCCTGGTACGGCGTGACGTTCTCGAGCACCGAGGCGGCGCGTGCCGCGAATGAACTCGCCGGTCGTCTGCACTCCGACAGCGTGCCGGCTCTGCTCGAGCGCGGCTATGAGCTGATCGCCCAGACCCGCATGCGCCCGTTCTCGACGATCGACGAGCTGGGGGAGTACCTCCGTCTGCTCCAGGGCATCCGCGACACACTCGATCGGTTCAGCCCGACGGTGTTCGAGCGTCCGCTCGGCGAGCTGATCCAGGCGCACGGCTCGCGCCGCGATGCACCGGGTCTCTCCGGGGCGAACCGTCGCCGGCTCCGTCGCCTGGCCAAGGAGTACGTGCGTCCCGGCGTCCATGTGACCGAGATGCACGAGGCGCTGCTGCGCATCCAGGCCCAGCGCACGCAGTGGCAGCGCTGCGTCGAGGCCGGTGTCGCGCCGGAGGTGCCCCTCGGACTCGCTGACGTCGCGGTCGCATGGCAGCGCGCCGAGGCCGAGCTGGCAGAGCTCGACGCAGCACTCGGCCGGCGGGAGCCGCTCGCATCGCTCCCCGTCGCGCGACTCGTGCGCACGCTCGCTGGCCTGGCTGCGAAATCGGATGTCTTCGACAACCTGGTCGAGCGTGCGCAGCTTCGCGACCGCCTGGCGCTGCTCGGCCTCGAGCCGCTGCTCGCCGAGCTCTCGGTCCGGCACGTGTCCGAGAGCCGGGTCGGCGAAGAGCTCGAGTTCGCGTGGTGGCAGTCGCTGCTCGAGCGGGCCCTGCAGGACAATCGCGCGCTGCTCGGCGCGAACACCGCAGTGGTCGATCGACTCGAGCGCGATTTCCGACTGGTCGACGAGGCGCATGCCGCGGTGGCCGGTCCGCTGCTCGCCTGGCAGCTGGCGAACCAGTGGAAGATCGCGATCGTCGACGAGCCGCAGCAGTCGCAGCATCTGCGCCGAGCGCTGACGCAGCCGACCTCGACGACCGCTGAGATCGTCAGCGCGGCGCCGACCCTGGTCCGGGTCCTCGCCCCGGTCTGGATCTCCTCGCCGTACCTCGTGCCGGAGATCCCCGAGTCCGTCGAGTTCGACACCGTCATCCTGGTCGACGCGGCCGCCGTGAACCTCGCCGAGACCGCGCCGGCGATCCGTCGCGCGCGGCAGATCGTCGCCTTCGGCGATCCGGTCACGCAGCGTCCGACGCCGTTCCACATCGCCGTCGACCCCAGCGACCAGTGGGAGGCCGAGGTCCCGTTCGACGACACCTCGGTGTTCGAGCGCCTCTCAGAGCTGCTCCCGGTGATGACGCTGACGCGCAGCTATCGTGCCGGCGGCGAAGACCTCGCCGAGCTCATCAACGACGCGTTCTACGGCGGCGAGATCGTGTCCTTGCCGTGGGCCGGCTCGTACCTCGGTCGCGGCAGCCTGACGGTCGACTACGTCGAGGGCGGCACCGGTACGCCGGATCCGATCTCCGGCGCGGTCGAGAGCCCGGATGCCGAGGTCGCTCGGGTCGTGACCCTCGTCGTCGAGCACGCGGTGCACCGGCCCTCCGAGTCGCTCATGGTCGTCACCGCCAGCACTCGTCACGCCGAGCGCGTGCGCGCCGCTGTCACTACGGCCTTCGCCGGCCGATCCGACGTCGCCGACTTCGTCGGGCGCGACACCGCTGAGCCCTTCGCGGTGCTCACGCTCGAGGAATCGGTCGCCGAGAGCCGCGACCGCGTGATCTTCTCGCTCGGCTTCGGCCTCACCAAGCACGGCCGCGTCCTCAGCGACTTCGGCGACCTGTCGACGCCCGACGGTGAGCGGCTGCTCACGGTCGGCATGACGCGAGCTCGGCGGTCCATGGTCATCGTGTCTTCGATCCGGCCGTCCTCCTTCGACGACGGGCGACTCGAGCACGGTGCGGCGACCCTGATGTCGATCCTCGGAGGACTGGCCACGCGCAGCCGCGACGCCCGTCTCGAGGATCTCGCCGATCCGCTCACCCTGGCGCTCGCGCGCGAGCTGCGCCGCCTGGGAGCATCCGTCGATGTGGATTACCGCGGACGCCTGCCGCTGGTCGCGCAGCACAAGGGCAAGGCCGTCGTGATCGAGTCTGACCCCGAGTCGCGAGGGGAGTCGCTCCGCGAGACGCTCCGGCTGCGTCCGCACGTGCTGCGCCGCCTCGGCTGGCATTACGTGCGCGTGCACGCCTTCGATCTGTACAGTGACCCGGTCACTGCGGCGTCCAGGATCGCATCGGTGCTCGGCATCGCCGACTCGGCACCGCGCGCTGACAACGACACGCAGCCGATCGAGATCATCGACAACGGCGATGTCTGACCACTCGGAGCCCGAGCCGAAGCGCCAGCATGTCGAACGGGTGCCCGGCACTCGTCGGGCGAGACTCACACCGGTGCCCGGCACCGACCCCGACCCCGAGTCAGGCAGCGCTGCGTCGGCGCCCGAGAAGACTCGTCCTCGCGGGCCGAAGGGGCCGAACGACGACCGGCTGATCCAGGACATCCCGCCGCACTACTGACATCTCCGCACCGAGCAAGCGGATGCAGCAGAGGCGCACGCCCCGATCACGGGACGTGCGCCTCTTCGCGTCAGGTGCGAATGCTCAGCTGCGCTGGTTGCGTGCGAGCAGGTCGCGGATCTCGACCAGCAGCTCCGCCTCGGTGGCGGCTGCCGGCTCCTCCTGCGGCTCCTCGGCAGGGGTGCCCTTGCGGGCTTCGACGTGCGCCTTGAAGGTGTTCATCGGCAGCACGAACACGAAGTACACGACCAGGGCGACCGCGAGGAAGCTGATGATCGCGGTGATCAGATCGCCGACCGGGAACGTGACGTCGTTGCCGTAGATGTTCTTGACCGTCGGGCCGAACTTCCCGGTGGAATCCGCCTCGAAGACCAGCGACACCAGCGGTGTGATGATACTGGCGACCACCGAATTCACGATCGCGGTGAACGCGGTTCCGATGACGACGGCGACCGCGAGGTCGATGACGTTGCCGCGGAGGATGAAGTCCTTGAATCCTTTGAGCATGCGAACCTCCGAGTGTCTGAACCTCAGGACGAGGTCGAGCTCGACGCAGCAGCCGGTTTGGCGCTCGTCGTCGATCCCGAGTTCGATGATGCCGAAGCATCCGTCGATCCGCCAGATTTGGCGCGCGAGTCCGTGCGATAGAAGCCGGATCCGTTGAAGGTCACCCCGATCGATCCGTACTGCTTGCGCAGCGCGCCGCCGCACTCCGGGCAGACCGTGAGCGCATCGTCGGCGAAGCTCTGCACCGTGTCGAAGGTGTGTCCGCACGACGTGCAGGCATAGGCATAGGTGGGCATGGCGTCCTCAGGGGGTCAGCGTCGCGGATGCGACAGGATCAGCGTCTGCGACGGGGTCACGACGCCGGTGACCGGCTGATCGTGGACCTCCCGCGGCAGGGAGTCGAGTATCTCGGAATCATAGATGACCGCGTAGACCGGCGGGCACTTCTCCATGGAACCGATGGTCTTGTCGAAGTAGCCGCGTCCCCAGCCCATGCGCATCCCGCTCCGGTCGACCGCGGCGGCGGGGATGATCATCAGATCGACGTCGTTCACGGCGATGGGCCCGAGCACCTCGCCGGTCGGCTCGGGGAGTCCGAACAGCCCCTCTGCGATCTCGTCGTCGTCGGTCGCGACTGCCCAGTCGAGCAGACCGTCGGCCCGGCTGATCGGCAGCAGGACGCGGATGCCGCGCTGCACGGCCCTGGTCACGAAGTCACGGGTTCCCGGTTCGGTCGTCGTCGACAGGAAGCACGAGATCGAACGGGCGCCGAGCGAGTCGATCAGCGCATCGAGTTGCTGACCGATCGCCAGGGCCGCAGATTCGCGCTGCGCCTCGGAGAGCAGGGTGCGGCGTTCGCGAAGATCAGCGCGGAGAGCGCGCTTCTCGTGCTCGACGTCATTCGACATGCCTCCGAGTCTACGTGCGCTCACCACTAGGCTGGGGGGATGGGTAACCAGAAGATCAAGGCCGTCATTCCTGCCGCAGGATTGGGAACGCGCTTCCTGCCTGCGACGAAGGCGATGCCGAAGGAGATGCTACCGGTCGTCGACAAGCCGGCCATCCAGTACGTCGTCGAAGAGGCGGCGGATGCCGGCATCGAAGACATCCTCGTCATCATCGGCCGCAACAAGAATGCGATCTCCAACCACTTCGACTCCGTGCCGGAGCTCGAGGTGAAGCTGACGGAGAAGGGCGACATGGGTCGTCTCGAGCGCGTGATGAAGTCGAGCGACCTCGCCGACATCCACTTCGTCCGCCAGGGAGAGCCCAAGGGCCTCGGTCACGCAGTGCTGCGTGCTCGCACGCACGTCGCTGACAGCTCGTTCGCAGTGCTCCTCGGCGATGACCTGATCGACGAGCGCGACCCGCTGCTCACGCACATGATCGCCGAGCACGAGCGCACCGGCTCAGCCGTGATCGCGCTCATGGAGGTCGACCCCGCGAACATCCACATGTACGGCGCAGCGGCCGTCGAGCAGCTCGAGGGCTCGGATTCGGTCAAGGTGACCGGACTCGTCGAGAAGCCGGCGCAGGAGGACGCGCCGTCCAACCTCGCGATCATCGGGCGCTACGTGCTCCCGGCGTCGATCTTCGAGATCCTCGAGCGCACCGAACCAGGCAAGGGCGGCGAGATCCAGCTGACCGATGCGCTGCAGGAGCTCGCGTCCGCCGAGGACGGCCCCGGAGTCGTCGGTGTCATCTTCCGTGGACGTCGCTACGACACGGGTGACCGTGTCGACTACATCAAGGCGATCGTGCAGCTGGCGTCTGACCGGGAGGACCTCGGCCCCGAACTGCGTCCCTGGCTGAAGGAGTTCGCAGAACGCCTCTAGGCGACTGCGGGCGTCGGAGCGCACGATGGATCTCACGGCGGGGATCAGGCACGGCGGGGTCGAGTTGCGACTCGTGCGCAGCAAGGATGCACGGCAGCTGCAGCAGGAGCTGCTGTCGAACCGCTCCTGGCTGCAGCCGTGGGAGGCGACGGTGCCGTATGGCAGCGTGTCCTTCGATATGCGGCTGAGCATCCGTCGACTGCTGCAGCAGTACCGTGACGGCGGTGGCTATCCCTTCGTGATGGAGTTCAACGGCGAGATCGCCGGTCAGCTCAACGTCTGGGGTGTCGCGCGCGGATCCCTCTGCTCCGCGACGATCGGGTATTGGGTGAGCGAGCGCTTCGCCGGCCGGGGGATCACGCCGACGGCGGTGGCGCTCGCGACGGACGCATGCTTCACGGAGTACGGGCTGCACCGGATGGAGATCTGCATCCGGCCGGAGAACGCGGCCAGCATCCGCGTGGTCCAGAAGCTCGGCTTCCGCTACGAGGGACTCCGACGGCGGTACATCCACATCGACGGGGATTGGCGCGACCACTACGCGTTCGCACTGACCAAGGAAGACGTCCCGCAGGGTGTGCTCGCCCGATGGCTGAACGGACAGGTGCCGTCTGCGGTGTCCGATGTGCCGCCGTCAGACCGTTTGAGCATCTGATCGGAGCGGATCTGCCAGATCCGCGACAGACTCGCCGCGACACGCGCGCGACTGCGCGGCCGTGCAGGCGCTGTGCCCGTACCGTTATCGATATGGACGGGCCGGTGCTGAGTGGGGGAGTGATCGTGCTCGTCGCTGTGCTCCTCTGGATGCTCTACCTGCTGCCTTCCTGGCGCGGTCGCTTCCAGTACAACGCCGCCGAACGCAACGCGGTCCGCCTCAACCAGGCGCTGCGTGTGCTCGCGGAGACGAGCGAGACTCCCGGCGAAGTGCGCTTCGAGCTCAACGCCCGCACGGCGCTCGCCCAGCAGAAGCTCGCGAAGCGCGTGCAGTCCGAGCGCGAGGCCGCAGAACTTGCGACGCTGCGCAACGAACTCGCCGCGGCCAGCGCCGATCCGGTGCTGCGCCAGGCGCGTGCACGACGCCGCGTGCGGGTGACGGCCACGTCGCTGCTGCTGCTCGGCCTCGCGGTCGCCGGTCTCGGTGTCTGGCAGCTGGTCGCCGCAGGTTCCGCCGTCTGGGTCTGGGCCGGTGGTGCGCTCGTCGGGATCGCCGGGATCGCTCTGCAGCGGATGGCTGCGGTGGCGTCGCGGTCCGCTCGTCGTCCTGTCGCTGCTGCGACGCCGACGCAGGAGCGTGTGGCACCGGAGCTGCACGATCAGGGGAAGGCGACGTGGACTCCTCGTCCGCTGCCCGAACCCCTCGTCACCGTCGCCGGATCGCGGGCGCAGACCGCTCGCGCCGAGATCGACGCGCAGGAGGAACGCCGGAAGGCTGTCCGCCTCGCCGCCCTGCGCGAGCGCGCAGAGCAGATGGCGGCAGCGGCTGCTCCGGTCGAGTTGCCCGCCGCACCGGCTGCCGCATCCGCATCGCCGTACGCGCGCATGGGCTTCGTGGACGACGCCGAGATCGAAGCGCACGTCCGCGAGCTGCTGACGCGTCGCGCGGCAGGCTGAGCCCGGACTGATCCGCAGCGCCGGCGAGTCAGTGCCGCGCTGCCAGCCCCGCGAGCAGCTCCAGCACGCACAGCGCGGCGAGCCGCACGGTGCGCGCATCATCGGCATCGGCCGTCGAGTCGACTTCGGCGAGATCAGCGCTCACGACGCGGGCATCGGATGCCACGGCACGGCTCAGCGCCCGCAGCTCCCAGGCCTGGAGACCGCCAGGCACGCTCGCGGGGCAGCCGGGGGCGACGGAGCGATCGCAGACATCCACATCGATGTCGAGGTGCACGCGAGGGGCGGTGCCTGCACCGGCGATCTCGAGCGCCTCGGCGACGACCTCGTGGATGCCGCGGCGGCGGAGCTCGTCGAGCGTGATCACGCGGATGCCCCAGTCCGCCGCGCGCTGCGCGTAGGCCGCCGAGTTGGCGAAGTCCGCGATGCCGATCTGGACGATCCTGGTGGGGTCGATGCGCGCCGTCTCGAGATCGGAGGCAGCAGGGTCGTCCTGCACCAGGCGTCGCACCGGGGTGCCGTTGGAGACGCCGTCGCGCAGGTCGAAGTGCGCGTCGAACGTGATCAGTCCAGTGGCCCGTGCGCCGAGTGCGACCGGGTAGGTGAGCGAATTGTCCCCGCCGAGGGCGATCACGAGCTCAGCGGCGTCGCTCAGCTCGCGGACGCGCTCGATCACGGTCGCCTCGCCGGCGTCGCCGTCCGGCTCCGAGACGTCGCCGGCATCCGAGATCCGCAGCGCCTCGTTCAGGTCGACGATCGGCGGACCCATCAGCGTCGCACCATATCGGGGGAGCGCGTCGCGGATCGCGGCCGGTGTCGCGTGGGCACCGGTCGGCGAGAGCGAGGTGCGCCAGGTCGGCACACCCAGCAGCACGGCATCCGCCGCGCCGTCGAACTCGGGCCAGGATCCGGCACGCCGCCAGAGGGGATCGTGCGAGAGGGCCATGTCAGACTCCGGGGATCAGCAGGTGGGCGATCGTGAAGATCGCGAGCCCGGCGAGGGCTCCGACGAAGGTGCCGTTCAGGCGGATGTACTGCAGGTCGCGGCCGACCATGAGCTCGATCTTCTCGGTGGTCTCGGCCGGGTCCCAGCGCTCGACCGTGTCGGTGATGATGGATGCGATGTCGTGGCGGTACCGATCGACCAGGAACACCGCAGCATCCGATACCCAGGTGTCGACGCGGTGCTGCAGCGCGGCATCCGTCGTGAGGCGCTCCCCGACCTCCTGCAGGGCCTGCACCGCCCGCCGGCGCAGGCCGCTCTCCGGATCGGCGAGGGCCGTGAGCAGGCCGTTCTTGGCCGTGTTCCAGGCCTCGGCCGCGAGGGCGCCGACGCGCGGGCTGTCGAACAGCGAGGACTTCGCGTTCTCGAGTTTGGCTCTGGTGTCCGGATCGTTCTGCAGGTTGTCGGCGAGGCGGGCGAGGTAGCCGTCCACCGCGAGGCGAGCCGGATGCTGCGGGTCGGCCTGCACCGCTGCGACGAACTTGACGGCCTCGTGGTAGACCGTGTCATCGACGAATCGGTGGGCGAGGCGCGGCACCCAGGAGGGGAGGCGGCGCGACACCAGGCCCGTGAACGACTCCGCGTTCGCGTCGAGCCACCGCGCGATCGACTCGGCCGCGAGGTCGACGGCGCCGTGGTGGGCGTCGGCCTCGACGATCTTCTCCAGCCACGCTCCGGCCGGCGGCCCCCACTCCGGCGAGACCAGGTGCTCGCGGGCGAGGTCGGTGATGAGGTCGCGCACGTCGTCGTCGCTGAGCGCGTTGAGCACGGCGGTCGCGATCGTGGCTCCCTCGGCGCCGACCCGCTCGGCGTGCTTCGCCTCGCGCAGCCACTCGCCGCCGCGCAGCGCGATCTGCGTGCTCGAGAGCTTGGTGCGGACGACGTCGGCTGCCAGAAAGTTCGTCTCGACGAACTCGCCGAGGGTGCGGCCGATCTCGTCCTTGCGGCTCGGGATGATCGCGGTGTGCGGGATCGGGAGCCCGAGCGGACGGCGGAACAGCGCGGTGACGGCGAACCAGTCGGCGAGTGCTCCGACCATGCCGCCCTCGGCCGCCGCACGCACGTAGCTGAGCCACGGCACCCGCTCCTGCAGCATGAACGCGATCACGAAGACGACGGCCATGAACACGAGCGCGCCGAGCGCGACCGCCTTCATCCGGCGCAGCGCGCGCAGTCGTTCCTGATCGGCGGGAGACAGCAGAGCCATCGGTGTTCGCGGCATGACGCAATCCTCGCACGTCACGTTGTGTAGTACCCTCACTACATCGGAAGATGAGGTGCATCGTGTTCACCATGAGTGCTCGAGAGTTCAACCAGTCCATCGCGCGCGCTCAGCGCATCGCAGACGATGAGCCCGTGCTCGTCACCCGCCGCGGCGAACCGGCCTATGTGCTGCTGAGCATCCGCGAGTACGAGCTTCTGCGCTCGTCGATGCCGGCCGACGATACCCGGTCTCTGCTCGACCTGATCGTGCCATTGCCCGCCGGAGCGGATCACGACGATGTCATCGGCGAGATCATGGCGGAGATCGCGGAAGAGAGATCGCGCGACTTCGGGCGAGAGGTCGACCGGTGACGGCGTTCTTGCTCGACACGAATGTGGTTTCGGAGCTCCGACGACTGCGCCCCGATGGCGGCGTCGTCCGTTGGTTCGCGGCGACATCGCGGGCCTCGTTGCGCATCAGTGTGGTCACGGAGCTCGAGCTCGAACGAGGGGTCCTCCTTGCGCGACGCCGCGACGCTGTCGCCGCGGCGTCGCTCGAACGCTGGTTCCGATCGGTCATGCACGGGCTCACTTCTCCCGCTCTCGAGGTGACCGGCGCGATCGCGCGGCTGGCGGCGGCCATCCAGGTGCCGGATCGCTGGCCGCTCGGCGATGCCTTGATCGCGGCGACGGCGCTCCATCATGGACTCACGCTGGTGACCCGGAATGTCAAGGACTTCGATGTTCCGGGCCTCGCGGTCATCGACCCGTTCGACGGCTGAGCGCGGCCCGACGGCTACCGCGAGAGAAATGCGTCGAACGCGGTGATGAACTCGGCCTCGGTCACGATCGGGATGCTCGCCCGGATTCCGCCTGTTCGATGGTCGCGTGTCTTCGGCTCGAGTTCGCGGGAGCATCCTTGGGAATCTGCCCGCCTGCCGAACCTATCGGGACTGTCGCTACCGGCGTCGGTCTCGGCGTACCGCGCTTCCCGCTCCCGGTGTGACCTCACCGCACCGGAGCGCGCGGAGTAGCCTCAGAGGGTGATCGAAGACATCAAGAAGCGCGCGCTGCACCGCACCAGCATCCTCGAGGGTCAGATGCGCGGCGTCGCGCGGATGATCGAGAACGAGGAGTACTGCATGGATATCATCACGCAGTCCCGCGCGATCCAGCGCTCGCTCGAGTCGTTGAACCGCCTGCTGCTCGAGAACCATCTGCGCACCCACGTCACGCACATGTTCGAGCAGGGTGGCGAGGAGCGCGAGCAGGCCGTCGACGAACTGCTCAAGGCGTTCGACTTCGACAAGAAGTAGCCAGCGCTCCCCGCGCTCAGCGTCCGCCGTCGAACACCTCGCCCTCCATGGCGTCGTACCCCTCGGCCTGCGGGTCGCCGTGCGTTCCGCCGGAGAGCGCGTACTCCTCCTCGGGAGAGAGCACGAGGCGGTGGCGGAAGAACAGCGCGAACCCGAGCAGGATGACGACGTAGACGATCGCGATCGCGATGATCGCCGGTCCGAACGTCGGGTTCAGCAGGAAGCCGACGAAGATCAGCGCAGCGATCACCAGCGCGACCACGGCGCCGGGAACACCCCAGGGGCTGCGGTACGGGCGGTCGACGTTCGGGTACTTCCTGCGCAGGATCATGAACGAGATCAGCTGGAGGCCGTACGCGAGCACGGCGCCCCAGACAGCGATGTTCAGCACGATCGCACCGGCCACGGAGCCGGCGCCCTCTGCGTCGACGGCCGCGAGCACATCGAGCACGATGAGCGCGACGAAGCCGATCGCTGCACCGACGACGAGCGCGACCCACGGGGTCTGCCGCTTGCCCGTGAGCGAGAGGAAGCGCGGGTAGTAGCCGGCGCGGGACAGCGAGTACATGTTGCGGCCGTAGGCGAACATGATGCCCTGCAGCGAGGCGAGCAGGCCGATCAGGGCGAACAGTGCGAGCACCGCCGCGAGCTGGTCGCCGACGATCGCGCGGAAGCCGTCGAGCAACGGTTCGCCCGCAGTGCCGGTGGCCTCTGCGCCGATCACGCCCGTGTTCAGGAACAGGACGAGGAGCCCGGTGACGATGAGTGTGCCGCGTGCCCAGAAGCCGGCCTTCGGGATGTCGCGGGTCGGGTTGTGCGACTCCTCCGCTGCGAGCGGCAGCTCCTCGATGCCGAGGAAGAACCACATCGCGAACGGGAGGGCGAACAGGATCGGGAGCACGCCGTGCGGCAGGAACTCGGTCTGGCCCTCGTCGGGCACGATGTCCCAGAGCGCGTCCCAGCTGAACGCGCCGGAGAAGAGCGCCATCAGTGAGAAGACGACGATGATGCCGATCGAGATGATCGAGACGACGATCGCGAAGCGGAACGAGATCGCAGCTCCCGCGGAGTTGAGCGCGATGAAGACGATGTAGAGGATCAGGTACCAGACCCAGCCGGGCAGTTCGAGCCCGAGCAGCTCGCTGGTGATGCCGTTCGCGTACGACGCGGAGAAGTACACGATCACCGCCGTGGTGGCGACGTACTCGATCGTCTCGGCTGCGCCGGTCACCAGGCCACCCCACGGGCCCATCGCCGACCGCGCGAAGGAGTAGGCGCCGCCGGTGTGCGGCATCATCGCGGCCATCTCGCCGATCGCGAAGATCATGCCGTAGTACATGGCGACCAGGATCACGAACGCGATCAGCATCCCGCCGAAGCCGGCGAAGTCGATGCCGAAGTTCCAGCCGGAGAAGTCACCGGAGATCACCGCGGCGACCGCGAGCCCCCACAGCCCCCACACTCCGGCGGATCGCTTGAGGGTCCGCTTGTCGAAATAGTCGCTGCCGGCGCGAGTATAGGTCGCGCCGGCGACCTTCCGGGCACCGCTGTTCTGTTCAGACATCCGCTCTCCGTTCACACGAACACAGGCGCCGGGTGCACCTTGCGGATGATTGTGGCAGTCAATGGTGGTTTCGTCTACCTTTAGACCGCGAGGTGATCTACTCTGATGGCGAAGCCGGTCGGTCGATCGCTTCGCCACGACGACGGGAGCGAGAAGATGTCGGGAAATCTGAGCATCGAGCAGCTGGATGCCGGCATCGCCGCCGGCGAGATCGACACGGTGATCGTGGCCTTCGCCGATGCGCAGGGACGGCTGGTGGGAAAACGGGTGTCCGCTCGGCTGTTCCAGGAGGACATCCTGCATCACGGCGCCGAGGCCTGCGACTACCTGCTGTCGGTCGACGTCGACATGAACACGGTCGACGGCTACGCGATGTCGGGCTGGAACCGCGGATACGGCGACATGGTGCTGCGCCCCGATGTCGTCACGCTCCGCCGGATGCCCTGGCTCGTCGGGACCGTGCTGATCATGGCCGACCTGGTCTGGCAGAACGGGGAGCCGGTCGGGCCATCGCCCCGTGCGATCCTCGACCGCCAGCGCGATCGCCTCGCCGAGCGCGGCTGGACCGCGTTCTCGGGCACCGAACTCGAGTTCATCGTCTTCGAGAACACCTACCGCGACGCCTGGGCGCGCAAGTACGAGGGACTGACGCCGGCGACCGACTACAACGTCGACTACAACCTCCTGGCCTCGACGCGGATGGAGCCGCTGCTGCGCGACATCAGGCTCGGGATGGACGGGGCAGGCATGTACTGCGAGGGCGTCAAGGGCGAGTGCAACCTCGGCCAGCAGGAGATCGCGTTCCGCTATGCCGAGGTGCGCGAGACCGCCGATCAGCACGCGATCTACAAGAACGGTGCCAAGGAGATCGCCGCCCAGCACGGGCAGTCGCTCACGTTCATGGCGAAGTTCAACGAGCGCGAGGGCAACAGCTGCCACATCCATCTCTCGCTGCGTGCTGATGACGGCACTCCGGTGATGGCCGGCGAGGGCCAGCATGGCTTCAGCCCGGTGATGGAGCACTGGATCGCCGGCATCCTGGCGACCCTCCGCGAGTTCACGCTGCTCTACGCGCCGAACATCAACTCCTACAAGCGCTTCGCGAAAGGCAGCTTCGCGCCGACCGGCGTCGCCTGGGGCATCGACAACCGCACGTGCGCACTGCGCGTGATCGGCAGCGGCTCAGGACTCCGTGTCGAGAACCGGGTGCCGGGCGGCGACGTGAACCCCTACCTCGGCATCTCGGCGATCATCGCCGGCGGTCTGCACGGGATCCAGAACGAGCTGCCGCTGCCGGAGCGCTTCGAGGGCAATGCCTACGAGGCCGGCGTCGACCACCTCCCGACCACCCTCCGCGAGGCAGCGCAGCTGTTCAGCGAATCGCGGATCGCGCGCGAGGCGTTCGGCGACGACGTCGTGGACCACTACCTGAACCAGGCGCGCATCGAGCTCGAGGCCTACGATGCCGCCGTCACCGACTGGGAGCGCGTCCGTGGTTTCGAGCGTCTCTGAGCGGACGCCGCTGATCGGCGTCACCACGTATCTCGAACGAGCGCAGCAGGGGGTCTGGGACGTCCGTGCAGCGTTCCTGCCTGAGCAGTACCTGACCGGCGTCACCTCGGCCGGCGGCATCGCGCTGCTGCTCCCTCCGCAGGACGAGGCCGGGGCGGATGCCGCGATCGCCGGCCTCGACGGACTCATCCTCTCCGGCGGTGCGGACGTCGCCCCTGAGCTGTACGGCGCCGAGCGGCATCCGCTCACCGACCCGCCGCGGACCGACCGTGATGCATGGGAGCTCGCACTGTTCCGCGCTGCGGAGCGACGCCGGATGCCGGTGCTCGCGATCTGCCGCGGACTGCAGCTCGTCAACGTCGCGCGCGGCGGCACCCTGCAGCAGCATCTGCCCGAATCGCTCGGCACCGAGCGCTACCGGATCGGCGGCGGGATCTTCGCCGAGACCGAGGTCGCGATCGACGGTGGAACGGCGCTGGGCGGTGTGCTCGGCGACGACTCGGTGCACGTCCGCAGCTACCACCACCAGGGCATCGATCGCCTCGGCGATGGGCTCACGCCGGCGGCGCACTCGGATGACGGGCTCGTGCAGGCCGTGGTCGACACCGAGCACGGGCACCTGGTCGGCATCCAATGGCATCCGGAGGAGGATGCCGAGGACCGCCGACTCTTCGAGGATCTCGTCACACAGGCTCGTGCGTTCGCCGCACAGCAGAAAGCAGGTACGCGATGAGCGCGTTCACCGTGATCGACCCGTCGACGGGCGCGCCCATCCGCGAGGTGGAGCGTGCAGGGATCGCCGAGACGGATGCCGCAATCGTGAGGGCGGTCGCGGCGCAGCGTCGCTGGGCGGCACTCGCCCCGGTGGCGCGAGCCGACGCGCTGCGCTCCTTCGCTCGGGCCGTGGAGGGCGCGACCGAGGAACTCGCACAGCTCGAGGTGCGCAACTCCGGGCATCCGATCGAATCCGCTCGCTGGGAGGCGGGGCACGTCGCTCAGGTGCTGAACTACTACTCGGCCGACCCGGAGCGGCTCTCCGGCCGTCAGATCCCGGTCGCCGGCGGACTCGACGTGACGTTCCACGACCCGTACGGCGTCGTCGGAGTCATCGTGCCGTGGAACTTCCCGATGACGATCGCGGCCTGGGCGTTCGCTCCTGCGCTCGCCGCAGGCAACGCCGTGGTGCTCAAGCCGGCCGAACTCACGCCGCTCACCGCGATCCGGCTCGGTGAGCTCGCGGTCGAATCCGGACTCCCGGCCGGCCTGTTCGAGGTGGTCACCGGCTCTGGCTCGGTCGTGGGGCAACGGCTGGTCGAGCACCCCGACGTGCGCAAGGTCGTGTTCACCGGCTCCACCGAGGTGGGCATCGAGGTCGCGGCCGGGTGCGCCCGTGCGTTGAAGCCGGTGACGCTGGAGCTCGGCGGGAAGAGCGCCAACATCGTGTTCGAGGACGCCGACCTCGAGCGTGCGGCTGCCGCGGTTCCCGGCTCCGTGTTCGACAATGCAGGGCAGGACTGCTGCGCCCGCAGCCGGCTCCTCGTGCAGCGCTCGGTGTACGACCGCTTCCTCGAGCTGCTCGAGCCCGCTGTCGCGGCATGGCGCGTGGGCGATCCCGGCAGCGCCGACACCGACATGGGCCCGCTCATCTCGGCTCGTCACCGGGACACCGTGGCGGAGTTCCTCGACGGCGCGGACATCGTCTTCCGCGGGACAGCGCCGGAGGGCGACGGCTTCTGGTTCGCACCGGCCGTGGTGCTGGCCGACCCCGCCGATCGGATCGCGCAGCAGGAGGTCTTCGGACCGGTCGTCGCGGTGATGCCCTTCGACGATGAGGCAGACGCGATCCGGCTCGCGAACGACACGATCTACGGGCTCGCCGGATCGCTCTGGACCGAGAACCTCGGCCGGGCCGTGCGCGTGTCACGTGGTGTGCGGAGCGGCGTGCTGTCGGTGAACTCGCACGCCTCCGTCCGCTATGCGACACCCTTCGGCGGCATGAAGGCCTCCGGTCTCGGCCGCGAACTCGGGCCGGACGCAGCCGAGCACTTCACCGAGACGAAGAACGTCTTCTTCGCGACCGACTCCCACTGACCCTGCACCGACCCATCCGGAGGAATCCATGAGCATCGATCTGACCCGGCGACTCCACGAGCGAGTCGCGATCATCACCGGCGGGGCGAGCGGCATCGGCTTCGCGACAGCGCAGCGGTTCGCCGCCGAGGGCGCGTTCGTCGTCATCGCCGACGTCGACCCGACCACGGGCGAAGCGGCCGCAGCCGAGGTCGGCGGCGTGTTCCGCCCGGTCGACGTGGCCGACGAGGAGAAGGTGAACGCGCTGTTCGACGGTGTCGCGGCGGAGTTCGGCCGCATCGACATCGCCTTCAACAACGCAGGCATCTCGCCCGCCGACGACGACTCGATCGAGACGACCGAGCTGCCGGCGTGGGACCGCGTGCAGGATGTGAACCTCAAGAGCGTGTACCTGTGCAGCCGGGCAGCCCTCCGGCACATGGTGCCGGCCGGTCGCGGATCGATCATCAACACCGCGTCGTTCGTGGCGCTGCTCGGATCGGCGACCTCGCAGATCAGCTACACCGCGTCGAAGGGCGGCGTACTGGCGATGTCGCGGGAGCTCGGCGTGCAGTTCGCACGTCAGGGCGTGCGCGTGAACGCCCTCTGCCCAGGACCGGTCAACACGCCGCTGCTGCAGGAGCTGTTCGCCAAGGATCCGGAGCGCGCGCAGCGCCGGTTGGTGCACGTGCCGATGGGGCGCTTCGCCGAGCCTTCGGAACTCGCGGCGGCCGTCGCGTTCCTCGCCTCGGACGACTCCTCGTTCATCACAGCGAGCGCCTTCGTCGTGGATGGCGGCATCACCAACGCCTACGTCACCCCGCTGTGAGAGCGCCCCACCGCACTGTGACAGGCTGAACGGATGAGCGAGCACGGGGCGGACGGCGATCTGGTCGAGGTCCGTCGCGCCGTGTACCGCCCGCTCCGGCGTGGCAACGCGCTCGAGGACACGGTCGCCAGACTCGTGCAGACCATCCGTCTCGGGGTCGTCGCGCCGGGGGAGTCGCTGCCGCCGGAACGTGAGCTCGCGGCATCCTTCGGCGTGAGTCGTGACACCGTGCGCGAGGCGATCCGCGAGCTGGCCGATGCCGGATACCTGCTGGCCAGGCGGGGCCGCTACGGCGGCACGTTCGTGGCGGATCCGCTGCCGCAGCCGACCGACGCCGCCGGTGCGACGACGGCGGAGCTCGACGACGTGCTCGGGCTGCGCCGCGTGCTGGAGACCGGCGCAGCGCGCGCGGCTGCCGGGCGATCGCTTGATTCCGCCGCGCGCGCCGACCTCTGGGCGCGGCATGAGGCGGCGCTGCCGGCTGGGCCAGAGGAGTATCGACGCCTCGATACGCTGCTGCACCTGGCGATCGCCGAGGCCGCCGGCATCCCCTCGCTGGTCGCCCTGGTCGCCGAGAACCGGGCGGATGTGAACGCCTGGCTCGACACCTTCCCGCTCATGCCGCGCAACATCCAGCACTCCGGCGAGCAGCACGAGCGCATCGTCTCGGCGATCCTGGCCGGTCGCCCCGACGCCGCCGAGGCCGCGATGCGCGATCACCTCGCCGGATCGGAAGCGCTGCTGCGCGGCTTCCTGGTCTGAGGTCTCCTCCGCTCGGGACGCTCGGATTCGGCGCAGTGCGCGCGTGCTCAGAGCACCGACTGCGCGCGGGTCAGCACATCCCGCAGGATCTGCTCGATCTCGCGGAACTCGGGCTGCCCGATCGTCAGCGGCGGCGCCAGCTGGATCACGGGGTCGCCGCGGTCGTCCGCCCGGCAGTAGAGACCGGCTTCGAACAGCGCGGGGGAGAGGAAGCCTCGAAGCAGCCGCTCGGACTCTGCGTCGTCGAACGTCTCCTTGGTGCCCTTGTCCTTCACGAGCTCGATGCCGAAGAAGTACCCGTCGCCGCGCACATCGCCGACCAGCGGCAGGTCGAGGAGCTTCTCGAGCTCGGCGCGGAACAGCGGAGAGTTCTCGCGCACGCGCTGATTCAGGCCCTCCTCGTCGAAGATCGCGAGGTTCTCGAGCGCGACCGCTGCGGAGACCGGGTGGCCACCGAACGTGTACCCGTGCGGGAACGACATGTCGCCGTGCGAGAAGGGCTCGTAGATGCGGTCGCTGACGATGGTCGCGCCGATCGGGGAGTATCCGCTCGTCATGCCCTTGGCGCAGGTGATCATGTCGGGCACGTAGCCGAGTCCGGTGCAGGCGAACGTATGACCGAGGCGACCGAAGGCGCAGATGACCTCGTCGGACACGAGCAGCACGTCATGGCGATCGCAGATCTCGCGGACGCGTGCGAAGTAGCCGGGAGGGGGCGGGAAGCAGCCGCCGGAGTTCTGCACCGGCTCCAGGAAGACGGCGGCGACCGTGTCAGCGCCCTCGAACAGGATCATCTCCTCGATGCGGTCGGCGGCCCACCGTCCGAACGCCTCTTCATCGTCGGCTGGCGCGCCCATCTCGGCGGCGCGGTAGAAGTTCGTGTTCGGCACTCGGAAGCCACCTGGCGCGACCGGCTCGAACATCGACTTCATGGCCGGGATGCCGGTGATCGCGAGCGCGCCGTGCGGGGTGCCGTGGTACGCGACCGAGCGCGAGATCACCTTGTGCTTCGTCGGCTTGCCCATGAGCTTCCAGTAGTGCTTCGCGAGCTTCAGCGCGGTCTCGACGGCCTCGCCGCCGCCGGTGGAGAAGAAGACCCGGTTGAGGTCGCCGGGTGCCTCATCGGCGAGGCGATCCGCGAGCTCGATCGCAGCGGGATGCGCATACGACCAGAGCGGGAAGAACGCCAGCTCCGAGGCCTGGCGGGCTGCGGTCTCGGCGAGTCTGCGGCGACCATGTCCCGCATTCACGACGAACAGACCGGCGAGGCCGTCGAAGTACTGCTTGCCGTCGGCATCCCAGATGTGGTGCCCATCGCCCTTGACGATGATCGGCACCCCCGACTCGGCCATGGTGGACTGCCGGGTGAAGTGCATCCACAGGTGGTCGCTGGCTTTCGCCTGCAGGGCGGCGGTGTCGTACTGGCGTGCGGTGCTCATCTGGTCCCCCAGTTGTAGAGCTGCTTCTGCAGCTTGGCGTAGATGAAGGTCTCGGTCGACAGCACGCCCTCGATCGGACGGATGACGTCGTTGATGAGTGCGAGCAGGCCCTCGTCGTCCTCGCACACCACTTCGGCGAGCACGTCGAAGGCGCCGACCGTGATCACGACGTAGTCGATCGCGTCGACCTTGGCGATCGCCTCTGCGACGACACGGGCGTCACCGGAGGTGCGGATGCCGATCATCGCCTGACGGTGGAAGCCGAGCTGCATCGGGTCGGTGACGGCGACGATCTGCATGATCCCCGACTCGGTGAGGCGCTGCACGCGCTGCCGCACGGCGGCCTCGCTCAGTCCGACGACCCGACCGATGTCGGAGTAGGAGCGGCGTCCGTCTTCCTGCAGGAGCTCGATGATCGTCTTCGAGACGTCGTCCAGCGAGGGATGCTTCTTCGTCGCACTCATGGTGCGATCTTCGCACTCGGGAGGACGTTCGGCAACCGATTCCGCGCTTTGCGTTCCCTGTGTCCTACGGAATCGTCAGGATGTGCGTTCAGGAATCCAGTGGGCCGAGCCAGGCGCTCGCCGCGGTGGCGTGGGCCGATTCCGGGTCGGACGGATGGAAGGCTCCCGCGAGCACGTCGCGGTAGAGGCGGGAGAGCTCGTTCGAGGAGAAGTACGAGCCGCCGCCGGCGACGAGCATCGCCTGATCGACCACGTGCTTGGCCATCGTGATCGCACGATGCTTGACCCCGGACAGCTGCGTGAACCACTTCGGGCCGTGGTCGACGCGTTCGTCGACGTCGCGGGCGAGAGACGCGATCTGCGGCGGCAGGGCGTCGTAGGCGAGTGCCATGTCGGCGATCCGCCAGCGGATGTCGGGATCCTGGCTGTACGTCGCGCCGGTCTTCTTGGAACGTCGCGTGGCTGCGGTCTGCACCGCCAGGTCGAGGGCTCGCCGAGCGATGCCGGTGTACACCGAGGCGAGCATGATCTCGAAGACGCTGAAGATGCCGAACACGATCGGATCCGGATTCGGACCCGGATCGATGCGACGGACCACGTGCTCCGGTGCAGCCGGCGCACCGGCGAGCCTCGTCGTCCGGCTCTGGGTGCCGCGCATGCCGAGCGTGTCCCAGTCGTCGGAGGTCGTCACGGCATCCGTGCGCTCCACGAAGGCGAACACGAGCTTCGGCGCGTCCGCGCTCGTGGTGTCGAGGCCGTGCAGTCCGAGGCGGGTCCACACGGGTGCGAGCGACGTGAAGATCTTCGTGCCGGTGAACGCGTAGCCGCCGTCCGGGAGCGGCGCGGCATCCGTGTCGCTGCCGAAGAGCACGAGGTCGTTGCCGCCCTCGCTGATCCCGAAGGCGAACACCTCGCCGGCGACGGCGCCGTCCTGCACGAACTCCAGCCCTGGCACGCCGCGATCGGAGAACACCTTGGCGACGCCGGTCCACACCAGGTGCATGTTGATCGCGAGAGCCGTCGCCGGGGCCGCCGTCGCGAGGCGCTGCTGCAGGATCGCCGCCTCGGCGAGCCCGAGCCCGGCGCCGCCCCGCTCCGTTGGCACGAGGATCGACAGGTACCCGGCAGCGCGCAGCTCGTCGAGGTCCTGCAGCGGGAAGGTGTTCTCGCGGTCGTGGATCGGCGCCCGTTCGCGGATGCGCTCGAGCAGATCGTCCGGCAGGAACGCCGCGGGATCGAAGACGTCGCTCACGACAGGACCCCCAGGAGCTGCCGGATGGATTCCTCCGGCTTGTCGCGGTGCAGGGAATGGCCCGCTCCTTCGACGACCGACATGGTGATCCCTGGGTTCGACGCGAGCACCTCGTCGGCGAGGCCGCCGGTGAAGATGCTGTACACCGCCGGATCCGCCGCGATCACGTGCGTCGGAACGGTCAGCGACTTCGCCGCCGCACGCACATCCCACGGCTGGTTCTGCACGCTGGTCTGCTCGACCGCCCAGGCGCTCGCACGGAGCACGGCATCCACCTTCAGCTCCTGGTCCTGCGGATGCCAGTGCGGATGCTCCTGCTGCACGACCTCGAGCCGGGTGTCGGCGAAGGCGCGCTCCTGGCTCGCGCGGATCACGTTCGCGTCGTGGCCGGAGACGTGGATCGCCGGATCGATGAGCACGAGTCTGCGGGCCCAATCCGGGTCGGATGCCGCGGCGACGACGCTCGATCCGCCGCCGAGGGAGTGCCCGATCACGGCATCCCAGCTGCCGCCGTCGTCCGGACGGGTCGACACGAGGTCGGCGCCGTAGGCGGCGATCGAGTAGTCGAGTGCGCGCGGGGCGTCACCGTGTCCCCGGAGGTCGATCGCGACGGCGTGCCATCCGGCGGCCGCGAGTGCGTCGCCGAGGCGCCACATCAGCGCGCCGGAGGACCCGAGTCCGTGGACCAGGAGGGCGCGTCGTGAGGCCGTCGGGTCGCCCCAGGCGAGGCGGGGCAGCGAGAGCGGTGCAGGCATGCTCTCAGCCTACGACCGTGCCCTGACGCGCAGGGCGATCAGGGCGACGCAGGGCGATCGCGTGGTCTCAGACGATGGAGGCGGTTCGGACGACCGGTTCGAGCGGCGGCAGATCGGCGGCGATCGTCAGCACGCGCTCGGCGGCGGCGTGTCCTGCGGAGAGGCAGGCTGAGAGGTCTGCTCCGTCGAGCGTCGCGGCGAGGAACCCGGAGGCGAAGGCGTCCCCGGCGCCGACCGGCTCGACGACGTCGACGACCGGCGCCGGCACGAAGATCGGCTCCGCGTCGCCGTCGTAGGCGGTGGCGCCGATGTCGCCGTCCTTCACGACCAGCAGCGCGCAGTGGGGCAGGAAGGCGCGGATCTCGGCCGGCGTGGCGGTTCCCCAGATCCGCTCGGCCTCATCGCGTCCGACGAAGGCGATGTCGGCGGCATCCGCCAGGCGGGCCAGCGTCTGCGCAGCGTCGGTCGGGCTCCACAGGGCGCGTCGATCGTTGACGTCGAACGAGACGAGCGCCCCGGCAGCACGAGCGTCGTCGTACAGCCGGTCGACCATCTCGCGGCAGGAGGGGGAGAGGGCGGGAGTGATCCCGGTGGTGTGCACGATGCGCACGCCGTCGAGCCGCTCGGCCGAGAGGAAGCCGGGCGCCATGCGGGATGCCGCCGAGCCGCGGCGGTAGTAGTAGACGGAGGATGCCTCGACACCGGGGTCCTTGAACATCACGCCGGTCGGCGCGTCAGCGTCGCGCTCGAGCCGCAGCTCGACGTGTCGGCGATCGAGCTCCGCGGCGATGCGGTCGCCGAGGGGGTCGTCACCGAGCCGGGACGCCCACGCCACGCGGTGCCCGGTGGCGGCGACGCCGGCTGCCACGTTGGACTCCGCCCCCGCGAGCCCGACCGTCGCCGCCGTGGCCTCCGCGAGGCCGGAGCCGCTCGGCGTGATCAGCGCCATGGTCTCGCCGACGCAGACGATCTCGGGCGCCGACGTCAGGGGAGGGAGGGGGTTCATGAGGGGGTGACCGCCAGTGGTTCGGTATCGGGACGGGGGCTCGCGTCGCGGTGACGCAGGTCGGGGAAGGAGCGGACGAACACGATCGAGACGACGAGTCCTGCTGCTGCGAACAGTGTCGCGGCGAGGTATGCACCGCGCCAATCCCCGGCATCGACGAGGAACCCGGCGACCGCGGACCCGGCTGCCGCGCCGATCAGCTGACCGGTGCCTGCCCAGCCGAAGGCCTCGGCGGTCTCGCTGAACTTCACGCTAGCCGAGGTGATCGCGAACAGGACCGCGAGGGCCGGTGCGATGCCGATACCCGCGAGGATCAGCGTGCCGCCGAGCCAGAAGACGTTGAGCATCACCATCGTGAGGGCGAGGCCCACCGTGACGATGAGCAGGCGGCGAGCCATCGCCCAAGGACCGATCGGGATGTGTCCGAACGTGAGACCGCCGGCCAGGCTGCCCACCGCGAACACGGCCAGCACGACACCGGCGGTGAGGCTGCCGTGCTCGAAGGTCGACACCACGCCGACCTCGACGGCCGAGCAGGCGCCGATCAGCAGGAAGCCGATCACGGTCGCCAGCATCACCGGGGGCTTCAGGACGACCTTCCCGAAGGCGTTGCGGCTGCGCGGGATGCGCACGCGGCCGACCTCGGGCGACAGGATGAACCACGCACCACCGCCGACGAGGATGATCGCGACGAGGATGAGTCCCTCGCTCGTTCCGACCTGCGTGGAGACGAGGGTGATCACGACCGGGGCGAGGACCCAGATGATCTCCTGCAGCGAGGCGTCGAGGGAGAACAGGGGAGTGAGCTGGCTGGAGTTCACGAGCTTCGGGTAGATGGTGCGAACTGCCGCCTGGATCGGCGGGGTCGAGAGCCCCGCCACCATCCCGAGCACCATGTAGCCGGGGAGGTTCAGCGGCAGCAGCGCGAGGCCGAGGACGGCGAGCACGCACACCGCGAGGGTGAGGGTGAGTACGCGGCGCATCCCCCAATTGCCCATCCATCGACTCGTGACGGGGCCGGCGACGGCCTGGCCGACACTCGTCGCGGCGAGCACGAGACCAGCGGAGCCGTACGAGCCGGTCTGCTGCTCGACGTGCAGCAGGATCGCCAAGGACGACATCCCGTTGGGGAAGCGCGCGGTCAGCTGCGCCGCGATCATGCGCGCCACTCCGGGCGTGCGAAGAAGGTCCCGATATCCCGCCACCTCACAACGGTAGCGGCAGCGTGCGACGGACGCCGAAGCGGGGGTGTTCACGACACGCCGACGACACGCCGAAGACGAGTTTCCACAGGAATCCGAATGTCCGAGGTCGGCCGTATCGTCCCCCCTGTGGATGGATCGCTCACAGGTGTCTCCCAGCCGCGATTTCACGCGGTTCGAGACCCCTTCGTCTGGACCTCGCCCTGTGGAAGGAACGGTGGAGAACCTGTGTTGTATCTGGGGAGAGCGGTGGAAAACTACACGGATGTAACTACTAGCCCTTGTGGTCACACCCAATGTCCGTACCTATATGTAGTATTGAAGTCCCGGCGGCGGACTGCCGGGAAACCATGAGATTTGAGGGGATCAGATGTCGATCACGGTCTACACGAAGCCATCCTGCGTCCAGTGCAACGCGACCTACCGCGCGCTCGACGCCAAGGGCATCGAGTACGAGATCCACGACCTGTCGGAAGACCCGACGGCCCTGGAGCAGGTCAAGGCGCTCGGCTACATGCAGGCACCGGTCGTCGTCACCGACGAGGACCACTGGTCGGGCTTCCGTCCCGACAAGATCAACGAGCTCGCGACCCGTCTCGCCTGACACAGACCATGAGCGCCGTCGCGACTGCAGCGCCGCTCCTGGTCTACTTCTCGAGCGTCTCGGGCAACACGGCCCGATTCGTCGAGAAGCTCGACCTCCCGGCACGACGCATCCCGCTTCAGCGCACCGACGGAGAGCTCGTCATCGACGAGCCGTTCGTGCTGATCACTCCCACCTATGGCGGGGGTGAGGGGCGAGGCGTCGAACGAGGCGCGGTTCCCAAGCAGGTGATCCGATTCCTCAACGACGAGCGCAATCGGCGCCACATCCGCGGAGTCATCTCCGCGGGAAACACGAATTTCGGCGAATCCTTCTGTCTCGCCGGTGACATCATCAGCCGCAAGTGTCAGGTGCCTCACTTGTATCGGCTCGAGATCTTCGGCACACAAGACGATGTAGATCGCGTGAGCGACGGATTGGAGCGACGGTGGGTAGCGCAGTTGAAGAGCAGGCAGTGACCGAGCAGGTGGCCTTCAAGATCAACCCCGGGTACGAGGGCCTCGATTACCACGCGCTGAACGCGATGCTGAATCTGTACGACGCGAACGGCAAGATCCAGTTCGACGCCGACAAGCGCGCGGCTCGGGAGTACTTCCTGCAGCACGTGAACCAGAACACGGTGTTCTTCCACTCGCTCAAGGAGCGCCTGGACTACCTCGTGGAGAAGGAGTACTACGAGGGCGCCGTCATCGAGAAGTACTCGATG